>Ga0123357_10000006_pt1 | contig 279835 bp, 225 predicted proteins | sample TergutEmb28metaG_FD_89873 | JGI IMG/M metagenome (GOLD analysis project Ga0123357, IMG submission 89873) | Embiratermes neotenicus P4 segment gut microbial communities from Petit-Saut dam, French Guiana - Emb289 P4 | ecosystem: Host-associated > Arthropoda: Insects > Digestive system > Gut ...
GCCGTTGCTGTCCAAAGCTCGCTGGAATAGGACAGTCAGACTAGGCGCCAAACGAGCGGAGTTGTCTGGCTCAGATGAGGGATCTGGTCCAGGCGGGGGGGCCGAGCATCCACTCATGAGCAACATGACGATGAGTATCACTCCTAGAGTAGGAATGACCCATGGGACACTCCCTCGGCGAGTGTCCCACAGACGTGGCGTTCTAGTGAGACGAGCCACCTAGCCGACCTGATTCGCCAGCACCCAGGTACAGTAACCCGAGGCGCCGGGTTGCACGGTGGCTGCCGAAATCCCGATGTATGCGACCACACCTTGGGCGCCAAGAGGACTAGTGCCTATCATGGACCCAAGGGTAACATGGGCTTGCGCCTTCGTAGACGTGTTTGGTGTGCACTTCGTGCTCGCTGAAGTGAGTGGTGTGTTGTATGTGGCGGTCGTCGTGCCCCCTGGTGTAGCCGCAGATGCTTGTGGCATCCCTGCCACAAGCATTCCTGGGATCATACATGATGCGGCAAGTGCCACAATCCATTTGGTTTTCATGAGCTGAATCTTCCTGAGGTAGAGACCGCCTGCAGGTTTCGCCCATCAACTTCGCTGAGCTTCTGCGTCGGTGGCGGTCGGTATCGGTACGCTTATGCTATTTAAATACTAGATATTTGTCAAATGTGCTTCTCCATTCCGGATATGATTCCTTCCCGAAGTCCCTGAACCGGGATGACCGGATGGAGCGTCCGGAAAATGTCAGTGGTGACTGCCAGAATGGTCCTGTGGGCGCCCAAGCCGGGGGTCAGTGAGCAGGAAGGGAGCACATCGTGCTTGAGGGGCGGGGCGAGATAGTCGTCTATCGGCGCAAGGGTGCCAGCGAAGTGCAACTTCGGGCAGTCGGTGGCACGGTCTGGCTGTCGCAGCGAAGTCTGGCTGATCTGTATGCCACTACGGTCACCAATGTGAACCACATCGTTCGGCGCATACTGGACGATGGCGAGTTGACGGAGGCAACTATTGACTCTGAGTCAATAGTTCGAATCGAAGGCAACCGCCAAGTTCGCCGCAATGTTGCTGTATACAACCTGGACATGATCTTGGCAGTGGGTTATCGGGTGACCACTCGTCAGGCCGTGATGTTCCGGCAGTGGGCAACCACTATCCTTTCGGAATACCTCGTCAAGGGGTTCGCAATGGATGACGAACGACTGAAGAACCCCGGCTCGGAACCTGACTACTTCGACGAGGTGTTGCGACGCATCCGCGAGATCCGGGCGTCTGAGAAGCGGTTCTACCAGAAGGTTCGCGACCTGTTCGTGCAAACCAGCTCTGACTACGACAAAGCGTCCCAGACCGCTGGGGATTTCTTCACCACGATCCAGAACAAGCTGCTGTTCGCTGTCACTCGCCACACCGCAGCTGAGCTGGTTCGGATGCGCATCGACCCACGATCGTCGACGTTCGGCCTCACGGCCTGGCAGGGTGATCGTCCCGTCAAAGCCGATGCGACTATCGCTAAGAACTATCTCAATGAGGACGAGATCATCGACCTGGACCTGCTGGTGTCACAATTCTTGGACTTCGCTGAAGGCCAAGCACGCCGCCGCCTGGTGACGACGATGGAGCAATGGGTCGTCGTGACTGATCGGCTTCTTGAGGCCAACAGCCTGCCGCTATTGCAGGGGTCAGGTTCGGCGTCGCGCGAATCCGTCGAAACTTTGGTCGATGCCTCTTGGGCGGGCTTCGCCGAAGCACGCCAAAGACGCGAATACGACGAGTCATGGGAAGTCGCCGCCGCTGACCTCACAGAGTTACTCGAGTTGGGCGCGAACAGACCAGTTGCAAAGAATCCCTTGATGGCTGACGTAGACGATAGGGAGAACAGGAGCGCCGATGACGATTCAACATGAGGGTCCGAAAACTGTCAGTTGTGACTGTGTGATGTCTTGGGATATTGGAAACGGGTGAGCCTACGGTTTGTGGGCTCACCCGTTTTAACGTTTATTGCGTGGTTGGTAGTCCCTGGTGGGGTCGAGGATGAGGTCGCGGAGGATCTCTCCGGTCGCGGTGTTGATGATGGTGATCTGGAGGTCGTGGATGAGCATGGTGACGTGGGTTCCGTTGTGGGTTCGTCCGATGCCGGTGTGGTGGAGGGTCGCGTGTCCGGATTTGTCGGGTGTGTCGGGTGGTGCCCCGGTATGACCGTACGCTGATTCTGTGCTCACGGTACAGATCATCATGGACTCGGCCCATCCTGTTGCTGACCTGGGGGGTGTTCCTGGGGGCTCGAGTGGGTTGTCGATGGGTCGATGAATGGCACATCCGGCGTTGACGAGGTGGTGGTTGATCCTCCTGCCACGACAATCCGGCACGACCTCTTCGAGCCGAGCACGTGATGGCACGGTTGGTGTTGACCTCATCCAGTGGCAGAATCCTCAACGGTCTACTGGTCTACTCGGCAACCGACTACTCGTTCGGTTTTGACGTTGATTCGCGGTTTGGTCGCGACACACGTCTGGGTGGACGTGGAGAGGCGTACCTCGCGATTGGGACGCTCCTGGTCGTGGTGGACGTGGAAAGCGGAGCCGCTCGGTGCGTCATGGGTTTGCACCCCCATACCCGTTGGCAAGCTGGGCTCGTCAGTCCGGAGTCGAGTCGAGAGGGTACTGTCCGGGTGGTCGGCAGCCAGGAGTTCGTAGCGGGTGCTGGTTATTGTGTGGCTGAGGTCGGTGAGTGGGCGACAACATACGATCATGACAGCGGATGGGTGCGGGTTTCGCCCGACGTGGTTGATGACGACGAGCGCGTTGTGATAGCGACAGGCACAGTTCTCGGTTTGAAAGCCGACCACTTGAACTCTGTGTGGCTTCACCCCGTGTTTCAGTCTGGCCCGCTCTCACTCAACGGACTTGTTGCCTGGCGTGGGTGAAGACGACACAAAGGACCGTGACGACGATCCCTTCCGTCGAGCGAGGATATGACGCCTGGATTGCGAAGTTGCTGAGCGCGGAGCTACCTGTCGATGTCGAGGCGCACGGCACGGAGATGGTCAAGAATCCTGGTGTCGGCGTTCACTTGGGGGCTGTATCGTTGGGCGCTGATATCTGGCGGCGTCAGACTGGGTGAGCCCCTGAACGCTGACCGCAGGGATGATCAATGTCGCGATAGACATTCACCCATCGTCGGGTTTCCTATATCGCGAGAGATCAGTTTCCTATCTACCGAGACAGGGGTTTCTTATGTCCTGAACCAAGGCACTGTCAGTTGTGACTGCCAGAATGGACCCATACCCGATGAGGGGGATCACGGCTGACAGTAAGCAGCTTCGTATCAGGAACTCAACGGCCGAGTTTCTGATCTTTACCGCCCAGGCTGGCGAGGAGTCGATCGAGGTGCGGTACCAGGGCGAGACGATTTGGCTGAAACAGCCGCTGATGGCGGAACTCTTCGCCGTCACGCGCGAAAACATCACGATGCACCTGAGGAACATCTACGAGTCAGACGAACTACGTGAAGAGGCAACCCGTAAGGATTTCTTACAGGTTCTATCAGAAGGTTCGTGACCTGTTTGTCCACACCACCTCTGACTACGACAAAGCGTCCCAGACCGCTAGGGATTTCTTCACCACGATCCAGAACAAGCTGCTGTTCGCTGTCACCGGCCACACCGCCGCTGAGCTGGTACGGATGCGCATCGACCCACGATCGTCGACGTTCGGCCTCACGGCCTGGCAGGGTGATCGTCCCGTCAAAGCCGATGCGACTATCGCTAAGAACTATCTCAATGAGGACGAGATCATCGACCTAGACCTGCTGGTGTCGCAGTTCTTGGACTTCGCTGAAAGCCAAGCACGCTGCCGCTGACCTCACAGAGTTACTCGAGTTGGGCGCGAACAGACCAGTTGCAAAGAATCCCTTGATGGCTGACGCAGACGATAGGGAAAACGGGAGCGCCGATGGCGATTCAACATGAGAAGCGGTTCGAGACGGATATGTGAGCCTGCCTGGACGATCACGACTCGTGGTACTGCGACGAGACTCCGTATAACCTCGACTATGACAAGGCATCGGCGTTGTGCCTGCCGAGTCGGGCTTGGGCGAGGTTGATGGCGCCAACGCCGTCCTGTCTGTTGTCAACGACCCCACCCAATCGACGGGCCTAAGAGCCGAAGCGATGGCCACCTCCGTGCCCCCATGCAAGTCCCTACAAATCCCGGGGGCACGAACCGTACACATCCATCCACGGGGGCACGAATCGTGCTTTTCGGACCGAAAACGGACGGTTCGCGCCCCCACGAAAACTGCGGGGGCACGAACTGTTCATTTCGGACCGAAAAATCACGGTTCGCGCCCCCGCGGCACCACACCAGGCTTATCTATCCGGTTATGCTGAACTTCCCACACGACCCAGCCAGCACCGGCCCCGCCACCCGCCTCGACCGCCACCCAGGCCCCACGGGTACCACCCACGAGCACCCCCACGCTTGACGCGCATAAGAACACCCGCCGGCGTCCACAATCTGAGACCTCTTAAGATGACTCAAGCCTTGAGCGTGCACTAGGATCGACTGTGGACCGGATACGTGAAGACGCGTGTTGCGCGGACTCACACAGTGACCCCGATCCTGCATTGAGACTCATGCAAAGGACATGGAATGAATCTGTACACGCCTATCGTCGGGCTGCTCGCGATCGCGGCGGGATTCATGGCTTTCGCGATTCTGCTGAGCAAAGTCATCGGTCCGAGACGCAAGAACAAGGCTAAGTACGACGCGTACGAGTGCGGCATCGAGCCGACTCCGCAACCGCAAGATGGCGGACGGATCCCCGTCAAGTACTACATCACGGCCATGCTGTACATCGTCTTCGACATCGAGATCGTCTTCCTCTATCCTTGGGCGGTCTCCTATCAGCAGATGGGCGTGTTCGCGCTCGTGGAAATGGTGCTATTTATCGTGACGGTCTTCGTCGCGTACCTGTACGTGTTCCGCCGCGGCGGGTTGAATTGGGATTGAGGCGAGATGGGCATTGAAGACAAGATCCCCGGAGTCCTTCTGACGACGGTCGAAGGCGTGTTCGGGTGGATGCGGCAGGCGTCGTTCTGGCCGGCCACCATGGGCCTGGCGTGCTGCTCCATCGAGATGATGGCGTTCGGCGCTCCGCGCTTCGACTCCGGCCGGTGGGGTATGGAGGTCTTCCGGGCCTCGCCGCGCCAGGCCGACCTGATGATCGTCGCCGGACGGCTGTCCCAGAAGATGGCCCCCGTCGTGCGTCAGGTCTACGACCAGATGCCCGACCCCAAGTGGGTGATCGCCATGGGCGCCTGCGCGTCCAGCGGCGGTATGTTCAACAACTACGCCGTCGTCCAGGGCGCCGACCACGTCGTGCCGGTGGACATCTACCTGCCTGGCTGCCCCCCGCGTCCTGACCAATTGATCGACGCCGTGTTCAAGCTGCGCAAGCGCGAGGTCCAGTGGCTGCCCATCGGCAAGCACATCACCGAGCAGGCCGAAGAACGCGAGCAACGCATCCTCCAGTCGGAATCCACGTTGGAGATGAAAGGGTTGATGAGATGACCGACACCACATCGTCAGGAGTGGTCGCTCCCCAGTCCGCGCCGGTCGTTCGGACCGTGCGCAAGGGCATGTGGGGGACGGGCCCCGGCGACGTCTCCGGCTTCGGCGGGATATCCCGCCCGGTCGAACGCCACCTGCGGGCCTCGAGGCCGTACGGCGCCTGGTACGACGAAGTGGTCGACCGCTTCCTCTCCCTGGTTCCCGGGCTTCCCGACCAGGTGAACACCGAGTACCAGGAGTTGACCCTGTACGTCCCCAAGGACCGCCTCCTCGACGTGGTCAGGGTCGCCCGTGACGACGCCCGGCTGCGGTTCGAGACCTGCACCTCGGTGTCGGGCGTCCACTACCCCGACGAACCGGGGACCGAGTTCCACATCGTGTACACGCTGCTGTCAATGACCCACAACCGGCGCGTGCGCCTGGAGGTGACCGTGCCGGACGAGGATCCCGTCCTGGACTCCGTGACGTCGGTGTATCCCCATGTCAACTGGCATGAGCGTGAGACCTGGGACATGTTCGGCGTGATCTTCACCGGCCACCCCGGCCTGACCCGCATCCTGATGCCCGACGACTGGGACGGGCATCCCCAGCGCAAGGACTATCCCTTGGGAGGCATCCCGGTCGAGTTCAAGGGCGCGGTCGTGCCGCCGCCGGACGAGAGGAGGTCGTACTGATGGTTGACGACAAAGACACCCGCGACGACCGTGTGGACGACGCACCGACCCACGCCGTGGTCGACGACGAGCCCCGTGACGCCACGGATGCGAACCCCCGCAGGGCGATGGAGTACCTGGTCCAGGGCGGAGACTTCGACGAGGTCGTGGCCGCCCAGCGCCAACGCGGCGACGAGACCGTCGTGATCAACATGGGCCCCCAGCACCCCTCGACCCACGGCGTCCTGCGCCTGGAGGTCGAACTGGACGGCGAGACGGTCACGTCGATCCGCCCGGGCATCGGCTTCCTGCACACCGGCATCGAGAAGTCGATGGAGTACCGCACCTGGGCCCAGGGGTCCGCGTACGTGACCCGCATGGACTACGTCGCCCCCATCTTCAACGAGGTCGTGTACTGCCTGGCTGTGGAGAAGATGCTCGGCATCGAGGTGCCCGAGCGCGCGGACGTCCTGCGTGTGCTGGTCATGGAACTCGGACGCATCTCCTCCCACCTGGTCGCCATCGGCACCGGAGGCATGGAGATCGGCGCCCTGACCGTCATGACGGTCGGCTTCCGTGAGCGCGAGATGATCCTCGACTTCTTCGAAGCCCTGTGCGGGACCCGCATGAACCACGCGTACGTGCGTCCGGGCGGGGTCAGCATCGACCTCCCCGAGAACGGGCTCGCGCGTCTGCGCACCGTCATCGAGTGGCTGCACAAGCACCTCCCGGAGTACGCCGGGTTCTGCAACGAGAACCCGATCTTCAAAGCTCGTATGTCCAACGTGGCGACCATGGATCTGGCCCAGGCCATGTCGATGGGCGCGTCCGGTCCGGTCCTGCGGGCCACCGGCTACCCCTGGGATCTGCGCAAGAAGCAGCCATACTGTGGGTACGAGGGGTACGACTTCGACGTCATCACCTGGGACACCTGCGACGCGTACGGCCGCTTCCGCGTCCGCCTGTCGGAGATGTGGGAGTCGCTGAAGATCATCGAGCAGTGCTACCAGAAGCTGGAGCAGACCGCCGGACAGCCGCACATGTGCACCGATCCGAAGTTCGGGATGCCCGGCGACCTGACGGTGGGCCCCGACGGACAGGGCAACTCGTTCGCCCACGTCAAGAACGTCATGGGCCAGTCCATGGAAGGGCTGATCCATCACTTCAAACTGGTCTCCGAGGGCTTCAGGGTCCCGCGCGGCCAGGTCTACCAGACCATCGAGTCCTCCAAGGGCGAATTGGGCTGTCATCTTGTCTCCGACGGTGGAACCAGGCCGTACCGGGTGCATTTCCGCGACCCCGGCTTCCACCATCTGCAATCCGTGCCGACGATGTGCGAAGGTGGAATGCTGAGTGATGTTATCGTGGCGATCGCCGGTCTCGACCCGGTGCTGGGAGGTGTGGACCGATGAGCGGACACGAGTTTGAGCACACATTCGACAACACCGGAAGCGTGGACATGACTGACACGTCGACCAACATCGACAAGGCCGCCATCGACCAGTTGACGGCCATCGCCGAGAAGTACCCGCGTAAGCGGTCCGCCCTGATGCCGATGCTGCACTTCGTGCAGTCCGTCGACGGGCGCGTCTCGCCGCGAGGCATCGAGGTGTGCGCCGAGATCCTGGGCATCACGCCGGCGCAGGTCTCCGGCGTGGCCACGTTCTACACCATGTACAAGCGCCGCCCCGCGGGCAAGCACCACATCGGTGTGTGCACCACGGCCCTGTGCGCCGTCATGGGCGGGGACGCCCTCCTGGAAGCCGTCGAGCGCAAGCTGGGCATTGGCGAGGAGGAGACGACGGCCGACGGGATGTTCTCTCTGGAGAAGGTCGAGTGCAACGCCGCGTGTGATTTCGCCCCGATCATGATGGTCAACTGGGAGTTCATGGACAACATGACCCCCGAGAAGGCCGAGCAGATCCTGGACGATCTGGCCGCCGGCCGCGAGGTGCGCTCCACGCGCGGCCCGGTCCTGTCGAGTTGGGCCCACACGGAGTCGGTGCTCGCCGGCATCTACGACGGCCAAGCCGACGAGGGACCCTCGGCCGGTGAGCCGTCCCTGCGCGGGCTGCAAGCCGCCGCCGCCCACGGGTGGACGGGCGTACCCGAGGGGAGCCAGAAATGACTGACACGTTGACCCCTGTCCTCACCCGTAACTGGGGGACCGACCGCTCGTGGACCTTGGACGCCTATCGCGCCCAGGGCGGGTACGAGGGTCTGAAGAAGGCCCTGACCATGGCGCCGGTCGACGTCATGAACGAGGTCAAAGCCGCAGGGCTCCGCGGCCGTGGAGGCGCGGGCTTCCCCACCGGCATGAAGTGGAGCTTCGTCCCCCAGGACAACCCGAACCCCAAGTACCTCGTGGTCAACGGCGACGAGTCGGAGCCGGGGACCTGCAAGGACATCCCCCTGATGATGGCCAGCCCCCACACGTTGGTGGAGGGCGCGATCATCTCGGCGTACGCCATCAACGCCCACACGGCCTTCATCTACATCCGTGGCGAAGTCGTCCATCCCATCCGCCGCGTCCAGGCCGCCGTCAAGGAGGCGTACGAGGCCGGGCTGCTCGGGACGAACATCCTCGGCACGGGGTACGACTTGGAGCTGATCGTCCACGCCGGCGCGGGCGCGTACATCTGCGGCGAGGAGACCGCCCTCCTGAACTCCCTCGAAGGGCTGCGCGGACAACCCAGGCTGCGTCCCCCCTTCCCCGCCGTCGCCGGGCTGTACGCCTCCCCGACGGTCATCAACAACGTCGAGTCCATCTCCACCGTCCCCTCGATCCTGAGGTACGGCAAGGAGTGGTTCGCCTCGATGGGCACGGAGAAGTCCCAGGGGTTCACCATCTACTCCCTGTCGGGGCACGTGAAGAACCCCGGCCAGTACGAGGCGCCGCTGGGCACGACCATGCGCCAGTTGATCGAGTTGGCCGGCGGCATGCGCGACGGCCATGAGCTGAAGTTCTTCACGCCCGGCGGGTCCTCGACCCCGATCCTCACCGCCGAACACCTCGACGTCCCCCTGGACTACGAGGGCCTCGCCGCCGCGGGGACCATGCTCGGCACCAAGGCCATGCAGGTCTTCGACGAGACCGTGTCCGTGGTGCGCACCACCAAGCGGTGGCTGGAGTTCTACAAGCACGAGTCCTGCGGCAAATGCACCCCGTGCCGTGAGGGCACCTGGTGGCTCGTGCAACTGCTCGCCAAGCTGGAAGCCGGACAGGGCGAGGAAGGCGACGTGGACAAGCTGTTGTCCGTGGCCGACACGATCACCGGGAAGAGCTTCTGCACGCTGGTCGAGGGCGCCATCGCCTGTGTGACCAGCGCCGTGCGGCACTTCCGCCCCGAGTTCGAGGTCGGATGCCACACCCCCGCGTGGGACTACCTCCCGTACTCCGCCAGCGCCCTCTTTCCTATCTCTGACAAGGAGGTTCACGCATGAGCGAACCCGTACCCATGGCTGAGATGATCCAGGTCACCATCGATGGCGTCGAGGTCACCGTGCCCAAGGGCACGCTGGCCATCCGGGCCGCCGAGGCGGCGGGGATCGTCATTCCGAGGTTCTGCGACCACCCGCTGCTGGACCCCGCCGGCGCCTGCCGCCAATGCATGGTGGAGATCGTCGATATGGGCAATGGTCGCGGGTTCCCCAAGCCGCAGCCCTCGTGCGCCACCGAGGCGGCCCAGGGCATGGTGCTGAAATCCCAGGCCACCTCCGAGCAGGCCGCCAAGGCGCAGGCCGACATCCTGGAGCTCCTCCTCATCAACCACCCCCTCGACTGCCCGGTCTGCGACAAGGGCGGGGAATGCCCCCTCCAGAACCAGGCGCTGGCACAGGGACGCGGCGAGACCCGGTTCGACGGGGTCAAGAGGGAGTACCCGAAGCCCATCGCCCTGTCCGACCTCGTGCTGTTGGACCGTGAGCGCTGCGTGATGTGCACCCGCTGCACCCGCTTCGCCGACCAGATCGCGGGCGACCCGATGATCTCGCTCGTCGAGCGCGGCGCCAAGCAGCAGATCGGCATCTACCCCGAGCAGCCCTACGACTCGTACTTCTCGGGCAACGTCGTCCAGATCTGCCCGGTCGGCGCCCTGACCTCGGCGGACTACCGCTTCTCGGCCCGTCCCTTCGACCTGGTCTCCACCGTCACCACGTGCGAGAACTGCGCCTCGGGGTGCCAGATGCGCGTGGACGCCCGCCACTACGAGGTGAGGCGTCGGTACGCCGGCGAGGACATGGATGTCAACGAGGAGTGGACCTGCGACCGTGGCCGCTTCGGATTCGTCTCCGCTCGCGGCGACGACCGTGTCACGCGCCCCATGGTCCGCAAGGACGGCGAGCTCGTCCCTGTCTCCTGGCCGGAGGCCCTCGACGCGGCCGTCCATGGACTGGAAGCAGCCGCGGGAAGCGTGGGCGTCCTCACCGGAGGCCGTCTCACGTGGGAGACGGCGTACGCCTACTCCGTCTTCGCCCGCACAGTGGCGAAGACCAACTCCATCGACTTCAGAGCCCGATCCGCCAGCGAAGAGGAAGCCCGCTTCCTCGGCGCGAACGTCGCCGGGAAGACCCTGGAGGAGTCCGTGACCTATGCCGACCTGGAGCAGGCCGGCAAGGTCGTCTTGGTGTTCTTCGAGCCCGAGGACGAGTCTCCGGCGATCTTCCTGCGTCTGCGCAAGGCCAATCGGAAGAAGGGCCTGGCCATCCAGACCGTGTCGACCTTCCTGTCCCGGGGGTCGGCGAAGCTCAACGCCACCTTGGTCCCCGCCCGTCCGAACGACATCCCGCAGAGGCTGGCGGAGCTCGACATCGACTCCGACACGATCATCCTCGTCGGCGAGCGCGCCACGAGGATCCCGGGGACGCTGACCGTGCTCATGGACAAGGTGCGTGCCACCGGGGCCCGCATGGCGTGGGTCCCGCGTCGCGCCGGTGAGATCGCCGCGATCGAAGCCGGATGCCTGCCGGGCCTCCTGCCGGGCGGGCGTCCTGTCACCGACGCGAGGGCCGTGGCCCAGATGGCCGACCTGTGGGGCGGCGACATCCCCACCGCCCCAGGCTTGGACGCGGTGAGCCAGCTCGCCGCCGCCGCCCAGGGAGATCTGGCGGCCCTGATCGTCTCCGGCGTCGAAGTGTCAGACTTCGACGATCCCGACCAGGCCGAAGCCGGTGTCGAGCGGGCCTTCGTCGTCTCCCTGGAGTCGCGTCTTTCGGACGTGGCGCGTCGCGCCGACGTCGTCCTTCCCGTGGACGTCCTAGAGCAGACGGAAGGCACCTTCCTCGACTGGGAGCATCGTCCGCGCCCGGTCAACCAGGTCGTGACCAACCCGCGTTCGCCGATGACGGAGATCCGCGTCCTGGCCGCCCTCGCCGAGGCGATGGGCGTCGACTTGGGCTTCCGTACCCCGGCGGGCGCACGGGAATCCATGGCCGACATCCCGGCCTGGGACGGGCCCAGGACCGAAGAGTTGGCTGTCCGCCCCGAGGAGGTCGACGCGAAAGGCGTGGTCGTCTCGACATGGCGAGAGCTCATCGACGACGCGCGGTGCCTCGACGGCGCCGACTCCCTGCTGGGCACGGCACGTCCGGAGGTCGCCAGGATCTCGCCGCAGACCCTGCGCACCGAGGGGCTGGCCACCAGCTCGTATGTTCGTCTGACCGGTCCGAAGGGATCGGTGACCCTCCCGCTGCTCGTCGACCCCACGATGGTCGACCAAGTCGTCTGGGCCCCCTTCAAGGGCCGGGACATGGCGCTTGCCTCGATCGGCGTCGGCGTGGGCGTGCCGGTCACCTTGGCAGCCGCGCCCGACCCCAAGAAAGAAGGTGAAGAATGAGTCTTCTTGACACGGTGGTATTCGGCGCCGATCCTTGGTGGATCGTCCTGATCAAGATCGTGGTCCTCGTCGTCTTCCTCCTCGCGTACACCATCTTCAACGTCTGGTTCGAACGCCGGGTGGTCGGGAAGATGCAGCACCGCCTCGGTCCCATCATGAACGGCCCCCTCGGCCTGGGACAGGCGCTCGCCGACGGCACGAAGGCCCTTCTCAAAGAGGACTTCCGCCCGACGGGCGCCGACAAGGTGATCTTCTCCCTCGCGCCGCTCGTGACGGGCGCGGCGGCCTTCACCGCCTGGTCGGTCATCCCCATCGGCGGGCAGGTGACCATGTTCGGCGTCACCACCAACCTTCAGTTGACCGACCTGCCGATGGGCGTGCTGTTCATCCTGTCCGTCGCGGCGGTCGGCATCTACGGCATCGTCCTGGCCGGGTGGGCCTCCACCTCGGAGTACTCCCTGTTGGGCTCGATCCGTTCCACAGCGCAGATGATCTCCTACGAGATCGCCATGGGCTTGTCGCTGGTCGCGGTGTTCATGTACGCGGGGTCCATGTCGACCTCCGACATCGTCGGCGCCCAGATGTCCACCTGGGGAGTCCTGCCGCAGCTGCAGTTCCCGAGCTGGTACGGGATCCTCCTGCTGCCCAGCTTCGTGATCTACGTCATCTCCATGGTGGCCGAGACGAACCGCGCGCCCTTCGACCTCGTCGAATGCGAGCAGGAGATCGTCTCCGGGTACATCACCGACTACTCGGGTTTCCGGTACGCGATCTACTTCCTGGCCGAGTACATCAACATGGCCACCGTGTCCGCCGTGGCGACCACCCTCTTCCTGGGCGGCTACCATGCCCCGTGGCCGATCACGCCGTGGCTCACGAACCACGCGGGCTTGGCCTGGCTCGACGGCGGATGGATGGGCATCGTCTGGTTCCTGATCAAGGTCCAGTTGTTCATCTTCTTCTTCGTGTGGCTGAGAGGGACTCTGCCCAGGCTCAGGTACGACCAGTTCATGCACCTGGGCTGGAAGGTGCTGATCCCGGTCAACCTGGTGTGGATCGTGCTCGTGGCCGTGGCCCGCGTCGGGTCGACGCAGAACTGGTTCTCGTCCACGACCTTGCTGATCATCGCGGCCGTCGTCGTGGTCATCCTGCTCGTCATGGTCCTGTGGCCGTCGAAGGGCGGCCAGACCGACTCGGGCGACATCCGCTCCGAGGTGTCCCGCGTCCCCTCGGTCGCCCCAGGGGTCTTCGATCCGTTCGCCGGGGGATATCCCGTCCCGCCGATGTCCGGCCAGATCCTGCCTGAGTACGCCGACGTCCTCGTCGGGCCCGGCGGCGAAGTGCTGAACGACAACGACCAGACAAAGGAGGCCTAGTATGGGATTGCTAGACGGCTGGAAGGGATTCGGGATCACCTTCGCCACCATGTTCCGCAAGCCCTTCACGCAGGGGTACCCCGAGAAGGGCAAGGAGAAGGTCACAGAGGCCCGCTACCATGGCCGCCACCAGCTCAACCGCTGGCCGGACGGCTTGGAGAAATGCGTCGGCTGCGAACTGTGCGCCTGGGCCTGCCCCGCGGACGCCATCTACGTCGAAGCCGGGCCGAACACCGATGAGGAGCGCTTCTCCCCGGGTGAGAGGTACGGCAAGGTCTACCAGATCAACTACCTGCGCTGCATCTTCTGCGGGATGTGCATCGAGGCGTGCCCGACCAGGGCGCTGACGATGACCAACGAGTTCAAGTTGGCCGATCGCTCCCGGGCGAGCCTCATCTACACCAAAGAAGAACTCCTGGCCCCTCTGCTGGAGGGCATGGAGGCGCCGCCGCATCCTCGCCGACTGGGGGATGACGAGCGGGACTACTTCCTCGGGCTCCCCGACGCGGGCGCCGACAACCGTGTGCCGACACCCGTCGTGTCGGGGCAGAAGGGGGATCACGAATGATGCTGATACCCATGGTCACGGGCGTGGAGGTCACCTTCTGGATCTGCGCCGTGCTCGCGATTCTCGGCGCGGTCGGATTGGTGACCTTCCGTAAACCCGTCTACTCGGCCCTGTGCCTGGCGCTGGTCATGATCAGCCTGGCCGTGATCTACGCCAGCTTGGGGGCGCCGTTCCTCTTCGCCGTGCAGATCATCGTGTACACAGGCGCCATCTTGATGCTGTTCTTGTTCGTCATCATGCTGGTCGGCGTGGCGTCTGAGGACTCCGTCACGGAGACTCTGAAAGGCCACCGCGTCGCGGTCGCCATCGCCGGACTGGGCGTGTTGGTCCTGCTGGTCTTGGCCGTGGCCCAAGGCGTCCACGGAACCCCCGTGGGCGTCGACTCCGCCAACACCAGCGCCGGAGGAAACGTCCAAGGTCTGGCCGATCTGATCTTCTCCCGGTACGTGATCGCCTTCGAATCGACCGCGGCCCTGCTCATCACCGCGGCTGTGGCCGCCATGGTGCTCGCCCATCCGGAGCTGATCAAGAAGAAGGCGGGTCAGACCCAGATGGCAGCCGCCAGGCTCCAGGCGTACGCACGCGACGGCGTGGACCCCGGACCTCGCCCGAGCTCCGGCATCTTCGCCCGTCACAACTCCATCGCCACTCCGGCCCTGTTGCCCGACGGCACCATCGCCCAAGAGTCGGTGTCCAAGGTCCTGGCGGACCGTGTGGGGCTACGCTCGGTCGACGAGCTGTGGGGCCCGCACGACGAGGTCCTGGCGGCGATCGAGACGGCCGGGGAAGAGCCCCTGGACGTCGAGGATCTGGACTGGGACGACGACGAGACCGCTCCTGGTGAGCTCGAACCCGCGGACGACCACGTGGTCGACGAGACCGCCGACGAGCCCGCTCCTGGCGAGCCCGACACAACGGACGACCAGAACGAATCCGAAGAATCCCATGCCGATGCAGTCGCTGAGACCCCGGCGGACGAGGAGAAGCGCAATGACTAGTTTGTACGCCATCCTCGCGGTGATCCTGTTCACGATCGGCCTGGTCGGCTTCCTAGTACGCCGCAACGCCTTGGTCATCTTCATGTGCGTGGAGTTGATGCTGAACGCGGCCAACCTGCTGTTCGTGGCCTTCAGCTCCCACTGGGGGATCCTGGACGGACAGGTCGCGGCTTTCTTCGTGATGGTCGTCGCCGCCGCCGAAGTCGTGATCGGGTTGTCCATCATCGTCATGATCTCCCGCTCCCGCCGTTCGACCTCGGTCGACAATGAGATTGTGCTGAAGGGCTGATAGACATGCTAGAGACACTCACACCCGTCGCGGCACAAGGCCTGTTCCAGTACGCCTGGCTCATGGTCGCCATCCCCGCGGCCGTGGCGGCCCTGCTGCTCATCCTCGGCAAGGTCACCAACTCCTTCGGGCACTGGCTGGCCACCCTGGCGCCCATCGCGTCCTGCGTGTTCGCCGTCATCTACTTCGTGGACCTGCTGTCCATGTCGCCGGATTCACGCGCGGTCAGCCTGCACCTGTACACCTGGATCGCGTCGGGCGCCTGGCAGATCGGCGTCGGGATCCTGCTCGACCCCCTGTCGATCCTCTTCGCCCTGTTGATCACCGGCGTCGGGTCGATCATCCACATCTACTCCATCGGGTACATGGCCCATGATCCGAACAGGCGTCGCTTCTTCGCGTACCTGAACCTGTTCATCGCCGCCATGCTCATCCTGGTGCTCGCCGACAACTACCTGGTGCTCTTCATTGGATGGGAGGGTGTCGGCCTGGCGTCGTACCTGCTCATCGCTTTCTGGCAGGAGCGCCCGAGCGCCGCCGCCGCCGGGAAGAAGGCCTTCGTCATGAACCGCGTGGGCGACCTGGGTCTGCTCCTCGCGGCGTTCACCATGCTGGCCATGTTCTCGTCGACCAGCTTCTCGGCCGTCGACGCCGGCGCCTCGAAGCTCTCCCTCGGATGGGCGACCTTCATCGGCTTCATGCTGCTGCTGGCCGCCTGCGGCAAGTCCGCCCAAGTGCCCCTGCAAGCCTGGCTCCTGGACGCCATGGAAGGCCCCACCCCGGTGTCGGCCCTCATCCATGCGGCCACCATGGTGACAGCCGGGGTCTACCTGGTCGTACGATCCTCCGCCATCTTCGAGCAGACCCCCGCCGCGCAACTGGCTGTGGCCATCGTCGGCACGGTCACCCTCCTCGTCGGCGCCTGGATCGGCTGCTCCAAGGACGACATCAAGAAGGTCCTCGCCGGATCGACCATGTCCCAGATCGGGTACATGATGCTGGCTGCTGGGATCGGCCCTGCCGGGTACGCCTTCGCGATCTTCCACCTGCTGACCCACGGCTTCTTCAAGGCCAACATGTTCCTCGGGGCCGGGTCGGTCATGCACGGGACGAACGATGATGTGAACATGCGCCACTACGGCGCCCTGGCGAAGGCCATGCCGGTCACCTTCGTGACCTTCGGCATCGGCTACCTGGCCATCATCGGCTTCCCCTTCTTCTCCGGGTTCTATTCCAAGGACCACATCATCGAAGCGGCGTTCCACGCGCAGCCCGCCCTGGGCATCCTCGCCCTCATCGGCGCCGGCGTGACCGCCTTCTACATGACGCGGCTCATGATCATGACGTACTTCGGCGCCAAGAGGTGGGAGCCCAAAGTCCATCCGCACGAATCGCCGGCCGTCATGTGGATCCCGTTGGTCCTGCTAGCCATCGGCTCCATCGCCGGCGGCATGGTCCTCAACGGCTGGATCGGCTCGTGGCTGTCGGTCGTGGGCGCTGACGCTGGTGAGCACGCGACCTGGATGCCCGAGTTCACCTGGCTCGGTGTCGTCACTCTCGTGGTGGTGGCCCTCGGCGTGGTGATCAGTTGGCTCGTCTTCCGCAAGGACGTGCCGAAGGAGGCGCCCGCCCAGGTGACCGTGATCACCACGATCGGACGCAACGACCTGTACGGCGACGCTTTCAACGACACTGTCATCGTCCGTCCCGCCGCCTTCCTCTCCCGGGCCGCCACGGCCATCGACGACGTGGGCATCGACCCCGCGTACGAGGGGGGCGGATGGCTGGTCTCCAAGCTCGGCGACAAGGTGCGCCACATCCAGAACGGGTACGTGCGCACCTACGGCGTGACGATGGCCCTCGGGGTCGTGTTGGTCGGCCTTGCACTACTGATCAGTCGACTGGTCTAGAGGGAGTACGAGTATGGCATTTCCATTTCTGACTGTTCTAGGGTTGCTTCCCCTGGTCCTGGCGATCCTGGTGTGGCTGTCTAAGCCGACCGCCGGGCGCGTCGTCGGCCTCGTCGGCGCCCTGGTCACACTCGTCTACACCGGTGGCGTGATCGCGTACACCAAGGTGACCTCGACCCCGGTGACCGAGTCCCTCGACTGGCTGCCCATCATCGGCGCCAAGTACTCCATGGATCTGGACGGCATGGGCCTGCTCATGGTCGCCATGACGGTCTTCCTCGTCCCGGCGGTCCTCATCGCCGAATGGAAGACGGGTATCGGCGAGACGGGGCGGTTCTCGTCCAAGTCGTTCGTGGCCCTCGTGCTCCTCGTGGAGTCCTTCTCGCTGTTCTCCTTCATGAGCTTCGACCTGCTGGTGTTCTACATCTTCTTCGAAGCCACGTTGATCCCGATGTACTTCCTGATCGGCGGATGGTCGGGGGCGAAGCGGGGCAAAGCCGCCGCGAAGTTCCTGCTGTTCGGCCTCGCCGGCGGTCTCATCATGCTCTTCGGCGTGATCGGCACCGCGGTGGTGTCCTCCAGCCAGGGCACGGTCTCGCTCAACTTCCTGGACCTGGCCACCACCTCCTTCCAGGACTCGGTGGCAGTGAAGGTCATCTTCTTGTGCTTCTTCATCGCCTTCGCGTTGAAGGCGCCCATGGTGCCCGGCCACATCTGGCTGCCCGACGCCGCTGAGGAGACCACTCCTGGCGCGGCGGCCCTCATGGTGGGCGTCCTGGACAAGCTGGGGACGTTCGGGATGATCCGCATCTGCATCGGCGTCTTCCCCGTCCAGTCCCAGTGGGCGACCCCGGTCATCATGATCCTGGCTGTTATCTCCATCCTGTACGGCGCCTTCGCGGCCCTCGGGTCGAAGAACCTGATGCGCCTGATCGCGTACACGTCCATCTCCCACTTCGGGTTCATGGTCATGGGCATCTTCGCCCTCACGAGCCAGTCCCTGTCGGGGTCGATCTTCTACATGGTCAACCACGCCCTGTCGACCGGTGCGCTGTACTTGGTGATCGGGTACATGATCCACCGGCGCGGCTCGGCCCGCGTCGACGACTTCGGAGGGGTGGTGAACGTCGCGCCGCTGGCGGCCGGGTTCACCCTCGTCGCCGGTCTGGCCTCCTGCGCCCTGCCCGGCACGTCCAGCTTCGTCTCGGAGTTCATGGCCATCGCCGGAACGTGGACGCGCCACCCGGTGATCGCCGGTGTGGCGGTGTTGGGCACGGTCCTCGCGGCCGTGTACATCTTGTGGACTTACCAGCGGATGATGACCGGGCCGGTCACCGAAGCGACCAGGGACCGCATCACCACCGACCTCAGCTGGAGGGAGCGCTGGGCCCTGATCCCCTTGGTCGCGGCGTTCCTGGTCTTGGGGTTCTGGCCTCATCCGGCCCTGCAAGAGGCTGCCCCCACAGCCGACTACTACATGGTCACCGCCGCCGCCCATGATCCGGTGGCAGTAATCGAGGAGGGTCGATGACACCGACATCTTTCACCGCGCCAACCCTGGATTACCTGCTGTTGGTCCCCTTCCTGATCGTGCTCGGCGTGGCCTGCCTCGGCGTCCTCGTCGAAGCGTTCGTGCCGCGCGCCCCACGATTCGCCACCCAGGTGGCTCTGGCCGTCGTGGGCCTGGCCGCCGCGATCGGCACGACCGCCTGGCTCTGGGTGGACGGCAAATCCGGTCTGATCGACCCGTTCTCGTCCACGATCGTGTCGGGGACGGTCCTGGTGGATCCCCCCGTGCTGGCCATGTGGGCGATCCTGTTCGGCTTCGGCCTGATCAGCGTCATCGGCTTCGCCGAGCGCCGCCTCCATTCAGGGGCGACGGCGTTCACCCCGATGGCCGCCGCCATCCCCGGGTCCACGGCTGAGTCTGGGGCCCGCGAAGCCGGGCTGGTCCATTCCGAGGTCTTCCCCCTGGCGTTGTTCTCCTTGGCCGGCATGGCGCTCCTGGTGAGCGCGAACGACCTCCTCGTGCTCTTCGTCGGCCTGGAGATCCTGTCCCTGCCGTTGTACGTGATGTCGGGCCTCGCCCGTCACCGCCGCCTGGTCTCCCAGGAGGCGGCGCTGAAGTACTTCCTCCTCGGCGCGGCCGCCTCGGCGATCTTCCTGTTCGGCGTGGCGTTCCTCTTCGGTTTCGCCGGCAGTTTCTCGTACGACCGTGTGGCCTCCGCTGTGACCTTCACCGCCGGGTCGGATCCGCTCCTGCTGGCCGGTCTGGGCCTGGTCGGGGTCGGGATGCTGTTCAAGATCGGCGCCGTCCCCTTCCACTCGTGGGTGCCGGACGTCTACCAAGGCGCTCCCACCCCTGTCACCTCCTTCATGAGCGTGTGCACGAAGATCGCCGCCGTGGGCGGCCTCCTGCGCCTCTTCTACGTGGCGTTGGGCGGCATGCGCTGGACCTGGCAGCCCCTCCTGGCGGGGGTGGCCATCCTGACCATCGTCGTCGGCGCGATCATCGCGATCAACCAGGCGGACGTCAAGAGGATCCTGGCGTACTCGTCCATCGCCCATGCGGGCTTCATCCTCGTGCCTGTGGTCGGCGCCGTCACCGTGGGCAACATGCTCGTCGACGGGCAGGCCGGTTCCGTGGCGTCGATCCTGTTCTACCTTGTCGCATACGGTTTCGCGACCATCGGCGCCTTCACCGTGGTCACCCTCGTGCGCTCCCAAGGGCACGAGGTGACCGATCTGAGCGCCTGGGCCGGAGTCGGACGACGCCACCCGGTGATCGGGTTCGCGATGCTGGTCTTCCTCCTCTCCCTGGCAGGCATCCCGCTCACCGGCGGGTTCGTCGGCAAGTTCGCCGCCTTCGCCGCCGCCTGGCGCGGCGGGTACTGGTGGCTCGCCTTGGTCGCCATCGCAGGGTCCCTGATCGCGGTGTACATCTACATCCGCGTGATCCAGGTCATGTTCTTCCGCGCGCCTGAGTCCGACTCCGCCGAGGTGGACGTGGCCTTGCCGGGCGGGGCGACCTGGATCGTCCTGGCCCTGTGTTTCGTGGGCACTCTGGGACTTGGCCTGGCGCCGGGGCCGGTGCTGGATCTCCTCCAGTCGGCCGCCGCCTTCGTCATTCCGAGCGCCGGGTAAGCCAGAAGGAGTCCAAGCGTGCCTCTCACCGACGAGCAATTTGCCGACTGGGTCGCCGACCGCGTGAACGACGTGGTCGTACGTCTCCATGAGACCGTGAGCACTCCCAACACCTTCGTCGAAGAGGTCGCGCGTTACCTGCCCAAAGCCGGTGGCAAGATGTACCGTCCCGCTCTGGTCATGGCAGTCGGCGGCTTGGGCTTCGACGCCGGGCAGGTGGACGTCGACGCGCTGGTCGACGCGGCCGTCGTGGTCGAACTGACCCACGTGGCGTCGCTGTACCATGACGACGTCATGGACGAGGCGCAGGTGCGTCGAGGCCAGCCCACCGTGAACGTGAACTGGTGCAACTCCGTGGCCATCCTGGCCGGGGACTTCATGCTCGCCCAGGCCTCTCTCGTCGGGGCGAAGCTGGGCGTGGACTTCATGGCCTATCAAGCCCTCACCTTGTCACGCCTCGTGCAGGGCCAGATCGCGGAGTCCCGCCGGCCCGATCCGGGGGTGGACCCCATCGACCATCACCTGGGCGTCCTCGCGGGCAAGACCGGGGCGCTGATCGCCGCGTCCGCCCGGTACGGCGCCGTGTTCGCAGGGCTCTCGCCCGACCAGATCGACGCCCTGACCCTGTACGGCGAGCGACTCGGCATGGCGTTCCAACTGGCCGACGACCTGATGGACATCCTCTCCCAGGAGTCGGGCAAGAACCTCGGGACCGACCTGCGCGAAGGCGTGCCGACTCTGACGACTTTGCTGGTCCAGCGCGCTCGCCGTCCCGAGGACGCGCGCCTGCTCGACCTGCTGTCCGGCCCTGTCGTGGTGGAGGACCTCCCGGAAGCCCTCGCGTTGTTGAAGGCGCACCCCGCCCTCGTCGAGGCGCGATCCGAGGTGCGCCGCTGGGCCGATTCAGCCGAGACCTGCTTGGCGCCCTTCCCCGACAGCCCCGCCACGAGGGTCCTGCACACCTTGTGCGAGCAGGCGGTGTCGCGCACGGCCTGAGCCGTGGCGCCACGCCCTGCCCGCACTCGTCTGTGCGGTCGTCGCCCTTAGAACGTGAACTGCTCGTTCGCCGTGGCGTACTCGATCACCTGATCCTCCGTGAACCACAAGGCCAGTTCGTACGCCGCTTCCTCGGGGGAGCCCGACGCATGGATGAGGTTGCGGATCGGGCGGATCTCGCCGTCGATCGTGAGCGGGCCGTGATGGCAGAAGTCTGCGCGGATGGTGCCAGGGGCGGCCTGGGCGGGGACGGTGGCGCCGATGAGCTTGCGCACAACGGGCACGGCGTCGTGGCCCTCGACTGCCATCGCGAGCACCGGCCCGGACTGCACGTACCGGGCGACGGCCGCGAAAGCCGGGGCGCCGATGCGCTCCTCCAGGTCGGCGTAGTGGCGGCGCGTGAGGTCCTCGTCCATGGTCGTCATCCGCATGGCGACGATCTTCAAGCCGGCGTCTTCGAGTCGGGCGATGATGCGCCCCACTAGTCCCCGCTGGATCGCGTCGGGCTTGAGTAGCACCAAAGTGCGTTCTGTCATGGATCCTCCTGTTGTCTCAGTCGTGTGCGTACGATCCTAGGGCATCGGCGCACGGGCTGACCAGGGGAGGCGCGGACGCGGGGAGGCGGAGGACGAGGACGCGGGGACGCCCTCAGGACTTGCGTCCAGCCTGCCCGGTCAAGAAGATGGCCAGGACGGCCCCCACGGCGAACCCCCCGGCGGGAAGCCACATGGACTGCGACATCGCTTCGGAGAAACTGGCGGCGGTCGCGGGGCTCAGGGCGCCCGCATGGTGGGAGGCCACGGCGGGGTCGATGCCGTGCGCCGTCAATCGGGCGTTCATCAGGGTGTTCATCAGCGCCGCACCGAGGGCGGAGCCGATCTGGCGCATCGTGTTGTACAGCCCCGCGCCCGCGCCCGCGTCGGCGGGGGGCATGTGGTGGGTGGCGGACAGGGACACCGGGCTCCACATGCAGGCGTTTCCGACACCGGCGACCACGCCGGGCAGGAGGGCGAGCCAGATCACCGAGGTCGCGGTGAGGAACATGGTGTACCACGCCATCGAGACGGCCATACAGGTCAGACCGAAGAAGGCCACGCGGTTGGCGCCGATGCGGCCCACGACCTTCCCGCCGACGAAGGGGGCGAGCACCCCGCCCATGACGGCTGACGGCATCATGAACAGGGCGGACATGATCGGCTCCAGGCCGCGGGCGACTTGGACGTAGTACAACAACGGCAGCGACATCCCGGTGATGGAGACGCCGATGAGGAAGATCGTGCCCGTCCCCAAGGCGAAGTCACGATCGCGGAAGAGCCTCAGCGGGATCAAGGGGTGGCTGGCGCGCGCCTGGTAGACCACGAACACCACGCCGAGGATCACACCTGCGGCGATCACCTCGATGATCGTGATCGGGCCCCATACCTGTCCCCAGTCGCGGGACACTCCTTCCTGGAGGCCGAAGACCACCAACAGGATGGCCAGGCCGGACAGGGCGACTCCGAGCCAGTCGAATCGTGGGCGCGTCGTGGCGAGGACCGGCAGGAAACGCCAGGCGAGGATGAGCCCCACGATCCCCACGGGGATGTTGATCAGGAAGATGGCTTGCCAGCCCGAGTACTGGACGAGGAGTCCGCCGAGCATCGGGCCTACCAACAAGGCGATGCCGGACGTCGACCCCCACAGCCCCATCGCGGCGCCACGCTTGTGAGGAGGGAAGATGCGGACGATCATCGCCTGGGTCTGGGGGGACATGAAGGACCCGCCCACCCCCTGGACGGCCCTGGCGGCGATGAGCGTGCCGATGTCCGGGGCCAGCCCGCAAGCCAGGGATGACAGGGTGAACACCGTCATGCCGATCATGAACATGGTCTTCTGGCCGAAGCGGTCGCCCAGACGTCCCGACACGAGCAGAGGCACGGCGATCCCCAGGAGGTACGCGCTCGTCACCCAGATGGTCGCCGTCAAGGAGGCGCCCAGCCCGACCTGGATGGACGGGTTCGCCACCGACACGATGGACGAGTCGACCATGAGCATGAAGAACCCCACCAACATGGACCAGACCGCGGCCCACGGACGGGCGCACACGCTCGTCGGGTCCATGGGCGGGGAGGTCATGCCGACGCGCCCTCGGTGTGGAAATCCATCACGCTCCTTCACGCAGATGGCACCAACGATATCTCATCTCGGCTTGAGGGACGGCAGATGTCGCCATGCGGCGAGCCCGGGTGCGCGTCCCTCCGCACGAGTGACGCCCGTCTTGATCATTGCCGTCTCAGGGTGTGAACCGACTGGCAATAAATTGGTCAATGGAATATCATCGATATTGAAATATCCCGCATTGACGAGGGAGAGCACCGAGGAGGGAATCCACCATGGGGTTTGGATCGCGTGCGAGAGCTTGGGCCGTCGTGTCAGCTCTCGGCTTGGCTGTGAGTTCAGTCACGGTCGCGTCAGCGGCCCCGGGGGCGGCGCCGTTCACCCCTGACTCCTATCCGAGGGTCGACGGCTCGACGGCGACTCAGCCGTTGGGGGTCGCTTTTCAGTCCCTGTTCACCGGCCAGCCAGTGTCCAGCGGTGACGTGGTGTTCAACACCACGGACGCCGCGTACCACAACCTGATCAACGGCGACGCCGATCTGATCCTGGTGACGAGTCCTTCCTCGGACGAACTGGCGGCGGCTGCCGCCGCAGGAGTCGACCTCGAGGTCATCCCGGTGGTGGACGAGGGTTTCGTCTTCCTGACCAACGCCGACAATCCTGTGGACTCCCTCAGCGTCGATCAGATCCGCCAGATCTACTCCGGCCAGATCGCGAACTGGAAGGCGGTGGGAGGGCCTGACCAGGCGATCACGGCGTATCAGCGCCCCGCGAACTCCGGCTCTCAGACGGGGATCGAGGATCTCGTCATGCAAGGGACGCCCATGGTCGACGCCCCCACGCTGTCGATCCCGAGCATGCTCGGCCTCGTCAATCAGGTGGCGGCGAGTTTCAACGGAGGCGCCGGTTCCCTGGGGTATTCGTACTACTATTTCGTCACCCAGATGTACGGCGACCTGGCGGCCAATCCTCAATTGAGCAAGATCAAGCTCATGGGCGTCGATGGCGTGATGCCGTCGGCTGACACGATCCGCTCCGGGGCCTACCCGCTGCACACCGCGTACTACATCGTCATCAACAAGGCCGACGCCGCCGACAGCCCGGCGCGTCAGCTCGCGAACGCGATGCTCGCCCATGACGGGCAGCAGGCGGCGTTGGACGCGGGCTATGTGCCGGTGGACACGACGATCCCTCTGCCCGTGCCCCCGCCGCCGGACCCTGATAGGGTCATGAGCCTGGACGAGACCTATCCGGTGAACCCGCTGACCTTCACGACGTATACGGAGTACAGGGTCAGCGACAAGGTCATGATCTCCGAGAATCCGTGCACCATGGTGACGCGCGTGACGGTGTCGGGGTTGGCGGACGCAGCCCTCCAGGATCAGATCAACACACGCTTCTACGCGCTGCAGGACGAGTTGGGAGGACTCACGTACTCCCTCCCCGACGGGACGACGGTCGACGCGGACGCGCCGGGGGCCCTGCCGGTGGTGTGCGACGGCGTGCCGTGGGTGGATGCCGCTGGCGATCCCGTCGAGAGAGACGCGGGCGCCACTCCAGACTATGGTCAGTACACGATGACGAGGCCCGGTATGAGGCTCACGGGGGAGGCTGTGGCGAACTTCTCCAATGTTCTGTCCCTTCAGGCTTCGTTCAGTCACATGGCGCCCATCATCGGCATACCCGAGATCCCGAGGACGACAGGGTTGAACGTCCGCCTGGACACAGGCGCGGACCTGACGCCCGCCGACCTGTTCACCACCAGCGCCTATGTGGCGGGGATGATCCAACTCGAGGCCCAAGCGTCGAACACGACGTGTGACGAGGCCTGTGCCACGACCCTGGCCACGACCTATCTGGACGATCCGAACCAGCCCTTCTCCTTCACTTCGACCTCTGCCCAGATCCTCGGGGTCACGATCCCGTTCCAGTCGTACTGGCCCCAGGTCGCCGTCTACAGGAAGTTCGCGAGCGTGCCTGCGGCGTACGTGGACGCGTCGCCTGCGTCCTGCCAAGTGGTGAGCACCGTGTGGGACGCGAGTTTCCAAGCCTGCATGCCCACGCAGATCACTGTCTCGGACTTCGGGACGGTCGCTGCTCACATCCCGGGCGCCGGCGGTGTCGCCCGGGCGCACATCCCCGCGACAGCGGGGGAGACGTGGACGGTACGCTCCTTCGGGCCGTGCTCGTCGATGTCGTCCTCGCCAGCGCCATCGGTGACCGCGTCGACCGGGGTGGGACCGGCTGACATCGGCATCACCGTGGCCGCCAACCCGACCTACGAGGATCAGGCCTTGACGGTGTGCGTCATGGCCATCAACACGACCACCCGTGCCGTGCGTTTCGGAGAGATCACGATCAACCAGGACGTGGTGCCCGCGCTGTGGATCATCACGGTCGACCCGGGCGACGGCGCCACCCTCACCACGGGCACTCCGTCGTTCCATGGCACTCTGACCACGCCCGAGGGGATCCCCCTTGATAACGTGGACGTCAAGGTGACGGCTCCGCAAGCGCCGGCGTCGTCGTGTGAGGCTCTCAGCGACGCCCAGGGGGCGTGGTCCTGCACTATCGACACCCCGCTGCCCGCCGGATCGCAGCAGATCGCCGTACGCGCGTATGGCCTGGATGTGAACGGCAGCCTGGAATGGGGGAAGAAGGACCTGACGGTGATGGTGGACACGGCCAAGCCCGCCGCCCCCGTGATCCTCGGCCCCGTCAACGGGCAAGAGGTGAGGGTTCTCGCGGGTGTGAACATGTGCTCGTTCATGTGCCCGACCATCATCCACGTGTGGGGGACGGCCACGCCGTTGTCGACGGTGCTGCTCACCAACATCGGCGCCGGCATGGACTATGAGCGCACGACGACCGACAAGGATGGGAACTGGGACGTGATGCTGTTCCAGTGGATGTCGGCGCCGAGCAGCGCATCGATCTCGTTGACCGCCAGCACCATCGTCGGCGACACCCGCTCGGTGGAGTCGTCGCGGGTGGCTTTCACGGTCCTGTCCGACGCGTCGTACTCCCCTGAAGTCACGACCGACAATGCGAAAGCGGATGGCAGCGATGCGAATGAGGTGACCGTGACCATGGTCGACCCGTTCGGCAAGCCCAAGGTGACCGGGCCCGTGTTCTCGGTGTCAGCCGAGAGCGACGACCCCACGGTAGAGGTCGTCACCGACCCGGTGACGTCCGCCAACGGGAAAGCCGTGGTGCGTTTCACCTCCACCACGCCGGGCGCGCACGAGGTGTGGATCAGCGTGGACGGCGAGCCGACTCCTGTGGACCTGGACATGTCCGGGTCGGATCCTTCGGTGGAAGTGCTTCCCCTCACCTTGACCTTCGTCCAAGCGCCACATCCGCCAGCGGCGGCGGTGTCGTTGACCCTGTCCTCGCCCTCCATCAACGTGGCCTATGACACCTGTGCGGGGACGAAGACGGTCACCCCCCAGACGGTGACGGCGACGATGACGGTCACGGATGCGTCAGGGGCGCCGGTGCCTGACGCGACGGTCGACCTCGGAGTCGCCGACCCTGTCATCCTGGACGGGGCGTCGAGCGTGGTGACCGACGCGAATGGGCAGGCGCAGGCCACCCTCACAGTGGACTCTCCCACCAGGGGTGCGGTCGTGGACGTGACGGCGACCGTGGCGAACACCTCGATCTCCGCGTCGGCCCCCCTGGCTGTGGGCGTCCTCATACCGGTGCCGCCAGCGCCCGGGCAGATCATCCTGACGGCGGTTCCGACCAATGGTGGACGAGTCATGGCGGACGGCGTCTCGACGTGGACCTTGTCGGCGCTGGTCGTCCCTGGCGGGTGCCCGGCCCCGGTTGGTCCCGTTCAGGTCCAGTTCACGGTGACGGGTGACGCGGTGTTGTCCGCCTCCTCGGCGCCCACGGATGCCAATAGCCAGGCCAGTGTGACTGTGACCGACGTCACTCCTGAGACCGTCACCGTGACGGTGGGGGCCACCGGGAACTACTGGGCGACAGAGCCCATGGAGATCGAGTTCGTCCCTGATCCCGCGCCGAATCACCTGTCCGTGTCGGTGACCAATGCGGGGCGTGACTACACGTTCGTCGGCACGGGCTTCCAGGCCGGAGAACTGGTGCGGGCCCAGATCAACTCGACGCCGGTGGTGTTGACTCCCCAGGCGGCGGACGGATCGGGCGCCGTGACGTTCCGGTGGACCGCCCCCGCGGATTTCCCGACTGGCGCCCATCAGATCGTCTTGAGCGCGGATTCGGGAACGGTGTCGCAAGGGTTCACCGTGCAGGCCGATGAGAATATTCCCAGCGGCGGCATGGTCCTCGGTGGCGGCTGGTCGGGCGGCATGCCGTTAGCCCTTGTCGGTGTCCTCTCGTGCCTGATCGGGATCGCGGTGCTCATCGGGTCCCGGCGCTCGCGCATGGGTCGCTGAGAGGTGGATCGGCTCACCCGAACTGATATCACATACAACGCAGGGTAAAATTCTTCACACTGTAGGTGGGTTCCTCAAGAGCGAGGAGCCCTCAGGGAGGACTCTGCAATGATACGACATCGGCGCTACGCGATGAAGGGCCTCGGCTTGGTGTGCCTGGCCTCGATGATGGGTCTGGCATGGTCGGGCGTGGCCGCTCAGGCGACCGCAGACGACCCGGCGGCGGCCCCTGAGGCTGTGACCAGCACGGAGGTCGGCGTGGGCACGGACGCCACCCCCACGACGATGACATCGTCCGCGGATCAACCGGCGGCCAGTGATGAGGTCGCGATTGATGGCACGGCATCCGGTGACGCGGTCCCCGAAGGCGTGACATCCGTGGGCGCGGCGCCTGTCGACGCGGCGCCACTGGGCGTGGTCCACGACGGTATGGTTCCTGTCGGCGCGGTTCCCGAAGGCACGGATCCCGCGGATGCGGACCCCGCCACGGCAGGGCCCGACATCTCACCCGCTGACGCGGCCCCGGCCGTCGCTCTCGCCGGTGGCGATCCGTCCCTGGCTGACCCGTCGCCAGTCGGAGACTCGCCCCTCCCTCCGGCGTACATCCAGCTTCCTGAAGGGTTCGTCACGGTGGAGCAGTCGGGACGCGACTACACCTTCATCAGCACGGCCTTCACCGCCGGCACGACCGTGTCCGCCCAGATCGACTCCATGCCGGTGTACCTCGATCCTCAGGTCGTGGACTCCTCCGGGATGGTGACCTTCCATTGGTCGGCGCCGATCGACTTCGAGGCTGGCGCCCACGAGGTGCGCCTGTCGACCGAGTCCCTCGGCGCGTCCGAGACCTTCACGGTCGCCGACGCGAGCGACTCCGGATCACCGACCTCGGACCCAGGGCAGTCGCAGTCGGGCACGGCCGACCCGGGCACGACTGGCACGACTGGCACGCCGGTCGTCGAGGCGGACGTCACGCCCCCGCAAGGATCCACCACGGGCACCACGGGCGCCACGGTCACGAACGCGACCACCATCACCACGGGTGGCAGTGTCGCCCGCGCCTCGTACCTGGTCGTCGCTGGGCTCCTGCTGTGCGCCCTCGGCGGCACGATCATGATCGTGAAGAGAGCAGGCAGTCACCGATAGTCGAGGAGGCGTGAGGCGCCTCGCCCGACTCACCAGATCGTGACCCTCTCCTGCGGGGGGAGCCACGCGGCGTCCGACTCGGTCACGTCGAAAGCGTCGTAGAACTCGTCGATGTTGCGCACGATCTGGTTGCAGCGGAACTCCGGCGGCGAGTGCGGGTCGGTGGCCAGTCGCTGGGCCACCAGCTCCTCACGGGAGCGATAGCTCCACGTCACGCCCCAGGAGAGGAAGAGGCGCTGCAGGCCGGTGTACCCGTCGATGAGCTCCACGTCCCCGCCGGTGGCCAGGCGCCAGGCTTTGATGGCGATGCCCAGCCCGCCCAAGTCGCCGATGTTCTCTCCGATGGTCAGGGCGCCGTTGACGTGCAGTCCCGGTGTCTGGGCGGGGGACAGGGCGTCGTACTGGGCGATCAGGGCCTTGGTGGCCTGCTCGAACGCCTCACGGTCTTCGGGCGTCCACCAGTCGCGCAGGCGGCCCTCCCCGTCGCAGGTGGCGCCCTGGTCGTCGAAGCCGTGCCCGATCTCGTGCCCGATCACAGCGCCGATCGCGCCGTAGTTGACCGCGTCGTCGGCGTCCACGTTGAAGAAGGGCGGCTGCAGGATGGCGGCAGGGAAGACGATCTCGTTGCGCAAGGGGTGGTAGTACGCGTTGACCGTCTGCGGGAACATCAGCCACTCGTCGGGGTTGATCGGCCCGCCGAGCTTGCTCAACTCGTACTGCGTGGCGAACTCGCCCTCAGCCAAGACGTTGGCCATCAGATCGGCGCCGACGCTCAGCCCGGAATAGTCGCGCCACGTCTTCGGGTGGCCGATCTTCGGGCGGAAGTTGTCCAGCTTCCGCAGGGCCTCCTGCTTGGTCTGGTCGCCCATCCACGTCAGGTTCGTGATCGAGTCCCGGTACGCGGCCAGCAGATTGTCCACCAACTCGGTCATGCGCTGCTCGGCCGCAGGCGGGTAGTGGCTCTGGACGTACACCTTGCCCAGGGCTTCGCCCATCGAGCCCTCCACGAAGGAGACGGCCCTCTTCCAGCGCGGGCGGATGGCGGTCTGGCCGGTCAGCACAGTGGTGTAGAAGTCGAACCGGGCCTGCACGAAGGCGGTCGACAGGTAGGGGGACAGGTCGGTGACAAGGTGGAACCGTGCCCAGGCCTTCCATGTGGACAGGCGGTCGGCGCTCACCAGTCCGGCCGCCTCGGTGAAGAAACTGGGCTGGCAGTTCACGACCTCGTGGACCTTGTCGCCGATCTGGGCGGCCGCGATGATCGCGGACCAGCCGAAGTCGGGGGCTTCAGCCGTGAGTTGGTCCACGGTGCGCAGGTTGTACATCTGCACCATGTCCCGTACCCGCACGATGTCCCAGTGCGTGGCCGCGATCTCGCACTCCAACTGCCACACCGCTTCGGCCTGGGCCAGGTCCTCCTCAGAGGGCTCGGCGCGGTCGGCCGCCAGGGCGAGGGTACGGGCGAGGTGGGCGCGGTACTGGCCACGCACATCCTCGTGCTGAGGCTCGTGGTAGTACGACTCGTCGGGCAGGCCCAGCCCGTCCTGGCCCACGAACAGCAGGTAGCGCGTGGGGTCACCGGGGTCGGAGTCCACATCGGTGTCGAACAGGGTGGTGAATCCGTGCCGCACACACCAGCCGAACCAGGCGCGCAGATCCTCCACGCTTGCGATGGCGTCGACCCGGGCCAAGAGAGGCGCCAGGGGTGACGCGCCCTGGGCTTCGATCGTGTCCTCGTCCATGAAGGATCGGTACAGGGCCGCCAGTTTGCCCTCCTCGCTGGCCGGATCGAGGTCCGCGCGCGCGATCAGGTCCTCGCAGATCGCGTGGATGGCCTTCTCCGATTCGTCCCGCAATTCCTCGAAGGCGCCGATGGACGGCTTGTCGTCGGGAATGGTGGCCGTGTCCAGCCAATGGCCATTCACATGCCGGAAGAGGTCGTCGGCCGGGCGTACGGCCATGTCGAAACGGGAGAAGTCGAGGGCAACAGTCATGGGACCCATTCTAGTGGGCAATCCTCAACCACATCTTGAGTCTTCCCGCGAGGGCTGGCACGAAGCTACGTCGGTTTCTGTCCTGACGGGCGGCGAGCGACTAGTGTCGCCTGTGTCGTGTTCTGATCGATGGGGGGACGTCCCTCGGATCATCGAGAATGGAGGAACTCTCGTGGCCCGAAAGCCAGTCAGGCGTCATGTCGTGGCGGTCGCATGCGCCATCGCGCTTGCGTGCGCCATGGGGGTGGCCCCTGCCGCGGCGGACGACACCCTCAACGCCAAGAAGCAGCAGGCCGAATCGGCCGCCAACGCCGCCCAGACGAACGTCGACAACGCGACCGCCCAGCTCAACGCGGCGAACGCCCGAGTCCAGTCCGCGCAAGCCGATGTCGCGTCGGCCCAGCAGGCGCTCGTGGCCGCCCAGGCCGCGTGGGACCTGGCTCAGCAGGTCCAGGCTCAGAAGGCCATCGAGTTGTACCACGCCAACCAGGTCCTCGCCGACGCGCAGAGGGACGTGGAGGAGAACCAGGCGAAGATCGACGCGCAGAAGGACGCGATCAACGCGTACGCACGGGCCATCGTGCAAGACAACATGCCCATGATCAATGTGGCCATCCTCATCGATTCCACATCCACGGCATCCTTGGCCAACCGCATCCAATGGACCGACACTGTGCTGACCACCAACCAGGTCGATCTCGACCAGTTGCGGCAGATCCAAGCCGACCTGCTGGACGCCCAGACCAGGGCCCAGTCGGCGCAGGAGGCGGCCGACCAGGCCCAGCAAGAGGCGGACGCCCAGTCCGCCGCCGCACAGGCAGCCCAAGACGCCGCCCAGCAGGCCGAGGCCAGCGTCGAGGCGGCCCTGGCGGGGGAGCAGAAGGCTCAAGACGCGGCCGCACAGCTGCTGTCCACGAACAAGAACCAGCTCGCCCAGGCGCAGTCGGTCGTCAATGACGTCAACGCGCAGATCGCCGAGCAGGCACGTCAGGAGGAGGAGGCCCGCCAGGCCGCGGAGAAGGCTCGCCAAGAGGAAGAGGCCAAGCAAAAGGAGCAAGAGAACCAGAACAACTCTGGCGGAGGCTCCGGTGGTGGCAACTCTGGCGGTGGTGGGAACTCCGGTGGCGGAAACTCTGGCGGTGGTGGCTCCGGTGGTGGCGGAGGAAACCTGTCCCCGGCCCAGGCCCAGTCGGCCGCGTACGGCCTGATCCAGGGGTACGGCTGGGGCGACTCCCAATTCCAGTGCTTGGTCTACCTGTGGAACCGCGAGTCGGGGTGGCGGTGGAACGCCGAGAACCCGTACTCGGGCGCCTACGGGATCCCGCAGTCCTTGCCCGCGTCCAAGATGGCGTCGGCGGGCGCGGATTGGCGTACGAACGCCACCACCCAGATCCGGTGGGGGTTGAACTACATCTCAGCGAGGTACGGTTCCCCCTGCGGCGCCTGGGCGCATTCAGAATCCACCGGCTGGTACTGATCCCACCATGAGCGGTCGGGGATCTCGGCTAGGGATCTCGGCACGCGCGTGGGTCCGATGATCGATCACCCGTGGAGGATCACGGAATCGGCAGCTGGTCGTCGTACCCGCCATCGCCGCTGTCAGCACCGGCGCTGTAGTAGAAACCTGTGCTCGGAAAGATATCAGTGAACACAAATGTTGGCTCCGGGCTAGTCGGGCTCTCCGTGGGAGGGGTCGGCGGCTGGGTGGTCACCGGCGGAGTCGTGGGCGGCACGGTGGGCGGAGTCGTGGGTGCCACGGTGGGTGGTGTCGTGGGCGCCGGCGGTGGAGTGGCCGGTTGGGTCACCGGCGGATGGACGGGCTGCGCCGTCGGGGGCGCCTGAGTCGTCTGGACTGGCCGAGGCGGCGCCGGGTTGGGCGGCACGTAGTACACGGGCTGCTCTGCTGGCGGCTGTTCGGTCTCAGCGGCGTCCTGCGTCGGGGTCGCCTCGTCGGTGGGCGTCGGTGTCGGGGTCACGGTGTGCGTGGGTGTGCGCGTGGGCGTGGGCGCCGGAGTCCTGGTGGTGGCGCTCGGGGACGGGAAGGAGTCGGGCGGGGGCTGGTTCAACGCCGACGCCCCGAGGATCCCTCCCATGGCCAAGGCGGCGGCGACGATCGTGACGGCGCCGACCCGTACCGGGGTCGACATCCCCCGCCATCCGTTCTGCATACTCCCACCCACGGTGCGCAGGGAGGTCGCCGCGAATCGGAACGGCGCCGACTGTTGGGGCGGGGGAGGCGTGATCACCTGCCGGGAGTCCAAGGGGACGCCACGGTCGTCGAAGACCTCTTCGGTGCACCCGAGCAATCCTTGGATCAGGGCGCCGCGGCTCCACGAGGGATCGGTCCGACCAGGATCAGGCGCCACGTCGAGCAGGATCGCGGCACGCTCCACGAAGTCGATGAACTGCGCGTCGGCCCGCTCGATCCGGGACGCGGCGAAATCGGGGAGGAACCCCAGCTCCTGGGAGAGCTGCCCGACGCTCCAGCCGTCGACGTGGCTGCGCCACACTATCGTCCTGTTGACTTGGTCCATCGAGTAGAAGGCCCAGCACACGGCTTTCTGGGCGGCGTCGGGGGGCTGGCTCGAACCGATGTCGTTGAACCACCCGCCGAGGAAGGTGCTGATACGCGTCTGCTGTTTCTCCGCATGGGCCATCCAGTGGCGGAAGGTCGTGGCGACCACATGGGCGGGATGCTCGTGCCGACTCGCTGTCGCGGCGGCCGCCATGAAAGCAGCGGGGTAATAGCGGTTCCACAACTGCACGACGGCGGCCTGGTCGTCGAATCGTGCGAGGACTAACAGGCGGATGTCGGACTCCACGGCCTCGTGGGGCCGGACCGATTCCGAGGCGCTGTCATCCGTCTCCGGTGACCCGAATATGTCACGGAGACCTGCATCGTCTGCTGTGTCGTGCGGACGTTCAGAACCCAGCCGGTTCCTGTTGTCGTCCATTGGCCCACCTCGCGAACAGATACTTGTCAGGCTTGGATGCGCGTGGTTTTCACCCCGGTGGGACAATTCTAGCAAGGCTTGCTCCTCCTGGGCTAGCCAATTCCTGGCGGACGGACGGCACGCGGGGAGGATGAAGGTCCGAGGACACGCGAAAACGGGACACGGAATTCGCCCTTCCACGCCTCATGATCGGCGTATGACAAGGGAAAACATGCCCGTTGTCAATCTGTTCACCTTCCGTTAACCTGCGGGTTGGTATGATCGCCTCTGTGACGAAAATATTCGCTCGAAGGGACTTCCATGTCCATTGAGCTCATGGTTCTCATTGTCGTTATCACGGCTCTCGTCTTCGACTTCACCAATGGTTTTCATGACTCCGCCAACGCCATGGCGACGTCTGTGGCGACCGGGGCTTTCAAGCCCCGAGTAGCAGTCCTTCTGGCTGCTGTCATGAACCTTCTGGGCGCCTTGATGTCGACCGAAGTGGCCAAGACCATCTCGTCGGGGATCGTCGACGATTCCCTGGTCACTCCACAGACGGTGTTCGCCGCCTTGGTGGGCGCGATCATATGGAACCTCGTCACATGGCTGTTCGGCTTGCCGTCCTCGTCCTCGCACGCGATCTTCGGGGCGCTGATCGGCGCCGTCTTGGTCCAGGCTGGGATGGCCGGCGTCCACATGTCGACGATCGTGTCCAAGATCCTCCTCCCGGCCCTGGTCGCCCCCTTCGTGGCGGGCCTGGCGTCGTACCTCGCGACCAAGATCTCGTACCACGGCGCCCATAACGCTCCCAAGGGGGCGAAGAAGCGCTACCGCATGGCGCAGAGGGTGTCGTCGCTGCTCGTCGCCTTGGCCCACGGCACCTCCGACGGCCAGAAGACCATGGGCATCATCACCCTCGTCCTCGTGGCTGGCACCCTGGAACTCCAGCAGCTCAACCCCGCCGCCGCTCCGTGGTGGGGCCAGGCGCCCGGCACCGCTCCGCACTGGTGGGTGATCTTCGCGGCAGGCCTCGCCATCGCGCTGGGCACCTACTCCGGCGGATGGCGCATCATGCGCACCATGGGCAAGGGCATGGCCGACATCGAGTCCCCGCAGGGCTTCGCAGCCGAGACGTCCGCGATGGCCGCCATCCTGGCCTCCTCCCACCTCGGCTTCGGCTTGTCGACCACCCACGTGGTCTCGGGCGCTGTGATGGGCACCGGCCTGGCCCGTACCCCGGACGAGGTACGCTGGTCGACCGCCGGCCGCATGGTCACCGCCTGGCTGCTCACCCTGCCCGCCGCCGGACTCGTCGGCGCCCTCGCCGCCTGGCTGGCGCACCAGGGCACCTGGGGCTTCATCGCGGTGCTCATCGTCCTCGTGGCATGCGCCTCCGTGATCAAGATCATCGGCTCGTACAACCACGTGTCCCATGAGAACGTCACCGACTCTCACGAGGTGAAGATCCTGACCAAGGCGACACTGTCCGCCCCGGCGCGTCCCGTGGTCAATCCCCTCCAGCCGGCCCTGCCCGGCAAGATCGCCGACCACCCCATGGCGACCACCCCGCTCCGCTTGACCAAGCTGAAGAAGCCGAAGAACAAGCAGTTGAGGAAGCCGCCCGAGGCGCCGAGCAAGAAGGGGTCGATCAATGTCTAGCGTCAACTGGATGGCACTCCTCCAAGTCGCACTCGTCACCGTCGGCGCGGCTGTGGTGATCGCGGGACTGATGAGCTTGTCCAACTGGTGTTTCACACCCGTCGGGGAGACCGAGGAGCCGACCGCGTCACGCAAGGCCTTGGGCTTCGCCCTGATCGGGGTGATCGTGGTGATCGTCCTCTTCGGCCTCTACCTGATGATCCCGTACTTCCACTGACCGGCGCTTGGGCGAAAGGTCAGCGCACGGCTTTCGCCGCTGTCGCGATCGCGGCGTCCAGGCGCTCCAACTCGGCGTCCGTGTGGACGGCTGAGATGAACCAGGCCTCGAAGGCCGAGGGGGGCAGAAGGATGCCTTGGTCCAGCATGGAATGGAAGAACGTGGCGAAGAGCGCCGTGTCCTGCGCCTGGGCGTCGGCGTAGTTCACCACGGGCGCGCCGGCGGGGCCCTCGCCCCAGAACACAGACAACAACGACCCGGCGCGCTGGACCCGGTGGGGGACCCCCGCCTCGGTCAGCCGCGTCGTCAGCACGCCGGACAATTGGTCGGCGAAGGCGTCGATGGTGGCGTAGACGCCGGAGTCGGCGAGGGTGAGCGTCGTCAATCCCGCGGCCACGGCCAGCGGGTTGCCGGAGAGGGTGCCGGCCTGGTAGACCGGGCCGACAGGCGCCAGCAGGTCCATGAGCTCGGCGGGTCCGGCCAGGGCGGCCAACGGCATCCCGCCGCCAGCCACCTTCCCGAAGGTGAACAGGTCGGGGCACCATCCCTCGTCGCGCCCTTCGAGCCCCCACCATCCGGCGGAGGAGACGCGGAATCCGGTCAACACCTCGTCCTGGATCAACAGGGCGCCGTGCTCGCTCGTCAGTCGTCGCAGTCCCGCGTTGAAGCCGGGGACGGGGGGTACGACGCCCATGTTCGCGGCTGCGGCCTCGGTCACGACGGCGGCGATCTGGTCCCCACGCGCGGCGAAGGCCTCCTCGACGGCGGCCAGGTCGTTGTACGGCAGCACGAGGGTGTCCGCGGCGGCGCCGGGGGTCACCCCGGCGGAACCGGGCAGCCCGGCGGTGGCCACCCCCGAGCCGGCGGCCGCCAGCAGGGAGTCGGAATGTCCGTGGTAACACCCGGCGAACTTGATGATCAGGTCGCGACCCGTCGCGCCTCGGGCCAGGCGTACGGCGGTCATCACGGCCTCCGTGCCCGTCGAGGTGAAGCGCACTTTCTCGATTCCGCCCACACGGGAGATGATCATCTGGGCCAGGGCCGTCTCCGCGCGTGTCGGCGCTCCGAAGGAGAGGCCACGGGAAGCGGCTTGGCGCACAGCCTCGATCACCTCTGGACGGGCGTGGCCGAGGAGGGCGGGCCCCCAGGAGCCGACCATGTCGAGGTAGGGGGTGGAGTCGGTGCTCATCACGTACGCGCCCCGCGCGGACTCGATGAAGACCGGCGAGCCCCCGACAGAGCCGAAGGCCCTCACCGGCGAGGAAACCCCACCCGGCATTACTCGTTGTGCTTCCGCGAACTCGTTGCTCGTCATCTCACTACCGCCAGTTCTCTCGTCGTGCGTTCAGGGTTTCGGCTCCACCAGGATCCCGAAGAGGGTTTCCAGGGCCTGGTTGTATTCTTCCATGCGCCCGATCCGGGCCAGTTCGACGGCGGCCACGCTCGGGTGGTGCAGCAAGGCGCTCGTCGCACGGTGCAGGGACCACTCGATGGCGTCGGCCACCTCGGGGGGGTACATCCCGCGGGCGCGGGTCAGTTCCGCGTCGATGATGTTGCCCACGTACCCACGCATGGCGGTCACGGCGGGCGCCGCGCCGCGGCCCAACTCGTCCTGGAGGAACTCGGTCACACCGTCGGTGATCATCTGCTCGGCTTGGTCGATGGACGTCTGGCACGCCGGCGGCGCGTGGACGCCGATCTCCACGAGGTCGATCACGCGGACGGGGAGTTCCCCGGTCACGTCGGCCCCGCCGGACAGATCCACCACCACCCGTACCGAGGAGGACTCCAGGGTCGCGGCGGTGATCTTCGCCGGGCCGTTCCCGCTGGCTGCGACCAACACGTCGGTGCTCTTCAGAGAGGCCGCCAGGTCATGGGTCGGAGTCACCGCGTGCCGGTCGGCGAAGCTGGCGGCGTTGCCCGATCCCGAGTAGACGACCAGATGATCGCACCCGCGTCGCAGCAGATCCGCGACGACCGTACCGGCGTACTGTCCCGTGCCCACGATCAGCACCCGGGCCGAGGCCCACGGATCGACGGCGTCGGTCGTGTCGGTGCCGTCGGTCAGGTCAGGACGGGGAAGGTCGGCGGTGGCCAGATCCAGCCCCACCGAGGCCAGCGAGCGTCCCACCGAGCCGAGGCCCGTCTGCGTCGCGACGGCTTTGGCTGTGCTCAAGGCGCCCTGGAAGGCGCGGCGCAACCGGGGGGAGACCCGCTCGCCGGAGACGGACAACGCCGTCTTGACTTGGCCGAGGATCTCGGATTCGCCCACGACCATGGACTCCAGTCCCGTGGCCACACGGTATAGATGCTCGACCGCGCCAGGCCCGGAGTGGCTGTAGAAGGCGTCGACCAACTCGTCCGACAGGTGCGGGATCAGTTCGCGGATGGTCCCCATCGCCAAACCCACGGCGCCGTGGAAGGTGTTGGCTTCGAGATAGATCTCGAATCGGTTGCAGGTCGCTAGCATCACCTGGCCGTCCGTGTGGACGCCGATGTGACGGGCTAGGGAATTGCCGATTTCTTTGGACGATTCTGCGAGTGCGGCTAAATCACTGGGCTGAGCCTCCCTGTGGCTGATACCGACGCACAACAATGGCATGCGCGACATCTTACTGCCTCAGTGGGCCATGCACCAAGGCGGCTGATCACGACTATCGGTCATGCGTCGTCGTTTGCAGGTTATCGACCACTGACGCGAACGCGATAGGGTGAAGATAGAGAATTCCGCAATGGAAAAACGCGCGCGTGTCGGTTGTCACGCTGGCGCGAGCGAAACCACCTACCCGAGAAGGGAAGTCAATGACGGACGAACGGATGGTGCTGGCGGGTGATTTTCCCACCGCCACACAAGAAGAATGGGACACAGAGGTTCTGAAGGCGCTGAACAGGAAGCGTCCGCCCGGCTCACAGTTGACCATCGAGCAGGCCATCAAGCGCCTCACGACAGTCATGGTGGACGGTGTCGAGATCGACCCGCTCTATTTGAAGCCCGACGACCAGCGGATCGGGTACCCGGCGCAGACGCCCTTCACGCGTGGCGCCGCCCTGGCTGATCCCGCCGCGCCCTGGGTGGTCGCCCAGTTGATGGAGGACCCGGACGTCGCCCGCGCGGCCGAGGCCATCCTCGCCGACCTGAACGCCGGCGCCACCGGCGTGTGGGCACGCGTGGACGCCGACGCCGTCAAACCCAGCGACCTCGGGACCGTCCTCGCCGGCGTCGAGCCCGAGGCCGCGTCCATCGCGGTCAGTTCCGTGTCGCGCCAGGCGGAGGCGGCCGACGCCCTCCTGGATTTCTGGGCTGCGACCGGGAAGACGGACGTGAGCGGCAACCTCGGCATCGACCCGATGGCCGCCGCGGCCGTGACAGGCGACGGCGCCGACCTGAGCCAGCTCGCGTCGTGGGTGGGCAAAGCCAAGGCCTATTCACGTGTGCGTGCCCTGACGGTCGACGTCACGCCGTACGACAACGCCGGGGCCGGCGACATCGACCAACTGGCGTTCGCGATCGCCACGGGCATCGAGTACGCCCGTGCCCTGGACGACCAGGGCCTGTCGGCCCTCGACGCGTTCGACCAGATCGCCTTCCGCGTGTCGGCCACCGCCGACGAGTTCCTCACCATCGCCCGTCTGCGCGCCCTGAGGCGTGTGTGGGCCCGCGTGGGCGAGGTGCTGGACGTGCCGGAATCCCATCGCGGCGCCATCCAGCACGCGGTGACCAGTTGGCGCATCGTCTCCAAGGACGATCCGTGGGTCAATCTCTTGCGTCACACGATCGCCACCTTCTCGGCCGCCGTGGGCGGCGCGGAGATCGTCACGGTCCTGCCCCATGACACGGCGTACGGCCTGCCCACCCCCTTCTCTCGCCGCGTGGCCCGCAACATCCAGTTGGTGGCCGCCGAAGAGTCGCACCTGGGCGCGTCCAAGGACCCGGCCGGAGGCGCGTGGGTCTTCGAGTCGCTCACCGAGCAGTTGGCGCAGAAGGCCTGGGCGCGAGTCCAGCAGATCGAGTCCCTCGGCGGGATGTCGCAGGCGCTGGCCGGCGGCCAGGTCGCCGCGTGGATCGACGCCACCGCGACAGAGCGAGCCGCACGACTGGCCACGCGCAAACTGCCGTTGACTGGCGTGTCCATGTTCCCGAAGCAGGACGAAGAGCCACTGGCGCAGTTCGTCCCCCGGCCGGCTCGTCCGGCGTACGCGGGGCTCGTGCCCCACCGGGACTCGGAGGTCTTCGAGGACCTGCGTGACCGCTCGCGCGCCCACGAGGCGTTCACCGGGCGCAAGCCGAGGGTCGTCCTGGCCTGTCTGGGCGAGCGGCGCGACTTCGGCGCCCGCGAGCAGTTCACGACCAACCTCTTGCTCGTCGGAGGGCTGGAGTTCATCGAGGTGGAAGGCCCCACGCCCGACGAGATCGTCGCCACAGCCCGCGAGGTGGAGACCCCTCTGGTGATCCTGGCCTCGTCCGGCAAGGTGTACGCCGAGCAGGCGATCGCGGCGGCCGAGGCCGCCAGGACCGCCGGGCTCGAGGTGTGGCTCGCAGGCCGTATCACTGAGATCGACGACGATCGGGCCCAGGGCCTGATCGCTGGCGAGATCTTCGACGGCATGAACGTCGTCGCCTTCCTCACCGACACTCTGGATAACTTAGGAGTTGCAGAATGAGCATTCCACGTTTTGATTCCATCGACCTGGGCTCGCCGGTCCCACCGGCGGGACAGGCCGCGCCATCGACCAGCGGCGGTTGGGAGACTCCCGAGCAACTCCTCGTGCCCCCGCTGTACACCGACGCCGACCTGGTAGGTGTGGACTTCCTCCACACCTACCCCGGACTTCCGCCGTACCTGCGCGGGCCGTACCCGACCATGTACGTCAACCAGCCGTGGACGATCCGTCAGTACGCCGGGTTCTCCACCGCCGCCGACTCCAACGCCTTCTACCGGCGCAACCTCGCGGCCGGTCAGAAGGGGTTGTCCATCGCCTTCGACCTCGCCACCCACCGCGGGTACGACTCGGACAACCCCCGAGTGACCGGTGACGTGGGCATGGCCGGCGTGGCCGTGGACTCGATCCTGGACATGCGCCAACTGTTCGCCGGCATCCCGCTGGACCAGATGAGCGTGTCCATGACGATGAACGGCGCTGTCCTCCCGATCATGGCCCTGTACATCGTGGCCGCCGAAGAGCAGGGCGTGAAGCCGGAGCAGTTGAACGGCACGATCCAGAACGACATCCTCAAGGAGTTCATGGTCCGCAACACGTACATCTATCCGCCCACCCCCTCGATGCGGATCATCTCGGAGATCTTCGCGTACACCACGGCCCACATGCCGAGGTTCAACCCGATCTCGATCTCCGGCTACCACATGCAGGAGGCCGGCGCCACCGCCGACCTGGAGATGGCGTACACCCTGGCCGACGGCGTGGAGTACATCCGCGCCGGCGAGTCCGTCGGGCTGAAGGTCGACGACTTCGCGCCCCGGCTGTCCTTCTTCTGGGGGACGGGCATCAACTTCTTCATGGAAGTGGCCAAGCTGCGGGCGGCTCGCTTGCTCTGGTCGCGTCTGGTCCGCCAGTTCAACCCGTCCAACCCGAAGTCGATGAGCCTGCGGGCCCACACACAGACCTCGGGGTGGTCGCTGACCGCGCAGGACGTGTACAACAACGTCGCCCGTACCTGCATCGAGGCCATGTCCGCGACCCAGGGGCACACCCAGTCCCTGCACACGAACTCCCTCGACGAGGCCATCGCCCTGCCGACCGACTTCTCCGCCCGTATCGCCCGCAACACTCAGTTGTTCATCCAGCAGGAGTCGGGCACCACGCGCTCGGTCGACCCGTGGGCCGGGTCGGCGTACGTGGAGAAGCTCACCCACGACCTGGCGAAGCTGGGCTGGGAGCACATCCAGGAGGTCGAGCAGGCCGGTGGCATGGCCAAGGCCATCGAGGCCGGCATCCCCAAGATGCGCATCGAGGAGGCCGCGGCCCGTACCCAGGCCCGCATCGACTCCGGGACGCAGACGATCATCGGCGTGAACAAGTACCTCGTCGAGGACGATCAGTTGCCCGAGGTCCTCAAGGTCGACAACAAGGCCGTACGCGACGAGCAGATCGCCAAGCTGAACCAGTTGCGCGCCGAGCGCGACGAGGGGCAGACCCAGGCCGCGTTGGAGAAGCTGACATGGGCGGCTGGCAACCAGGACTCCACAGATCCCGACCGCAACCTGCTGAAACTGGCCGTGGACGCGGCCCGTGCCAAGGCCACGGTGGGCGAGATCTCCGACGCCCTGGAGAAGGTCTTCGGCCGGTTCACAGCCCAGATCCGTACGATCTCGGGGGTGTACTCCGCCGAGACCGGATCGACTCCGGCTGTGGAGAAGGCGCGTGGCTTGGTCGAGGAGTTCGCTGAGAAGACCGGACGGCGTCCGCGTATCCTCATCGCCAAGATGGGGCAGGACGGCCATGACCGAGGGCAGAAGGTGGTCTCCACCGCGTACGCCGACCTCGGGATGGACGTCGACGTGGGCCCCCTGTTCCAGACCCCCGAGGAGGCCGCCCGTCAGGCGGTGGACTCGGACGTCCATGTGGTCGGTGTCTCGTCCTTGGCGGCGGGCCACCTGGTCTTGGTGCCTGCCCTGCGTGCGGAACTGGATCGCCTCGGCGGCCAGGACATCCTCATCACCGTGGGCGGCGTGATCCCACCGGCCGACTTCGACACCTTGTACGCCGAAGGCGCGGTGGCCATCTATCCGCCGGGGACCATCATCCCCGAGTCGGCCATCGAACTGATGGAGAGGCTGTTGAGCGTCACGGCGTGAGCGAGTCAGCCGGAGCGCGTTGATGACGTGCGATGGGCGATCATCGATGTGTGGCGGGTCCTGTGTGGGCCCGCCACACGCGTATGTTGGGCCGGGGGTCGTGCTCAGCGGCGGGGTGCTGTCTGCGGGAACGCTGCGCGGGCGTACGGACGCCCCATATCTGATAATCTGATTTTGTGAGCACTGTGGACATCCCAACCCTTCTGAGCGCGACCCAAGCGAGCCGCCATTTCGCGGATGTCTTGGAACGCGCTCGTCATGGTGAGAGTTTCATGGTGACGTTACGCGGCGAACAGGTGGCCCGGATCGTGCCGCCACCAGAGGCGGCGCCCAACGGGGCGGCCGTCCTGGCTTTCCTCCAGTCGTGGAAACCCGATCTGGAGGGGTTCACTCAGGAGATCATCGACGCGGTGGAGTCAGTGCGCAGCCCCCATGATCGTGACAGGGAGAGGCTGGCATGGGTCGACGACTATCGCTAGACACGTCCGTCCTCATCGGTCTGGAGCGGGGATCCTTGGACCACTCGATCTTGCGTCCCGACGATGACATCTGCGTCCCGCTGATCGTCGTCGCCGAGTACATGGTCGGTGTGGCTCTGGCTCAGCCGGCGTACCAACCGAGGATGCGAGACTTCCTCGATGGGCTCCTCTCAGTGGTGAGCGTGCTGCCCTATGACGAGGAGACTCTCGACACCCATGTCGGCTTGTTGGCATGGACGATCCAGCACGGGGTCGCACGCGGCCAGCATGATCTGATGATCGCGGCTGCGGCGGTGGTGACAGGTCGTGTCCTGATGACATGTGACAAGCGTGCTCGATTCGAGGAATTGCCAGGGCTCCAGGTCGACCTGCTGGGGTGAGACGCTGTGGTGTCAACGAGACCGTTCACGCCTCCATGATCAGCGTGACCGGACCATGGTTGGTCAAGGTGACCTCCATCATGGCGCCGAAGACGCCCGTCTCCACGTGGGCGCCGAGGGCGCGCAGGGACGCGACGAAATGGTCGAAGAGGGGTTTGGCGACGTCGGCCTTGGCGGCGTCGTCCCAGGAGGGACGCCGTCCCTTCCGCGTGTCGGCGTACAAGGTGAATTGGCTGACGGCGAGGATGGGGGCGCCGATGTCGCTGGCTGAGACGTCCCCTCGGCTCCACGCCTCGGGGTCGGGCGCGTCGGTCGCGTCGAGGACGCGAAGGTTCCAGATCTTGGAGGCCAGCTTCTCGGCGGTGGCCGGTGTGTCGTCGTGGGTCACGCCGACGAGGAGCAACAGGCCGGGCGAGGGCAGGCGGCCCACGACCTGAGAGTCCACGCTGACATGCGCGTGCGCGGCTCTTTGCAGGACGACTCTCATGATTCTCCTTGTCGGGTGGTGATCGGTGGAGTGTGGCCGGGTCGGCGGGTGGTCGTTGGAATGTGGCCGGGTCGAACGGTGGACCGGGGGTCCGACTTCCGTCGAGTGACACCTTTTTGAGGCCATGCAGTCGTGATCACGCGAGAATCGCCACAAAACCATGTCACTCGATCACGTGGGTGAACGATGCTAGTGGGCGTGCAACCGGGTCGGGGAGTGGTCATAGGCGTACGGCGAGTTCGGCGGCGATGCGCAGATAGCGTGCCCTGGGTTCAGCCGGGAGGGTGCCGAGCAGCCGGGGATCCCAGGTCTGGTCGGTCAGCGCGTCGGCGGCGTACAGGAACTGGTGGATGGCGACCTGGCGGAACCGGGCCACGGCGGCCAGTGCCGACGCTTCCATGTCCACGGCGACGCAGCCCTCGCGTACCCGCTTGGCCGTGGTGGCCTGGGTCTCGCGGAAGAAGGCGTCGGTCGTCCACACCTTGCCCAGGGTGTGGGGGACGCTCAGCGCGTCGAGGATGGCGGCGGTCTTGGCCGCCGAAGGGATCGCGATCTCGTCGGAGGCGGGCGCGTAATGGTAGCTGGTCCCCTCGTCGCGGTAGGCCGAGGTCGGGACGATGAGCCCGCCGGACTCGATCTCGGGGACGAGCGCGCCGCAGGTGCCGAAGACCACGAAGGTGGTCGTGCCGTAGGCGATGGCCGTCTCCACCAGGGCCACAGCCGCCGGGGCGCCGATGGGGGACAGGGCGGCGCCCAGGACGCGGCCGGAGTGGGAGAAGGAGTACGCCCGGCCCATGATGCCCGGGGAGTCCGAGAGGGGGGCCTCCTCGAGGTCCAGGCTCGCCAGCGGCGTGGTGTCGTACTGGTCGAGGAAGACGGCGAACGTACGCGGCTGGAAGGTCACGAGCATGGTGTCGGGGAACCCCGGGATGGGCTTCACCATGTCCCTCGGCGAGATGATCTCGGGGGTGTACGGGTCGTAGCTGTGCGTGATCATCCTGACGCCCTTCCTGATCGGCAATAGGTGATGTGCATGGCGGTTCGCTGAGTCCATGATAGCCGTCCTGGGTGCCCTCGGGGTCCCACGCACGGCGGGTCGTCGGCCCGAACGATCAGGACATCGGTGACGTTGGGGCGTCGGGTCGTCGGTGACGGTTGTGGGTGTGGTGGGGGTGCCTGTTTCTTCGTGGGGGCGTGAACTGTTGGTGGTGGTGGTGCCTGTTTCTTCGTGGGGGCGTGAACCGTGGGTCGTGGTGGTGCCTGTTTCTTCGTGGGGGCGTGAACCGTGGGTCGTGGTGGTGCCTGTTCCGTCGCGGGGGCGCGAACCGTGGGTCGTGGTGGTGCCTGTTCCGTCGCGGGGGCGCGAACCGTGGGTCGTGGTGGTGCCTGTTCCGTCGCGGGGGCGCGAACCGTGCGTTTTAGTCTGAAAAAGCACGGTTGGTGCCCCCGCAGATTTCCAGGGGGCGCGAACCGTGCGTTTGTGCATGGATGTGCACGGTTCGTGCCCCCGCGGTTAGTGGTGGGGGTGCCTGTTTCGTCGTGGGGGCGTGAACTGTTGGTTTTGCCCCGGGAAATCGCAGTTCGTGCCCCCATAGTTTTTCGGGGGGCGCGAACTGTCGGTTTGGTGCATGATTATTCGCAGTTCGTGCCCCCGCGAATGGGTGAACTCCCGGGGTGGGTGGGTCCCCGCGGTAGGCGGTACCCCGGGGTCAGGTGGCGCCCGGGTGAGGTGGTGTCCCCGGGTCGGGTGGCGCCCGGGTGAGGTGGCGCCCGGGTGAGGTGGCGCCCAGGTCGGGTGGCGCCCAGGTCGGGTGGCGCCCAGGTCGGGTGGCGCCCGGCTCAGGTGGCGCCCGGGTCGGGTGGCGCCCCGGGCAAGGTGGTACCCCCAGGTCAGATGGCCCCCTTCAGTGGTACGTGGTGCGCCTCAACCGAGCGCATCGCGTAGGTCGGACGCCACATCTCCGTTGGCGTCCACGTGGATATCGTCCATCCCCAACCACTCGGCCAGGCGGCGGAGTTCGTCGCCGAAGCGAGAGGCGATCCGCTGGCGCTGGGGGTCCAGCCCGGGTTCGAGCCACGCGGACCTCACCATCAAGGTCGACGCGGCCCGGTCGGCTTTGAGGTCGGCACGGGCGACGAACCGGTCGTCGAGCAGGAACAAGTACACATAATATCCGTGAATGCGCTTGTGGGCGGGGGTGTAGAGCCCCAGGGAGTAGTCAGTGTCGAAGAATGCGGCCAGACGTTTGCGCTCGAACACCAAGGAGTCGAAGGGGCTGACGAGGGCGCATCCGGCGACCTGGCGCGGCCGGGCGGCGTCGTGCCAGACCCACGCCGGTTCGCGGACCCCGTCGACTTCGGCGGGGATCAGTTCTCCCGACGCCACGAGGTCGGCGATGGCGGCCCGGGTGGGGGCCGGCGCTGTACGGAAGTAGTCGCCCAGGCACCGGGCTGTGCCAACGCCCAATGCTCGTGCTGCACGGCGCGCCAGCGCCACGTGGCTACCATGCGTCATCTCCGCACGTTCGGTGGCGGTGGCGTGAGCCCACGGCTCGCATACGGCGATCTGATCGGCGGGGATCACCCGCTCGGGGATGTCGTACACCCTCTCGAACGAGGAGTTCCGCCCCGCGACGGCGACCCGCCCGCACCAGAACAGCCACTCCAACGCGGTCTTCGCCAGCGACCAGTTCCACCCCCATTGATCGCGGCTGCGGCTCTCCCGATAGTCGAGGTCGCGGGCCGTGACGGGCCCCGACGCCGCGACCGCGTCGGCGACCTCCTCGATGATCCGCGGATGGGCGTCCACCACATCCCGGATCCCGCTCCAGGTCTGGGCGTACGCGGCGTCCCGGCGGAACTGGAAAGCAGGGTAGGCACGAATGTCGATCAGGCTGGCCGCGTGTCCCCAGTACTCGAACAGGCGGCGTGGCGCGGTGGAGGCGGCGCGGGTCAGCAGGGCGGGGTCGTACGCTCCCACGCGCGTGTACAGGGGCATCAGATGCGCCCTGGCAAGCACATTCACCGAATCGATCTGGAACTGTCCGAGACGGGTGATCGTGGACTGAACCTGGCGCATCCCCACGGGTCTGTCCCGATCTGCGCCGATCCCCTGTGCGGCCAGCGCGATCCGGCGGGCCTGGGGTTTCGTGAGACGCATGGGCTCATTCTTCCACCAGCGGCGCCTCGGCCGGATCCTTCCCATGCCGGGGCCCCGCGTCGGCTGGGAACGCCCTCGGGTGGTACGCCCAGTATCGTTCGGGCGGCGGGGCTCCGCGTCGGCTGGGGACGCCCTCGGGTGGAGTACGCCCAGTACTGTTCGAACGGCGTGGCTCCGCGTCGGCTGGGGATGCCCGGTGTGCCCAAGAGGAGGGCGGTTTTCGGTAGGGTACTGAATGTCAGGTTTTTCATCGGGGGACGCGCCCACCTCTCGCCCGGTGGGTCCCAAGGAGGTTGCGATGAGCCAAGTCCAGGATCTCGCAGACGGCGTCTTCGCGGGCAACCGCCGCCAGGTCGCCCGCGCCATCACGCTGGTCGAGTCCATGCGCATGCAGGACCGCGCCCAGGCGCGCGAGTTGTTGGGGATTCTGCGCGAGCACCCGACCCAGGCGGTACGAGTGGGGGTGACGGGCGTCCCCGGCGCGGGGAAATCGACCTTCATCGACGCCCTGGGCGTACGCCTCGTCGACCAGGGCCACAAGGTCGCCGTGTTGGCGGTGGACCCCTCGTCCTCCAAGACCGGCGGGTCCATCCTGGGGGACCGTACGCGCATGTCCGCCCTGGCCATGTCCGAGCAGGCGTTCATCCGTCCGTCCCCCTCGGGCAACCACTTGGGCGGTGTGGCGCGGGCCACGCGCGAGTCGATGCTCGTCGTCGAGGCGGCGGGGTACGACGTGGTCCTGGTCGAGACCGTCGGGGTCGGCCAGTCGGAGGTCGCGGTGGCCGGGATGGTCGACACCTTCCTGCTGGTGACGCTGGCGCGCGCCGGGGACCAACTCCAGGGGATCAAGAAGGGGATCTTGGAGATGGCCGACCTGATCACCGTCAACAAGGCCGACGGTGACAACGAGGCCGCTTCGCGAGTCGCCGCGCGGGAGCTGACGACCGCGATGAAGCTCATCACCTCCGACTCGAAAGCGCGGCGTCCACCTGTGTTGACCTCGTCCTCGTACACCGGCGCCGGCCTGATGGAGATCTGGGAGGCCATCCTCACCCACCGGGCCTACCTGGAGACGTCCGGCGGCCTGGCCGCCCGTCGCGCCCGCCAGCAACGGGACTGGATGTGGTCCCTCATCGACGACGAGTTGCTGGAGTCCGTACGCCAAACCCCGTCCGTCAAGGCGATACGTTCCCAGCTAGAGGCCGATGTCATGGCCGGAGGCGCCTCCGCCATGGAAGCCGCCCAGGAGATCCTCTCCTCCTTCGCCCGGAATCTGCCCTCCACGTGGATGGAATGACTCGTCACTGACGATCTGATGGATCGCGATGATGTACTCGTGGTCTCGAGTACATGTCTACTCGACATCACGAGTACAAATGTGGGACCGCCTCATGGAAGCGGTGGCCCCGGGGGGCGCGAACCGTGCGCCACGATCTCCGGGGGGCGCGAACTGTGCTTGACAGACTGAAAAACCACGGTTCGCGCCCCCGCCATCATCACGGGGGCATGAACCGTGCTTTTCGGCTCGAAAAAGCACGGTTCGCGCCCCCGCGGCCACATCAAGGATCCACACGGCCCCGCCGCGACTCACCCCCGCCGCGACTCACCCCAGCCACGACTCACCCCAGGTTGCGCGAGCACCCCCATGCTCGACTCACATGAGAACACCCCCCCACCCGTCGCAAGTAGACAGATACCACCCCTCGTACTAAACTTGAGTCTAGTACGCTCAACTTTGATGGAGCATGAGAATCCTCCACGGAGATGAGCCCATGAATCACCACCTCACAAGGAGAAACTCCACACGATGGATACCGAGAAGCTCACAGCGATGAGTCGGGATGCCTATTCTGCGGCCGTCCGGCTCGCCCTCGCGGGCGGCAACCCAGCCGTCGAACCAGCACACCTCTTGTCTGCTCTGCTGCTGATCCCCGACAACACTGTCGGGCCATTGCTTGCCTCCCTGGGCGGCGACCCGGCCGAGATCGCGGCGGACGCGAAGCAGTTGGTCTCGCGGCTCCCGTCCACATCCGGCGCGTCAGTCTCCCAGCCGAACCTGTCAGGAGCTCTGGCCCGCGTCCTGGCCGAGGCTGAGACTCAGGCGCAGAAGTTGGGAGACCAGTTCGTGGCCACCGAGCATCTTCTCATCGGCCTGGCCACGGTGGAGTCCGATGTGAAGCGCCTGCTCGCCAGCCGCTCCATCACCGCGGGCTCGCTGATCGAGGCGTTCAACGCCCGCCGTGGCGACAAGCGGGTCACCTCGGCCCAGTCCGAGGGAGGGGAGTCGGCCCTGGACAAGTACTCCGTCGATCTCACCCGTCTGGCCCGCGAGGGCAAGCTCGATCCGGTGATCGGGCGCGACTCCGAGATACGCCGCGTCGTGCAGGTGCTCGCGCGGCGTACCAAGAACAACCCGGTCCTCATCGGCGAACCCGGCGTCGGCAAGACGGCGGTCGTGGACGGCCTGGCTCAGCGCATCGTGGCCGGCGACGTGCCCGACTCCCTCAAAGGACGCCGTCTGGTCGCCCTCGACTTGGCGTCCATGGTCGCCGGGGCCAAGTACCGTGGCGAGTTCGAGGAGCGGTTCAAGGCCGTACTGACCCAGATCCGCGAGGCCGAAGGCCACGTGATCACCTTCATCGACGAACTGCACACGCTCGTGGGCGCCGGGGCGTCGGGGGATTCCGCCATGGACGCCGGGAACATGATCAAACCGATGCTCGCGCGCGGAGAGCTGCGCATGATCGGCGCCACGACCCTGGACGAGTACCGCGAGCACATCGAGAAGGACCCCGCCCTCGAGCGCCGGTTCCAGCAGGTGTACGTGGGCGAGCCCTCCGTCGAAGACACCATCGCCATCCTCAGGGGGCTCCGGGAGAGGTACGAGGCCCACCACAAGGTGCGCATCACCGACTCCGCCCTCGTGGCGGCGGCGACCCTTTCGAACCGCTACATCACCTCTCGGCAGTTGCCGGACAAGGCCATCGACCTGATCGACGAGGCGGCGTCCAGGCTCCGGATGGAGATCGACTCCTCGCCGGAGGAGATCGACGAGTTGCGCCGCCACGTCGACCGGATGACGATGGAGCAGTTCGCCCTGGAGAAAGAGCAGGATCCGTCCTCGCAGGAGCGGCTCCACCGCCTCCAGGCGGAGTTGGCCGATCAGCAGGAGAGGCTGCGTACCCTCGAAACGCGCTGGGAAGCCGAGAAGAGCGGGCTCAACGAGGTCGGCGACATCAAGGAGATCATCGACAGGGTTCGCATCGAGGCCGACCGTGCTCAGCGCGAAGGCGACCTGACCCGCGCCTCGGAGCTGTTGTACGGGGAACTGCCCAAACTCGAGGCCCGCCTGGCCCAGGCCGCCGAGATCAAGCAAGCCAACACCATGGTCTCCGAGGAGGTGGACGCCACCGACATCGCCGAGGTCGTCTCCGCGTGGACGGGGATCCCCGTCGGCAAGATGCTCCAAGGCGAATCCGAGAAGCTGCTCTCGATGGAACAGCACATCGGCCGCCGTCTGATCGGGCAGGACCTGGCGGTGGCCGCGGTCGCCGACGCCGTACGGCGCGCACGCGCCGGGATCTCCGACCCGCACCGTCCAACCGGCTCCTTCCTCTTCCTCGGGCCGACCGGGGTGGGCAAGACCGAACTGGCCAAGGCGTTGGCGGAGTTCCTCTTCGACGACGAGATGGCGATGGTCCGCATCGACATGAGCGAGTACTCCGAGAAGCACGCCGTCTCACGGCTCGTGGGCGCGCCTCCCGGGTACGTCGGGTACGAGGAGGGCGGCCAGCTCACCGAGGCCGTACGGCGCCGTCCGTACTGTGTGATCCTCCTGGACGAGGTGGAGAAGGCCCACCCCGAGGTGTTCAACATCTTGTTGCAGGTGCTCGACGACGGGCGTCTGACCGATGGCCAGGGGCGTACCGTCGACTTCCGCAACACCATCGTGATCATGACCTCCAACATCGGGTCGCAGTACTTGACCGACCTGACCTTGGACGACGAGGAGCGAGACGAGTCCGTGATGACGGCCGTGCGGATGATCTTCAAGCCGGAGTTCCTCAACCGGCTCGACGACATCGTCATCTTCGAGCCGTTGACCAGGGAGGACCTCGCCCGCATCGTCCTCATCAGCCTGGATCGGCTGAACGCGCGGCTGGCTGATCGTCGGATCCGCGTCGAGGTCACGGACGGCGCCCGGGACTGGCTGGGCGAGAACGGTTTCGACCCCGTGTACGGCGCTCGGCCCCTGCGCCGGTTGATCCAGACCGCCGTGGAGGACCCCTTGGCGCGCCTAGTGCTCGCCGGCAAGGTCGCCGATGGGGATGTCGTCAGTTTCGACGTCGACCCGACGTCGGACGGCCTGGTCGTGACGGGGTCGTGAGCCGGAGCCAGGGCAGGCCAGGAGGGGTCAGGCGTACGTGGGCCCGGGACGCTCCAGGCGTCCAGGCACGCCCGACCCGTGCTCGTCCCTCACACGTCCCATCGCGGGCCGAGTGAGAGACCGAGCAAGGGTCGGTCGAACAGTCGGACTCGGTTGAGCAGTCGGCCTCAGCCGAGGACGGCCGCCGCCGCTGCCGCGTAGTCGGGTTCCTCGGTGACCACGGGCGAGGTGTGGGCGTACACGACCTTCCCAGTCGCGTCCGCCACCACGACCGAACGTGCGAACAAGCCGTGCAAGGGGCCATCGACCATGGTCACCCCATAGGTCTGCCCGAAGTCGGAGCGGAACGCCGAGGCTGTGACCACGTTCTCGATCCCTTCGGCGCCGCAGAAGCGGCCCAGGGCGAACGGCAGGTCCATGGACGTGCAGATGACGGTCGTGTTCGGCCACGCCGCGACCATCTCGTTGAACCGACGGACCGACATGGCGCACACATCAGTGTCCACGCTGGGGAAGATGTTGAGGACGATCGTCCGGCCCGCGAAGCGCTGGGGAGTCACGTCCGACAAGTCGGCGCCTGCCAGGACGAACGGGGGGAGTGTGGATCCGACCGCCGGAAGGTCGCCGACGGTGTGGATAGTCTCATTATTGAATGTCGTAATAGCCATGACTCTTCCCTACTCCAGCGCATGGGATCTGTCAACCCGACGGGCGCCGACGCGGCCATTGATGGAACGCGCCACGGGCGGACCCGCCTCATCGGGTACTCTAGGTCCCATGCAGTTAGGTGTCTTCGGTGCGTCAGGTCAGGTGGGTTCCGTCATGCGACGGATCCTGGTTGAAAGAGATTTCCCCGTTGATCGTGTGCGTTATTTCGCCACAGCACGCTCGGCGGGTAAGGCCCTGCCGTGGAAAGACACCGAGGTGGTGATCGAGGACACAGCCACTGCCGACTTCACCGGGTTGGATCTGGCCGTCTTCTCGGCGGGCGCGACCATGTCCCGTGAGTACGCCCCCAAGGTCGTGGCGGCCGGCGCCACGGTCGTCGACAACTCCTCCGCATGGAGGATGAGGGACGACGTGCCGCTCGTCGTCAGCGAGGTCAATCCCCATGACGTGATCGACCCGCCGCTCGGCATCATCGCCAATCCCAATTGTCAAACCATGGCTATGATGCCGGTCCTCAAGCCGCTCCATGACGCCGCAGGCCTGGTACGCCTGGTCGTGTCGACCTACCAAGCCGTGTCCGGATCGGGGGTCGCCGGTGTGCGCGCCCTGTCGGGGCAAGTGGCCGCTCTGCGCGACGTGGACGACTTGGCGTTCGACGGGCGCGTGGAGGACAGCGCGGACCTGGGCCCGTACGTGGCCCCCATCGCCCACAACGTGATCCCCTTCGCCGGCTCTCTGGTCGACGACGGGCTCGGGGAGACCGACGAGGAGACCAAGGTGCGCCACGAGGCGCGCAAGATCCTCCATATCCCGGATCTGCGCGTGCAGGCGACGTGCGTGCGCGTGCCGGTCTTCACCGGCCATTCCCTGACGGTGTACGCCGAGTTCGAGTCGACCATCACCCCCGAGCAGGCGCGTGCGATCCTGGCTCAGGCGCCCGGCGTGGCGCTGGCCGACGTGCCCACACCGCGGCTCGCCGCCGGGAAGGACCCCAGCTTCGTGGGCCGTATCCGTGCCGATCAGTCCGCGCCCGAGGGCCACGGCTTGGCCCTGTTCGTCTCGAATGACAACCTGCGCAAGGGCGCTGCTCTCAACGCCGTCCAAATCCTCGAGATAGTGAGCAAGCAATGACAGTCGCAATTATCGGCGTCGGGATGATGGGGGAGTCCCTGTTGGCCGGTCTGCTCCGTTCAGGGTGGGACCCCGCCACCATTCGTGCCGCCGACTCCCGTCCCGCCTGCCGCCAGGCCATCGCCGACAAGTACGGCGTCTGGACGGGCACGGCCGTCGAGGCCGTGGAGGGCGCCGACACGGTGATCGTCGTGGTCAAACCCCAAGACGTGATCCCGCTGTTGGGCGACATCAGCCCAGCCCTGGAACGCGGATGCCTGATCATCTCCCTGGCGGCGGGGCTGACCATCGCCACCATCGAGTCGAGCCTCGTCATGGAGTTCCCGGTGGTGCGGGTCATGCCCAACACCCCCGCCGTGGTGGGGGAGGCCATGGCCGTCATCTCTCCGGGGCCGTTGGCCACCCACGACCACGTGGCCCGCACGCAGACGCTCATGTCGGCGGTGGGCAAGGTCCTCGTCATCGCGGAGAAGTACCTCGATGTCGTCACGGCCGTCTCCGGTTCCGGCCCGGCGTACATCATGTACATCGTGGAGGCCATGATCGACGCGGGGGTCATGCTCGGCCTGCCACGCGCGACGGTCACCGACTTGGTCAAGCAGACGGTGTACGGGTCGGCCAAGATGCTCCTCGACACCGACGACCACCCCACTGTGCTCAAAGAGAACGTCACCTCACCAGGGGGGACGACAGCCGCCGCCCTGCGCGCCCTGGAGGACCGTGGCGTCAAAGCCGCCTTCGCCGCCGCCATGGAAGCGGCGTTCACGCGCTCCCAGGAACTCGGTCGGGCCTAGGGGACTGCTGGGCCGCCCCGCGCCATGATCGGCTGGATCCGGCCCTGGGCCACACCCCTGACAGGGGTGCTAGATGCCCATGCGTTTGGCCATCTTGGACTAGCACGGTAGGATCAGGAGTCGGTCGCCATTTGTGCGATCGTCACATCTCGTGTGTGGGTACTCCGGTAGGAAAGGTCAACAGTGGGTTCGGTCATCAAAAAGCGCCGCAAGCGCATGGCGAAAAAGAAGCACCGCAAACTGCTGAAGAAGACGCGTATTCAGCGTCGTCGCGCAGGTCGCTAATCGCGTGCATCGGCTGATCGGGCCCATGCGGACGCCGTAGGAGTCTCATGTCCATCGTTCATGTGATGCGCCACGGGCACGTGGATAATCCCCAAGGTGTGTTGTATGAACGCATGCCTGGTTTCCACCTGTCCGACCTCGGTCGGGCGATGGTCGAGAAGGCTGCGTCATTCTTCCAGTCCTTGCCGATCTCTCATCTGAGATGCTCGCCGTTGGAGCGCACCCAGGAATCGATGAGGCCTGTGGCTGCTCTCTTCCCCCACCTTGACGTCGAAACCGACGTGCGGGTGATCGAGGCGGGCAACCTCTTCGCCGGCCAAATCATGGGCTCGACCGCCCAAGCAGCCAAAGTGCCCAGCAATTGGCGCTATCTGCTCAATCCTTTCCGTCCCAGCTGGGGCGAGCCGTACGCCCAGATCGCCGACCGTATGCGGGCCGCCATCCTCGACAGCGCCGACCTCGTGGGCGACCAGGGCCAGGCCGTGATCGTCTCCCACCAGTTGCCCATCTGGGTCTCTCGTCTGCGCGTCGAAGGACGTCACCTGTGGCACGATCCGCGCAAAAGGCAATGCACCCTCGCCTCTGTCACGAGCTTCCACGTCCACGAGGGCATGATCATCGGCGTCGACTACGCCGAGCCAGCCCGCGATCTCCTTCCCACGGGACCACGCTTCGGTTTCTGACCCCGCCCCACCGCCGGAAGACCTCGTCGAGGTCCGGGCGCTAGGGAAGGTTGTTCCAGATCACTGTCACACCAGGGGCGCTCGCGAAAGCGGAGTCCGCTGTGACAAGGGGAATGTCCTCCACGATGGCCTGGGCCGCCAAGAGACGGTCGAAGGGATCCTTGTGGTCCCAGGGCATCTTTCCGGCGAGTAGCGAATGGCGAGTGCTGACTGACAACTCGTCACCTCGCAGGCGGATGAGGGCTTCCGCCCAGGCGGCGTCGGTGATCAGGGGCAATGCTTCAGGTAGCTTCCCGAGGTGCGCCTTCGTGGCGGCTTCCATGGCCGAGGCGCTGGACACGACGAGTCTCACGCCAGGTGCGCTCAGTGCCTCGCGTAGGGACGTAGGAAGTCGATGAGGCGTGTACACCATCCAGAGAAAAATGTGAGTGTCAATCAAGTATCTCATTCCCACAACGCCAGTTCTTCATCGGGAAGGGGATCGAAGAAAGCCGAGTCGGGAATCTCGTGATCTCCCAGATCCATGAACCCGAACTGTCGTGGAGGCAGTTCCTCGATGGGGACCAGGCGTACGACCGGCTTGCCGGCGCGCGCCACGATGATCTCCTCGCCCTGCTCGGCTCGGGCGAGGAGCTTGGAGAAATGCGTCTTCGCTTCCAGGACGTTCACAATGGCCATAGGAGGATGATATCTCGAAAATTGGTGGCTGGTCAAGGGTTGACTAGCCTCCCTGGAGGCTCGTCTCTCCCGAATGATTCTTCGCTGATGTGTTCTTTTCATACCCATGACTATGGCTGCCGATCGTGCCTGACTGTCGCAGTTCACGGAATCTGTGGATAACTCGCCATGGGTATGACGATCCTGTGGACAATGGACACTAGGCGAAAGACAATCGACATGGAGTGACTTGTTGAGGGGAGGGCTAGTCGCGTGATCACAGTTCTCATCGGGGCCACAGGTCTCGTGGTCGGGGAGATCCTCAGACGGCGGGTGAACAGGCTCGGTTACCGGCTCCCCGCTCTGAAGCCGGACGAGGTGGACGAGGTGGACGGCGTGGACGAGTCGGACGAGGTGGACGAGACCGCGCTGCCGTCTCCGGGCCCGCGCTGGTGGATCCCCATCGTCCTCGGGCTCGTATGGGCGGCCACGACAGTGCTCGGTCCCGAGGTCGGGGGTTCCCATGGGGGATGGTCGCTGTCCGCGGTCGTCCTCCACGCCGGCTGGCTCGCGTTCTCAACCGTCGCCCTGTGGTTGGCGGTCATCGACCTCGACGTGCGCCGCCTGCCGGATTCGGGGCAGGTCCTCCTCGCGGTCATCGTCGTGACCTGCTCGGTCCTGCTCACCTGGGGTCACCCCGGACGGTTGCTAGCCTGTGCCGGGGCGGCCATGGGCTGCGGGCTGGTCTTCTTCGCCATCCACGCGATCGGCAAGGGCAGCATGGGTCTCGGAGACGTGAAACTGGTCATGACATGCGCCTGGTGGCTCGCCCTCACCTCGATGACGACGGTCTTCGCGGGCCTCGTGGCCGCCTGCCTGCTGGCCGTGCTCTTCGCGGCTCTCACGCGGGCACGGACCTTGGCCTTCGGCCCCTGGCTCGCCGCAGGAACCCTTGTCGCCGGACTGCTGGTCGCGTGATCGCGAGACACCGCGACCCGGGAGGAGCGGGCACAGCCGGGTGGGTACGCCAAGGTGGGTACGACCGACCTGGTATCCCTGGCCGGGTGCCCCTGGCCCAGTACGCCTGGCCGGGTACGTCTGGCCCGGGGCCTCAGCCCCCGAAGAACACCGTCAACGCCGAGGCCAAGTGGTCCACGTCCGTGGGCGAGCACATCTCCCGCGCGGAGTGCATCGACAACAGCGGGATTCCCACGTCGACGGTCGCCAGCCCCAGGCGTGCGGAGATGATCGGCCCGATGGTCGTACCACACGACACGGCGTTATTGGACACGAAGGTCTGGCAGGGGACTCCGGCCTGCTCGCACACCGACTCCCACATGGCCTGCCCGGCGCCGTCGGTGGTGTACCGCTGCTGGGCGTTCACTTTGAGCATGGGGCCGGCACCCATGAGCGGTTGCTCGTCCGGGTCGTGCATACCCGGATAGTTGGGGTGGACGGCGTGCCCGGCGTCCGCGGAGACGACGAAGGAGCGGGCTCGCGCTCGGTGCGCCTCGTCCTCGCTCAGCCCCCACCCGAGGCTGACACGCGCTAGGACGTCGTCGAGGAAGCTGCCGCCCGCGCCGGATCGGGTCTGCGACCCGACCTCCTCGTGGTCGAAACACGCCAGGACGGGGACGACGCCCTCGCCCGGCGTCGCCGTGATCAGGGCCTGGACTCCAGGGTGGACGCTCGACAGGTCGTCCAGCCGTCCTGCTGCGAGGAACTGCGAGTCAGAACCGAACACCTCAGGGGGTTGGACGATGTGCGCGAACAGGTCATGTCCACGGATCTCGTCGCGACGGCACCCGGCTGCCTCGGCGACGGCCTCCATCAGGTCGACGCCGTCCCCCGCCATCGCGAAGATAGGCATCAGGTGCTGCTGCTTGTCGAGTCGCAGGGCCTCGTTGACGCTCCGATCCAGGTGGGGCGCCAACTGGGGGATGCGCAGCCACGGCCCGGTCGCGATCAGGCGCTGCTCGCCGGAGCGCAGATGCACACGTCCGGCCAGCCCGAACTCACGGTCGAGCCAGGAGTTGAGCAGCGGACCCCCGTAGACCTCCATCCCGGCCTGCGACCACCCGACCGACGTGTGCTGGGGATGGGGTTTGAGTTTGAAGGTCGGGGAATCCGTGTGCGCGCCGACGATGCGGAACGAGGTGGCAGGCGTCGCCCGCTCGGGGATCCGGTACGCGATGATCGCGCCGTCGCGGATCACGTACCTCCCACCGGGGCCCGTCTCCCACGCCGAGTCCTCGCGCTGCTGGGTGAATCCTGCGTCCTCCAGCATGCGCGCGACGGCCGCGCAGGCATGGTACGAGGTGGGCGAGGCGGCCAAGAAATCAACGAACTCCATGGGCACTAGTCTGCTATGCCCGTCCAAAGGAGCACAATCCTGGTGGGGATCATGCTCGCATCATGCAGGGCAAGGCCAAGGGGTGATCAATGTCTGGTGTCGACTTGGCTGCCGTGTTGCTGATCTAGCCATGGCCAGCTCGTCGCATCCATATGTCAGTGCCGTTGATTAGGATGGGCGTATGACCAATCCGGGTGGCCCAACTGAACACGACACGATTGAGGAGTCGATCCTCCCCGTCGTGCGTGCCGCCGGATGGGTGAACGATCAGATCGTTAGGGAGTATGCGCTGAAGGCTCAGCGCGTCATGTCGTCGGGTGGTGTCAGTCGCAACATCGGCGACCGCTTCGCTGATAGAGAAAACCCCGGGCTCAATCACCGCTCAAGGCGGGAGAGGAGTTCCCGGGGATTACATGATTAGTCTACCTCAGCCCAGTGGGCACATCAATCCACGCCACGTCGCCGCTCTGCGCCGCTCTATCTCAACCGACCGGTTCGTCCCATTCGCCGTGTCATCCGGACAAGACGCCGAGTTGGCGTGCCGTCTGTACGTGTGGGACGGCGATCTGGAGGCGGCCATCTTGCGTGACATCGCCGTCGTCGAGGTTGCCCTCCGTAACGCCTTATCCCGCCAACTCGAAGCCGCGCTCGGGCCGCAATGGTACGGAGACCGGGCACTGCACCGTGACCGCCGTCTGGAGGCCATGCGAGACCGGGCCGAGGATGAGCTACACCGGTCTGGGAAGGCGATCACTTCTGGCAGGATGACCGCCCAACTCACTCTCGGTTTCTGGGTCGGTCTTTTGGACTTGCGCAGCGATGCGCTATGGCGGCAAACGCTTCACCAGGCGTTCCCAGGCGGCAGGTACGAGGCCCGCCAGTCTGGGCAACGCTACAGTCGTGCATGGGTTCACGAACAAGCCCGAACCACTCAGGTGCTACGCAATCGCTGCGCCCACCACGAGACGGTGCTGAACGGCTTTCCTCTGCCTGGCCAACTCAAACGATTGGCCGTTTCCGACGGCATGGACGCGTACATGCTGCTATGCCGCATGATCGACCGCGACCTCGCGGACTGGCTTCAGCAGACAACCTCCACAAACTCCATTCTCGCGGCACGGCCGCAATCGACCCAGAAGGCAGGAGGTTGCCCATGACAAAGACAGACACACTCGCAACTCAGGCCAGACTCCAGAACGCAGACGGTCCTGGAAGTGCACTGGAAATCAACCGCCAACTGGATTGGGCACCGACCTGCCAGGGGGTCGCAGCCCCGCGTCCACCCGTTAGAATCGATCTATGAGCCTGTTTTCAGATCGTCCTGGGACCGCGTTATTGGTTGTCGATGTGCAGGTGGGGGTCGTGGCCGACGACTGGCGTCGCGCCGAGATCGTCAACCGGATCGCCGCCCTGGCGGACAGGGCCCGGGCCGCATCGGTCCCGGTGGTGTGGGTGCGCCATTCCAACGCGTCCTTGATCCCGGGGACCGACGACTGGCGTCTCGTGCCCGAGTTGGCGCCGCGCCGCGACGAGCACATCGTCGAGAAGAAATACGGCGACGCGTTCGAGGACACCGACCTCGAGTCCGTCCTCGCCGACAAGGGAATCGGCCACCTCGTGGTCTGCGGCGCCCAGTCGGACGCCTGCGTCGTCTCGACCTGTTTCGGGGCGCTGGTGCGCGGATGGGACGTGACCCTAGTCGGCGACGCCCATACCACCTGCGACCGTTCGGGGGCAGGGGTACGGGCCACCCCCGACGCGGTGATCCAGGAGATCAATCTCATCTGGCGCAATCGCACGGCCCCCGGCCGTACCTGCTCGGTCGTGACCGCGGACTCGCTCTGGGGCTGAGGGCACGCGCGAGGTCCAGCGCCTCTGTGCCTGACGCGGCGACGATGGGAGCGTGAGCGACCAACTCATACTGACCCACAGGCGCCTCCACTCATCGCCCGAGGAGCAGGAAGCCCGTGTCGGCCCGCTCCTTGGCGTCCATGGGAGAATAGACCTCATGGCGTCACTTCCCGAGATCCTTTCCGCACGTTTCGAGGCCGTCACCGGGGTCGACCCGGAGCTTCGACCTGCGACCAAGCCCCAGTTCGGCCACTACCAGTGCAATGTCGCGTTGCGCCTGGCCGCCGACCGAGGGCTCAAGCCCCGCGAGGTCGCGCAGAGCATCGTCGACACCGTCGACGTGGCCGACCTGTGCGAGCCCCTGGAGATCGCCGGTCCCGGGTTCATCAACATCCGCATCCGCACCGACGTGCTGGCCCACGCGGTGGCTGAACAACTGCGTGATCCGCACGCGGGGATCGTCCCCACCCAGAAACCGGCCGTCGTGGTGGTCGACTACTCCGCGCCCAACGTCGCCAAGCCCATGCACGTGGGCAACCTGCGCTCCACGATCATCGGCGACTGCCTGGCCCGTGTGCTGCGGTCGACCGGCGACACGGTCATCGCCCAGAACCACATCGGCGACTGGGGGACCCAGTTCGGCATGCTCGTCGAGCAGATCCTCGACGAGGGCATCGACGCCTCGGCCCTGACGCTCGACACCTCGGTCGAGTTGTACAAGCGCGCCCAGGCCCATTTCCGTTCCGACGAGGTCTTCGCCGAAGCCGCCCGCCGCCGCGTCGTGGCCCTCCAGGCCGGCGACGAGCAGACCCGTGCGATCTGGCAGTGCTTGATCGACGTGTCCAAGGCCGGGTTCAACCGCGCGTACGCCCGGCTGGGCGTCCTCCTCACGGACGCGGACCTGGCGGGGGAGTCCATGTACAACCCCATGCTCGACGCGGTCGCGGCCGACCTGGAGGCCATGGGTGTGGCCACGATGGACGCCGGCGCCCTGTGCGTGTTCATCCCCGGCGACGACGCGCCCCTGATCGTGCGCAAGTCTGACGGGGGGTACGGGTACGCCGCCACTGACCTGGCCGCGATCCGCCACCGCGTGGGGACCTTGCACGCCGACCGCCTGATCTATGTCGTCGGCGCCCCCCAGTCCCACCACTTCGCGCAGGTCTTCGCCACCGCGCGTCTGGCCGGGTGGCTTCCCGAGGCGGTGTCCGCCGAGCATGTCGGGTTCGGGTCGGTGCTCGGGGCGGACGGCAAGATGTTCAAGACCCGCGACGGCAAGGCCGTCACCCTCGACACGTTGCTGGACGCCGCCGAGGAGGTGGCCGCGACCGAGGTGGCGATGGCGGCGGTGAAGTACGCCGACCTGTCCAACGCTTTGCACAAGGATTACGTCTTCGATGTGGATCGTATGACGGCGACCACGGGCGACACCGGGCCGTACCTCCAGTACGCCCATGCCCGCGTGTCCCAGATCCTGCGTCGTGCGGCGGCTGACTCCCTCGTCGTGGACGACGCGACCGCGGTCATCGCCTGCTTGGGCGAGCCCGCCGAGCAGACCTTGGCGCTGACCCTGACCCGCTTCGGCGAGGTCGTGGCCGAGGTGGCCTCGTCCCTGCAGCCGCACAAGCTGTGTGGGTACCTGTTCGAGCTGGCCACCCAACTGTCGAGCTTCTATGAGCAATGCCCTGTGCTGAAGAGCGAGGACGAGATCCGCGCGTCCCGGCTGGTGCTCTGTCGGGCGACACAACGAGTCTTGGCCACTGGCCTGGATCTGCTCGGCATCCACGCGCCCGAGTCCATGTGACTTTCACGCCCGGGAACGGCCCGTTCGCGGGCGCCCGCGTAATACTGCGATCCATTTGCCGTTGGGCCTTGACTTGACGGCGATTCACCCTTCATACTCGTCTTTAGTAACAGGGTGGTCGGGGCACATCGCACATGTAGCCGACCACGCCGTTCCCCGCTCTAAGCCCGCGAGAAGGAAGTGAAATGACCGTTACGTTCCTGCTCGGGAGCTGGGCGCTGGCGGCATGCGCACTCTTGTTTCTTCTCGTCGCGATCGGGACGGCCCACCGGGTGCGTCAGCGTCATCCGCTGCTGCGGTACAAGCGGCTCGGCGGAATCGACCAGGTCGTCCGCTGGACTCGGATCGGCTGGCTCCTCGTCGGTCTTGTCGCCGGTGTCGCGGTGACCCTGGCGACCCCGCACTATCAGGCGATCTTGGTCGCTCCGAGCCTGTGGGCCGCCATCGGCATCATCGGCGTGGTGGCCGTGGATTGGTTCCTCCTGGGGCGTCACGAGAATCTGCAGCCGCAGCGCCCCACGATCCACGTGGCGCGCTCCTTGCCGTGGGGCTCCCTCGTCCTGACTGTCGTCCTGACCGTCGTCATCCAATTCGCGGCCCGGTGGGCGGAGGCGCAATCCTCCCTCGACCAGCGCAGCCACGTCTACAGTTGGGTCCTCGACGGTGTTTTCGGATGGGGCTCGGCGAGCCCATTCCCGGGGACCTTTTACACCGCGAACCTGGGCCTCGTGCTTCCATTCGTCTTCTTCCTGGCGGCTGTCGGAATAGCGGGGGTCTTCCTGAGGCCGGCCTATGTGCCCGATCCGAAGTACGCCCGGCTCGACCAGGGTTTTCGGCAGCGCACCATCCGTGACATCGGCTTGTTCTGCCTGGTCGCGGTCGCACCGACACTGGCCCTGATGAGCATCGACGTCGCCTGGGTCTTCGCCACGCTGGGACCAGGATCGCCAGGGCGTACGCTCGTCGTCGTCGTGTCGGTCGCGGTGGGAGCCGGCGCGTTGGTGGTGTCCTGCTGGGTCCTCGCGAATCTCCTCTTCCTTCCGGTCGTCGTCGAGCACGAGCCGGACTTCGTCCCGAACACCGCCCGGGTGGACCTGAAGCTTCCTGCCGTCTGGCCTGTCGGGGTCAAGCCGACCAAAGCCCTGCTCACTCTCATCGCGGCGTTGGCGCCATCCACCAGCCGACCTGACGAGACGCGGGCGGACACCCCCCTCGCTGAGGAGTCCGGAGTGGGCGTCGCCGAGGCACCGTCGCCGAGCATCGGCAAAGAGCTCATGGTGTACGTCGCATCGGTGCTGGATGTGGTTCTGTGGACTCCATCTCGTCTCACGTTCGGTTCTCGGGCCTCTACTGATGGTCGGGGGGGCGAGCCGGGTGTTGAGCCAGGTGCTGAGTCGGGTGTCGAGTCGGGTGTTGAACCAGGGGACATGGCAGGCGTACGTGTGGATGCCGGTGATTCCGTGGAGACGAGTGAGCCGGTGGAGGCTGTCGAGTCGGTTGAGTCTGTCGAGTCGGTTGAGCGTGGCGAGCCGGTTGAGTGTAGCGAGCCGATGGAGATCGTGGAGGTCCTGGAGGCGGTAGAGGCTCATGGCGAGGCAGGGACCGTGTCCGGCGGGCTGGAGGGCGACGCTGTGTCGATCACGACCGGGGTCGATGACCTGGAGGGCGACACTGCTCCGACGACCATGGATGCCGACCTGGATGCCGAACTCAATGCCGACATGGATGCGGCCCTCAATGCCGACATGGATGCCGACCTGGAGGCCGACCTGGAGGCGTGCGGCCCCGATGAGGACGAGTTGGAACTGGTCGCCGTGGGAGAGCCGTCGCGGGGCTCGACCATGGATGAGGCGATGGAGAGCGTGGACGCGGCGCCCGGTCTGGCCGGGGGAGGCCGTACGAAGTCCCGCTCCGGTCAGAAGACGGCTGGAATGGCGAAGGTCCGGGTCAAGCGGCGTCGGTGAGGGGCTGACCGAAGTCATCCGGGGACGATGAGCGTTCTGCCCGTGATGACCGCGAACGGTTGGGACGCTGTCCGGCCGCTGGGGCGCCCGTACATTCCCCGATGAGGTACTCTGCTTGATATGAGTGTTGCGCAATCATGGGACGACCTCGCGCAGGTCAGGGTGCGAGTCCCCGCGAAGATCAACCTCGCTTTGTGCGTGGGCGGCGTGCGGGCGGACGGATACCATGAGTTGGCGACCATCTTCCAGGCGGTGTCGTTGTACGACGATGTGACCGCGATCAGCGCCGAGGGGGATGTGAGCTGTGAGATGCGCGGAGCGGAGGCTCATAAGGTCGGCCAGGGGAGCGACAACCTCGCCTGTCGGGCCGCGTCGCTGGTGAAGCGGGAGTACTCCGTCAGCGAGGGGGTGCGTCTGATCATCGACAAGCAGATTCCCGTCGCCGGTGGGATGGCGGGCGGATCCGCTGACGCGGCGGGCGCTCTCCTGGCCTGCGCTCGGTTATGGGACCTGAAGGTCAGCGCCAACGATCTGCTCGACTTGGCGGGCCGTCTGGGCGCCGACGTGCCGTTCGCCCTCATGGGAGGGTGCGCCGTGGGGCTCGGTCGGGGAGAGAAGCTGACTCCAGCCCTGTGCCGGGGGCAGTTCCATTGGGTGCTCGCCATCGCGGGACGGGAACTGTCCACTCCCGAGGTCTTCCGCCGCTTCGACCACCTGCCGACGCCGACGGGCTGGTCGGAGGTCCCCCAGGTTCCCGCCGAGTTGATGATGGCCCTGGCGTCGGGGGACTCCTCACGTGTGGGCGGACTCCTGGTCAACGACCTGTCCGCCGCGTCGTGCTCGCTCCTGCCCCAACTCCACGCCACGATGACCGCTGGACGAGACGCCGGCGCCCAAGGAGTGATCATCTCCGGGTCCGGGCCGACGGTCGCCTTCCTGGCCGACGACGAGGCATCAGCCACCGACCTGGCCGTGGCCCTGTCCTCCCAGGGCGTCGCACGTGAGGTGCGCATCGTCACCGGACCCGTGCCTGGCGCCACCGTCCAACCCGCCTGATATGGCATGAGAGGTTGCCGTAATCGCTCGAGTGACACGAAATGTCGGTCATGGGGCGAGAAATCCGTCAAAACGATGTCACTCGCGCACGAAGATGAACACAGATTGCCCGACGAGCCTCACAGTTCGCCGATGCGGCGCATCCAGCGATAGGCGACCCACCCCAACGGGATGCGGATCCAGAAGGTGACGAAGCGGAAGAGCAGAACGATCGACGCGGCGACGCCCGCGTTGAGTCCGATGGACACCAACGTAGCCGACTCGGTCACCTCGATGGTGCCCATGCCGCCCGGTGTGGGGATGACCGACCCGGCCGACGTGCCGATCAGGTAGACCATGGCGGCGGCCAGGAAGTGGATGTCCCGCCCGAAGGCGTACACGGCCCATTGGAAGGCGACGACGTACGAGATCACGGCGACGATGTTGCCAGCCAGACCGAGGGCGAGACGGTGGGGGCTCGAGAAGAGCTCCACCAGGCGGGGCCAGGTCTGCCTCAACATGGGCGCGACCCGGGCGACGATCCATGCCCGCGACCGTGGGATGAGCAGGGTGGCGCCGACCGCGCCAGCCACCACCAGGATCGCGATCATCATCCCCGGCGTGACCTGGAAAGAGGTCAGCTGGCTGGACCCCGTCACCGCCGTGAGCACGACCAAGGACAGCATGACGACCACGATGGTGGCCACCTGGGTCAGGGCCACGGTCGCCGCAGCCAGGGGAGTGGGCACGTTCTTCTTCATCAGCATCCGCAGGTTCACGGCGGCGGGTCCCAGCCCCGCTGGCGCGGCGAGGGCCACGAAGGTGGCCGACACCTGACACGCGTACACCCTCCAGAAGGAGAGCTTGACCGGGGAGAACGCCATGAAGGTCATGGACGCGCCCGCGAACCCGACCATGCCGATGCCGAAGGCGCCCACCGCCCACCGCCAATCCGAGTCACGGACGGCGGCCACGACCTCGGAGAGGTTGAAGGACGTCAACACCACGATGATGGCGGCGGTGACCAAGATCGTCATGACGATGGTCCGGGCGCCCACGCGGGTGAGTTGCTCGGTCTGGGTGGCGGCTTCAGGGATGTCCTGAGCCAGTTCCGTACGCAGGTCCGCGAGGACTTCCTTCGGGTGGTCCATGCGGTCCCGTGTGGCCTTGGGGATGGCGGGGACTTGCAGCAGCGGTCCCAACCCCGCCAGTTCGGACTCGTCAAGGGCTCGTGTCGCCGACGCCAGCGCCCGCCCGACGCCGACCTTCGTGGTGATCAGCGCCATCATCTGGGTCAGATCGATGCGCCTGGCCAGGTCGGAGCAGGCGATGTCGCCGGTCTCCCAGCCGAGCACCCACACCTGTCGGGCGTCGCCGGGGGTCAGAGGATCAGGGACGCTGACCCGGAAGCAGTCCGGGCTGAGCGCCCTGTGGGCGATCCCGCAGCGGTGCGCCCTGCGGATCTGGTCCCACATGGCGTCCAGAAGGCGGTCGGTGACCTGCTCGGTCGGCAGGTCGGCGAAACACTCGGACCCAGGTGTGGCCTCGCGGATGATCAGCATCGAGTCCTCGGCCTCGGCGATCGACAGCACGGCCGGAGTGGACACCCCCGCGGAGCGCACGGCGTACGAGAGCAGGGCGGTACGCTCGGCGGTCTGCCGCAGGGACAGGGTCGTACGTCCCTCGACGGCCCGCGAGCGCAGGTACCGCCACACGCGGGTGATGATGCTCATCATCTGGCGGTCGCCGTCGAGCACGATGAGGTTGTACATCTTGCCGGACACGGTCTTCATCACGTACAACCGATGGTCGGAGAAGAACTGCGGCGTCTGCACTCCGGGGATCGTCTCAGCCGTCTCCTCGACCCGTACCGTCGACACTCGGTCGATGCTCACCGGCGCGAACCCGGCGCGACGGATGCCGGCGACGAGGGCCATGCCGTACGCCCGGCGGGACGCGACGCCAAGCCCGTACCGGGTCGCGTACCCAGCCATGCGCCCGATGAGCAGGGCGATGGCCATGCCCGGCAGGGAGACCGAGGTGGTCACCACGGCCACGAAGACCGCGATCCACATCAGGTTCCACGACCAGGTGATCGACCGGCGGGACGCGGGTGTGGCGACGGTGGTCAGCAGGGCGGTGATGGCCGAGACGTACGGGGGGATCGGCAGGGCGGCGATGCCGCCGCTGGAGCCGACCGACAACTCGGTGACCAGGGAGACGGGCCCCCACTCGTTGACCAGGAAGGCCACGATGAGGCCGATGACGATGCCGCCGATGGCGCCGATCAGGCCTTGGAGGGCCACCATGGGGTACCGGCGCACCAGCAGGTCGATGCCGACCGCGATGGGCGGGAAGAGGATGACGATGGCGTCGAGCACGGTGGCCGGGATGAACAAGATCCGCTGGAGCAGGACGGCGAAGGCCCGGATGTCGACCGCCATCCCTCCGAGGGTGTTGTGGGCGTACACGACCATCAGGCAGACCAGGATGATGCCCAGGGCGCACGCGATGATGCCCATCAAGTCGGAAGGATTGCGCACCATGGCGGTGGGCCTGTCCTGGATGCCCACACGCGCGCTGCTCACCTCGGGGGGTGGACTCGGGTGGTCGGTGCTCATAACAGTCACGAGTCTACAGGTCGGTCGTGTTTGGCCCGGGTCCGAAACCCCTGATGGCGCCCGGATTCTCTGCCGGGGGAGGGAGGTGTACGTGCCGGGTGGCGGCGTGTCGGGAGGTGTACGTGCAGGGACGCGTACGTCCCGGACCGCGGACGGTCAGGTCGAGGGGCCGCTGAGGCGGAAGTTCTGGTCGAGGTGGTGCATGCCGTTCCACGCCAGGTTGACCAGGTACTTCACGACCTCTTCTTTGGTGAAATCTGGGTTGTCCAGCCACCACTGTCCCGTCATGGCGACCAAGCCGGTGAGTGCCTGGGCTATCAGGGGGACGGCCTTGGGGTCGAACCCCTGGGCCTCGAACTTCGGTATCAGGACGGACTCGACCCGGGCGATGACGTCGTTGAGGATGGACGCGAACCCCGACCCGCCCAGTTCGGAGGAGTCGCGCATGATGATTTGGAACCCCTCCGGGCAGGACTCGATGTAGTCCAAGAGGGCGAGGGTGGCCAGTTCCAGCAGTCGCCGAGACCCGGCGTGCGGATTGGTGATCGCGACGCGAAGCCCGGTGAGCAACGTGGTCACCTCGCGGTCGACCACGACCGCGTACAACCCCTCTTTGCCGCCGAAATGCTCGTAGATGACCGGCTTGCTCACGGATGCGCGGGCCGCGATCTCCTCGATGGACGTGCCGTCGAACCCCTTCTCGGCGAAGCAGTTGCGCGCCACCCCAATCAGTTGGTCGCGGCGTTCGGCGGCAGTCATTCTCCGGCGGTTCGCAATCGGCTCAGTCATCCCCTCTAGTCTCGTGCATCTGGATGTCAGAAGCCAATTGGCGCAGCCCGTGTCCCGCCTCAAGTTGGCATAAGGCCGTCCATAGCGTAGACTATCTCTGCTTCAAGCGCCTGTAGCTTAATGGATAGAGCATCTGACTACGGATCAGAAGGTTGGGGGTTCAAGTCCCTCCAGGCGCGCGGGTGAATGTCCGCTGGCACTCGTGCCAGCGGACATTCTGTTTTTTGTGGGTTTCATCGCCTGTATGAAGTGTCTCCGCTCGCTGCCTCGGTGCGGTATTGACATGATAAATAAACCATGTCATCGACCGTGATGTCGGCCTCACCTCTGTGCTACTCTTCACCTCTGTGACGAGGAGACATGTGACGCGCAAGGGACGTCGGGGGAGGTACACGCTCCTCGTGGTCGTCCTGGTCATTGTCATTGCCGGATTCTCGGCCCATGATCGCTCGGGGGAGTCCGATCCCTCCTCGTCTGCCCAGGGCGGGACGGGTGGCCCGACCCCCACCACCTCAGTCGATGGCCCGACGGGTGACGCATTCCCCACCACCTCGCCTGTCGATCTGTCGCAGATCCGCGTGGACGACTCGGTCCCTGCTGATCCGTACCTACGCGCCGCCTTCGGCCCTGCCTGGGCCGACGCCGACCGTAACGGGTGTGACACTCGCAACGACGTGCTCGCCCGCGACCTCACCGACGTCACCTACAAGCCAGGGACCCACGATTGCGTCGTCACCTCGGGGACCCTCGCCGATCCGTACACGGGGACGACGGTCACCTTCACCAAGGGCGCCGACACGTCCCCGCTGGTCCAGATCGACCACATCGTCCCCCTCGCGTACGCCTGGCGGCACGGGGCCTCGGCCTGGACCGACGCCCGTCGCCTGGCCTTCGCCAATGATCAGAACAACCTCCAGGCGACGTCAGGGAGCGCCAACCAGGCCAAGTCCTCCAAGGGCCCTGCCGCCTGGATGCCGGCTGACAGGGCAGACTGGTGCCAGTACGCGACCCAGTTCGCGACGACCCTCATCACATGGGACCTCACCACCACCGCAGACGACAAAGCCGCCCTGGCGACGGGGTTGGCGACTTGTCAGTGATTCGGCCCTCGTCACACGATTCGGGGTGTGGATCCCATCCGTCTGACACCTGGTAGGTCTCACGATGGGAAGGTGGACACGCAGATGCGTCGTCGCTATCCATATTCATCAGGCTCCTCTGGTACGTTCAACCGGTTGGCGATGTCGTCGGCGCTAGGCAGCAGGTCTACCAACTCGAGCGGTAGGTCACGGACCAATCGGTATTCGGCCACCCCGATGGGCTTGTCTAGACCCCTCAGCGCATAGTCCGCGACCAGGCCGGATTTTCCTCTGCATAGGAGGATCCCGATAGTTGGATTGTCATTCGCGTGGCGTAGTAGTTCATCGACTGCGGTCACGTAGAAGCTGATCTGCCCTGCATAGTCAGGCTGGAAGTCGGTTCCCTTCAACTCAACCACAACAAAACACCTCAGTTTAATATTGTAAAAGAGTAGATCAATGTAGAAGTCTTGGTCGTCTACCACTATGTGATATTGCTGGCCAATGAATGCGAAGCCAGCACCAAGTTCGAGCAGGAGACGTCCGACGTGTGCGACCATCTCGCGCTCGATTTCGCGTTCTTTGAGGATCGACGTCGTGTCGATGAAGTCGAAGATATAGGGGTCTTTCAACGCTTGGTTGGCAAGATCGCTCTGCGTACCACTCGCGTTGGCCAGGGTCAGACACTCGCGTCATCAGGAGGATGTTGTGGCCCCACGGCAATTCTGCAACAGCCTGTTGCAGAATTTCAAGGTTGGGATACGCCAGTGCGAACTGCGCCATGTAACGCAGATTCCTCTCGGAGTAGCCAGAGATATTCGGGAAGGCCAGTTTCAGATCCCGCGCAAGATTCTCGATGAACCTGTTTCCCCATGAACTACGGAAGTTCAGCATGCGTCCGACCCTCCAATAGTGCAGACTGCCCTCGCGAAGCACGGTAGATCGCATGCGGCGTCGCGCCTGGTCGATCTCGGCCTTGATCTGGCCCAAGGTCGTCAAGTAGTCGGCTCCATTCATGAGCATCCAGCTATGAGGCTTTTCCATGCTGCGAAGATATCAGCCGGGTCTGACAGTTTTTCCGTACAGGCGTGACGGGGCGTCAGGAGGCACCCGCCCTGGCGACGGCCTGTCCACGTGCCCGTGATACGGTCGCCGCGGACGCTCCTCGCCGTGCTATCATCGACAACCACACTGTCGTGATGCGAAGAAAGGGGTCGCTATGTCTCACACCGGTGACGGGTCGGGCGGGTATGGATATCCACCGTCGGGGGCCGGATACCCGCAACAGTCCGGATACCCGCAACAACCCACGTACCCACAGCCGCCCACCAGCCCTCAACCAGGGGTCGGGTACCCGCAGACAGGGCCCGGGTATCAACAGCCTGGGTATGGTTACCAGAGTCCTGGGTACGGGGAGCAGCCCGGCTACGGCGCCATGCCGGGGTACGGCCCCCAGCAGGGTGGCGGATACCAACAGGGTGGCGGATACCAACCGGGGTACGTCCCCCAGGGGGGACAGTCCTCGCAACAATCGTCCATCGCGGAGCGCTACCCGCAACTCGACCGGCTCCTGCACACCGAGGACGGGTTCACGTCCAGCGTCAAGCGCACAACGTGGGTGGCCCCCGTCGTCATGACCCTGGTGTTCCTCGCTCTGCTCTGTCTGTTCGCCAACGTCGCCATGACGATGGACGCGCTCTCCGGGCACACCGTGACCTGGACCAGGTTCTGGCGCGTGTTCTTCGTCATCCGCACCACCTCGGGATCGGTCGACCCGTGGATCGCCTTCATGGTGTACGCGCCGATCGTGGGGCTCGTAGCGCTGATCCTGGTCCTGATCGGTCGGGGGGTGACGAAGCGGTCGCGCACGGCCAGACTCTTCGAGCAGTTCACCCAGACCGGGTTCCTCGCACAGGCGATCCCCACGAACATCACCATCTCGATGAACTATGTGCGTTTCGTCGTGTGCGTCCTCGCCTCGCCTGCGGTCCCCGAGAGTTGGGTGGATGCGGCGGTCCAGAAGATCGTCTCGCAGGGCGGGTACGCCCCGAAGAGTCGTGAGGCGAGACGGTACAGCGGGTCGATCTTCAGAGCGGTCAACACTCGTGCGAGCAACGCCGCGGTGTCCGCGAGCAAGGCCGATCCGTCCATGCCTGCCGGCATCTTCCTGTGTGTCCAACCGGTGCGGTGGAAGGGGCCCAGGGTCTTCGTCGGTATTCCGAAGAGCAACGACCCTTCTAGGGTGAGGGTCTACAGGCTGAAGAAGTCTGTGACCGTCGCGTGATCGGCGGGTGGAAAGGATCGAACGCCCGCGGTGAGCACCCCCCAGTTATGCTCACGACGGACGTTCGACACTATCGATCTTAATCCGCATCGCGCCACGGTCAGGCGCTGGTCAGCGATGCGGACATGTGGTGGTTTCCGGTCAGTACCAACCCTTGGATTGAAAGGACGACCAGGCGCTGCACGGGGTCCCGTAGCGACCGGTGATGTAGCCCAGCCCCCAGGTGATCTGCGTGGCGGGGTTGGTCTGCCAGTCGGCGCCGGCCGAGGCCATCTTAGAGCCGGGCAGGGCCTGCGGGATGCCGTACGCCCCCGAAGACTTGTTGTGGGCGCTCACGTTCCAGCCGGACTCGCGGTTCCACAGGTTGACCAGGCACTGGAACTGGCCGTCGTCCCAGCCGCGGGCGATCACCATGTCGTAGGCGATGGCTTGGGCTGAGCCCGGGGTGACGCTCACCGGGGCGACGCTGGGCTTGCTGCCGGTCTTCTGGACCTGGGTGACAGGCTCCACGCTGACTTCCTCGGAGTGGACGTCCTCGGAGATGATGGCCCCGTCGTGCAGGGTCTGGACCACGGTCTGCGACATGACTCCGTTGACACCCTTGGTCACGATGGTGACCTGGCCCTTGGGGGCGTTGGGGTCGGCCGAGTTGTCGGTCTGGAACGGGATCGCGGTGTCACGGGTGATCATCTGGGTCTGGACGCGGACCACCGAGATGGCGAGCCCATCGGTGAGGCGGGCGTCCAAGTCAGGTGTGATGATGTCGTTGTCGCCCCACGTGAGGCCGAGTTCGGTGAGTGTGTCGCGTACGGTCCCGAAGGAGTGGATCTCCTGGGTCTGCCCATCGGCGGTGACAGTGACGTTGTGGGCAGTCTTCACGTTCAGCGTCATGCCCGCTCGAGGCACGGCGGTGTCGGTGGGCGCGGACAGCTTCAGGGCCGAGTCCGACAGGCCGAGGGAGGAGACGATCCCGCCCACGGTGGTGGAGTAGGTCCAGTAGATTCCGTGCTGCCCGTCAAGGGTCAGATCGATCGGACGCGCGTACTCCACCGTGATCACCATGTCATTGGTGACCAGCGTGGTGAGCTCCGGGGAGACCCGGTCGCGCGAGTTGAGCTCGACTTTGTTGGAGGCTAGGACTTCCGAGACCGAGCCATATACGACATTCAGGGTCGTCGTCTGTCCGTCGACGTTCAGTGTGACGTCGCGCCCGAAAGCGAGGTTGAGACCGATCCCTGACAGGTTGAGAGCCAAGACGCCAGCGATCGACCAGACGATCGTTTTTAGTACGGACACGCACTACTCCTCAGGTGTTCTTTAGGGTGTTTCCCTTACGAGTGGGTTGTTTCCCATGACCGACATCGATATTACTCGCCACCTTGCGAAAAACCAAGAGAATCCTGAGAATCCCTAAGGTTTGGAGGAGGTTTCAGCCCAGCTGAGCGGGTGTGTAACCCGTAGACATCCTGAATTCCCGACATCTCGATGACAGCGTCGAGATGGGCGCCTCACCGAGCTCACTCGCCGATGATGGCAGGAGTGGACATCTGTGAGTGGAATATTCCATTGGGTATTCCACACGCTCGTTGGCGGGTCCTCTTGCCGCGCCGGTGGGCGTGGACGGTACGGCCAGCCGTCCTCAGACCAGGGCCACCGTGTAGTCGCCAGCCTCGGCGACGGCCTCCTGGATCACGGCGAAGTCGATGTCCGTGGCCGACGTCACCGTCATGCGCCCGTCCAGGACGACGTCGACCTTCTCCACGCCGGGCACGCCGGAGACCTCTTCCTTCACGTGGGCGACACAGTGGCCGCAGGTCATTCCGGTGATGCGGTACGTGGTTTCCATGGCAACTCCCTTGCTTCGTCTGGGCTCCATGCTACCCCGCCGCGCCACGTCGTGACTGCGGGCAGGGGACGTCGGGCGCCCGCGTACGCCCCGCCCGAGACCCGCGTGAGCGTGGCTGTGGATAACTTGTGGATAAATCCACATCCGTGTGTGCATGGGCGTATGCAAGCGGGGCGTACCGCTGAGTGGGACCCTCAAGAATCAACACATCATATGTTCAAGCTAGATAGTGCAATTAGGCGTGAGTTTTCCAAAAATCTTGCGATCGGCAGCATTTAGCCGAGTGGTACGGCGTGTCTGTCGTGTCGTCCCCAACCTATGCACAAGTTGTCCACAACCCCCTGTGGACAACTTCGCGCGTGGAGGCGATTTCATCCACATGTCAGGGGCCCCAGGGTGTGGATCGTGGGTTAGGAATCGCGCTCGATGGGCGGTAGGTTGTGCTCCCAGGAGCTTGGTGCGCCCGGATGAAAAAAATGTCCGAGGCGTCACCTAGAGTGAAGGATGAGCCGCCAGGCTTAACATAACTGGGGGATATCCGCCTCCGCGATGGTGGTGGGTCATTCCTGATTGCCTTGGGTCAAAGGCAGCGTAGAGGAGGATTGTTCTGTGACAGTCGCACAGGAGTTGTCGTACGCCCGCGAGGAGCAGGCGGTGGATCGTGTCCCACCGCAAGATGTTCCCGCTGAGCAGTGCGTCCTGGGCGCCATGTTGATGAGCAAGGACGCCATCGCCAACGTCATGGCGATCGTCAAGGGTGTCGATTTTTATAAGCCGGCCCACGAGCTGATCTTCGACACTATTTTGGACCTGTTCAGCCAGGGCGAGCCGGCCGACGCCATCACGGTGGCCGCGGAACTGACGAAGAGGGGCGAGATCGCCCGAGTCGGCGGCCACGTCTATATGCACGACCTCCTCTCCTCCGTCTCGATCGCGGCCAATGCTGGGTATTACGCCGAGATCGTGAGGGAGAAGGCGATCCTCCGCCGCCTGGTCGACGCGTCCATCCGCATCGCGCAGATGGGGTACGCCGGGCAGGGCGACGTGGACGAGATCGTCGACGCGGCCCAACAGACCATCTACGAGGTCTCCGACGGCGCCTCCGGCGAAGACTACCGACGGGTGTCCGAGTTGCTCCAGATCACCTGGGACGAGATGGACGCCCTGGCCTCCCATGGAGGTCGGTTCTCGGGCGTGCCCACGGGCTTCTCCGAGTTGGACGGCCTGACCAATGGCCTGCACTCCGGCCAGATGATCATCGTGGCCGCGCGTCCGGCCATGGGCAAATCCACCCTGGCCCTGGACTTCGCCCGCAGCGCCGCCATCCACAACCGCATGACCACCGCCATCTTCTCCCTGGAGATGAGCGCCTCCGAGATCATGATGAGGCTGCTCTCGGCGGAGGCGTCTGTCCCCTTGGAGAACATCCGCACGGGCCGGCTGGACGACTACTGGGAGAACCTCAGCCAGGTCACCGCCCAGTTGAGCGCGGCGCCGCTGTTCATCGACGACTCGCCCAACCTGACCATGATGGAGATCCGGGCGAAGGCGCGTCGGCTCAAGCAGCATCACGACCTGAAACTCGTGGTGATCGACTACATCCAGTTGATGAGCTCCGGCCGCAAGGTGGAGTCGCGTCAGTTGGAGGTCTCGGAGTTCTCCCGTCAGATCAAGCTGATGGCCAAGGAACTCGACATCCCGGTCATCGCGTTGTCGCAGTTGAACCGTGGAACAGAAGCTCGCGCGGACAAGAAACCCATGATTTCTGACCTGCGTGAATCGGGTTCGCTGGAGCAGGATGCCGACGTCGTCATCCTGCTCCACCGGGCTGACGTCTACAACAAGGAAGACCATCCCGGCGAGGCGGATCTGATCGTCGCCAAACACCGTAACGGTCGGACGGACACCCTGCGCGTCATCTTCCAGGGCCGGATGTCCCGGTTCGTCGACGATCCCGACTCCGGCTTCCGGGCCCCAGCGGAGGACGACTACTAGGAGTCGCGCGCGACGCACTCCGCCAGGACACGGGCATAGGCGTCCACGGCCGCCAGGGCGTGCCACCATTGATGGCCGAGTCCCGTCACCTGGCAGGTGGTTCCCTCGACGCCGCGAGTGGTGAGCAGGGCGTCGAGGTCCTGGAAGGGCTCCTCGGGGCACAGGCTGGATTGGCAGCCGCGGACCAGGTGGGTCTCGGGCAGGTCGAGGCTCTCCATCCGCGCACGGGTGTCGTCGCAGGCCAGCATCGTGATCAGGCCCAGGAAGTCGGCGGGGGAGAAGTGGACCTTGGGGTCTTTCAGCTCGCGCACGACCGCCTGGCGCACCCACGAACTGGGGTAGTTGCGCGGGACGGTCTTCACGGCGCGGAGCAGATCGGCGCCGTTGTGCATGGTCAGGCGCGGCAGGGTGCGCGACGTGATCGACACGGGCTCGACCAGGATCAGACGGTCGACATGGTACGTGGCTCGGATCGCCGGAAGGGCCGCCACGGCCAGGGAGCACCCCGTGGAGTACCCGAGCACGTCCACCCGGCCGGTCGGGCTCACACCCGCCTCGTCGATGGCGGCCAGCAGGCATGACAAGGTCGAACACGCCCACGAGGTGGGGTCCTGGTCGAGCAGGTCCCGGCGTACCCTCGACGGGAGCTGCCGGCCGAAGGTCGTGAAGCCCGGCAGTTCGCACATGACGACGACGGTGCGCGTGAGCGACGCCCACAAGGCGCACCGCGCCGCTTCCCAGGGGCCCATGGCGGTGTTGAAGCCGACGAAGTGCAGGGTCAATCCCTGCGGGTCCTCGGGGGCGCCGATCAGGGCGTGCACCGGGTCAGCGCCCCGAGGGGCGACGACGACGCGGGAGACACGGCCATGAGGTTGCGCAACCACCGGATAGGCCGGCAGGCTGATCGTCACCTGCGGCCGCGATGATATCTCCATGAGCAACAGTCTAGTACGGCCCCCGGACGAGCTCGGCGCACCCCGGCAGGGGGTATGGGAGGGGAGAAACCTGCAAGAATAGACCTGAGCCGCACATGAGCGGCATCACGTCGGAAGGAAGAGCACATGCCAGGATACAATCTCACTCGCGCGGAAGCCGAAGAACGGGCCGGACTCATACGCGTCCATGGGTACGACGTCACCCTCGACCTGACCTCGACGGAAGAGACCTTCCCCTCGACGGCAGTCATCCGCTTCTCATGCTCCCAGCCCGGAGCGCAGACCTTCCTCGACCTGATCGCCCCGAGGGTGCGCCGGGTGGAGCTGAATGGGGTGGCCCTCGACCCGACGGCCGTCTTCCAGGACTCGCGCATCCAGCTGAGCGGGCTGCAGGCCGAGAACACGGTCGTGGTCGAAGCGGACGCGGCGTACTCCCACACAGGGGAGGGCCTGCACCGTTTCACCGATCCGGTGGACGGCCAGACGTACATGTACTCCCAGTGCGAGGTGGCCGACGCGCGCCGGATCTTCGCCAACTTCGAGCAGCCGGACCTCAAATCGCGGTTCACGTTCCACATCGAAGCCCCCGCTGACTGGACGATCATCTCCAACCAGCCCACTCCCCACCCGGTCGCGCTGAGCGACGAGGGCGCGACGGGCACGGCGCGCTGGGACTTCGGGCAGACCCCGATCATGTCCACGTACCTCGTCGCCGTGATCGCCGGGCCGTACCAGCGCTGGATCGACCAGTACATCTCCACCGACGGCCGCGTGGTTCCCCTGGGCGCCTTCGTGCGCCAGTCGATGGCCCAGTACCTCGACGACGCCGAGATCTTCGACATCACCAAGCGCGGATTCGAGTTCTTCGAGAACGCCTTCGGCGTGCCGTACCCCTACGACAAGTACGACCAGGCGTTCGTCCCCCAGTACAACGCGGGCGCCATGGAGAACGTCGGCGCGGTCACGCTGACCGAGGAGAGGTACGTGTTCCGCTCCAAGCCGGTCCAGGCCCAGGTCGACGCGCGCGCCAACACCATCCTGCACGAGCAGGCCCACATGTGGTTCGGCGACCTGGTGACCATGAAGTGGTGGAACGACCTGTGGCTCAACGAGTCCTTCGCGGAGTTCATGAGCCACCTCGCGGCCGTCTCGAACACCCGCTGGACGGGGGCGTGGACGGACTTCCTCGCGTCCCGCAAGCTCGTCGGCTATCAGCAGGATCAGTTGCCCACCACGCACCCCATCGTCGCCGAGATCCGCGACCTGGCCGACGTCGAGGTCAACTTCGACATGATCACGTACGCCAAGGGCGCCTCCGTGCTCAAGCAACTGGTCGCATGGGTCGGCCAGGAGAACTTCCTCAAGGGCGTGCACAACTACCTGGTCAAGTACGCGTGGGGCAACGCGACCCTGCACGATTTCCTGACCGAGGTCGAGGCCACCTCGGGGCGCGACCTGAGCGAATGGTCGAAGGTCTGGCTCGAAGAACCGGGCGTGACCGTGCTGCGGCCCATCACCACCGAACTGCGGGAGGGGGTGTACGCGCAGGTGTCGATCGCCCAAGAGGTCGCGCCCGTCTACTCGCGCTTCGACACGATCCCTCACCGCGACCTGCCCGAGATCGTCGTGGAGCCGACCCTGCGTCCCCACCACATCTCGATCGCCGGGTACAGCTTCGCCGACGGCGGGCTGACCAAGGCGTGGGAGGTGGCCGCCGACATCGACGGGGCTCTGACCGAGGTTCCCCAGTTGGCGGGCAAGGTCATCCCCGACCTGCTGATCATCAACGACTCCGACCTGGCGTACGCGAAGCTGCGCCTGGACGACGCCGGGCGCGAGGCGCTGCCCAAGGTGCTCTTCCATATCCAGGACCCCCTGACGAGGGCTCTGGTGTGGGGCTCGCTGTGGGACAGCCTGCGCGACGGCGAGATCACGGCTCGCACGTACATCGACACCATTCTGGGCGCCATCTCCCGCGAGACCTCGTCGACGACGATCCAGTCCTTGTTGGCTCGATTGCGCCAGACGTTGATGCTGTACGTGGCCGAGGAGTTCCGGACTGAGACCCAGGACGACGCCGCCGCGAAGCTCATCGCCCTGGCTATGCGCGCCGACCCCGGCTCGGACCAGCAGTTGCAGTTCTTCAAGGCGTTCGCGGCGGTGGCCTGCAACCCGACGCAGTTGTCCTTCGTGGCCGAGGTCCTCGACGGGGTCTCCGAAGTGCCGGGCCTGGTCATCGACACCGACCTGCGCTGGGAACTGCTGACCGACCTGGTCGCCACCGGGCAGCGCGGCGAGTCCGACATCGAGACCGAACTGGCGTCGGACGACACGATGGCCGGCGCGGAGAAGGCGGCGGGGGCCCGTGCGGCCATCCCGACCCTGGACGCCAAGCGTCGCGCCTGGCAGGTCGGCGTCCTGGACGACTCGGTGCCCAACGCCACCCAGCGCAATGTGCTCGCCGCGTTCACGCGCGTGGCCGATCCGGCCATGCTGCGCGAGTTCGCCATCGAGTACTTCGCCGTCATCGAACAGGTCTGGAACTCCCGTACCCGCGAGATGGCCCAGAACGTGGTCCAGTTGCTGTTCCCAGTGCGCTCGGTCAACGATCCTGGCATCGACATCCTTCAGATGACCGATCAGTGGCTCGACCGCCTGGGCGCGCGCATGCCCGCCCTGCGCCGTCTCGTCCTGGCCGCCCGCGAAGAAGTGATCTGCGCGAAACTTGCGCAGAAAGCCGACGCGAGCGCCTGATCTGACCTCTCACTTTCCCGTGGCGGGATTCCCGGTGGTTGGCATCGGGAATCCCGCCACGGGCGATAGGCGGATTCGCGGATCGAGGATGGCAGTCTATGTGTGTGACTCGGTCGGGTCGAAGGTGGGGAGGTACCACATGGTGACCCCTGGCACAGTCGAGTCCATGTGTCGTAGTAGTCCGGTGCCTTTCCTCCCCAGATGCGTGAACTCACTCGATTCAGCCTCGAGACGTTCCCCCAGGACGAGAAAAGTGAGAAGCAATGCCTGAATGGAGTCCACGCCGTATGTCTTTTGTGAGACGATAGCCAGGCCGGATTCGTCAACCAGGTGCCAGGAGCACGCGAAGTCACCCGTGTCATCCTGCTCTGGCTTCTCGACTAGAAGGTGGTAGGTCTGACCAGACTGTTCCAGGAGACGGCTGGCAACTACATTAAATGTGTCCATAGTTAAATCCTAATGCTCACGAGTATGAGATGGGTCTACTTTCCGACAACTTTCCCACCTGTCGGAAAAGTGACTGAATTGGCACTTGCTGTCGCCAGACATTCGGCATAGGTGACAGCAGCACGGGCATAGCAAATCGCCCGTTCGAATGCGTTATTCGGGTGCGCGTGTTGGCATGAGGAAATGTTTTGAGCATAGTATGCATCACACTGGCTTCTTGTTACTAGCGGGATTGCGCCGGAATGCTCTGATGTGACATCTCCATGAAACCTCGTTCTGGCGGAGGAGGGAAGACCACACCATCGGAGGGGGGCTCCGATCAGGCGTGTTCCCTAGGCTGGGTCCATGAGCGAAGAGACGATGGTGGCCCCTCCGGTGCCACTGACACCCCCGATACCGGGGATCCAGGCCACGGCGCTGCGCCGGGCGTTCGGGACCGTACGAGCAATCGACGACGTCACCTTCGAGGCCCCGCAGGGGGCGGTGACCGCCCTGATCGGCCCCAATGGGTCGGGCAAGACGACCCTGTTGTTGATCCTGGCCGGATTGCTGAAGCCTGACCTGGGCCAAGCGCAGATCCTCGGGCACGACATCGTGACGGAGAACCTGCGAGCGCGGTCGGTGGTGGGATGGATGCCCGATTCCTTCGGCACCTGGGACTCCCTGACGTGCATGGAGATCCTCGTGACCTTCGGATCGGCGTACGGGATGAGCAAGGTCAGCGCGAAGGGACGGGCACGGGATGTGCTCGCCGAGGTGTTCCTGACCGAGTTCGCCGACAGCCCCGCACGCGTGTTGTCCCGGGGACAGAAGCAGCGGCTCGGATTGGCGCGTGCTCTGATGCACGACCCCCAGGTCCTGCTCCTGGACGAACCCGCGTCCGGGCTCGACCCCCGTTCCCGGGTGGATCTCCGTGACATCGTGAGGAGACTGGCCGAAGAGGGCAAGACCGTGCTCATCTCCTCCCACGTCCTGTCCGAGCTCGACGAGTTCACCGACCATGCCGTCTTCTTGTCGAAGGGGCGCACGGTCCACGTCGACCCCGCCGAGTCCGAAGGCGCCGCACGGGGATGGCGCGTGGGCTGCCTGGATCCCGGATCGATCCGATCCTTCCTGATCGGCGCGGACATCCCCTGGAAGGACGCCCCCGGCGCCCTCGGTGACGTGATCGTGTCGCTTCGGGGTTGCACGTCGGCGGCGCATTTCGTCGAGGCCGCCGTCCGGGCGGGAGTGCCCATCCATACCGTGACCCCCATGGCCGGACGCCTGGAGGAAACCTATCTACAACTGAACGAGGAGCGTCGATGAACACGTGGTCTTTGTCATGGCACGGGGTGGCCACAGTGGTCGGTCTGGAAACCCGTCAACGTTTACGGTCGAAGAAGTGGCTGTGGGGCCTGTTGGGCTGGTTCGTCTTCATCGGCTCCATCACCGGACTGGTGATCTGGGCGGTGTACACGTCCTATAGCAGCATCAGCTGTGTGGACTCTGTCTCGTGTTCGATCGCTGACTCCAACGCGGGCCCCTGGGCCTTCTCGTTCATCACCTTGTTCGTGCTGGGCATGGGCTTGGTGATCGCCCCGGCGTTCACGGCCACGTCCATCAACGGGGACCGTACGCAGGGAACCCTGGCCACGCTTCAAGCCACGCGGCTGTCCAGCGCCGAGATCGTCGCCGGGAAGCTGATCGCCGCCTGCGCCACGGCGGCGGTGTTCCTCGTCGTCGCCCTGCCCTTCGTCGTGGTCTCGATGGTCTTGGGCAACATCTCCGTGGTCCAGGTGCTGGTGTGCTTCCTCGTCACCCTCCTGCTGGTCGCCGTGGTCTGCGCGATCGGCCTGGGCTGGTCGAGCGTGTTCACACGTGCCTCCGCGTCCACGCTCATGACGTACCTGACCACCCTGATCCTGGCGGTCATCTCACCCATCATCCTGGTGGCCTCGACCCCCTTCCTGGGCGAGGAGAGGCCGGTCCAGGTGTGGGGTTTGAGCCAGTCGCAATGGTACGCGTACAACCAGTTGATGGACGATTATTGGGCGGACGATGGCGGCGGGAAGGACGTCAGCGGCGCCCCTCTGCCGCCGGTCGACAAGTGCCAGTGGAACACGAGGACGGAAAGGGTCGTCCGCATGGACAAGGTCTGGTGGTTGCTGGTCCCCAATCCGTTCGTGACCGTGGCGGACGCGGCGCCCCTTCCGCCGAACTACTCTCGCGATCAGGCGCAGGATGGTCTGGCGATGATTCGCCAGGCGGTGCGTGAGGTGGCGCGGGCCCCTCAAGACGAGGTCGACGAGTGCGCTCAGCTCTATGGGTGGAACCCCGCGTTCCGGACCGAGACGGATGCGTTCGGTGTCGTCCATGTCACGACCAATGACGGCACGCCGGTCAACATCCCCCCGTCGCCGGTGAAGCCTCGGCCCATGGTGGCGCAGGACCCGGTGTGGCCGTGGGGCTTGGGCGTCAACCTCCTGATAGGAGCGGGCTTCTTCTGGTTGGCCGTCAGCCGGCTGCGCATCCCGTACCACACCCTGGCCAAGGGCACACGGGTCGCCTGAGCCCCGAGGCTGCCGGGATTCCGGGTCTGTCGGCCGCCGACATTCCGGGATCCCGGCTCAGAGGATCTGGAGGAGCGCCAGCAGGACGGCCGTCCAATGGCAGAAGGCGGCGATCACCGTGCAGGAGTGGAAGACCTCGTGGAAGCCGAACCAGGTCGGCGAGGGGTTCGGCCGCTTGCGGGAGTACACCAGGGCGCCGAGCGAGTAGATCACGCCGCCCACGATGATGAGGATGACGATGGCTGGGTTGCCATTGCCCCAGAACTGGGGCAGCCACCACACGGCGGCCCAGCCCATGACCACGTACATGGCCGAGTACAGCCAGCGTGGCGCCGACAGCCACAGGACACGGAAGAGGACGCCGGCGCCCGCGAGCCCCCAGATCAACGCGAGGATGGTCACGCGGGAGCCGCCCGTCAGCAGCATGACTGACAGGGGGGTGTACGTCCCGGCGACGAACAGGTAGATGTTGGAATGGTCGACGCGTCGCAGGACGGCCTTGACCGTGGCCGACCAGTTCCCGATGTGGTAGGTGGCGGAGTTCGCGAAGAGCAGCACCGCGCAGGCGAGGTAGATGGCGAGCGAGGCTTTGACGCCGGCGCCCGGGGCGACGCAGATGAGGACGATGATGCCGGCCGACAGCACGGGGACCGTTCCTGCGTGCAGCCATCCGCGCAGTTTGGGCTTGGGGTCGCCAGGAAGGTCGGCCACCCCATTGTCGGGATCGGGGGTGACTAGGGTTTTCGGTTGATCCATGGCTTGACTCCTTCACAGCGTTCCTGGAAGTTACGCTACCGTAGGTAGTCTATCGTGTCGTGCTCCGGTCTGCTCTTGGACGAGGGCGGCCCCACTGGTGGAAGGACGGGTATGTCTCCTGGCGATCGACCACACGCTCGGGGTGAATCACAGCTAGAGTTATCTTCCGTGGGTATTAACGAGACATGGGCGCGAGTCCAGAACCGGCTGCGTCCGTCAGGATTGCTCTACTCCACGTACGAGCGTAATTTGCTCGCCCACCTGGATCGAGATCGACTGCCGCACCATGTGGCCGTCATGGCGGATGGGAACCGCCGCTGGGCGCGGCTGAACGCGCCGGGGGAGACGCTGGTCGCTGGGTACGAAGCGGGCGCGTCCAAGCTGAAAGACTTCGTCTCGTGGTGCGACGAGGTCGGCATCAGGATTGTGACGTTGTGGGTGCTGTCGCCCAACAACCTCGATCGGGGCGAGGAGGAGATCCTGCCCTTGCTCGACGTCATCGTCTCCCTGGTGGAGTCCTTGGCGGCGGAAGGCAGATGGCGGGTCCAGATCGTGGGCGCCCTCGACCTATTGCCGGAGAAGACCGCCGCAGCGTTGCGCGCGGCGAGCGCCCGTACCGCAGGGAACCTGGGCACGCACATCAATGTGGCGGTGTCCTACGCGGGTCGCCAGGAGTTGCGTGACGCGTTCCGCTCCTTGTTGGCCGAGGAGGCGCGCAAGGGGAGCACGCTGGAGGAACTGTCGGGGACCTTGGAGATCGACATGATCGAGTCCCATCTGTACACGGCGGGTCAGCCGGACCCCGACCTGATCATCCGCACCTCTGGGGAGCAGAGGTTGTCGGACTTCCTGATCTGGCAGTCCGCCCACTCGGAGTTCTACTTCTGCGAGGCCCTGTGGCCCGATTTCAGGCGTGTCGATTTCCTGCGTGCTCTGCGCTCGTTCGCCCAACGCGAGAGGCGCTTCGGGCGATAGTCACTTCGGGCGATAGTCGCGAACGGTGACTCCGGGGCCGCCCTAGTTCGGGCAGTGGACGGTGTAGACCGCGTTGTCCATCTTGCGGTTGGCCCGCACGATCTCGATCAGGTGCTCGGTCGCGTTCTTGTCGATGCTCGTCAGGTCGTACCAGAACTCCTTGGCGGGCCCCTGCGCCCAGATCGCCATCGTGCCGCCGGGGGTGAGGTGGTCCAGGGCGGTACGGATGCCGTCGGTGGTGTACAACTGCGCATTCTCCTCGTGGATGAGGAATTCGGGGCCGTTGTCGATGTCGAGGCAGATGCCGTCCCAGGGGCCGAACAACCCCGGAATGGCCGGCTGGCCGCACAGGAGGGCGACGACATCGCCGCGGTGGAGCGTCACTCGGGGATCGGCCGCCACGCGGGCCAGGGTGGGGGTCATCTCCTGGTTGGCCCAGTCGATGAGCGACCCTGACAACTCCACGATGTCGAGTTTGGTGGCCCCCATGTCGAGGAGGTGCGCAGCCGTCATCCCCAGTCCGAGCCCTCCGACGAGGACGTGACCAGGGTTCGGGCCTAGGGCTTCGGCGAGGACGATTTCGGAATGGGTCCGCGCCGAGTCCATGGCGAAAGCGCCATTGATGATGAGCTCGTCTGCGGTCGTGTCCCCGGAATAGCGACGGCGCAAGGCGATCTCGTACCCGTCCGCGTCGCTGCGGGCAAGGGTGACCGTTTCTTCATGCATCTGTCTATGATCCCCCATGCCGCCTCATGCGTCAATAAGATGACATAAATATTGTGCGTCCACGTCCCCCTCAGCCCTCCTTGGCGGCGTCCACGGTGGCACGGGCGTCGGCCAGGTACTGCTCGCACAACTTTGCGAGATGCTCTCCGCGTTTGAACAGTTCCATGGACTCGGCCAGGCTTTCCCCGCCGGACTCCAGACGATTGACCACGCCGATCAACTCGTCGCGGGCTTGCTCGTAGGTCAATGTCTCCTCCGGGGCGATGGTCTCTTCGGGGGCGGGGGCCGGCTCTGGGACTGTGGTCGGGTCGGGGGCCGAGGTGTCCTCAGTCTTCTTCGATGATCGTGCTGTCGCCATGATTCTCCTTCTTCTTCTCGGTCACCGTGACGGTGAGTGTGCCATCGGCGACATGCGCTGTGAGCGCGGCCCCGATGGGCGCGTCATCGGTCGACGCGACGGTGGTCCCGTGCGTGTCGACCAAGATCGAATATCCGCGTGTGAGCACGGATTGGGGGCTGAGCGTGCGCACCAGGGCGCTGGCGCGTTGGACCTGCGACGTCTGGGTGTTGACCTCGGCCAGAGCGGCTCGGGCGAGCCGGTGGCGCAGGGCGGTCACCTGTTCGGCGTACACGTCGAAGCGTGACAAGGGATTCGTCAGCACCGGGCGCTGTGTGAGCTGTCCCAGGGTCGCGGTCTGGGTCGAGACGAATCCGGCCAAAGCGACCATGAGGCGTCGGCGCACTCGCCCGATCTGTTGGAGCTCCTCCTGCGCGTCGGGCACGATCCTCTTGGCGGCGTCCGTGGGAGTCGACGCCCGCAGGTCCGCCACCAGGTCGAGGATCGGGGTGTCCACTTCGTGGCCGATGGCCGACACTACCGGGGTGCGGGCGGCGGCGACCGCACGTGCCAGAGCCTCGTCGGAGAAAGGGAGGAGGTCCTCCACCGACCCTCCTCCGCGTGCGATGACGATCACATCCACGGACGGGTCGGCGTCGAGGTCGGCGACCGCGGCCATGACCTGCTGAGCCGAGGATGGCCCTTGCATCAGGCAATGGCGGGTCACGATCCGGGCTGCGGGCCACCGCAGGCGTACGTTGACGACGACGTCGCGCTCGGCGGCCGAGTCCTTGGCCGTGATCAGGCCGATCCCTTTCGGCAGGGCGGGCAGGCGTCGCTTCAGGGCTGGATTGAACAGGCCCTCGGCCTGGAGCAGGCGTTTGAGGTGCTCGATCCGGGCCAAGAGCTGGCCCTCGCCGGTGGGGCGCAGGTCGAAGCACTCGTAGCTGAGACGCCCCGACTTCATCCACATCGTCGGTTTCAGCAGGGCGGTGACCGCCATGCCCTCGCCGACCGGACCCGCCGCGTCCAGCACGGCGGTGGACAGGGTCACCGACACCGAGATCTCGTCCGAGGTGTCGCGCAAGGTGAGGAAGTGGATCGACCCGGTCTTGCGGTTCAGCTCGATGACTTGGGCGGACACCCAGATCGTCCCCAATCTCTCCACCCAGCCCTTGACGGCTGAGGCCATCTCGCGCAAAGGTACGGGATGCTCGGGGGTACTCGTGAGGGCCATACGAACACCTTATCCTGTCAGGACCCGCCGACCGGATTCCTCCAGGTCGTCTAGGCCCTCCAGGTCGTCCATGTGTCCCACGTGTCCCATGTGTTCCCCGTCATCCACCTGGCCCACGTCGCCCACGACGGGCATGCGGGTGAGCGTACGACCGACAAGGGCTGGCACGTCGACGGCGGAGGCCACCAACTCGGGCGCGGTCACCTGGCGGGCGACCGACGTGATCGGGGTCGCGTCCTTCAACTCGTCCTCACTGACGCCCATGTCCTTGAAGCGTCGGGCCGAGACCAACACACGGCCCTCCAGGGACCCGATAGCCTCGTTGTAGCTCCGCACACTCGCGTCCAGGGATCGGCCCAGCTTGTCGAAATGGCTCCCCATTGTTCCCAGTCGTTCATAGAGTTGGCGACCCAACGAAGAGAGTTCCTTCGCGGAATCGGCCAGCACCTCCTGATTCCAGGCGTAGGCGATGGTCCTCAGCATGGTGATGAGCGTCGTCGGGGAGGCGAGCATGACGTTCCTGGACGCCGCGTACTCGATCAGGTCCGGGGACTGATCCACCGCCGCCGAGAACAGAGCCTCACTGGGCAGGAACAAGATGACGAACTCGGGAGTTCCCGTGTCGGCCTTCCAGTACCCCTTGGTCGACAACTGGTCCACATGGGTGCGCACATGGCGACCGAAAGCGGCCATGTGACGGGCCCGATCATCCGCCGAGTCGATCAACTCCGCGTCGAGGAACCCCTCCAGGGGGGTCTTGGCGTCCACCAACACGAACTTCCCTCCGGCCAACTCCACCCTCATGTCGGGGCGGATGGATCGCTCGTCGGTGGCGGACGACACCTGGGTGAGGAAGTCGCAGTGCTCGACCATCCCGGCGATCTCGACGACGCGCTTCAGTTGCATCTCGCCCCAGGCGCCGCGCACCTGAGGTTTGCGCAGGGCGGTGGCCAGGGCCGAGGTCTCCCTGCGCAACTGCTCCCCAGTGGACTGCACCGAGCGGACCTGGTTGGCGATCTCCGACGACATGGCGATACGGTCTTTCTCCACATCGGCCAGGCGTGACTCCAGTTTCTCCAGACTGAGCCGCACGGGGGTCATCAAGTACTCCGTCGCGCTCAGCCGTTGGGCCGCGGCATCCTCCACCGTCTTCGTCTGTCGTTCCAGGGCCTGGGCCGACAAAGCATGGTAGGAGTTCAGCATCGTCTCCCGATCCTGGCGAAGCTCTTTCACCCTCTCGAGCGCCGCGTCCCTCTCCAGCGCGAGCGCCGGTCGACGCGCCGCCAGCCACAACCAGCACACGACCCAGCCGAGGACGATTCCCGCCGCCAGGGCCACCAGGATCCACACAGTGATATTCATGGGTACCAGTGTGTCAGGTGCCTCAGACATTCTTTCTCCAGGCGTCGCCACGCCATCGGTCGACGTCATCGCCCGCCAGTCCGTATCAGATAGTCCAGCCAAACCTCCACGATTTGCACTGCCGCTTCGATTCCAGTGATGGTATGGCTGAACGTGCTGCGCCGATAATGAACCTATCTTGCTAATGTCGGTCACAAGGGCTCAGGCAATAGGTGTTCACCCTCTCGAACGCCGATAGTACCGAATCAGCGCCTGTGTGGACGCGTCTTGCCCGGCGAGGGCGTCCTGTTCCCCGGCGACGGCGGGGGCGATCTGGAGGGCCAGTTGCTTGCCGAGTTCGACGCCCCACTGGTCGAAGGAGTCGATGCCCCAGATGACGCCTTGGACGAACGTGATGTGTTCGTACAGGGCGATCAACTGCCCGACCACGCTCGGGGTGAGCTCGGGGGCCATGATCGTCGTCGTGGGACGGTTGCCGGGGAAGACGCGGTGGGGGGCCAGCGCCGGGTGGGTGCCCTCGGCCCGTACCTCCTGCTCGGTCTTGCCGAAAGCCAGGGCCTTGGTCTGGGCGAAGCAGTTGGCCAACAGGAGTTCGTGGACGTCCGTGCCCTGGTCCTGCAGGGGGTGGGCGGGGGTGGCGACGGCGATGAAATCGGCGGGGACGATCTGGGTCCCCTGGTGGAGGAGCTGATAGAACGCGTGTTGGCCGTTGGTGCCCGGCTCGCCCCAGTAGATCTCGCCGGTGTCGGCGCGTACTGGGGTCCCGTCCGCGCGGACCCGCTTGCCATTGGACTCCATGGTCAGCTGTTGGAGGTACGCCGCGAAGCGGTGCAAGTACTGGGAGTACGGCAACACGGCGTGGCTGGTCAGGTCGAGGAAGTCCCTGTACCACACGCCCAGCATCCCCATGAGGACGGGCACGTTGCTGGAGAGAGGTTCGGTGAGAAAGTGCCTGTCGATGCGGTGGAACCCGGACAGGAACTCACCGAAACGGTCCGGACCCAGGGCCACGGCCAGGACTGTGCCGACCGCGGAGCCCACCGAGTACCGGCCTCCCACCCAGTCCCAGAAGCCGAAGGCGTTGGCAGGGTCGATGCCGAAGGCCTCGACCTTGTCCAGCGCGGTGGACACGGCGACGAAGTGCTTCGCCACCGCCCCGGCCCGGCTGGCCTCGGAGTCGCCGATGGCGCCCCGGGCGCGCAGGCCGTCCCAGAGCCACTGCCGTGCCAGGCGGGCGTTGGTGAGGGTCTCCAAGGTGGTGAAGGTCTTGGAGACGATGATGAACATGGTCGTCTCGGGGTCGAGGTCGGCCGTCTTCTCCGCGATGTCCGTGGGGTCGATGTTGGAGACGAAACGGCATTCCAGATCGGGCTTGACGTAGGGTTTCAGGGCTTCATAGACCATGGCGGGACCCAGGTCGGAGCCTCCGATCCCGATGTTGACCACAGTACGGATGGGCTGTCCCGTGGCGCCCACCCATCTCCCGGAGCGCACCTTGCGGGCGAAGTCGTACACACGGTCCAACACGGCGTGGACCTCCGCGACGACGTCCACGCCGTCGACGTCGAGCTTGTCCCCGCGCGGACGGCGCAGGGCGGTGTGGAGGACGGCGCGCCCCTCGGTCACGTTGATGCGATCACCGGCGAACATCGCGTCTCGGCGTACCGGAAGGTCCATCTGGGACGCGAGGTCCAACAGAGCCGTCACCACAGGCGCGGTGATGAGGTTCTTGGACAGGTCGACGTACAGGTCGCCCGCCGTGAACGTCATGGACGACACGCGGTTCGCATCGGACGCGAACCAGGCTCGAAGATCGGGGTCCAAGGCACGGGACAGGTCGACTAGGTGAGCCCAGGCGGGTGTCGTGGTGGCATCGATGATGGTCATGACCCCACTGTAGTCGGTTCTCAGCGCCTGGGCGCTGGCGTGGACATGGCGGTATCTGGCTGCCGACAGGCGGCGACGAGATTATCGGGGCGATGTCTGTTTACCGCGACCACACCAAGTGTGTAGTATTTCGTTACGAGTACTGCTGCACTGGACCAGGAGGTGGTCATGAGACATGCGGTCGTCAGCCGTGTGCTGCGTGGCGTCGCCGTGGCCCTCGTGTGTCTGTTGGCCGGGTTGGGGCAGGCCCCCGCGATGGCGGATCCGTCCCCTTCGCGCCTGGTGGTCGCCACTCCCACAGTCGTCGGTTCGAGCGTTTACGTCTCCGGACGGTTCACGTCGTCGTATGGCACGGGGATCGGCGGTCTGGCCGTGTACGTGATGCTGGACGACATCTATCAGGGGACCACGGTCACCGGCCCCGACGGCACCTTCTCGTACTCCTTCGGAGCGCCCGGGCCGGGCAGCCACATCGTCAGCGCGTACTGGAGCGGGGACTCGCGGTACGGGCCGGCCTCCGACGGCGCCGTCTTCGGCGTGTCCCAGCAGCCGCAACCCGTCCAACCGGCCCCCCAAGTGCAGCGTGACACGTCGCTGTCCATCTCGTTGGATCCGACCCAGGCCAGTCCGGGCGCGACCATCGCGATCTCGGGCGTCTTGACCTCGAACGACAGCCCTGTCGGGTCGAGCCTGGTGAGCCTGAGCGTGGATTACGGGGACATCGACTCGTCGGTGGGCACAGGCGACGACGGCCGCTTCACCGCTCTGATGGCGCTGCCCGATGGCGACACCTTCCCCGGCAGTTTCACTGTGACCGCGTCCTTCGCCGGCGACGGCGTCTACATCGGCTCCATGGCGCGCGCCACGGGGACCATCGTCGCCCCGCCGGCCCCGACCGCCTCCCCGAGCGAGGAGCCGACTCCCACCACGACCCCGACTCCGACCGCGTCGGCGACCGCTTCGTCCTCATCAGGTACAGTGGGCGCCAGCAGTACGTCAGTGGAAGGGAGCGGTTCGCCCATGGCCGTGGTCTCAGTGATCTTTTTCGGTGTGGCTCTCGTGGCGATCGGCGCCCTCGTGGTTCTGGGGCTCGTCTCCCATTCTCACAAGCGACTGGCCCGCGACGAGCGTCGCGGCTTCGGCACCGACTTCGGCAAGGAACGCTGAGGGACCACGGGCCCGACGTGACAGACCTGGGGTCCACCAGGTAAACTATGCCCTCGGCGCAACCGCGCCACACTCTCCTGCCATGGGACCTCCTCATGGCCGACAGTCCAGAGGAGACAACGCGAATGCGTAACTATGAAATTATGATCATCCTCGATCCCGAGGTCGACGATCGTCAGGTGCAGGGCATCATCGACACCCACCTGAAACCGGTCACGAAGGCTGGCGGCGTCATCACCAACATCGACATCATGGGTCGTCGTCGTTTCGCTTACGAGATCAAGAAGAAGTCCGAGGGGACGTACGTCGTGGTCAACCTCGACGCCGAGTCCGCCGTCGTGAAGGAACTTGATCGTCGTCTCGGCATCGACGAGAAGGTGCTTCGCGCCAAGGTCTTCCGTCCAGAATCCAAGTGACCGCGACGTATTGTCGTAGGTCTCTTGTAGCGTAGAGTCACTGAATTCACTCAAAGGACGAACATGGCAGGCGAAACAGTCATCACCATCATCGGCAATCTCACCGGTGACCCCGAATTGCGGTTCACTCCCTCCGGAGCCGCCGTCGCCAACTTCACCGTGGCCTCGACGCCGCGCACCTTCGATCGCATGTCGAACGAATGGAAAGACGGCGAGGCGATGTTCCTCAACTGCTCGGTGTGGCGCCAGGTCGCGGAGAACGTGGCCGAGTCCCTCACCAAGGGCATGCGGGTCATCGTGCAGGGGCGCTTGAAGTCTCGCTCGTACGAGACGCAGTCGGGCGAGCGCCGCACCGTCTTCGAGGTCGAGGTCGACGAGATCGGCCCCGCGTTGAGGTACGCCACCGCCAAGGTGTCGCGCAACGCGTCCTCGGGGAACTTCCAGTCCGGGTCCGCCGGGTGGTCCGCGCCGTCGGAGCCCCAAGCGCCCGTGGCCGATCCGTGGGCGTCCGCCCAGTCCGACGAACCACCGTTCTGACAAACCCCACCCCTAGCGGGGTGACGGGTTCCTCCGTGAACCCACCTGGTTCGCCTCACGGCGCGCCACCAACCCGCCCTGGACCACAGGGCAACAGGGGTCTGGATGCCGACCGGCACTCAGCCCAGGCACATTCCGGCATCACGCCGGGCTCAAGAAAGGGAGCACCACAATGGCCGCACGTAAGCCAATCATGAAGAAGAAGATCGTGCCGGTGAAGACGATTCACATCGGTGAGGTCGACTACAAAGACGTCACGCTTCTGCGCAAGTTCATCTCGGATCGTGGCAAGATCCGTTCTCGCCGTGTGACCGGCCTGACTGTTCAGGACCAGCGCAAGGTCGCCCAGGCGATCAAGAACGCTCGCGAGGTCGCCCTGTTGCCGTACGCCACCTCGGGCCGCTGATAAGGAGAAGAAGGAATGAAGCTCATTCTCACAACCGCTGTTGACAAGCTCGGCATCCCCGGCGACATCGTCGATGTCCGTCCCGGGTACGGGCGCAACTTCCTCCTTCCCCAGAACCGCGCCATCGCGTGGAGCCGTGGGGCGGAGAAGCAGATCGAGGGCATCAAGCGTGCTCGCGACGCCCGCGAGATCCGTGGCATCGATCACGCCGCCGAGATCCGCACCCAGTTGGAAGGCCTCACGGTCACGGTGAAGGCTCGCTCCGGCGCCTCCGGGACACTGTTCGGCGCCATCACCCACTCGGCTCTCGCGCAGGCGGTGAAGACGGCCGGCGGTCCGGCCATCGACAAGCGCAGCATCGAGGTCGTCAAGCCGATCAAGACCCTGGGCACGCACACCATCAGCATCAAGCTCCATGACGCGGTGACCGCTCACATCCCTGTGGAAGTCGTCGCCGCGTAAGGGTGGAACAGGTGGTCCCACCCTTCCAGACCATGATCGCTGTCGGGGGCGCCCGGCGTCCCGCGACAGACTCATGTTTCCATGACAGGGGGTCCCATGGTCGAGCCTGACCTGACCGGGGTCATGCCCGTCACTGAGCCGTTGGCCCTCGCCTTCGCTCAGGCGGGGTACCGGCTGTACCTCGTGGGAGGTCCCGTACGCGACGCCGTGATGGGGATCGAGTCCTCGGACTTGGATTTCACCACCGCCGCACGTCCCGACGAGATCGAACGCATCCTGGCCGGGTTCAAGGGTCCGATCTGGGACATCGGCCGCGAATTCGGCACCATCGGGACGCTCATGCGCGCCGGGGGCCGCGAATGGCAGGTGGAGGTCACCACCTTCCGGGCGGACGCTTATCAGCCCGACTCCCGCAAACCTGAGGTCCGTTTCGGGAACAACATCGAAGACGATCTGAGACGACGCGACTTCACCATCAACGCCATGGCGATCGACATGGTGGACGGAACCTTCGTCGACCCCTTCCGGGGCGTCATCGACCTGGACGAAGGGGTGCTTCGTACCCCCGGAACGGCGACCATGTCCTTCGAGGACGACCCCCTGCGGATGATGAGGGCGGCCCGCTTCGCCGCGAGGTTCGGATTCCGCCCCACCCCGGACGTCATTCGCGCCATGATGGACATGGCCGGGCGTCTGTCGATCGTCTCCGCCGAGCGCATCCGGGACGAGTTCACGAAACTGCTCTTGACCGACACCCCACGCATCGGCGTGGACATCCTCGTGCGCACCGGCTTGGCCGACCACTTCCTTCCCGAGCTTCCGGCTCTACGTCTGGAGATCGACGAGCACCACCACCACAAGGACGTGTACGAACACTCCCTGGTCGTCCTCGACCAGGCCATCGCGTTGGAGAAGGCCCGCAACCACGAGCCCGACCTCGTCAGCAGGCTGGCCGCCCTGCTCCACGACATCGGCAAGCCACGGACCCGCCGGTTGGAGCCGGGTGGGAAAGTGAGTTTCTACCACCACGACGTGGTGGGCGCCAAGCTGGCCACCAAGCGGCTGACGGCGATGAAGTACCCCAAGGACGTCGTCGAGGCGGTGACTATGCTGATCGACCTCCACTTGCGCTTCCACGGGTACGGCGAGGGGCAGTGGACGGATTCCGCAGTGCGCCGCTACGTGCGCGACGCCGGCCCCGAGTTGGAGCGGCTGCACATCCTGACCCGCGCGGATTGCACGACCAGGAATAAGAACAAGGCCGAGCGGCTGCGCCGTGCCTACGAAGAACTGGAATGGCGCATCGACGAGTTGGCGTCCCAGGAAGAGTTGGACGCGATCCGTCCCGACCTGGACGGCAACCAGATCATGGAGATCCTGGGCATCGGCCCGAGTCGCGCCGTGGGCCAGGCGTACGCCTTCCTCCTAGAGCGACGCCTGGATCGCGGCCCCGTCTCCGTCGAGGACGCCACCGCCGAACTCATGGAGTGGTGGGCGTCGCGGTAGGCGGTCTGCGGGCCCTGTGAGTCGCGTGCCTTCTGTGACTCAGGTGTTCATCGCGGAGTGGGGGTCGCACGGAGGGGCCGCGCCATGAGGCTGCACATATGGCCTAGCCCCGTGCACGTCATCCTTTTCCGGGGGAGGGGTACGCATCCCAGTCGGCCCCATCCTCATCAGTGACCTCGATCCCGACCGTCGCTAGGCAATCCTCCTTCAACTTGTCCGTCGAGTGATGGCTTCTGTCAGGACTCACGGCCTGATCAGGCGGAATCTGTAGCAAGGGCCGACAATTTCATGTCACTCGATCAAGAGGGGCAACACTAGGTGACATCAACGGTATTGGCGACGGACGGGGAGTGAGGCCCTCTCCTTGTGGTTGGTGACGAGGGCGACCACGAGCAGGACCAACCCTGTGATGAACCCGGCGATCCCCACGAAGAACCCGGCGACGATGATCAACACCAGGCGGTTCACCGGGGAGGGTGGGGCGACCATGGCGTACCCACCGGAGGTCGGGGCCAGGCAGAGGACCGTGTAGTCCCCGGCCGAGGTGGCTGTGAACGTCACCGATTGGTACAGCCCCGAGGACTCCAGCGGCTGGGTGGCGCCGGGGGTCGTGGCGACAGGGGCGCCGCCGAAGGAGACGGCGCAGGTGGCCGGCGTGGAGAACGACCAGACGGCGTACTCCCCGGGTGTGTCCAGCGGGACCTGAGCGGGGGCGTTGAGGTCGAAGCGCGGGTTCGAGGACCAGGCCTTCATCTCGGACGTGCTGTAGCGGTTGGCGCCCATGATGGCGATCAGGGGGACGAGCACCATGATCGCCACCGCGACGATGACACGGTTCTGGCGCCTGCGGTGGGCCTTCGTCTCGGCGGAGAGCGGAGGTAGGCCGAGGGGTTGCTCGGGGGTCATGGTCGCTCACCTTTCAGGTCACGGGCTGCGAGGCGGCGTCCCCGCCCTGCGGTCACAGTGATGCCCACGGAGGCCGCGATCACGCAGGCCATGGCCACCACGTCGGACGGGCTGAGGCGTTCGCCCAGGATGATCAGGGCGAACAGGGCCGCCATGGCCGGTTCGACGGACATCAGGATGGAGAACACGCGCTGGTCGAGGGTGCGCAGGGCGGCCAGTTCCAGGCCGTACGGCAGGACCGAACTGAGCAACCCGACCGCGAGTCCCGTGGCCCACACCCACGGGTGGGCCAGGACGGGGGCGTACCAGACGAGGACGGGGACGACGAGGACGACCGAGCCCGCGACGTTGGCGCACACCACCGCCTGGGCACCTTGCCAGTGGCGTCCCACGTGCGGGGTGACGAGGATGTACCCGGCCCAACACGCCGCCGCCAGGAGGGCGAAACCGATGCCGGTCCAGGTCAGCGATCCCGGCGACCAGCCCAGCAGGGCGACGCCGAACCCGGCGAGCGCGACCCAGATGAGGTCGCGCAGCCCTCGGCTCTTGGCCAGAGCGACCGCCAGCGGCCCCAGGAATTCGATGGTCACCGCGAGCCCGATGGGGATGCGCGACATGGCCTGATAGAAGCTGATGTTCATGGTGACCAGGCACCCGGCGTACCCCAACAAGCTCAGCCAGTCAGCCCGCCCGCGGCCTCGCAGCCGGGGACGCACGACGAGGATGAGGAGCAGGGCGCCCATGGTCGCGCGCAGCCACGCCATGGCCAAGGGGCCGGCGACGGGGAAGAGGTTCTTGGCGAAAGCCGATCCGATCTGGACGCAGACGATCGACCCGAGCGTCATCCAGATGGCTTTCTTCATGGGTGCAGACTAGCGCAGTCATCCGGCTCGATGGGGATGTGTGGGCGAATGGGAGATGTCGCGGGGTCTGTCAGCGCTGGGTGCGTGACGCGGTCGACCTGGTGGCGTCGTCGTCCAAGTGGTTCAGCAGGTCGCCGAGGGGGAGGTCGAGGGCGCGCGCGATGGCGTGCCATGTCCGGACGCTTCCCTCGTGGTATCCGTACAGGACGCCCGTGACCGTGGACTCCGCGATGTGGGCGCGCTGGACGAGTTGTTTCAAAGTGAGATTCAATTCCTGCCGTCTCACGTGTGCGGCCAACCTCACCGCGTCGAAGTTGGGCACATTCGCGCGGCTATTCAGATCGTTTGTTGACTGAGCCACACCACCCATCACAGCCGAGGAGTGGAAACTATCAAACCTTGACACTACGGAGTGTAGACTTTCACTACGAGAACTCGGATCGCCGGCATTGCTTCAGGTATCGGGAACTCTGCAGCCACACCGTGAATTCCAATATGAGAGGACCCTTCCATGGGTGGATTCGACAGTGCCATAGTCCGCGCGGATGGCGAAGGGAGGTGGCGAGGTGCTGCTGCTTGTATTTACTATTGCACGAACATGGTCGCCGACTTTGCCGCCACGGCTCGAAGGATCGGGATGCGGCCGGAGGCCATGGACCCCGTCGTCGCGCCGTGGCCAGTGTCCTGTGTGGCGGAAGGGGATCACGGCGGGCGATGGGCCCAGGCCTGGATCCTTCTCCTGAACTCCAGCAGCCGTGACACCGTCGCCCAGAAGGCGGCGGCCGCCGCCATCGCCGTGGATGGGACGGCGTACCTCAACCAGCGCCACACCTCGGCGTTGGTCCTGGGGCGGGTGCTGGCCGGGCTGTGCGCGTACGACACTGAGGTTGCTCAGAATCTCTTCAAGGCGGCCCTGACCGGGGACCCCTTCGCGGCGCCCCTGTTCGGTCTGGGGTGACAGCCCCCGCGCCCGACCGGTGTCGGGCGGCTGTTCAGGCTGTGAGCTCGGGGAGCACATCGCCGCACAGGTGGACGGTGAGCCCCATGGCGGAGAACATGGCGGCCTTGGCGATCAGCGCCTTGTCGGCGGTGGGAGCGTCGGGGGCGTACACGACATTGAGGTGGTTCGCCTTGTGCCGTGCCATCAGATGGTCGCGGTCCACGCCGTGCAGGACCGCGTTCATGATCGGCCATTCCGGGTTGGTCGAGTCCAGGCGGCGGCGCACCTCATGGTCGGGCATCTCGACGCAGGTCCCCCGGCCGAGGTCGACGTGGAGGCCGCCGTCCATGATGAACACCCTCGACCACACGATCTCACCAGGGCGGCAGACCCCGGACAGCGTCCCTCCGCCCAGGGGGAAGAAGTAGTAGGCCTGGCGCATGGAGCACGCCTTGTCGTACCCACCCAGGTGGGAGGCCGGCACGGACCCGGAGATCTCCAGGACCCAGACGAAGTCGCCGTCCCAATCGTCGCCCCAGCGCACGTCGTGGAGCGTGGAGGCGGGGTCGAGGCCCATCGCCGTCCACACCCGGTTGGTGACGAGGAGGTCGACGGCCACGCCCTCGTCCACCTCGTTGAAGTGCGGCAGGGCCTTGCCCTCGTACAAGACCCGCGTCCCGTCACGGGAGGTGACCGGCGGGCGGTCGACATTGTTGAGCAGGCCCTCGGCCAGGTCGGAGGCCGGGACCGTGTCTTTCAGGCCCTGTTGGTACTGGATGCCGAGGATGTCGGCCCCGAAATCGTCGGCCATCCGCAGGGCGGCCACGTACATCTTCAACTGCTGGAGCACCTGGGCGTCGGTCAGGCAGTGCCGCTCGTCGCCGTCGTTGTCGATGTGGAAGGTCAGGCCCTTGGCGTCGAGCCAGTCGCGTACGGCTTGCGCCTCGGCGTCGGTGACGGTCGCCATCTCGGCCACCAAGGCGGATTGGGACAATCGCTCCTTGTAGATTCCCGTGGGGTTCAGCATCTCGTCGTCGATGAGGGCGTTGTACATGCCCATGCAGTACTCGTCGAAGATGGCCATGATGGCTTTGCGCTGTCTCAACTGCTGTGCGAGGGCGATGCCCAGGCGCTTCTCGGGCGAGTCGGGCAGGGTGGGCAGGTCAGGCAGGTCGCGCACGTGGGACTCGTCGTGGCGGATCCGACCGGTCAGGAGCCATTCGCGCAGCTTGTCACGGGCCCAGTCGTCGGTGAAATCCGTGGACCACAGCGCGGAATGGGCCACGCCCATCTTCGTCAGGGACCCGGTGAGGTTCAGCAGGCCCACGAGTCCGGGGAAGTCGCCGGCGAAGTTGGCCACCACGAGGATCGGACCCTCGTGGTCGCGCAGGCCGTGCAGGAGGTGGTGGCTGTACTGCCACACCGCTTCCACGATCACCAGGGGAGCGTCCTTCGGCACCGAACGGAACACCTTCATGCCCAGGTGTTGGCTGTCGATGAATCCATGTCCGGTCGCGGGGTTGACGCCGTGGGTGCGCCGTACCCTCCAGCCGAGGGACTCGACGGCGTCCCGGAACTGCGCTTCGACCTCCTGTTGCTTGGCCCACGTGGTGACGTTGGTGGTCAGACGTAGGTCGCCGTTGGCCATGGTGTAGACCGTTTTCGGCTCCGCGAGGAGTGGTTCCGCGATCTGGGGGAACAGGTACGTGCTCATGGGTTCTCCTACCTTCGTTGGTGGCTCCTGTGACGTGGGGACACTCTCATCCTGACATGAAATCGATTTCAGCGCAAGGGGTTCAGGGGAGATGTGAGGGGAGTATGGAGATGTGAGGGGAGTATGGAGATGTGAGGGGAGTATGGGGATGTGGTGGGGGTACGGGGATGTGGTGGGGGGTACGGGGATGTCTCGAGGACCGTACTCAGCGCCGCCGGTCGGTCGGCTTCCGGGGGACGGACTGCTTCCACGCTCTCAGTCGCTTGCGGTAGGCCAGGCTCACCCAGATGGTCGCCATCCAGATGGGCACGCCCAGGACGGTCAGGCCGAGACCGGCGTTGGGGTCATAGACCCACCCACTGATGGTCCAGGCCAGCCAGACGATGGAGACCACGAGGAGGAAGATCCACACGCCCATCATCACAGTGGGTTGACGGACGGGAGCCACGGGCGTCCCGGTCGTCCCGGGGCCCCGTCCTGGCGTCCCCGAGGTGGGCACAGGTGTCGCGCCGGCCCCCGACGCGCCCGCCACCGTCTCCACAGCCGGCACGGGGATCGCGTCCGGGCTCCGGGCGGGTTGCCACGCGACTTTGTCGGCGGGGATGGACTGGTCGATCCACGCCCGTACCCCCGGATCGAGGCGCCACAAGGTCGGCTCGATGTGGATCGTGGTCGCGTCCATCGCGACCAGGCGCCGGGCGCCGTCGGGCCAGGCCAGCATCCCGGCGCAGTCGTCGAATCTCACAGTCCGGCTGGCCGGGGGCGTACGGACGGTGATCCCCTGAGCGGAGAGGACCAGTCGCTGCGTGGACGGCTCGACGGGCGCCACCTCCGTACCCTCGACGGGCCCGTGGATCGAGGTCGGCGCCAGGGCGTACCCCGCCCAGTCGGCGCGCAGGCCGACGGGAACGCAGAGCAACGCCGACCGCGCGGCCTCCTCGGCGACCGCGTGCAGGGCGGCGTCGTCGATGAGCTCGATCTCGGCCAGCAACTCCTCGCGTGTGGATGTCGGGGCCCCGGTCAGAAGGTCGAAACATCCGCTGGGAAGGGTCAATGCCTCCCAATCGGGGTCGTCGAGGGATCGGCGGGCCGCGCCGATGGCCGAGGCGACGTCGTCCGCGTGGAGGCCGCCCCACCGCGATTGCGTCATGAGGTCGATGAACCCTCCCAGCGCCGCGTCTGTGGTCGTGGCGCCGGAGTCGGCGAGGCACATCAGGGAGGCATGCTGCGCGTCGACAGGGGAGTAGTCGGTGTCCACGGTGTAGGAGTACCCATGCTGTTGGCGCAGCTCGCGGAACATATGGCGACGCAGGACGTCGGAGTACACGGACGCGGCCATCGACCGTCCCACGATGGCTTGCCACCCGATCGTGCGCGACCCCTGGGAGAAGTACGCCGGGTAGGCGTCCACCATCTCCCGTCGCACGGGCATGGGCAGGGGCACGCCCGAGGGCAGGGGAAGGGACCAGGACGGGGGCGCCTCGGGGCCGGCGAACCACACCACCGCGTTCTCCCGGGTGAAATGGCGACGGGTCCAGTCGGCGACCATGGCCGGTGTCATCCCCGGCAGCCCCCACTCGCTCAGTTGGCCGCTCACGCCGTGTCGCCACGTGCGCATCCACTCGCCCATCGACGGGGAACGCCCATCGGCTTCCGTGCGCAGGACCTGTTTCTCGAGGTCCAGCCGGTCCAGGGGCAGGTCGCACAGAGCCTGGCAGACTCTCGTGATGAAGGTCGTGACCTCGTCCGGCGTCCCTTGCGAGAAGAAGTGGGTCATGTAGGGTGCGGTCGTGCCGTTGAAGTGGTAGTCGGTCTGGCCCAAGTGGTGCAAGGCGAGATGCTCGACCAGGTGGGTGGCGCCGGTGTACTGGAAGGGCTCGTCGCTGTACCCCACGCGGAAGGTGATCCCTCCGCGTGCCTGTCCGGTGGTGGGTGCGGTCAGCAGCCGCACGCCGTCGACGTACGTGCTCGTGATCATCCCAGCTCCAGGGCTTGCGCGCGGTTGGCGAGGAAGCCAGCCTGAGGGTTGGGACTGAGGTAATTCCATGAGCTGGAGTTGGCGTAGGGGCCCAGTTGCAGGAAGCAGTACTTGGACGCCGACCAATCCCCGCACAGGGCCAAGGCGAGGCCGAAGGCGCTCATGGCGGACACCCAATGGGCGCGGCGGGTGAAGGCGGACGACAGCACGGACTTGTGGGCGGCCCATTGGATCTGCGCCCGCACATCGTGGCGGTTGAAGTGGGCCACGGTGGCGTCGCGTGCGGACATCTCGGAGTTCCTCGTCATCTCCAGGACGATCTCCCAGTGGGCGAGCACGACGAGGGTGGGATTGACCGATCCCACAGGCGCGGCCTCGGCGCAGGCGATGGCGAACTGGTGCATGGTCTGGTTGTCGCCACCCCATTTCGCGCAGAGGATCGACAGCATAGAGGTTTGGGCGTAGTAATTGTGGGGGTCGATCTGGGCGATGTGATCGTACCGGCGCCGGGACTCCGCCTGGCCCAGGCTCAACCCCTTGCTCGTCGTGAGTCGGTGGGCCCAGGCGGGAAGGTACCCTGGGTCGACGGCGCATGCCCACGACAGCACTTGGTCGGCCTGGTTCAGACGATCAAGGAATTGTCGCGCTTGCTCGGGGCCGACGGTCCGTCCCCACCCACTGCCACGAATCCTCCAGGCGTCCATGATCACCGCGCTGCCCAGGAAAGTGGCCGCCACAGGGTTCGGCTGGTCGGCCATGATGGATTGCAAGAATCCTTCGCAGTCGGGTCCCGACACCTGGTCCATGCCGAGCAGCAGGTCGTCCCAGGTGGGCGCCGACTGGCACGCCTGGAGCAACCGCGGCCAATCGGCGGCGTGCGCGGCCGCGGAGACGGCGGCCACGGTCGGATAGGCCGACCGAGGGTCGAAATCGGGAACAAACGGCGGTGTGGACTCAGCAGTCATGGGCACAGTCTAGGGTGTCGCGTGGTGCTGTGGATCCTCCATGGTGATGGGTAAGACGATGGACCTGGCGGGGATGTCAGCGCCGGCGATGCGTTCGAGGAGCATCGTGGCGGCGGTCGTGCCCATGTCGATCGTGGGCAGGTGGGTGACGATGAGGCCGGGCGGGGTGAACAAGACGGCGGGCGGACCGCCGAAAGAGACCAGTCCGACCGCCGGGGGGAGGAGGCTCAGCCGGTGCAAAGCCCTCAGCGTCCCCGTCGCGAGGCGGTTGTTGGCGGCGAAGATGGCGTCGGGGGGACGCGGGGAGGTCATGAGGTGGTACGCGGCGCGTTCGCCGTCCTCCGTGTCGACGTACCGGGCCCGCGCGATCAACTCGGGGTCTGGGTCGCTCCCGGTGTGCTCGCGGACGGCGTCGGCCCATCCCGCCAGACGCTCGTTGGAGGTCTCGACGGGCGCGGGGCCGGTGAGGCAGGCCAGCCGCTCGTGTCCCGCCGCGTAGAGCAGCCGCGTCGCGCACGCGGAGGCGTGCCGGTCGTCGGCGACCACCGCGTCGACGTCGTACGAGGGCGCATGGCGGTCCACGCAGACCACAGGGACCTGACGTTCGAGGGCCCAGTCCAAGCGGGAGGCGGCGCTGGGCACCATGACGATGCCGGCCACGGGCTCGCTGGCCGCTACTCGCAAGTACTCCTGCTCGCGAACGGGGTCGTCGTCGGTGTTGCACAGCATGACGGAGTACCCGGCGGCGCGGGCCACATCCTCGACCGCTCGGGTCAGGACGGTGAAGAAGGGGTTGGCGATGTCGGGCACCATCATGGCGATGATCTCCGAGGAATGGGTCCTCAACCTGCGCGCGTTGCGGTTGGGGACGAATCCGAGCTCCTCCGCCGCCCGGCGCACGGCGTCGACCTTGTCCGCGGCGACGGGAATCCGCCCGCCGAAGACGCGGGACACCGTGGCGGGGGAGACGCCAGCCCGCTTGGCTACATCATAAATAGTGACCATGATTCCTCGGATCTCACTTTACACGTACATCGTGAACAGATAATTGCACTGTTATCGAACTGGACATCGATGTCCTCTCTTTCCCGCGTCCCGGCCTTGCGGGAGCAGGGGGTACGGCGGTCATCGGCCCGCCGTCCGCGCTGGGGGCAGAACTGAGGCGGACCCCCGGAACCGGAGCCCGCCTCAGTTCGTCACGTTACCTCAGTCGTACAAGACGGCGGCGATTGTCGGATCGGAGATGTTGGTCTTGTCGTACCAATAGAAGCCGGTGTCGATGAACCCCGGCAGGGACTGCCCGTTCATCGCCTTCACGGCCGCGTCGACCACGGCCGCCCCCATGCCCACCGGGTCCTGGGTGATCGCGCCGTCCATCGCGCCGGAGCGGATGGCGTCGGTCTGGGCCTTGCCGGAGTCGAAGCCGACCAGGGCGATCTTGCCAGCCATGTTGGCCTCCTGGACGCCCTTCAGCGCGCCGATGGCGGAGCCTTCGTTGGAGCCGAAGATGCCGGTCAGATCCGGGTTGGCCGCCATGAGCGACTTGGCGATGTCGGCCGACTTGGCCTGGTCGCCGCCCCCGTACTGGGGCTCGAGCACGGTCACGGAGGGGCAGTACTCCTTCATGCCGGCCAGGAACCCGTCACGGCGGTCGGTGCCCGACTTGGAGACCTGGTCGTGGACGACGAGTCCGACCTTGCCCGCGTTGTCGATCAGCTGGCACATGTGCTTGGCCGCTTCTTTGGCCGCGGCCTTGTTGTCGGTGGCGGCTGTGGCGAGGGGGATGTCCGAGTCGACTCCGGAGTCGAAGGCGATCACCGGGATCTTCGCGTCCTTGATCTTCTGCAAGGTGGCGGCGGCTGCTCGCGAGTCCAGGGCGGCGAACCCGATGGCGGCCGGTTTCTTGGACAGGGCGTTGTCGAGCATCGTCATCTGGGCCTCGACTTCGGACTCCGACGCCGGGCCGACGAACTCCATGTCCACGCCGAGTTCACGGGCTTTCTGTTCCGCGCCGGCCTTGACCGCTTGCCAGAACTGATGCTGGAACCCCTTGGACACGATGGAGATGAGCGGCTTCGTGCCGTCGCCTCCTCCCGGGGCGGGTGAGGGCGTGCCGCTACAGGCTGTCAACGACGCAGCCAGGGCGAGTGCGGCCAATACCGCAAGTGTCTTCCGCATTGTTTCTCCTTTACTTGTCAGTGCGGGTGGCGGGACGTCCCTCCCTGGGCGCCCCTACGTCCAGGGGTGTCAGCGGGTCTTGGCCTGCTTGTTCCGCAGTTGGTCGATGAACACGACGATCACGATCACGGTCCCGAGGACGACGTTTTGCCATTGTTGGGGGAGCATGATGATCTGGAGCCCATTGTTGATCACGGAGATGATCAGGGCGCCGATCAGGGTGCCGATGATCGACCCCTTGCCTCCCGACAGGGAGGTCCCTCCGATCACGGTGGCGGCGATGGCCTGCATCTCGTACCCGGCCCCGGTGGCCGGCTGCGCCGAGCCCAGGCGGGCGGAGATCATGACTCCGCCCAGGGCGGTGAAGACCCCGGCTGTGGAGTAGATGACGATCAGCCATTTCTTGACGTTGATCCCCGACAGCGCCGTCGCCTCCATGTTGGATCCGATGGACACGTCGTACCGCCCCAGCAGGGTCTTGTTGAAGACGAGGTAGGCCACCGTCACGGCGATCAGCAGGACGAGGATGGCGTTGGGGAATCCTGAGCCGGGGAAGAGATTCCCCGTCGACAGCCACAGATAGGACTTCTGGGCGACGGGGTCGAAGTAGATCGGGTGCACGCCTGACACGACGAGGGCCAAGCCCTGGCAGATCATCATCATGGCCAGCGTGGCGATGAAGGGCGGCAGCCCGAGGATGGTGACCGCGGTGCCGTTGACGAAGCCGATGAAGGCGCCGAAGGCCAGGGTGAGCAGGATCCCCAGCCACACGGGAATCCCCCAGGTGACCATGAACGTGGCCGCCATCACCGCGGACAGGGCCATGCCTGTGCCGCAGCTCAAGTCGATGCCGGCTGAGACGATCACCAGGGTCGCGCCCATCGCCAGGCAGCCGATCACCACCGCCGAGAACAAGATGTTCATGACATTGGAGTACGTGGCGAAGGTCGTCGGGGCGGCGATGGAGAAGGCGAGGAAGATCACGAGCAGGCCCGCGAAGGCGAGCAATTGTTGGAGTCGCTGTTTCCAACTGTCGAGTGTTCGGGCAGGGGCGAGTGCTGCGGGCGGCGCGTCGAGAAGAGACATCACTGTTCTTTCTTGTCTTGTTGATGGTTGGTGGCGAGCGCCATCATGGATTCTTGGGTGGCATCCTCGGCGCTCAGGGTGCCGGTCACGCGACCGTCGCTCATGACGACGACGCGGTGGGCCATGCGGAGGATCTCCGGCAGCTCTGAGGAGATCATGATGATCGACTTCCCCTGGCTGGCGAGGGTGTTGAGCAGGTGGTAGATCTCTTCCTTGGCGCCCACGTCGATGCCGCGTGTGGGCTCGTCGAAGATGAGGATGTCGCAGTCCTTGACCAGCCATCGGCCGATGATGGTCTTCTGCTGGTTGCCGCCGGAGAGGTACTTCACGCGCTGGTTCACGCTCGGCGTCTTGATCTTGAGCAGGTCCACGGTCTGTTCGGCGGCCCGGCGCAGGGCGCCTTTCCTCTCGAAGACGCCGGCGCAGAACCGGTGGGCGACCGACGAGATGCCCACGTTGTGGGTGACGTCGAGGTTGAGCATCAGGCCGTACTTCTTGCGGTCTTCGGAGAGGTAGCCGATGCCGAGGCGGGCCGCCTGGGCGGGGTTGCGGATCGTCACGGGCTTGCCCCTCAGGCTGATCCGTCCCGAGGTGATCGGGTCGGCGCCGATGATGGCCCGGGCCGTCTCTGTGCGTCCGGCCCCCATCAGCCCGGCGAAGCCCAGGACCTCCCCCTTGTGCAGGTCGAAGCTCACGTCGTCGACCATGGTCCGCGTCCGTAGACCCCGGACGGACAGGATGACCTCGCGGTCGTCTCGGACTCCGACGGGCGTGGCGGAGGTGTCGACCGCCCGTCCGACCATGTGGGAGATCACGGCGTCCAGGGTGGTCGAGGCGGTGTCGGTGGTGGCGATGTACTTGCCGTCGCGGATCACCGTGATCCGGTCGGTGATCGCCGTCAGCTCCGGCATCCGGTGGGTGATGTACACCACGCCCGTGGAGGGCGTGACGAAGCGGCGGATGAGGGTGTGAAGCTGGGCGACCTCTGCCTCGTTCAGGGCGGAGGTGGGCTCGTCCATGATCAGCACCTTGGCGTCGAAGCTCAGGGCCTTCGCGATCTCCACCATCTGTTGTTTGGCCACGCTCAGGTGTGCGACGAGCGCTCGGGGGTCGAGGTCCATCTCCAGGCGGTCCAGCAGTTCGCGGGTACGGCGGATCTGCTCCCCAGGGCGGGTGAACAGGCCCCCGGCCAGGGGTTCACGTCCCAGCCAGATGTTCTCGGCGACCGTGAGGTGGCTGACCAGGTTGAGCTCCTGGTGGATGATGGACAGTCCGCGTTCCTCGGCCTCTCGTGGGGTACGCACGTCCAGAGGCTCGCCGTTGAGCCAGAACTGCCCGGACTGGCGGGCGTAGATCCCGGTCAGAAGTTTCATCAATGTCGACTTGCCGGCGCCGTTCTCCCCGACCAGCCCCAGGACCTCCCCGTGGCGCAGATCGAGACGCATGCCTGACAAGGCGGAGACTCCGGGGAAGGACTTGTGGACGTCGTCCACCTGGAGCAGAAGGGAGGAGTGTGGTCGCATGGGTGTTCCTACTCGGGTCGGGAGGGGGGGACCCCTTTGAAGAAGAGGGCGTTTCCGTAGATGCGGGATTCCCCGGTGCGGACGATGAGCTCAGCGGTGGCGGCGCGGTCGTAGAAATCCTGGCGGCTCAACAGGCGCACATGGGACGAGGTCGGGTCGGGGGCGTGGTCGCTGCTGGAGATGGTGACGCGCCCGAGGTCGGCCGCCTGGATCAGTTCGGCCTGCACCTCCAGCAGGTCGTCGCGGGTGGGCGCCATGAGGCCGAGTTGGAAGAGCTCGTACTCGTCGGGCACGATCACCGATCGGATGGCCCGCAACACCCGGGGGGTCGACAGGCCGGGCAGGTTCACGAGGTGCTTGCGCGCCAATTTCGATGCCGTGAAATGCGCGTCTGCGACGACGACACAGTCCCCGTGCCCCATCCCGTCCAGTGCGAGGAGGAGTTCTCCTGTCAACACCGGGTCGATACCTACCAGCACCTTTGCCTCCATTGAAATCGATTTCATCAGCTTAGGAGCAGGATATTCGCTTGTCAACTACCTGTTATGGAATTGTGATGGAAAGGGGGAGGTCGGGGGCGATATGGGCGCGACAAGACGTCGTGAGCGGGAGGATGGTTCACGTCGACCTGATCACTTATGCTATCTCTATGGCGTCACCGTGTGTCGGTGTGGGGCCACGCCCTTTCGGGGTCTGGCCCGACTATGTCGTCCCCGTAGGATGGGATGAGTTCACAGTTGAGGATGAGCAAGCGTGGTACGGGGATGAGTTCCTCTGTGCGGTCAGCGGGGAGGTGCTCGTGGAGGCGGGGTCGGGGCTGGGGCTGGGGCGTGTGGGAAGTTCAGCATGATCGGAGGTCTGTGCCCTGGTGTGTCGGGGTTGGTGGGATTGGCGGGCCTGAGACCCGCGAAATCTGGCCGCTGATTCAGCCAATCGGTGTCGGATCCGGGTGACCGGGTCAGGGTATGACCGCGCGGGCACGAACCGCCGATTGACTCGTATCACCAACGATTCGCGCCCACGCTAACACAGCCCCTATTCATATCGAGAGTCACCCGTTACCACATCCGCCTGAAACATATGGTGACAATGCTCTACACCATATCCAGACTATGGTCAGCATCAGTGGTGCGTGATGTCTACCACGTCGAAGGTCATCGGCGTCTGTGACGTCGCGATGACGGCCGCCAGCACGGGAGCGTCCTTCTCAGTCAGACCCGCCACCCCCATGAGCACCCTTGGCACTTCCACGTTCGCCATTGAGACGGGCGAGTTGATGACGACGCCGTCGAGGACTGTGGCGAACTGGTTTCGCGGTGCCGGCTGGCTCATCAAGTAGCCCGCGACCGACCAATAGTCGTGTATCAGGGGAGGCACGAACTCGATGGAGACGCTCGGCGTCGTAAGAAGGTTGTGCGCCTTGTCGGGGGCGTACGCCGACCCGACCACCATCCCGTCCACGAGTGTCGGCCCCAACAGATCGGCTGCCTGCTGGGCGGAATCGCAGATGAAACCAGTTCCCGTCACAGGGTCTCGCTGAAACCATCCACCATCTGACGGACACACATCACCATAATGAACCCCACTCACCTCGTCGGCGGTGGGACGCCAGCCGAGCTTGTCAGCCAGACCGGGATCCAGGTCCGAGGAGTCAGTCCCAGGCCCAGGCACGACAAAATCAGGGGAGTACACCGTGGCCTGCGCCAGAACCTGATGGAAAGTGAGGTCACCAGCGTGGGTCACCCACCCCAGCATCCACGACAGGTCAGAGTCCGCGATCTGCTCACACACGTCGATCACCACATGTGACCCGTCGCCCGCATGGACGGTTGCCGGAACACCCGTCGCGTCGACACGATACGAGATGATGCCCACAGCCGCGTCGATGTCACCCGCGTCAGTCGCCAACGTGACAGACACCCACGTCGTCGCGTCCGAAGCACACGCCGGTCCGGTCGGTGTCGCAACCGGGGACGGAGTCAGAGACACGAATGGCAAGGGCGCCGAAGATTCCTGTGGCACAAGGGTCGCCCTATACACGGCCAGAGCGACACCGATCCCCACCACGATGATCACCACTAAGGCGATCCACCAACGCCTCCGACTCTCTGATCGAGATAGGTCAGCAGAATGTCGTACAACCATTGCTCCCCCCTATGTCAAACCGAGTAGTACCAGTTCCTCTGCCTTCACATGTGGAAATCTCACGGAGTAGAACCCTCACTGATAGCACGAAACCTGCAACACTCCATCGCCGAGAATGGACAACCATATTCAGCCCCCTTGGCTTGTCTGCCCAGTCGCTCACTAGCCTAGCAGTATGTTAATGGGAATTGTACCTGGCGGAATGACCCCCTCAAGGAGAATCATTCCGCCAGACTACCTACTCATCAATGTTGGTGCATTTGGCTAGTAGCGCACCTAAGACATCATATTCCCGCCCTGAACTGCCCAATGGCAATAGTCGAACAGTAGGTGGAGGCTCCCTGGAATTTCGGATATGCGAGAACGTTTCCCCATGGAACAGTTCCTCTTGTATCGGCATAATCCGTGTACCCAATCCAGTACCATTGTGACCATATACCAAAGTCAGAGCCATTATATCCCTCATAGAAACCGAGTGCAGAACCATTTGCCCCGGAACCAACGCTCAAGCCAAACGTCTAGGTCATTCTCACTCCTTGATATCCAGCAATGGCTGGGCTCCACTGTGCCACAGGTCCGTACCCGCACCCCAAGGGGGCACTCCATTGAACCCCTGAAACACGCAGAGGACCGGGATCCGTTCCGACATTTCCGGTGTTGACTTCCATGGACGTTGCCTGAGCAGCTTCAGCCCTCCTTTGGGCCACCATGTCTTTCAGTTGTGATTCAGTAATACCACCAGGAAGACTTCCGTCTGCTTCTGCTACCACCACCAACGTATCAGGGGCCAAGGGACCCGTTGGATAGAAGGTTGCACCTCCAACTTGTTGACCCGTGGCTTCATTAACAATGACATAGCCGAGTCGGTCGGCCCGTGTATCGGCTCCATCTACTCCTGCTGCATGAGATGGAACGACTAGCGATCCGCATGTAGCGAATACCGAAAGGATCGCCAAGCCAAGCTTTACTTGTTTAATCTGCTTCATTGCAGAACCTCATCTTTCTTTGTCGAGAGAGAGAGAGAGCACCAATGCCCTCCCGGATGCGTTGTAGAATATCTGAATTCAAAGAGATAGTCAATTCCGCGATTAGCCTCACAACTACTGCCCGTGTATGGGGGCTTGCCTCATAGTGTTTTGCCCGCGAAATGGGGCGGGTGGATGGTTGGGTGGTGGGAAGCGAGTTGTCGATGGCCGCGAGGGCCGAGATTACGAAGAAGTACGCTACGGCGTATGCGCGGGCGGACAAGACCACCCTAACCCCCGCCGGCCACGTCGGCATCAACCTACCCAAAACACGACTCCATGGCTCCACACAGATTGACAGGGAGCGTTTCGGTCCGAAATGCGCGGTTCGTGCCCCGGGGTGGCTCACTTCTCGGAGGAGGTTGGTGGAGGGGTTTCTCCGGGTGTGGCTCTGCTCCGTGGGTGGGATTCAGAAGTCTTGAGGATGAACGTCGACGCTGCCGGAGCAGGGGGTGGGGACTCAATCACCCGCACGGCGACGATGTGTGCAGCGCGGGCACATGCCTGTCAGGACAAGGCTCGTCGGCGATGGGACGGGATGAAACCGACCCCGACGAGAAGCAGCACAGCGATCCCACTGAGAGCGACGGCGGCAATGGTGCCCACGGGCCATCCCATGTTCGGCTGTGATTCTCCATGGATTGCGACGAAGCCGGCGAGGTCGATGGGACCTCCGCCCGACACCGGCTCCCCTGCCTCCGCCGTCGCAGCGGCGTCCGCGGAGCGTTGCTCCTTGATGGCGTCACGCAATGTCGCAGTGGTGGTCGTGTAGACATCACTGGTCGTGAAGGCATGGGGCTTCTGGTGGACGGCAGTCTGGGTGGCTTGGTGGACCGTGGTGCCGTCGATGATGAACGCCGCGTTCCGCACATCGTTTACGTACCGCCCGGACGCTGGCATTGTGATGATCATGGCAGCATCGGACCAGTCATTAGATGCTGATGCGAACTGCACCGTGCCGTCAGATGCCCGATACGCTTTGATCGTTCCCACGGGAGTATCCGCAGACAACACGGGGGCAGTCCACTCCTGGATGGGTGTGAGCTGCGACTGAGATGGATTGCTGTTCGCAAGGAACCCATCGTTCCACTGGTACACCTGCGTGACAGCCCCTAGGGTCGAGTCGGCCGGGAAGTCGAGATAGTCGGAATTGGCGGTCAGTTCAGATGATGACTCATGGGCGAACCACTGAACGACGTCAGCTGGGATCGCTGGATCGGCGGCTTGTGCTGGGGCAATAGCAAAGAGGCCGACACTCACGGCGAAGACAACGTCAGAGCAGATTTCTATGATTTTCATTGTCGTACTCCTAACCCCATGATGTGCCACACTACTCCTCAACTATGGAGAAAGCACATAGGGACAATGATCTCGGCGAATAAGATCATCACATTGCCGTGCCAGGTTTCCGCCAGGCCGTGAGACCTCTGTGTCCCGTGGGTCGGAACCGCCCCTACACCGTCGGCGGCATGAGGGACGGCGCCGGGATGCCAGCGGCCGTCAGGGCCGCGATGGCGCGTTCGCGGATGTCCCTGGAGGGGCCGTTCTGTTGGTTGGGAGGGGTACGGATGAGGATGCGCATGGTCAGCGTCGTGGCCGTGATCGACTCCACGCCGAGCAGATGCGGCTCTTCGAGCAGTTTCTCCTCCGCATCCGGATCGGCCCAGACCTGGTCGAGCACCTCGTTGAGGATCTGCGTCACCTGCGCCACATCCGCGTCATAGGCGACGGGCACGTCGATCAGCCCTGTGGAGTACCCCTGGGAGATGTTGCCCACGCGCAGGATCTCGCCGTTGCGGACGTACCAAATCATGCCGGAGTTGTCACGGAGCTTGGTGACGCGCAACGTGATGTCCTCGACCGTGCCGGTCACCTCGCCCACGTTGATCTGGTCGCCCACGCCGTACTGGTCCTCCATGATCATGAAGATCCCCGACAGGTAATCCTTGATGAGCGATTGCGCGCCGAAGGCCAGGACGACGCCGCCGATGCCGGCCGAGGCCAGGATCGGGCTGAGCGGGATCCCGATGGCGGTCATGATCATGAGGACGACCACGATGACGAGGACGAAGGTCCACACCGAGCGCAGCAGGTGGGCCAGGGCGGTGACGCGTACGACGGTGCGTCCCGGCTTGGCGATGGTGGCGCCCAGGGCTGATGCGGCCTTGCGTGTCAACGTGTCCTCGGGGCCCTCGGCGATCTTCCGCAGCCGGGCCGTGACCCGTTTGATGAGCGTCACGACGATCACGTGCGCCACGAGGGCGATCAGGATGGTGGCCGCGATGACGAGCGCGGTGTCAGGCCATTCCCAGGTCAGTGCAAGCAGGGTCATGGATCAAGAATAGTCGCATGGCCCCATGCGGGCGGCGGCCTCAGGGCCGACGGTGGTGATGTCCTCGAACCATCACTTCTGGTCGGGCACTCCTGACGGCTGGCTGAAGTTGGGTTGCGCCCAGTCGGCCCCGGGCGCCGGAGCGGGCGGGGTGGCGAAGGGGGTGCTCATCTGCTGGGGCAGGGCGGCGGGTGCGGCGCTCGGCGCGGCAGGAGCGCCGGGCGTGCCGAAATCCACCACAGGCACTTGGCGTACCGACGGATCCTGGATCTGGAAGTAGTCGGCGCGGGTGAAGTGTCCGATCCCCGCCAGCATGGAGTTGGGGAAGGACTCGATCATGGCGTTGTACGCGCCCACATTGGCGTTGTAGTACTTGCGGGCGTTGGCGATCCGCGACTCGATCTGGCTCAACTCCCCTTGCAACTGCACGAATCCAGCGTTGGCTTTCAGGTCGGGGTATGCCTCGACGGTGAACGCCACGAGGTTCTGCAACTGGCTCGACAGTTGTTCCTCGACCTGGGCGCGCTGGGCGGGGTTGGCCCTCGACCCGGCCAGCGCGGCCGCCTGATTGCGCAGGCCGACGACGGCTTCCAGGGTCGACTGCTCGTACCCCGTGGCCCCCTTGATGGTGTTGACCAGGTTGGGGATGAGGTCGTACCGCCGGTTCAACTCGACGTCGATCTGGTTCCAGGACTGCTCGACGAGGTTGCGCTGGCGCACCATGCGGTTGTAGGCGCTGATCCCCCACAGGACGATTCCCACGATGATGACGACAATGATGATCCCGATTAACATGGACGCTCCTTCGTTTCGGGCCTTGCGTCCAAGCTTAATGGATAACCTCGTCGCAGGTCAGGCTCACATCGGCACGTTGCGCCGCCGGAATCCGATCAGGCCGGCGACAGTGAACACGGCCGCCACGAGGGTCAGGACGATCAACGGTGTCCAGGTCATGGGCACCGCGGGCACCGCCGGGGTGGCGTTGAACGGCATGATGTCGAGCACCCATTGGGGGATCTTCAAGGCGATGCCGATGATGAGGAAGACCCACAGGGCGCCGACGACGATCCAGGTGACGGTCACGGCGAAGCGCGGCCACCAGCCGAAGCCGAGGACGAAGATCGACGCCAGGACGCAGCACGCCGGGATGTACACCAGGAAGGACCCCAGGATGACGGGCAGCTTGGACATGTCGTTCGCGTACGACCCGTACGAGGCCCCCAGGCAGACTCCACACAGCAGAAGCATGACGATGGTGCCGACCAAGGTGACCGCCAGGCGCTGGAGGGCCCACGAGACACGGCCGACGCCGGTCGCGAGTTGGGACTCCAAGACGCCGTGGGCTTCGTCGGTGCGCAGCGTGGTCGCCGACTGGGCGGCGAAGACCCCGACGGCCAAGGCCAGCAGGGGTATGAACAACTCGCCGAGGACCCCGTCGACCGTGGTCGCCAGAGTGCCGATCTGCGTGTCGGTCAAGAGGTCGCGGATGGACTTGATCACTGTGCCGAGGACGAGGGGGAAGATGATCAGGCCGATGCCCCAGCCGAGGAACGCGCCACGCTGGAGGCGGATCCCCATCCCCCAGACGGTGGTCAGGATCGGGGACGCGCTCGCGGCGCGGGATGTGGACGCCGCGGCTTTCGGGGCAGTCGCAGCATAGGTCCCGGGGGTCGGCTCGGCCGCGGGCGGGGTCGGGACATGGCCTCGCATGACCACGGAGTCGCCCAGGTCGCGTCGGCTCTGGATCACCCAGGCGACCACGACCAGGACCACGGCCAGGACGACGACCGCGAGGAGGGGCCACCAGCGGTTCGCGCCCCAGGGGTCCATCTTCTGCGCCCACCCCATGGGTGAGACCCAGCCCAGCGCGCTCGAGTTCAGGTCCCCGATCATGCGGATCAGGTAGAACACGGCGAAGATGCCGATCCCGATGCCGTTGGCGGAGCCGGACGACGGGCACAGCTCGTTGACGAGAGCGCCGACGCCGACGCCGAGCAGCCCCATGGCGGCGAAGGACATACCGAAGACCCAGGCGCCTTGCGAGGCTTGGGCGACGGTCGAGACGCTGGCCAGAGCGCCCACCGTGCTCGCGTCGGTGAAGAAGGACGACAGGACGAGGGCGGACAGGACGCCGATGAGCACGGAGAGCGCCGACATGACGATCACCGAGGCCCCCAGACGCGAGTGGATGCCCAGGGGGGTGGAGCGCATCAACTCGGCGCGTCCTTGGTCCTCGTCGCCGCGCAGGTTGCGGGTCATGAGGAACAGGATGCCGATGCTGAGCATGAGCGACCCGAACATCCAGTACTTGCACCAGGTGGCGCCGGCGATGCTCTCCGGGTTGGAGATGATGCCCACCATGGCCAGGAGCGAGGGGGAGTGGACGGTGTCGATGAACCCCTGCAGGGCCTTCGGGTCGACGAAGAGCGTCTTGTAATAGTCGAAGATGAAGGCCAGCATGCCGACGATGATGAGGATCCACACGACCAGTCTCAGCCAGTTCCGGCGCACGGTGAACCGGGTGAACGTGGCGAGGTGGGCGAGGCTGAGGCGCTGCGCGCTCGCCCCCGGAGTGGTCCAGGCGGTGGTCGCACTCATTTCTGACTTCCTTGGTCCTTGGCCACGTCTGTGTGGTAGTAGCTGAGGAAGATCTCCTCCAAGCTGGGCGGGTTCGCCGCCAGCGAGCGGGGGTTGAGCCTGGACAGGCGGTCCAGCACGCTCGGCAGGGCGGACAGTTCGACGGAGAACGTCACGTGGCTGCCGTCCACCGCCAGGTCGTGGACCCCGTCCAGATTCCTCAGCGTGTCGGCGCCGGAGTCGAGGTCGGTGCGCACTTGGGTACGGTTGAGATGGCGCATGGACGCCAATGTGCCCTGCTCGATGGTGTGGCCCTCGCGGATGATGCAGATCGTGTCTGCCAGGGACTCGACCTCGGCGAAGATGTGGCTGGAGAGCAGGACGGAGCGTCCCTCGGCCTTCACCTGTTTGATGCACTCCTGGAACTGCCCCTCCATGAGGGGGTCCAGGCCGGAGGTGGGCTCGTCGAGGAGCAGCAGTTCGGCGCGGGAGGCCAAGGCCGCGACCAAGGCGACCTTCTGACGGTTGCCCTTGGAGTAGGTACGGGTCTTCTTGGTCGGGTCGAGTTGGAAGCGCTCGAGCATCTCCTGCTTACGGCTCTTCTCGATGCCACCGCTCAAGCGGCCCAGGACGTCGATGATCTGTCCGCCCGTCAGATTGGGCCACAGGGCGACGTCGCCGGGGACGTACACGAGCCGGCGGTGCAGGGCCACCGCGTCGGTCCACGGGTTGAGGCCCAGGACTTGGGCGCGGCCGGCGTCCGCTTTCAGCAAGCCGAGGAGGATACGGATAGTGGTGGTCTTTCCGGCACCGTTCGGGCCGAGGAACCCCGTCACTTGGCCTGTGGCGACGCTCAGATCGAGACCGTCGAGGGCGGTGACCGATCCGTAGCGCTTGACGAGACCGACAACTTCGATAGCGTTGTCAGGCATGGTTGTCCTTTCCTGGGATGACGACAGTCAGGCGTGTCGTACGGCAGATGTCCGCCGCGCGACGCGCACTGTATATATCAGCGATGTTCGGGTCCGGATCGACGGACCCGCCCCCAACCCCTGGCTGTACTGTATGCACATATAGCAGACTATACGCCTGTATAGCACACTGCAAATCATGGTGATCAATGTCCGGGAAAAGTCCAGGGTTTGATACGAACTGTTCCGCGTGTCGTGCGGCGGTTCTGGCCTAGCAACAAGGTTCCGATTGGATCAAAAGTGGGGGAGATGGGGCGTTGTCAGTATTTGTTCGGGTCCAATTCGTCTCTGACGTCGTGATCGCGGTGTGGTCGGGTGGGGGCTTCGTCAGGACCACATCTCGGACGAGGACGCGGGTCGACGAGGCGATCACCTGAGAAACGCCTAATAATATGGTCGGGTGCGACGCCCGGGAGCGGGGCTTCTGCGCGTAGGCGGGTCTTATTGAGAGCGAAATTCTCGTCAAGGAACTCCATCCACAAGGGGTGAAAGAATTGCATCCAGCAACAGAAAGCGATAAGTTCGCCGTATGAGTCCGGATACCATTGCCAGGTGGCAATTTGGCATCACTACGGTCTATCACTTCTTGTTCGTGCCGATCACGATCTCGATGAGTGTGCTGACCGCAGTGCTTCAATCTGCCTGGAGAAAAACAGGCAAGGATGCCTATCTGCGTTTGACGAAGTTCTTTGGGAGATTGTTCCTGATCAACTTCGCAATGGGGGTTGTAACAGGTATTGTGCAGGAGTTCCAGTTCGGTATGAACTGGTCGGAGTATTCCCGTTTCGTCGGTGATATCTTCGGCGCTCCTCTCGCCCTGGAAGCCCTCATCGCCTTCTTCCTCGAGTCCACATTCATCGGTTTGTGGATCTTCGGGTGGGATCGCTTGTCCAAGGGAGTACACCTGGCCACCATTTGGTTGGCCGCTATCGGTACTTTCGTTTCTTCCATCTTCATCATCGCGGCCAACGCCTGGATGCAGAACCCCGTCGGCGCGGTCTACGACCCCGCCAAGGGACGCGCCCAGCTTGACTCGCTGTTGGCGGTGCTGGCCAACCCGGTCTTCCTGACCCAGTGGCCTCACACCATCGCTGCCGCGTTCCTCACAGGTGGCGCCTTCTTGGCTGCCATCGCCTTGTATCTTCTCGTGAAGAAGAACAAGGAAGGCGCTCCCGCCGCCGATCTCACCGCGTACCGCAAGGCTGTCAAGCTTGGCGCGTGGGTGCTCATCGTCGCGGGTGTCGGCTCTGTGATCACGGGCGATCTGCTCGGTAAGGAAATGGTGCAGACCCAGCCGACCAAGATGGCTGCTGCCGAGAACATTCAGGAGTCCTTCGCCGATGGCCAGGCTCCGTTCCAGCTCCTGCCCGGCGTCGACCTGTTCCCCGGCTTCCTCAACTGGCTCTACGGCACTGATCACATTCAGTCCGTGCCTGACCTGGAGAAGCAGTTCCTGGAGAACGGCTACATGCAGTTCAACTCCTCGACGGGCAAGCCTGTCGAAGGCAACACGCTGCAGACCGAGTTCGCGTCTTCGCTGAAGGACAACAACATCTCGTTGATCCAGCTCGTGTGCGGGACGGATCCGACGGCATGTCCGAATGCGGTCCCGAACCAAGGCGTGGCCTTCTGGTCCTTCCGTCTGATGATCGGTGTGGGCATGCTCGCCGTCCTCGGTGGCATCCTCATGCTCATCTGGACGCGCAAGGACAAGATCCCGAACCCAAGTGCTGGTATGACGTTGTTCGCGGTTCTGATGCCGCTGCTGCCGTTGATCGCCAACTCCTTCGGCTGGATCTTCACAGAAATGGGTCGCCAGCCGTGGATCGTCAACGGCGTCATGCCGACTCTCCAAGGCCTGTCTCCCTCTGTTGGGGTCGGCCCGGTCTGGTTCTCCGTGATTGTGTACACCCTCCTCTACGGCGTGCTCGCTGTGGTCGAGGTCAAGCTGCTGCTGAAGTACATCAAGCTCGGTCTGCCCGACGAGGTCACTGTTTCCGTCAAGGAAGAGGCTGAGCCTCTCTCCTTCGCGTACTGAGAAAGGGGATGAATCATGACTATCTTTGATATTCCCGCCTCTGCTCCGAGCGCTCTCCAGGTCGTCTGGCTGCTTCTCGTGGCTGTCCTGTGGATCGGCTTCTTCTTCCTCGAGGGCTTTGACTTCGGTGTTGGGATGCTCGTTCCCTTCCTCGGAAAGAACGACCAGGGTCGCCGTGTTGTCATCAACACCGTGGGCCCGCACTGGGACGGCAACGAGGTATGGCTGCTCACCGCTGGTGGCGCCATGTTCGCGGCCTTCCCCGGTTGGTACGCCACCCTGTTCTCAGGGCTGTACCTCCCGCTGTTCCTGGTCCTGCTCGGCCTCATCCTCCGTGGTGTGGCGTTCGAGTACCGTTCCAAGGTCGACTCCAAGGCTTGGAGGACTCGTTGGGACTGGATCCTGGCTATCGGCTCGTTCATTCCCCCGCTGGTCTTCGGCGTTGGCTTCGCCAACTTCCTGAAGGGCCTCCCCGTCGGACCGCACACAACGGCGTTCGGCACTGAGGTCACGCTCTACACGGGCACCTTCTGGGGTCTGTTCATGCCCTTCTGCCTCATCGGCGGTCTGCTGTTCGTCGCACTCTTCTTGACCCACGGAGCTTTCTTCGTCGGCCTCAAGACCCGCGGCGAGATCCATGACCGTGCGCAGAAGTTCGGCGGCACGCTGGCTCTCATCACAGGCGTGCTCGCGCTCGCCCTCGTGATCTGGGGCAACATGGCGTACTCCCTGCCTGGGCAACTCAGCTGGCTGCGCCTCGTGGCGTGGATCACCGGCATCGTGGCTATCGTGTGCATCGCGTTCGCGTGGTTCATGAACTCCAAGGATCGCGACGGCTGGGCCTTCATCGGCACCGCACTGGCCACCGTGATGCTCGTGGTGATGTTCTTCGCGCACTTCTACCCTGGCATCGGCTTCGACAACTCGGTCAACACCGGGCTGCCGATCGACCTGACCACGGCGTCGAGCTCACCGCACACGCTGACACTGATGACGATCGCGGCATGCATCATGGTGCCGATCGTCCTGATATACACCGTATGGAGCTACTTCTTCGTGTTCAGGCGTCGCCTCGACACCAAGAACATCCCATCCTTGGATGTCACAACCGCCGCCTGATAACCAGGCAATCAAACATCGATGAGTACGGGGTCGCCTCCAAGCGGCCCCGTACTTCTTCGTGGGGGCACGAATTGTCGGTTCTCCCCGGTGGTTTTCAATCCCGGGGGCACGAACTGTCGGTTCTCCCCCCGAGGATCAACAGTTCGCGCCCCCGGGAGTTCTTCCGTTGTGGTTCTCCCCGGGGTTTTCCCGCGGTGGTTTTCCCGCGGGGGCGCGAACTGTCCGTTTTCGGTCCGAAATGCACGATTCGTGCCCCCGGAGATTTTGTGGGGGCGCGAACTGTCCGTTTTCGGTCCGGAAAGCACGATTCGCGCCCCCGCGGGTCGGGGAGTACGAATGGTGGATCGTGGGTATGAGAATCCCCACTTCATACCCCAGGTCGTGAGAACGACTCAGCGGGGACAGGCAGAATAGAACAAGCATCGACGAAAGAGGAACCGTGGCCAAGGAAGCGACACCGGAATCGAAGGAACGCCGCTCGGCGGCGCCGATCGACCCGCGACTGGTCAGACGTGCCCGCGCGACGCGTACGTATATGATCTCCGGAGTCGTGGTCGGCTCCCTGACGGCGGTCCTCGTCTTGAGCCAGGCCAAACTGCTGTCGAGTTCCATCGCCTCCGTCTTCGCCACTCACACTCTCAACGGGCTGGGGCTGACCCTGGGACTGCTGGTCGCCGTCCTCATCGGGCGTGGGGTCCTCGCGTGGGCCTCCTCGTGGTTGGCCCAACGCACATCCTCGGCTGTGAAATCCCAGTTGCGCCGTGACATCCTGGCCGCGCGCATGGCGTCGCCGGCCCATCAGACATCCAGTTCGTCCTCGTTGGTCACCCTGGTCACTCAGGGTCTGGACTCCCTCGACGGGTACTTCTCGAAGTACCTCCCACAACTCCTGCTGGCTGTGACCGTCCCGGTCATCGTCGGCGCGGCGATCCTGTTCTCCGATTGGCGCTCGGCGCTGATCATCGCCGCCACGATCCCCTTCATCCCCCTGCTCATGGCGCTGGTCGGTTGGACGACCGAGAAGCAGGTGTCCAAGCGCTGGGCATTCCAGTCTCGCCTGGCGAGCCACTTCGCCGACCTCGTCTCGGGACTCCCCACGCTTCAGGTGTTCGGCCGCGCCAAGGCCCAAGCGGAAGGCCTGAGGAGGACGGAGAACGCCAACCGTCGTGAGACCATGGCCATCCTGCGCATCTCTTTCCTGTCGGCTTTCGTCCTCGAACTCTTCTCCACCCTGGCGGTGGCCGTGATCGCCCTGGTCATCGGCACCCGGCTCGTGTACGGGCACATGGACTTCTCCACAGCCCTGTTCGTCCTCATCCTCGCACCCGAGGTGTACCTCCCCATCCGACAGGTCGGAGTCCACTACCACGATTCCGCCGACGGTTTGGCGGCCGCCGAAGCCGCCTTCGCCGAGATCGACCGTGCCGGAACCCCGGAGGGGAGCACGGGTGTCCCTCAGGACGGGACTCGTACCCCGGATGGCCGCGCCGGCAACCGTCCGGCGGCGACCATGGTCCAGGGCCGTACCCCATCCCTCGCGGGGGCGCGAACTGTTGGTTCCGCCCCCGAAAATCGACAGTTCGCGCCCCCCGAAAAATCGGGGGGGCGTGAACTGCGCATAACCGGCCCGGATCTCGACAGTTCGTGCCCCCGGGATGGGGAGATCGACAGTTCGTGCCCCCGGGATGGAGAGACCGACAGTTCGTGCCCCCGGGATGGGGACGCCTACCCGCCGTCCATCGAGATCAGGGGGTTGACGTACGTGTACCCCGGATCGGACACGGCCGTCGGGCCCTTCACCCTCGACGTCCACCAGGGTGAGATCGTCGCCCTCGCCGGTCGCTCGGGAGGCGGGAAAACCACGCTGCTCAATTGCGTCCTCGGGTTCCTGACGCCGACGACCAGCGACGATCCGAGCACACCCGAGCCGATCCGCCTCGGCGGGATCGACGCACGCCACATCGATTGGGCCCGGTGGCGGGCCGGTACGGCGTACGTGCCCCAGGTCCCCGGCATGGTCGACGGGACCATCGCCGACAACGTGCGTATGGGGTGCGCCGAGGCCACCGATGACCAGGTACGCCAGGTGCTGGCGGCCGCCGGCGCCGCCAACCTGGACCCCGGCAGAAGTGTGGGGGAGGAGGGCGAGGGCCTGTCCGTCGGCGAGCGTCGCCGCGTGGGCATCGCCAGGGCCCTGGCCCGGATCGAGATCGGCGGCGCCCGCCTGTTGATCCTGGACGAGCCCACCGCCGGGTTGGACATCGACACGGAAGCCACGGTCCTAGCCAGCCTCAAGGAGTCCGGCGCGACCGCCCTGATCGTGTCCCACCGAGAAGCGGTCCTGAAGTACGCCGACCGAGTCGTGGAGATCGCCACCAAAGAGGACCCCACACCGCAGACCGGCCACACCCCCACCAAGCCAATCCCCGCGGAAGAGGGCCACCCACAAGACACGACCCACACCACAACCACAACCACACCCACCTCCCAAGCCACCAGCCCCGCCAAGGTGACCCGCCCCCAAGGAGACACCTCCTTGATCGTAGACAAGCCTGCCAAAGCAGCCACTGATGCCACGGAGCAAAGCCCAACAAGGGAGAATGACGCGCCCGCGACACAGGGCAATGGAGACTCAAGAGTCACAACTGACAACGGAAACCGCTCCGAATCGCCCGCGCCCGCCGGGGGGGCAACCCAGGACCGCAGGGGCGTCCGCCAGGACGCCCCGAGGACGCCTGGGGAGGACCCGGCGAGGCAGGGCAGACCGACCATGCAATCCCCGGACAATGAACAGCCAACCAAGCAAACCCACCCCCAAAACAAGGATGGCGAAGCCGACGACACTACGCATAGCAACACAGACAGCACCCTAAGGACGAAGTCCCCCCTGCTAAAGCTGGTCTTCCAACTCCTGGACTCCGTCCCGAAAGCGAAGTCAAGACTTTTCTGGGCGGTCATCTTCGCCGCCTGCGCCTCGGGCGCCGCCGTCTCCCTCATGGGCGTCTCCGCATGGCTCATCTCGAAAGCGGCCCAGCACCCGCCCTTCTTGGAGCTCTCGGTCGCCGCCGTGGGGGTCCGGTTCTTCGGCATCTCCCGGGGCGTCTTCCGGTACGTGGAGCGCCTGATCGGCCACGACGTGGCCCTGTCCATGCAGTCGGCCCTCAGGCTGAAAACCTACCAAGCCCTGTCGCGCACCACCCTGCTGGGTCGTCGCCAGGGCGACCTGTTGGTACGGGTCGTGGCGGACGTGGGCGCCATCGAAGACATCGTCGTACGGATCGTGCAACCCTTCCTGGCCGCCAGCATCGTGGTCGTCGGCGTGTGCGCCATCCTCGCCCGCTTCTCCGTGGCCGCTGCCCTGACCGTCCTGGCGAGCGCCATCCTGGGCGGCTTGGTGGTGCCGTGGATGACCCAGCGGGTCTCCCTGAAAGCGGACGAACGTGCGATCCCCTTGCGGGGGGATCTCGGCGTCGTCGCCCATAACCTGTCGCGCAACGCCGTGGACCTGGCCGCGTACGGCGCGCAGGAGCGCGGGTTGGCCCGCCTGGCCAGCGTCGACGCCGCCCTGCGTGAGACGGAAGAAGCGGCCGCGTGGGCCAAGGGGATCGGCGCGGGGTTGCAGACCATCGCCTCGGGGATCGGCTTCATCGGCGGCCTGTGGATCGGTTCGGTCGCGGTCGCAAACGGCCTCATGGGCGAGCGGCTGTTGGCCGTCATGGTGATGGCCCCCTTGGCGCTGCATGAGGTGTTCGCCACCTTCTCGCAGGCGGCGCAGACGTGGACCAGGGCCAAAGTCGCCCTCACGCGAGTGACCGCGATCCTGGACGCGCCCCCCGTTGGACACGGCGACGTGGACCAGCGCCAGGCCAGCGAGACGCCCAGTCTGACGTGCCAGGACCTGGAGATCGGCTGGCCGGGTCATCCGCCGGTGGCGCAGGGCCTCACCCTCGCCGTCGCCCCCGGCGAGGCCGTGGGCGTGATGGGACCCTCCGGCGTGGGCAAGACCACCTTGGCCGCCACTGTCATGGGTCTGATCCCGCCGGTGGCCGGCGAACTGGCCACGTCGGGCCGTATCGGGTACCTCGCCCAGGACGCGCACATCTTCACCACGACCATCGCGGAGAACGTGCGGATCGGCAACAAGGACGCCACTGACGACGAGGTACGCGCCGCTTTGGCCGAGGCCGGTCTGGATATGCCCCTCGACCGCGAGGTGGGGGAGATGGGCGTCGGACTGTCCGGCGGCGAGGCGCGTCGCCTCGCCCTGGCCCGGCTGTTCGCCGGGGACTACCGCCTGCTCATCCTCGACGAGCCCACCGAGCACCTCGACCGCGAGACCGCCGAGCAACTGATGGACGAGATCATCGACGGTGTGGCGCGCCGCCCGGTCCTGGTGATCTCCCACGACGAGACCATCGCCGCCCGGTGCGACCGGGTCCTGACCATGGACGAGCGGTCCGAGTAGGACGGACACGCGAGGAGCGCATGGGCGTCCGACGGCCCCGTCGACTCCATCGCTCCGTTCGTCCCCCGATTTTCGTACGTCCCCGTCCCCCTCAGACTGGGGTCCGGCGCAGGGCCGGGGCGATGAGGATGGTCATGGCGCCAAGGCAGATGAGGGTGGACAGGGGTGCCAGCCACACGCCGAGGTACTGGGGCGGACCCGGGGTCAGGAGGAAGGAACCGGCCGGACTGGCGAAGACGAAGGCCGCGAGGTACCACAGGAAGTACGCGGCCGCCACGACGAGGAAGAGGATCGCCCACCGCCGCCTGGTCGAGGCGGATCCCACCGCGCTGGCCGCGAAGAGCAGGGGCAAGGACCACACGACGACGTACACGATCAGCAGCCCGGCCAGGATGCTGGTCGCGCCCGCGCTCGCGAAGAGCGAGGGCATGAAGATCGGTCGGGTCATCGGGGTGGGCGACCCGGCGTCGATGAAGATGGGGATGACCAAGAGCAGATTCTGCACGGTCAACAGGGCGGCGACGCACAGGATCGCCGTGCTGGGGCGGCGGCGTCCGAGGACCAGGGCCAGGGCGGCGCACCCCGCCAGGACGAGCACGGGGGGGATCAGCCCCCAGCTGAAGAAGGCGCGTACCCAGGTCCAGTACGGGAACAGCACCAGGTACCAGTTGAAGGGCAGGGCGATCGGCAACCCGATGCCTGAGGTGACGATGGCGGCGCGGGAGAAGGCGGTGGACATGTACAACGCCTGGATGGCGGCGAAGAACGCCGCGGCCAGGAAGAACAGCCCGGCGATCAGGGACGAGTGGGAACTCTCGCGCGGGAGGCGCCTCGGTGCGGGCGTGGTCAGGATCTGCGCTCTCGTGTCCAGCGCGTCGGCTTCCGCCCGGGCCGGTCGGGTGGCATCTGTCCACGCCAGCCCGTCCCACCATCGCACGAGGTCCGCGTCGGACTCATCCGGGTACCAATCAGGCAGACGAGCTTGGCTCATACACACCAATGTACCAACAACGAGTCGACTCCCGGGGGAATGGTCCCGAAGCGTCGCCCGTCCGACCGCGATGACCGGTCGTCAGGCCTGCTCAGGTTCGGCGATGAAGTGGACGGCGATCTGGGCCGTGGTCTCGATGACCGCGGGGGTGATGTCGATGGTGTCCATGTGTTGTTCCTGATGGGCTGTCACATCGTCGGCGATGGGCGTGTCGACGGGTTCGGGCCTGTCGGCGTCCAACAGGTTGGGATCGGCGATGGTGCGGATGCCGGTGATGTCCAGCCCGGCGGCCACGGCGAAGGTCTCGGCTTGGCGGCGAGCGTTGTTCACGGCTTCGATGCTCAAGGCGATGTCGATCTCGTTCTTGGTGTCGTCTTGGAAGCCCCACGTGATGCGCTCCACTTTGACCATCTCAGTCGACACGTGGAAGATCCACTGGCTCATCACCTCGAAATCGGTGAAGACCGCGTTCACGCGAACGCATTCGGAGAAGGACGCTCCGATGTCGTCGGACCAGTTCTTCTGCGAGTGCTGGCCGATCCAGGGTTGCGCTAGACCGTCGGGGTGTTTGGCCGCCAGGTCCTTCAGGGTGGTGAGGACGGACTCCACCGTGTCCGTCACCGTCTCATGGGTCGCCGTGGCGTCGTGCCCCCAGCCGCTGACCTTGAGTCGCACCTCGGCACGATCCGACGTGCGGATGTCACGGGCGAACCCGTAGACCCTGATATCAGTCGTTGGCATAGGGACATTGTAACTCACCGATGAGCGAGCGCAATTCGGGGGTTGATCCTCGAACATCCACGCTGGGACGGCCCTCTCGTCCACCCCTCACACTCGCTGCACGACGAGCGCCCGGGCGCCCGTGGTCGTGGGGGTCAGGATGAGAGTGGCGGGGTCCTTACCCTGGGGGTGGAGTCGTCGGCGGAGGACGGCTGGATCGACGTCCAGGCCGCGTACTTTGATCTCCAGGGTTCCGATCCCACGGTCCCGTACCCACCCGCGCAGGGTTTTCTCCGAGAAGTCGAGGGTGTCCAGCACCTCGAAAGCCGTGGCGAACACCGTGGGGACCAGCCGCGGCCCGGTGAGGTAGGCGATGGACGGGGCCACGGGATGGGTGCTGGTCAGGCGGGCGAGAGCCCCGATGGCGGAACTGCGGATGACCGCCGGGTCGGGTTCGTAGATGTAGCGGTCCAGGGGCCCTGGGGCGGGCAAGGGGTGGGACGCTATCAGCCGCTGCTCATGATCGGCCAGGATGACGGCCTCGCGTACCCCCTGAGCGAGGGGCCACGACCACAGGGTCGTCTCGACGAGGGAATTGTGATGCGAGACCCACGTGATGTTGGCGTGATCGGGCAGGACATGGCGGGGGAAGCCGGGGGCGAGTTTGACCACCACGACGCCCTGCGAGCGCGCGAGGATCTCGGAGACCGTGTCCCAGGAGGGGCTGAGATCCGCCACGTCCCACGAGCGTCCCCGCATGGTGCGGCGGGCCGGGTCGAGGAAGATCGCCGTCGCGGGGTCGGCCAGCCAAGGATCGATGTCCACGTCCTCCAGTCGACGGGTCAGGACATCGCAGGTCTGCCCGTCGCCCAGGCGGCGCAGGTTCTCCTGGGCGAACGTCGCGGTCACAGGATCGGCGTCGATGCCGACCACCGACAGCCCGGCTCGGCACATGGCGATGGCGTCCATGCCGAGCCCGCACCCGGCGTCCACCACACGCTCGACGCCGAGGGACGCTATCTGCTCGGCACGCCAGGCGGCCACCGGCGCCCGGGTGGCCTGCTCCAAGCCGTCGTGGGTCAGGAAAGCCTGGTCCGCCATGTCGCCCAGCTTGGTCCGGCCGCGGCGGCGCAGGGCCTCCTGATCGAGGACGGCGGCCGCACGGTCACCGGGCAGATCCTTGCGCAGCACGGCCCCAGCCGCGAGCGACGTGGGGTCGCTGACACGTCGTGCCAGGTCGATGTGGGGCGCCGCGTCCGGCGACACGAGCCATCGTGCGATGTCTTGCTCCATGGGACTACTCTGCCATGGACTGACAAATATGGCAGCATATAACCATGGAATTCCGGTGCGCAGCCTCACGATTCGAGGCGATCGACGATGGACATGTCGTCGGATGGTTGGACTTCGAGCAGGAGGGGGACGCCGTGGCCATGACCCACACCATCGTCCCCGACGAGTACGGCGGGCGCGGCATCGGCAAGGCGCTGACGGCCCACGCCGTGGAGTACGCTCGCGAGCATGGATGGTCCATTCTTCCGTACTGCACGTTCATCCAGGCGTACCTCGCCCACAATCCGGAACTGGCTGGTTTGGTGCCGCAGAGCCGTCGCGCGCAGTTCTCTTTGTGAGTCGCGTCGGGCGTCATGGATGACTCTGGGACGCTGGTCGGCCTCGCGGGGTTGTCCCGTACGATGAACCCATGAGTGACAAACTATGGATGGAAGACTTCCATGTCGGGGACCACATCGTCTCCCAGGAAGCGATCGGCGTCACCGCCGACGAGATCATGGCCTTCGGCAGGCTGTACGATCCCCAGCCGGGCCACATCAGCGAGGAGACGGCGCAAGACAGCTTCTTTTCCGGGTTGGCCGCGTCCGGGTGGCACACCGCCGCGATCACCATGCGGCTCCTGGTCGACATGGGGTTCACGGGTGTGGTCGGCGTGAACATCTCCCTGACCTGGCCGACCCCGACCCGTCCGGGCGACCTGCTGAGCCTCGATCTGCGGGTGACCAGTGTGCGCACCTCCCAGAGCAAGCCAGACCGGGGGATCGTCGAGGTCGAGTACGACACCCTCAACCAGGCTGGTGAGGTGCGCCAGCACACCCAGGCCACCATCATGGCTTTCCATCGGGACCACTGACGAGACGTCGCCCGGGGCTGCCGTCGGGGTGGGTAGCATAGGACGCATGCTCGGATACTTCGGCCCTCCAGGGACCTTCGCCCATCAGGCTCTGCTCAGTCTGGCCATCGACGAGGAGGCGCAGCCGTTCGCGTCGGTGGGGGCCACGCTCGACGCGGTGCGCTCTGGCGTCGTGCGCGCGGGATTGGTCCCGATCGAGAACTCCGTCGAGGGCGGGGTGTCGGCGACCATCGACAACCTGGCCCAAGGAGAGCGGCTGCAGATCGGCGCCGAGGTCCTCCTCACGGTCAACTTCGGGTTGTACGTGCGCCCGGGCACGCGCTTGGAGGACGTTCGTCGGATCGTCACCCACTCCCATGCGGCCGCGCAGGTGCGCGGATGGGTGCGTCAGAACCTCCCCGAGGCCACGATCACCGAGCAGGGCTCGACCGCAGGGGCGGCCGCCGAGGTCGCGCGAGAGGACTCCGCCTTCGACGCCGCCGTGTGCGCTCCCGTGGCCGGGGACCTGTACGGCTTGACCGCAGCGGCCCAGGACATCGCCGACCACGCCGACGCGGTGACGCGATTCGTCTTGGTGTCGCGCCCCTTCCGTCCCGATCCTCCGGTGGGCCACGACAAGACGAGCATCGTCGTCCACCTGAAGTCCGACCACCCGGGGACCTTGATGGAGATGCTCCAGCAGTTCGCCCTGCGCGGGGTCAACCTGTGCCGCATCGAGTCACGTCCCGAGAAGGACAAGATGGGCAATTACTACTTCTCCATCGACGCCATCGGCCACATCCACGAGAAGCGGATGCGAGAGGCCCTGACCGGCCTGCATCGTACCTGCCGCGAGGTCACCTTCCTGGGATCGTACCCCCGTGCCGACAAGGTCCCCCAGTCCGCCGAGATCGGGACCACGGACGCTGACTTCGCCGAAGCCGATTCCTGGCTGGGCGGAATCCTGGGATAGCACGCGCTCGACGGACCCGGTTCGAGATCGCCAGCCCTGGGCACGACCCAGGGCGTACGACCGTTCTGTCATGGGACTCTGCCCGCGCGAGGACCCACCGATATTGGATAGAGTCAGCAGTGACATTATGTCGGTGGAAGGAAAGGAAAACAACAATGAGGATGTTAATCATGGGTCCCCCGGGCGCCGGGAAGGGCACGCAAAGCAAGAAGATCTCACAGGACTTTGGAATCCCCGAGATCTCGACGGGGGCACTCTTTCGGACCCACGTCGCCAATCAGACTGAGTTGGGCGCGATCGTCTCGGCGATCATGGAGAAGGGCGAACTCGTGCCAGACGCGGTGACGGTCGCCATGCTGGACGACCGGCTCACCCAGCCGGACACCGCGCCGGGCTTCCTGCTCGACGGATTCCCGCGCACGGTCGCGCAGGCGGACGCCCTCGATCAGATACTCGCGACGCTGGATGTCGACCTTGACGTGGTCCTGAGCTTCAACGTCGACCAAGAGACCCTGATTCAGCGCATGCTGAAGAGGGCCGCGATCGAGGGGCGTTCGGACGACAACGAGGAGACGATCCGTCGTCGTTTCGAGGTCTACACGGCGCAGACAGAGCCGTTGCTCGCCCTGTACCGAGACCGTGGGATCCTCGTCGAGATTGACGGCATGGGTACGGTCGATGAGGTCCACGCGAGAATCATGGAGGCATTGAAGAAGTGAAACGGTCACGTCGTTCCGGTGGGGAGATCCTTTCCGACGATGAGCTGAAACTCATGCGGAAAGCCGGTCTGGTCGTGGCGCGCGCCCTCGACGAGATCACACGAACCGCCCGCGCGGGGATGACGACACGCGAGGTGGACGCCATCGCCGTCGAGGTCCTGGCGCGAGCCGGAGCGGCGTCGAGCTTCTTGGGGTACGAGCCTGGGTACGGTGTTCCACCGTACCCGGCCGTCACCTGCCTGTCCGTCAATGAGGTGGTCGTCCACGGCATCCCCTCGGATCGCGTCCTGGCTGACGGTGACCTGCTGTGCGTGGACTTCGGCGCCATCGTGGGCGGTTACCACGGCGATGCGGCGCGGTCGATCGCCATCGGGGAGGTCGAGCCCCAGGTGACCAAGCTCTCCGACGCCACGAGGGAGGCGATGTGGGCCGGCATCGGCGCGGCCCGGATCGGCGGAAAGATCGGTGACATCTCCTGGGCGATCCAGCAGTCGATCACGTCCAGCGGGAGGTACGGCATCGTGCGCGACTACACCGGACACGGCATCGGCCACCAGATGCACCAGCCCCCGGACGTGCCCAACTACGGCCCCGCCGGGCGAGGCCCGGTGATCCAGCGGGGATTGTGCCTGGCCATCGAGCCCATGGCCACCGCCGGCAACCACCGTACCGAGATCCTCGACGACGAGTGGACGGTCGTCACCTGCGACAACTCCGTCGCCGCCCACTGGGAGAACACGATCACAGTGACCCCCCACGGCTTGTGGGTCCTCACCGAACTCGACGGCGGTGAAGCGGAACTGACGCGCCGAGGACTTCCCTTCGGACCTCTGGCCGATTGAGGCCATATGGCGTGCCCCACAAGCGTTGTGTGGTGAGGCGGTCACTCGGGCAGTGCGAGACTGCGCTAGTTTTCATCCACGCCCTTCACCGCTTCCTGCACGATGTCGGCCATCTGGGTGACCGGCTCGTGCTCCCATAGGCGGATGACACGCCACCCGGCGTCCTCGAGGAGGCCGGTGGTCTGCTTGTCCCGCTCCTCGTTACGTCTCACCTTGGCGTCCCAGTAGTCGGTGTGGCTCTTGGGTTGGCGATAGTGCTCGGGGCAGCCGTGCCAGAAGCATCCGTCCACGAGGACGGCGACCTTGGCGCGGGGGAAGGCGATGTCGACGGTCCGGCGCACATGGGGCAGAGGGGCGACGCCGACCCTGTACCTCAAGCCACGCCGAAAGAGTTCGCGGCGTAACGCCATCTCAGGACCGGTGTCCCGGCTCTTGTTGGCTCGCATCGACGCTCGCGTCCCCGGAGAGGTCGCCCATGATTCGGACTCCACACACCCAGCCTACGGCGATGCGGGGATGTCCAAAACACTGGGGCTCGCCCTTTTCGTGTCGTACCCCCCAAGTAGAATGCTTGGCATGACGATAGTGACCGATGACCTCACGGAGATCTCCCACCCGCCGCAGGCGCTGGAGTTCTTCGCGGGCATCGGCCTCGCCCGCCTCGGGCTCGAAGGGGCTGGGTTCCAGGTGGCGTGGTCCAACGACTACGAGCCTGACAAGCGAGCGCTCTACGAAGGGAATTTCGGCCCCTCGCCCGGACATGAGTTCGTGCTCGGTGACATCCGCGAAGTGCGGGGCGCCGCTCTGCCGACAGGTGTCAGCCTGGCGTGGGCGTCTTCTCCCTGCACTGATCTGTCGTTGGCCGGCGCTCGCGCGGGTCTGCGAGGGTCGCAGTCGGGAACTTTCTGGGAGTTCATCCGTATCCTCTCGGAGATGGACGCCGACCGACCACCCGTGGTCGTCCTCGAGAATGTCGTCGGTCTGGCGACCTCTCACGGGGGCGAGGATCTCGCCGCGGCCGTGAGGGCCTTCAACGGACTCGGATACTCCGTCGACGTCCTCGCCATCGACGCCCGGAGGTTCGTGCCCCAATCGCGTCCGAGACTCTTTCTCGTCGGCGCGACCGATCCACCCGACGCGATCTGCCAGGACAGTCATGATCTGCGCCCGGATTGGCTGTGGAGAGTCTTCGGCGACAGCACTCTTCGTACCCACCGCGCCAGCCTGCCGCCCGTGCCCGCGCCACTGACCTGTGGGCTCGGGGTGTACGTCGAGGAGATGTCGGCGGCTGACGAGCGGTGGTGGGACCAGGATCGAACCGACGCTTTCCTCGCGTCGATGTCCGCCACGCAGATCCAGCGTGTGACCCAGTTGCGAGAATCGGTGGGCGTGTCATACAGGACGGCGTACCGTCGCACCCGGGCGGGCGTCGCCGTCTGGGAGGTACGTCCGGACGACATCGCCGGATGCCTGCGCACCGCGCGCGGGGGGTCCTCCAAGCAAGCTGTGGTGCGTGTGGGGGACGGGGATCTGCAGGTCCGGTGGATGACGCCACGCGAGTACGCCAACCTCATGGGAGCTGGGCAGTACCGACTCGACGGCGCCCGCACCAATCAAAGCCTCTTCGGGTTCGGAGACGCGGTGGCGGTGCCGGTGGTCGAGTGGCTGGCCGAACACTATCTGATGCCACTGGTGACAGGGTGGGGAGGCTCAGGTCAGGATGCCCGCCGCCAGACTTCCTCACCGCACCGACGTGAGGGAATGTCACATGGATGACAAGACACGGGCTGATCTAGAGCGCTTCCAGGCGGACAACAAAGTCACCACCAAAGGTCCACTGTCCTTGGTGGTGCAGTTGAGCGACGCTCTGCGTCGTCATAGGCAACCATGGCAGCCGCAAGACTTCCTCACCGAGAACAAGGGGCAGGTCGCTGGCCTCGGCGGCGCCAATCTGAAGAAGATTCTCGCGCGGCATGGCATCACACGGATCCTGTCGGCGGAGGGCGGCCGCACGAGTCGAGGCAACATGGGACTGATGATGAAGTACATCGACTTCATGAACAGGCTCAGGGAGGACGTGGGCATCGATTACGAGGGCGTCGAGGAATTCTGGGCAGAGCAGGTGGGTCGCTATTTCCACAACCAGCCCTTCACGCTCAACGCGGACGCGACACGGACGCTGGGGGCCAACCTGGACGACCTCTTCCAGCAGGCGCGTAAGCGGCAGTCTGAGAACCCTGGCACACAGTACCTCGGGACAATGCTCCAACATCTCATCGCGGCCAAACTGTCTATCGTGCTTCCCGCTGGTTCATTCCAGGTCTTCGGAGCTGCTGTGGCGGATGCCCCGAGTGCCAGAAGTGGCGATTTCGTGATCAATGACACGGTGGTTCATTGCACGACATCCCCAGGGGAGCCACTCATCCGAAAGTGCGAGGCCAACCTGAACGCTGGGGCCAAGCCGATTATCATCACGCTCTTCGAGCGGGTGCGTACGGCCCTCGACTTGGCTGCCGACGCCGGTCTCGCTGGCCGGGTGGATGTGTGGGATGTGCAACAATTCCTCGCGACTAATGTCAATGAACGCAGTCTCTTCGATCCAGCCGCACGAGCGGCGCAAATCGGGGGAATCATCGCCGTGTACAACCAGATCATCGACACCGTCGAGACGGATCCGAGTCTGCGAATCGAGTTCGAGGCCAACTGATGTGCGTGGGGCGCGCGTCAGGGGCGAATGGCGAGGCGCTGACCTGACGGTTCTTCCGCGAAGGACGCCACGGTCCCGTACGCAGCACGTTGTCAGTGATAAAATTGGGCCATTGCTAGAGCGTATCCTGCACTCCCAGGCAAGGATAGAAGGAAAGGATTATTATGTCATTAATCGGAAAAGATGTTGCTGAGTTCTCCGTACAGGCATACCAGAACAACGAGTTCAAGACGGTCACGAAGGCGGATCTGCTTGGTAAGTGGTCTGTGTTCGTGTTCTACCCGGCGGACTTCACCTTCGTGTGCCCCACCGAACTCGGCGACCTGGCGGATGCCTATGCCGAGTTCCAGAAGATCGGCTGCGAGGTGTACTCGGTGTCCACCGACACCCATTTCGTCCACAAGGCGTGGCACGACGCATCGGACACGATCAAGAAGATCCATTACCCGATGCTGGCCGACCCGACCCATGCCCTGTGCCGGGACTTCGAGGTCCTGATCGAGGCGGACGGCGTCGCTGAGCGCGGGTCCTTCGTGATCGGCCCCGACGGCAAGATCGCTGCCTATGAGGTCAATGGCGGCAGCGTCGGCCGTAGCGCGCAGGAGCTCTTGCGTCGCGTCGAGGCGTCGCAGTTCGTCGCCACCCACGACGGCGAGGTGTGCCCCGCCAACTGGACCCCGGGTGCGAAGACCCTGACTCCGTCCCTGGATCTCGTCGGTCTGCTCTGATCCGGTCATGGACACTCTGTACGACGCGGTGATCGTCGGCGGCGGGCCTGCGGGCCTGACCGCCGCGATCTACCTGGCCAGGGCGCGGTATCGCGTCCTGGTGGTGGAGAAGGATGTCATCGGCGGACAGATCACGATCACCGCCGACGTGGTCAACTACCCCGGCATCGTGCGCGCCTCCGGCGAGGAGATCACCTCGCACATGCGCCAGCAGGCCATCAACTTCGGCGCGGAGTTCCTCGCCGCCGAGGTGACGGGGTACGACATGGGCGCGCCCGTGCGTACCGTACGTACCACGACGGGCGACCTGCGCTGTTTCGGGATCATCCTGGCGGTCGGAGCATCGCCCAAGACCGTCGGTTTCGTCGGCGAAGCCGAGTTCAAGGGCCACGGCGTGGCGTACTGCGCCACCTGCGACGGTGAATTCTTCACCGGCTTGGACGTGTTCGTCGTCGGCGGAGGGCTGGCGGCCGCCGAGGAGGCCATCTTCCTGACCACCTACGCCCGCCACGTCACCATCCTCATCCGGCGCGACGAGTTCCGTTGTCCTGGCTCCGTGGTGGAGAAGGTCGAGGCCAACCCGAAGATCACCGTACGCTACAACACGGTCATCGACGAGGTGACTGGCGACTCGGTCCTGCGTACGGCCCGGCTGCGCTCCACCCTGGATGGCACGACCGAGGACTACGCCCCGCCGGCGGGGGAGACCTTCGGGGTCTTCGTGTTCGCCGGGTACGCCCCCGCGACCGCCGGGGTACGGGATCTGGTGGATCTCGACGACGCCGGCTACATCCTGACCGACGCCGCGTTGAAGACGAAGGTCGACGGGGTCTACGCCGCAGGCGACGTGCGTCCCAAGACGCTGCGGCAGATGGTCACGGCCACGTCAGACGGCGCCATCGCCGCCACCGAACTCGAGCGCTATATCTCGCACATGCGGGAGGAGACCGGGCTCACCCCCGAGCAACCGGCAGGGATGCCCGTGGCGCAAGCCGCCGCGCCGGTCACGGAACCAACCGCGGGCGCCGACGCGACGTCCGAGGGCGGGTTCTCGCAAGAGATCCGCGACCAACTGACCCTGCTCTTCTCGAAGATGGAGTCCCCGATCGAATTGAGGGCACATCTCGACGACAGGGACGTCTCGGCGGAACTGAGGGGTTTCTTGACCGAACTGGTCTCCTTCTCGGACAAACTCACGCTGACCATCGCCGATCCGGGCGAGGGTCTCGCGCCCTGCGTGTCGGTGTGGAAGGACGGGAGGCCCACGGGCGTGGGATTCCACGGAGTTCCAGGCGGACACGAGTTCAACTCGTTCGTGATCGGGTTGTACAACGCCGCAGGTCCGGGGCAGGCCCTCGACGAGGCCACCACTGCGCGGATCGCCGCCATCACGGCGCCGATCGACATCAAGGTGTTCGTGTCCTTGTCCTGCACGATGTGTCCGACGACTGTCATGTCGGCCCAGCACATCGCCACGCTGAGCCCGAATGTCACGGCTGAGGCGTTCGACCTGAACCACTTCCCAGCGTTGCGCCAGCAGTACTCGGTCATGTCCGTGCCCTGCATGGTCGTCAACGACGCGGATGTGCATTTCGGCAAGATGAGTGTCACCCAGGTCCTCGACGCCCTCGGCTACTGAGCACTCCCGTGCCCCCCGCTGTGCCGTCTGATCTCGGCGCGGGGGCGCGAACTGCTGATTTCTACCCGAAAAGCGACAGTTCGTGCCCCCGACGATGCCCACACCTCGCCGATAATTTATGTTAACGATTAAACTAAAATAAACGAAAGATGCGGTGACAAACGGGGGCAATGTCGAGTACTATTGGCATATCAACACATGGTCATAGTGAGACGAGGTGGATTCACACCGGCCATGATGCCACATGATAGTAGCGGACCAACGACCATGGACGACAGCGCAGGGATGCTGCGCTGGAACATCTTCCTCAGATCAGACACAGAAGAATGACAGTCATGCGACATGGTCGAATGTCCGCACCCGAGTCAGGATTGGAGGTGGCGAAGGATGATGGCGCTGGTGGACGTCACTGCGGTTCGTGCGTGCCTGACTTCGTCCGGCTCCATGACGCGTCTCAAGATTTCTCCGTCCGGCTCCATGTCGGGCCGCGTGGCCCGACGTGATCCCCAGTTCGAGTCAGACCTCCCATGGCCTTCGCCCAGGCCTCGACCGGTGGTACGCCGACCGCCTGCCCGTACGGGCATGGCGCCTGCGACACCCCCTTCCACTGGCGCGGCGATACTGATCAGACGATGGCGCAGAGCGTCTTGATCCTCGCCGGACACGGAGAACAAGAAGTCCGTCTCACTGTGATTAGTGAGACGGACTTCTTACATATGTCCCGGACCTCAGGATCGATTCCATCACCCGGGTGTGGTCGGACCTGAGAGATCCGAGCCGGGTTCAGCGACCGAGCAAGCGGTCCAGAAAGCCCTTGGAGGAGTTGGCGGCGGCGATCTCGTCGGGGGTGTGCTTGCCGTCGCACCACTGGCCCTTGGGGACGGTGGCTTTGACTTGGGCGATGTGCTGGCCGCAGCCAGCCCAGGTGGTCTTGCCGCAGACGTTACATGTCACAGGACGACACATGGGGGTTCCTTTCGGTAGGTGCAATGAGGAGTGACCACGCGGGTGCGTGGATCACACAAGGATCGTGCCAGCGTCACGTCCAAGCCAGGCTCTGAGGGTCAACATGCCCCCGGAGAAGGTCGCGGAGTCGAATCCCGCCGCCACGAGGACGCGGTGGGCGATGTACGAGCGCATCCCCGATTGGCAGATGACCGCCACCGGGCGTCCAGCCGCCAACTGCCGTACCTCGTCCACGCGGCCGCGCAACTGGGTGTGCGCGATGTTGACCGCCTCCGGAAGGTGTCCGGTCGCGAACTCGGCGGGGGAGCGCACGTCGAGGAGGAGGACCTCCTCGGAGCGCGCCCAGTCGAGTTGCTCGGGGTGCCACAGCCGCGTCTGTCCGGTCATGATGTTGTCCGCGACCAGGCCGACCATGGTGACCGGGTCCTTGGCCGAGCCGTACGGCGGGGAGTAGCACAGGTCGAGATCGATCAGGGCGGGCGCCGTCAATCCGGCGCGGATCGCCGTGGCGAGCACGTCGATGCGCTTGTCGACCCCATCTTCGCCCACGCCTTGGGCGCCGAGGATCTCTCCGGTGTCCAGGTTGATGTGGACGACCAGGTGCATCTGCTTGCTGCCGGGGAAATACCCCGCGTGAGAGCCGGGGTGGGTATGGATCGTGGTGTACGCCCGTCCCGCCTCGTCCAGCGCGGCGCGGTTGGCACCGGTCATGGCGGCGGTGAGGGCGCCCACACGGACGATGGCCGTGCCGACCGGGCGAGGGATCGCCCGGGGCGGGAAGGCCCCTCCCAAGACGTCGGCCACCAAGCGGCCCGCACGGTTGGCGGGACCGGCGAGTTGGATCGGGCGGCGCTTGCCGGTGATCGCGTCGACGCTCAGGGTGGCGTCGCCCACCGCGTACACATGGGGAAGGTTCGTGTGCCCGTGGTCGTCCACGATCACGAACCCGCGCTCGCAGGCCAGCCCGGCCTCGGCGAAGACGGTGGTGTCCGGGGTGCCCCCGACGGCGAGGATGACGACGTCGGCCGTGACCGACGTCTGGTCCGAGAGCTCGACGGTGGCTTGGCCGTGGTCGTCCACGACGGCGGTGGCGCCCACCGACTCGCGCACGTCCATGCCCAGGCGTCGCATCTCCTCGGCGACGAGCCAGGCCATCTCCTTCTCCAGGGGAGGCAGGACGTGGGGGGCGAACTCGACCACGGTGACGGCCAGTCCACGCGCGGCCAGGGCTTCGGCGGCTTCGACACCGATGAATCCGGCGCCGAGCACGACGGCTCGACCGGCCCCTTCCATGGCCAGGTCCCGGAGGGCCTTGGCGTCGTCGACCGTCCGCAACGTCCTCACACGAGGATGGTCGAGGCCGGGGATGGGGGGTTTGGCCGGCAGGGCGCCGGGGGAGAGGATGAGGGCGTCGTACGCCAACTCCTCCACGCCGGAGGCGGAGGACACGGACACGCGATGGGCGTCGGCGTCGAGGCCGACCACCGTGTGGCCGATCCGTACATCCAGGTTGAGGGAGGCTGCGAGCGACGCGGGGGTCTGCAAGAGCAGGGCCGACTCGTCGGTGATCTCACCGCTGACGAAGTACGGCAGACCGCAGTTGGCGAAGGAGACATAGGGGCCGCGTTCCAAGACGATGATGGACGCGGCTTCGTCCAGGCGGCGCAAGCGGGCGGCGGCGGACATTCCACCGGCCACTCCTCCGACGACGACGTACTTGTGTTGAACCATGAGCCCAGTATACCCTAGGGGGTATCCGTACACGGCACATTGGAGTGAAGAAAATATGGCCAAACTAGTGATATTGGGCGCGGGTGTTGCGGGGCACACCGCTGCTCTCCACGCGAAAAGAATGCTGGGTTCCCACCACGACGTGATCGTCGTGTCGCCCAACTCGAACTGGAACTGGATCCCATCCAACATCTGGGTGGGAGTCGGAAAGATGCCTGTCAGCAAGGTCGTCTTCCCGCTGGCGCCGGTCTACAAGAAGAAGGGGATCGACTTCCATCAGGCGCGCGCCGTCGAGATCCATCCCGAGGGCAGTGACGCTCACCAGCGCGGGTACGTCGTCGCCGAGTCCACCAAGGCTGGGCAGGAGGGCACCCGTGAGGAGATCGAGTACGACTATCTCATCAACTGCACCGGCCCCAAGCTGAACTTCGGTGCGACCGAAGGACTGGGCCCTGAAGGAAACTCCTTGTCAGTGTGCACATCGGCGCACGCGGAGGAGACATCCAAGCACCTCGCCGCCGCCATCGAGCGCATCAAGGCGGGGGAGAAGATGCGGTTCGTCGTGGGCACCGGCCATGGCACCTGCACCTGCGAAGGCGCCGCCTTCGAGTACACCTTCAACCTCGATTTCGCCCTGCGCGAGGCCGGGGTGAGGGACAAGGCCGAGGTCGTGTACCTGACCAACGAGGCCCAACTCGGCGACTTCGGCGTGGGCGGGCTGATTTTCACCCAGCAGGGTTTCCAGACCACGTCCAAATTGTGGACGGAGTCCTTCTTCCGTGAGCGTGGGATCCAGGCGATCCTCGGGGCGCACTGCACGAAGGTGGAGCCGGGAGTGGTCCATTACGAGCAACTCGACGGCTCCTTCCACGAGCTCAGCTTCGATTTCGCCATGCTCCTGCCTCCCTTCCGGGGCGCGGACCTCAAGGCGTACGACCGCGAGGGCAACGACATCTCGGACAAGGTGTTCAACCCCGCGGGCTTCCTGAAGGTCGACGCGAACTACGCCGCGGGCGGGTACGAGAACTGGCGTGCGGAGGACTGGCCCAAGACGTACCAGTCGCCGATGTACGACAACATCTTCGCCGCAGGCATCGCCTTCGCGCCGCCGCATCAGATCTCTCAGCCGCGCACCTCCCCCAACGGGACGGTCATCACGCCCGCGCCTCCGCGTACGGGCATGCCCTCCGGCATGATCGCCAAGGCCGTGGTCCAGACCATCGTCGACCGCGTCAAGGGCGTCGGGGCCCCCGCGCACGAGGCGCCGATGACGGGTATGGGGGCCGCGTGCGTGGCGTCCGCCGGCATGAGCTTCCTGGGCGGGTCCGCCGCCGCGATGACGATGCACCCTGTCGTCCCCGACTGGCAGAAGTACCCCAACACCGGGCGCGACCTGAAGGGCACCTCCGGCGAGATCGGCCTGGCCGGTCACTGGATGAAGCACCTGCTCCACGTCCTGTTCCTGTACAAGGCCAAGGCGCGCCCCTTCTGGTGGATCATCCCAGAATGATGGTCGACCGTCCCCTCCCCATCCACCAACTTTTTGTGAAAGGAATCGACATGAGTGACATCGATCCTCAGTCCCAGCAGTCCGTCATGGCTGCCCCACTGCCCACGCCGGCCACGCTCAAGCATCGGAAGAACCTGTTCTATCAGTTGCTCCGCTTCGCCGCGATCAATGTGAAGATGATTCGGGTCATCGGGTCGTCCCACCACTAGGTCGCGACCTGGACTTGGCCCCTCGGAACCGTCGGGTCAGCGCCGTTTCTGGCGGTCCTCACGTGCGAGAATGTCCTCCACCGGACGAAACAGCCACGAGTCGACCGCCAGGAACGGCTTTTTCATGATCAGCAGCCACACCCCGCAGGCCCCCAACGCGAGGTCGCGCACGATCTCCCAGGGGTACTGGGCCATGGCTTTCGCGTGGTCGACCGGACCGCCGTTGCCGAAACATCCGCAGTCGATGGAGATGCCGCGGACCCACACGCTGGTGATGGCGACGATGAAGACGAGCATCAGCGCGGCACCCATCGCCCCCATGACGCGGGTGAACAGCCCGATCACGAGCAGCAGTCCCAGGGCCATCTCGGCGAAGGGCAGAGAGTACCCGATGAATTGGGCGACCTCGTAGGACACGATCTGGTACGCCAGGGCGGCCTGGACGGAGGACTCAAGGTTCCCCATCTTGCTCGCGCCGGCCCAGATCAGGACGATCCCGAGCACCAGGCGCGCGGCCAGTGAGACCCAGTTCTTCCATGCTCGCATATCAACATTCAGGCTCATGAGTTCATCGTAGTACGTGAGTATGACAAGGGCCGACTTGTGAGATCAGCCAGGATCAACCAGAAGATGATCAACAAAGTGGCGTGGTTTTCACGGGCGGGCCTTAGGCGAAGCCGCGTCCTCCAGAAGGTGAGAGCGTCAATCGATGTGTCCGAGGAGTTTGAGGAACCCGGACTCGGTGATGATGGGAATAGAGTAGTCGGCCGCCTTCCTGGCCTTCGTAGACAGGCTGTCAGGATCTGCTGCCACGACGACGGACACCTTCTTTGTCACGCCGGGATGTGGATGGAGGCCCGCAGCCACGGCGATCCGCTCCAGGTCCTCTCGCGAGCGGGACATTTCTCCGGTGAACACCACCCAGTCCCCAGGGTGCAACTGGAACCCCGAGAGTGAGCGAGGGGGTGTGGTTGGCACTCGACCGGCGACATCCTGCTCCCGCTCATGGCACCATTCTTGGTCGAGGGCAGTACGAACGCTCTCGGCGCCGAAGCCGAGGAGTTCCGCCACCAGCACCAGATCGGCGAACTCGGAGTCGGTGACCTCGCCATCGGCCTTGGCCACGCGAGCCACCGCGTTGAGATAGTCGGTGTTCAGGCGAATGGCAGTCGCCCGGTCAATGCCGAGATCCGAGGCCAGTCGGACCAGCTCGTCTGCCTCTCGTGCTGAAAGCACGCGGTCGATCAACGCTGAATCGAGCAAGGCAAGATAGGTGTTGTGCTCGTCTGGCCCACTGACCGGTGGGAGTCGTTCGGCCAGCCGGTTCAGGTAATGCACGGTGTGGGAGGTGGCGTGGCCGCGATGGACGCACGTCACGCCACGGTATGGAAGGGAGGGCAAGCTGATGGAGGCGAGGCGGTTACCGACATCGATCTGCGACCCGAAAGTGGCGAATCCGCCGAACGCGGGCATGAGGTGCTGGAGCAGGGCAGCGGTGGCGCGTGCGTCGGCCAATGCGGAGTGAGCCGCTTCGTTGACGACGCCGACTTGTCCGCAGCATGCTTCCAGATTGCGTGGTGCCTTTGGCAGAACCTGGGCTGACAAGCGCATTGTACATAGACAGGATTCGGAGGGGATGAGGGTGTCGAGAAATCCCGCACGGCGGTACTCGGCTTCAATGAAGGCGGCATCGAAGCGGACGTTGTGTCCAACGATGACACGATCGCGGAGGACTTCCGCGAGATCGCCTGCGATGTCGAAGAAGTGGGGGGCGTCGAGCACATCGCGTGCGGAGATGTGATGGATGTCGGCGCTTCCCAAGTCACGGTCAGGGTTGAGGAGGGTGGACCACTCACCCTCCACCGACCCGTCGAAGCGTAAGCCGACGGCGGCGATCTCGATGATCCGGTTGTTGTTGACTGTCAAGCCAGTGGTTTCCGTATCGATGACGGCGTACCCGTAGGTCATCTCCTGCTCACCTTTCTGATAATCTGGTTGGCCATCCAACCGGTCACGTACTCCACTGGCCGGATCGATGCATGAGCCGTTCCGTTCGTGGTGGGGCGGTCACGATTGGGCATGGGCCAATTCTATGGTGCGTCACCGACATAACGCCGATGTGGGCAGAGCTGCGTTTTCCCAGGCTTGTGGATAGCAGAGAAAAATGTCGGAGGATCATGTCAGACTTATTTCTATGACTGTTCCTGACGGCTCGTCTCCCACGGTGGAGGCGCCGACCGACCCTGGGGCGTACGCGCCGCAGGGTCCTGTGTACGGCGGGCCCGGGGGTCCGGGGGCGTACACGGCCCCAGAGCCCACGCGGCCCCGGCTCTTCCTGCCGACCTCCCTGAAAGACTCGATGCGGTTCTTCCAGGTCCCGGCCAGGAAATGGTGGTGGGGGCTCATCGCCCTTGCTGTGCTCGCTGTGGCCTTCGTGCTCACGACACTCATCGCCTCGGTCGTCATATACCTCGTGGACCCTGCTTCGGTGGTCCCCGACGCCTCGGGGCAGACCACGACCACGCCCATGTTCTTCCTGATCAACAACCTCTCCATCGTGGTGGACATCCCCGTCTGCGTGCTGATCTCGTGGTTGTTCTTCCGCCAGGGCTTCGGGTGGCTGGTGTCGGTGGTCGGCCGGTTCCGGTGGAAGTGGTGGGGGATCGTCCTCGGCATCATGGCCGGGGGGTATGCCATCGAGATGGTCATCGAGATCCTTGTGTACGGCCCTTCGGACGCCGGCTTCGGTGACCTCCATATGCAGTCGTCGACCTGGTTCATGCTCGCCGCCATCATCCTCACGACCCCCTTGCAATGCGCGGGGGAGGAGTTCCAGAGCCGGGCCTTGTTGTCGCGGCTCGTCGCGGCCATCGTCCCCTTCCGCTGGGCGGGCCTGGCGCTGTCCGCGATCATCCCTAGCCTGATCTTCATGTATCTCCACTCCGCCCAGGATCTCTGGTTGAACATCAACTATTTCTGTGTGGCTCTCATGATGTGGTGGCTGGCCTACCGCACAGGCGGCATCGAGGCGAGTATCGCCTATCACATCGTCAACAACCTCTTCAGCGAGTGGATGCTCCCGTTCACGGACATCTCGGGGATGTTCGACCGCTCCTCCGGGACGGCGTCGCCCTGGGTCATGATGTACGTGGGATACCAGCTCATCTTCGTTCTGGTCGTGGATATCGTCGCCCGACGCTTGCGGATCGTGCGCATGTCCTCGCCAGCCGCGCAGACCCCCGAGGTGGTCAAGCCGCGTCGACTGTTCTCCCGCATCTCCCAGACGGTGTCCGTCGCGACGAAAGAGGACCTGCCACGGCTGGAGTCCACGATGCGCGAGACCCCGGCTCTCCCGTCGGCGGGGGCCTGGTCGGGGGCGCCGCTGGTGTACGCCCCCTTGCCGGGCCAGGGGTACGCGCCTGTGACGCCGCCCGGATACGTCAGTCTGCCGCCGTATGGATGGACACCGGAGCAGAGTGTGCCACCCGCATACGGGGTGCCACCGGGGTATGGACCGCCACCGGGGTATGGACCGCCGCCGGGGTACGGCGTACCACCAGGATATGGGCCCGTGCCGGAGTACAGCGTGCCACCTGGCTACGGGCCAGCATATGGGGTCTCGCCTGACGACGGGTCAGGGTACGGTGTGCCACCTGGCAGCGGGCCGGCACCGGGGTATGACCCGGGGAGTCTGGATGTGGTGCCACCGTTCGAGGAGCCGTCCTCGCCGACCCATGGGTCGGCGTCCGACGCTCTGTGCGGCATGCCGGTCGAGCCAACCATGCCCTGTCCGCTGGCGGCGGACCCAGCACAGGGCGACGATGGTGAACCGCACGCTCAGGGGGCTACGCTCCCTGGCGAACCACCTGTTTGATGACGCCGACGAGGGGAGGGCGGACACTGAGCTCGGTGACGCCCATGCCGATCAGGCGGGACACCGCCTCCGGGTGAGAGGCGAGATCGCCGCAGACGGCCACAGGTCTCCCGGCGAACGCACGGGCGGCCACCTCGATCAGGCGCCACACTGCGGTGTTCGACCCGTTGGCGACGTGGGCCACCTGGGGATTCCCGCGGTCGACGGCCATGGTGTACTGGGTCAGATCGTTGGTGCCGATAGAGATGAAGTCCGCCACGTCGAGGTAGTCCGCTGCGCACAGGGCCGCCGAGGGGGTCTCGACCATCATGCCGACGGGCAGTGGTGTGGGAGTCGGGGCAGTTGGGTCGTTCGGCAGGGGGACGGGTGCCGCGTCGGTTGGGGTGTTCGGCAGGGGTGTGGGTGCCGTATCAGCTGGGTCGTTCCGCGGGGGTGTGGGCTCCGCGGTCGTCGGGTTGTCGGCTGGCCCATCATCGGCGGTGCCGTCGTGACCTGCGGACATGTCACCACTCCCGACGCGCTCGGCGAGGGTGCGTTCCACCTCCGCCAGTCGCGAGCGCGCCCACGTCATCTCCTCGGGCACGGTGATCATCGGGAACATCACCCGCACATTGACCACGCGACTGGCCAGGAGCACGCCCGCGAGTTGCTCGTCGAGCAGGGCGGGAAGTCTCTGCATCGCCCGGATCCCGCGCTCGCCCAACATGGGGTTGGGTTCTGGGTCTTGGGCCAGGAAGGGCAGGGGCTTGTCGCCCCCGGGGTCCCAGGTGCGGATGGTGATCGGGCGACCGCCGAGCGCCTGTCCGATGCGAATGAAGATGTCGGCTTGTTCTTCGGCCGTGGGGGCGTGGTCCCAGGACGCGAACAGGACTTCGGTGCGGACCAGCCCCGACCCGTCGGCCCCTGCTTCGCACGCCGTGGCGGCATCCGGCACAGAGGAGAGGTTGGCTTCCACGAGGATGCGAGTCCCCGACTCGGTGATCGCGGGTTCGTGCGCGTGGGCCTGGGCCTCCTGCTCCGCAGTTCGGCGCTCGGCCTGCGCCAGTTCCAGTCTGGCGATCTCGTCCGGGCTGGGATCGATCCACAGTCGGCTCTCGACGGGGTCGATGGCGATGAGGGTCCCATCGGGGATGGACGCGGCGTCACTTTGGCCGGTGAGCAGGGTGAAACCCCTTGCCAGGGCCATGAGAGCGCCGTGTCCGGTCGCGCCGCCGCTGATGGTCACGATCCCCTGGCATGTCTGAGGATCCAGCGATGCGGCGGTCGCCGGGTCCAGTTCGTCCAGGATCAGGATCCCATGGCCCTGCTCCCCGACGATGTCCATCCCCATGAGCGCTCGCAGCATCATCCGCTGCAATCCCCGTTGGTCTTCCGCCCGAGCTCTCAAGTACGGGTCGTCAAGGGCGTCCAGTTGGCAAGCCATGTCGTCGCAATAGGACTGAACCGCCATCACGGCAGTTTCCCCGTGCGAGCAGTCCTCGCGCAGGGGCGCCTCGGCGTCCGAGAGCATGAGTTCCTGCACCTCGAAGATCGCAGCGGAGGGCCCCTGGCCGAGTTGATGCAGTGCCACCCGGACCCGCGCCGCAGCCTCATCGATCCGACGGACCTCTGTGGCCGAGTCCCCCGGTTGGTATCTAGCGACGTCTGGCGCCGCCACGGAATGCCAAGCCGGTCCCACGACGATCTCCCGACCGGTACGTACAGGAGGTGCCCCAGTCGACGAGGAAGAGTCCACGAGTCCAGGTGTCGGCGACGAACAGCCACCGGGTGCAGGTGAGTTGCCCGAGTCGCCAGACTCCGGTGACGCCGGCTCAAGTGGAGCAGCGGCCTGGGCGGAGTCACGCGGCCCACCGGCCCCATCGACCGACCCACCGGACGGAACCGTACTAGATCCAGTCCCCTCGACGCTCTCCCCGAAGTCCCCTTCCGCCAGCCGCGCCACCGTGTCATACGCCAGTGACGCCTGGGCGCCGATGATCCGTACCTCCATCTGGTCCCCCGCCCGCAGCCCCAGAGTCTGCAGCCGGGTCAGGCTAGCAGCCGACACGGGCCCCCGCCCCGCAGTCACGTTCCGTACGAAGACCTCCGCGTCGATCCCCCGAAGCCCCGCCACCAGCCCCGCCGCCGGTCGGGCATGCAACCCATGCGCATTACGCACAGTCCACACAAAGTAGAGTTCTCCTGGCACAAGGTCAGACTCAGCCCCCAAGGCACCCCCCAAGGCAGTCCCCGCGACAGCACCAGTGACAGCCCCGGTGGCGACCCCACCCTCGTCCCCAGTCCCGGCCGAAGGCCCGGTGCGACCGCGCCCGGCGGGGGGGCGACCCACGTCCGCAGGGGAATCCCGCAGATTCGAAGAATCTGCGGATCCAGATTCCCCGAGGACACGTGGGGGGGTCCCGCCGAGGCAGGGAGTAGTACCCCCGATGTCGTCAGACGAGGTCCCGGACAACTGGTGGCCGATGAAGCCAGACGAGGGCCCTTGTCCGAAGTCGCCAGACGAGGGCCCTTGTCCGAAGTCGCCAGACGAGGGTGACATGTCGTCATTCCCTAGCGTGGCAGCCAACTGCTCCTGCTTCCCGAGCAGCCCCGCAGCCGCCTCGTCCAAGACCACCCCCAGCGCCGCCCCCGTACTAGCCGTCACCAGAGCCGCGATCAGTCCCTCGACAAGCGCCCCCGGAGACACGACAGTATGAGCGGCCACGGACGGATCCACGAACTCCAGCGCCATCTGGGCCGACAACACGGCGCTGCCGAGATCGACGAGCACGAGCACCCCGTCGGGCGAGTCCACCGCCATGATCGCGTCCGCGATCGCCACCGCGTCCGTCCCGAAGGTGGTCTCGTCCAACCCGGCCGCCACCCGTACAGGAGGGCGAGCCGACGCAGGGACCATCTCGTACGCCAACTCCACGGCGGCGTCAGCCAACGCGCGTGAGTGTGAGACGACGACGATTCCGATCATGGCGCCCCTTCCCGTCGGTGGACACGATACAAGGGTCGGGCGGCGACACCGACGCCCGACCCTTCGCGCACAGTCCGTACCCTAGAAATTCTCAGTCAAGTGTACGGCTGGCGGCTTCGATGAGCATCGTCATTGACGTCGCTCCTGGGTCCTGATGCCCGATGCTGCGTTCTCCCAGGTAGGAGGCACGCCCTTTGTGGGCTATCAGGGGGATCGTCGCATCACGGCCGTCGGCGCACGCGGCCGCCGCCGCCGCGAGGGCGACGGCCACCCCGTCGCCCGCATGGGCGTCGAACGCGTCGAGGGCAGGGGACAAGGCATCGACCAAGGTCTTGTCTTGGAGGTTCGCCTTGCCGCGCTGGACGATCCCGTCCAGCCCAGCCCGAAGGGCCAGGCCGAGACTGGGGGCGTCCACCACCGCGGGCCATGCCGTGCCGACTCGGAGGAAGAAGGTGCCGTACAGCGGCCCGGACGCCCCGCCCACCGTGGAGACCAGGGTCATCCCGGCCTTCTTCAGGTAGTCGGCGGCAGTGGGGAAGCTGTCGGGGTCCAGAGCGGCCACGGCACGCATCCCACGATCCATGTTCGTGCCGTGGTCCGCGTCGCCGATCTCGCGGTCGAGGTCGGTGAGCAGTTCGGCATTGTCATGGCACTGTGTGGCGAAGTCCTTCAACCAGGCGGAGACGGCCGCGACGTCGAAGGCCATTACCGCCCCCACCTCAGTCCGGCGGTCACGACGGGAGCATCCCACAGGTGGATCATCTCGTCGTCGGCCTTGAGCAGCGTCACCGAACACCCAGCCATGTCCAGGCTGGTGATGTAGTTGCCAACCAGGCAGCGGACGACGCGGATCCCCTCAGCTTGGAGGATCTTCACCACTTCGGCGTACATGATGTACAGCTCGATCAAGGGGGTCGCGCCCATGCCGTTGACGAAGGCGATGACTTCCGAGCCACGGTAGTCCAGGTCGTCGAGGATGGGGCGTACGAGCATTTCGGCGACCTCGGCCGCCGTGCCGATCGTACGACGCTCGCGTCCCGGCTCGCCGTGGATGCCGATGCCGACCTCGATCTCGTCGTCAGCCAAGTCGAAGCTCGGCTTCCCGGCGGCGGGCACTGTGCACCCGGACAGGGCCATACCCATGGAACGGCCATTGGCGGAGAGCCGATGGGCCAGGGAGACCAGGTAGTCCAAGTCCTTGCCCTCTTCGGCGGCCGCGCCGAGGATCTTCTCCACGAGCACGGTCAGCCCGACGCCGCGCCGACCCGCCGTGTACAGGGAGTCTTGGACGGCCACGTCATCGTCGATGAGGACGGATTCGACGCGGATCCCCTCGGCGGAGGCCATCTCGGCCGCCATGTCGAAGTTCATGACGTCGCCGGTGTAGTTCTTGACGATGTGCAGGACGCCCCTGCCTCCGTCCACCAGCTTCGTCGCGGCGAGCATCTGATCGGGGACGGGAGAGGTGAAGACCTCCCCGGCGCACGCCGCGTCGAGCATGCCTAGCCCGACGAACCCTCCATGCATGGGCTCGTGTCCAGAGCCGCCCCCAGAGATGATGCCTACCTTGTTCGCGACGGGCGCGTCGACACGGTAGACAACTTTATTGTCATGATCAACACACACGAGGTCGGCATGTGCTGCCTCAACCCCGAGAAGTGAATCTTTGACGACATCATTGACATCATTGATGAGTTTCTTCATAGCAGGAGTCTTTCACCAAACGAGAAATCTGCATAGGCTGCGGACAAATGTGCAGTGTATGGCGCTCCGTCTGGTCGTCTGCCGGGCCGAGGCGGGAGGACAGGGACGTACGACGCGTGCCATGAGGTGGCGCACGGTAAACTGACGCCCATTGTGAAAGTATCCGAATCTGAGATTGACCGCCTGGAGCCCCTCCTGCCGCTGGTCTCCACTCCTGTCCAGTACGTGGGCGGGGAAGTGAACTCCACTGTGAAACCCTGGGAGTCCGTGGCTCTGCGGTGGTGCCTGATGTACCCCGACGCGTACGGCGTCGGCCAGCCGAACCAGGGGCTGGCGATCCTCTACGAAGTGCTCAACGAGCGCGACTGGATCCTCGCCGAGCGCACCTTCTCCATCTGGCCGGACCTGTCGGGGCTCATGCGCACGGCCGGGGTGAGGCAGTTCTCGTGGGAGACCACGCGCCCGGTCAGGGACTTCGACATCGTCGGCGTGTCCTTGTCCACGGAGCTGGGATTCACCAACCTCTTGGAAGCGCTGGACCTGGCCGGCATCCCGCTGCATTCTCGTGACCGTGGCCAGGACGACCCCCTGATCCTCGTCGGCGGGCATGTGGCGACCAACCCCGAGCCGGTCGCCGACTTCGTGGACGCGGTGGTCATGGGGGACGGCGAGGAAGCCGTGCTCCAGATCTCCGAACTCGTCCGCGACGGGAAGGACCGCGGCCTGGGCCGGGAGGAGATCCTCGCGTCGCTGGCCGCCACGGGCGCCGTCTACGTCCCGCGGTTCTACGACGTCGAGTACGGCGAGGACGCGACCATCCGCTCCATACGCCCCAATCGCGACGACGTTCCGGCAGTTGTACGGAAGTACACGCTCACCGACTTGGACGCCTGGCCGTACCCCAAGCACCCTGTCGTGCCGGTCGCCGAGACCGTCCACGAGCGCTATTCGGCCGAGATCTTCCGCGGATGCCTGCGCGGATGCCGCTTCTGTCAAGCGGGTATGATCACCCGGCCCGTGCGGGAACGCTCCATCGACGTCATCGGCGAGATGGTGCGGTGCGGGCTGGACGCCACGGGGTACGAGGAAGTCGGGTTGCTGTCCCTGTCGAGCGCCGACCACTCGGAGATCGGGGCCATCTCGCAGGGATTGTCCACCAGGTACGCCGGCACCAATGTGTCACTGTCCCTGCCCTCCACTCGCGTGGACGCCTTCAACATCGACCTCGCCGAGCAACTGTCCCGTAACGGGCGCCGGTCGGGCCTGACGTTCGCCCCCGAGGGCGGGTCCGACCGCATGCGCAGGGTGATCAACAAGAACGTCGACGACGAGGACCTGATCTCGACCGTGGAGGCCGCCTTCGCGGCCGGGTGGAGGTCCATCAAACTGTATTTCATGGCGGGCCTGCCCACCGAGACCGACGAGGACGTGATGGCCATCGGCGACCTGGTCCGCCGGGTGATCGACCGTGGCCGTGCGGTGACCGGCCAGCGGGACGTGACCTGCACGGTGTCCATCGGCGCCTTCGTGCCCAAGCCCCACACCCCCTTCCAGTGGGCGCCCCAGGCGCCGGCGGATATCGTCACGGCCCGGATGCGGGCCTTGAAGGACTCCATACGGGATGATCGGCGCTATTCCCGCGCCATCACCGTCAAGTACGCCGACGGCCGGCCGGGTCAGGTCGAAGGGCTCTTGGCCCGGGGGGACCGTCGCGTGGGCCGGGTGATCGAAGCCGTGTGGCGCGCCGGCGGCATCTTCGACGGATGGAGCGAGCACTTCTCCTATGAGCGGTGGACCACGGTGGCCGACGAGGTCCTGGGCCCCGAAGGGGTGTCGATGGACTGGTACACCACACGCGAGCGCGCGAGGGACGAAGTCCTGCCGTGGGACCACCTCGACGTGGGCCTGGACCGTGACTGGTTGTGGGACGACTGGTGCGACGCCCAGGCGGAGACACCCGTCCCGGATTGCCGCTGGGAAGGGTGCACCGACTGCGGGGTGTGCCCCGGTCTGAAGGTCGCCATCGAGATGGGCCCGTCAGGCCGTACGTTGCTCCCGGTGGTGGCCCATGCCTAGACAAGCGCCTCCCCAGCAACCGCCCCCCGTGATGAAACTGCTTGTCAGATACGGGAAGCGCGGCGCCATGCGATTCGCGTCCCATCGGGATTTCGCGCGGGTCTTCGAGCGGGCCCTGCGCAGGGCCCAGATCCCCATGGCCTACTCCTCGGGGTTCAACCCCCATCAGCGGGTCTCGTACGTCAACCCCGCCCCCACGGGTGCGCTCAGCGAGGCGGAGTTCGTGGTGATCTCTCTGCGAGAGGTCGTCGATCCGGCAGATGTACGGACGCGTCTGTGCGTCGCCATGCCCGTCGGGTTCCCGATCATCGACGTGACGCCGGTAAAAGCGGATCAGTGTTTCGACGCCAGCCGATGGCAGGTCGGTCTGGGGGGTCTCGATCGAGGCGACCTGGCCGGGGCTGTCGATTCCCTGAAGGGTCTGTCCGAGGCGCTCGTGTCCCGGCAGACCAAGAAGGGGATCCGCACGTTCGACGTCCTCCCCCCGCTGGAGGCGCTGCGCCTGGTGGGCGCCGACACCCTGGACATGGTGATTCGTCAGACCGAGCCTCTCGTACGTCCCGACGACGTGGTTTCCGCGGTGCGGGCCGCCGGTGGGCTCGACGAGGTGACGTCCGTGATGACCCGTCTGGCCCAGGGCCCGGTGGCCGACATGGTCGGCCTAGTGGAGGACGCTCAGGCCTAGCGGCACGTACTGGTCGGTGGCGGAGTCAGCGCTGAGCAAGGTGGCGCCGGTTGAGATGGCCTGCCATATGAGCATCCTGTCGAAGGGATCGCCGTGCAGGCGCGGAAGCTGGTGGCTCGATGCGGCGATGGATGGGTCGAGGGGGAGGCACTCGAAGAAGCTGGATTGAAGTTCGTCGAGGAACTCCTCGGGGGTGACACCGTGGATAGAGAGCTTTCCCAATTGGTACTTGAGAGAAATCTCCCACAGGTTGATCGGGCTGAAGTGGATCACCGATCGAGGGTCGAGGAAGACGTCGACGATCTCTCGTGAGAGTTTGCGCGGTGACTCGAAGACCCACAGCAAGATATGGGTGTCAGCTAGATACCTCATGAGGCGAGTAGCTCTTCATCTGTCATGGCCCAATCGTCGTGGAAGACCACGCGCATCCGGCCTTCCAGCGTCCCGAGCTTGCGCTCTTTCTTGGCGCGGTACGTCTTCATGGGGATGATCGCGGCAACGGCCTCCTTCTTGAGGCCTCTGGTCACGATGACTTCCTCACCGGACTCGACCTGGCGTAGGACATCTGAAAAGTGTGCTTTAGCTTCGGCGATAGGCAGTTCTGTCATGACGCTTCCTCTCGGGCTCGCGGGGGAGATTCGCTGTCTCTCCTTTAGTATGACCACTGAGGTCAGATAGGTCAAGAGCATGGCGCTGAGCGGTTCACCACCGACTGCCGCCCATCTCGGTCCGGACGCGTTGGCCGTAGCGAGACATGCGAAGGGCCGTTCCATGCCGCGAGCGGATGGAACGGCCCTGCCTTCTTTCTACTCTAGGGTGTAGAAAGACTGGGGGATCGCGATGGGGTCATCGGCGATCATCTATACCTGGAGGATGACCTTCAGGGCATGGTTGGCAGCAGCGTTGCCGAACACGTCGTAGGCTTCGAGCATCTGGTCGAGGCGGAAGCGGTGGGTGGCGAGTTTCTTGACGCTGAGCTTGCCCGCATCGACCAGATCGATCAATGTGGGAGCGGAGACACCGTTGACCAAGCCCATCGTGACTGTGATGTTCTGGATCCACAGTTCGTCGATGGGCAGTGTCACGGGCTTGCCGTGGACGCCGATGTTGGCGACGTGGCCGGTCGGGCGGACCAACTGGAACGCGGCCTCCAGGGTCGGCGGGATGCCGACCGCTTCCATGACCACGTCGGCGCCGCCATGACGGCAGAGCGCCCGCACCTGGTCCATCCAACCGTCCTGGCCGGAGTTGATGGCGTGGGTCGCGCCGAAGCCCTTGACGGCCGCGTCGAGACGGAAGGGGTCGAGGTCGACGGCGATGATCGTACGCGGGCCCATGAAGCCGGCGGTGACCATGGCCGACAGGCCGACAGGTCCGGCGCCGATGACCACGACATCGTCGCCCGGCTTGACCTGGCCATTGAGCACGCCCATCTCGTACCCGGTCGGGATGATGTCGGACATGAAAATGACCTCTTCATCGGACAGGCCGGTGGGGATGGAGTGCAGCGATGTCTCGCCGAAGGGGATGCGGACGTACTCGGCCTGGGTGCCGTCGACCAGGTGCCCGAGGATCCAGCCGATGCCTCCGGTCGACTGGCAGTGTGACGGGGAGCCGATACGGCAGTAGGCGCAGGTTCCGCATGTGGTGATGCAGTTGACGACTACTCGGTGGCCCACTTTGAATTTCGAGACGCCGGAGCCGACTTCGACGATGGTGCCGACGGCTTCGTGGCCGAGGACACGGCCATCTGTGACGGCGGGTACGTCGCCTTTGAGGATGTGCAGGTCGGTCCCGCAGATCGTCGTGGTCTCCACCCTGACGATCACATCATTCGGATCTTGAATGACCGGGTCGGGGACGTCTTCCCACGCCTTTTTGCCCGGTCCGTGATAGACAAGTGCCTTCATTTTGCCTTCTCTCTCTGCAATGAGATATGACTATCATTGAAAAAACTACACTTTATGGGGTTTTGTGTAGATTGATTTCACCATAATCGTAACAGCGGGATGCTGAAATTGTCTCGGGTTGTATCGCTATGTGGACTAAATATTTTATCTTACAGAAATTTAGCGGGCTTTGTATGTTGCGTGGGCCTCTGCGGGGCGTGGCCGAAGGCGACGTCGGACGACCCTCTGGGACTGGGACGGTAGGATTCTGATGTGTCTCTCACCATCGGTATCGTCGGTCTTCCCAACGCGGGAAAGTCCACCCTGTTCAATGCGCTGACGCGCAACAACGTCCTCGCGGCCAACTATCCGTTCGCCACCATCGAGCCGAACGTCGGGGTGGTCGGGGTGCCGGATCCGCGTCTGAAGGTGCTGGCCGGGGTGTACGGATCCGAGCGGCTCGTGCCGGCCACCGTCAGCTTCGTGGACATCGCCGGCATCGTCAAGGGCGCGTCCAAGGGCGAAGGCATGGGCAACGCCTTCCTGGCCAACATCCGTGAGGCGGACGCGATCTGCCAGGTGACAAGGGTTTTCGAGGACGAGGACGTGACCCACGTCGACGGCGCCGTCAACCCCGCCTCCGACATCGAGACCATCACCACCGAACTGATCCTCGCGGACCTCCAGACCATGGAGAAGGCGATGCCACGCATGGAGAAGGAAGCCAGGATCAAGAAGGAGTCCCAGTCGACCCTGGACGCCTGGCGCGAGGCGTACGAGGTGCTCAGCCAGGGCCGTACCGTCTTCGCGGCCGGGCTCGACCCCGAACCCCTGCGCGACCTGTGTCTGCTCAGCGCTAAACCTTTCATCTACGTCTTCAACTGCGACCAAGACGAGTTGGGCGACGAGGCGGCCCTCGACCGGCTGCGTGCCATCGTCGCCCCCGCCGAGGCCATCTTCCTCGACGCCGAGTTCGAGTCTGAGCTGGTCGAGATGGACGAGGTGGAGGCCAACGAGTTCCTCGCCGAGATGGGGGTGGACGAGCCCGGCCTGAACAAGCTGGCCCGCGTCGGGTACGCGACCCTGGGCTTGCAGAGCTACCTCACCGCCGGGCCCAAGGAGGCCCGCGCCTGGACGATCCACCAGGGATGGACGGCGCCCCAAGCCGCCGGTGTGATCCACACCGACTTCCAAAAGGGCTTCATCAAGGCCGAGGTCGTGTCGTATGAAGACCTCGTGGAGCTCGGATCCATGGCCGCCGTGCGTACCGCCGGCAAGTCCAGGATCGAGGGCAAAGAGTACGTGATGCGCGACGGCGACGTTGTCGAATTCAGGTTCTCGTCATGATTGCCAGCTATGTGGAGTTTATCAGGTGTTTTACAGATGTCTACGGTGCGACGGAACCGGTATCACAAGTCTGTAATGCTTGCTGATTGCCGAGCCTCGTCAGAGTTCAATCCGCTGCGACGAGGCCCGAGTTCAATCCTGGAGGATAGTAGCAATTATTCTACAGTGTACACTCTCCTTATGACAATGCGCCCAACAACCGTCGGCTGGTATCCATCGCCGCACCGTCCAGGAATGTGGCAATGGTGGAGTGGGGAGGCCTGGGTAGGCCAGTATTCATCAAAGCGGCCAAGCCGGGTCGGTGAAATGGTGGACGATGGGGAGCCAAAACCCGAGCGGGCGAGTTCGCCCGTTGGCACAACACCGGCGGTTTCGGCAGAGTCGTTTATCTTTGGGAAGGGGTCGCTCAACGAGAAGATCGTCTGTCCCCACTGTCAGAAGGTTGGGCGCGTTTATGTGCGAGCGACCGCTCACCGGTCTGGTGTGTCGAAAGCCAAGGCCAACCTTGCCTTCCTTACTGGTGGCCTGTCGATCGCTGCCACTGGGCTGGCGCGAGTCACAGTGAAAGTGAACCGGATGTACTGCGCCAACTGCAGGATGACATGGGAGTCGTCTCGGTAGGTCAGGGTCCAGCGACTGTTGACTTAGGGCGGGAATCTGAAGCGCTGCCCGGTCTTAGGCGTGGGAGCGCGTCAGTCGATGGGAAATGCCTATCGGCTACGTGACCCGGTCGAACTCAGGTTTTCGTTCTGATTGCTCGTGATGCGCGATGTGGAGATGACCGAAGCCAACCTACAAGCCAAGTTCGCTATGCGAACCCAGCCTGATCAGACGTAGCGTGCCCGCGTCTGGAGTGGAATAGGTCAGGATCAGATCGGGTCTTAGGTGGAGATCTCGGCAATCTTGCCATTGAGACCCCAGCTGGTGGTCGCGATACTGTGGAGGCAACTCTGCATCCGCTCGCAGCATGGCAAGAACCGCCTCGAAGTCGGTCCTCAGTCTGACGTGATAGCGGCCCTTGTTTTCGCGTTTCCAGTCGCGGCGAAACTGACCGGTGGGCTCGACGACCCTGTCAGTCGTCGGCATCCAGGTAGTCCATGAGTGCGTCGGTCTGCGTGAACTGGGGCAGAGCTCCCGCGCGGGCTTCTCGAATGGCTGTAATAGTAGTTTCATTGGGGATGAGTGGATCGAACGGGAGCGCCTTCTCGGCGGCCGTACGGACCAAAAGCATCCGGAAGGCATCTGACACCGTCAGCCCGATGGCTGCCAGCACACTCGCGGCTTCTTCCTTGACGCTCTCGTCAACCCGGGCTCGTACAACAGCGTTGGCGGGCATTCGCGCCTCCTCTCATCTGAGCTACAGTGTAGCCCATGATGCGTCTAGAGCACAGGGATCCTCATCCCATAGCCGGCAACTCGTCCAATGTCTTGACCACGACCTGGCCCTCGTCAAGCTGTCGGATGGATTCAGACTCAGTACCGCACGTTAAGCGTTAATGTGCGGTACTGAAGAACCATGTCGAACTTTGTGAGTGTCCGCACCGGCATGCTGTATCAGTGCGCCCTATTCTCCAGTCGACGGGGATCAGTGATGAGATTATTTACGTAACTATGGGGTGTATCAATGAGGCGCATGCTTGATAAGATTAATTGGGAAGACGGGTCCTGTATCAGTCATTGGGAGGAACTATGCCCCGAGGTCGCCCAACGCGCGAGACGGTGTACAAGCGGCTGACCGCCGCCATCGATGAGCTGAACACCAAGTACGGAGGTTTGCCCACGCCTCGTGAAGCGGCTCGAATCTGGTCGGACATATGGCACTTGGAAGCCCATCACTCGACAGCCCTCGAGGGGAACACTCTCGTGTTGCGGCAAGTCGAGATGTTGTTGGGCAAGGGTGTCGTCGCAGGGGGCCAGCCGTACAAGAACTACCTGGAAGTCCAGGGATACGCCGACGCTGCGAAATGGGTGTACGACCAGGCCTGCCAGCCGACTGGAGATGAGGGCTCACCATTGGTGACCCTGCAGGAAATACGTAACATCCATCAGATGATCATGACGCCAGTATGGGGGTTCGCACCGCATCCGGACGCGACCGAACGGGAGACTCCGGGGAACTTCCGCGAGCACGAGATCATGCCTTTTGATGGAGGTATGACTCCGCCATCCTGGGTCTTGGTTCCAGCGGAGGTCGGGCAATGGGTGGATGAAGCCAACCGGCTTCCGGTCGGGTCACCGGTTGATGACATGCCGACGTTGGTCGAGGGATTGGCTAGCATGCACAACCGTTTCGAGCAGATCCACCCCTTCTTGGATGGCAATGGACGTACGGGTCGCCTCGTGCTCAATCTGCTCCTGGTGCGATCCGGTCTTCCTCCCATCATCGTTCGCAAGGAGAAGCGCACCTCGTACCTGCGAGCCATGAAGTACGCCGATCACGGTGACACGGCGGTCCTCGGCCAGATTTTTGCTCGTGCCATGGAGGACAGTCTGTATCGGTTCATCGTTCCCAATCTCGCCGGGCCGGCCCGTGAGGTTCCCCTGAGTTCCTTGGTGACGCCGACTCTCAGCCTCGTGGCGCTGCGCCAAGCTGCTCAACGCGGGCGTCTCGACGCTCATCAGGACTCTTCCGGCACGTGGCGCAGTTCCAAGCAAGCCGTCGAGGAGTATGAGCGGAGCAAACGCCGCACGTCTGTCTGACGTCTTCGCAGCCCTTGCTTTCGCGTTTCCAGTCGCGACGAAACTGACCGGTGGGCTCGACGACCCTCGCAGTCGTCGGCATCCAGGTAGCCCATGACGCGTCTAGAGCACAGCGGTCGTCATGTGCCTATCGGTGACGTGACGTTGTCGAATTCCGTTTCGATGGGTAGGTCAGCCCGTAAGGGAGGCACATTTACGCTCAGTACCGCACGTTAACGCCTAACGTGCGGTACTGTGGCACTATGTCGAACTTTACAGGAGTCGCCCATGAGATGCTGCCGTGGGTGTCCAGCATCCCGGACGACGTCATCTCCAGGCGTCAAGCACGCCGTATTCCGGCAACCTACCTATCATCGATCCCTGCTCGCATCGCACGGGCGGAGTTCCCGCTCCCATCCGACGTGGCCACAGCGGCGGAGGATGCCGCACGAGTTATCACCCGCCTGGATGTGTACGCGAGCCAGGCGTTGGGGCGCAGTGGTGTGGCTCCTCTGGCGTCGGTGCTCCTGAGGTCGGAGTCAGCGTCATCGTCGCAGATTGAGAATCTGACAGTGGGTGTACGTCAGCTCGCCGTCGCGGAGCTGGGGTTGTCGGCAAGCAGTAATGCTGAAATCGTTGCGGGCAATGTGGCAGCCATGAAGGCTGCGATCAATCTGGCGGACGACCTCGACGAGTCAGCGATTATGGCAATGCATGCTGCGCTAATGGCCAGTATGCCGCAAGAGGGGCCTGGCAGGTGGCGCGAGGCGCCGGTGTGGCTCGGGGTGTCTCAACTGAGTCCGGAGGGAGCCGCCTTCGTTCCGCCGACTGCCGAGCGGATTCCGGGCTGCATGGAGGATTTCACTGCTTTCATGCGTCGTACGGACCTCCCCGCCCTCGTCCATGCGGCCATCGCCCACGCCCAATTTGAAACCATCCACCCCTTCGCAGACGGGAATGGGAGGACTGGGCGAGCGTTGCTGCATGCGATGCTACGCGCCGCCGGTGTGATGAGACAGGTCACCGTGCCAGTGTCTGCTGGACTTCTCACAGACCTGGACTCGTACGTCGCCGGTCTGACGGCTTTTCGTCAAGGTGAGTTCGTGCCGATGGTCGAGTGTCTGGCGGACGCGTCGACGCAGGCGGCTGTCCTGGGAAGATGGCTGGTCGACGAATTGGCGGGCCTGGTTGAGACGAGAATGACTCAGGTGCGGCCCAGATCGGGGTCGGCACTCGCAGGCTTGATCTATCATGTGGCGGGGCAACCGGCCGTGACAGTGTCCTCCGTATCGCTCGCTCTCGGTGTGTCGGAGACCGCCGCACGCAGGGCCGTCGATCAGGCGGTCGACGCCGGGGTCTTGAGCCTGGCGACCGACAAGCGGCGAAATCGCGTGTGGCTGGACAAGGAGGTCATCGCCATCCTCAACGAGTTCGCTGAGCGAACTGGGCGTCGGGGTGCGAGTGGGTGATGTCGGGAATCCGCGCTCCCAGGGGCGCATGCCCTCCCAGCGATCTGGTACTGACTGATTAGATTATTTACATAGGCATGGGGTGTATCAATGAGACGCATGCTTGATGCGGCTCACGAGGGATGTGGGGCCTGCGTCCTGGACGGGGGTGACGCTGCTCCGAAGGCCCCCGAGTTGAGAGATATCGACTTACTGCATCGAGCCTCCGCGTATCGCTTGATTCCTGCTGCTACTGTGTGAGCATGGCCGATACGACGAACGACGAGGTTGTCCTGGAAGACACTGACCAGGTTGCCCCGGACGCCGATGCCAGGCCGAAGAAGCCCTGGCCGATCCCGATGATCGCCGCGCTGGTGGTCGCCGCGCTGGCGGTCGTGTTCACGGTCGCCATGGCAGCGCCGCTCATCATCAACGACGCGCTCCACCCGAATAATGCGTGGTTCGGTCTGGGGATCCTCGTGGGTGTCATCTTCCTCATCCCGGTGGCTGTCGTCGTGATCATCGGCGCCTTCGTCGTCGCCCGGTACTGGATCGCGCGCATCGTCTACACGGTCGCCGTCGCCGTCCTCGTGGGCGTCTGGGCGCGATGGACCTTCGGCGTGAGCAACGCGACCGGCGCGTACGTCACCTGGCCGACCGTGGCTCTGGTGGTCTCGGCCATCCTCCTGTGGCTTCCGGGCAACACCAGATTCTTCGTCCGGGACCCCAAGGACTCGGCGCAGGCCGATCCCCAGTCCTAGGGCCAGCCCCCATGGCGCACATCCATACCGAGCCGGGGCAGTACGACCTGACCGTGAGCGCGTACATCGTCCGGACCGACGCCCCAGAGCCGAACATCCTGCTCCACCGGCACAAGACCCTCGGGGTGTGGATCCAGCCCGGCGGGCACGTCGAGCTGGACGAGACCCCCTGGCAGGCCGTCGCGCACGAGGTGCGGGAGGAGACCGGGTACGCCATGGACCAGTTGGCCGTCCTTCAACCGACGGTACGCCTGACCGACCTCGCCGGAACCGACCTCCACCCTCAGCCTGTGTGCGTGCGCAGCTTCCCCTTCGGCGTCGGCACGAACCACTTCCACACCGACCTCGCCTTCGCTTTCGTCACCTCCCAACCGCCCCGGTTCGCTGTCGGCGAGGGGGAGTCCGCTGACGTGATCTGGGTCACACGGGCAGAGTTGGCGGGCCTGCCCAGGGAACAGACCTACGAGGATGTGCGACAGCTGGGGCTGTTCATCCTCGATGAGATCCTCGGGGCGTGGGAGCCGTACACGATTCCGTGACGATCCGCCACCTCGTGGAAGGGGCGGGCGGCGTCTTGTGTCTCAGATTCAGTGAAAAATGAGATTGTGATGCTATCGGCGTGCAATACGGTGCTAACATGACCATGCATATGGTCTTCTTGTGATGCCGCGATGCCTGGAGGGACGAGACACGCGATCACAGAAGGCTTTTGTGATAGTCCATGCGCTGGCATTGATGCGGCGCACCGTCCTGAAGAGGGAAACTATGAAGAATAAGGTCACCGCAGTGTTCACCGCGGTCGTTTTGGTCGTGTCTGTGGGTTGGTCCGCCCTGTCGTCCACAGCTGCGGCAAGCCCGCCGCAGGCGGATCCACCACAATCGAGAATGTCGCAGGTGAGGCTGGCCGAGGCCGCATCCACGCAGGCGAGTTCCCGTCAGGCGATGGCGGTTCCGGCGGCCACGAGCTCGACCTCTGCGGCCGAACCGGTGGCGACGCAGCACTCCATGGGGGCCAAGCTGCCGACGAAGCTCGTCGCGCCGCAGATCGTCCCCAAGGCGACCGCGCCAGCGAGTGCCGACCTGCGGCAGTACGCCGTGCCGGTGGGTGATCAGGATCCGTTGGGGTCGTGCACGGCCTGGGCCGTCGCGTACGCCATGATGGGGTGGTATGCCCAACGTGACGGGATGAACGCCCGGGCCTTCGCGCCGATGTACATGTACTCACAGATCAACGGAGGCGTGGACGCGGGGTCACTGTCGACCGACGCCTTCGACCTCGCGGTCTCTCAGGGGATCGACACTCAAGACGATTACATGCCACAAGGCAATTACGATTATCTGACTCAGCCGACGGATGCTCAGCGGGCGAACGCCGCGAACTCGAAGTTCACCGGATATGACACCTTGTTCGCCAATGACACTGGGGTGGGTCCGGTGTCGCGTACCCTGATCGAAGACGCGATCTCCTCAGGCCAGCCTGTGGCCGTGTCGTTCGCCGCGCGAGCGGGGTTCTTCAATATGAACGCCCAGTCGGATCTGTCTGTGCCGGACGACGACTACACCACGGACATCATCGGTTATCACGAGGTGTTGGCCTTGGCTTATGACGAGGACGGGCTGATCATCCAGAACTCCTGGGGCTCGGACTGGGCGGCCGGAGGGTACACCAAGCTCTCGTGGAACGTGGTCGCGGCAGACGTCTTCGAGGCGGATGTGGCCACAGGCTACGTCGCCCAGCCGAGCGTGCCTGTGGTCTCGGTGACTGTGCCTCAGTGGGAGGTGTCCGCATTCGGTGCGTCGACATCGCTCCAAGTACCCTCGAACACCGCGTGGGCAGTGACAGCCCCGTCGTGGATCACCGTGACTCCAAGCTCTGGATTCGGGTTGGTGACCGCAGGCCCCACGGGTGGACGCGGGAACGTGCCGGTGTCGCTGACGGCCGCACCGAACACGACCACGTCCCAACGCACCGGGACGGTGACCTTCACGAGCACAGTGGGCTCGCCCCAGGCCGTCGCGACCGTCGACGTTCTCCAACATGATACGGGCTATGACGACTGTGGCGCCTCCCTCACGGACCACTGCGACTGGCCAGACTTGTCCACGGAGGTCATGGCCGAGATGAATGCGCCCAATGATAGTGATTGGTTCGCGTTCTCTCCCAGTGTGTCGGGCATATGGACCCTCCTCGGGTCGGTGCCAAGGGTGGTCGGCGCCGTCCTGCCGGACTATGTCCGAGGCACGGTGTTGGCGGCGGACGGCACGACCGTCCTCGCCACAAACGAGAACGACGACATCAACTCTGCCTTGTACTTCACTCTCCACGTGTCCTTGCAAGCTGGTACGACATACTTCCTCGAGGCCAAGAATGCGGGGGGCAACTCTGGTCTCTACTCGCTGTCAGCGCTCCCCCCCACTCTCCAACCGTCTCTGGATCTGCCTAACCTGGGTTGGTGGATCTTCACTGATGACGCTCAGTCGGTGGGGGACTCCGTTCTGTCGAACACCACATGGGCCGCCACCACCGATGTCCCCTGGTTGAGAGTCGTTCCCACATCAGGAGTCGGGACCTGGCCGGTGGGCATCATCATGGATGCGAACCCGTCAGGCGTCCCTCGGACCGGGACGATCACCTACACCACCACGACCGGAACCCCCGTCATCACATTGACGGAATGGGTCCAGCAGTCTGTGCGACCCACGATCTCCGTGGATAGGTCATCGTGGAGTGTGCCGTCGGCGGGTGCGGAATCGATCACGGCACAGGTGACCAGTAACTACTACTGGTCGATAACGTCTGATGCTTCCTGGCTGTCGGTGTCACCGTCGAGTGGTGTGGTCAACGCCCCCGTGACGATCTCGGCCGACGCGAACACGACCGGGGCTCCGCGAACCGCGACTCTGACCTTCGCCACGGAACCATGGATCCCTCGGCAAGCCACATGGACGGTGACGGTGACTCAACCAGGCGAGGTCCTACCCCCTCCGACGTTGTCGTTGTCTGAGAACGCATGGTCGTTAGACTCGGCCGACCCTGCCACCGAGCTTGTCCAGGTGAGCTCGAACACCTCGTGGAGCGCGTCGTCGGATATGCCATGGATCACGGTGGCGCCCTCCGACGGTGTGGGCGACGCCATGGTTCAGGTGACCGTCGACGGAAACAGTTCGGCCGTGGCTCGTCATGGCACGGTCACGTTCACGACGCCTCCGGGGGTTGGTGGTCTGTCGGCGACGGCGACGCTGTCGGTCAGTCAGTCCGGGATGTCGATTCTCCCGAGCATCACGGTGGACCCGTCGACCTGGCAGGTCCCTTCGGACGCGTCGGCTGACACCTTCGTAGCGGTCACGGCCTCGACGTCATGGACGGCGTCGAGTTCGGATCCGTGGTTGACGGTGTCCCCGGCCTCTGGCGCGGGAGACGAGTCGGTGATGCTGACGGTGTCTGAGAACACTGGTGCTGAGCGGTCTGGCGTGGTGACGTTCTCGACGACGGGTCCCGAGGTGGTGTCCGCGACGGTGATGGTCACCCAGCCTGCGGGGGCGCCTGCTCCATCGTTGGAGGTGAGCGACACGTCGTGGGTGGTGGCTTCGTCGTCGGCTGACACGGACCGTGTCCAGGTGTCGTCGAACACGAGTTGGTCGGTGACGTCGGATCAGCCGTGGTTGACGGTGTCCCCGGACTCAGGCACGGGTGATGGGACGCTGACACTGTCCGCGACGGCGAACACCGGGTCGTCGCCGAGGATGGGTGTGGTCACGGTCACGACCACGTCGGGGTCTCCGGCGGTGTCGAGGACGGTGTCCGTCACGCAGCCGGGCGCGTCGGGCGGGTCGACCTTGACTGTGGGGTTGTCTGCGTGGAGCGTCCCGTCGGCTGTCGCCTCGATGGTGTCGACCATGGTCTCGTCGAGCACGAGTTGGTCGGTGTCCTCGGACGCGACGTGGCTGACGGTGTCTCCTTCGTCGGGCACGGGTAGTCAGGCGGTGATGATCACCGCGGGGACGAACCCAGGCACGGCGCCACGTGCGGCCACCCTCACCTTCACGACCACGTCGGGTTCCCCGCTGGTGTCGGTCAGGGTGCCGGTCACGCAACCGGGTCCCCAGGCTGACACGGACCTGACGGTGAACTTGTCGTCGTGGACCGTTCCGCGGTCGTCGGCGGTGAGCGCCACGGCGTGGGTGACGACGACGATGGCGTGGACGGCGTCGAGTTCGGATCCGTGGTTGACGGTGTCCCCGGCCTCGGGCACGGGGTCGAAGCAGGTGACGATGTCTGCGGCCGCGAACCCTGGCGGCGATCGCATGGGCGTCCTGACGTTCACGTCCACGACGGATCCGTTGGCCACGGCCAGGGTGCTCGTCACTCAGCCGGGCGACGGCCTCCCTCCGGGTCCGTCTTTGCTGTTGAGCGCCACCTCTTGGTCGTTGGGGTCCTCCTTGCCAGAGACGGACAGCGTCCAGGTGACCTCGAACGTGAGCTGGTCGGCGTCGTCGAACCAGGCATGGTTGACTGTGTCCCCGAGTGCAGGCACGGGGAACGGGACGGTGACCCTGTCCGCGACTGAGAACACCACGTCCTCGCCGAGGATGGGTCTGGTGACGGTCACGACCACGTCGGGGTCTCCGGCGGTGTCGAGGACGATCGCTGTCACGCAGCCGGGCGCGTCGAGTGGGCCGACCTTGACTGTGGGGATGTCGACGTGGAGCGTCCCGTCGGCTGCCGCCTCCATGGTGTCGACCTCGGTCTCGTCGAACACGAGTTGGTCCGCGTCGTCGGATCAGGCGTGGTTGACGGTGTCCCCGTCATCGGGCACGGGCAATCAGTCCGTGGCGTTCACCGCGGCGGCGAACCCGGGCGCCACATCGCGTACGGCCACCCTCACCTTCACGACCACGTCGGGCACTCCGGCGGTGACTGTGACGGTGTCGGTGACGCAGCCGGGCACGTCGGGCGGATCGACGCTGAGTGTGGGGATGTCGGCGTGGAGCGTCCCGTCGGCTGTCGCCTCGCTGGTGTCGACCATGGTCTACTCGAGCACGAGTTGGTCGGTGACGTCGGATCAGTCCTGGGTGACGGTGCTCCCGAATGCGGGCACGGGCAACCAGGCGGTGTCGATCACCGCTGGGACGAACCCGGGCACGGCGCCACGCACGGCCACCCTCACCTTCACGACCACGTCCGGCTCCCCGGTGACGACCGTGACTGTCCAGGTGACTCAACCGGGTCCCCAGGCTGACACGGATCTGACGGTGAACCTGTCGTCGTGGACGGTTCCGCGGTCGACGGCGGTGAGCGCCACGGCGTGGGTGACGACGACGATGGCGTGGACGGCGTCGAGTTCGGATCCGTGGTTGACGGTGTCTCCGGCCTCGGGCACGGGATCGAAGCAGGTGACGATGTCTGCGGCCGCGAACACCACGGGTGGTCCTCGCACGGGCACGTTGACGTTCACGTCCACGACGAATCCGCTCGCCACGGCCACGGTGATCGTCACGCAACCCTGACGGACGACGACCTCATTGGTGTGACGACGATCCGGCGCCCATACGGCGCCGGATCGTCCATGTCATGGTCCATCCTGACAACGATTGGTCGGGGGAGGGGGCCTTCGTGGTCGGGATCGTCATCCAAGTCGGCGGGCGATCCCGCCGTGGGGCGCCGGGGCTGGGACGCTGAAATTCTGGGGAGAAACTAGACCCTGCTGGGGGGTGCTCGCGTTTTCCAGGTAAATATGGAATCGAATAAGCGCGGAAGTATTAAGCTGATATCATCCACGATTATGTGGTCTTCTTGTGCTGCTCCAAGGTCTGGGGGGATGAGAGACAACCGAGAGGGTTGCATATGTCATTCCATGTGACGTCATGCATGTGACGCACGGTTGTGAAGAGGGAATATGAAGAATAGAGTCGCCGCAGTTTTCGCTGCGGTCATGATGGTCGTGTCCGTGGGGTGCTTCGCCCCGTCCTCCACATCTGCGGCGGGTCCGCCGCAGGAGAGTCCGCCGAAGGCGAGACTCGCGCCAACGAGAGTGGCGCAGTCGGCGCCTCACCAAGAGAATCCGACGCAGGCGGTTCCGATCCCGTCGGCCACGGGTCTGACCGGATCCGCTGAGGGGACGGCCGCTGGACATTCCATGGGCGCGAAGCTGCCGACGAAGCTCGTCTCGCCGCAGATCCTCCCCAAGGCGAGTGCCCCGACGAGCGCCGATCTGCGTGCGTACGCCGTGCCGGTGGGCGACCAGGACCCTCTGGGGGCGTGTACGGCATGGGCCGTCGCGTACGCCATGATGGGATGGTACGCCCAGCGCGGCGGGATGAACGCCCGCGCATTCGCACCGATGTACATGTACTCACAGATCAGCGGAGGCGTCGATGGAGGGGCGTTGTCGACGGACGCCTTCGACCTCGCGGTCAACCAGGGGATCGACACCCAGGCCGACTACATGCCGCAAGGCAATTATAATTACTGGTCGCAACCGACCAGCGCTCAGCGGACGAATGCCGCGAAGTCGAAGTTCACCGGGTTCACCACGTTGTTCGCCGGTCAGACCGGGGTCGGGTCGGCGTCGCGTCCCCTGATCGAAGGCGCGATCTCCTCGAGTCAGCCTGTGGCCGTGGCGTTCGCCGTTCGGGCAGGGTTCGCCAATCTGGCCTCCGTGTCGGATTTGTCCAGGATGGACGACGACTACACCACGGGCGTCATCGGCTACCACGAGGTGCTGGCCCTGGCCTATGACGACGACGGACTGATCATCCAGAACTCCTGGGGTCCCGACTGGGGGGCCGGGGGGTACGCCAAGCTCTCGTGGGACGTCGTCGCGCATGACGTCTTCGAGGCGGATGTGGCCACGGGGTACGTCGCGCAGCCGAGCGTGCCGGTGGTCTCGGTGACACTGCCCCAGTGGGAGGTGCCCACGTTCGGCGCGTCGTCATCGATCCAAGTGCCCTCGAACACCGCATGGCAGGTGACGAGCGTCCCGTCGTGGGTGACGGTGACTCCCGCCTCCGGATTCGGGTTGGTGACCACCGGCCCGACGGGAGGACGCGGGAACGTTCCTCTGACGCTGACAGTCGATCCGAACCCGGCCACGTCCGAACGCTCGGGGGCGGTGACCTTCACGACCACGTCAGGCTCGCCTCAAGCCGTCGCTACCGTCGCCATCCACCAACAAGCAGTGGGGTACGACGACTGTGGGGCTTCCGTCGCGAGCCACTGCGACTGGCCCGATCTGGCCACCTCCACATCGGGCGCGATCGACTTTGCGGGTGACACGGATTGGTTCACGTTCTCGCCCCGTACCTCGGGTGACTGGACCATCGTCGGCTCGACGCCGAGCGAGAAGTCGACGGACTATGCCCGCGGGACGGTGCTGGGGGCGGACGGCGTGACCGTGCTCGCCACGGACTATGTCGACGATCCCGCATCCATGCTGTACTTCACGCTCCACGCGACCCTGCAAGCCGGAGCGACGTACTTCCTGAAAGTCGAGGGCAAGGGCGGCACACCGGGCAATTACACGCTGTCAGCGCTCACTCCGACTCTCAACCCGAGCCTGGCGCTTCCGAGTGAGGGGTGGATGATTTTCGGCGATGACGCTCAAACCTTCCGCGATTTCGTCGTGTCCAACACCACCTGGGCCGCCACCACCGACGTCCCCTGGTTGCACGTCACTCCCACGACGGCGTTCTCGAACGCGACGATCGTCATCGTGGCGGACAAGAATCCGTCAGGCGCCCCTCGGACCGGGACGATCACCATCACCACGACGAGCGCATCCCCCATCCGGCGAATGACGGAGGAGGTCCACCAGTCTGTGCAACCCACGATGTCTGTGGACAGGTCGACATGGACTGTGCCCTCTGCGAGCGCGCAGTCGATATCGGCGCAGGTGTCCAGCAACTACTACTGGTCGGCGCAATCGGATTCGACGTGGCTGTCGGTGTCGCCCAACAACGGCCTGCAAGACGCTGCTGTGACGATCTCGGCGACGACAAACACGACCGGGGGTCTACGGAATGCGGTTCTGACCTTCACGACCCAACCCTGGATCCCTGAGAAAGCCACGTGGACGGTGACGGTGAGCCAGCCCGGCGTGGCACAGGCCCCTCCATCCTTGTCCCTGTCTCAGACCTCCTGGTCGATGGGCTCGTCCAACCCTGGCACGGACGTCGTCCAGGTGAGCTCGAACGCGTCGTGGAGCGCCTCGGCGAATGTGTCGTGGGTGACAGTGACACCCTCCGACGGCACGGGCGACGCCCAGGTTCAGGTGATCGTCGACGGTAACACCTCCTCCGTCGGCCGTGACGGCACGGTCACGTTCACGACGCGACCGCTGACGAACAGCGGCCCGACAGCGACGGCGACATTCACGGTGCACCAGCCGGGGATGTCTGCCGGCGGCATCTCCGTGGACCAGTCGCAGTGGCAGCTGTCGTCCGCCGCCTCGGCGAACACCTTCGTGGTGGTCTCCACGCCGGCCTCATGGACGGCGCACACGGATGCCGCCTGGATCACGGCGTCCCCGGGCTCAGGCACGGGTGGCCAGTCGGTGATGCTGACGGCGTCCGCGAACACGGGCGGCGACCGGGTCGGCACGGTGACGTTCCAGACGACGACCTCCCCGGTGGCGTCCGCGACGGTGACCGTCACCCAGCCGGGCACGACCTCGGCGCCGTCGTTGGTGTTGAGCCTGTCGTCCTGGGTGCTGGCTTCGTCCGCGTCGGAGACCAACAGGATCCAGGTGTCCTCCGACACGAGTTGGTCGGTGACGTCGAACCAGGCGTGGTTGACGGTGAGCCCGGACACGAGCGCGGGTAGTGGGACGCTGGTCCTGTCCGCGTCAGCGAACCCCGGGTCGGCGCCGAGGATGTGTGTGGTCACGGTCAAGACCACGGCTGGTTATCCGGCGGTGTGGAGGACGGTGTCCGTGGCGCAGCCGGGCGCGCCGGGTGGGCCGACCTTGAGCGTGGGGATGTCGGCGTGGGTCGTCCCGTCTTCTGCCGCCTCCCTGGTGTCGACCACGGTGTCGTCGAGCACGAGCTGGTCGGTGTCGTCGAATCAGTCCTGGTTGTCGGTGATCCCGTCCTCGGGGACGGGTAATCAGTCGGTGATGTTCGTCGCGGCGGCGAACCCTGGCACGGCATCGCGTTCGGGCGCCCTCACCTTCACGACCACGTCGGGTTCGCCGGCGGTGTCTGTGGTCGTGTCCGTGACACAGCCGGGCGGGTCAGGTGGGCCGACCCTGAGTGTGGGGATGTCGGCGTGGGTCGTCCCGTCTGCTGCCGCTTCGTTGGTGTCGACCACGGTCTCGTCGAGCACGAGTTGGTCGGTGTCGTCGAATCAGTCCTGGTTGTCGGTGATCCCGTCCTCGGGGACGGGTAATCAGTCGGTGATGGTCGTCGCGGCGGCGAACCCTGGCACGGCATCACGTTCGGGCGCCCTCACCTTCACGACCACGTCGGGTTCCCCGGCGGTGTCTGTGGTCGTGCCCGTGACGCAGCCAGGGCCCTAAGCGACATGGGTAGGACGGTGAACCTGTCGAAAGTGGACTGTGCCGCGTTCGTCGGAGGCGAGCACCACCCAACCCTGGCGGTGGCGACTGGAGTTGAGAGGCGTGGCGACGTGCGTTAACCTCTGTCTTTTGTTTATGGAGTGGCCCAGCGGGTCACAAGAGAGGGATGGCATGGAAGACATGACGACAACCACGGAAAACGCGCAGGCGATCCAGGAGCCGACGGTGGCGATGGCGGGGCAGGCGGCGAAGCCCATGAATGCAGATGGATCAATACTCGTAGCTGGAGTACTGGCTTTCGGCGCTCTCGTCCTCTTCATCGTCGGCCTCGTCGGCACGGACGTCAGTGATGGTGTCGGACTTTTCAGGACCCACTCCCGCGTCATCAGACTGGCGCCGATCTACTCCGGTATCGGCACCTTGCTCGCCGCTATCCTGCTCGTATTGGGGCGCATCATGACTATCCAGGTGCGACTCTTCAATGAGCTGCTCAAGCGGGCCGATAGCTGACCCTATCGCTATTGTCTGTGTCCCGGTGGTCTCGTGACTGCCGGGACACAGTCGCATCCGTGCTCAGTCCGTGCTGGAGCCGGTGCGCTTCGCCTCTTCCTCGCGCTCCAGTTCGGTGTACGCGATCTTGCCCACGCGCGTCATCGGGAACTGTGAGCGGAACTCGATCTGGCGGGGGACCGACCACTTGATCAGGTGTTTCTTGCAATGGGCGATCAGCGCGGACCGTACCTCGTCGGAACCCTCGGAACCGTCTGCGAGGACGATGAACGCCTTCACGGACGACATCTGGTAGTCGTCGGGCAGCCCGATCACGCAGGCGCGATTGACGAGGGGGTGGGCCTCCAGGATCTGTTCGACCTGCATCGGGTACACGGACATGCCAGAGACCTTGATGAGCCTCTTCATGCGTCCCATGAAGTACAAGTACCCATCGGCGTCCATCGTGCCCAGGTCGCCGGTGTGCAGCCAGGTCCGCCCGTCGGCATGGACCCGCAGGGCGTGGTCGGTGGCCTCGGGGTCTTTGATGTACCCCTTCATCAAGGTGGGGCCGGTCACGCAGATCTCGCCCTCGGCGCCGTACGGAAGCTCCTTGCCGGTGGCGGCGTCGGCCACTTTGATGGTCATCCCCGGCATCGGGATGCCCATCGAGTTGTCGCGGTAATGATGCGGCGGGGAGATCGCGCACGCGGTCACGCACTCGGTCAGCCCGTACCCCTCCATCAACTCGATTGTGCTTCCCTGGGCTTGGATCGCCGAGTCGAAGCGCCGTTTCAGGTCCGGGCTGAGCATGTCCCCGCCCGAGTAGGCGCCTTTCAGCGAGTCGAACCGGACTTTCGCGAATTTGGGGTGGCCGAGCAGGGCCTGGAACAGGGTCGGCACGCCGGCGATGTGGGTGGGGGCGTACTTGACCACGTTGTCCAGGTAGACCTCGGGGGAGAACTCGGGGACGAGGATGAAGTACGCTCCCATGGTCAGGGCGGTGTGGATCGTCAACCCCAGCCCGAAGCCGTGGAAGGCCGGAAGGATGGCCAGCACGGAGTCGCCGGGCGCCAGTCCGGAGATGGCGCCGATGGACACGGCCAGCGCGTTGAAGTTGGCGGAGGTCAGTTCGATCCCCTTGGGCAGGCTCGTCGTGCCGCCGCTGAACAAGACGACGCAGCCTTCGTCTGGCTCGATGGGACGGGAGTACGGCTCCCCGCGTCCGGCCATGCCCGCGGCCATGAACTCCTGCCAGGGCAGGACGAGGGGGTCTGAGGCGGGCGCCGGGGCGATCTTGCGGCCCTTGGTCAGCGCGAAGCCGATCTTCATGTGCGGCGCGAGGTAGTCCGGGATGTGGGCGATGATCAATCGCTTGAGCCCTGTCTTCTCGGCCAACTCGGCGAAGACGGGGTAGAACATGTCGACGGTGACGGCCCATCGGGATTCGGTGATGGTGATGTAGTGCTCCAACTCGTCCGCGGAGGAGAGGGGGTGGGTCATCACCGCGTAGGCGCCGATCTTGTTCAGCGCGTAGAAGCAGATCACCACCGCGGGCACGTTGGGCAGCGAGACGACCACGGAGTCATGGGCCTTGACGCCCTGCGCGGTGAAGGCGGCTGCGCAGGTGTCGACCTCAGCCAGGAGTTGTTTGAAGGTGAAGCGCCGGCCCAGGAAGAACAAGGCCGTGGTGTGCGGCCCTCTCTTCGCCGAGGCGGCCAGCATGTCGTACAGCAGCGCGTCGGGGGCCGTCACGTCGTCGCTGATCGTGTCGAAATACTTCAACCAGGGCTTTTTCACTGTCATCACTACTCCCATTGTGCGTGGTGTCTGGCGGGTGCTCCTATCAGGGGCGGGTCGGGCTCCGGGGCGGCGTGGCACCCGATTCCGGTTGGTCACATCTTTTCCAAGAGTGTGGGGTCGACGAGGTAGGTCTCCATGAGTTCGAGGGACCGGGCGTCGTAGTAGCCGTCTGCGATGCGCTCGTCCAGGGACACGCGCAGCTTGAGCCGGCGCCGTACCGTCGGCTGGCCGTCCTCGCCCACGCAGACGGTGGGTTCGATCTTGCCGATGGTCATGAACATCGAGCAGGTGCCCCACTCGAAGAGGTGGTGGTACGGCGCCCCCAGGCCGACGCTTCCGACGTTGGCCAAGTAGACGCTGCAACGCAGCGGGTCGATCCCGCGCAGGAAGCCGGGGGTGTCGACGTAGAAGTCCCACCATTCGAGGATCTTGATGGCCGCGCGCAGCAGGCCGCGCGGCAGGTGCAGGAAGAGGCTGATGATCTTGTCGTCCTGCTTCTGGCCGTCCGATTTGGCGGTATGGATCTCGCCACGCAGCTTGGCCAGGATCGTGGCGCGGTCGTCCTCGGGCTTGATGCGCACGAGGACGTTGGTCTCTTGGCCGTCGTCGGTGAAGGTCTTCTTGGCGATGAACGAGAACACGATGTCGCGTCGTTGATACAACCGTCGCCCGATGAAGTACCTGTTGAGCGTCGGGCGTTTCCGCAGGACGTTGGTCAGCGCCAGCAGGACGGCCTGGAAGATCGTGATCTCATTCTCGGTGCCCTTGTTGGCGGCGATGTACTCCAACAGGTTCTCCGCGTCGATGTCGATGGGGAAGTACGCGATCGACTCGTTCCTGCCCTTCATGAGGTAGGGGAAGATCGCATTGAGATCGTAGGGGACTCTCACGCGCGTCGCGTCGTAGCGATCTCCGCGCTTCTTTTTGCGAGTCGTCGCGCTCATGGAAACCACCCCTTTGTTTGTCGTCTGCCGTGGCACGATGTTAGTGCATCAAGGGTGATGATCGTGGAATTTCGTCCAGGTTCTGGACAATTCGTCTCCTCATGTCTTAGAGAATCCTGAGTTGTCGGTGTCTAGCGTGAGGCTCAGAGCGCGCAGAAGCGCGACGAGTCATCACCCGATGGGGGCGACATGTCGGACACATCAGATCCTGTGGCCACGAATCCAACACCACCTATGCCGCCTGTGTCACCTGTCCTGCCTGTGTCGGCGCCGACGGCGGCGCAGCCGGTGAAGCGGGGCCGGCGGCGATACCTTCGATGGCTCATTCCGGTGGTGGCCGTCGTGGTGGTCGCAGGCGTGGTCGGCACGATCCTGTTGACTCACCGGGCGTCGGCGTCCTCGACCCCGACGACGGTGACCCGGGAGGTCCAAGCGTCCATGGTGACCATGACCCAATCGGTGAGCGCGAGCGGGACGATCGAGCCCCAGCAGCAGGCCGATCTGAGTTTCTCCAGTTCGGGGACGGTCACGGCGGTCAACGTGGCGGTCGGCGATCAGGTCGCGGCGGGGCAGAGTCTCGCCACGATCGACACCACAGACCTGCAGTCGAGTGTGGACTCGGCCCAAGCGGCGGTGGACGCGGCGCAGTCCGACTACGACACGGCCGTGGCCACGGGCGTGTCCGCGCGGATCACGGCCGCGAAATCCACCTTGGCCACCAAGCAGAACGCCTTGACGAACGCCCAATCGGCGTTGGCCGCCGGCACGATGACGGCGCCGTTCGACGGCACGGTCGCCCAAGTCTCGATGGCGGTGGGCGACTCGGTCGGCTCGGGCGCCGGCTCGGGCGGCCAGGGCGCGGGCGGCGGCAACTACTCCGGCGGCTCGTCGAGTTCCTCGGACGTGATCACCGTCATCTCCACCAACCTGTACGCGGTGTCGACGTCGGTCGGCGCCTCGGACGTCACCCAGATCAGCAAGGGGCAGGCCGTCCTGGTCACGCCCAACGGCTCGTCGACGCCACTGGACGGGACGGTGACCTCGGTGGGCGTGATCGCGTCCTCCAGCACCTCGTCCGGGGCGTCCTTCCCCGTGACCGTCGACATCACCGACCCTCAGCAGGGGCTGTACGCCGGGGTCACGGCCTCGATCTCGATCATCACGTCCTCCCGGCAGGTGCTGGCCGTGCCGACAGCCGCGATCACGATGGCCCAGGGGCAGGCGAGCGTCCAACTGGTCACGGGGACCACGACCACGACCACGGCTGTGACCACGGGCGAGGCGAGCAACTCCCAGACCGAGATCACCTCGGGGCTCCAGGAGGGCGACACCGTCCAGATCACCATGCTGGTGGGCGGCAACGCCAGCAACAATCCGGGCGCCTTCTCGTCCCTCTTCCCGGGCGGCAACGGGACGCGCCGTCCTTCGGGCAACTTCACGCCGGGCGCGGACTTCAGCTTCCAGCCCGGCGGGGGAGGGTACGGGGGGTACGGCGGGTACCCGGGCGCTGATCAAGGCGGCAATGGTGCTGGGGCTGGCGCCCAACCCGGCGGGACCGCGACAGGGGGTCGGTAGGCCATGAGTTCTCCTGACGTGGCGCTGACTGCCCCGATGTCGTCCACCCCCGTGGTGGACATGCGGGCGATCTGGAAGACCTACGGGATGGGCCGCAAGGACTCGGCTGTGCGCGTGGACGCGCTGCGCGGAGTCTCCCTCACGGTGGAGCAGGGCGAGTACACGGCGATCATCGGGCCCTCGGGGTCGGGGAAATCCACCCTGATGCACATCATCGGGTGCCTGGACACTCCCACATCCGGCACCTACCTCATCGACGGCGAGGACGCGTCCGACCTGACCGAGCAGGACTTGGCCGACATCCGCAACATCCGTATCGGGTTCGTCTTCCAGCAGTTCAACCTGTTGTCCTCCCTCAATGCATGGCGCAATGTCGAGTTGCCCTTGGCGTACGCGGGCGTGCCCGCTTCCAAGCGCCGTGCCCGGGCCATGGAGGCCCTGGAGGTCGTCGGATTGACTGACCGCGCCTCCCACAAGCCGGGGGAGTTGTCCGGCGGGCAGCAACAGCGCGTCGCGGTCGCGCGAGCCCTGGTGAACAATCCGTCCCTGATCCTGGCCGACGAGCCCACCGGCAACCTGGACTCGGTTTCCACCGCCGACATGCTCACGCTCTTCGGCACGCTGAACGCCGAGGGGCGTACGATCATCCTGATCACCCACGACCCGGATGTGGCCGCGTCGGCCCGCCGTGTGGTGCAGGTACGGGACGGGTGCATCACGGCTGACCATGTGGTGGGTGCTGCGGGCGGACGCTCGTACGTCACCCTGGGGTCGGATGGGTCCACCGATGCACAGGTACGGCCTGACGGGGCGATGTCCGAGGTGGCCAGATGAACGTCGTCCAGATTCTTCGTACGAGTTGGGCCGCCATCGCCACCCATCGCTTGCGGTCCGCACTGACCGTCATCGGCATCTTCATCGGGATCGCGGCCGTGTCCCTGACCATCGGTCTCGGGCAGGGCGCTCAGCGCATGATCTCTGACGAGATCACCTCGCTGGGCTCGAACCTGCTCATCGTCACGCCGGGATCCTCGACCTCCTCGGCGGGGGTGCGCGGCGGCATGGGGTCCGCGACGACCTTGACCATCGATGACGCGACCGCGTTGGCCACCCCGTCCGTGGCCCCGGACATCGCGGGTGTGGCGCCGGTGATGACCTCGTCCCAGTCCCTGACGACGAGCAGCACGAACTGGACATCGACGGCGTACGGGACCACGGCGTCCTGGCTGACCGTGCGCTCCCGTACTGTGCAAGCTGGTCGATTCTTCACCGACGCTGACGTCACCGACTGCGCGACGTCGATCGTCTTGGGTCCGACCACGGCCGAGGAGTTGTACGGGCAGGCCAACATGGCCGTGGGGCAGTCGTTGACCATGGGCACGGCGCAATACACCGTGATCGGTGTCCTGGCCTCCGTGGGGTCGAGCACGATGGGCGACGAGGACGACATCGTCGTCATGCCGTACTCGACCATGAGCCAGCGCATCCTCGGCGGGGTCAACCGGGTGTCCACGATTTATCTCGCGGCCACCTCGCAAAATACCTTGTCAGCGGCCTATCAGGAAGCGACGTCCGCCCTGCTGGCCCGACACGGTGTCTCGGCGTCCTCGGCCGATTTCTCGATCACGAGCTTGCAGTCCGTGCTCGACGTGGCCAGCTCGATCACGGGGACGCTCACCACGGCGCTCGCCGCTCTGGCCGGGATATCCCTGGTCGTGGGCGGGATCGGCGTGATGAACATCATGCTCGTCTCCGTCACGGAGAGGATCCGGGAGATCGGGTTGAGGAAGGCCCTGGGAGCGACTCCCGGGGTGATCAGGCTGCAGTTCCTGATCGAAGCGGCCACCTTGGCTGTGATCGGCGGCATCTTGGGGATTGGTTTGGGTTATCTCGCCGGATGGGCGATCACTCAAGCCATTTCTGTCACGGTCACCATCTCGTGGTCGGCCTGCCTGTTGGCCCTGGGCGTGTCCGCGCTGGTCGGGATCGTCGCCGGAGTCTACCCCGCCAGCCGTGCCGCGAGACTGGCCCCCATCGACGCATTGAGGAGTGAATGATCATGTCGGATCCTGTGGTTCCATCTGTGCCGTCTGCGGGGCCGGGTGTGCCGCCATCTGTGCCGCCCGTGGTGCCTGTCAGTTCCACGCGGGTGACCCGCGGCCAGCGTCGTACCGCACGGCGTCGGCACCTGATCATCGGATTGTCCGTGGCAGTGGTCATCTTGGCTGCGACGGGCGCGGGCACGGCGTACGCCACCAGCCGTCCCGTACCCCTCGACCAACGCTATGTCCTCGGCACGGTCACCACCGGCGACCTGACGAGCACGCTGACCTACACCGGATCGGTCGCCAAGACGAACCAGAAGACGTTGCACTTCCCGACGTCCGGCACTGTCACCGCGGTCAATGTGGCGGCGGGCGACACTATCTCGGCAGGGACGGTGATCGCCACCATCGATACAACATCCTTGTCGCAGGCCGTCGACACGGCCCAGGCCAACCTCGACCAGGCGAATCTCACCCTGTGGGAAGCGGAGAATCCGAGCGCGTCCTCGACGGGCACGGGGTCATCCGGGTCCCCGTCCGATGGTTCCTCGGCGTCCTCGGGGTCCGGGACGACCGGGGGAGATGCGACCGGCGGGACGAATGGCGGCGGGTCGACCGGGAATGGCGGGCCGGGACAGGGCTCCTCGGGTGGCCAAGATTCCGGTGGCGGGGCGGGTTCCGGTGGCGGACCAGGCTCAGGTGGCGGACAGGGCGGGGACGCCCAGACCGACCTCGCCCAGGCTGCGACCGCATTGAGCCAAGCGCGGACGACCGCCGACCAGGCGTCGAGCGCGGTGAGCACGGCCTGTCAGGGCTTGCTGCCGTCGGGATCGTCCACGGACTCGTCTTCGAGCGGGTCGCCGACTGGGTCGACGGACCCGTCCTCCTCTGCGAGCGGGTCGCCCACGGGCGGGTCGCCCGACCAGGGGACCGTTGGCCCGTTGATCACACCGTCTGGCTCGGTGACACCTTCTGCGGGGTCTTCGTCGTCGGCAGCCACTCAGCCGTCGGGCACGGCGAGCACGGGCGGTACGGGTGGCGCATCGACGGTGGCTGGCGCCTCCTCGGCGACACCCATAGTGTCCACCAGTGGTTCCTCCTTGTCGGCCAGCATGATGCCGACGAGTGCGCCGACTCTCCTGGCTGGGGTGCCCGCATCGTCGGGTGGGTCATCGTCGGGCGCGACGTCGTCAATGGGCTCCCCTTCAGGTTCGGTGACGTCATCGACCGACTCAGCGGCGCCGGGCGCCACATCGAGTGGCAGCGGGCAGTCGACGGGCCCGGGGGGTGCTGATGGATCGACGCCCACATCCTCACAGTCCGCTCCGGTCACGGTGGAGGGGTGTCTGACAGCCGTACTGGCCCTGCAACAGGCAGAGGCCGCGTTGTCCCATGCCTCCGACTCCGTCGTGGCCATCGCGACACAGATGATGGCTGACAGTGCGGGTACGAGCCAGTGCACCGTGCCTGGTCAACAGTCGCCGTCCTCGGGTGCGCCGTCATCGGGGCAACCGTCTTCTGATACGCCGTCCTCGTCGCCCGCTTCACCATCGGCTGGCTCTTCGCCGACGGGCACGTCCGGGGCGTCGTCCACATCCAGTTCATCGCCGTCTCGATTGTCGGCGCTCGGCTCGTCAACGACGGGTTCGTCGGGCGCCACGTCATCCCTGGGCGCGTCCGGCGCGAATGGACCCAGCGGATCGTCGGTCGCCGGGGGCTCTGGCTCGTCCGTGTCCGTGGCCACCGCCGAGGCGCAGGTCATGCAAGCCCAGCAGGCGCTGACTCAGGCGCAGGCCAACCTCGCAGCCGCGTCCATGACCTCCCCCATCGACGGCGTGGTCGCGCAGTTGTCCTTCGCGGTCGGTGATTCCGTGAGCGCTGCCACCTCCGTCATCGTGATCGGGTCGGGGCCGGCGACGGTCACCCTGTCCGTACCCGTGTCCCGTGTGCCCCTCCTGCATGCGGGGGAGCAAGCTACCATTGCCCAGAACTCCCTGACTGTCCCAGCCACCGTGACCTCGGTCTCACTCGTGCCCGTGTCGGGCACCAGTTACTCGATCACGATCACGTCCACCGACCCCCAGGCGGACTCCTTGCTGGCCGGGGCGCCCGCGACCGTGACGATCACGACGGACACCGTGTCGAACGCGACCTTGGTCCCGGTGAGCGCGATCACCATGGACTCCTCCGGCACGACGGGCACGGTCCAGGTGGTCGCCAACGGCGAGGTCACCACCCAGACGGTGACGGTGGCGGCCGTCGGCGACACCGCCGTGGCGGTGACTGACGGGGTCCAACCCGGCGACCAGGTCGTCCTAGCTGACACCACAACCGCTCTGCCCACGTCTCTCAACGGCGTCACCCGCGCCCTGAACGGCGGTGGTGGTGGCGGCGGTGGCATGCCCGTCGTCCAAGTCACATCCGGCACGACGGGAAACGGTCCCCGCTGAGGACCCCGGCTGGTGGCCACGGGTGGTTGTCCCTGGCGGTGGTCCTGGGCTAGTCATCTCAGGTGGTCGAGGACGGCTGCCTCGCCCCGCTCCCGTCGGTCTCTGCGCTCGTCCGGCCCCGTCTCGCCTGTCACCGTCTCGCCTGTCACCGTCCCTCTTCATCCGCCTCCGTCACCGTCCCTCTTCGCCCCCGTCCCCCCTCTCCACAGCAAGAAACCCTGTCATCCCCCGCACGAGTGACACTAAATTGAGGTCATTCCCTCCCGAAACAGCGTGAAACCCCAGAATGAGTCGAAATTATGCGTCACTCGATCGCGTGTGACAACGGACATAAATCGACAACTATGGCCGCTGACTCGGGGTACACGCTGGTTGTGGGCACCGGCGTGGACATGACCATCGTTGACACTGCCACCGAGGACTAGTCGGGCAGACGGCCCACCACCCGGTCTAGACTGGCACCCATGCCTGGCCTGGACCGTCGCGACGAGTTGAGCAGCCCCGTCATGGGGGCGGAGTTGCTCGAGCGTCTGCGACAGGGCGCGGTGGATCTGCCGGATTACCGCACGGGTCAGCCCATCGAGGTGACCTTCGCCGGGGCGGGGGAGACGTACGTCGTGTGGAGGGTCCGCCACAGGAGCACGGATGTCCTTCTGCGGCTCCCCTTCGATCCGGCGCCGGACTCCCAGCGCTCGATGGTCAGCGAGTTCGCCGCTTTGGGGAGGGTTCCGCAGGGCTTGGGACCGCGCGGTTTGTCGTACAGCGACACGGACGAGAATCCTCTGGGCTTGCGGCACATGCTCACCACGTACCTGCCCGGACAAGCGAAAACGCCAACCGACTGGACGGACGACGATCTCGCCGGACTGGCCGGCGCCTTCGCCGCACTCCATCGGGACACCACCGACCTCCACGGGCCAGTGGACGCGCCAACGGGCGGGTCCATCGACCTCGTGGCGGAGATGGACTCCACGTGGCAGTGGTGGTCGCAGCGCCAACCCGACGTTGTCGCCGAGCCCGAGATCGCCCACCTGTGGGAGCGGGTACGGGAGTACGTGGGCGCGCGCGCGAGCGTGGTCGCCCGGCTCACTCGGTTCCCGCTGGTCCACGGTGACGCCTGCGCCACCAACGTCCTGATCGACCATGGCGTCGTGCGCCTGATCGATTGGGAGTGGGCTGAGTACTCCGACCCCGCACGCGACCTGGCCCTGATCGGCGGTGAGGTGTACGGCGGGCCGTGGTACGTCCCCATGGACTCCGCGCGGGTGAGCCTGTTCCTCTTGACGTACGCCCGGCTCGCCGGGCTGGACGGATCCGCCCTGGGCGATCTCGACGCCCGACGCCAGGCCTGGCTCGCCTACGATCGTTTCATGACCGGGCTGTTGTTGGAGACCCGTGCCCGGTCCCTGGCGGGTATGGGTGGTCATGGTGAGCCCGACTATCGCGGCGCCGCGATCACGGTACGGGCGACGCTGGGGAGCCTGCTGGATCGCGGGTGACACTGGCGTGTCTGTGTACTGGGCGTATCAATGACGGCCGGTCGAGCAGGGCAATGCCCATTGTTACACAAGCTCGAGTGACATGAAATTGCGATTTTCTCGGCATTATTGAGCCCTATCACCAGGGGCGGGCCGACATAACATGTCACTCGAACGAGGGTGACATGACCTGTTGTAGCGAATGCCGTCAGGGTATCAGCAGATGACTCGCCGTCTGAGTATTAGCGGACCTCTCGCCGCCTGAAGGACATCGCCCCGATCATGATCGTTCCACCGAGCATGACCACGCACAGGGCAGCCCAGGGGATGCCATGATCGACCGTTCCACCGGTCGTGATCGAGCCGGGCGGCCGTGTCGAACTGCCGGGACTGTTCGACCCTGGCGCCGTCGGGGGCGGGGTCGTCGGGGTGGACACGGGGACCAGCTGGATGTGCAACGTCGCCGAGACCTGGGCCGGTCCAGGCGCCTGGATGGTCTGGATGCCACTGGATGCGGGGTCGTACTGGCACGTGGTCTGGCCGAGGCCCCCGTACCAGGTGCAGAGGTATCCGGGCGCTGATACGTTGGCGACCAGAACGGAACCCGGCGTCACTCTCGCCCACCAGGTGCTGTTGTCGCCCACCGGGTCAGTCTGGCAGTTGGTGGTCGCCCCGTCCACCACTTCGCAGATCTGGTACGTCTTGTCCGGAACGCCATTGAGCGGGTCCGCCTCGATGGTGATGATGGCTTGTGGTGCGAGGGTGAAGTCCTGGCCAGTCACATCTCCGCCCGCCGCCGGAACCGGGACGACCGTCACCGTGGGGATGGTGGAGACATCGCCGGACGGTTGTCCGATGAAGCCGCCCAGCCATGACTGCTGGTACCCGCTCCCGACCCCGTACACCGCGTACTGGCCACCGGGGTCGACCTCGGCTGAGTATGTCGTCGTGCCCTCGACTGGATCGGCGGGCGGGCCGTCAGGGGTGTCGAAGGAGGTGCTGTTTGATGTGGTACCGAACACGCCGTTGATCGTCGTTGAGGTGATGCTGATCACTGTGGTTGTGGCAGGAGAGTCATAGGATCCGGGTATGAAGATGACGTCCAGGATCGTTGTGATGGTGACCCCTTCCGACGTGCAGGTCAGCTCAGCACCGGGCGCGGGGACGGCACAGACCTCGACCATGGGGTTGGAATCGAAGAGATCCCCGAACTCCCAGGGCGGTATGGTGATCGTGCCCGAAATGGTCGCTCCGGTGTCGGCCTGCGACACGGGCGCCACGGCGAGCAAGGACGTTGTGGCAAGGGCACTCGCTGCTAGGAGTGCGAGGATACGGTGTCGCATGGTACCTCCATTGGGTGTTCATGCCTGTCATAGGCGAGAACAAGTCCGGTACTGGCGTACCGAATGTGACGGGACAAACACTATCACGGGGATATCATCAGGCGTGTAGAGGGTGCCGCGCCTCATCGGTCACGGGTTCCACCGATGTCCGCAGTTCTGACAAATGGCTTCGGTGACGCGGCGGGTCTTGGTCTTGGAGTTGGTGATGGCGGGGATGATCAGGATCAGCCCGAAGGTGCACACGGCGAGAATGATCCACAGCGTCCAAGCGACGCACCCGCGCCTCTTCGTCTCGGACTCCGTGACGCCTTGGACGGTGACATTGGCGCTGTGGCACTTCGGGCAGCGCACCTGGTTCTTCTGCTCCGCACGGCTCATGGGCTGGGCTGACGCGTACTGTTGGCCCGAGACGTACGGCGAGGATGGGGGTACGGGGACCTCGACGGGCTTCGTCTGCTCCGTCCACGCCGTGCCGTCGTGGTACCTCATCTGAGCCGGGTTCTGCGGATCGGGATACCAAGCGGCCGAATAATACTGCGGTTGATGCGTCATGGGTCCAGGGTAGTGGAGTCGCCTTGTGGCGCCTAATGGCGCGGTGGCGTGGGCGTGGTGATGGTCACGCCCAGATCGTCGAGATTGGCGCTGCGTAGATACGGTCGGAGAGACGGAAAGAGTACTTCCCTGTGTGGAGGACGACTCCGCACAGGAAGGCATCGCCGATCTGGTCGCGTAACCAGATGAGATGGCGTGCGTCGCTGATATCGGGCGCGGCCCCAGCCTTGACCTCGAGGCCCACCAGCCGTCCTTGGCCGTACTCAAGAACGAAATCAACCTCATGTCGGCCACCATGGTCCCTCAGATGGTGCCATGATGGCTGGGTGTCGCACAGGGGCAACTCTGGTCGGATTTGCATAGCGACAAAGGTTTCCAGGATCCGTCCCAAGAGGTGCGAGTCTTTGAGGACTGTGTCGTCGGAGACACGGAGAACTGTCATGAGGAGGGCGGTGTCGATGACGAATCGCTTGGGCAATGCAGTGAGGCGGGTGAGACGGTTGGACCACCAGGCGGGAACTCGGTCGGTGAAGAAGACAGATTCGAGGAGGGCCTGGTATCGGGATGCGGTCTTCCGTCCGATGCCAGAGGCGTCCAAGAGTGTGGCTTCGTCGACGACGCAGCCGCTGACAGCTGCCATTGCGTCGACGTAGGATGCTAGCTTGGTGATGTCGGGGTCTCCGCCAGCGGTGGCGATGTCACGGGACAACAATTCGGCGAGATAGCCGCGTAACCAGGCCAACCGCGACCGGCCCTGTAAGCGCAGTGCCGATTCCGGTAACCCCCCCTGGGCCGCCATGGCTATGTAGTCCGTGATCGTGGCTGCTGGACCGGGTGGCAACTGATCGAGGGCATTGCGAGCAACCCGATCCAGGAAAGAATCGGATTCAACACAGTGATTGATCTCACGCCTGGTGAGAGGATAAGTCGGAATGCGTGTGACGCGCCCAGTGCCTGCCCAGGTTTTCTGAATAGCGGCGCTGATGCTGCCGGTGAGGATGAATCTGCCAGGGGTGGGGTCCGTGTCCACGCGCTCTTTGATGGCATCAAGAACTTCGGGGACTTCTTGCCACTCGTCCAGGAGGACGGGCGGTTCCAGGCGGTCCAGCGCAGCGCTCGGGTCGGCTCGGAAGAGGGTGGCGTCGTCATGCCGGTTCAGACGGACCACGCTCGTGGCGTACCGCATGGCCGTCGTGGTCTTGCCGCATGCACGAGGCCCGACGAGGCTCACTGCGGTCAGGTTTGACAACAGCTCGGGCAGCACGTTGTCGAGTAGGCGAGGCACGTAATCTGTCATGAGAAGATTCTAGCAATCTTTATCGCAATGTCCACTTTTATACAGCGATGATGTCCACAATTCTGCACTGGTTATGTCTACAATTCTGCACCGGTTGCGTCCAGTTTAATGCATGCTGGGTGCCCGCACCGGGACGGTGTGCACTGTCCTTCTGCCCACCTCGCGATCGGCGGTCGATGGGATTCTCGCCAGGCGTTTCGATGGCCATGAAGAAGGACTCGAGATGTACAAGCAGGCATTGGCGTCGGCCGAACAGATCTGGCATGACATGAAGCCTGCGTTGGGGCCCGAGGTGCTGTCCGAACTCGCCCAGCATCCCCAACCATCGCCGACACATTTGCTCGATCATGCTCAGATCGGCCCGGAAGCATCATCGTCATGCCACCCAAAGTACGAAGATGTCGCATGATGGTGGCATGATCGCATGACCAAGAGTATTCAGGAGCAACTCCCAGACCTCGTGGCACGGGTGCGGAGCCGATCAGAGCCTCGTGTTGGCCGTTGTCGCTCGGCAGCAGCGGTTACGGCCACGACTGTTCGGCTCGGGAGACGCGGAGTCAGTTCTGCTCGGTCAAAATGTCGTCGCACGCCGTTAGAATTTCACCATGCATTTTGTACCACGCCCCGGGGGTCTTTTCTGATGGCCCGCGCCACGAAGCCGAAACCTCAGAAATCCCTGGAGCAGCGACTGTGGGATGCCGCAGACGCGCTGCGGGGCAACCAAGAGCCGAGCGAATACAAGCATGTCGTGCTAGGCCTGGTGTTCCTGAAGTACATCTCTGACCGGTTCGACGAGCGCCGCGAGGCCTTGGCGAACGAGCTTGAAGCCGACGGTCTCACCAGTGACGATCAGGCCCGTTTCCTGGAGGACCGCGACGAGTACACCTCCAACAATGTGTTCTGGGTGCCAGAAGACGCCCGCTGGGCGTACCTGCAAGCGAGCGCGAAGCTGCCTGAGATTGGCTCTAGGATCGACAAGGCGATGGATGGGATCGAACGCGCTAACCCGACTCTGAAGGGAGTGCTGCCTCGCAACTACGGACGTGAGGGCTTGGATAAGGGCAGGCTCGGCCAGTTAGTCGATCTCATCGGCTCGATCGGCTTCGGTTCGGATCAGGATCATGGCTCCGATGATGTGCTGGGTCGGGTGTATGAGTATTTCCTGGGCCAGTTCGCGGGTAAAGAGACAGGCAAAGACGCCGGCGCTTTCTACACGCCGCGAAGCGTGGTGCGGGTGCTGGTCGAGATGCTGGAGCCTTACAAGGGCCGTGTCTACGACCCATGTTGCGGATCGGGTGGCATGTTCGTCCAATCGGCGGGTTTCGTCGAGGCGCACCAAGGAAAGCGCACCGACTTGAGTGTGTACGGACAGGAGTTCACGGACACGACGTGGAAACTGGCCCGCATGAACCTGGCTCTGCGCGGTATCGAAGCCGATCTAGGCGATCATTCTGCCGACTCGTTCACGTCTGACCTGCACCCAACCTTACGGGCCGACTTCGTGCTGGCGAACCCGCCGTTCAATGTCTCCCATTGGTGGGATGGCAAGCTGGCGGACGATCCACGTTGGAAGTACGGCGTGCCCCCGCAGGGTAACGCGAACTTCGCCTGGGTGCAGCATTTCTTGTATCACTTGTCACCGACTGGGACGGCCGGGTTCGTGCTGGCGAATGGGTCACTGTCGTCGAAGACGGGCGGTGAGGGTGAGATTCGCCGCAAGTTGGTCGAGGCCGAACTGGTGGACTGTATCGTCGCCATGCCCGACAAGCTGTTCTTCAATACCGGCATTCCGGTCAGCTTGTGGTTCTGCTCGAAGGAGCGGGCCGGCAATGGGCATCGCAAGCGTCTGGGCGAGGTGCTGTTCATTGACGCCCGCAAGCTCGGTCGCATGGAGACCAGGCGTCTGCGGGTGCTGGACGACGCCGACGTCGCCCGCATCGCCGACACCTATCATGCCTGGCGCAACCATGACAGTGACTATGAAGACATACCAGGTTTCTGCAAGTCGGCATTGTTGGGTGAGATATCCGGTCACGATTTCGTCCTGACCCCAGGTCGCTACGTCGGCGCCGAGGCGCCAGAGGACGACGGCGAGCCGATCGAGGAGAAGATCGCCCGCCTGACGGCCGAGTTGTACGCCGAGTTCGACAGGGGACGTGACCTCGAAGCCGAAGTCAGACGACGGCTGAGCAACCTGAAATCTATTGAGCTAGACTAGTGTCATACATGTATGACAAAGGAGTGGAGATGCTAGCAGTCAGGTTGTCCGAGGAGACCGAGGCGCGTCTGGAACGCTTGGCCACGCGTACGGGCCGCACGAAGTCGTACTACGCCCGCGAGGCCATCGAACACTACATCGATCAGATGGAAGAGATGTTCTGGGCCCAAGAGGCCGTCGCCCACTGGGAGGCCAGCGACAAGCACACCATCTCAGCCACCGAGCTTGACGCCTTGCTGGAGTCGTGACCATGTGGGAATTGCGGTACGCCGATGATGCGACAGATCAGCTGCTGCGGCTGGATCGTCCTATCGCCAGGTGCATCAGGACGTACCTGGTCGAAACGGTCGCATCGGGTGATCCACGTTCCTGCGGTCGCGGTCTGATGGGCCCGTCGGCAGGCTATTGGCGCTACCGGGTCGGCGACTATCGCGTGATCGCCTACATAGAGGACGACCGCCTAGTTGTGATAGCCGTGGCAGTGGGCCACCGCTCCGAGGTGTACAAGGAGGCGTCATGACACAACATTCCGAACTCGACTGGGGACCAGAACTCGAGATTGAAGTGCGCACGCGTCTGGGAGCGCTGACTTCATGGCGGTAGTTTGGCGAAACATGACACTAGGCGATCTGGCACGCGCACCTGGAGGCGTTATCCAGACCGGGCCGTTCGGCAGTCAACTTCACACTAGTGATTACTCTTCTTGTGGCACACCCGTGGTCATGCCAACAAACATCCGCGATCTCAGAATCGACGTGACAGGCATAGCCCGTGTGGGGCAGCACCATGTGGATCGGCTTGCACGTCACATTCTGCAAGACGGGGACATCATCTATAGCAGACGAGGCGACGTTGAAAAGTGCGCACTGATCACGCCAGATGAGTCAGGTTGGCTCTGCGGCACAGGATGTCTACTGGTGCGCATCAAGGGCATCAACCCCCGCTACCTTGCCTATGCGCTTTCGTTACCAGCAACGCGAGCCTGGATAGCTCAACATGCAATCGGCGCGACTATGCCAAACCTCAACACTGACATCCTTCGCGAGGTGCCGATCTCGATACCTGACCGCGAAACTCAAGATGCCATCGCCGCCACCCTCGGCGCCCTCGACGACAAGATCGACTCCAACCGGCGAGCTCGAACTCGGGCAAGGGAGCTTGGTTCGGCACTATTGGCGACCGCAACGACCTCGGCAACATCACGGATGACTAGCCTCGGGTCCGTTACAGCATCAATTACCCGCGGTGTGACACCGCAATATGCAGATGACGATCAGAACGCGCCGCTGGTGTTGAATCAGAAGTGCATCCGGGATGGATGGGTCACCACATCCGCAGCACGGCGAATGCGTGACAAGCCTGTTGCTGATGAGAAGCGCGTGGCAGGCGGAGACATTCTCGTATGCTCTACGGGCACTGGGACGTTGGGCCGTGTCGGTCGCTGGCACTCAGGTACCGTTTTCGCAGACAGTCATGTGAGCATCGTCAAACCTCAGCCACATGCTGCACAGCCGACCGTTCTCGCCTTCTGTCTGCTCCAGCGCGAGGCAGACATCGAGGCGCTGGCAACAGGGAGCACCGGGCAGACTGAACTCAACCCAAGTCGGTTGGCTTCACTGATACTGACATTACCCAACGAAGCGGAACAACGGCGGCTTGAGCCTGTTCTACTTGATCTCGAAGACAAGGCGAACTCGCTGCTGAGCGAGGAACTAGCACTATCTACCCTCCGCGACACTCTTCTCTCTGAGTTGCTGGGAAATCATCTCGTCGCAAGTCAGGGGAACAGTCGATGAGCGCAGACGACTCACAAGAGCTCCGACTACGGTTCTATGGCCTCCAAGGCTATGGCACTCATTTCCAGGCCGAACAAGCTTGTAGGCTGAGCATCATAGGGAGGGGGCAGTGCCTATGACCCGGGATCTACCCCAGTCGGACATCGTCATCTATCAGACGGATGACGGTCAGACCAAGATCAATGTCCGGATGGTTGACGAGACCGTCTGGTTGTCACTGGACCAAATGGCTGACCTGTTTCAGCGGGACAAGTCGACGATCTCTCGGCATATCGCCAACGTGTTCAACGAAGGTGAGTTAGGGCGCCAGGGAACTGTTGCAGATTTTGCAACAGTTCAAACTGAGGGCAATCGGCAGGTAACCCGCCGGGTTACCTACTACAACCTAGACGTCATCATCTCGGTTGGTTACCGGGTGAAGTCGCTACGCGGCACGCAGTTCCGGCGCTGGGCGTTGGGTGTGCTGAAAGACTACCTGACCAAGGGATTCGCCATGAACGACCCGGTGCTGAAGCAGATGGGCGGCGGCGTCTACTGGCGGGAGCTTCTGGAACGCATCCGTGACATACGGTCGTCGGAGAAGGTGTTCTACAGGCAGGTGCTTGACCTCTACGCCACCAGCGTCGACTATGACCCGCATGCAGCGGTCAGCATCGAGTTCTTCAAGATCGTACAGAACAAGATGCACTACGCCGCCCACGGCCACACGGCCGCTGAGGTGATTAGGGACAGGGCAGATGCCGGTCAGCCGTTCATGGGCTTGACGGTGTTCGACGGCACGCGGCCGCACCGCAGCAAAGTGGTTGTGGCGAAGAACTACTTGACCCAGGACGAACTGGCAACCCTCAACCGTATGGTGTCGGCCTTCCTCGACTTGGCGGAACTGCGGGCCATGCAGCACGTCCCGATGCACATGAAAGACTGGATTGCGGAGTTGGACGACTTCGCCACCCGATACGGCAAAGGGGTGCTGCCTGGCCCTGGCGGCGTCAGCCACGAGACCGCCGTCGAGCATGCCGCCGCCGAGTACGACGAGTACGTCAAGCGCCTAGCCGAAGACCTGTCACCGGCAGAGCAGGACTACTTGAACGCGATCAAGGTCACCCAACAACAGCTCGAACGATCCGAGTCGCAATGAAGCACATCACTGAGTCTGTCGTTGAAGCCGCCGTCCTGGAATGGTTCGACGAGCTTGGGTATGGGGTGGGGCATGGGCCTGACTTCGCGCCGGAGGGCGCTACGCAGGAGCGTGACTCATTCGAGCAGGTGATCCTGATGGGGCGGCTCCACGACGCGGCCCTACGCTTGAACCCGGGGTTGTCTGATGCCGTGCTGGTTGAGGCACTGAGCCGCCTGGCCCGTGTCGAGTCGCAAAACCCGGTGGCAGAGAACCGGCGCGTCCACACCCTGGTGGTGGACGGTGTGCCGGTGGAGTATCGCGATGCCGAGGGCTCGCTGCGGACCACGCGGGTTCGTCTGATCGATTGGGATCACCCTGACAACAATGACTGGTTGGCGGTCAACCAGGTGACGGTGGTGGAAAACCACCACAACCGTCGTCCTGACGTGGTGGTGTACGTCAATGGCTTGCCGCTGGGGCTGTTCGAGCTGAAGAACCCAGGCGACGAGAATGCGACACTGAGGAAGGCGTGGCAGCAGATCCAGACGTATCGGGCTGAGATTCCATCGGTCTTCCAGGCGAACGCGGTGACGATCATTTCAGATGGGACGTCGGCGGCGATGAGTTCGTTCACTGGCACTTTCGAGCATTATGCGCCGTGGAAGACGATCGACGGGCGGGAGGTCGTGACGGACCGTCCAGCATTGGAGGTGCTTGTCAAAGGGGTCTTCGATAAGACTCGCTTCCTCGACGTGGTGCGCAATTTCGTCGTGTTCTCGGATGAGACGATAACTGACCCGAAGACAAAGCAGCGGGTGAAGACGATGGTGAAACGGGTGGCGAAGTACCACCAGTATTGGGCGGTCAACGCGGCGGTTGAGTCGACCGTTCGGGCGTCACAGCCAGACGGTGACCGGCGCGGCGGCGTGGTGTGGCATACGCAGGGCTCGGGCAAGAGCTTCGAGATGGTGTTCTACGCGGGCAAAGTCATGCGCGACCCCCGGATGGGCAACCCGACGTTGGTGTTCATCACCGATCGCAACGACCTAGACGACCAGTTGTACACGGAGGTGTTCGCTCCGGCGTCGGTGCTGCCGGAGCGTCCCGTCCAGGCTGACTCGCGGGCCGAGTTACGCACCCTGTTGCGGCGAGCGTCGGGCGGGATCGTCTTCACGACGTTGCAGAAGTTCGCGCCTGACGACGGCGACCGGAACCCAGTGCTGACCGACCGTCGCAACGTCATTGTGGTGGCGGATGAGGCGCACCGTTCGCAGTACGGGTTCGGCGAGACGCTGGACAAGCACGGGCGCCTGAAGGCGGGCCTGGCGCAGCATCTGCGTGATGCGCTGCCGGGCGCGACCTATCTGGGCTTCACGGGCACGCCGATCGAGACGTCGGACAAATCGACGCGTAGCGTCTTCGGTGATTATGTCGACGTCTACGACCTGACCAGAGCGGTTGAGGATGGCGCGACAGTGCCGATCTACTACGAGTCCAGACTCGCGAAGGTGGCACTGTCAGCGGCCGACATGGCGACTATTGACGAACGGGCCGATGAGATCACTTCCGAGACAGATGAGGCGAGTGCGTCGAAGGCGAAGTCGCGATGGTCCAGGCTCGAAGCCATTGTCGGCGCAGAGGATCGCCTTGACCTGATCGTCACCGACATCGTGCAACACTGGGAGAAACGCCGGGCCGCGCTGCTTGGAAAGGCGATGATTGTGGCGATGAGCCGCCGGATCGCGGTGCGACTGTATGAAAAGATCGTCGAGTTGCGGCCCGAATGGCATTCCGACGACCCTTCCCAAGGCGTCATTAAGGTCATCATGACCGGCTCGGCCACCGACGAGGCATCCTTCCAGTCGCACATCCACCCCCGCGACGAGCGGGAACTGATTAAGGCTCGCATGAAGGATCCGAACGATCCACTGCAGATGGTGATCGTGCGCGACATGTGGCTGACAGGTTTCGACGCGCCGAGCTTGAACACCATGTACGTTGACAAGCCGATGCAGGGCGCCGGCCTGATGCAGGCCATCGCCCGGGTCAATAGGACGTTCCGCGATAAGCCGGGTGGTTTGATCGTCGACTACATCGGTCTGTTCGCCAACCTTCAAGATGCCCTGGCCATCTATTCCCCATCCGACCGGAAACAGGCCGGTGTGCCCATCGGCCACATCATCGACGTGATGGTGGAGAAACACGACATCGTGAAAGGCATCCTGTACGGCTGCCCGTACGACTCGTCACCCAATCTGCCGGCGTCGGAGCTTCTGGCCGAACACGCTCGAGTGCTCGATTTCGTCATGGCTGATCCGCAACGTACGGAGCGGTTCAATGACCAGGTGCTGGGCTTAGCGAAGGCGTACGCCTTGACCGGGGCCAGCACTGAGGCCGCCGCGATACGTGACGACGTGCGCCTGTTCACCGATGTGCGGGCCGCGATCCTGAAGATTCAACACCCTGACTCTGGACGGGGCGGTTCTGGTGCCGTGGAAGTCGACACCGCCATCGGCCAGTTAGTCAATGAGGCCGTTGCCGCCGACGAAGTCATCGACATCTACAAACTTGCCGGGGTCGATACTCCCGAGTTGTCGCTGCTGTCCGACGAGTTCCTCGACACTCTGGCGCACAAGCCGCAGCCGAACCTTCAATTGGCCCTGCTGCGTAAGCTGATCGGCGACCAGATACGCACCGTCTCGCGGACCAACATTGTCACGTCACGCAAGTTCTCCGAGCAATTGCAGCAAGCGATCAACGCTTACACTAACCGATCGCTGTCGACCGCCGAGGTCATCGCCCAACTGGTCGAATTGGCCAAAGACATGCGTGCCGACGCCGACCGACCGCAGAAGTTGGGTTTGTCGGTGGCTGAGACGGCGCTGTACGACGCCATCGTCCAAAACGATGCCGCTGTTCTCCAGATGGGCGACGACACTCTGAAACACATCGCCATCGACCTGGTCAACGCCGTTCGTTCATCTGTCACCATCGATTGGACGGTCAAAGAGTCCGTTCGAGCCACCATGCGATCTAGGATCAAACGGCTCCTCGCCAGGTACAAGTACCCGCCAGACAAGGAAGCGCGAGCCGTCGAACTCGTCCTCGAGCAAGCCGAACTCATCGCTGGAACAGAAGAGAAAGACATCTGACAAGAAGGCGCGCTCTCACGCAAGAAGTGTGTTGAGGCGCATATGGGGCGCGTGGAAACCAAAAACCCCTTGCTAAACCATGTCTAGCAAGGGGTTTTGTATGTGCGCGAGAGAGGAGTTGAACCTCCACCCCGTTGCCGGGACTGGCACCTGAAGCCAGCGCGTCTGCCATTCCGCCACTCGCGCGCTCGAAAAACATTAGCACATGAGGGGCGTACGACCTAACCGTGCGCTCAGATGCGGCGATACCGGGCGCTGAACGGGCGCCTCATGGCTGACGCCTCGCGCGAAACCACGAAAGACGTGCTACTGTAAGGAACATGTCCCGTCGAGACCGCTTCTTCTCCATCGCCGTCACTGGCGCGGTCTTGGTGTGTTGTCGAATGCTCTGAGGGCAGTGGGTGCAAAGCGTAATCTTCATTGCGCATCTGTCTCGTCGGCCGTGACTGGCCACCAGACTCCCGCACTGTCCTTGTGAAACACCTCTCTCCCATTCGACAAGGAAAAACATTATGACTTACCATCCCGACACGCTCTCCGTCCATGCGGGGCAGGAGACGGCCGACCCCACCACCCATGCCCGTGCCGTCCCGATCTACCAGACCACGTCGTACGTCTTCGACGACACACAGCACGCCGCCGACCTGTTCGCCCTGCGCACGCCGGGCAACATTTACAGCCGCATCATGAACCCCACCGAGGACGTCTTCGAGGTACGCATGAACGCCCTCGAAGGGGGAGTGGGGGCGCTGGCCACCGCGTCCGGCGCCGCCGCGATCACGTACGCCGTGCTCAATCTGACGTACGCCGGGGACAACGTCGTCGCCCTGTCCACCCTGTACGGCGGGACGTACGCCCTCCTCGCCCACACGCTGGCGCAGTACGGGATCGAGGCCCGGTTCGTGGACCCCACCAAGCCCGAGGACCTCGCCGCCCACGTGGACGCCAAGACGAAACTCGTCTTCGGAGAGTCCATCGGCAACCCGGCCGGCAACGTCATCGACATCGACGCGTGGAGCGAGGCCGCCCACGCCCTCGGCCTGCCGTTGATCATCGACAACACCGTGCCCACACCGCTGCTGGCCCACGTGTTCGACCATGGCGCGGACGTGGCCGTCCACTCGGCCACCAAGTACATCGGAGGCCACGGCACCACCCTCGGCGGGGTGATCGTGGACTCGGGACGCTTCGACTGGGCGGCCCAGGCTGACCGTTTCCCCGGTCTGGCCAAGCCGGATAACGCGTACCACGGCACGGTGTGGACGGAAGCGGCCGGGGCCGCGGCGTACATCCTGCGAGCCCGTACCGTCCTCCTGCGCAACACCGGCGCCACGATCGCGCCGCTCAACGCCTGGCTGCTGCTCCAGGGGTTGGAGACCCTCCCGCTGCGCATCGAACGGCATTCGAGCAACGCCCTCACGGTGGCGAACCACCTGGAGTCCCATCCCGACGTGGCATGGGTGAACTACCCTGGCTTGGTATCCTCGCCGTACAAAGCGGTGGCCGACAAGGTGCTGACAGGTCGCGGGTACGGAGGAATCTTGAGTTTCGGGTTGAAGGCTGGCCGCCAGGGCGGCTCGACCTTCGTCGAGGCTCTGGAGTTGTTCTCGCACTTGGCCAACATCGGCGACGCGAAGTCGCTGGCGATCCATCCAGCGACGACGACCCACTCCCAACTGAGCGATGAGGAGTTGGTCGGCGCCGGGGTCGCACCCGAAGCGGTGCGCCTCAGCATCGGGATCGAACACGTCGAAGACCTGATCGGCGACCTCGATCAGGCTCTCGCAAAGTCACGAAAGAAAGGTATGTGATGAACTACGCTGAAGACGCCACACAGTTGGCGGGGCGTACGCCGCTCGTGCGGATCAACAAGTTGTACGCCGGGTCGAAGGCCCTCGTGCTGGCGAAACTGGAGTTCTACAACCCCGCCAGTTCGGTCAAGGACCGCGTGGGCGTGGCCATCATCGACGCGGCCGAGGCCTCCGGGGCGTTGAAGCCGGGCGGCACCATCGTGGAGGGCACGTCGGGCAACACCGGCATCGCGTTGGCGTGGGCCGGCGCCGCTCGTGGGTACAAGGTCATCCTGACGATGCCGGAGACGATGAGCCGTGAGCGGCGCACCCTGTTGCGCGCTTTCGGCGCCGAACTCGTCCTCACGCCGGGGTCGGAGGGTATGAAGGGCGCCGTGGCACGGGCCGAGAAGATCGTCGCCGAGACGCCTGGCGCCATCCTGGCCAGCCAGTTCGCCAACCCCGCCAACCCCGCGATCCACCGGGCGACCACGGCCGAGGAGATCTGGGCCGACACTGATGGCGCGGTGGACTGCTTCGTCGCCGGCATCGGCACGGGCGGCACGATCACCGGAGTCGGGCAGGTCCTCAAGGAGCGCAAGCCCGGGGTACGGGTCATCGGCGTCGAACCCGCCGAGTCGCCGCTGCTGACCGAAGGGAAGGCCGGGCCGCACAAGATCCAGGGGATCGGCGCCAACTTCGTCCCCGAGGTGCTCGACCAGTCGATCATCGACACCGTGATCACCATCCCCAGCGAGGTCGCCCTCGATTGGGCGCGACGCGCGGCCAAAGAAGAGGGCTTGTTCGTGGGCATCTCCGCTGGCGCGGCCCTGGCCGCCGCGGCCCAGGTGGCCGCACGCGAGGAGGCTGCGGGGAAGACGATCGTCGTCATCATTCCCGACGCGGGCGACAGGTACATGTCCACCGCCTTGTACGCGGATCTGCTGGACTCGTGATGGCCGGCGAGGACATGTTCGGCTCGGGACCTGGGGCGCAGCCCCGGGTCCGGGCCCCCCGCCTCGGCGGCGGCCAGCAAGGGACGACCGGCTCGTCGGACGCGAGTCGTCGCCATGGACGGGGGTCCCGTCCCGCATCCCCCGGTGTGATCCGCAAGGTCGTCCAGCATATGGCGGAGGACCTGTCCGCGGCCATGCGTGAGGACCCCGCGGCGACCTCCAAGGTGATGGTCGCGTGCATGTACCCGGGCGTCCACGCGGTGTGGGCGTACCGTATCGCCCACGCCATGTGGAATCGATCACCGATCTTGAAGCCGTGGGCGCGCGTGCTGTCCCAGTTCGCACGGTTCTGGACCGGCATCGAGATCCACCCGGGCGCGACCATCGGACGACGTTTCTTCATCGACCACGGCATGGGCGTCGTCATCGGCGAGACCGCCGAGGTGGGCGACGACGTGTTGATGTACCACCAAGTCACCTTGGGTGGACGTTCCCGAGGCCGATTCAAGCGTCACCCCACCGTCGGCAACCGCGTCCTCCTAGGCGCGGGCGCCAAGCTGATCGGTCCGATCATGGTAGGCGACGATGCCAAGATCGGCGCGAACGCCCTAGTGGTCGACGATGTCGCCCCCGGCACGGTCGTGGTCGGCATCCCCGGCAAGAAGAGGATAGGCGACGTGATCGCCTGAGCGAAGAAATGATGCGGCGCCGAGTGGGAGAACTCCCCTCGGCGCCGCACTATTGTTCACGGTGTTGAGGTGGCTGAGGTTCTGTCAGACCCCTCAGCGCTGTGAGCGCACGAACCCAGCCGCCTGCGCCGCCTCCTCGGAGGAGAACCAGACGTCCCCGCCCGTACGGGAGTATCCGGCCGCATCAGGCAGGTGGTACTTCATGGATCGCTCGTTGCCCTTGATCACGAAACCTTCGGGCGGTGTGGGACCCGCGTACGACCCCTCGCCATAGGGCTGGGCGCCAGCATCCGCCTCGACGCCCGAATCGGCGGTCGCCGCGTCCTCAGCCGGGGTATGGGCAGGGGCGACGGTGTCGATGTCCACGAGGACCTCGTCGATCTCGTAGTCGTCGTCAGGGTAGACGTAGGGTTCGTCCGGCTCGTACGCCGCCCAATCCTCACGGCTGCCCAGGAAGGTACGAATGGCGATGGCCAGCGCGCCCACCACGGCGCCGACGGCCGCGACCGTGGCGATAGTCTTCGCTTTGGACGATTTCTTGGACTTGACCAGTTCCGTGGTCAGGGCCGAGATCGACGCGTCGGCACGCTCGTCCAGGTGGGCGAGGATCTCGCGGGCCCCGGCGCCGGCGGGTGTGGCGGCCACCTCGTGGAGAACCTCGATCAGCTTGGGCAGGAGGTCCTCTTGGACCGCCTTCTGGGCGCGGTCGACAGCCGGGGTCACCTTCTCCAGAGCGGAGTTGACGCTGGGCTGCATGCGCTCGACCTTGTCGGCGGCGATCCCCGCTGCCCGCCGTGTCGCGTCCTTCGCCGCCTCCCAGGCGTCGTCGGCCACAGGAGCGACCTTCTTCGCAGCGGCATCCAGCAGGGGAGTGATCCGCTCGACTGCCTCATCCCATGCTGCGGCCCCCTGTTCGGCCACGGTTTTCGCCTTGTCAGCAGCAGTTTCAAGGATGTCTTCTGTGCGAATAATCATTGTGATCCTTACGTTTGTGACTCCTCATGGAGTACTACAAGCTTACTGCGATCTCGTTGTTTCAGAACCCTGACATTCCCCTGACGCGCCATGTACGGACAAATGACGGAAATTCATATCGGGCGGGGCAGACCTGGCAGAATGGGCTGTGCGCTTGGCGGCCCCCTGGATCCGACCCTGGCAGGTTCGGTATCTCACGAGGGGCGCTGGTGCGAGACTCGGCTCCCATGATGCACTCGCATCAGCCGCAGCAATCGATTGAAAGGCATGGAATGACTCAAGCAATCCTCCACACGAATCATGGCGACATCACGATCGAGCTCTTCGAGGACCAGGCGCCGGTGACCGTCGCGAACTTCGTCGGTCTGGCCAATGGCACCAAAGAGTACGTGGACCACACCACGGGTGAGAAGAAGACCGGCCGCTTCTATGACGGTCTGATCTTCCACCGCGTCATCGACGGCTTCATGATCCAGGGCGGCGACCCGCGCGGAGACGGCCGTGGCGGACCGGGCTACCAGTTCGGCGACGAGTTCCACCCCGAACTCAGCTTCTCCCGTCCGTACCTGCTGGCCATGGCCAACGCGGGCCCCGGGACCAACGGATCCCAGTTCTTCATCACCGTGGCGAAGACTCCTCACCTGAATCGTCGGCACACCATCTTCGGCGAGGTCGTCGATCCGGACAGCCAGAAGGTGGTCGACGCCATCGCCAAGGTCCGCGTCGACTACAACGACCGTCCTGTGGAACCGGTGGTCATCGAGTCCGTCGAGATCATCTGACCCTGGCACACGCGCCCCTGAAGTGCGTGACTCGGTGGCGCATGACCCGGTTGCGCGTCACTCGGTGGCGTGTGAATCAGTGCATGCAAGTGGGTGGCACGTGCTCCACGTAGCACGTGCCACCATCGCACGTGGACTTACAGACGTTGTCATCATTCATAGATTCATAATGTATGAGCTGGCCACCCCCATTCCCCGTCGATCTCCATCAGGCGTACCCCGGGCTGCTCCATCCACGCGGCGATGAGCTCGGCTTCCTCGATGGAGCCCGCAGGCATCCCGGCGACGGCGGGCGTGACCGTCATCGCGGTCGCCACCAGGGCTTCGGCCACCCGCTGAGGGTCTTGACCCGGAAGGGCGACCCCGGCGCCCGCGAGTCGGGCGTACCTGAACACATGGATCTCCCACATCTGATCGACCCGCCGGGCGGCCACGATCTGTGGACAGGTGGCCAGCGAGCGCAGACGCGCCTGCCGGCGCATACCGTGCTCGAAGGCCCGCAACCGCTGAAGCTGTTCCTCGGCTTCTTCATAGCGGTACTGCTCAGCCAAAGTCGAGATCGACGCCATGCACGCGTCTCGCACAGGCCGGGAATCGCCGCCCAGGCATGATCGGACCTCGCCGATCATGGCGGTGTACTGCGCCAGGTTCTGCAACGTGCACGGAGCCGGACACGACGCCATCTCCGCCAGGGCACAGGGCTCACGCGCCACGGTGACGGACAACCGATCCTTGCAGGCGCGAAGGGGGAACGTCTTGGCGAGCGCCATGGACGCCTCGTCAGCCGCCGCTCGCCCGGAGAAAGGGCCGACATAACAGGCCCCGTCGTCCACCACCTTGCGCACCTGTGACAGCCGTGGGATCGGCTCGGTCGTGACCTTGATCCACACATGGCGGGGTTGCTTGCTCCGGTGGTTGTACGGCGGCTGATGGGTCGTGATCAACCGTAACTCGACGACGGCCGCCTCCAGCGCGGTGTGGCACTCCACCGCCTCGACCCCCGTCGCCAACCCGATCATCTCCTCCATGCGCGGGCGGGTCTCGGACGCGGTGAAGTACGTCGCCACCCGCTTGCGGATGTTCTTCGACGTGCCGACATAGAGAACTTGCTTCCCGCGTTCGGCGTCTCGGATGAAACAGTAGATTCCAGGCCCCTCGGGCAGGTCGGCGCCCCAGACGCGTTTGGCTCGTCGCGCCCGTGAGATCGTGTGGGAGTACTCGAAGAGATCCGTCAGGCTCGCGACCCCCTGGTTCCCGATCCGTTCGAGCAGGCCGTGCAAGACGTCGACCGTGGCGCGCGCGTCGTCTCCGGCTCGGTGGGAGGGGTCGATGGAGGTGGAGAAATACGCCGCCAACGTCCCCAGGCGGTAGTTCTGCACCTCGTGTCGGGGGATGACCCGTTTGGCGAGCGAGAGGGTGTCGAGCACGGGGGCGGGCGGCCACTCGTACCCCAGGTTCGTCGCCGCCCGCTGGATGAACCCCATGTCGAACCGCGCGTTGTGGGCGACCATGACGCAACCGCGGCAGAACTCGATGAGCGAGGCGAAGACCTCGCGCAGGCCCGGGGCTGAGCGCACGGCGGCGTTGGTGATTCCCGTCAGGGCTGTGATGTACGCGGGGATGGGCACGTGGGGGTTGATGAGCGTCTGGAACTCGCCTTGGACCTCGCCTCCGCGCACTTTGACCGCGCCGATCTCGGTGATCCGTGAATCGTGGGACACGCCGGTGGTCTCCAGGTCGATGACGCAGAAGGTGGTGTGGACAAGTGGAAGGTCGATCTCGTCGATGCCTGGTTGGTCGGGGTTCTCGGCACGTGCGCCGTGGGTGTCGGCGAAGTGGGGCAGGGGGAAATGAGCGTCATCGACGCCTGTCAACCCGTGTGCCACAACCATGCGCTCCACTGTAGACCACGGCTCGGACAAAAAATGTCGGAGGCCTTTGTCACACTGATGCTATGAAGTCATACCTGATTGATTGCGATTCCTGTCAGGGCGCGCCGACCCATTGCGGCGAGTGCCTGATGACGTTCCTGGCCACTCCCGAGTTCGGGACGCCAGTCAGATTCAGTGAGGAGGAGAGAGATGCCCTCGACGTGATGGCCGATGTCGGCTTGTTGCCACGGTTGCGGCTCGTGGCCGCCTGAGACGACGGGGTGCGCCCCAGGCCTCAGGTCAGTGACCGGATCCAGGTGCGAAGGGCCCAGGTGGCTCGTACGTCGTCCTCGTTGTACTCCAGGATGCGCGTCCTCGCCGCGTTCCTCAGCTCGGGAGTGGGCGCGTGGATGGCGTCGGAGAACCAGTACTGGGAGTTCAATCCGCTGGGGTCGGTGTCGCGCCAGGAGAATCCTGCGGCGGCGGAGGCCATGGCTTTCAGGCCGAGTCCGTCCACGCCGAAGAAGTGCTCCTTGACCGTGGAGAAGAGGTCGATGAAGTGGGTCTGCGCGAAGGAGTTCAACCACGCGAGCACCATGGACCCCTCGTTGGTTCGGGCGAACCGGCGGAGGGTGGATGGTTCGTACGTGGAGTAGTGCCACACCAGCACCGGCGTGTCGTCCAAGGAGAGGATGTACTCCATGAGCCATCCTGCCGCCTCTTCGGCCAAATCGAGTTCTTTGGAGGTGTTCAAGGACTGGAACCTGTGGATCGGATGGTAGACGGGTCGGCTGTCCTTCTCGCGACGGTCGTGGACGAGGAACCCCCACAAGTACACGTGGTTGCTCGCCGAGGTCTCGATGTCCAGATCGATCTCGACGGGCGCGGAGGGCAACGGGATCGGTCCGGAGCTCAGCCGCTCCAGCCGTGTTCCGGTCGCCAGGAGGCGTCCACGATGGGCGGCCAGTCGTAGGCGGGACTCAGCGCCGGCGCGATGGGCCACCCGGGGGAGGTACGTGGGAAGGAGTTGGTCGATGTCCATGGTGGTCAGGTCGGTGATCGTGGAGATCCCGAGGTTGCGCAAGGTCATGATCTCGCGCGCGTCCAGGGGGGAGCGTTCGATCTTCACCGAGATGTCATCGGTGAGCGACGACTGGCATTCGGGCCACCATTCGCACATGTCGCATTCCGGAATGCGCACAGGCGACGCCACCAAGGCCGGGCAGCGGCCCGTGGCGCTCTGCTGCAGGGCATGCGTGGCCACCCGTACCCGGAACCTGTGCTCGTGCTGGTAACGGCTCAGGGCGCTGTACTTGCGCCATTGGTGGGTCCCTGTGTAGGAGAAGGCTCGGATGATCTTGTCGTTCAGGTTCATCCAGGAGATGACGCAGCCGTTCGTCCGGTCCTCGTGGTCGGCGCCGATGACGACTCCCCATGCCTCGGTGCTGGCGTACCCCGCCGCTTGGATCATGTACCACAAGTGGGCCAATTGCAGGAGGGAATCCGCCTGTGACTCGATGCGGTAACGGTTGGCGCTCAACCGGGCCTGGTGGAGGAAGGGCCGGGTCAACGATCCGGTGAGTTGGCCTTGCTCGTTCTTCGTCGTGGCGGACAGCACTGGCCGGTCCTTGATGATGCCGGGGTGGTAGATCGGTTTCTTGGAGTGCTCGTCCTTGACCAGGACGTCGGCCCTGCCCTTGCGATGATGGGCCCAATCGGTCGGCAGGTCCGCGTACAAGATGATCGGGACGCCTCGTGCCATGGCGGACGCGCATGCCAGGGCGCGCTCCTTCGGATCGGTGATCGCGCTCAGGTCGAGGATGGATTCCTCATGGTGTTGCAGGAGGAATTTCATGACGTTCGAGCGGTGGTGGCTCACTTCCCGGAATTCTTCGACTTCGAGGGTGTCGACTGGCTGCGGATGCGGGATGAGGGCGTTGAAAGCGTTCTGCGTCTTGACCGGGCAACATGTGGCTGCGCACTGGTCGAGGGCGAAGGGGGTGGGCGTGGTGGTCACGGTCGAATCGCTCGATGCAGGGCGACGATGCCGCCGGTCAGGTTCCGCCACTGGATCTTCGTCCACCCGGCCGATTCCAGCATGACGGCCAGGCCGTGCTGGTCTGGCCAGTCGAGGATGGAGTCGCTCAGGTAGGAGTACGCCACGGCGTTGGTCGACGCCACCTTCGAGACCACGGGCAGGGCGATGGACAGCCAGGTCCGGTTCACGAGTCGCATCCCCGCGGAGGTGGGCCGTGAGAACTCGCAGATCACCAAGGTCCCGCCTGGGCGGACGACGCGCAGCAGTTCCGCCAGGGCGGTTCCGGGGTCGCACACGTTGCGCAGCCCGAAGCTGATCGTCGCCGCGTCGAAGACGGCGTCGCCGTAGGGGAGTTTGGTGGCGTCGCCGACCACGAAGATCTCGTTGGGGTGGCGCCTCTTCCCGACGGCGACCATGGCTTCGGTGAGGTCGGTCGAGACAACGGTCGCCCCGCTGCGCGTGATGGGCGCGGACGACGCGCCCGTCCCGGCCGCCAGGTCCAGGATGATCTCTCCGGACTGCGGTGTGAGGGCGGCAGCCATCTCTGATCGCCAATGACGATCCTGATACAAAGAAGCAAGGTCATTCACTAAGTCGTACCGAGGGGCCACCTCTGAGAACATCTGCGCGACATCGGTGGGATTCTTGTCCAACTGGGCACGTGTACTGTGTCTGAAAAACCTCACCATAATAGAGTGCCACGATTCAATGGTCTTAGCGACCACCGCCACTCCGTCCCGCACAGTGGGATGAAGAATTGGACGCCCAGAACGCAGTCTTCGGGCGTTCCGACACCCTACGCCGTCACCGGCTCAGGCCCACTGGATCGGCTGGCCTCCTTGGCCTGCCAGCAGGTCGTTGGCGCGGGAGTAGGGCCGCGACCCGAAGAACCCCGTGTGGGCCGACAGGGGGGACGGGTGGGGGCTCGCGATGATGGGGATCCCGGGCAGTCGCGGCGTGAGGGTCTGCGCGTCCTTGCCCCACAGGATCGCGACGAGGGGACCTCCTCTGGCGACCAGCGCGTCGATCGCCGCCGCGGTCACAGCTTCCCACCCCTTGCCACGATGGGAGCCGGGCTTTCCTGGCTCGACGGTCAGCACCCTGTTGAGAAGGAGGACGCCCTGGTCGAACCACGGGGTCAGATCCCCGGTGGGGGGCGCCGGGACGCCCAGGTCGGCGGTCAGTTCGGCGTACATGTTGCGCAGTGAGCCTGGCAGCGGACGGACCTCGGGGGCGACGGAGAACGACAGCCCCACCGGATGGCCCGGCGTGGGGTACGGATCCTGTCCCACGATCAACACTCGCACATCGGCCAGGGGCCGGGTGAACGCCCGCAGGACCCGGTCTCCCGCAGGCAGGTAGTGTCGTCCGGCGGCCAACTCGTCGCGCAGGAAGCGGCCCATGGCGTGCACCTGCTCCTCCACGTCCGCGAGCGCCTCTGCCCAATCGGGCGCGATGATCGTCGCCAAGGGTTCCATCGGTCCTCCTTCGCCCAGCGCCGGTCCTTCGCCAGCACGGCGGCATGGATGTGTCAAGGATATGGCCTCGTCGCCCCGCCTGGTGGCAATCGGACCACGCCGCGGACTCCCGTCATCCCGCGCAGCACCGTCACCCCACCGACTCCCGTCACCGCGCAGGAGCCAGACCGCCGGGGCCGAGCGACGTCGTGTGCCCCACCTGTGGCTGCACGGTCCTGGGCGTGACCCATGCCAATCCGACCCCGACCAGGATGATCACGGCCCCGAAGGTCCAGGCCCAAGGCAGGGACGCCACGTCGATGGTCGCGCCGGCCACGAGGGGCCCGCATATCGTCCCGATGTCGCCAGCCATCTGGTAGGCGGCCAAGCCGGAGGCGGCCGAGATGGGCACGGTGTCGGCGAGCAGAGCTTGCGCCGAGGAGCCCGTCGCGGAGACCCCGACCGAGTAGACGCACATCAAGAGGACGAGGACGAGGTAGGAATGGGTCAGGGCGAAACCGATGGACATCATGGCGGTGACGCTTCCTCCCGCAAGGAGCATGAACCTGCGTCCCAGCCGGTCCGTGCCCCACCCCGACAGGGGGAGGCAGCAGGCCTGGGCGACGGCGGCGATGGCGAAGGCGACCCCCGTCCATGTCATCGATTTGTGCAGGGTCTCGACGATGAACAGCGGGATCAGCATGGCGCGCACACCGTTGGACTGCCACCCGGTGCCGAAGTTCACCACGATCGCCGCGCGGAACCGGCGGTCTTTCACCAGATCGACCAGCCCGATGGTGGTGTCGCGCAGTTGTTGCCGCTGGCGCACGGGGGTGCGGGGCAGGAGGACGACCATGACGATCGCCGCCGCCGCCAGCGTGGCCGAGTAGAAGAAGAAGGGCGCGTGGATCGAGATGGACGCGATGAGCCCTCCGATCGCGGGTCCGGCCATGCCGCCGAGGACGAAGCCCCCTCCCGCGATGGCGTTCGCCCGTCCACGAAGGGTGGGGGGCGCCGCCGCGAAGAGCAGAGCCATGGAACTGACCCCGTACAAGGCCGAGCCGAATCCGCTCAGCCCTCGCCAGAGCAAGATGCCCCAGTAGGACCGCGCGATGCCGATCATGAACGTCGTGACGGCGATGAGCGCGTTCCCGGCGATGGCCAGTTCGCGCGGCCCGATCACTCTCATGAGAAGACTGGACACTGGCATTGTCGTCAGGCGCAGCACGGACAGGGACGACACGACCAGTCCGATGAGGAAGCTGGACACCCCGAAAGTCCTGGCGTACACGGGCAGGACGGGGGACATCACGCCGAAACCGATGGCGATCAGGAAACCCACGGTGGCGAGGATCCACACCTCACGAGGAAGACTCTCGCGCGGGTTGGATCCCCGGTCAAGCAGCCTCATGGGCGTCAGTGTACTCGGGCGCCGTCCAGGCGGCCGAGCGACGGTGCCGGGTGTTGCCTACTCATCAGTCCCTGTCGACTACAGATAGGGACTGGTGGGTCTGGATCATGGCTTGAGTAAAGGTGTGAATTAATTGACTATCCAAAAGAAATCAGACTAATATCACACTTACATAGGGGGGTCTTATGTGGCGCAGTGTTGTGGCGTGTCATGTTCTGCCAGGGTAAGGGAGTGCCATGAACAGGAATTTATCGTCTCGTTTGGTTGCGGGTGTGACGGCGGCGGCTACGGCGCTCGCAGTCGTCGGGCTCACGGGTTTGGGGAGTCTCATGATGTCCGCGGCTCAAGCCGCTCCCATGCAGTCGGGGCCACTGCCGACTCCACCGTCCTATCCGAGCGCGCAAAGCTACTCGTGGATCCTGACCCCCAACGGGTGGGGCACCACGATCGATGACGCCAAACAGGCGGTCATCGACATCGCCAAGTCGGGCAACGCCAATGCGGCGTCGTCGACCAACTTCCCCGCCTACGTGCTTATGAGCGACAGCATGAACTTCCAGGGCGCCATCGGCATGGGCCAGACGCCCGGAAGGGTGGGCACGGGCGGCATCCCGGCCATCCCCGGTGATCCCGCGAGCGTGTGGTCGCCCGACCAGAGCTTGGGGTTCTATGGGCTGAGCACGGGTTCTAGCGGTCAGGACATCCCGGCATCGGCGATCACCTTCACCGAAAGCAACGAGATTGACACCGACTGCGCACAGTTCCATGGTCTCTCTCCTGACAATACGACTGGTCCCGTTCCTCACCTGACGACCATGTGGAACGCCTGGTGCATGCAGCCGTTGACGTACTCGTTGACGACCACGGCCACCACGCCGACCCCCGGCTACCTGCTGAGCCAGGGGCTGGACTGGCAGGTCGACGTGAAGAAAGCGGCTCTGGAGGCCGCAGGCTTCGGCGACGTGCTGACGATGAGCGGTCCCAATAATCAGGCGCCGGGCATGATGATCACGGCCAGCGGGTTCTTGGTGACCCTCAACCCCCAGCTCCAGCTGATCAAGCAGGTGTGCGTGAACTACGACACGGTCGGCCACCCGACCTGTACGGTGGACGACGACTCCGGCTGGGTCACAGACACGACCTACGGCGACGACAACGGCACGGCGGGCATCCCGCAAGGTGTGACCACCGGCGTCGAAGAAGGCGCCATACCTCCGGATGTGACCGACCTGCTGTGGCGCTTGACCGCCGCGAACCCCGGCAATGTTCCCTTGACGGGCATCCATGTCCCCGAGGGCGGCGACGTGGTCAATGTGTCCCCCGATCCCTCGAGCGCGCTGACCGTCGACAACCAGTGTGACGGCGCGACCTTCCCCGACACGTACGACGCCTCCGGCGCTCCCCAGAACGTGTTCGAGGCGTACCGGGACGGCCTGTCCGTGTCGAGCCAGAACGCGCTGCTGCCGGGCGACACGATGTCGATCGCCTGCCACACCATACTGAGTAAGCCCTACTCCGGCATCGTCCAGAATTCGGCTTCCCTGAACGCGAGCTGGGACGACCCCACGAACCCCATCTACCGTGCTCCGGACTTCTCCGCGGCAGACGGCAACAACGCAGTGAACCATGGCCAGGATCCGCTGGTTCTGGGCACGCCCCTGATGGATCGCTTCACCGGCAACCAGGGTGAGGCCGGGCAGGTCCCGTCCAACATCGACTCCGCCCAGGTGGACCTCCCCGCACCTCAACTCAAGGTCACCAAGTGGGTCTGCGACATGTACGACGCCTCCGGCGCCCCCACGTGCACCGTGCCCATCGAGCATGATCTGATGAGCCTCGCAGGCCTCGGCGATCATCAGAATGACGACGGCACGTGGGAGGAGGTCGCCGGCACGGCGCCCGTCGGCAGCGGCTGGGCGAAAGAGGCCACCATCCCGTACGACGCGACCGCGCAGTGGCTGATCGTGGTGACCAACACGGGCAACACCACTCTTCGCGACGTCCAACTCACAGACGCCCTCGCCAATGACCCCATGAGGACGGCGCTCACTCCCCAGTTGGCGTCCGGTGGAACGTTGACGAGCCTTCCTTCCGGCGCGTCTGCCGTGTTCCTCGCGCAATCGTCGAACGTGACCAACCTGAAGCCGTACAACCCGGGCGTGGACGCATCGGGCATCAGCCACGGCGAGCCGATCTACCTCACGGGCGACGACATCGTCAACACCGTCCAGGCCACGGCGACTGTGGTCAACCCGGTCGACGGCACGGATCTGACCTATGCCGACGGTGACACGGTGACCACCACGTCGAACACCTCGAACGCCGAGGTCGACACCCTCCTGTACGCGGTCGGCGACTATGTCTGGCTCGACGCCAACGGCGACGGCCAGCAGGGGTCGACCTCCAGCGAGCCGGGCATCCCCGGTGTCACGGTGAGCCTCCTCCACGCCAACGGCGCCCCCGTCTTGGATGGTACCGGCCAGCCGATGACGACGACCACGAACGCCCAGGGGCTGTACTGGTTCGACGGTCTGGTCGCCGGGACGTACGAGGTCCGGTTCTCCTTGCCGACGAATCCGCCTGACGGCACCTATGTCTGGACCACCCCGACGACAGGGGCGCACCAGACCGACTCCGACGCCAAGAACGCGGTGGGCGGCTCCACCGATCGCGTGTCCGACCCCTTCACCCTCGGCGACGGGCAGTCAGACATGATGACGGTCGGGACTGGCACGGGCCAGTACGCGGCCAACCCCGCCCTCATCGCCCGCGAGATCAATCCGACCATCGACGCCGGTGTCAGAGCCGTCCATCCGGACGTGCATATCGTGAAGTACGACACGCTGAACGGCGACGACGTCACCACGGGTCATCACGACGGGTCGACGGCTGAGCCGCCGAAGGTCCTCGACGCTGGAACCACCACGCCCATGGCCTTCACGGTGACCAACTCCGGGGACGAGCCCCTGGTCGATGTCGCCGTGGCGGACGCCACCACGTCGGGCGTGGGCACGGTGACGGGCCTGCAGTGCATGCTGCCGGGCCAGTCGACATGGACCTCCGCCGGTTCGGACGGCAAAGTCCACTGGGCGGGTCCCTTCGCCCCCGGCGCCTCCTTCGACTGCCAGGGCACATTGACGGCGTTGGCCCCCGGCGACACCCACGTCGACACGGCCACCGTGACCGGCGCGGGACAGTACTCCGGCAATCCGGTGACGGACAATGACGAGTGGCATGGGCGGGTTCCCCATCAGCCGAGCGTTCAGATCGTGAAGTACGACACGCTGAACGGCGACGACATGTCCACCGGACACCACGGGTTGACCCAGCCCGCGAAGGTCCTCAGCCCTGACACCCAGACCCCGATCAGTTTCACGATCACCAACACGGGCACTGAGCCTCTGCTCGATGTGGTGGTCACTGACACCCCGGCCTCGGGCTCGGCCTATCTCACGTCCCTGTCCTGCATCTTCCCTGACGGAGATCTGCCGATCGCCGCTGGCACGGACCACACCGTCCGCTGGGCGGGCCCCTTCGCTGTGGGCGACTCGTTCACCTGCACAGGGGTCTTGGCGGGGCTGCCCGCCGGCGCCTCCCATGCCGACACGGCCTCCGTCCAAGGAGTGGGGCAATACTCCGGCACGACGGTCACCGACAATGACACCTGGCATGCGAACGTGCCTGGCCATCCGGGAATAGCCATCGTGAAGTACGACACCCTGAACGGCGACAACGCCACTACGGGTCACCATGACGCCGCGGTGGGCGAGCCCGCCAAGGACTTGGTGGCCGGAGCGACCACGCCGATGGCGTTCACGATCACGAACACCGGTGACGAGTCCCTCGTCGACGTCGCCGTCTCCGACGCGACCACAGCTGGCACGGGCACGGTGACGGGCCTGGAGTGCCAGTTCCCCGGATCCACGACGTGGACGGCCCTCGGCTCGGACGGGAAGGTCCATTGGGCCGGCCCCTTCGCGGTGGGCGCCTCCTTCCAGTGCCGTGGCACGCTGACGGCTCTGGCCCCCGGTGACGTCCACACCGACGAGGCGACCGTCACGGGTGCCGGACAGTACTCCGGCCAGCCCGTCACGGACAACGACCGGTGGCACGGGGACGTCCCGTACCAGCCCGACGTGCAGATCGTAAAGTACGACACCCTGAACGGCGACAACGCGACCACTGGGCACCATGCGATGTCAGAAGCCGCGAAGGTCCTCGACGTCGGAGCCACCACTCCGATCAGCTTCACCATCACGAACAATGGCGACGAGCCTCTGGTGGACGTGGTCGTCACGGACACCCCGGCCACGGGTTCGGCCCACCTCACGTCGTTGGCCTGCACCTTCCCCGGGCAGACCACGCCGACGCCGGTCGCCCCCGGCTCCAACGGCTCCGTCCGCTGGCCGGGCCCCTTCGCGGTGGGCGCCTCGTTCCCCTGCACGGGGACTCTCGCTGGTCTCGCCGCCGGTGACACCCATGCCGACACGGCCTCCGTCGACGGCACAGGGCAGTTCTCCGGCGTCCCCGTGACGGACAACGACACCTGGCATGCCGTCGTGCCCACGACTCCCGCTGTGCACATCGTGAAGTACGACACGCTGAACGGCGACACTCCCGTCACCGGGCACCACGACGGTTCGGCCGCCGAGCCGGCCAAGGTGCTGGAGGCGGGGTTGACGACACCCATGGGCTTCATCGTCACCAACACCGGTGACGAGGCTCTGGTGGACGTCGCCGTGTCTGATCAGACCACGGCTGGTATAGGCACGGTGACGGGCCTGGAGTGCCAGTTCCCCGGATCGACGACATGGACGGCCCTCGGGTCTGACGGGAAGGTCCACTGGGCCGGCCCCTTCGCCGTGGGCGCATCCTTCACCTGCCGAGGCACGTTGACCGCCCTGACGGACGGCAGCACCCACACCGACCAGGCGACGGTGACGGGGACGGGCCAGATCTCCGGCACATCGGTGACGGACACCGACCTCTGGAACGGCAAGGCTGAGAACCCGGGCACCGACATCGTGAAGTACGACACGCTCGGTGGGGACACCGCCATCACCGGCCACCACGGAACCGACGAGACGCCGAAGGACCTCCAGCCGAACATCGAGACCCCGATCAGCTTCACCGTGAGGAACACGGGCACTGAGCCTTTGGTGAGCGTCGTGGTGAGCGATCAGCCGGCGCCTGGGTCCGACGCTCTGACGGGTCTGTCGTGCGTCCTTCCGGGCATGACGACACCGACCGCCGCGTCCGCTGACGGCGCCGTGCATTGGGCCGGTCCGTTCGCGGTCGGCGCCTCCTTCACCTGCTCGGGCATCCTGCCCGGCATGCCGGTGGGCGCCGTCCACCAAGACACGGCCACGGTGAACGCGACCGGGCAGTTCACGGGCAAGCCCGTCCACCACGACGACACCTGGAACGGCGACGTGCCGTCGTACGCGGTGGGCGACTACGTGTGGAACGACGAGAATCAGAACGGTCTGCAGGATCCTGGCGAGTCGGGCGTGCCCGGCCTCGTCGTGAAGCTGCTCAGCGCTGACTCCGCCCACACGCAGGTGGCCACGACGGTCACGGACGCCCAGGGCTACTACTTCTTCGACGGTTTGGCGGCTGGCGACTACCAGGTGCAGTTCTCCCTGCCTGTGGATTACGTCTGGACGACACGGTTCGCCGGCGACCAGGCGCTCGACTCCAACGCCGACACAGTGACAGGACTGTCGGACGTGTTCACGTTGGACGCGGGACAGCCTCACATGGTGGCGCCGAGCAACGCCTCGGTCCCTGCTGACTATGCGTCGCAGATCACGGCCGACGCGATCAATCCCACCATCGACGCGGGCGTCTACCTGCCGACGCCGCAGCCGGCGCTGGGGTTCGCCCTCGGTGACTTCGTGTGGGTCGACTCCAACGGCAATGGCCAGCAGGATCCCGGCGAGCCCGGGGTAGCGGGCGCCACAGTGGCGCTGCTCGACGCGTCGGGCGCTCCGTACATCGATCCCACCACCGGGCAGCCCGCCGTCGCCACGACGGACAAGAACGGATACTATCTGTTCGACATGCTCCCGGGCGGCGACTACCAGCTCGCGTTCACCCTGCCTGCGGGCTACCTGTGGACCCAAGCCAACGTCGGGAACCCCAAGACGGACTCGGACGCCGGGTTCACCGCGAACACCCAGGCGAGCGCCACGAGCGCGGTGTTCACCTTGGACTCCTCGTCGACGAACATCCTGGAGACCACGGATCCGTCCTTGCCCGCGTACGGCGTCACGCTGCAGGCTGACTACATCGATCCCACGTGGGACGCGGGCGTGATCCCGATCGCCCCGCAGATCGCTCTGGAGAAGTACGTGTGCACCACGGGCACGGGATGTGTGGATCCGACGGATCCCACCTTCCAGATGACGTCCTTGGACAACCCCTCCGGTGGATGGGTCAAGGCGACGACGGTCGTCAACGGCACGAGCGCGGACTGGCTCGTCCTGATCAAGAATACCGGCAATGTCCCCATGTCCAACATCACGCTGACAAGGGAAGACTTCGCCGCTGGCGGCGCCGGATTCACGAACAAGGACTGCCTCATCCCGGATCCCTATGCCCAGGTCCTGATGCCGGGCGACTTCCTGTCCTGGACATGCACCGTCGACAAGGTGACCAACACGGCTGATCTCGGCTCCGGCAAGGACGTCGTCAACACGGCCCAAGCCCAAGGGACTCCGTCGGACAAGGCTGGCACGCCGTTGAACGCCATCGGCGGAACCCCATGGGGTCCGGTCGCGACGAACACGGCCTCCGCCGAAGTCAACACCACACCGATTCCGCAGGCCAAGACCGGTGGGACCGTGCAGAGTTCCTCCGCCGGGCTGCTGGCTGGGGTGCTGATCACGCTCGGCGTGGCGATCATGGGCGGGGTCGCCATCCGGCGGCGTCGCGTCTAAAGAACATGTCTCCCGATGGCCAGTGTCCTGAGGCTGGCCGTCGGCGAGGTAAAAATGTAGGGGTCCGCGTCTACGGCGACGCGGACTCCTGCATGTGTCCTGGTCCCATGTCCCCGCGCCATACGGATTTGTGCCACCATTGATGTATGAGTGACATGGACATGACCATCATCTTGGACGATCTGGCAGCCGGACGTATCGACGCGGCCGAGGCCAAGCGGAGAATCGATTCCCTCGGGGTGGGAGCGCGCGCCGACCGGGATGAACCGGAAGTGTCGACCGAGTGGCCGACGCCCCCTCATGCGTATGAGGCGTACAGCGGACCTGCTGAACACAGCCACGATTCGCCGCCGACGACCGACAAGATCAATGGGATCTCGAAGATCCTGGTCAGGGCCACGGGCCGCAAGGTGAGGATCATCGCAGACCATCTCGTCTCGACGGCGGCCGCCGAGGACGTCCACCAGGTCAAGCGCTCGGGGTCCTGCCTGGAGATCATCGGCGACAGGGAGTTCTCCGGCGTCGTCGACGCTTTCTCCTGGGTGCGGTCGGTTCGGGGGATGGACGACGTCAGGGCGCTGGGGATCGGCAAGGAACTCACGGTGCGCGTCAACCCCGCCCTCGAAGTGGACATCGATCTGACCGGCAGTTCCCTGACTGTGTCCGACATCCCGCGCATCGGTCGGGTACGCCTGACCGCCGGGGTGGCCACGATCGTCAACGCGGCGTCCATCGTCGACCTGCTCCTGCAAGCCGGCCAGGCCACCATCCACGGGACGTTCACCGAAGGGTGGTCCCGGTTGCGCTGCGAGTCGGGCCAGGTCGTCGTCGAAGTCAGCAAAGACTCCGACGTGGACGTGCGCGCCGACGCCCAGTTGGGGCGGGTCTCGTGGGAGGGCTGTGAGACCGCGGACGGCCAGATCGTCCTGGGTTCAGGCACCGCCCACCTCGACGTGGGTGTCGTCCTCGGACATGGTGTGATCCGGGTCGTCTAGGGCACGTCCAGCGCTGTCACACGCCGTCCAGCGCGGTGTGACGCGAGCAGGGGCGTACGCCCCCCTCGCCAGGCTCGTCCGCAGATCAGGCGGAGAACCCCTTGATCTGCAGGATGGTGATGGAGATCTCGCGGCCGTTGGGCGCTTCGTACGTCACCTCGTCGCCGACCTTGTGCCCGAGCACGGCCGCGCCGACGGGCGACTGAGGGGAGTAGACGGACGTGTCGACCGAGTTGTCCAGGCTCAACAGCTCACGCGAGCCCAGCAAGAAGGTGTCGGTGTCGTCCTCGTCGCCGTCGAAGGCGATGGTCACCGTGGAACCGGGGCGCGCCACATCGTTGCTCTGTCCCTCTTCGCCCACGTGGGCGGTGTCCAGGATGGCTTTCAGGCGACGGATGCGCAACTCGTTCTGGCCCTGCTCCTCGCGGGCCGCGTGGTAGCCGGCGTTCTCGGACAGGTCGCCCTCGTCGCGCGCCTGCGCGATGCGCTTGGAGATGATCTCGCGGCCCTCGCCGGAGATGTATTCATACTCTTTGCGGAGTTTGGCGTAAGCTTCTTGGGTTAGCCAGATCGTGTTGTCCATCTGTCTAGAATAGCCCAGAACCCACGGCAAAAGGGGAATAATCGTGCCGAGCCTTCCATTGAGGTTGATGTGTGCCCATGCCCATCCCGACGACGAGTCGTCCAAGGGCGGGGCCACCATGGCCATGTACGCGGCCCAAGGCGTCGAGGTCACCGTCCTGACCATGACCGGCGGAGAGCGAGGCGACATCCTCAATCCCGCGATGGACACCCCGGAGGTCGTCGAGAACCTGCCCGAGGTCAGGCGTGCGGAGATGGCGCGGGCGTGCCAGATCCTCGGCGTGGACCATGTGTGGCTGGGGTACGAGGACTCGGGTTTCACCCTCGAGGAGCCGTGGGTGGACATGCCCGAGGGCAGCCTGGCCGCCACGGACATCCATGAGTCGGCCGCCCGGATGGCGGACATCCTCGTCGAGCGCCGCCCACACGTGCTGGTGACGTACGACGAGGGCGGCGGCTACCCCCATCCCGATCACATCATGTGCCACCGGGTGTCGATGCGCGCGCTGGCGTACGCGAAGGATCCGGCGCGGTACGGCGATCGTGCGTGGACCGTCCCCAAGGTGTACTACCAGATGGGTTTCCATCGTCAGAGGTTCGCGACACTGAGCCAGGCCGTCCAGGACGCCGGGCTGGAGTCGCCGTACCTGTCCCGCTTGGAGGGGTGGGTGTACGACCAGATGGACCACCGTGTGACCACGAGGGTGGAGTGCGGGGCGTACTTCGAGGCGCGTGACGACGCCCTGCGGGCCCACGCGACCCAGGTGGACCCCGCGGGGTCGTGGTTCATGATCCCGTTGGACCTGCAGCGTGCCGTGTGGCCCACGGAGGATTATGAGTTGGTGCGGACGTCCGTCCCGGTGACGCTGCCGGAAGGGGACCTGTTCGCCGGGCTGAGGTGACGCGTCCGACAGAGGTGAGGACCACGTCAGGACGGTTGTGCGGCCTTGGGCCCGGATGGTGACGCCTGACTCGGCCCTGGTTTCAGGGGGACGAGGGCGAAGGCGCGCAGTTGCCAGTCGACAAGATCGACGGCCCATTCGTGGATGCCGTCGAGGATGTCGTGGGATGTGCCTGGCGCCGCCCCCAAGGCGTGGACCAGGGCGGCGCCTTGGATGGCCTCGAGGAGGCGATGAGGGGGCAGATCGGCGGACAGTTCGCCGTTGTCGATGGCCTGTTGTAGCCACGTCAGCCTGACGTCGACCCAGCGCGTCAGGAGCAGGTGACGGATGCTGGAGAACTCCTCGGGCAGGGCGCGACTCTCGATCTCGAAGCGGAGCCAGGCCGTGCCGTGGGGGCCGAGCAGGTACTGGGCCACCGCGCACACGTCGTCGATGAGTTGCTCGCGCAGGGGCTGGGAAGGATCGGGGCGCCGGCCGTATCGGTTGCGATCCCAGACGAGGGCCGCCGACAGCAAGTCTGTCTTCGTCGTCCAGCGCGAGTAGAGCGACGTCTTGCCGGTACGGGCTTCGCGGGCGACCCGGTCGAGGGTCAAGCCGTGCCACCCCAGACGCTCGAAGATGGTCAAGGTGGCGTCCAGGATCCGTTCGTCGACCTCGGGGTCACGCGGTCGACCGGGACCGGGACCGAGGTGTGGGGTGTGGTCCATGGGCAGTTCCTCAGCGATGACGAAGCGGTGTCTTGGCTCCCATTCCTGGACAGCCGCCGCGATCCCCTCATTATAGGTCCCCGATCGGAGGCGTCGGGGGTTGGCGGACGTGGATGGACATGGCGGTGTCCCGATCCGTCATGGCGTCACCTGGGTCTGGGCGTACGACCTATACGTGCCCGCACTCGTTATACGGGGGGAATTCCTGCGGCATGGTTCGGGCACACAGCCCTGTGAACGCCGAAGAGTATCGTAAACATCCGATTTTGATTATTTTTGTCCAAATATCGTCCCGTTATTGCATCGGGCTATGTCGGGGTGTTAGCCTGAGCCAACTTCAGTCGCCGCCGACCAGGTCCGAGATGTGTTCGGAAGGGTGCCTGGAGCGTTGTTTCACCGCCCTCATCGGCCAGCCAGACACAAGGAGCCACGATGCCTCAGATCACCCCCGAACGGTTGCGGACCATGTTCCGACCGCGCAACGTCGCCTTCATTGGCGCCTCCAACAAGTCACCGTTCTCCGTCAGCGCCTACGGAAACTTGGTGGACTTCGACGCCACGGATCGGGTCTTCCTGGTCAACGGTCGGGGTGTCGAGACCCACGGCCAGGCCACGTACACATCCATCGCCGAGGTCCCGGAGCAGGTCGATCTGGCGTACATGATGGTTCCGCAGGCCGTCACACTGGACGTCTTGCGTGAGTTGGGCGCTGCGGGGGTCAAGAACGCCGTCATTCTCTCGTCTGGGTACGCCGAAGCCGGTGCTCAGGGGCAGGCCGCCCAAGCCGAACTGGTCGCCACGGCCGAGGAACTCGATATGCTCCTGCTCGGACCCAACCACCTCGGGTTCGTCAATTTCGTCGACCGGATCCCGGTCTGCTCGATTCAGGTCAAGCCCAATCAGCATCCCCGGGTCGCGTTGCTGTCGCAGAGCGGGGCGTCGTCGGCGGCCATGTACGACTTCGCCACCATGACAGCCATCGATCTGAGCTATATGGTCACTCTCGGCAACGAGGCCATGATCACGGCCGGACACGTCCTCGACTTCCTGGTCGAGGACGAGGCGACGAAGGCCATCGCCATATTCATGGAGACCATCCGCGATCCCGTCGAGTTCTCCCATGCCGCCCGCCGGGCGATCGCCGCCGGTAAGCCGGTGGTCGTACTGAAAGCCGGCTCATCCGAACTGTCCGCTCGTACGGCCATGGCCCACACCGGCGCCCTCGTCGGGGACGACCATGTCATCGGCGCCGTGTTGCGCGAGTTGGGCGTCATCCGGGTCGACACTATCGAAGATATGTTGTTGACGGCCGGCGCCGCCGCCCATCTGGGCGAGGTGCCCCGGCCGGGCATCGCGATCGCCTCGATCTCGGGTGGCGCGTGCGACATCCTGGCCGACCGGGCGGAGGATATGGGGGCGCAGTTCCCTGAGTTGGCCGATGTCACGGTCACCCGGATCTCGGAGTTCTTCGCCGATTATGGGACAGTCCAAAATCCCCTCGACGTGACTGGGGCCGCCGTCATCGATCCGACCGTCTTCTCTCGCTCGATCACCGCCTTGGCCGATGATCCGGCCGTCGGGATAGTCGGTGTCCTGACCTCGCTGCCGTGGGAGGGGAATCCAGAGGTCTACCCGTCGCGGAACATGCTCCAAGCCATCGGTCAGGGCATGAGGGACGCGAGCGTGCCCTCGATCTTCATGAATCAGATCACGCAACCGACCTCGGCTGTCACCCAGTGGCTGGCCGACGACGCAGGCATCCCCTATGTCTCGCCGGGCATGGTCTCGACCCTCCGTGCCATGCACCATGTCGGGGAGTGGTCGCAACGTCGTCGCGAGCTTCTCGAGCCATCCCCTCCTCTGCCCACCTTCCCTCTGCCAGACCCGGAAGCGCGCCACGGGGAGTGGTCAGAAGCTCAGGCCCGCGACCTGCTGGCTGACTGGCGCATCCCCGTGGTTCCGGCGATCGTCGTGACCACGCCCGGTGAGGCTGTGGCGGCGGCTCGGGGCTTGGGCGAGGCGGTCGCTGTCAAGGTCATCTCGCCCGACATCATGCACAAGTCCGACATCGGTGGCGTCCGCCTGGGGGTCTTCGGAGACGCCTCTGTGCGCGAGGCCTTCCAGCAGGTCACGGCAGCCGGTATGGCTGTGCCCGGCGCCCGCGTCGAGGGGGCTCTCGTCTCGCCCATGCGCCAGCAGGCGGCCGAATTGCTGATTGGCGTGGTACGAGATCCCAGCTTCGGCCTGACCTTGGCCGTGGCGCTCGGTGGGCTGTTGGTCGAGTTGCTCAACGACTCGGTCGTCATTCCCTTGCCGGTCACCCCGCAGCGGGCCACCCACCTGTTGGGCAAGATGACGGGCTCCAAGATCTTCGACGGGTACCGCGACACCCCGCCCGCCGACCGCGCTCAGATCGGGGCGCTGATCTCGCGGGTCGGCGACTTGGCCTTGGCCTTGGGTGACGACTTGGTCAGTCTGGAGATCAACCCCCTGCGGGTCTCCGGTTCGCAGGTCGAAGCGCTGGACGCCGTGGTCGAATGGAGGCAGAAGAAATGAGCATCGATCCTCGCACCCCCGTCATCGTCGGCGTCGGCCAGGTCATCGACCGGTTGGAAGCCCCTGACTACGCCCGTCTCTCAGCCGTCGGCCTGGCCGCCGAGGCATCCCGCCGGGCGCTCGTCGACACCGCGGCCGAACCGTCGATGTTGGCTGCGGCCATCGACACGGTGGCCGGAATCCCTCAGTTCGAGATCAGCACGCCTGGGGCGCCTGCCCCTCTCGGGAAGTCGACCAACTATCCCCGCTCGGTGGCTCGCCGGATCGGCGCGTCCCCGACACGGGCCATCCTGGAGGTGGCCGGCGGACAGGGCCCCCAGCACCTCCTGACCGAGATGGCCGGCGACATCGCCGCTGGTCGGACCCGGGTCGCCCTGATCTTCGGTTCCGAGGCCATCTCCACCAGCCGTGCCCTGGCCAAGGCCGAGGATCGCCCTGACTTCACCGAGAAGGAGGTGGGCGACCTCGAGGAGCGTGGTTACGGCCTGAAGGGGTTGGTCTCGATGGAGGCGTCCTCCTACGGTCTGGTCGACGCCCCCAGCCAGTACGCCCTCCTGGAGAACGCTCGACGGGCCCGTCTGGGACTGAGCCGTGCCGAGTACGCCGACCAGATCGGACGGCTCTTCTCCCCATTCTCGGCCGTGGCTGCGGCCAACCCCTTCGCGGCCGCTCCGGTCGAGCGCAGCGTCACCGAGTTGACGACGCCGACGCAGGCCAACCGTCCCATCGCCGATCCGTACCTGCGGTACATGGTCGCCCGTGACCAGGTCAATCAAGGGGCCGCGGTGCTCGTGGCCAGCGTCGAAGCCGCCCGAGAGTTGGGCATTCCGGAGGAGCGGTGGGTCTATCTGCATGGGCATGCCGATCTCCGTGAACGTGACCTGCTCGACCGTCCCGATCTCTCCGTCAGCCCGGCCGCCCAACTGGCCGCCCGCAAAGCTCTGGACATGGCCGGTCTCACCACCGCCGATATCGCCACATGGGACTTCTACAGTTGTTTCCCCGTGCCGGTTTTCAACGCGGCCGTGGACGGTCTCGGCCTCGCCGCCGACGATCCCCGGGGGCTGACTCTGACGGGTGGCTTGCCCTTCTTCGGCGGCGCCGGAAACAACTACTCGATGCATGCGGTGGCGGAGACGGTGCGCAAGGCTCGTTCTCAGCCAGGCAGCTTCGGGTTCGTCGGCGCCAACGGCGGCATCATGAGCAAGTACTCCGCCGGAGTCTACTCGACCACGCCGTGCCCCTGGCGTCCCGACGATTCAGCCGATCTCCAGGCCCTCGTCGACGCTCCTGCCGCGACGCCGCAGGTGACGAGGGCGAATGGCTGGGCCACGATCGAGACGTACACGGTCACCTACGACCGCGAGGGTCGTCCCACGGGCATCGTCGTGGGACGTTTGGACGCCACAGGTCAGCGATTCCTGGCCACAGGGGTGCCCGGCGACCACACCATCATCGAGGTGTTGGAACAGGAACAGCCCATCGGGGCACGGGTGTGGGTCGTCAACACCGGGCCCGGCAACCGGGTCACGACGACGCCGGCGCGAGCCCGGGAGGTGTGTCCGCCGGTCCCACTGGTCTTGCGTGACCGGTACGAGTACGTCGAGGTCGCTCGGGATGGCCACCTGCTCGTGGTGACGATCAACCGTCCTGATCAGCGCAACGCCTTGTTCCCACCGGCGCACGAGGAACTCGCTCACGTCTTCGATGTCTTCTTCGCGCAGCGAGACCTGTGGGTGGCCATCATCACAGGGGCTGGTGACAAGGCCTTCTGCGCAGGCAATGACCTCGTCTACTCGTCCACGGGGCGCCCCAACTACCTGCCCGAGTCTGGTTTCGCAGGGCTCACTCATCGGCGAGGCATGAACAAGCCTGTGATCGCCGCCGTCAATGGATTCGCCATGGGAGGCGGGTGTGAGACGGCCCTGGCGGCCCACCTCGTGGTGGCTGACGAGTCTGCCCAGTTCGCCCTCAGTGAGGTCAAGGTCGGTCTGGTCGCCGGCGCTGGTGGAGTCGTCCGACTGCCCCGGATGATCCCGCCCAAGGTCGCCAACGAGTTGATCCTGACGGGTCGCCGCATCGACGCAGTCGAGGCCAAAGCCCTCGGTCTGGTGAATCAGGTGGCTCCGAAGGGCCAGGCGCTTGAGGCGGCCAAGGCGTTGGCGGCCCAGATCCTCGAGAACTCGCCCACCTCGGTGAGGCTCTCACTGGAGGTCATGGCGGCCGCCGCCCTGGCGGCCGACCCGCTCGACGCCATCACGGCCCGCTCGGGCGCCTTCGACGAGTTGATGTCCAGTCACGACGCCATCGAGGGCATGACCGCCTTCGCCCAGAAGCGTCCCCCACGCTGGAAGAACATGTGACAGGGGCGTACGCCCTTCCCTATGTGACCCATGATAAGAGAGGTATGACTATGAAAACTGCAATCACGACAATGCTCGGTATCGAGTTCCCACTGTTGGCTTTCAGCCATTGCAGGGACGTCGTCGTCGAGGTCACCAACGCCGGAGGCTTCGGCGTTCTGGGTGGCTCGTCCTTCACCCCTGAGACGCTCGAAGCTGAATTGGCGTGGATCGACGCCCATGTGGACGGTCGCCCGTACGGCGTCGACATCATCGTCGCACAGAAGCTGATCGGCAAGGGCCAGCACCTCAGCGTGGAACAGATGCAGTCCATGATCCCGGATCCGACCAGGCGGTTCGTGGCTGATCTGATGAATGCCCACGGCATGCCCACGGAGGTCGGAGACGTCGTCAGGAATGAGTTCGTCGCGCCAGACCAGGAGGCGGGCGAGGCGCTGCTCGATGTGGCTTTCCGCCACCCCATCAGGTTCATCGCCAACGCCCTCGGCGTGCCGCCGCAGTCCATGATCGAGCGGGCCCATGCCGAGGGGGTGCCGGTCGGCGCTCTGGTCGGCGCCAAAGAGCACGCCCTCAAACAGGTCGCCGCTGGTGTCGACGTCCTGATCGCCCAGGGCACTGAGGCAGGTGGGCACTGCGGCGAGATCTCGACCATGGTCTTGGTGCCTGAGGTCATCGAAGCGACGGGCGGACAGGTGCCAGTCCTCGCAGCCGGGGGAATCGTGACGGGTCGCCAGATGGCCGCCGCCATCGCCCTCGGCGCCGCGGGCGCCTGGACGGGATCGGTCTGGTTGACGACGCCGGAAGCGGAGACTGCCGAGTACACGAAGGCCAAGATGCTGGCGGCGAGTTCACGCGACACCCGCCGCTCGGCCGCCCGTACGGGCAAGCCCTCTCGGCAGTTGAGATCCGCGTGGACCGAGGCGTGGGCCGAACCTGGGGCGCCCGAGCCCCTCGGCATGCCCCTCCAGTCGATGATCTCCGAGCCGGCCTTGCGCCGGGCGGACGTCTTGGCCGCTCAGGGCAACGAGGGCGCACGAGAGCTCGCCAGCTACTGGGTCGGGCAAGGCGTCGGACTGATGAACAAACAGCGCACATGTCGGCAGACGGTCATGGACTTCATGGAGGACTACGTCGTCGCCGTCGAGCGGGTGACCGAATCCATCGACGACTAGCGTGAGGCCGGCGAGGCCGGGGGAGACCCAAGGCCAGCCAGGTCCACAGGAAGGACGCCAGTATGCGCATCATCGTACTGATCAAGGAAGTGCCGGACACCTATGGTGAACGTCACCTCAACCTGCACACCGGTCTGGTCGAGCGGGCTGGGGCTGAACGGGTCCTGGACGAGATCTGCGAACGGGCTGTGGAAGCGGCCCTGACGATCGCGGAGGCCAATCCGAGCTCGCATGTCACCGTGGTGTCGATGGGTCCGGCGAGCGCGACTGAGTCGATCCGCAAGGCGTTGGCCATGGGGGCCGATGAGGCCGTCCATGTCGTCGACGATGCCTTGGAGGGGGCCGACCTCATGCTCACGGCACAGGTCTTGGCCAGCGTCATCCGTCGACGCGAGGTCGATCTCGTGCTCACGGGCAATGCCTCCACGGATGGCGGTGGCGGGGTCATGGGCGCCCTGGTGGCGGAGGTGTTGGGCCTGCCGCAAGCCACGCATCTGTCGAGCATCAGGTGTGATGGCGTGACGGTGCGGGGGACCCGGAACAGCGATGCTGGCCAAGCCATCATCGAGGCCAGCCTGCCAGCTGTGGCCTCGATCACCGAAGCCTTGCCGGACCCGCGCTTCCCGGGTCTCAAAGGCATCATGGCGGCCAAGAAGAAGCCCGTCGAGACGTGTTCCGCGACCGATCTCGGCGTCGACACGAGCGGCCAAGAGGCCGGCCACGCCATCAACATCGCGGTCTCTGCCCGACCGCCTCGGTCGGTCGGTGTCACCATCACCGACGAGGGGGACGGCGGCGTCCGTCTGGCCCATTTCCTGATCGAACACAGCCTAGCGTGAGGGGTACGACATGAGCAGCGAACCGATCCTGACCCTTGTGGAGACCGTGTCCTCCGGATGCCTCACATCCTCCGCCGCCGAGTTGCTGGGCGCAGCCGGGCGCATCGGCGTCCCGATCGCGGTCATCCCCGTGCCCGACGGCTTCGACGCGACCGACGCCGTCATCACGCAGGCCGGAGCGGCTGGTGCGGTCGAGGTCGTCCTGGTCCCTGTCGAGGCCGATCTGGTCGTGGTCGGATTGGTCGAGGCCCTCCAACGAGCCGCAGAACAGATCCCACCCGGCGCCGTCGTGGCGGCCCACTCGACTGACGCCCGGGAAGCGGCCGCCCGGTTCGCGATCCGGACCAAGCGTCCCCTCCTGGTCGACGCGGTCGGGGTCGGACGTGACGGCGAAGGCGTCATCGTCCACCACTCCGTCTTCGGTGGAGGCTACGTGGCCGAGTCGGCCGCCACCATCGGGGCGCCGGTGATCACCGTGCGGGCGGGGTCGATCGAGGATCGCGCGCCAGCCGTCGACCCCCTCGTCATCCGCCTCGACGCGCAGCCGGTCAGCACACCCGCCGCGCGAGTGACAGCATTCGAGCCTGCCGCGGCGGATGGACTGCGTCCGGACATACGTCGGGCGGCCAAGGTCGTCTCCGGCGGGCGGGGTCTGGGCTCCAAAGAGAACTTCGCCCTCATCGAGCAGTTGGCCGATTGTCTCGGCGGCGCCGTCGGGGCGTCCCGCGCCGCCGTCGACGCTGGCTACATCCCGTACGCCCACCAGGTCGGGCAGACCGGGGTGACGGTCTCGCCCGACCTGTACATCGCGGTCGGCATCTCCGGCGCCATCCAGCACCGTGCGGGCATGCAGACCGCCAAGACGATCGTGGCGGTCAACAAGGACCCCGACGCGCCCATCTTCGACATCGCCGACTTCGGCGTCGTCGGAGATCTCTTCCAGGTCGTTCCCCAACTGATCGAGACGCTGAAGGCACGAGGGTGACACTGATGAACGAACCCAGACTGCGTCGCGGATTGCCCCGCCGCCCCGGAGGTGAGGCATGGCCCGAGGCTGAGGCGGTGGCGCGGTTCACCGTGGTGGTCCCGCGCGTACGCCCCGCTGTGGGGCCGACCTGGCCCGAGCCTGGCGCCCACCACGCGCCACTGCGTCGCGGATTGCCCCGTCGCCCCGATGGGCAGGGCTGGCCCCCCGAAGGATCGCTGGCCCTGTTCTCCGTGGCCGAACCAGCCATCCGGGAGGATGGGGGCATCGTCGATCCAGGACAGGGGGGGCCGGTGGGGCCGAACCAGGTCGAGGTCGGGGAGCCATCGACGGTGGCCCAGCCCACCAGCCCATCAGCGGTGTCCGAGAGAGTGTCTCGTCGGCGGCGCTGGCCCTGGGTGCTGATCGGATGTGGGCTGGGCGCCCTAGCCGTGGCCATGCTCGTCGCGCACTGGTTCGTCTCGACGGATGTCGGCCAGCGGTTCCTGGCGGCGTACCCGGGGACGACGCCTCTTCCCGCGTGGGTGCCGCAGGGGGTGCCGGGGTGGCTGGGATGGCAACACTTCCTCAACGCCTTCTTCATGGTCATGCTCATCCGGGCGGCCCTGATCGTTCGTTCGGGTCGCCGCCCGGCGGCCATGTGGGTACGACGTCGGCCTCGGCCTGACAGTCAAAAGATACAGATCGAACTGTGGACCCACCTGTCCCTCGACCTGCTGTGGATCCTCAATGGCGTCGTCTTCGTCGTGCTTCTGGTCGTCACCGGCCAGTGGGCGCGTATCGTCCCACTGTCGTGGGACATCGTTCCCGACGCCGCCTCCGCTGTGCTGCGCTACCTCTCCTGGCAGTTGCCATCTGAGGATGGATGGGTGGCGTACAACGCCGTCCAGGTGCTCGGCTACGGCTTCACCACGTTTATCGCCGCACCTCTGGCGGCCCTCACTGGCTGGCGGCTCTCACCCCTGTGGCCGAAGCGCTGGGCACGCCTGTCGCGAGTCTATTCACAAGAGGTGGCCAAGTTGGTGCACTTCCCCGTGATGATCTACTTCGTGGCCTTCTGTGTCGTCCACGTCAGCCTCGTGCTGGTGACTGGGGCGGTACGCAACCTTAATTACATGTACGCCAGTCGCGACGACTCGACATGGTGGGGCGTTGCCATCGCCACCGTCAGCGTGGCGGCGATGGTGGCCGGCTGGTTCGCCATCCGGCCCGGGCTGATGACACGCGTCGGCTCCAGCTTCGGGAAGATCGGACGCTCATGACCATGACTCACAAACCAGTGCCGGGCGCCGACCTGGGTCCCCTCAGCCCTGCCGGCTTCGCCGCGTACGCCGCGGGGGTCGATCCGCCAGCCGAGATGATCGCCCCGGGGACGTACGTCGTCCCCATACCGATGCCTGGGGGCGGCATCGTCACCAGCACCCTGTGTTATGTCCTGAGCGACGGGCAAGGGAGGGCGCACCTGATCGATCCGGGTCTGAACTCCGAGGTTGGTTGGCAACGTCTGACTCACGCCTTGGCGGACTGGGGCATGGGATCGGTCGCCAGTGTCGTGGTCACCCATATGCACCTCGATCACCTGGGTATGGCCGAGCGCGTGCGTCAAGAGTGGGGCGCGCGCCTGATCATGGGTCGCACCGAGTGGCGCACCTACCGGGCGACGCCCAGCGACGCCGATCGAGTGGCCCGCTACGACGCTTGGGGGGTGCCGGTCGACCGCAGGCCGGTGATGCCGCCAGAGCTGACCGTCGGGTACGCGTCCGAAGCGATGGGGCCCCAACACATGGACTCCCCGCCGGACCGGCTGGTGGACGACGGCGACCAACTCGACATGGGCCGACCGATCCAGGTCATGGTGACGCCCGGTCACACGGATGGCGGCCTGTCCCTGCGCGACGACCAACAGCACTGGATCTGCACGGGCGACCAGGTGCTGCCGCACATGCACCCGGCGCTCGGGCTCGACTACGCCCCTGACGGCGACCCGGTGGGCGACTTCCTCGACGCCGCCGAGCGGTTGGCCCGCTTCGATGGGTACGCGGTCTTGCCGGGCCACGGTTTCCAATTCCAGCGCCTGGCCCACCGCCTCGATCAAATCTCGGCGCACCACTTGCGCCGTTCGCGGCAGGTGCGCGATGTTGTGGCCGACATGCCTGACGCCACGGTGTGGGAACTGGCCAGCCGTCTGCACTGGACTCGCGGATTCGAGAACCTGGAGGGGTACCTCCTCAACTCGGCCTTGCAGCAGACCGAGATGCACCGGACCTTCGTCCGCAGCGCCCGCTCGGCCCCGTACTTGTCACACGACACCTCAACCACCAACGCCCCGTCGGGCACCTGATAGGAGAACAGCAATGGATCATAGTGAATTGAATGAATTGCGCACCATGGTGCGCGGCCGTCTGGAACGCGCCTGGGGATCTGCCACATCAGCCGACAGCGCCGACTGCGCCACGCTGTGGCAGGCGGTCGCCGGGGACGGGCTCTTCGAACTCGCCGGGTTGGACGCCCTGGACGGATTGTCGGTGGCCATGGCCGAACTGGGCCGGGTCGCCTGCCCGCTGCCGTTGTCGGACGGTTTCATCGCCAGTCGCCTGTTCGGCGACTCCAGTCCCGTGGCCGAAGCCATCGCATCCGGTCAGATCAGGGTGAGTTTCGCCGCCGACATCGTGGATGATCGGGCTGAGGCCGTGGAGATGGCGACGGTCGCCACCCATGTGCTGGTGGTTCCGGCGGCGGGAGGCACGGTCGAACTGCGACCTGTCACAGCAGTCACCACCACACCGGGTCTGGCCCGGCCGGCGTGGAGCATGGTCGAGGTGGGACCTGCCTCGCACAGCGTGGACGTCACGGCGAGCGCCGCTGACGAAGCCCTGGTCATCCAGCGCTTCGCGTGGTCGGTACGGGCTCTGGCGGCCGCCACGCTGATGCACGAACTGGCGGTCGAGCACGCCAAGACGCGCATCCAGTTCGGTCAGCCGATCGGCTCCTTCGGCGCTGTCCAGCAGCGGACCGCCACCTGTCAGATCGACGTCAGCGGCGGTCAAGCCCTGATCCAGCGGGCGCTGGCGGCCTACGCTGATGAGGCCTCTGACTGGGTTCTGGCGGCGGAACTGGCCACCACGTTCATCGCCGGGGCATCTCGGAGGGTGCAACTGGGCGCCCACCACACATTGGCCGCGTCCGGGTATTTCGAGGAGCACGTCGGACCGTGGCTCTTCCGCCGTGTCCATGCCGATCACCTCCACGTCATCTCGGTCACACGGGCGGTCGGCTCGGTGGCCGATGTGCTCGTCGAGACTGAAAGTGGCCTGCCGGACTTCACGCTCGACGCCACCGGCGAGGCGTTCCGGGCCCAGGTGAGGGCCATGATCGAGGAGACGCGCCGCCCAGATGGCGGTTTCGACGTGGACGAGGTCACCGCCGCCATGGTGGCCAACGGGTGGCTCGGCTTCGGCTGGCCGGAACGGTACGGCGGGCGCGACGCCACCTTCAGCGAGCAGGTGGTGTTGCACGATGAATTGGTCTACCACCGCACCGACGGCGAACTGGCTCTCGGCTCGGTCATGCTGTTGGGCAATTCCATCCTGCTCCACGGCACCGAAGAGCAGAAAGAGACCTTCCTGCCGATCATTCGGCGGGGCGAGATGAAGTTCTGCTTGGGGTACTCCGAGCCCGAGGTCGGCTCCGACTTGGCCTCCGTGCGAACCCGTGCGACCTTCGACGGCGACGAGTGGGTCATCGACGGCCAGAAGATCTGGACCACCGGCGGGCACACGGCCTCATACATCTGGTTGGCCACGCGGACCGATCCGGAAGCCTCCCCACGCCACGCCGGGATCACCGTCTTCTTGGTGCCGATGGACACCCCCGGCATCTCGGTGCAACCGATGACGGCCTTGTCCGGTGGCGTGTCCACGATCACCTTCCTCGACCAGGTGCGGGTGCCCGACTCGGCTCGGGTCGGCCCCGTGAACGGCGGCTGGAAGGTCATCACCGACGCACTGGCCGGTGAGCGTGTCCTGATGGGTGGCATCGCGAACCAGTTGCACCGTCAACTGGACGACGTGCTGGCCTTCGTTCGTGCCGACCCCGAGCGGCTGGTCGGGCCCCGCGGCTCGGCAGGGCGTGCCCGCTTGGGCGAGCTGGCCTCGAGCCTGCAAGCCCTGCGTGCGCTCGTGGCAGCCGCCATCAGCGCCACGGCCCAAGGGGCGGGGGCTCGTTTCGAAGCGCCGATGGCCGGTGTTCTGGGCGGGGAGTTGTCCGAGGAGTTCGGCGAGGCCATGCTCGACATCCTCGGTCCGGCGGTCGCGTCGAGCGGTCCGGGCGCCCCGGGTGGTGGCGAGGTGGAGCACAGCCTTAGACTGTCCATCATGTACGTCGTCGGTGGTGGCACCAACGACATCCAACGCGGCCTGATCGCGCGGGGGCTGGGACTGCCACGGTAAGGGGGCCGCGGGGGCATACACTGAATCCTGATGGCTATTCTCGCTGACATTACCCCTTTGCGACAGTCGGTCCCGTTCCGGCGGCTGTGGTGGGGACAGGGGCTGGCCGCCATCGGGGGGCAGTTCACGGCCATGGCGGTCGCGTTGCAGGTGTACGACCTGACGCGGTCGACCTTCATGGTGGGACTGTTGGGGGTGTTCGCCCTGGTGCCCCTGGTGGTCATGGGCCTGTACGGCGGGTCGATCATCGACAATCATGACCGGCGTACGGTCGCGCTGATCTCTGCCGTGGTCATGTGGTGCGCGACCATTGGATTGGCCATCGAGGCGTGGTGCCATCTGGACAGCGTCTGGCTGTTGTATGTCATGGTGGCGATCCAGTCCGGAGCCGGGGCGGTCAACTCGCCGTCCCGTACCGCCATCATCCCCCGCCTGATCGACCGATCCCTGCTGCCGGCGGCCAACGCGCTGAACTCGGCGGTGTGGACGGTCGCCCTCATGGTGGGGCCGCTGATCGGGTCGGCGTTGGTGGCGGGGTTCGGGTACAAGACCGCGTACACCGTGGACGTGGTGACGTTCACCGCCGCGTTGTACGCCGTGATCCGGCTCCCGTCCGTACGCCCCTTGCGCTCCGACGACCCGGCTGACAAGCCATTACGCGGGTGGCGATCGGTCGTGGACGGGTTCCTCTTTTTGGGGACGCGGCCCAACGTGCGCATGACCTTCTTCATGGACTTGGCGGCGATGGTGCTGGCCCAGCCGGTGGCCCTGTACCCCGCCGTCGCCACCGACATGATCGGCGGGGGCCCGACCACCGCCGGATGGCTGACCGCGTTCGTCGCTTTCGGGTCGGTCATGGCCCTGGTGTTCTCCGGCCCCCTGGGCAAGGTACGCCGTCAGGGCCGGGTCGTCGCGATCATGGTGGCCGGATGGGGGGCGGGGATCCTCGGCTTCGGCGTGGTTCTGATGCGCGTCGGCGCCCATCATCCCGACCACGTGGTCTGGTGGGCGCTGATCGCGTCCGGGGCGTGCCTGGCATTCGCCGGCGCCTGCGACTCGGTGTCGTCGGTCTTCCGCAACGTGATCCTGCAATCCGCGACCCCCGACAAGCTGCAGGGCCGGCTCCAGGGCATCTTCACCGTCACCGTGTCGGGCGGCCCCAACCTCGGCAAAGTGCTGTCAGGGTCTGCGGTGAGGGGCTTGGCTGGGGTCAGTCCCGTGCCCCTGGGGCTCACCGCCGCCGTGGGCGGAGCGCTGTGCGTGCTCGCCGTGGGCGTGCTCAGCCGGGTCACGCCCCAGTTCTTGAGGTACGACGCCCAGCATCCACAGCCGTGAGGTGGACGGAGTGGCGAGAGTCCCGATTCTCCGCGGGGCACGAACTGTCGGTGCTGAGGGGGTACGACGACAGTTCGCGCCCCCGAAGATTCTTGGGGGGGGCACGAACTGCTGGTTGCGGGTGGGGAATCCAGCAGTTCGTGCCCCCATGGCGTCGATGACCCCCGATGCCCCCGTGGACCCCTGTGGAACCCTGTGGGGCACCGTGGACCCCGATGCCCCCGTGGAACCCTGTGGGACCCCGTTGACCCCGTGGGACCGCCATGATCCGCCGTGCGGCGGCACCACCCCCGAGGAGCCCCACCGGGTCTCACTGGCGGCAGACCGGGTACGCCCACTCGTGCTCCCCGGGCCCCACTGCGATGGTGGGGGACTCCGCGTGCCAGGGCAGACGCACATCGGCCGACGCGCCGGGGGGCACGATCACACGGATCCGCATCTCGTCCTCCTCGACGGCCCAGGAGACACCGGCCAGGCCCAGGGGAGTGATGTGGGAGGTCGAGGCGTGCGTGAGCCCGCCGCCGGGTTGTGGGGCGACAAGGATCCGGCTCCATCCCGGCGCGGCCGACGACAGCCCGCCGACCACACGATGGATCCAGTCGGCGACCGCGCCCAGGGCGTAGTGGTTGAGCGAGGTCATGCCTGTGCGGTGGAGCCGCCCGTCGGGCAGGATCGCGTCCCACCTCTCCCAGATGGTGGTCGCGCCCATGGTGACCGGGTACAGGAACGAGGGGCACTGCGTCTGCATCAGCAGGGCGTACGCGCCGTCGAGGTGCCCGGTCTTGGTGAGCGCGTCGGCGATGAAGGGCGTCCCCGCGAAGCCGGACGAGATCGTGAACTGACGTCCCGCCATCACGGAGTTCAGCCGCTTGCCGGCGTACTCCACCTGCTCGGGTTCGAGCAGGTCGAAGCAGATCGCCAGGGCGTACCCCGTCGAGGTCTCGCCCGCGACCACCCCGCGGGGGTCGACGTACGCCCCCTGGAACGCGGCGCGGACCCTGGCCGCCAGATCCGTGTAGTGGCGAGCCGCGTCCGTGTCGCCCACCAGGGTGGCGATGCTTGCCATCTGGGCGGTGGTACGGGCGTAGAACGCCTGGGCGACGAGGTACTTGTCTGTTTTCCCCTGGCCCGGCTCGCGCGGGGGCGCGTCGGGGTCGCACCAGTCTCCGTACTGGAAACCCGTGTTCCACAGGCCCGACTCGTCGAGCGACGACTCGACCTCGTCCACGTACGACCTCATGGCGGCCCAGCAGCGGCGCAGGACGTCCACCTGGCCCGACTCCTGGTACAGGGTCCAGGGGACATTGACGATGGCGTCCCCCCACAGGGCGGTCGGCTGGGACGGACGGGGGTCGACCAGGGGCGCCGAGCGCGGCATGTTGCCGACCCGCTCCCGCTCGATCATCAGATCGGTGAGCCAGGACTCGACCACCGCCTGCACGTCGTACAGGTACGTGGCCGTGGGGATGAAGGCGTTGAGGTCGCCGGTCCAGCCCAGGCGCTCGTCGCGTTGGGGGCAGTCCGTGGGGATGCCCACGAAGTTGGATCTCATCGACCACACGACATTGCTATGGAACTGATCGAGCAGCGCGTGGGAGGACTCGAACCAGCCGTGGCGGGCCATGTCGGAATGGACGACGACGGCACTGAAGTTGCTCAGGTCGAGGGCGCCTTTCCACCCTTCGACCTCAATGTAGCGGAACCCGTGGAAGGTGAATCGCGGCTCCCACTCCTCATGGTCGGCACCGGCGCAGATGTACCGGTCGGTGGCTTGGGCCGTACGGTTGGTCTCCCGTTCCAGGCTCCCCTCCGGTGTGAGCGCCTCCGCATGGCGGATGAGGATGTCCTGGCCGCGTCGGGGCGTGTCGATGCTGAGGTGGGTCCACCCGGCGATGTTCTGGCCGAAGTCGATGATCCGGTGCCCGGCGGGGGAGGTGGTGACGGCGACGGCGGGCAGGTGCTCGATGCGCCTGATCGGTGGCGCGGTGGCGAGGCGCAGGGTGTCCAGGTCCCAGTGGTAGTGGATCGCCGGTCCCCATTCACGGTCGTCGAAGTCGGGGTCGCACCAGGTCGGGGATTCCAGCCGCGCGTCGAAGGTCTCCCCGTCGTAGAGGCCGTTCGCTCGTACGCCCTGGGTCCCCACCCGCCAATCGGAGAGTTTCCAGGGCGCGGTGGATGGCTCGGTGACGATGGTGTGGGCACGGTCTGTGTGGTCGAGTTCCAGTTGCATGTACAACGCGGGGCGATCCGCGTAATGGTGGTTCACCTTGCTCCAGGTGAGCGCCCCCACGGCCCACCCTTCGCCGACGATCGCCCCGAGCACATTGTGCCCGGTGTGGATGAGCTCGGTCACGTCGTACTCGGACACCATCAGCCGTTCGCGGTAGGAGGTCCACCCTGGCGCCAACACCTGGTCGCCGATCCGCGAGCCGTTGAGGTACGGGTCGACGATGCCGAGGGCCGTGACGTAGAGGGTGGCACGCCGTGGGCGGTCCTCCACGAAGAACGGTCGCCGGAAGTACGGCGCCGGGTCCGACTCGGCACACGCCCGAGAATGAGAAATGAACTGCCCCTGCCATGTCGGCATAGCTACCTCCTCGCCGAGATATCGCGGTGGCTATGAGTCTAGTCCGGATTCCCGGATCTCGGTTGAGTGGCGGCTCATGGTCGTAGGGGTGGGGGTGTTGGGGTGTTGGCCGTGGGGGGTGCTGATCGGGGTGGTGTTGGCCGGGGTGGTGTTGGCCGGGGTGGTGTTGGCCGGGGTGGTGTTGGCCGGGGTGGTGTTGACCGTGGTGCTGGCCGTGGTGCTGGCCGTGGGGGGGTATGGGCCGTGGGGGCGCGAACCGTGGTTTTTCGGTCCGATATGCACGGTTCGTGCCCCCGTGGATTTCGTGGGGGCACGAATCGTGCTTTTTCAGGGGGGAATGCACGGTTCGCGCCCCCGTGGTCTCTCGGCATCTGGGGAGCGGAGGGGTGGATGGGGGGATGTGAGGTGGATGGTCGGTGTTACGGTTCAAGCCGTGGGGGTATGGGCCGTGGGGGCGCGAACTGTGCTTTTTCGGTCCGATATGCACAGTTCGCGCCCCCGTGGCGTTCAGGGCGTCCTGCCGTCTCGGCGTCTAGGACGTCTCGCCGTCTCGGAGTCCAGGGTGTCCCGCCGTCTCGCCGTTTCAGTGAGTGGAGGTACGCCCCCTCAGGGGTCGACCACCACGCTGCGGTCCTCTCGTACGGCGGTGCTGATCGCCATCGACAGACGATGGTCGAACAGGGCCAGGTCGAGTGGTCCGGGGGGCGGCGCCGTGCCGCCCACCCACGACGCCATGTGTGTCATGACGGCGGCGAACGCGAGTTCCTCGTCGTTCCAGTCCTGGCTGGGCCACGGGTTGGTCCACAGGACCACCTCGCCGAGCAGGATACGGTCTTCCGGGGCGTCCGACGATCGGGGGTCCCGGCGAAGGTACGTCGTCGTGATCAGCCCGTCCGAACCGAGCCGGACGACCTGGTCGCCGCTGATGTGTCCCGAGGACCCGCGTACGAGCAGCCGCGGGGACCCGCGTGGGACGCCCCCCGAGCCCCCACGTACTGAGCCCCCGCGTGTCACGGGCGTCGGGGATGCTCCGGTCCCAGACCCCTCACTCACATCGATGAGCGCGCTGCGTCCGTCGGCGACATCCACCGATGCCACCGTCAGGTCGCTGGGCCGGGGCGAGTCCCAGGTCCAGGGGTGCGAGGCCGACACGGGCGCGGCGGTGGAGAAACGGTGGACCTGCACCACCGCGCGCTGGCGAGACACGCCCAGATAGGCCCGAACCAGGGGCACAGCATGCTGGACGGGCGTGGACCACACTTGGACCTCCTCGACAGTGCCGATCATCCCCGTACCGCCTGCCCCCGAACCGATCATCCCCGCGCCGCTCACCCCCGTACTGCTCATCCCCGCGCCGCCCGCCCCCGAACCGATCATCCCCGTACCGCTCATCCCCGTACTGCTCACCCCCGTACTGCTCACCCCCGCGCCGCTCACCCCCGCGCCGCTCACCCCCGCGCCGCTCACCCCCGAACCGCTCGCCCCCGCGCCGATCACGCCCATACCCCCCGCACCCATACTCCCCGCACCCGACCCAATCGCACACAACCGGGCCACATGCTCGGGCATCCACACCGACGGATCACAGACCTGGACCAAGCCCGTACTCGCGAGATCGGCACCGCGAGCAAGCGCGCTCAGACCGCCCGCGACAGGGGCCAGGGACAGGACGGGCACCCCCATCGTGACAGCCGTACGTGCCACCGCCCCGGCGGAAGCCGATGGCGCGAAGCTGAGGAGGAAGTCGGGACGGCACGCTTCCACGCACGCCGCCACGTCGGTGAACACGGGAATCGTCGCTGTCCGTTCGCGGCGCAGGACCAAGCCGATGCGGTCCAGGGACGGGATCGCGCCCACCACTTTTCGTACACTATGGAAGCTGTGCCCCACGCCGACTTGCACGAACCTCATGGGACAAGGCTAGTACGAAAAAACAACCCCAGCTATCGCAATTTCAACGTTCGTCGTATTGCCTACTGAGACGATGTGCGCGTGGGCCCCTACCGATTTCCGCCTGGCTATCAATCGTGGTTGGATAGAACTATGAGTCCGCGAAAGATTGGTGTTACTGAGCTCGCCTTGCGCGATGCCCATCAGAGCCTCCTTGCCACCCGTATGGCCACCGAAGACATGGTCGGCGCATGCGAAGACATTGATAAGGCTGGTTACTGGTCGGTTGAGTGCTGGGGGGGAGCCACCTACGATTCCTGCATCCGCTTCCTTAACGAGGATCCGTGGGTCAGGTTACGCACCTTCCGCGAGTTGATGCCCAACTCGCGGTTGCAGATGCTGCTGCGCGGCCAGAACCTCCTTGGTTATCGCCATTACGAGGACATGGTCGTCGAGAAGTTTGTGGAGAAATCGGCTGAGAACGGCATGGACGTCTTCCGTGTCTTCGACGCCGTCAACGATCCGCGCAACATGGCCAAGGCCATGCAGGCGGTCGCGAAGACGGGCAAACACGCCCAAGGGACGATCTGCTACACCATCTCGCCGGTTCACACCGTCGAGGGGTACGTGAAGCTGGCCGGCCAGCTGCTCGACATGGGCGCCCAGTCCATCGCCCTGAAAGACATGGCGGCGCTGCTCAAGCCGCAACCGGCGTACGACATCATCCGCGGGATCAAAGAGACCTACGGTGAAGACACCCAGATCAACGTCCACTGCCACTCAACGTCCGGTGTGACGCTGGTGACGCTGCAGAAGGCCATCGAGGCCGGCGCCGACGTGGTCGACACTGCTATCTCGTCGCTGAGCTTGGGTCCGGGCCACAACCCCACGGAGTCCTTCGTGGAGATGCTGGAAGGCACGCAGTTCACGACCGACCTGGACATGTCCCGGTTGCTCAAGATCCGCGACCACTTCGCCAAGATCCGTCCCCGGTACGAGGAGTTCGAGTCGGCGATCCTCGTCGACACCGACATCTTCACCTCGCAGATCCCCGGCGGCATGCTCTCCAACATGGAGTCGCAGCTGAAGGGGCAGGGCGCAGGCGACAAGACCAAGGAAGTCATGGAGGAAGTGCCGATCGTCAAGGCTGACGCCGGGCATCCTCCGCTGGTCACCCCGACGTCCCAGATCGTGGGCACGCAGGCCGTGTTCAACGTTCTGTTCGGTCGCTACCAGAAGATGACAGCCGAGTTCGCCGACCTGGTTCTGGGGTACTACGGCCATACCTTGGGCGAGGTCAACCCCGAGGTCGTCGCCATCGCGGAGGCCCAGACGGGCAAGCCCCGGATCACCGGGCGTCCCGCCGACCTGCTCAAGCCCGAATGGGACACGCTGGTCGCCAAGACGAAGTCTCTGGAGGGCAGCGACGGAACCGATGAGGACGTCCTGACCTACGCCATGTTCCCCCCTGTCGCGCCGGAGTTCTTCAAGCACCGCGCCGAGGGTCCGAAGTCCGTGGCGAAGTCCGCGGCGCAGTTGGCGGCCGAGAAGGAAGCCAAGGCGACCGGAGCTGCCACCTCGTCGGTGGGCGCCATCACGTACAACGTGTCGTTGGGTGGTCGTACGCACACGGTGAAGGTTGAGAGGGCCTGAGCCATGACAGCGAAAGACATGGCCGAGCTCGTCGCCGAGCTCGCTGAGAAGAGGGCGACGACTCAACTCGGCGGCGGAACCGCTCGTTTGGAGAAGCAGCGCGCCGGAGGGAAGAGGACCGCTCGCGAGCGGCTCGACATCCTCCTCGACGAAGGCAGTTTCCAAGAGGTGGGGATCTTCAGAAAGAACCGCACCGTCACCTTCGGAATGGACAAGGCCGACCCTCCCGCCGAGGGCGTGGTCACCGGCGCGGGCACCGTACGCGGACGCCCGGTCAACGTCGCCAGCCAGGACTTCACCGTCATGGGCGGGTCCGCGGGCGAGATGCACTCGGTCAAGGTGGTCGCCATGATGGAGGCCGCCTTGCAGAACGGCAACCCGTTCGTGTTCATCAACGACTCCGGCGGCGCGCGCGTCCAAGAGGGCATCGACTCCCTGTCTGGGTACGGCATGGTGTTCTACGCCAACGTCAAACTCTCCGGCGTGGTCCCTCAGATCTCGGTGATCTGCGGTCCCTGTGCGGGCGGCGCGGCGTACTCCCCGGCCCTGACCGACTTCATCATCCAGACCCGCAAGGCCTACATGTTCATCACCGGGCCGAACGTCATCAAGCAGGTGACGGGCGAGGATGTGACGCAAGAGGCGCTCGGTGGCGCGGACGCGCACATGCAGAAGTCGGGCGTCATCCACTTCGTGGCGGACGACGACGACCAGGCGCTGTTGATCGCACAGAAGCTGCTGAGCTTCCTGCCGCAGAACAACTCCGAAGAGCCGCCCATCGTCGATCCCGACATGAACGTCGAACCCGATCTGTCCCTGCGCGACCTCGTGCCGCTGCAGGCGACCAAGGGGTACGACGTGCGCGACGTGATCCGCAAACTCGTCGACCGTGAGGACTTCCTGGAGGTCCACGCCCAGTACGCCATGAACATCGTGGTGGGCTTCGGGCGCATCTGCGGCCGCACGGTCGGGTTCGTGGCCAACCAACCCTCCGTCATGGCGGGCGTCTTGGACATCAACTCCTCCGACAAGGGGTCGCGGTTCGTACGTTTCTGCGACTCGTTCAACATCCCCATCGTCACCCTCGTGGACGTGCCGGGCTTCCTGCCCGGCGTCTCCCAGGAGCACGGCGGCATCATCCGCCATGGCGCCAAGATGTTGTTCGCGTACTCCGCCTGCACGGTGCCGCTGATCACGGTGACCCTGCGCAAGGCCTATGGTGGCGCCTACCTCGCCATGGCCTCGCGGGACCTGGGCGCCGACGCGGCGTTCGCGTGGCCGACGGCTGAGATCGCCGTCATGGGTGCCGAAGGCGCGGCAGCGGTCGTCTTCGCCCGTGAGATCAAGGAGGCCGAGGATCCCGACGCCAAGCGCCTGGAGATGATCGAGTCCTACCGCGACACGTTCGCCACGCCGTTCATGGCCGCCTCGCGCGGGCTCGTCGATGACATCATCGACCCGGCCGACACGAGGGCGAAGGTCGCGTTCGCACTGGAGCAGTTGGCTGGCAAGCGCAAGATCCGACCGGCCAAAAAGCACGGGGTCTTCCCCAGCTAGATTGAGAGGAAACTGCGATGAATCAAGATCAACAACTGCTCGATCTGGTCAAGACCCTGTCAGGCCGCATCCAGGCCATGGAGAAACAGATCACGTCCTTGAAGCTCGTCAACGCCCAAGATGTGCCGGAAGAGGTCATGGTCGCTATCGCGGCCGGGGTCGCGGCGTACCTGGGGTACGAAGGCGAGAAGCAACAAACCCGATTTGCACCGGTGCCCAAGTGGACCAAGGGCACTCGGATCGCCCAACTGAACCACACACCCGTACGGTGATCACAGGAGGAATGAAATGAAACTGAAGGTAACTGTCAACCAGATCCCGTACGAGGTCGAGGTTGAGGTCGACCGCACCCCGGCGGGGTTGCCCCCGGTGTTCATCGGCGGCGGGCAAGGCGGTCCGGCGGTGCCCGTGCACCAAGCCGGGAAAGACGTGATCGCCCCGTTGGCCGGGTCGGTACGCAAGATCCTGGTCGAGAAGGGCACGGCGGTCAAGGAGGGCCAGGTCGTGGCCATCCTCGAAGCCATGAAGATGGAGACGGAGATCACGTCCTCGTATACCGGGCGCGTGTCGGCGGTCAAGGTCGAGGTCGGCGCCGCCGTCCAAGGCGGCGACCCCATCATGGAGATCGAACCGTCCTAACACCCATCGGATCAGGCGGCCGGCACCCCTGATCCGTTCACACACGATATGCGGCCTGCGCCCTCTTCCGGGGGCGCAGGCCGCATTTATGGGTAGGTTCTGCGCGGAAGGCGGGCGTGGGCGTGGAGTGGTGAATGGCAGGATCATCTCCATTCTTCGCTGGGGAAACAGCCCCGATGCCAACAACGTCAACAGCCAGTATCCACAGATCGTCTCTGATGACGGGGCGTCCTCAGTTGGTCGAGTGTGGACCCGTGGGGGCTAGTGCTTCGAGCCTGGGTTTGTCGGGGTCACCGCAGTTCGGTTATCAGTCTCAGTTGACGGATTTGACTGTCGGTTTGCAGTATCTGCGGCCGCGTCGGCGGCGGTGATCGCGTTCCGGTCCACGACGGAGTACATCGTGGCGAGGACCGCGGAGGCTGCGGTCGAGTTGGCGAAGTTCGCCTGCACAACGGCGGATACATTGTCGGCTGCGTGGGAGGTGGCCGCTGGTGCGGTTCAGGATGCGGTGGCGAAGGTGCCGTGGGGCACTGTCGCGGGGATCGTTGTTGGTGTGGCTGTGGGGCTGGCGTGTGCGGCGGCGACGGGGGGTTTGGCTGCTGTGGGGTGCGCGGTCGTTGCTGGTGCTGTGGGTGGTGCCCTTGGTTATGCCCAGGCCACTGCTGGAACGGGAAACTTCTCGTTGAAAGGCATGGGGGTCAGTGCCGGGATCGGGATGGGCACGGGCGCTTTGTCGGGTGGTGTGGGCGCTGTGATCGGTTCTGCCGTGGGCAGCAGTGTGGGCAGTGCGATCGGGTCGACGGCTGCGGGTGTGCTCAGTGGCGCGGCTGGTGGTGTCGCAGCAGGTGGGGTTGGTTACGTCGCTGGCAGTGTGCTCACCGGACAGGACATGACCTGGCAAGGTGCTGGTGAAGCCATGATCCTCGGCGGCGCCATGGGAGGCCTCGGCGGAGGGCTGACAGCCAGATATGGAACAACCACAACACCCAAACCAACCGCCGCTCTGACGGCCAAGCCAGTTGCGAGTCCTTCTGGGGCGGCTGGTGATTATCTATACCGAGGTGTGGCTTCTGACCATCCAGGCTATTCTGACGCGCTTGAAGGCCGAGCTATTCCATGGGGCGGTCATTCCGATCCGGCGCTGCATAATGACGGGAATACTCGAAGTGAGTTTACGTCATGGACTACTGATAGGAGCGTAGCTGTGGATTTTGCGACAAATGGAGGGTCTGATCCGAATGGTGTGGTCCTCCGGATTCCCAATGCTGATGGACCTGGTTTGATTCGAGTGCCGTCTCCGAATAGCTATCATGAGAGCGAAGTCCTTATTCAAGGACCGGTGTCTGGGGCGGACGTGACTAGCCCATGATGTCACTCGCTAGACTCAAATAGGAGGTGTGCCGTGGATAAAAAGGTGCCAATCTGTGATGTTCAGTCTTTGGTAGAGGCATGGTCTGATGAACATGGTCAGGCGGCCAGAGGGGTTGTCGAGTTCTTGCGGAAACAAGATGTGACGATGACGATGCAATGGTACTCTCTTCGTCGTGAAGCGTTGTTGACTATCTACAAACGGCGACTGAAGTCGAATGTTCCTGGTGTCATCGAACTCGTCGAGAGTTTGCGTCGTTCGACCGACGACGTTGTGTTGATGTCCGATGTAATCACTATGGACAACTCGGGTGGAGCATTTGCTCTCATCGCGAATGCAGCCTTGTCAGAGGTCCTGAGTGTGCTGGTGCATCATGCGGCACCATCTGGTGATTGAACCACGTACTACGTTTGCTGTGAGTGGCGTGGCCATCTGGCGAAGGCCGGGCGGTTCGGCAACTCCGTACCCTGGTCGGACGATTCCGAATCCCTATCCCTGGTGGCATATCATGATCGGTGGGAGCAATGAGTCGGTTGCAGGACGGTAAAGTATGATCATTGAGGATTTACTGTGGGTGGATGATGTGAGTCCTCTCGGGCTGCCGCCTGGTTACAGGGGAGCGTTGGAGGGTTCTGATGTGCTGCAAGAGTGTGAGATCGCGGACGTTCGGGTCTGTGGGGTGGCGCAGACGGTAGGGGTGATCTTCGATGCGCGGGCTGGGTTGATGCAGAGTGTGCCGTGGGCTGAGACGGTCGACACCGCGGTGTTAGTTGTGCGGGGGGTCACATGGTTCGAGACTCCGGAAATCCGGGATGCTTTGGTGAGTTGGGATGTGGTGTCGGATGAAAGGAACTGGGGGTGTCGAATGGGGCAGGTGGTGACTCCGGGCCAGTTGGTGATTCGGGGTTGTGGTGCGAATCTGTATCTGGGTCGGGTGCCGGGTTTGCCTGATGCTCAGCCGTTGTTGGGGTCTGGTGACGCGGTGTCGATACGTAGTGGTTGGCCGACGTGGGGGTCGAAGTTCGAGGTGACGATTGAGCCCGAGCACGCCAATCCCCATCTGATTGGGGGGTATATTCATAGTTTATTGGCTGGTCGCACGGCTGGGACGCAGGTCGGAGGCTTGACGTGATTGTTGAGGATCTGTTGTGGCGGTTTGATCCGGTGGGGTCGTTGTTGCCGGAGGGGTTGCAGGTGATCATCGATGGGGGTGTGGTGCCGGTGGGATGGCAGGTGAGCGATGCTGAGGCTGGACGCCAATGGGAGTGTCGAGTCGAGGTGGACGGTGGTGCGGTGGAGGTCGTGGGGTCGCGGGCCGTCTTGTTCGCTGGCCGGGTCGTTGAGGAGTCGGGTGGGGAGTCGGTGGGGGGCGTACGGGACCTGTGCCGAGGCCGGGTGTTGTCGTGGGACACGTCGCTGGAGTTGACGATGCTGCCGGGGTTCTCGGATCCTGGGATGGCTGGGGGGTATGCGGTGTGGGAGGCGAGTGACGGGTGACTGCTGTCTGGGTCCAGGATGTGGTGTTGAATGAGTCAGGCACTGTCGTGACGGCGAGTTGGGGTAAGCCAACGTGATGAGTATTGTCAGCCAATTCCAGGCGGCACAACAGTGGATTGATAAGCTCCGTTGTGGCGAACTCTCCTATGAGCTTTTCGTCGCAGGGTTGGGGGTTTTGGTGGATGCTTGCAGGGTGGAGGGGTCTCCTCGCTGGGAATCACTGCAAACCGTGTGGAACGGTTTGGAACAGTTGAATGCGGTCTTGTTGGCTCAAGGCGCCGTACCAGACTCGAATGGCCGAAGAGACATTCTTGATCGTGTGGATGAGTTCCGTAGCATCTTTGGCGAGGCGCTGAGGGATGAGATGTGCGCCAGTCGAGAATCTACCTCAGCGTGCGATCCCCTCGTCTGGGCGGCATTTGATTATGGATGCCGGAAACTGGTAGCCGAACAAACTGATGTCATACCTATGGGTGACATCAAGGATATGGCATTCAAAGCTGGTGTCCCTGAGACGATCATGAAAGACGCATTGACGGTCGAGATTGCTGATCTACTGGATGAAGGAATGGTTGATGTTGGTGGGTATCGTCATGGGTTCGCCTCCTGCTGCCTCCCGATAAATGCGACGGGGATATATGTGAGAGATCTCTGCGCTAGCGAGCCGCAGACGAGTGTATTCGAGGTCTTTCTGAATCCTTTGACTTCAGTTGAACCTGGCCACCACGTCCAGACTGCCTGGAGGCCAGGATGACGGGAGATGGATTCCATGTGGAGGTGACGGAACGGAAATGAATGTGATTGATGAGGTCCTTGGATGGTGGTGGGAGCGGCGTGAGTCAATGAGCAGGATTGGAACGGTCCGTGTCGTTGAGTCGCCGATGGATCGTGAGGTGAGATCATGCTCAGTTGCGGTGAGTGATCAGGCTTGGTCGATGACCGTGGTCGGGTGGAGCGATTCGCGTGGTGAGATCCGGTGGGAGCCTGAGGATGACATGCGGGAACGCTGCGAGCACAGAGAACTGAGAACGAGAGAGGAGTTAGCGTCGTTTCTCGACTTGGCCGACCAGATCGTTGCTACGCGTTCGACTTTTGTTCCCTCTCTGGCTCCTCGTGACATGGAGGCTCTGTTGTGTCGGTGGGGGGCTGGGCATTCGTCACGAGAAAGTGTGGTGAGCGAGGGGTCTCGGTTGCTCCGGAATATTGGGCGGACGGAGAGTATCCGCCTCAAGAAATCGAGTGCAGAGATCCTATCCTTTGTTTACATCCGACGCATGGCCGAGGAGCGTACGCCGCTGGGTGGTGAAGAGTTCCTGGCGGTGGTGGGCAGCCCAGCAGTGGAGCATGCGTTGTGGACGCATATTGCTGTTGATGGTGAGTGGATGGACATTCTCGTGGAGTCCGACTTGTCGGCGGTATTGGGTGTTGCTGTCATGCCCCAGAACTAGCGCTCCCATCAACGGGCTCGGACGTATATGGGGACTGAGCGCAGCTTTACGGGCATGAATGGACCTTTGTTGACATATCAGGGTTGCTCGTCACATGGGTAGGCACCTGCTCCCGAGAATACCACCGTACGGCCCACTGGGAGTATGGCTTGGGATGGATCTCGAAGGATGACCTTGGTGGCATATCATAATCGGGGAGAGGGGCCTAGTCATGTGGTGTCCTATTGTGTATTTTGAGTTCTATGATGTACCACGCTTGTTTGTCGTGACCTGGCGCGGACGTGTTGTCATATTTGACGGCCTGTTTGATGATGCCTTGGACGATTATCCTCCGCGATACTCTGTGTACTGTTCAACCGGCGTGCCTCAGGATTGGAGCGATCTGGGTTGGATCAACCAGCAGTTGGCTTCGGGAAGTCCGTGTGGGGAGGTTCCTGTGGGGTCGGTGTTATTCGATGAGTCCTGTAGAAGAGCCATCAACGACAATGTTTTGTGGAGGTTGTTCGCGGAATGAGCGATGTGGTGATCCGGCAAAGGCCGGGTGGTTCGGTTCGATCTTTGCAGGTGGAGGTGGATTGGCATGGTCGGCGCTGGGTCTTTGATTCCCCAGGTTGGAGTCCCTTGGGATTCGGGTTGAATGGAGACGTGCCGTACGCGTGGACAGCGCGGCAACTCATCGTTGTCATAGGTGACGACGTGGGCGTACTCGCGACACTGGATGACGATATCCATCTTGTCCTGAAGGTCGACGAGGTGTGGATCGTGGTCTGTGAGACATCAGTGCGAAGCCTGCGGGGTGATCGAGAAGTCGGACGCATTGAATTCGGAGAAGTGGTCATGGATTCCTGGTGGCAGGATGAGCGACTGCATTGCGCCATGTTTGATGGGACGGCATGTATGATCACCATGCGACAGGGAAGATTGCTGGCCAATTGGTCCTCCGAATGATAATAGTTGAGGGACCTACGGTGCGCCACTTCAAACTGGATGGAGAATGGTGTTGCCCGACCCTCCACAGGTTTGACGCATAATGCGCGTCATTGGCTTGTGGGGATTTCCCCACAAGGTGCACTGTGGATATATCCCCACATTGCGTGAAGTGGTGATATGGCCACAGAGGTAGGTGTTTGATGGCCACGCTGAAGATACGCAAGGCGAGTGACATCGCTGCCGTCATCAAGGCCGTGCGTGAGGACGCCGGTTTGACGCAGACTGAGCTGGCTGAACGGTTGGTGTTTTCGCGTGACTACATGGTTGATATCGAGTCCGGCAAGGAGACTCTGTATGTGACGCGGCTTTTCCGCGTGCTGCACGAACTGGGTATTGGCATGACGCTGGACTATGGAGACGGCCATGACCAGTCTTGATCTGTATCTACACGATCGTCGCGTTGGCACGGTCGTACCTGATCCGCGTGACAAAGCCCGCGTGATGCTCGACGTCGACTCGGGGTATCAGCAAGAGGTCACGTTGTCTGAGTCGTTCGTGCCGTTGCCGGGACGACGACCGCCCATAGACGCGGTGTCAAACTTTCTGGGAGGTTATGCCCCAGAAGGCAATCACCGTGAGCAGATGGCGGCCAAACGGCATATTGATAAAGACGACCTGTTCGCCCTGTTGCGCGAGTTCGGCGGCTCGATTGCCGGAGCTGTCACGTTACGAAGCCCTGATGAGGCGCCCGGGTACCAGCCCTCCTACGAACTCCTGGATGACTCCGCGCTGGTCGTCAAGCTGAACCAGGCGCTCAAGGATTCCGACCAAGGCATTCCAGACGATAGCCGCTCGACGCTACCGGGCTATCAGCCGAAGGTGCTTGTGGCCCAGTTTGACGGTCAGTGGTTGTATCCTCATGGACACACTCGAGAAGTTGGACGAGGCGATTTCGACAGTAGCCCCACCTAGCCAGGTATCACCCGGAATGCCCGAGCACATGCGTTGGAACGTTGACCGTCTCTTGGCAGGTGGTGAGATCGGCCACGACACGGTATGACGATTAGTGGGATCTCACTCCTCCGACCGGGCCACGGCGGTCAGTAGTGTGGCCTCGGGGGGGCAGGCGAAGCGGTAGGGGGCGTACGGGGAGGTGCCCAGCCCGGCGGAGACGTGGAGGTAGGCGGTGTCCGGGCCGTGGGTGTACGTGCTGAGACCCCGGGCCTGGGCGGTGGGGAGGTCGCAGTTGGTGGTCAGCGCGCGACCGCCGGGGAGGCACACCTGGCCGCCATGGGTGTGGCCGGCCATGATGAGGTGCGCTTGGTCGGCTGCCATCTGGTCCAGGACCCGTCGGTACGGGGCGTGGGTCACGCCGATCAGGAGATCGGCGGTGGTGGGTCCCAGAACCGGGTACTCATCGAGATCGATGTGGGCGTCTCCGCACCCGCGTACCTCGACCGAGGAACCTTTCAGGGAAAACGACAAGGATCGGCCTTCGGCGTTCTCCCAGCCCAACTCCGACAGCAGGATCGTGAGCGCCTTGGTGGGCAGCCGCCGACTCGACTCGCTCGCCTCGTGTGAGACGAGGTACTTCAACGGGTTGATCGGGCGGGACGCGTACAGGTCGTTGGAGCCCAGGACGAACACCCCCGGCGTCCCGGCGAAGGGGGTGAGGCACCGGGCCAGGGCGGCCAAAGCGTCGGGGGAGGCGACATTGTCTCCGGTGTTGACGACGAGGTCCGGGCGTAGCTGAGCTAGGTCGCGTACCCACGCGATCTTCGACGCCTGCCGGGTCATCAGGTGCAGGTCGGACAGATGCAGGATGCGGATGGGGGCGTGGCCGGGCGGCAGCACCGGGGCGTGGACCCTCCTCAGGCGGAAGGACCGGCTCTCGACGAGGGCGCCGTACGCCACGCAGCCCGCGCCGATCATCGCGACCGAGCCGAGGAGGGGACCGAGCAAGGTGGATGTCTTCATGGGTTGTCTTTCCTGGGGCGGACGGGCACAGGTGGCCCAGTGCTCAGTTCAAGGGTACCGAGTAGAACCACGCGTTGGCATTCGGGTGGTCGATGGTGATGACGTCGGTGAGGTTGCGGTAGGCGCCGTCGTCGTTGTGGCTGGCGAAGTAGACGGTGAGGGTCCCCGTGGAGGACTTGTCGATCCGGGAGACCGTCATCACGTGGTCGGCCCGCCCGTCGAGGTTCCAGTCGAAGACCCCGATGTCGCCCAGTTTGAGCTGGTCGAGTTGGTCGAGGTCGAGCTTGTCCCAGCCCGTGGAGTCGAGCCAGGAGTCCATGCTGGGGGCGAAGGTCCACGCGGTGGAGGCCGCCCCCGGGCCGTGGGAGTACCAGGTGTCGTCCATGGGGATCCCACGCACGTACAAGCCCTGGCTGGTGAAGTTCGCGCAGTCCCCGCCGTTCTCGTTGTAGTCCCCCCACTGTTCCGTGTTGTAGCTGGAGACATGGGCCAACAGGTAGGTGATCTGGGCCTGGACGGCCGCGTTGGCCGGGCTGAGGGACACGGTGTCGAGGGTGGTGAAGGGGGTGGTGTCGAACGCCAACTCGATGGTGGACGGCTGGGAGGAGGTCAGGCACAACGCGATCGTGGCCGACAAGGTGTCCAGGTTGATCAGGGTACGCCCGGTCGTGCCGGCCTGCGCGATGCCGGTGACGTGGCCGGCCTCGTCGGTGAGCGCCTCCTCGTCCACCGGCGCCCTGTTCACCAGGGGGACGATGGTCGACGTGAGGAAGGCGTCGATCAAACCGGTGTCGAATCGGGGAGTCACGCCGCTGGAATCGGACTGGATGGCTGTCACCGAGGCGATGTCGGACCGGGTGAGGGTGTACATGGGCGCGGAGTCGACGGTGAGCGAGCATTGGGCCTGCAGACGTTGGTTGAGCCAGGTCTGGAGGTTCACCGCTTGGTCGTCGGTGACGCTCGCGGGAATGGGCACGGGGGCGATGGTGAAGGCGCCCGTACCCCCATGGGTCGCCAGCGTGGCGGCGATGACGCCCAGATCGGTGTCGGACGCCCCCGTGCCTGGCACGGACGGAGTCGTGTCGAACTGGGCGGCGTCCTGGTCGTACGCCACACCCGCGTTGACGGGGGCGAGGATCTGGTCGGGGAACGAGGAGGCCAGCCAGGCGTTGAACCGCGCCGGGTCGATGGACACGGTCAACGGGATCTGGGGCGGGCGCGTGGAGCGGTAGATCCAGAAGGTCTGCTTGGACGCGTCCATCAGCGAGGTCATGATGGCGGTGCGATCGACGGAGACACCCATGTCGGATCCGGCGCCGTGCTGGGTGGCGTCGCCGACCGTGATGTCGAGGGCTATCTGGGATTGCACGAGGTCGAGGACGGGTCCCGCCTGCGCGGGGGTCATCCCGGACAGGTTGTGCCCGGCGAGGACGGAGCCGGGGAGGATCCGATTGGCGTACACGGCGTCCATCACGAGGCCCAACGCGGTCGCCACCACGGCCCAGCCGACCACCACGACGGCGAGGATGAGGGTGAGGGGACGCTGGTACCAGGGGCGCAGCAGTTTGACGGCCCGCCGAGGCGTGGACGACAGCGTGTGTTTCGGGACGGCCGGAGTATGGGGCAAGGCGCGGCTCGCGCCCGTGGCGGGCCCGGAGTCACGCCGCGCAGGCGTGCGCACGCTGGAGGATCGCCCCGGGGGCGGTCGGTCAGCCACCAGACTCCTCCTTGCTATGGCCAGCAGCGGGGGTGCACATGTGTCTCGACATCCACTCCCACGGGAAAACAATGACGCAATGCACGAATTCTCGCGTGTGTCATGGGTTTTCTACATCGAAGATACTACCCTGGGGACGACGGAATCGAGGGTATTGCGAGCGCGAATCACGGTCAGCCTCAGGTGGGACTGTAGAGTTGGCACGTGATCGAGATCGGCGGCCTGGGGTCGGATGCCCGTGCGGTCCGCGCGGATGCCGACGGGGAGGTGGCCTGATGACGACGCGTACCGGCCCCGAAGCCAAAGCCCTGGCCGTGCTCGACCTGCTGGAACAGACCTATCCTGACGCCACCTGCGAACTCGACTTCTCGTCGGCGTTCCAGTTGTTGGTGGCGACGATCCTGTCGGCTCAGTCCACCGATCGGCGGGTGAACCGGGTCACGCCAGCCTTGTTCCACCGCTATCCCGTGGCGTCGGCGTTGGCGGACGCCGATCTGGCCGATGTGGAGGAGATCATCCACCCGGTCGGCTTCTATCGCGCCAAAGCCCAGACCATCGTCCGCATGAGCGCTCAACTCGTCGAGGGCTTCGGCGGCGAGGTTCCCGACACTCTGGAAGACCTCGTCACGCTGTCGGGAGTGGGACGCAAGACAGCCAACGTCATCCTCGGGGAATGGTTCGGCGTGCCAGGCATCACGGCGGACACCCACGTCCTGCGCCTGTCGCGGAGGCTCGGCTGGACGACACAGACCGACCCGGTCAAGGTCGAGAAGGACTTGTGCGCCTTGTTCCCACGGGACACGTGGATTTCCCTGTGCGAGGTCGTCATCTGGCACGGGAGGCGCAGGTGCCATGCCCGTCGACCGGCATGCGGCGCCTGTCCGGTGGCGCATCTGTGCCCGTCGTTCGGCGAGGGCGAGACCGATCCCGTGATAGCGGCCGGGCTGGTGTCGGAACCGAGGCGTTAGGGACGGCGGATCGGCGTGGCCTGGATCTCGTCGGCGACGCGGTCGTTGCCGTCTTCGATGCCGGTCATGATGGCGGAGAAGGTCTTGGCGAAAGACTCGGGGGCCTTCTCGGGGCCGTGGACCTTGGAGAACGACTTGCTGCCGAAGAAGACGAACGCTCCGGCGATCACGAGGAGGAGGACCACGGCGGTCAGGGTTCCCAGGAAGACGCAGGCCCACGGGCTCAGCCGTGTCGTCCCCGCGTACAGCCAGGCGAACCCAGCGGCGAAGGTGAACCACAGCACGATGGTCGCGGACACGACGAAGTACCCTGCCGCGCCGAACAGGCCGGAGCCGACCCCGACTCGGCGCACGGAGGGCTTGAGTTCGGCCTTGACCAGGGCGATCTCGTCGGAGATGATCGCACGCATGTCCTGAGTGATGGTGGTGACGAGATCTGCGACGTCGGTGGGCCTGGGCATGTTTCCTCCTTGACGGTGACCAGACTACCAGTGTGGGTGGTCGGCGTGGAGGGGGTGGACGCCGATGGGCGTCGGGGCCGCCCCGGCGATGTGCGCGTGTCCGCAGGGTGGTTGGCCGTGTCGGGGCGGTCGGCGCGTGGTGATGGGGGGACGACGTGACGTGCCTCCCAGTACATGCACGAGATGTGCAGAAACCTCTTGACATGCTGCACGTGATGAGCAAGACTGATCATGTCAGTGACTGAGATCTCCGCCACGAAGGCGGGTGGGACGCGCTTGTCGGATCTCGGTGACACCGGAGTCGGCTGACGGCAGTCGACCACAGATCTGAGGAGTCTGCAATGAGCACGGTACTTGTCATCGGAGACGATCTCACCGGGTCCAATGCGGTGGGCGCCCTGTACGCGACAGCCGGGTTGCGCGCCGTCACCGTGTCGGCTCTGGACGCCGTCGCCCTCGTCGCGGCCACGGCGGACGTCGTGGCGTTCAACACCGAATCGCGGCACCGTCCGTCCTCCGAGGCCGCGCGACGGGTACGGGCGATCGTACGTGCCATGGGCGCCGACTCCGCCTTGATCGCCAAACGTGTCGACACGACCCTGCGCGGCCACATCGGCGCCGAGATCGAAGCCATGTTGGTGGAGGCGCGACAGGGGAGGCGGGACCAGACGTTCAAAGTCCTCATGGCGCCCGCGTTCCCGTCGTCGGGACGTACGACCATCGGCGGCATCCAACTGATCGAGGGCCAACCCGTCGCCGAGAGCTGGGCCGGTCGCGACCCGTTCACCCCGGTGCGCTTCTCGCGCATCAGCCGCGAGCTCGCCCGCCAGACCAACCTCCCCACGGCGGAGGTCCTTCTCGACACGGTACGCGAGGCGGGTGAGGCTCTGGCCCAGGCCTTGGCCGACGCCAGCCAGGGCGCCGACATCGTCATCGTGGACGCCACCACGACCGCCGACCTGCGTCGGATCGCCGAGGCGGCACAGGCGACGGCGGTCGCCGAGGGCATCACGTGGTTGGTCGCGGACTCCGGCCCCTTCGGCGCCGCCATGGCCGCGGCCATGGGAGTCGGCACCCAGGTGGCCGACCCGGGCTGCGTCCTCGTGGTCGCCGGTTCTCTCACGGACCTGACCCGTCGGCAGTTGGAGCGTCTTCAGGCCGAGACCGGGGCCGCCTTGGTGACCGTCGACCTCGACGACGATCCGGTCCACGTCGTCGACCGATTGGTCGCCCTGGGGACGGTGCCGGTGCTGGGGGTGCGTACGGCCACCCCCCAGCATGGCGGCGGGGACCGCGAGTCGGCGGCCAGGATGCTGACACTGCTCCAAGAGGTGGCTCGCGAGGCGGTCTCACGGCTGAAGGTGGTCGGGATCTACGCCACGGGCGGGGATGTGGCCACCGGCGTGATCGACGCCCTGGGCGCCCATGGATTCCAGGTCGCCGCGGAAGTCCTGCCCCTGGCCGTGGTCGGGCATGTCGATGGCGGCCCCCATCATGGCATGGGCTTGTCGACCAAGGGCGGTCTCATCGGCGATGACGACGCGGGCCTGTGCTGTGTGCGGGCCCTCCAACAACGACACTGATTCCTCCGGTAGAAAGGGACGAACCATGAATGACACAAGAATCCTGGCTGTCACGGCAGGAGACCCTGCGGGGATCGGGCCCGAGATCGCGCTGCGGTGCGTCACGGATCCTGGCCTCTGCCCGCCGATGCGTACGGTCCTGTACGCCGATCCGTCGATCCTGAGACGTGCCGCCGACATCGTCGGCGTGGCGCCGTCGTGGCACGTCGTCGAGGATCCCCGGGAGGCTGTGGATGACCCAGGGGTGGTCAACGTCGTCGACATCGGCGTCGTCGCCAGGGCTGGCGACATCCAGTTCGGCCGGGCTCAGGCGTTGGCCGGGCGAGCCGCCGTGGCCGCCATCGAGCAGGCCACCGCGCACGCCCTCGACGCTCGTGTGGACGCCGTGGTGACCGCCCCCATCAGCAAGGAAGCGATCTGGGCCACCGGCTCTCCCTTCCTCGGCCACACCGAGATGATCGCCGCGCTCACGAAAGCCCCCTTCGCCGACACCATGTTCGTCGTCGACGAGTTGTGCGTCTTCTTCGCCACGCGGCACATGTCGTTGGCCCAAGCCGTGGCCGCCATCCGGCGAGACCTCATCGACGCCCAGACGCGGCGCGCGCTGACGGCGCTGAGGGTCTTCGGCGTCGACATGCCCCGACTGGCGGTGGCCGCGCTCAACCCCCATGGGGGAGAGGGCGGGCATTTCGGCCGTGAGGAGATCGACCACATCATCCCGGCGATCCAGGCGGTCAACGCCGACATCGCGGCCGGGCGTATCGTGGCGAACCCGGTGGCCGGGCCCGTGCCCGCGGACTCGGTCTTCCACTTCGGACTGGAGGGACGCTTCGACGGCATCGTCTCGCTCTACCACGATCAGGGCCACATCGCCACGAAGACCTACGACTTCGACAACACCGTGTCCGTCACGGTCGGGTTGCCCATCTTGCGTACCTCCGTGGACCACGGCACGGCCTTCGACATCGCAGGCACGGGCATCGCGTCGCCGGCCACGATGGCGGCGGCCATCCGGGCCGCGGCGAGGTTCGTCGCCTACAACGATCGCATCACAGCCCAGTATGGAGGCTGAGGACTCCCGACGAGGCGTGAGCGTCGCGCGTCGCAGCGCTGGCGGGCCTCGTCGGATGTGGTGATCCGGCGCGTGACGCGCATCGGGGGCCACACAGGAGGCAACTCCGCTCACGGCATTCGTGCTGCTCACTCTCAGGAAGGAATACCCTCATGACCCAGAACCTCGTGTCTGCCATACCCCAAAAACGGTGGCTCCATGTCATCCCCGTGGCGGTCGTCATGTACATGCTGGCGTACCTCGATCGCAACAATGTGTCCATCATCTTGACATTCATCGGGAAGAACGACCCGTCCATGGCCCTGTCCGACTCGGCCAAAGGCATGGCCGCAGGGATCTTCTTCCTCGGCTACATGGTCCTGCAGATCCCGGGCGCTCTGCTCGCGCAGAAGTGGAGCGCGAAGAAGACCGTGGTCATCCTCATGGTGCTGTGGGGATTCGCGGCCATCGCCTGCGGGATGGTACGCGATGAGACACAGCTATACGTCGCCCGGTTCGTCTTGGGGGTCTTCGAGGGTGGCGTGTGGCCGGCGTGCCTGGTCTTGCTCGCCCATTGGTTCCCGCTCAAGGAGCGTGCTCGGGCCAACGCGCTGTGGATGATCTGCCTGCCGCTGTCCAACATGCTCATGGCGCCCTTGACTGGCGTCCTGTTGGAGGTCGCCAGTTGGCGGACCGTCTTCGTCATCGAAGGCGTCCCGCCGTTGGTCTGGGCGATCGTGTGGTGGTTCGTCATCAAAGACCACCCCCACCAGTCCTCTGCGATCAGCACGGTCGAGCGCGAGTACGTGCGGGCCGAGTTGGCCAAGGACCGGCAGCTCACCGCCGGTCTTCCCCAGTCGAGCTACGCTGCCGCGCTGAGGTCGGGACGCACATGGGTCCTCATCGGCATCTACTTCAGCTGGATGGCCGGTTTCTACGGGTTCTCGCTGTGGCTGCCGAACGCCATCCGGGCGCTGGTGGGCGATTCCCCCAGCCTCGTCGGATGGCTGACGGCCATTCCGTACGGCTGCGCGCTGGTCGGGATGCTGCTGGTCTCCCGCTGGTCGGACAAGACCGGCAACAGACGACTGGCTGTGGCTGTCCCCATGCTGGTCGGCTTGGTGGTCATGGTGGCCGGGCAGTGGGTCGGGAGCCCCCTGATCGCCATCGTGGCGTTGTGCGTGGTCGGCATGGGCATCTACTCGCCGTACGGGCCCTTCTGGGTGGTGCCGGCCGAGAACCTCCCGCCCGCGGTGCTCGCGTTCTCGATCGGACTGATCAATGCGCTGGGCAACCTCGGCGGATTCGTCGGCCCCTACCTCGTTGGCTGGCTCAATGACGCCACCGGGCGTTCCTCGACCGGGTACTACGTCCTGGCCGGCCTCCTGTTGGTCTCCGTGGTGATGACGATGACTTTCGTGAAGAATCCCAACCTGGTCACGGCGAGGCGTGAGGTGGAACTGGAACGCGTGTGATCGGTCCTGTCCAGATGGGCCGGCTGGGAGCTCCGGCCCCGACGAGGAGGTGTGATCTCTCCTGGTCGGGTCCGGTTCCGGGGGCGCGGACCGGGTGACGCGGATGGTCGCGTCACCCGGTCCGTGATCTGGTCTGTGATCTGGTCTGTGATCTGGGCCGTGATGTCGGGTCGTGGTGCCGGGTCGTGGTGCCGGGTCGTGGTGCCGGGGCGCACGGTGGGGCCCGGCCTCCTGTCGCGCTAGGATGGAGGAGGACACAGGAGGAACAATGGCTGATTCCATTCGGGAGAGGGCGGGGACGACGAGGCGCCGCGAACGACTCGTGGACATGGTGGCTGACCAGCGTTCCGTGGAGGATCTAGCCGAGGTCTTCGGGGTGTCCGCGTCCACCATCCGCCGTGATCTGCGGGCGCTCGCCGCCGATTCCAAGATCGTGAGGACCCTGGGCGGCGCGGTCACGGCTCAACGGCTGGAACGGTCCTGGCATGACAAGACGCGCGTGGAGGCATCGGCCAAGACCCACATCGCCCAAGCCGCGGTCCCCTTGGTCCCCGACGGAGCCGTGGTCTTCATCGACGCCGGCACATCGGCCGCCGCGCTGGCCGCCCGTTTGGCGGACAATCCCACCGTGACTCTCGTCACGAATGGCCTGTCTGCGGCAGTGGCCGTCGCCGACGGTCGGGCGGCTCTCATCGTCTTGGGCGGCAAGTTGAGGCGTCCCACGGCAGGCATGACCGGCATGATGACAGTGTCCGGGCTGGACCTCGTCCATCCCCACATCGCTTTCCTGGGCTGCGAGGCGCTGGATCCGGTCCTGGGCGTGAACTGCCCCGATGTCGAGGTGGCGGCGTTCAAGCGCCGTCTCATGGCGCAGTGTCAGCAGAGCTGGGTGCTCGCCGACCACACCAAATTCGACACGACCTCGGCCTTCCCCTACTGGGCGGGCCTGGGCACGTCCACGGGCGTGATCACCGACTCCGTCAGCGCCACGGGACAGGCCACGGTCCTCGAGGACCTCCGCGCGCGCGGGCATGACGTGATCGTGGCCTGAGACGCGTTGGGTGTGTTCCGTGGCGGATGTGTTCCGTGGCGCGGCGCGTCCCGTGTCGCGGTGCTTCCCGTGTCAGGTGCTTCCCGTGTCAGGTGTGTCCCGAGGCAGGGCGCGCCCCATGGTCCCACCAGCGAGGGTTGGTCGATGGTGGTGATCACAGCGAGATGGACAAGCCCTCGTCTCCTCGGATGAGGGTCGGACCCAGCATGGACTGATCCACCTCAGCCCGCCAGCACTGGATCTTGTACGGCAGCATGAGGGGATCGGGAACCCGGGCGTACTCGTCGTACAACGCCCCAATCTGGTCGAGCATGGACTCCATGTCGGCGGGGTCGAGGCCTTCGGCGCCGGTCGCGTGACGGGCACTGTCCTGAAGCTGGGCACGCGTCGACGGGACCCACAGGCGGAAGGACACCGTCTCCGTGTGGAGGAAGTACGCCGAACCGTTCAGGCGGTCCACCGAGTCGACACCGTAATCGCTCGTCATCGCATCGGGGAGTGTGCTCTGGACGATCCTTCGCAGCTTCTTCACCCAGGGGACGGAGTCGTCGCGGGTGAGGTACGCCAAACCGACTCTCCCATGCGGGCGCAGAACTCGTGCCCACTCGCCCAAGGCCAGGCCCGGGGCGAACGTGTGGAAATTCTGGATGGCGAGCACCGAGGAGAAGAGACGGGGATCGAAAGGCAGGGACTCCCCTCGGGCGGCGACCACATGGATGACGCCGCTGAGGCGGGTGATGGCTGTCAGCGCGTCGACGTCGCGATCGACGACCGTCACGGAATGGCCGGCACGAGCCAGCATCGCGGCATAGCCGCCCGAGGCGCCCACGAGCAAGACGGAGGCGCGTTCAGTCCCGGTCAGCCACTCAAGGGCTGCGGGCGGGATCGTGGTAACAGGCGCCATGCCTGAACTGTACTGAATCTTCCATACCTTTACCATGTATTCCCACGCGATGTGGGTGCAGTTGTCCACAGATTTTCTGGATCGCAGATAGTTATCCACAGATGTGGGCTCCCACGACAATTCCGGGCCGGGACCTCGCATGGAGAGAGTATGCAACGTGAACTCAGTTCTGCGATCCTCGTCAGCGCCGATTCTCGCCTGGTCCATATGGCGCAGGCCTCGGCTGCGGCCATCGGGGTGACGCTGACGGTCGTCGCCGACCCTCGGGATCTGCGTACGGCCTGGCGCACGGCCTCCGCGGTCCTGATCGGCGCCGACCAAGCCGGGCAGGCGGGCGGCTGGGCGTTGCCTCGGCGCGCCCAGGTCTATCTGGTCGGACAGGCGGACGCCTACGAGGCGCTCTGCCGGGCGTCCATGCCCCTCGGCGCCTCCGTCATCGTCGTGCCCGAGGGGGCGAAGTGGTTGTCCAGGGTCATCGCTGGCAAAGCCCACGGCGGCGACGGCGGGAGCGTGGTGGCCGTCAAGCCGGGGGCGGGCGGGGTCGGCGCGTCGACCTTGTGCGTCTCCTTAGCGGTCATGGCCGCCCGCCAGTCGAGGAGAGTGGCCCTCGTGGACGGCGACCCTCACGGGGGTGGCATCGACCTCTTGCTGGGGGCCGAGAACACGCCTGGATGGCGGTGGGACAAATTGCGCAACGCCGTGGGCCAGATCGCCGACATCGCGCCCATGCTGCCGCGTGTCGAAGGGGTCACCGTCGTGTCCATGGACAGGGCCTCGGGCGAGCCTGTCGACGACACGGCGTACGAGGCCGTCATCGACTGCCTGGCCCGCTCCCATGACCTCGTGCTCGTCGACCAGGGGCGAGGGCGCAGCCCCGCCGGCGTGACCGCACAACGTACCATCGTCGTCTCCACCCAGACGGTTCGCTCCTTGGCGGCCACACGTGCCACCGTCGCGACCATGGATCGCGGGGAGTGCGCCCTCGTGGTCCGTCGCGGAGGGGCCGTGCTGCCCGCCGACGCCGCGCGCGCTGTCGACCTTCCCCTGATCGGTGTCGTGCCCACGGTCCCCGAGTTGGCGAGGCTGGCCGACCGGGGCATGGTCCCCTGGCTGGCCGGAGGGTGGACGAGGGCGTGCTCACGCATCCTTCCCTGGTGTCTCGGGGAACCGGCGCCCAGGAGGGGGTTGTGATGGCGGGGGAGGACATCGCGCTGGATGTGCGTCGGCATCTCGCCGTGCTGGGACGCTCGCCGACGGCTCAGGACATCGCCGAGGCTCTGCGGGCGACAGGCCATATCGTCTCCGACGCCGTCGTCTTGTCGGTCCAGGATCAGATCGCGCGTGATTCTGTGGGGATCGGCGTCCTCGAGCCCCTTCTGAGCCTGGACGGGGTGACCGACATCGTCGTGAACGGCCCCCAGCAGGTCTTCGTGGATCGCGGGATGGGGCTGGAGAAGACCAATGTGTATTTTCCGTCCGACGACGCCATCCGCCAGTTGGGGGTACGGCTGGCCGCGTCGGTGGGTCGTCGCCTCGACGACGGCTCTCCTTTCGTCGATGCCCGGCTGCCCAACCAGGTGCGTTTCCATGCCGTCTTGTCCGGCATCGCCCATCCGGGGACCTGCTTGTCCCTGAGGGTCCCCGGGAAGAAGACGCTGAGCATGGAGGACTGGGAGCGAACCGGAGGGGTGGACTCGCGGGCGGGGGAGATCCTGCGGCGGCTGATCGACAAGAAAGTCGCCTTCATGATCTCGGGGGGCACGGGCTCGGGGAAGACGACCTTGTTGAGCTCTCTGCTGTCTCTCGTCCCCGAGCGGGAGCGGTTGGTCGTCGTGGAGGATTCCCGTGAGTTGGACCCCGACCACGCCCACACCGTATGGCTGGAATCCCGCCCGGCCAACGGCGAGGGGGCCGGATTGGTGACGATGACCGACCTGGTGCGCCAAGCGCTGCGGATGAGACCGGATCGTCTCGTCGTCGGGGAAGTGCGCGGAGCCGAGTTGAGGGATCTTCTCCAAGCCCTCAACACCGGCCATGAGGGCGGATGCGGGACGATCCACGCGAACAGCATCGGCGATCTTCCGGCACGCCTGGAGGCGTTGGGGGCTCTGGGCGGCCTGTCCTCGCAGGCGACGCATGCGCAGGCGGCGTCCGCGTTGCGGGTGCTCGTCCACGTCACCCGGCGAGGGCCCATGCGAGAGGTGTCCCAGATCGGTGTCGTGGATCGCGACCCATCCGGGCGGATCCGGGCCAGTGTCGCATGGCGACGCTGCGGTCTGGATGCTGGTGAGGGCGAGGGGATGGGCGCGTTGATGGAGGTGTTGGCGTGACCGCCGTGGCCGTCCTCGCGGCGATGCTGTGCGTCTGGTTCCTGGTCCCTGCTGTCGGGCCTGGGCTTCGACGGCTCGCGCCTCGTCCCATCCGGACACGCACCCTGGACGTCTGGCGAGTGTGCCTGGTGGCGTGGATCGCATGTGGGGCGGCCGGTGTGGCGCTCCCGCCTGCGGCCGTCGTCGCCGTCGTGGGCATGGTCGGCACGACAGCGGCGTGGGTGGTCGTCTCCCACATCGCAGACAGGCGTGCCCGGCGCGCGTCGATGGAGGTCGTGCGTACGGCCCAGGTGCTGGAATCCCTCTTGGCGTTGGGGCATATCCCCAGCGTCGCACTGACGCTGACCGCCCAGGAGTGCCCGGTCGTCGCCCCAGCGGTGGCCCATCTGAAGATGGGCGGAGACCCGTGGGAGGTGATGGACGACATGGCGCGCACCCGAGGATTCGAGGGACTGGGGCGCATCGCGCGGGTATGGAGGGTGTCGTACGTGACGGGCGCGTCGATGCATGAAGGGCTGGGCGTGGTCCGCCAGAGTCTGGAGGATGCCGCCGACACCGCCGTCGTCGTCGCTGGGGAGTTGGCCGGCCCTCGTGCCACGGGACGGCTGCTGTGTCTGCTCCCCCTTGTCGGATTGGGTATGGCCGTCAGTTTGGGGGCTAACCCCCTTCACTTCTTCACGGCCTCGTGGGGTGGACGTCTCTGTCTGCTGATCGGCGCCGGGCTGGGCTGTCTGGGGCTGGTCTGGAGCGAGCATCTCGCCTCCCAGGCCACGGGTGGCGCACGAAGCAATGGGAAAGGTGGGTGAGTGATGGGCGTGTGGATCGCGATCGTCTGCGCTGGTTTCACCATGTGGATCTGGCATCCCCCCGACGGGGTCAGTCGCCTGGGTCCCGTCAAGCAGATAAGTCTGCCGACATGGGCGCGTCCCGTCCCGGGGGCCATGGCATCGAAACGACGAGGGTGGATCGCGGCGCTCGTCGCGGTGCTCATCATCGCGTACGGATGGAGCATCTCTCCGCTGGCGCTGCTCGTGGGCCCGGTGGCTGGTGTGGGCGCGTGGGTCGGGTTGGGGCGCCTCGAACCGGCGGCGGCGCGACGCCGTCGGTTGCAGACGCTGGAGGATCTTCCTCAGGCGCTGGAGTTGATGCAGGCGTGCGTGCAGACGGGCCAGCCCGTGCGCGCCGCCATCGAGACGGTGTCCACGGTGATGGGCCCTCCCATCCGCGACCTGTTCGACGCGGTCACCAACGCCATCTCTGTGGGTATGTCGGACGAGCAAGCCTGGCGGGTGCTCGCTGACGACCCGGTGATCGGTCGGGTGGCCCGGGACATGGCCCGCAGTTCCTCCTGGGGGACGACTGTGTCGGACATCTTGGCGCAGCACTGCGTCGATCTGCGACGCCAGGGGACTGCCGAGCGTCTGGCGGCGGCGAAGTCCGTGGGCGTGAAGAGCGTCTTGCCCTTGGGGACGTGCTACCTGCCGGCGTTCATGCTCATCGGTGTGGTCCCTGTGATCGCGGCCGGTTTCACCGGGTTGTTCGGGTGAGATGATGGCACGGATCGGCCGGGACGAGTGCGCATTATCCACAGGCTCTGTAATCCGTGCGCAGTTATCCACAATCTTCCACCGCCTCGACAGAACCACCTCGGATTCGCACATGGTCTCCTATGTCCGCACGGGACAAGCGCGTCAGCGCAAAGAAAAGGAGCACATCATGAAGAAAATTATCAATGCCATTAGGTCTCTCTTCCATGGGAACCATGAGGCGGGCATGGCCACGGCTGAGTACGCGGTCGGCACGGCGGCGGTCATCTCGTTCGGCGGAATCCTGTGGAAACTTCTCACCGATCCCGCCTTCAGGGAACTGCTGTGGAAGCTGATCACCTGGCTCTTCAACATGATCTTCGGGGTCGTCGGATCATGACAGTCATGGGCGGGGCTCCGGGTCTGGTCGTTTCAGGCCCGAGGCCCCGCCCGACCATCAATCCAGTGAGGAGGTGACCAGATGCGACGAGAACGTGATCGCGGTGGTCGACGCCAGCGTCTCGGACAGCACGGCATGGTGACCGTGGAGATGGCTTTCGCAGCCCTGGGGCTCGGTGTGGCCATGGTCTTCTGCGTCGGAATCCTCGCCGTGTCGGTGGGGGAAGTCCGCTGCGTGGACGCCGCGTCCCAGATCGCTCGCCAAGCGGCCCGGGACGATCTCGGCGCCATCGCGGAGGTCGAGCACAGCCTGCCTGATTCCGCTCGGGTGGACATCACCCGCGACGGGGGCCAGGTGACGGTGACCGTGTCGTGGCCGATGCGGCCGTGGGGCGGGTGGTTGCCTGCGTTCACGGTCCATGCCACTGCGGCCATCGCGGATGAAGGCGGCGGGTCATGACGTGCGAGCGGGGGGCCATCGGCCACCAGAGAGGCAACGCGACGATGGCTGTCATCGTGATCAGTGGGACGCTGGCGATGGGGTTGCTGATCGGGTGGATGGTGCTCGGCTACATCATGGCCGTCCACACCGTCCACGCCGCGTCGGACCTCGCAGCTCTCACGGCGGCGTCCCATGCGGCGCAGGGCGCGTCGGACGATGAGGCCTGCGCCATGGCCGAGCGCGTCGCCGGTGACAACGGAGCCCATGCGGACTCCTGTGAGATCGTGCGAGCGGGGACGGAAGTGGCGGCCGAGGTGGAGGTGTCCGCCTCCTTGCGGTGGTCGATGCCGGGTCTGCCTCGTCAGGTGTCCAGCACATCCTTCGCAGGGAACCCGGCCAGTGTCCAGTCGGCCGGCTGAGGAGCACGTCAGCGAGGCTGGGATCATGACGGTGAGACTGGGATCATGACGGTGATGAGTGGAAAGGAAGGAGGGTGTGAGATGCTAGGCGGGTGAATTCATATATCGACGCCATGGGGCGGCTGCGCGACGACTTCGAGCGGGCCGGTTACTCCACAGACCAGGTCCTGGATGCCATCGGTGAACATGGGCAATTGGGTTTGACGAGGAACCACACCACGGCGGCCTCTCGTGCCCTGGCGGGGCGTGACGATCCTCTGGCGACGCTGATCAGGCTGTTCGTCCTTCAGCAGGAGCAGCCATACGAGCAGGTGGCCAGAACGCTGGACGTGTCGTCTCTCGCGCCGTTGGGCATCCTCGCCCGAGACGGCGAGGGCGTGCGGGCGAAAGTGGACATCAGGCCGTACGCGGATCTGACCGACGCGACCTCGGGGTGGGTGGTCTCCGATCACACCGCGTCCTTGGACACCCGCGACGGACACGTCCGTCCCGACCACGTGTTGGGCATCTCGCCGGCCTCGGTGAGCCTGTCCCAGATCACGTCGCGCCGGGCGGTGGACAGGGCTTTGGATCTGGGCACGGGGAGCGGCATCCAATGCCTCCACCTGGCCAACCACGCCGCGCGGGTGGTGGCCACCGACTTGAATCCTCGGGCCTTGACCTTGGCCACGCTCACGTTCGCCCTGAACGGCATCGACGTGCAGACGCGGTTGGGGTCGCTCTACGAGCCGGTGGCCGACGAGGTCTTCGATGTCATCACCACCAATCCGCCGTTCGTGATCTCTCCGGACACGGGCGCCAGGCTGGTGTATCGCGAGACCGATCTGCGGTCCGACGACCTCATGCGGGCCGTGGTCGCGGGCGCGGGACCGCGCTTGGCGCCGGGCGGCTCTCTGCACGTGGTCGGCAACTGGGCCCACACCACCGGCATGCCGTGGCAGGACCGAGTCGCCCAATGGGTGCCCCAGGGCTGCGACGCCTTCATCGTGGAGAGGGAGACGCTCGACGTCTACGAGTACATCGAGATCTGGCTCGCCGACGCCGGGTTGAACGGGGCGCCGGACTACACCGCCCGCTACGACCAGTGGCTGAGGTACTTCGACGACCTGGGCATCGAAGCGGTCGGCATGGGATGGATCACGATGGTCAACTCGGGGTCCTCCTCGTCGAGCGTCGTCGGTGAGTCCTGGCCCTACCCGGTCAGCCAACCCGTGGCCGAGGATCTCATGGCCCATCTGAGGGCGGGAGACGTGGAATCCTGGACCGACGCGCGGATAGAAGAGTGTGCCTGGCTTCTGGCGCCTGGTACCATGCAGGAAGCGACGAGTGTTCCCGGACAGGCCGACCCGACCCATGTCGTGTTGCGACGCACGGACGGGCTGATGCGTGCCATCGAGGTGGACACAGCTTTGGGAGGGGTCCTGGGAGCGTGCGACGGCGAGCTGCCTGTGGGAAGGATCATCGCCGCCGTGGCGGCGCTCATGGACGTGGATGAGTCCAGCCTGAGAGATGAGATGATTCCTCAGATCAGGAAGCTCATCGCGCAAACATGGTTGACACCCGCCCATGAGACATTCCAGTAGTCGAGAGCGTCCTCGTGGCGGTTGTAGTGTATGTATAACTCGCAAGGGTTATATGTCGGTAGTGCATATTTGAGAGGTAGTGGTCATGGCCCACAAGAAGCTCGTGATCGTGGAGTCCCCCACGAAGGCGTCCAAGATTTCGTCGTACCTTGGCTCCGACTACGTGGTGGAATCCAGCCGCGGACACGTCCGCGACCTGCCGACCACGGCCGCTGAGATCCCCGCGAAGTACAAGCAGGAGAAGTGGGCCCGCACGGGCGTCGACGTCGACAACCACTTCAAGCCCTTGTACGTGGTCTCCTCTGACAAGAAGAAGACCATCGCCGAGTTGAAGAAGAAACTGACCGAGGTCGACGAACTCTTCCTCGCCACAGACGAGGACCGCGAGGGGGAGGCGATCGCGTGGCACCTCATGGAGGAGCTCAAGCCCAAGGTGCCCGTCAAGCGCATGGTTTTCCACGAGATCACCCCGGCCGCCATCCAGGCCGCCGTCGCCAACCCGCGTGAGTTGGACACCGACCTTGTCGACGCCCAGGAGACTCGCCGCATCCTCGACCGGCTCTACGGCTACGAGGTGTCCCCGGTTCTGTGGAAGAAGGTCATGCCACGACTGTCAGCCGGGCGGGTGCAGTCGGTCGCCACGAGGTTGATCGTGGACCGCGAGAAGGAGCGCATCGCGTTCCGTTCCGCGTCGTACTGGGACATCACCGCCGACCTCGACGCCGGCGAGTCGGCCGACCCTCGGCGATTCACCGCCCGCGTGACCCAGGTCGGCGACGGGAAACTCGCCCAAGGACGTGATTTCTCGTCGACAGGCCAGTTGAGCCAGAATCTCGTCGCCCTCACCCAGGAGTCGGCGACGACCCTCGCCGCCGTCCTGGCCGAGGCCCGGTGCACGGTCCACGACGTGGAGGCGCGTCCCTACACGCGCCGTCCGTACGCGCCTTTCCGTACTACCACCTTGCAGCAGGAGGCGGGGCGCAAACTCGGCTTCACCGCCCAGCGTGCCATGTCGGTGGCCCAAGACCTCTACGAGGCCGGATGGATCACCTACATGAGGACGGACTCGGTGACCCTGTCCGCGCAGGCCATCCAGGCCGCCCGCGCGTCCGTGCAGCAACTCTTCGGGACGAAGTACCTCCCGGCCAAGCCCCGGGTCTACGCGTCCAAGGTGAAGAACGCCCAGGAGGCCCACGAGGCCATCCGCCCCGCGGGGGAGATGTTCCGTACCCCGAAGGAGTCCGGCCTCATCGGCGACCAACTTCGGTTGTACGAGTTGATCTGGATGCGCACGCTCGCCTCGCAGATGGCTGACGCCGAGGGCGAGTCGGTCACGATCCGCATCGACGCCGCCCACGACCCGGTCGCGGTCGGCGACCAGACGGCCACGACCACCCGCCTCGTGGCGTCGGGCCGCACGGTCACCTTCCCCGGCTTCCTGAAAGCCTATGTGGAGTCCCACGACGACCCCGACGAGTCCGACGACGCCGCCCAGGCCCGGCTTCCCCAATTGGAGAAGGGCCACGGGTTGGACATCGTCGGTCTGACCCCCGCCGGCCACGAGACCAGGCCTCCCGCGCGGTACACCGAGCCGAGCCTGGTGGCCAAGCTCGAAGAGCTGGAGATCGGGCGCCCCAGCACGTACGCGTCGATCATCCGCACGATCACCTCGCGCGACTACGTCTTCAAGAAGGGCTCCGCGCTCGTGCCCACATGGCTGGCCTTCGCCGTGACACGGCTGCTGGAGGAGCAGTTCTCACAGCTCGTGGACTACGCCTTCACCGCGACCCTGGAGGAGGACCTCGACGAGGTCGCGAAGGGCGACGCGAACAGGCTCGACGTGCTCAACCAGTTCTATTTCGGCACTGACGACGCGCGTGGCCTCAAAGAGTTGGCGACGGAGCTGGGCGACATCGACCCGCGCAAGTTGTCCACCTTCGAGATCGCCGGCGACGAGGGCCTGTGCGTCCATGTGGGCCGGTACGGCCCGTACGTGGAGGACGCGCTGGGCAAGAAGGTCACCATCGACGACCAGATGCCCCCGGACGAGCTCACGGAGGAGATGGCCCTGTCCCTCCTCCAGGCGCCGACCGTGGAGGACCGGGAATTGGGGACGGCCGCCGCCACGGGGTATCGCGTGGTGGCCAAAGACGGGCGCTATGGCCCGTACGTGACCGAAGTGCTGCCCGAGGACGCGCCGAAGTCGGCCAAGCCGAGGACGGGGAGCCTGTTCTCGTCCATGACCCTGGACACGGTCACCCTCGAGCAGGCCGAAGCCCTGATGAGCCTGCCGCGGATCGTGGGCGAGATCGACGGCGCCCCGGTGACCGCGCAGAACGGACGGTACGGGCCGTACCTCAAGAAGGGCACGACCACCCGCCCGCTGCCCAGCGAGGAATCCATCTTCGAGATCACCATGGACCAAGCCACAGCCCTGTTGGACGCGGCCCCCGTGCGCGGGGCCAGAGCCAGTTCCGGACCCCTCAAGGAGCTTGGTGTCGACCCCGTCACCGGCAAGCCTGTCACCGTCAAGGACGGCCGATTCGGCCCGTACGTCACCGACGGGACGACGAACGCGACCTTGCGCAAGAGCGACTCCGTCGACGAGATCACGCCCGAGCGCGCCTACGAGCTGCTGGCGGAGAAGAGGGCCAAACCGGCCGCTCCCAAGAAGACGGTTCGTCGGCGTAAATCCGGGTAGGGTGGATCCATGATCCAACCGAAGAACGGACTGTTCATTGTCTTCGAAGGCGGGGACGGCGCGGGTAAGTCCACGCAATCCGCTCGATTGGCCCAGTGGCTGGCCAGCGACGGGTACGAGGTGCGGACCACGTTCGAGCCGGGGGACACGCAGGTGGGCGCCCACGTGCGACAGATGGTCTTGCATTCCTCCCTGGATCTGTGCCCCCGTGCCGAGGCCTTGCTGTACGCCGTCGACAAGGCTCAACACGTCGCGGAGGTGATCAAGCCCTCCCTGGACGCCCGGATGATCGTCATCTGCGACCGGTACGTCGACTCCACGATCGCCTACCAGGGCGCCGGGCGCTCCCTCAGCATCGACGAGATCTCGAAGATCGCGTGGTGGTCGGTGTCGGATCTCGTGCCCGACCTGACCATTCTGATGGACGTGTCCGTCACCGAGGGCCTGTCCACCAAGGACGAGCACGATCGCATGGAGTCGGCGGGCCCGGAGTTCCATGAGCGCGTGCGCGATCATTTCCTGGAGCTGGCCTCCTCGGGGCCAGGGCGGTACTTGGTGATCAACGGGCGCGACCCGAAGGACGACGTGACCGCCGCCATCCGCGCCTGTGTCCGCGAGATGATCGACCAGGGGAGCCACGCCTTGGCCCGGTAGCCCGTCGTCGCCGCGCCGCGCGACGCCGCGGCTCTCGTACGGGATAAACTGTCCTTCGTGTCATCGACAAGGAGGGACGGCCATGGGGACCATCGACGAACTGCTGGAACGGAAATCGGTACGGATTTTCGAGCCCGAGCCCATCGCCGAGGAGGTGCGCCAGTCGATCCTCGCCTGCGCCTTCGCCGCGCCGACCGCTGGCAACCAGATGCTCTACACCATCCTCCAGATCGACGATCCCGAGGTCAGGCATCGCCTGGCCGAGCTGTGCGACCACCAGATGTTCATCGAGCAGGCGCCCTGGGTGCTGGTCTTCCTCGCCGACTCCCGGCGCTGGCACGACGCGTACGCCCTGGCCGGGTGCGACCCCCGTCCCGCTGGCGTCGGGGACCTGATGCTGGCCTGCCAGGACGCGATGGTCGCCGCCCAGAACGCGGTCGTGGCAGCCCATGCCCATGGCCTGGGCAGTTGCTACATCGGTGACGTGCTGGAGAACCGCGAGCAGATCCGGGACCTCCTCAGCCTCGACGAGTGGGTCTTCCCCGCCACGGTGCTCATCCTCGGCCGCCCCACTCGCCAGCAAGCCCGCAGGCCCAAGCCCCGGCGGTTCGACGCGAAGCACATCGTCCTCACCGATCGCTATCGCCGCTTGTCGGACGAGGAACTGCGACAGATGTTCGCCGACCGCGGGGAGGACTTCGACACGTACGTCCCCGCCTTCTGCGCCCGCAAGTACATGTCGGACTTCTCGACAGAGATGACCCGCAGCGTGGCGGGGTACCTGACGAGCTACGAATCCGAGCCATCGGGACACGCCGATCCTGTCTGAGTGAATTCTGAGAAGGGGGCCGTGAGACTGGGGCTCAGACAACAACTTCGAGGAGTCCCAATGATCGCACGAATACTGGCGACGCTCTCCGCAGTGGCGATGGCGGCGTGCTTTACCTTTTCAGCGCCTGCCACGACAGCTGCCACAGGAACAACCAGCGCAGACGCCACTGCGATGAACATGTGGTACGGAGGCCCCCTTCCTCACAGTCGCGGCGGAGTCACCCAGTGGCCGACCCAGGGCACATCCGGCGCCCAGACGTCCACGATCGCGACCACGGACCAGTCGACCGGCATCGTGCTGATCGACACCGAAGTTGACTTCGGGACGGCGCAAGCCGCTGGCACGGGCATGGTGATCGGCGCCGACGGCATCGTCGTCACCAACCATCACGTCGTCGCGTCGTCCACCTCGGTCACGGTGACCGTTCCGGTCACCGGCCAGACCTACACCGCCGACGTGCTGGGGTACGACGCCACCACCGATGTGGCCGTCCTCCAGCTCGAGGGCGCCTCCGATCTGACGACGATCACCACTGACGCCTCCCAGGTGGCGGTGTCCGACTCCATCACCGCTGTCGGCAACGCGCAAGGAGGCGGCCGGTTGATCGCGGCACCGGGTCAGATCACCGCTGTGGGCCAGGACATCACCGTGACCGAGGACGACGGCAGCACGGCCGCCCTGACGGACCTGATCGCCATGAGCGCCGCCTTGGTGCCGGGCGACTCCGGGGGCGCGGTGCTCAACTCCCACGGCGACGTCGTGGCCATGAACGTGGCAGGCTCGACCGGCGGACGCTCCACTGTGGGGTACGCCATCCCCATCGACGCGGTCATGACGGTCGCCGACCATGTGCTGGCCGGCACGGTCACCGACACCGTCGCACTGGGGCGCACGGCGGCCATCGGCGTGCAGGTGTCCACCCACGCCCAGGGCGTGAACATCGTCGGAGTCATCAGCGGCGGACCCGCCGACGAGGCCGGCATCACACCCGGCTCGGTGATCACCTCCATCGGCTCCACCACGCTCGCCAGCGTCGCCGATCTGACGACCATACTGGCCAGTCACCAGCCCGGTGATCGAGTCGAGGTCGCATGGACGGACCGCGGCGGTGCGACCCATGACGCGTGGGTCACCCTGACACAAGCCCCGCTGGCGTGAGATCGGGCACGCACGTCGGGGCATTCCCACTTCGTGGATATCTCTTGTGGATGCACGGGCAAATTGTTATGCTGACATCTATGCGGCTGGCCCAGGGGGGGATGTGTAAGCACGCACTGTCTGGATGATTGTTCCATGCGGATTCGCCACGAAGGCGGTTCCGGGGGGAAGGTCGAGGCAACGCGGATGTGCCTTGGACCACTGCACGACAATACGCTGAGGGTTGTTCTGCGCTCATCCAGAGCAAGACCCTACCCGGTGTAGGAGAAACCACTCTTCTCCTACTGCACTTCCTTTTGGAAGTGAAAAAAGGGGATCGCCTCCTTCATGGCGACCGCAGGATGGGGGAGGTCCCCCCCGCCCCCATCCTGTGGACCCCCTGGTGGTTCCTGTGTTTCCGTGACTGTTTCCGAGGCTGCTTCCGAGGCTGCTTCGGTGACAGAACCCCTGTGCTCGTCACGGCCGTGACGTGGGGCGTCGCAGAGTTGACCGCCGCCAGCACGGGGGAGTAGGTTGAAGCCATCTCCATATGGAGAGGCAGCTATGGGGGATTATAAGCATTAGCTGTTGGGGTACTTCTTTTTTGGTTCGCATGCGTGTGCGCGCATCTATCAAGCAATGAAAAATGCACGTTAGGCTAGCCGTCTGACGCTGGATGCGCACATGTGCCATGACGTCCCCATGGGCCTTCGAGTAGGCGCCGGCGGCGGATCGTGCAGGAGAATACTCTTCCCTCCTGCTTCCCAGCCCTTTCCGCTCGCGACTGGCGCCAGGGATAGCCACCCTGTGGTGAACGCGGGATGGGAGGCGGGCAAGCCTCCCATCCCGTTTGCCTGCCCTCGCTATGAGTATGAACTAATTTCGTACTTAATACCACCTTATTTTCGACATGTCTTGACGAGATAGATACCAAAGCGTAGTCTAATTAGCGTTCCCTGACGCATCGATGGGGGATTGTGATGATGACCTGACTATGCCGCACGTCAAGCATCAGGGAATCGCCCCTCACTGGTAGGGGCGACCGTGGGATGGGGTGTGTCTCAACCCCCCCAGCCACCCCATCCCATGGGACCCGGTCGATGGTCGCCTCGGCATTTCCCGTTGACAGAGGGTATTTTCTTGTCGCTTCCCTGAGTTGCAGCAAGTTGCCACAGGATTGACGCTCACGGGCGTCACGGCCCTCCCGTTGGAGTTGACCCGCGTCGACGCCGGGTAGTACCTTGGTGGCATCTCCGCTTGGAGAGGCAGCTATGGGGGATCTTATGCATTAGCTGTTGGGGTACTTCTTTTCAATCCGCGTCTATTGACGCGCATGTCCCAAGCAATGGGAAATGCATGATAGAGGGGACCACCGACTGTGGGTGCTAGTACACGTCCTGACGCCGTTTCGCGCGTCGCATCGAACATGGGCCGGAGGACGGCGCGCGCCGTGAAGCCTCTGGCCGGGCTGGCGGCTTTCGCGCTGGCTGTTGGAACGCTCATCGTGGGCCAGTTCCAGGTGGATGCGATGCCGAAGGCGCATGCGGCGTCCTATCAGGGCGTCGCGAACACGGGCGGGTGGAAGCAGGTCGTCACTCCCACGGGACTCTCCCCGCTGGAACTGGGCGCCACCGTCGTGAACACGTCTCCCACGGTCCCCTTCCTGCCCATCGACAAGGAGACGTTGTACTTCTCCTCGTACGTGAACGGCGGGACGGTGGGGCACTTCGCCACCGGCGGCCTGGAGCCGACGACGGCGGCCAACCAGGCAGCCATTGGTTACGGCAAGAACATCACCTCGATCATGGGCAACCCCCTCACGACGATGGCCATCGACGCTGACCCGTACGGGACCCGCGGTGAGAAGTACGCCTACTTCTGGGCCTGGGACTCGTCCAACACGGTGAGCGCCTATCAGAACGACGGGCCGGTGCCCGCGGGCACCCTGCCCATCGTCCGATGGGCGGAGGGGTCGACGAAGGGGGAGTTCCTCCTGGTTCCGAACGTGACGTATCCGGGCTTCCCCAACCAGGGCGGCTATCGCTACTGGTCGGCCGGTGAGACCATCCAGAAGACCGGCGAGATCTTCTTCGGCGGCGGAGAGTGCAACACCCTCGACTACTCGTACAACATGATGATCTTCGATCCCGTCACCTACGCGTACAACTTCTCCGGGAAGATCCTTCCGGCCGACCCGGGCGACGACATCTTCAACAACGCCGCCGTGGCCGATTGCGGCGGAAACGGGTACGTGGCCTCGGACATGGCTCTCGACGCCAACGGGAACGCCTACGTGCAGGTCATGTCCACGCAGGCGGCGCCCGCCTTCGGCCTGCCGGCCGCTCCCCGCAAGTGGCTCGTGCGCATCGTGCCGGGTCAGGGCGGCGAGTCGTGGACCTACAATCTCGTGACTCCCCTCCAGGCGGCCCCCGGCCAGTCGAGCGTGGCCACGAACTATGCCACGAGTGCATCGTTCAACTACGGCTCCGCCTTCTACCAGGGCATGTTGTACGTGAGCTCCTACCAGGACGGCGGCAACCTGCTGCAGATCAACCCTATGTCGGGGTACGTCTACACCTTGCCGCATGGCGCGAGCACGGTCCCGACGATGGGTCCCGTCGCGAACTACGTGCAAGACATGGCCTCCGGTCAGACCGCACGGGTCATCGAGGGCCACGTCTACAACGACGCGAACGCCAACGGGGTCATCGACCCGGGCGAGATCGGCCAGCCACGGGTGAGCGTCGCGCTGTACATGAAGGACCCGAACGGCTCCGACTACATCTACGAGGGCAAGCGCACGACCGACCCCTCGGGGAGCTACTCCTTCCTCGTCGGCGGGAACGGCGACTACATCGTACGCATCCTGCCTGTGGTGGACGGGGTCAACGCCATGCAGACCTGGGCCAGGGGCGGGGGCGTCCTCAACCCGGTGGTGGCGCAGTGCGTCGGCGGAAACGTCTCCACGACGGCCGGAGGGATCTGCGACGGGGCGCTGGCGATGCCTGCCCCGGACCCCGCCCTCCCCACGGATCCGATGGCGCCGGGCAATGACACGTCCACGCAGCCGGGGGCCATGGCCTTCCACACCACTGTCACGATCACCAGCGACGAGGAGGTGGCGCGGGCCGACTTCGGCATCACCACCCAGGGCTCCTACGGCGACGCCTCTATCGCTCCGACGACGGTGGCGGCGGGGGCGCCGATGCACCTCAACGCGGTTCACCCGATCATCTGGCTGGGGTCGACCGCGGGATCCTACTCAGGACCCGCCACGAACGACTCCCATGCGAGCGACGATGGGGTGTATGTCGATTCTTATGCTGGCAAGTTGTCGATCGACAACACGATTCTGGCGGGCACCCGGGCCTACCAGTTGGCGGGCGACGTGTCTGGCCCCGCCACCAGCACCGGATATGTGTCGGGGTGGACGACCGGAGCGGGGACTGATTCCTGGAACTCCACCCCGGCCTGGTCTCCCTCGATCTCAGCGAACGGGAAAGCCACGGGCGTCTTCCAATTCCAGTCGGGAGGGACGCTGGGCGCGGCGGGGCAGGCCATCCAGTTCCGCGCGTCGGTGTCCACCGTGCCCGTGACACGGCCTGACAACGCGGGGAACGAGTACCAGGCGACGGTCTCCACGGGCACGCCGAACTGGGTGACCCCGGGTGAGATCGAGGACTACCGTCTGAGGGTGGCGGACGCTGTGTACCGTCCCGCCGCCTCGACGACGGGTGGGACGGGCGACTTCACCGTCGATGGCGCGACCATGACCGCCGGACTCGACCCGGTCGTGGGCGCCGCGAGGGGCGCCTCCGCCAACGCCGCGCTCACCCTCAAGGCATCCGTGCCGTCGGGATGGACGGTCCAGGACGTCCTCATCAAGGAGACAGAGGGCGTGCACGCCGGCAGGGTCATCTCACAACCTGCCTATACCGTGTCCGGCACGGAGGTCTCCTTCTCCTATGCTCCGGCGTTGGGGTCTGACGCGATCGTCGAGGTCGTGTACGCCAGGGACCCCGACCCCGGAAAGTCGACGTTGGGAGTCAGCCCCGCGTCGACGACGGTGGGGATGCCCATCACCGCGACTGCCACCATCGTCGATCCCGACGGACAGCCACTCAGTAAAGTCGCTGTGTCTTTCGCCAAGAAGAGCAGCAGCGTGTCGTTGTCTGCCACGACATGCACGACTGACTCCGCGGGTGTCTGCTCCGTCGAGGTCACGTCGCAGGTGGCTGCCGTCTACGGCCAGGAAGTCTCGGCGAGCGTCGATGTGGCGGGGGTGGGCACAGCGATCTCCGGGTCTCCCGCGACGGTTGTGTTCACGGCGGGGGGAGTCGATGACCTCACCTCATCCTTGAGCGTGGACCCGACCCGTCAGATGGCCGGCAGTCATGTGACTGTCGTCATCACGGCCCGGGACGCGAAGTCGAATCCGGTGACGGGCATCCCTGCTGACCACATCGACGTGAGAGGGACTCGTGGCGACGCTTCAGCCACGGTCTCAGGATGCGTCGAGCTAGGAGCGGCCCAGCCCGGGGTCTACACCTGTTCGATGACCGCCAAACTGGTGGGGACGTACACGGTCTCCGCCTCGCTGGGAGGGGTCGAACTGGCCCAGAAGCCCACGGTGGAGTTCTACTCCGGCGGGGTGTGCGTCAGCGGGTGCACGCCCGTCGACCCCAGCCACGTCACGCGTTTCGAGATCACCCTGAACGATCAGATCGCCGATGGGAAGGCCGCGGACACCGCCATGGCGTACGCCTACGACACGTACGGAAACCCGGTGGAGGACGCGACGGTGGAGGTGGTGGACCACAGCCAGGGGGATCTGGCCGGGATACTGGCCCCCCAGACCCAGACGACGACCACGGGAAGCACGGGGACGTCCACCCTCGCGTGGACCTCGACCACCCGCGGGACCTTCACCGTGCGGGGGTTGATCGACGGACTGGCCCCTCAGACCTCGGTGATGCACCTGTCGTTCGTGGCCGGGAGCGCGGACCCCACGACGTCCACTCTGCAGGTGACCCCGCATGGTCCGATCGCGGCGGGGGGCACGTACACCCTGACGGCCACCGTGCGCGACGCCACCGGAAACACCATGCCAGGAGAGTTCGTCACCTTCTCGACCGCGTCGTCTGCGGTGGAGATGTCCGACACCAGGTGCGAGACCCTCGCCGACGGCCGATGCTCGGTGACGCTCACCTCGAAGGTGGCGGGGAGCTATCCGGTCCATGCGCGGATCCCCGACAAGGCGGGAGCGCCCGCCGACATCTCAGGCAGCCCGGCCATGGTCACGTTCGTGGCAGGGGATGTGTGCGTGAGCGGGTGTGTCCCCGTGATCGACGACGGCCAGCACGTCACGCGCGTGGTCGTGGATCCCAACGGGCTCCCGGCCGACGGTGTGAGCCGGGACCTGATCACGGTGCACGCCTTCGACCGCTATGGCAACCCCGTGACGGGGGCGCAGGTCCACGCCGTGGCGGCCCCTGGGCCGACACTGCGCACCCAGGCCGACCCCCTCACGCAGGACGGTGTGGCGATCCTCGCGTACACCTCGACCATCAAGGGCGCCTTCCCCGTCACCATCACCGTCGACTCCCTGACTCCCACGGGGTCCCCCGCGCAGTTGCTCTTCGGGTCGGGGTCCCCTGATTGGTCCCAGTCATGGCTGACCATCGATCCGGTCTCGCCGGTCGTCGTGGGAAGCTCGGTCACCGTGACCGCCCACGTGGTGGACGCCAACAAGAACCCGGTGGAGAACGCCGTGGCCACTTTCGCCCCTGTGGCGAACCTGACCTTCGACTCGTCCACCTGCGTCAGTTCCGCGTCAGGGGTGTGCTCGGTGTCGGCCACCTCGACCACTGCGGGCACGTACACCATCTCGGCCACCGGCGGGGTCGGGTACTCCTTCTCCAACACGGTGCAGGCGACCTTCGTCGCCGACCAGATCTGCGTGCCCGGTGAGTGCACGCCCGATCCCGGCGCCCCGGTGACCCGGGTGGAGACCGTGGTCAACGGGGTCCTCCCCGACGGGATGGCCCGTGACATCTTCGCCGTGTACGTCTACGACAAGTACGGCAACCCGATCTCCTCGGTCCCGGTGGCGTCCACGCCAGCCGACGCCGCGTCCTCGTCGGCCTTGATCATCCAACCGGACATCCATGCCACCGCGGCGGACGGCACCTCGTCGATCTGGTACTCCTCCGTGACCGGAGGCACCTTCTCGGCGCATGTGACAGTCGGCGGCAAGACGCCCCAGGGCTCGCCGGTGACCCCCATCTTCGGGGGTGTGGCCGACCCTGGCCGCTCCTCGTGGGCGATCGCGCCGGAGTCTCCCCTGACTGTGGGTCAGGGGGCGGCCAACGCGTACACCCTGACCGCGACTCTACGGGACGCGAACGGCGTGGCCGTGCCGAACGCGGCGATGACCTTCGCCGTCGATCCCTCGGGGCCCCGCTTCGACATGACCACCTGCGTGGCTGATTCCACGGGGACCTGCCAGGTCGTCTTGACCTCCACGAAGGCCGGGACGTTCGCCGTGTCGGCGAGCACCGCCGGAAAGCCGGTGGCCAGCGTCGGCGGCAACCCGTCGGAGTCTGTGGCGTGGAAGGCGGACGCCGTGTGCGCCCAGGCGTCCGGGTGCGACCCTGTGGATCCCCACCTGCCCGGCGACCTGCTCACGCGCGTCCAGGTCGTCGAGGACAATGCGACAGCCGATGGGACCTCCCGCGACGTGGCCGCCGTCCACGCCTTCGACAAGTGGGGCAACCCCGTCCAGGGGGCGATGGTCCTCTCGTCGGCGGATGACCAGGACCTCATCGTGCAGCAGGGGATCGCGGCCACCGATGACCAGGGGCGGTGCACGGTGTGGTACGCCTCGTCGGTGGCGGGCTCGTTCATCGCGGCGGTCACCGTCGACGGCGACATCCCCGCCGCCCAGAATTTCGACGGCACCTCCACGGCGCCCGGCGTGATCACGGTGAACTTCGTCCCCGGTCACGCGGACCCCGCCATGTCCCGGCTGACTGTGGACCCGGCCACCCAGAAAGCCTACGCCGATGTGGCGGTCACGGCGGTGATCAAGGACGCCAAGGGCAACCCTGTGCCCGGAGCGCAGGTGAGGTTCGAGGCGACGAACTCGGCCACCTTCGGTCCGGCTGGCGACGCTCGACTGGCGACGGTCACCGTTCCCGCGGACGCCCAAGGCGTGGCCAGGGCGACGCTGACCGACACGACCAAGGAGACGGTCGCTGTGACCGCCACGATCAGGGTCGCTGGCGCGGATGCCGAGATCTCGGGCTCGCCGACACAGGTACGGTTCACCGCAGGCGATCCGGACCCCGATCCGCAGTGCCCCGGCGACACCGGCACCCATCTGTCGGTGGCGCCGCTCACCCTGCCGGTGGGCGAGATCGCCCAAGCGACCGCGCTGATCACCGACGAGCACTGCATCCCCGTGGAGGACGTCCGTGTGGACTTCGCCGTGGATCCGGGGACGAGCGCCCAGGTCAGCGTCGTTCAGGCCGTCACCGGCGCCGACGGGAAGGCGTACGCCACCCTCACCGACACGATCGCTGAGACGGTGAGCCTCCACGCCCGCGTCGCGGCCCAGGACATCGCCCGGTCGCCGCAGGAGGTGGTCTTCCAGGCCGGGGTGTTCTCCTGGACGGCGTCGACGTTCACGGTCACGCCCTCCCCGGTGATGACCGACAAGACGACGTGGGCGAAGGCCGATGGGAAGGCCGCGTACACAGGAATCCTGACGGCGAGGGACGAGGGGGGCAACCTGCTGACCGACCTGGACGAGTCCCGGATCGACATGCGCTCCACCAGCACGGATGTCCGTGTGTCGGCCGTGGCGAAGAACCGGGACGGGACGTACACCGCGACCTTCACCTCCCTTGTCGCCGATGCGACCCCGACGGCCACGGCGGCCTACCAGTCCGCCCAGGTGGGCACGGCGCACGCGATCCCCTTCGCGGCCGGTGACCCGGTCGTGGGCCCGATCCAGTGCGAGGACCCGACCAAGCAGGGGACTCATGTCAGCGCCGATCCGACGCAGGTCGGCGTGGGCCAGCACTCGACCGTGACGACCCTGGTGACCGATGCGCACTGCAACCCGGTCGAGGGCGCGACGGTCGGTCTGAGGGCCACCGGGTCGGCGCTCCTGGCGAAGGACACGGGCGTCACGGACGCCGACGGCCTGTTCCGCACCACGGTGACCGACCTCGTCGCGGAGACCGTGGACGTCCATGCTTCCATCGCCGCGGGCGAGATCGGGAATTCCCCCGTTCGTGTGACATTCACGCCAGGAGGGGTGGACGCCCACAAGTCCTCGGTGAGCGTGGCCCCGTCTCGCCAGACGGTCGGCGCGCCGGTGACCGTGACGGTGACCGTCCGCGATGGTCAGGGGAACGCCCTGTCAGGCATCCCCGCCTCGCAGATCCACGTCGCGGGCGACGCGGGCGACCGCGCGGCCCAGGTGGGTCCCTGTCTGGAGGTCGGGGCGTCCCAGCCCGGTGCGTACACCTGTCAGATGACCGCCAAACTCGCCGATGTCTACACCGTGACCGCACGGGTGACGGGGATCCTGCTCGACCAGAAGCCGAACGTGGAGTTCACAGCCGGGGGCACGTGCGTCACCCACTGCGACCCGATCGACCCGGCCCACGTCACCCGTTTCGAGATGCGTGACAACGACGCGCTGGCCGACGGTGTGGAACGAGACACGGCTCACGCCTTCGCGTACGACATGTACGGCAACCCGGTCGCCGGCGCGACCGTGGTGGTCGAGGACCGTACCCTCGGCGCGGCCGCGGGCTTCCTTCGCCCCGCCACGCAGACCGTCACGACCGGCCAGGATGGGACGGCTCAGCTCTGGTGGACCTCGACACGGGCGGCGATCTTCTCCGCCGAGGGCTGGATCGACGGGCTTCGCCCCGTCACCGGCGCCACCGCGCTCAGCCAGATCCGCTTCTCAAGCGGCCTGGCCGATCCGTGGGCGTCGTCCTTCACTCTCACCCCGGCGTCGCCGATCGTGGTGGGCAACTCGTACACCGCGTCGGTCGCGGTGCGGGACGCCGCCGGGAATCCGGTGGCCGGGGAGACCGTGGGCTTCCACCTCGACCCGTCCAGCCCGGCGTGGTTGAGCAAGGACTCCTGCACGACCAGCGTCGAGGGGACCTGCGCGGTGCGGGTGACCTCCACGTCGGCGACGACGGTGGCCGTCCATGCGACTCTGCACGTCCACGGGACGGGTGTGGACATCGGTGGCCACGGCGACCGTGCCCATGCCAGCCCGCAGACGGCGGTCTTCGTGGCCGACACTGTGTGCGTCACTGACTGCACCCCGGACACCCCCGACCACGTCACCGCTGTGGAGGTCGTCCAGGACGGCGCCGAGGCCAACGGGCAAGCGTCGAACGTGGCCCAGGTGAGGGCGTACGACAAGTACGGCAACCCGGTGGCGAACGCCCCGGTGACCTCCACGCCTTCGGGGAGCGCCCTGCAGACGCAGGCGCCGATCCCGAGCACGGGGATCGACGGGACGGCGCTGATCGAGTACCGCTCGGTGGTGGCGGGCGCCCACACGGCCGCAGTCACCGTGGCGGGCAAAGTCCCCGCCGTGGCGATCAGCATGGACGGGTTGACCAGCACGACTGGAACCATCTGGTTGAACTTCGCCTCCGGCACGGCCGACGCCCAGCACTCCTGGCTGACGATCAGCCCGACCGGGTCCCAATCCGTGGGGTCGACCTTCCTCGTGACGGCCCACCTCGCCGACCGCTTCGACAACCCGGTCGAGGGCGCGGTCATCACCTTCCCGGCGGTTGACGACCTGTCCTTCTCGGCGACGTCCTGCCACTCGCTCGACACGGGAGTGTGCCAGGTGTCGGTCACGTCCACGCGCCCGGGGACGTACGTCGTCTCCGGCAGGATCGGCATGCAACCGGTGTCGAACGCGGTCCAAGCCCGGTTCACCCCGGGGGAGGTGTGCTTCACCGACTGCCACGGCGCCCAGACCAGGGTGGAGGTGACCCGCGACGGCCAGCAGGCCGACGGGATCCAGCGCGACCAGGCCACGGCGTACGCCTACGACAGGTTCGGCAACCCTGTGGCTGGTGTCACGGTGGCCTCGACCGGCGTGGCCGGGCGCAGCGACCTGACCGTGCAGCCGGACATCCAGCCCACGGGCGCGGACGGCACGACCACGATCTGGTACTCCACCACACGGAAGGGGAGCCACCTCGCCGACGTGACCATCGGCGGCGGCATCCCCCACGGATCCCCGATCACGGTGAATTTCGGCAACGGCACCGGCGACGCCGAGCAGTCCAGCTGGGTCATCGCCCCCGCAGGTCCCCTGACGGTGGGCGAGGGCGAGGACAGTACGTACACCGCGACCGCCACCGTGAAGGATTCGCACGGCAATCTGGTCCCGGACGCGCTCGTGAGCGTCACGATCGATCATCATGGGCCGGTGGTCAGTCCGTCCTTCTGCTGGACTGATGACAAGGGTATGTGTTCCGTGGACGTCTGGTCGACATGGTCGGGGACGTACACCGTCTCCGCGTCGATCTCATCGGGCGTGATCACGGTCGCGGACACGGGCAAGGCGGCCGCATCCGTCGCATGGACCGCCGACGCGGTGTGCTCACAGGCGGCGGGGTGCGATCCGGTGGATCCGAACCTGCCGGGCGAGAAGCGTACCCGCGCGGAGGTGACACGGGACAACCAGGCCGCGGACGGGGTGTCCGAGAACCTCGTCACCGTGTGGGCCTTCGACCAGTGGGGCAACCCGGTGGAAGGGGCGGTGGTCCAATCCACGAGCCCGGACGCCGACCTGGTGCTCCCCACCGGTGTCGCCGGGATCGGCCACGACGGGTCGACCCAGCTCTGGTACACCTCGACGGTGGCGGGCCGCTATACCGCCGATGTGCGCGTCGACGGCCTCGTCGTGCCGAACTCCCCGGTCACGATGAAATTCGTGCCAGGGGCGGTGTGCGTGGTCGAGGCCGGTTGCACGCCTGAGGGGCCGGGGACCGACCCGAGTCGGCAGACCCGGGCCGAGGTGAGCGTCAACGACCAGCCCGTGGGAGGCACGGACCAGATCACGGTCTTCGCCTTCGACCGGCACGGCAACAGCGTCGACTCCGTGGAGTTCGTCGTGACCACGCTCGACACGGATCTGGCGCTGGGCGGGATGGTCCATGTGCCCGAGGCACGGCTGTCGACTGGCGTGGACGGGAGCGCCACCTTGTCGGCCACGTCCCGGGTCGGCGGGTCTCATCTGGCCCGAGTCCTGGTGGGCGGCGTTGAGTTGAGCCAGCATGGCTCGCCTCTGGACATACGGTTCCTGGGCGCCCCCACCATCACCGGACCGAAGGACGGCGACCTCACGAACGAGGATCCCCTCGTCGTCACAGGCACCGGGCAGACCCCGGGCGACACGATCGTCGTCCGGGATGGTGACACGGTGGTGTGCGAGACCACGGTGGCCGAGGACCTCACATGGAGTTGCTCGGTGACGCTGCCCGACGGCGATCACACCCTGACGGCCACGGAGGAGGACGAGGGGCGCAACGTCTCGGAGCCGTCGGCGCCCATCCAGATCGTCGTGGACACCACGGCCCCCTCCCCGCCGATCGTCGACCCCAGCAACGGGTCGCGGATCACGGGTGAGGCCGATCCCGACTCACTGGTGACGGTGACCGATCCGGACGGGAACCCCATACCCGGCTGCGTGGACGTCAAACCTGACTCGCAGGGGCGCTTCGAGTGCAGGCCCGAGACACCTCTCGATCCGGGCAGCGACGTGCTCGTCACCGCGTCGGACGAGGCGGGCAACACGAGCGACCCGGTGAGGGTCACGATCCAGCCCCTGAGCATCGAGATCGCCTATCCGATGCGCATGGAGGGGGACACCCAGGTGGTGACGGGGTACAACTTCAACCCAGGTGAACTCGTGCTGCTGTGGTTGCCGGAGACGGGTGAGAGCTTCGGACCTCTGCCAGCGGACGGCAACGGCACTGTGACGTTCTCGTTCCTCGTGGGGGCGGACCTGAACGCGGGGCCGCACACGGCCATGCTGGATGGGGACAGGTCCGGCTCTGTGTACGCGACCTTCACCGTGGCTCAGATCGTGATTCCAACCGGCGGCAGGCTCGCCGACTCGTCGACGCCCCTGTGGGGTCTCGCGGTCGGCGCCCTCGCCGTCTCCATCGGCCTTTGGGTAGGCGTCAGGCGGCGGACTGTGTAGGAGACAATTTCTTCCCTCCTGCTCCCCAGCCACGTCCGTTCGTGACAGGCGCCAGGGATAGCCACCCCATGGTGAACGCGGGGTGGGGGATCGACGGGTCCCCCACCCCGTTTGCCATGTCGTCATGGTGACACGATCAGGTTTCCGAGTTGCTAAAGGTATAGTGTTCTTGCTCTCGCTCGCGTTGATTGGGGGTGGGCTCTCAGGTTGTGCGGTGTCCGCCGGAACCCTAGGAGGATGCGGTGGCGAAGCCAAGGTCGGCATTATCCACTCATCCGATCATCGGAAGATGACGATTAACGTCGAGATCTACGGAACTTGTACAAGCTCAGGTTCCCTGACCTACCATATTTGGATGGAGAAACAGGGTATTCTAGGTACATGGTCTGGGGTTGCTGGTACTGATGCAGGTCAGCAGTCCAGGGCTGTGGTAGCGGGGCAGAAGTTCAACCTACCTTCCAATAGCACCGCACTGTGTGTAAATGGAACCTATCGGGCTCACGCCACCGTATTCTTCACGGGGGGCGGCAAGGTTGGTGGCACCCTGACACTGCAAACTCCCGGCCAGGCAGTCATTTGCTAAGGGATAGGCTGGGTCACGTGAGTAGAGACATTAGGTCTTTGGTGGAATGTGTTCGGGAAACGTGGGGTGATTGCGCGAAGGTGTGCTGGGACGAGGCTGGCGGTGTGGTCACGATCGTTCCCAATCGACCCATGTCGCCGATCGTTGTCGAGTTCTTTGAGGATGGTTGGTTTGTTCTCACTTGCGGGGCGCATGTCGTATTGGAGGGCGCTGACACAGACGACAATAGTTTCCTCATTGCGGTGATCGAGGTGATCAGTTCAGGTCGTTGTGAGGAAGTCGTGCTTTCCGATGATTTGGGAGTTATACGGGTCATGCCATCCATGTCATCTGAGGATGACACATTTGGTTGGGTTCCGCCTTCGGGGCGACAGATCCTGAAGTGGGCGCTTCCCGATTGGCGAGGCGAAGCGAATGATCCGAGAGTCACGCTGCTGTGAAGATCAGCGTGAGTGGCCTTTCAAAACAGTACCAGTCTGTGAGTGCGGTGGATCTATGAGGATATTGGTGACGTTGGGGTGTCGGGGGTATCGGTGACGGTTGTCGGTGTGGTGGTGGTGACACTTCTGGGTGGTCCAGTGTGGGGGATGAGTGTTAATGGTCCTGTTGATTCGTGTGTCCGGCTGGCGATTGTTCGGTGTGTCGGATGGTGCTCCGAGAGGGGCTGTGACGACCTGTTGTCTGATCAACGGGGTCGAGCTGAACCCGTCGCATCGGGGCTAACGGGGGACGGATGGTGGTGTATGTGGAGTCTGTGGGTGTGACTCCGATCATCGGGAAACCAGGCAAACCGACCGCGCCGGGCAAGAATGAGCACCTTCACCAGACGTTGTTCCTATGGGTAGATAAGCAGCCACTTGCCGGGTCGTTCGCGGATTTGCAGGCTCAAGTGGACACATTCGGCCGTGTCTGCACCACTGAACGTCCTCATCAGGGCCTGCCGGGCGGGATGACCCCGCAGCAGGCGTGGGATGCCACACCGGTGGCCGCACCGCCGCGGCCGAAAGTAAAGGTTGCCGCCGCGAAGGTTCCACTCGACGTGTCAGCGTATCGTAGCGAGCATACGGTGGATGGGGTGCGTGTCACCCGGGTCCACCATGACGGGATTGTCCGGGTCTGCAGGATCGAGTTCCGGCTCGGCTCGCGCTATACCGGGCAGCCCATGCACGAGATCTCTCACGGCACGGTGACGTTCATCGACTCGCGCGAGCGTCGGGCCGAATCAGCTCCATGAGCTGGTCCATATGGGTCAAGAAGAGGCGGATCGTGGCGTCAACGAGCCGGTCGGGGGTGATGCTGAGCAGGATGATCAGGCCGAGGGCCCCCATGCCCTTGCGGTAGCGGGTACGCGGGCGCCGGCACGTGGCTGCCCGGGCGATGGTCTCGCCCAGTACCGCCGGATCGGTCGCGAAGCCTTGCCCGGCGAACTCCAGCATGGTGGCGAAGTTCCTCGCGATGGTCGAGTACTTGCCCAGCCCGGATGTGGACCTCAGATGCTCGGCGGCGATCTTGGGCCATTCGGTGTGGATCATGCCCGGCTCGATGAGGACCACGTCCACCCCGAAGGAGCGCACTTCCTGACGAAGAGAGTCGGACAGGGCTTCCAGGGCGTACTTGGTCGCGTGGTACCACCCGCCTAGGGCCATGGAGAACTTCCCGCCCATGGAGGAGATGTTGACGATGCGACCCCGGTGGTTGGCGATCATGTGGGGGAGGACGAGTTGGGTCAGGCGCATGGCGCCGAAGACGTTGACGTCGAATTGGCGTTTGGCCTCGTCGAGGGGCACGTCTTCGATGGCGCCGTACGATCCGTACCCCGCGTTGTTGATGAGGATGTCGATGCGTCCCTCACGCTCGAGGATGGTCCCGACTGCCGATTGGAGGGACGCCTCGTCGGTGACGTCCAGGCTCAGGGCGTGCACGCCCTTGTCTTGCAGGTCTGGCATGGGCCGACGGGCCCCCGCGTAGACCGTCACGCCCTGGGCTTTCAGCGCCAGGGCCGCCTCGTGTCCAATCCCGGAAGAAGCCCCGGTGACAAGGGCGATCATATGTTCCATGAGACCATCATAGTCATCAGAAAACTCCCTGTGGTCGCCGCTGGTTTTCCTAGGACGAGACGCGTGCCACCTTGTGATTGGCCGCTTGGGCGAGGGGGCGTACGACCATGCGGTCGATGTTCACATGCGGCGGACGGGTGACCATCCACGCGATGGCGTCGGCGATGTCCTCGGCGAGCAGCGGTTCGGCCACACCGGCGTACACCGCGTCCACGCGGGCGGCGTCCCCGCCGAAGCGCGTCAGGGAGAACTCCTCGGTGTGGACCATGCCAGGCGATATCTCGCACACCCGGATCGGCTCGCCAGCCAACTCCAGTCGTAGAGCCCCCGCCATCGAGCGCACGGCCGACTTCACTCCACAGTATCCGCCCCCGCCCTCGTACGCCGCCTCGGCTGCCGTCGAACTCATGAACACCACGGTCCCATGGGCGGCGCGCAGTGCGGGAAGCAGGGCCTGCGTCATGCGGGCCGCCCCGACCACGTTCACCTCGTACATCCGCGACCACGCCGTGAGGTCGTCCACCTCCAGCGGCTCCTGGCCCAGGGCGAACCCCGCGTTGTTCACGAGCACGTCCACCCGGTCGCCGATGACCTGGCTGGCACGGGCGACCTGCGCGGGGTCGCTCACGTCGCAGGTGATCGCCACCCCGCCGATCTCCTCGGCCAAGGCCTCGATCCGGTCGGCCCGGCGAGCCAGACAGAACACAGTGAAATCCGTCACGAGGGCCCGAGCGGTGGCCGCCCCGATCCCCGACGACGCCCCGGTGACGACAGCTATACGATTCATGGTGCCAGTCTATGCCGATTCGTCACGCGCATGAGATCTTGTCTGCGCAGATGATGGGCGCCCAGACGTGGTGACGATGCATGAGACAGGTGTGTGGGCGCATGCATCGTCAGTCGCCGTTCGGTCGAGCGGCGATACCACGCATAACCAGGAGATGGTCCTTTGCCTCGAAGCCCATGTGGGAGGTGAGAATCTCGCGGGTCGTGTTGTCACTCAGGTCGTGGACGCGTAGTCGCATCTGCCGATCGGGCGCCCACTCGCCGACGGGATCCATGACATAAACCTTAGAACCGACGAAGCTCACTTCGGTGTATGCGGAATTCATCCTGGCAGACTGTGAATCCCAGAGTGACGTGCTCCTGCCGGTGGTGACGTTGGTGCTGCGGACGATGCCGTCGCCACCGAACCACACCAACTCGTCGGGTGAGGGCGACCATGTCGCGACGGATCCGTAGATGGCGACCTCGGTCGCCAGTCCCAAGCTCTTCCCATCCTCGTCGACGACCTTGTGATGGGAGGGAGCCTCGCCTGTGATCGGCCAGGAGATCACCTCCGGTGGTTGGCGTTGCCCCCCTGTGATAGCCATGATGCGGTCCTCGCGGCAGGCTGAGCCGATGGCGTGCCCTCCCCTGCCGGCAGGATCTATCGAGATGAATCCCTCGGACGGATCGTCGGGGCGCGGATAGGCTTGGGTGAGCATGTCCGGCCAGAAGGGCGGGATGTCGGATGTGACTGCTCCGGAGTCCGCGGCCAGCGATATATAGGGATTCGTCACCTCGGATATGGTGAAGATGCGCGAGCCGCACTGAGCGGTCACAGTACTGTAGCCAGCGATGTCGTATCGGGTCGCCTCAGTCGGCGTTGTGACGACGACTTGCTCGATGTAGCCGATCTCTGAGTCAGCGTCGCCGAACCCGAGGTTGTATATCCCGACATGGGTTCCATCAGGATTGACATATGCGGCGACTTGCATGTCGGTCTTCGGGCTGTCCCATGTGGTCATCCCCGAATCCGTCAACAGGTAGTCGCCCTTGGTGTCTGAGAAGAAGAGGCCCTGCTCGTCCCATGTGAGGGAAGCCCTGTCCATCCCACTGGTCTTCAGCGAGGAGATCTTCCCATCGCGGTTGATGAGGAGGAGGTAACCAGACATCCACAGATCATGCCCCTGGTGACTCACGTAGACTGCGAGTTCAGTGTCAGGCGGCAGAACTGCTCTGTCGCTATCGATCGATCTCCATGCTGAGTCACTCGTACACCCACCCAAAGCGAGAGCCATCAGGACGATGAAGACATACGCCACCGCGAGGGGGAGCCGCCTCTGGCTCCCCCTCATGCCTCTCATGATCGAACTCATCGGACCTCGTAGGTGTAGGTGTGCCACGAGTCTCGGATGTCATAGGGATACACGCCTCGTCCGCCGTTCCCATCCAGGTCAAGTCCCAATGTCTGCATGTACGCACTTTAGACCATGTGGGAGCAGGTCATGGACGAGGTGTCCACCTTCACAGTGTCTGCGTCCACCCATCTCGTCGGGGTAGAGTGGAGCCATAACGTACACACTGATTCTGCTTCGCCACGGCGAGTCTGAATGGAATGCGAAGAACTTGTTCACTGGTTGGGTCGATGTCGACATCAACGACAAGGGTGTCGCTGAGGCTGAGCGCGGTGCCCAGTTGCTGGCTGGGGAAGGGCTGCTGCCCGACGTGGTCCACACGTCGGTTCTGCGTCGCGCGATCCACACCGCGTACCTCGCCCTCGACGGGTGCGACCGCCACTGGATCCCGGTGAGGCGGTCCTGGCGGCTCAACGAGCGCCATTACGGCGCTTTGCAGGGGAAGAACAAGACCCAGATCCGCGATGAGTACGGCGA
>Ga0123357_10000007_pt1 | contig 257289 bp, 201 predicted proteins | sample TergutEmb28metaG_FD_89873 | JGI IMG/M metagenome (GOLD analysis project Ga0123357, IMG submission 89873) | Embiratermes neotenicus P4 segment gut microbial communities from Petit-Saut dam, French Guiana - Emb289 P4 | ecosystem: Host-associated > Arthropoda: Insects > Digestive system > Gut ...
ATCGACGCCGACTACGCCGCCGACGAGTCCGCCGACCACGCCACCCACGACTCCGCCGACGAGTCCTCCGACTACGCCGCCGACGAGTCCGCCGACCACGCCACCCACGTCTCCGCCGACGAGTCCTCCGACCACGCCGCCGACGAGTCCTCCGACTACACCGCCGACGAGTCCGCCGACTTCGCCGCCGACCAGTCCACCGACCACACCGCCGACGAGTCCACCCACGAGTCCTCCGACTACGCCACCCACGTCCCCTCCCACGAGTCCGCCGACGTCCCCACCCACGTCCCCGCCGACGAGTCCTCCCACCAACCCACCGACGGAACCAGGGGGTGGGATGACCCCACCTGGTGGCGGCGCGGCTGAAGTGCCCAGCGGTGGGTACGCCAACTCGTCCAGCGGCCCCGTCGCAGGGATCGCCATACTCCTCGTCGTGGGCGCGGTCGCAGTCGGCGCCTGGAAGTTGAGGCGGATGCGCTCTCGATGAATTGGATGCGGTCGGGTCGCTGATGCTCAGCTATCGAGTTGAACGAGCACCTCGACAGAGTAGAGTCCGCCGCTGGAACTGATCGACACGAGTGTCACTGTGCCGACATCCGCTACCGTGTAACTCTCGCCAATGTGTAGCGCAACAGTCGGAGGCGGAACTGTCATGTCGCTGGAGTGGGAGCTGAATTCGATCGAAGCAATTGGCCCACCAGAGCCGCCGCGGGATACTGAGTCACAATAGACAGAAGCACTTCCTAGGTCCTTTGGTGCAGTGTGAGCGACAAGCTGATGCAGTTGGCCTTGCGCCAATATGGAAGGTGCAATGGATGTATTTGCATTGATCGGGAATCCCATTTGCGCCCCGCAGCCAGACAAACTCCCCAATGCAATGACCAGAAGGAGTCCAGCCACGAATCGCGATCGAAGTTTATAGACGAAAGTGTACTTCGCGTGTGTCCGGACCGAGTGTCTTCTTCGTCCCCCGGAGGGATGTGCACGCGATTGGTCAGTTGTCAAGATCAACAATCACCTCAATCCTTGACCCACCCAGACCTGAGTTGATCGACACGAGCGTCACCATGCCCACACCATCGATCGAGCGGCTCTCACCGACATGGAGTAGGAAATCTGGCGTCGGCGTGCCACCCGGACTGCCACGGACGCCCATCCAGATTGATGCGATCGGCGCGCGAGAGCTGTCGTGGCCAACCGAATCCACGTAGATCTCGCGATTGTCCCCAAGGTTCAGAGGCCCACCACCAACATGCAGCTCATAGGAGACACCCTGTGCAGCCACTGAAGGTGGTACTGACGAACTGACATGGATGGAAGGCCCTGCCAACGAGTAACCGCAACCAGCCAACATGAAGGTTGATATCATCAACAACGTCATACCCCTGAATCGTCGGGCTAGTTCTGCACTATGCCGCCCGCATATTGCCCTGTGTCTGGTCACTGTTGTCCTCTCGCTAATGTGAATAAGGCTATCCATACCGTGAATGTGGGTCACGTTATGTGGGGGATTGGCTAACGGTGACGAGGCCGAACATCTGGTTGAACGTCGCCTGGCTGACGTAGAAGACGCCAGAAGCATTCTGAGCCGATACGTCTTTATTATTGCCCCTGCCCCACGGGTTGCGCAGCCCAATCCACCCGTTTTGTATATCAACTACCTCATAGACGTGATCGGGTACCACGTCGACACCCCAATGCGTCCGACGGCCCGTTGTTCGTCGCCGTCACGGTGTACGTCTGCTGCTGACCCGGCACGACGGTGGGCGACGCCGGGGAGACGGTCACCGCCAGATCAGCCTCACGCGTCAACGAGATCGTGTCCGACGACGTGTTGTTTGTCGGATCAGGGTCGGACGTGCTCGATGACACCGACACAGTGTTCGTCAGACTCACCTGACTCGCGGGGGTGTTGGATGGCAGATTCCCCGAGACCACAATCGTCGCCGACGAGCCGGACGTCATCGCCGCGAGGCTGCACACCAGACTCGGTGTCCCCGCCACGGGCTGCTGTGTGCACGAGAATCCCGGGGCGCTGGTCAGATCCCACGACACATTCTGCATCCCGTTGATGATCGGATCCACAACCTGCACACTTTGCGCCGTGCCCGGACCCGCATTCGCCACCGTCAGCGTGCTCGTGATCGTCGACCCCACCGCGCTCACCCTCGGAGACAGGACATTCGTGATCGACATATCGGCCCCAGCGGCCGCCACAGCGATCACCGTCTGAGGCAGCAGATAGCTGGCATCAGTGCCGTAAGAATAATCAAGTCGTCCCGCCGTGGTGATCGTCGACCCCGCGGCTGACGGCAACACCTTCAGCTGATACGAGAACCCCGACGAAATACCGGCATTAATCGTTCCGCCTAATGAGTTGTTGGCCCCCGAGCCTAATCGGACACGCACCACTCCATTGTCCACCTCGCCCATGTCATCACTAGGCCTATCCGTCAACCCGAACGATTGACTACCAAAAGAGTCGGTCAAGTACAACGTATTCGGCACATACTCCGTCCCCGCCGGAATCGGGTCAGACACGACAGCTAAGGAAGCCTGGGCGTCCCCAGTATTCGTCACTTTCACGTAACAATGAAGAGTATCACCCGGTTGCGCAGGACTGTTCCCATTCAAGTCCGTGACCGTCTTCGTTGACGTCGAGAAATCTGGAGCTGACCTGTCTATCGCCACCCCCACCACACCAAGGGAATACGGATCTCCTTCACTCATGAAGTCAAGGGTTGCGGAAGTTGACCCAGGCGAGATGAGACCAGATGCATCCACATTCTTGATGTCAAATCCAAGCATGTTCACATGCGCCGGATTTCGAGTCGTGACAAGGTGTCCAAAGTTGTCCTGCGCGCCATTGAAGAAGTTACCGGATGGCGACACATCCGTCGCCAGTGCGACGTGATTGAGGCTGACCTCGTCACCTCGGTAGCCAAAACCGCCACCATATGCCACAACCGAGACTTGCGCATTCACTGTGCTCAGCCCGGAAGTCAACAAGCCGGTGAGGGCCATGCTCACACTCGTGTAATCCAGATGCTGAAAGCCATCATAGACAATGAGATTCCGCACGGGCAGGCCTGGAGCGGAATAGACCACCGTCAGGGACCACCCCGCAAACTGCTCGGAAACACTACCCCCCACGATCATATTCGCTCCCCAGTAATCCCCATTCCCCCCTGCCTGCACCAACGAGGTCACATCAGAAAATCGCTGATAGACTCCGGCACTACTCCCAAATTGCGCATTGCCCAACGAGGACGCGGAAACACTTTGATAGGTGGAGCTCCCAGGCGTTTTGAATTGGAGTTCATTCGACTCACCAAACCCAGTGCCCCCCCCAATACAGGCCGGCCCACAGGACGGTTGCGCCAGCGGGCATGGTCAATGTGGACATGGATGAATTGAAGGTCGATGGATCATTATCCGCATCGACGTCGGCCATATTTACGGTGTTCTTGTATGGCGTGTCCGCCCCCTCCTGCGCGGAAGCACAGCTCGGTTCCGAGGGGGAACAAGTCACTAAGTTATTGCCAATAGTGATAATCGACCCCGCTGTTATAACGCTATAGCGCCGAGTCATCGGCAGTAGGGAATCCGCCTGCGCAACTGTGACGGGCAACGCGCTCACGAGTGCTGCCATCAACACGACACTTGAGCCGACGGCAACAATATTACTTATCTTTCCACTCATGACGACTTCCTCAGTACAAGTGGGTCTCCCCGATATAGATATCCAGTCTATATCTGTTGATGGTGGAGAGATAGCAAATATCTACGCTGACGATATGCGAGCACCCATCATCGGTCTCGACCTGATGATGGCCGCCCCCGAGGGTCGCGGGGGAGTCTGGAGTCCATGCTGGGCAGGGAAGCCTCTTGATGAATAAAAAGAGGTACCACATACTCGCTCATGAGAATAGACTAGGTATCACTATCGGGGAGACCCACTTGTACTGAGGAAGTCATCATGAGTGGAAAGATAAGGAATATTGTCGCTGCGGGCACCAGTGTTGTGATGATGGCGGCATTAGTGAGCGTGTTGCCTGTGATGAAGGCGCAGGCGGATTCTGAGTTGCCGTTGCTTCCGCGATACTCGACGGTCGCGGCGGGGTCTCTCACCACTATTGGCAATAGTGTGGTGACGTGTGATCCTGATTATTACTGCTATCTCGCGCAGGTAGGGGAAATCACTATAGACAAATACTATTTTTACAAGGTTGCGGTCGATGCGGATAGCGATCCATCGACCTTCAATTCATCCATGTCGACTCTGTCATTGCCTGCTGGTGCACAAGTCTTATTCGCCGGGCTGTATTGGGGGGGTTATAACTCCGAGCGTGGTGCGAACCGAGAAACGATCAAGTTCAAGACGCCTGGAAGCTCCAGTTATCAGAGTGTTTCCGCATTTTCGTCGGTTAATGCGCAATTTGGGTCCGATAATAACTATCAGCGATATGCGGATGTGACGTCATTGGTGCAGACGGGAGGGAATGGAAATTATTGGGGGGCGAATGTCGCCGTGGATGCGGGTAGTTATGAGTTGTTTGGGGGCTGGTCTTTGACGGTGGTCTACTCCGCTCCAGGCATGCCTGTGCGGAATCTGGCTGTCTATGATGGCTGGCAGTATTCGCACGCGGCGTATACCGGTAGCGAACTAAACATGGTCGTCACCGGTTTGTCGACCTCGGGGTTGAGTACGGTGAATGCCCAATTGTCAGCAGTGGCCTATGATAGCGGAATGGGTGATGGTGATTGGATCACCGTCAATGGATCGCCCAGTGGGTATTTGGTTGGGGGCGTTGACTTCTTCAATAGCACGCAGGATAACTTTGGAAACCCTGTCACGACTCGTAATCCAGCGGATGTGAATACGTTCGGACACGACATCAAGAATGTGGATATTTCTGGCATGATTTCTCCTGGGATGACATCCATGCCCATTGCCTTTTTCGGCGATGGCTATTGGCTCGGTGTAGTGGGGGTGGCGGTTGACAGGTCTACTGTTCCTAACTTCACGACGTCGACGAAGACGGTCACGGATCAAAACGGGAACAATCCTGCGCAACCGGGTGATCTTCTTACCTATCGCGTGAGGTTGAATAACACAGGGCCGGTCGCGGCGACTTCGTCTGTCGTGTCTGATCCGATTCCCGCGGGGACGGAGTATGTGCCGATGTCGTTGTACATGACTGATGCTTTTGGTAGTCCAGTTAGCCAGTTGACGGACGCGGCTGGTGATGATCGGGGCGAAGTGGTGAGTGGAGTGGTGAAGGTCCGGTTGGGCAACGGGGCTACCGGCTCTTATGGCGGGACGATTGATGCCACTACTGGTTCGGCGGGGTATATGTATCAGGTGAAGGTGTTGCCGTCGGCTGCGGGATCGACGATCTCAAGTGCGGGACGACTTGATTATGTGGCAGGCGCCAGTGCTAGCTATACGTTGCCGGTGACCACGCTCAGTGTTGCCGCTACGGCCGATGTGTCGGTCACGAATGCCCTGTCTCCGAGGGTGAGTGTGGTGGGGTCGACGATCACGGACACGGTGACAGTGACCAACGCGGGGCCTGGAACGGCGGTGACGCCCAAGGTGAATGACACGTTCTCCGCCGGGGTGCAGAACATGTCTTGGGTTTCGGCGAGTTCCTCTGCAGGGGTGTCGTGTCCTGCGAGTGTGAATAATGTCACTCAGTGCACTCTGCCCAACCTGCCGGTCGGCTCTTCGGCGGTCATCGTCTTCACGGGGAGGATGCCGTCGAATGCCGCAGTGCCGGGGACTGTGACAAACACTGCTCAATACATACCGACGACCGTCGATCCTAACGCGGCGAATAACTCGGCCACGGACACGATCTCGTTGTCACGTGAGGCTGATGTGGCGGTATCGGTGTCTCCGGCGTCGCCGACGGTTGTGCCGGGTCAGCAGCAGACGTACACGGTGACGGCGACGAACAACGGGCCATCGGATGCGGTGGGGACGGTGACGGTCACGGATGTAGTGGACTCCGGGTCGCGGGCGGCGATGTCGCTTGTGTCGGTGACCCCGGGCACGGGGAGCCCTGCCTGCTCCCTGCAGACCGCCTCGGATGTGTCGTGCACAGTGGCGAGTCTGGCTGCCGGAGCGTCGGTGAGTTTCACGGTGGTGGCGCAGACGAGTCCCTCGGCCACGGCTGGGGCGAGTATCTCCCAGACGGCGAGTGTGTCGTCGGCCACCACGGATCCGGTGACGAGCAACAACACTGCCAAATCGACGGGTGTGATCGGCACTGCGAGTGCGGATATGAGGGTGTCGGCCTCGGTCGCCCCGTCGCCTCTTGTGGCGGGGAACTCGGTGACGTACACTCTGGATGTGGGCAACTGGGGTCCGTCGGACGCCGCGGGGGTGTCGTTGGTGGATGTGGTGCCGTCGGGGTTGACGAATGTGGCTGCGACCACGGATCGGGGGACGTGTTCGGTGTCTGGTTCGACGGTCACGTGTGGCCTGGGGGCCATGCCGGCGTCGTTGACACTGGGGTCTCAGGGCGCGACGGGAACGATCCGGATCACGGGGGACATCCCTGCTGGTCAGGTGTCGAGTCTGGTGAACTCCGCGACGTTGACGGCGTCGACCGCTGACCCGGTGTCGAGCAATAACACGTCGACGTTGACGACCCCGGTGACGGCGTCGGCGGATGTGTCGGTGGCGGTGACTGGGTCGATGTCGTCGTTCCCGGCGACTGGTGATCCGGTCGTCTACACGATCCGGGTGCACAACGACGGGCCGTCGGCGGCGCAGGGGGTCACTGTGTCCTCGTTGATCCCTCTGGGTTTGGGCCTTGATCCTGCGAATGCGCCGGTGGTGCCGTCGGGGGTGACGTGTGGTACGAGTCTGGGCGCGGGTGATGCCACGCATGCGGGGTGGACGTGTTCTGTGGGCAGCGTGGGTGTGGGCACGGCCAATGACGTGGTGATCAAGCTTCCGTTGGTCGCGACCCAGAATGGGGCCGCGCCGATGGTGGCGACGATGACGGTGGCGTCGACGACCCCGGACCCGGTCATGGGCAATAATCAGGCGACGTGGACGATGAGCGGGAACCCGGAGGCGGACCTGGCGATCAGCGCCACGGCTGCTCCGGATCCGTTCCTGGCTGGGCAGGCGGCGACGTACACCGTGCAGGTGACGAACAATGGGCCGAGCGCGTCGGTCCCGTCGGTCACGGTGACGTTGCCCACGGGGCTGGCATTGGTCCCCGCTGGTGCGGCGGGTTCGCAGACGACGTCCGTGTGCACCGGTTCGCCGACCTCGACCACGGTGACGTGCGCGGACACGGCGCCTCTGGCGTCGGGTGCGTCGCGGACCTACACGGTGAGCGTGGCGGTGTCCCCCGATCTTCTCGACGGCGCTAGTGTGTCGGCCTCGGCCACGGTGACGGGATCCATCTTGGACCCGACAACAAGTAACAATTCAGCGTCGGTGACCTCGCGTGTGTCGGCGGAGGCGAATTTGTCGGTGACGGATGTGTGGTGGCAGGCGTACACGGGTCAGGGGAATCCTCCGACCACACCGGTGGGCAGCGGTCTGACATCGGCCCCTGCGGGGAATTTCGTGTGGTTGACGATGACGGTGACGAACACCGGGTCTGCGACGGCGTGGGACTCGACGATTCTGGTGGATCATGATCTGCCGTTGATTGATGCTCCGTTCTTCGATGGGAGTCCTGTGCTGATCTGGAACGGTGGGGCGTGGACTGCCACGGGGTGTGTGGTGGTGTCGGGGGAGATCGAGTGTGATGTGAATAATGGGGCGTCGGGGACGGCTGTGCGCCCGGGTGACATGGTGACGTTGTCGGTGTTGGTGGGGGTGGATGACGCGGCGGCCCCGACGAGCGGGTCGGCGACGGTGAGCGTGGGGACCTCGACCCCGCAGGCGGGGAGCGCTGTGACGAGTATGTCTGCGCCGTTGTCGGTCACGGCGGGTCAGTCGCATTTGACGGTGACGAAGTCGGCCGGGACGGGTTCGGGCCCTAGCGGTGAATCGGTGGCGGGCACCGAGTTCTCGTACACGATTGATGTGACGCAGACGCGCGACGCGACTGCGTACGCCTCGGGTCAGTCGTGGGCGCAGGCCAATGGTGTGACGGTGACGGATGTGTTGCCGAGCGGGTTCCATGCGGTGGACGCGTTGAGCACCCAGGGATCGTGCACGATCAGTGGGTCGGGGTCGGATCAGATCTCGTGTGCCCTGGAGAGCTTGCCGGGGACGTTGGCGCCGGGACCCTACCCGGTGGCGACGGTGACGATCGTGGGCACCCTGGACACGAGTGTGACCGGGCCGACTGTGACCAACACGGCGACGGTGGCGACGACCACACCGTCGGATGGGCCGTATTCTGCCCAGGTGACCTCGCCGGTGGTCCAGCAGGCGGATCTGGAACTGTTGATGGCGGTGGATTCCACCACTGCCACCACTGCGGGTGGGGACCCGATCTATCTGGCGGGGCAGGACGTGGGCTACACGTTGACAGTGATCAATGCTGGCCCGTCGGACGCGGGGGCGTCGACGGTGACGGACACGCTTCCTGTGGGAGTGAGCCTGAACACGACCGCGTCGACGATGGGGTGCGCGGTGTCGACGCCGGGGACGTTGACGACCGCGGAGGTGGTGACCTGCCCGGCGCCGGCGTTGGCGATGGGCGCGTCGGCTGTGCTGCGTGTGGTCGGGTCGACTCTGCCCACGGATTTGCGGGCTTCGGGGACTGGGCCGGGGTGTGTGCCCGGGCAGCCGTCGGACCCGTCTGATCCGGGGAGCACGCCGAACGCGGCGGGGTGCGGGTCGTACCCGGCGCTGCCGCGCACGCTGACGAACTCGGCCACGGTGGCCCCCGTGAGCGCGGCCTTGGCGGACCCAGATGCCACGAACAATACGGCCAGTGTGGACGCGAGTCTGGACGCGGCGGCGGACCTTGCCGCCACGTTGCTGGTGAATAATGAGCATGCCCCGGCTGGGGCGCAGGTGACGTACACCTTGACCGGTGTCAACACCGGTCCGTCCATCGCGGACGACCCAGAGGTGGTGGCGACCTTCCCCGCCGGGTTCACACCGGTCTCCTCCTCGATCCCGGGGTGGGACTGCGCCTGGTCGTCCAGTGGGACCCCGGCCGCGTCCACATTGACCTGCACGAAGTCCCCTGCCGGGCCGTGGTATCAGACCATGGTCCCCGGTGAGGCCGTCTCCGGCACGATCACCATGCAGATCCCGGCTGGGGCGGCGGAGGTGACCCACACCGCGACGGTGTCGGTGACCAGTGCGTCCACCACGGACCCGAACACGGGCAACAACACGGCCAGTGTGGATGTGGCTGTCCAGCAGATCTCCGACCTGGTGGTCACCAAGACCTTGACCACGCCGAATCCCTTGGTGACCGGGTATCCCGGGACCTACAGGGTGACCGTGACCAACAATGGTCCCTCTGTGGCCAACCAGGTCACCGTCTACGACCCGGTCGTGTCGGGGATGAGCTTCCAGTCGGGGACGACCCAGGCGGGTCAGGCCTGCACGGACATGACCTCCTCGGACGGGACCACCGATCAAGTCATCTGCTCGATGGGGTCTCTGGCTGTGGGGGCGTCGGCGTGGGCGGACATCACGATGATGGTGGATCCGACCACGACTGCGACACAGTTGTGCAACACGGCGTTCGCTGGGTCGGCGTCGAGTGATCCGAACGCGGCGAACTCGCAGGCGACTGCGTGCGCGTTGGTGTTGCCTCCGCCGCCGACGGATGTGTCGTTGGCGATGACTCCCCATGACAGCTTCGTGTATCCGAACGGGGAGGTGGGTGTGACGGCCACGGTGACCAACAATGGTCCGGAGGTGTCGACGAACACGACGTTGACGGTGACGTTGCCGACGGGGTTGACCGGTGTGACGGGTCTGTTGGACTCCGCTCCGAGTGGGGTGGCTCCGGATGCGGTGTGTACGGTCTCGGGCGCGCAGATGGTGTGCTCCATCGGGACTCTGCCCTCTGGCGCCAGTGTGGCGTATGACATCATCGGGTACGCGCCCGGACCCGCCGGGACCACCTATACGCTGACGGGTGTGGTCACCCATCGTGAGGTGGATCTGACTCCCGCGAACGACCAGGCGTCGGCGTCGATCGACGTGGTGGCCGTCCCGACCACGGCTGTGAGCGTGACCAAGACCGTCAGCCCGACCTCGCCGATTTTGGTGGCTGGGGCGCAGTTGACGTACACCTTGACGTTGACGAACGCCGGGTTGGATCCGGCGGTGGTGGATCATGTGGACGACTTGTCGAATGTGTTGGACGACGCGACGTTCGGGACCGTGTCGACCACCGGGCCGGTCACGGCCACCTTGTTCGCGAACCAGGATTTGATCATCACCGGGACATTGGCCAGGGGGCAGTCGGCGACGGTGACCTACACGGTGACGGTCAAACCGGATGGTCAGCGGGGGGATTCGAAGGTGTTCAACGCGGTGTTCTCCGCGGACACCGACCCTGGTGATCGTCCCGACCCGGACACCCCGCCCACGGACTGCCCGACGTGTGTGGATTCCCAAGTGGCGGGTGTGACGTTGGTGAAGACCGCGACCCCGACACAAGTAGGGTTGCCGGGTGATTCGGTGGCGTACAGCTACCTGGTGACGAATGTGGGCACCGTCACCTTGACGGGGGTGTCGGTGACGGACACCGCGTTCACGGGTGCGGGGTCCGCGCCTGTGGTGAACTGTCCGATGACCACGGTGGGGGCGGGGGCGTCGGTGACGTGCGCCGCCACCTACATGGTCACGGGCACGGATATCGCTGGGACGGGGTGGTCGAACACGGCCACCGCCACAGCCACTGCGGGGTCGGTCCAGGTGACCAGCGCCGCGTCGACCGCGACGGTGGGCGTGCGCCCGTCCACGGATGTGGGCGTGTCCTTGAGCCCTGCGACCCAGGAGGCGTACCCGTCCGCTGAGTTCGGCCTGACCGCTACTGTGGTCAACAATGGGCCCAACCCCGCCACTGGTGTGAGCGTGTCGATCCCTGTGCCCACGGGTGTGACGGATCTGACCGGGACGCTCGTGTCGTCTTCTGGCGGTGTGAGCGCCGCCGGGTCGTGCCCGATCAGCGGGTCGGTGATGACCTGTGCGATCGGCGCTGTGGGCGCCGGGGCGCAGGTGGTGTACGACATTGTCGGATGGTCGGCTCCCACAGTGGGAACCACCCATACCTTCACGGCCAGTGTGTCCCATGGCGAGGTCGACGCTGACACGAGCAACGATTCGGCGATGGCGAGTGTGGATGTGGTGGCGGTCCCTGCCGCCCAGATCCAGGTCACGAAGTCGGTGAGCCCGTCCACGGGGATCGTGTTCGCCGGAGCCGTGTTGACCTACACGGTCACGGTGTCGAACACGGGCACCGCCCCGGGTGTGGTCGATTATGTGGACGACTTGTCGCATGTGTTGGGCAACGCCACCTTCTCCACTGTCACTGCCAGCCCCGGGTTGGACGCGTACCTGTACGCCAACCAGGACATGATCATCACCGGGACGCTCGACCCCGGACAGACCGCCACAGTGACGTACTCGGTCACGGTGAAACCCGATGGGCAGCGCGTGGACAACCGCCTGTTCAACGACGTGACCAGCGCCGACACTCCGCCGGAGGATCGTCCTGACCCGGACAACCCCCCGCCGACCTGCCCGACGTGTGTGTCGACCGAGGTGGCCGGGGTGTCGGTGACCGCCACCGCGTCCGTGCCGTCGGTGTCCGCCCCTGGCGACCCGATCACGTTCTCGTACCTGGTGACCAACAGTGGCTCCGTGGGCCTGACCAACCTCTCTGTGACTGGAACCGGATTCACCGGCACCGGGGTCCTCACACCCGTGAGCTGCCCGACGACCACCTTGGCGGTCGGCGCCTCGACCACCTGCACAGCCAGTTATGTGACCACCGCCGCGGATATGGCGACGGCGTGGATCTCGTCCACGGTGACCGCCAGTGGCATGGTCTCCGGCCAGCAGGTGACGTCCGCGCCCGCGACTGCGTCGGTGTCCACATCTCCGACCACGGATGTGGGGGTCACGCTGGTGGCAGGGCAGACGAAGGTGTATCCGGACTCGGAGATCGGCTTCACCGCCACCGTGATCAACAATGGTCCCACCGACGCCACGGGTGTGACCCTGAGCGTGACCATCCCCAGCGGGGTGCTCAACGCCACGGGTGTGCTCGCCACAGCCCCCACGGGGCTGACCCCCGGCGCCACGTGCTCACTGTCCGGGGCGACCTTGACATGTCAGATCGGGAACCTCCCGGTGGGCAAGGCAGTGGTCTATGACCTGCTCGCCCAAGCGTCGGGACCCGTGGGCTCGTCGTACACGCTGAGCGCGTCGGTGACCCGCGACCAGATCGACACCGTGGCCAGCAATGACACCGCCCAGGCGACAGTTCAGGTCGTGGCCGCCGCCACACCGGGTCTCCAGGTGTCGAAGACTGTGTCGCCGACCTTGTCGGTGGTCACCGCGGGAACCGTGTTGACCTACACCCTCACCTTCACGAACACCGGGACGGCCCCGGCGGTCATCGACCATGTGGACACCGTGTCCAACGTCCTCGACGACGCTGTGGTGGGGTCGATCCAGGCCAGCCCGGGCATGCAGGCCCAGTTGTATGCGAACGGCGACCTGGTCATGTCCGGCACACTCGACCCTGGTCAGGTGATGACTGTCAGCTACACCGCGACCCTCAAGCCTGACGGGCAGCGTGGGGACTCCATCCTGTTCAACGACGTGGTCGCCGCGGACACGGTCCCGGCGGAGCGTCCTGAGCCTGGCGACGACTGCCCGACCTGTGTGACCACCGATGTGGCCGGGTTGGCCGTGAGCGCCACCGCCGATCCCACGACCGTCACCTCCGCGACTCCGATCGGGTATCAGTTCGCGGTGACCAACACCGGGTCGGTCCCGGTGACCGGTGTCAGCGTCAGCCCGCAGCAGTTCACCGGGTCCGGCGCCCTGACGGGGATCTCCTGCCCGGTGACATCCTTGGCTGTGGGGGCTTCCACGGTGTGCACGACCACCTACCAGGTGACACCTGCCGACCTGACTGGCAGTCAACTGTCGCTGACTGTCGCGGCCACCGGATCAGTGGGCGCCCAAGCCGTCACGTCCCCGACCAGCACCGTGAACGTGACAGTTTCGCCCGAAGTCGACATGGAGGTCGCTCTGTCGCCGGCTGGCACCCAGGTGTATCCGAACGCCGAGACGGGTGTGACCGCCACGGTGGTCAACAACGGACCCACGGCTGCTTCCGGAGTGAAGCTGACCGTCACCATCCCCTCCGGATTGGTGGGAGTCACGGCTGCTGTGGCGTCGGCCCCTTCGGGGTCGGCCGCATCGACCTGCACCACCACGGGCACGCAGATCGTGTGTCTGGTCGGTGGTCTGGGCGTGGGCCAGTCGGTCAGCTATGACCTGATCGGTGTGGCGTCCGTTCCGGCATCGGCGGGGTTTACCGTGGCCGCCAGTGTCACCAGCGACCAGATCGACACCGTGCCGGGCAACAACACCGCCACAGCACGGGTGGACGTGGTGGCGATGCCCGTGCCCGACCTCACTGTCACGAAGTCCGTTTCCCCCACCGGCGCGGTGCTGGCCTCCGGGTCGGTGCTCACCTACACCTTGTCCTTCACTAACCCAGGCACAGCCCCGGCGGTGGTCGACCATGTGGACGACTTGTCCAACGTGCTCGACGACGCCACCATCGGGACGATCACCGCGGACACGGGGTTGACCGCCCGGGTGTACGCGAACCAGGACATGATCATCACCGGGACGATCCCGGCAGGGGCGACCCTGACCGTGACGTACCCCATGACCGTCAAACCGGACGGGCAGCGCGGTGACTCCGTGCTGTTCAACGACGTGGTCTCGGCCGACGTGCCCGCCGGGGACCGCCCCGACCCGAGAACCCCGCCTGACCAGTGCCCGACGTGCACGACCACGCAGATCTCTGGGATCGGGTTGGTCCAGGTGGCGTCTCCCTCCAGTGTGGGGACCGCGGGCCAGCAGGCGACGTTCACGTATCAGGTGACCAACACCGGCACGATCGCGTTGACCGGGATCAGTGTGGCCTCCAGCGTGTTCACCGGCACGGGGACTCTACCCGCCCCGGTGTGCCCGTCCACGACCCTCGCCGCGGGGGCGTCCATGAGCTGCCAGAGTGCGTACACGACCACGAGTGCTGACTTGGGCCTGTCACAGATCGCTAACACAGCCACGGCCACAGCCATGGCGGGGACCTCACCTGTGACGTCGAGTGCTGTCACTGCTGCCATCGATGTGAATCCGGGCGCGGATGTCGCGGTGACCATGACTCCGGCTAGCACCCAGGTGTATCCGAACGCCCAGTTCGGTGTGACCGCGACGGTGGTCAACACGGGTCCTGGTACGGCCACGGGTGTGACCGCGACCATCGCCGTGCCTGCGGGGGTGAGCTCTGTCACCGGACTGCTCGCTTCGTCTAGTGACGCCACGCCGCGCACCACGGCGTGCACTGTGGCGGGCGCGACCGTCACGTGTCCTGTCGGGGCGTTGGCGCCGGGGGAGTCGGTGTCTTACGACCTGCTCGGGACGGTCGCTGGTCCGGCGCCGGCTACCCGTACCCTCACCGCGTCCGTCACCCACAACGAGACTGACCCGGTGACCAGCAATAATCAGGCGCAGGCTTCGTTGCAGGTGGTCGCCACGCCGAGCGTGCCGTTGGCCACGTCGAAGACGGTGTCCCCGTCTGACCCGGTCGTGACCGCGGGGGCCACGTTGGTGTATGCGGTCACGATCACCAATCCCGGGTCCAGTCCGGCTGTGGTGGACTACATGGACGACTTGACGGGGATTCTGGACGACACGACTGTGTCGGGTGTGGCCGCCACCGGCGGGTTGAGCGCGAACCTGTACGCCACCGGTGACCTGATCGTCACCGGGACCCTCGCTCCGGGTGCCAGCGGCACCGTGACCTACACCGCGACCGTCAAACCTGACGGGCAGCGTGGGGATTCCTTGCTGTTCAACGCCGTCGTGGCCGCCGACACCCCGCCGGCGCAGATCCCCGACCCCGTGAACCCGCCCGAGGACTGCCAGTCCTGCACGCACACCAGTGTCGCCGGGCTGAGTGCCGTGGCGTCCGCGGATCCTGATGTGGTCGCGATCGTGGGGGGTATGAGCACCTTCACTATCCAGGCGACCAACACTGGTGACACTCCTGTCACGGGTCTGGGCATCCAGCAATCCTCGTTCACTGGGACCGGGACTCTCGGGTCGTGGGTGTGCGCGCCGACCACGGTCGACGTCGGGCAGATGGCCACGTGCACCGCTGGGTACACGGTGACCGCGAATGACATCGCCACCGGGCCGGTGGTGTTCACCGGGACCGCCACCGGTATGGCGTCGACCACGGGTGTGGCGGGTTCCACCTCGGTGTCGTCCACCCCGGTGACCGCCCAGATCGCCACCACGTCCGCGACCCAGGCCGCCGACCTCGCCGTGAGCGTGGTGCCCACGTTCCTCCAGGTTTACCCTGGTGGGGAGGTCGGGTTGACCGCGACGGTGACGAACAACGGTCCCGGCGCAGCGTCGGGGGCGACCTTGACGTGGACCATCCCCGCCGGGTTGACCTCGGTGGTGGGGATGTCGGCGACCCCGTCCACGGGTTTGCTGCTCGCGTCTGGTTGCCTGGTCACAGGCACGCAGATGACCTGTGCGGTGGGCTCGTTGGGTGTGGGGCAGTCTGTGGCCTATGACCTGATCGGGTGGGTCACCGGGCCGGTGGGGTCCACGTTCCCGGTGTCGGCCCAGGTCGCCGAGACTGGCACCGACCCGGTGAGTGGGAACAACACCGCCCAGGTCGCTGTCCAGGTGGTCGCACCGCCCGCACCGGGTATCACGATGTCCAAGACCGCTGACCCGGTGAACACGGTGGTCCAGGCCGGTGCCGTGGTGACGTACACCGTCACTGTGACGAACACGAGCCTGGTGTCCGCTGTCGTCCATCAGGTGGACGACATGTCCGGCGTCCTGGACGACGCGACCATCGTCTCCGTGACTCCTGGGACTGGGTTGGACGCTGTCTTGCTCGCCAATAATGACATGTTGATCACCGGGACATTGGCCAGTGGGCAATCCTCGACGGTGACGTATCAGGTGCGGGTCAACCCCGATGGCCAGCGTGGTGACAACCAGTTGTTCAACGCCGTGGTGGCGGGGGACACCCCTGTCGCCGACCGGCCCGACACCACCACCCCGCCCGACCAATGCACCGCGTGCACGGACACGCTGGTCACCGGGTTGGGGCTGGGTGTGAGCGCCACGCCGACATCGGTCACCCAAGCCGGTGGCACGATCACGTACCAGTTCGCTGTGACCAACGAAGGCACCGTCCCGGTCACCGGGCTGGCCCTCGCACCGGTCCGCTTCACAGGGACAGGCCCTGTGTCGCCGGTGTGCTCCGTGACGAGCTTGAATCCGGGGGCGTCCACCACCTGCACGGCGACCTATAGTGTCACGGCGGCGGATATGACCACCCCACGGGTGTCCGGCACATGGACCGCGTCGGGTGTCGCCTCCGGGCAACAGGTCACCTCGGCCCCGGCCAGTGTGGCTGTGCCGGTGGCCAGTGAAGCCGACCTGGGCGTGACCATGTCGGCTGCCAGCGCACAGGTGTATCCGGGTGCTGAGACCGGGGTGTCGGCCACCGTGACCAACAATGGCCCGGCCAACGCCACCCAGGCCACGGTGACCATCGATGTTCCCACAGGGATGACCGGGGCCACCGCGGTGTTGGCGTCCAGCACTGATGGCGCCACCCGTGCGCCCAGCTGCGCCTCGTCAGGGTCGCAACTGATCTGCCAGGTGGGCGCCCTGCCCGTCGGGGCGTCGGTCACCTACGACATCCTCGGCACAGTGACAGCCCCGGTGGGGTCCACCCCCACCGTCACCGCCCGTGCCGCGCAGGCCGGGGTCGACCCGGTGCCCGGCAACGACCAGGCCAGCACAGCGTTCACCGTGGTGGCCGTGCCTGCCACACCGCTGACCGTGACCAAGACCCAGACGAGCCCCGACGATCCGCTCGTCACGGGGTCGGTGGTGACCTACACCCTGACCTTCACCAACCCCGGGGCCAGCCCGGCGGTCGTGGACCATGTCGACGACCTGAGCACCGTCCTCGGTGTGGCCAGCCTCGGCCCGGTCCAGACCACACCCGGGCTGACCGCCCAGGTGTTCACCAGCGACCACATGCTGATCACCGGCACCGTGGGCGCTGGAGCCTCCGGGAACGTGACCTACACGGCCACGGTGAAACCGGTCAGTGAGCGCACCGGGACCCAGTTGTTCAACGCCGTGGTGTCCGCGGACACCCCGGTCGCTGATCGTCCGACACCGGACACCCCGCCGGCCCAATGCCCGGCGTGCACGTCTGACACGGTGCCCGAACCGGTCACCACCACATCCACGGATGTGACGGTGGCCCTGACCCCCGCCCTGACCCAGGTGTATCCCGGGGCGCAGGTCGGTCTGACCGCCACGGTCACGAATAATGGACCAGCCGCCGCCACGGATGTGACGGTGACGCTGCCGCTGCCAGCAGGCCTGGTCGGGGTGACAGGCCTGTTGGCGTCGGCCCCTTCGGGGACCAGCCCGGCGACCGCCTGCCAAATCACCCAGACGGACCTCGTGTGCCCTGTCGGGAACCTCGGTGTGGGCCAGTCGGTCAGTTACGATGTGGTGGGCACGATGTCCGCGCCCGCTGGGGCGTCGTACACCCTGACCGCCACCGCCACCCACGACGAGACCGACCCGAACCCGGCCACCAGTTCGGCCCAAGCTGTGATCACTGTGGTCGCCAAACCCGACCCCGGCGTGGTCACGATGACCAAGACGGTGACCCCTGCCAGTGGGCTCATCGAAGCCGGCGCGACCCTCACCTACACGATCACCTTGAGCAACACCGGGTCCACACCCGCGGTGGCCGACATGGTCGACTCCCTGGCCGACGTGCTCGACGACGCCGTGGTGTCCGGGATCCAGACCACCGGTGGCGTGCAGGCGGCCCTGTACGCCACCGGCGACCTGATCATCACCGGGACTATTCCCGGTGGTGGGACGGCGACGGTGACGTACGTCGCCACGGTGAAGCCTGATGGGCAGCGGGGTGATTCGAAGGTGTTCAACTCTGTTGTCACCGCTGATGTGACCCCCGCCGACCGGCCGACCGTGGACACGCCCCCCGCGCAGTGCACCACCTGCACCGACTCGGATGTGACAGGTTTCGACGGGGCCCCGGATCCGGCCCACACGGGGCAGAGCGGGGACACCGTCACTGTGGACTACACCGTGACCAACACCGGCTCGACCCCGATCGAGGACTTGGCCCTTCAGGCCGACGCGTCCGGGACCGGGACCGTCCAGGTGTCCTGCCCGACCACGACGGTCGCGCCGGGGGAGTCGGTGACCTGCACCGCCACGTACACCCTGACCCCTGAGGATCTCGCCGCCGGTGAAGTGACCATCACCACCCAGGCGACGGGCACCGTCGACGGGCAACCCGTGACCACACCTCCGTCCACCACGACCGTGCCGGTGGTCCAACCCACCGACGTGGCCGTCACGTGGACGTCACCGGGGACACCGGTGTACCCGGGCGCCCAGTTCGGGTTGACCGCCACTGTCACCAACAAGGGACCCGTGGACGCCACCGACGTGGCCGTGACCTTCGACATCCCCGCCGGCATGGTCGGCGCGACCGTCTACCTGGCGAGCGCCAGCCCGGGGACCACCCCGGCCACGGCGTGCACCCAGTCCGGGTCCACCATCACCTGTCCCATCGGGGACCTCGCGGTGGGCCAGTCGGTCAGCTACGACCTGATCGCCACCGCATCCGGGGCGGTGGGCGCCGACTACAGCGTGGGCGCCACCATCACCCAGACCGGGGCTAACCCCACACCGGCGGACGCCCACGCCACCACGGCCGTCACCGTGGTCGCCAAACCGGCGCCTGGTGTGGTGACCATGACCAAGACCGTCAGTCCTGCCAGTGGGCTCATCGAAGCCGGCACCGTCCTCTCCTACACGATCACACTGAAGAACACGGGCAGCACGCCCGCCGTGGCGGACATGGCCGACTCGTTGGCCGACGTGTTGGACGACGCGGTGGTGTCCGGTGTCCAGACCACCGGGGGCGTGCAGGCGACCCTGTACGCCAACCAGGACCTGATCATCACCGGGACTGTCCCCGGAGGCGGGACGGCGACGGTGACGTACACGGTGACCGTCAAACCCGATGGGCAGCGTGGCGATTCGAAGGTGTTCAACTCTGTTGTCACCGCCGACGTCGCCCCGGCCGACCGGCCGACCGTGGACACGCCCCCCGCGCAGTGCACGACCTGCACGGATTCGGATGTGACCGGTTTCGACGTGGCCACCGATCCGACCCACACCGGGCAGAACGGGGACACCGTCACTGTGGAGTACACGGTGACCAACACCGGGTCCACGCCCATCGAGGACCTCGCCCTCGAGGTGGTCGACGCGTCCGGCACAGGCACCATCGAGCTGAGCTGCCCGACCACGACCGTGGCGCCGGGGGAGTCCGTGACCTGCACGGCGACGTACACCCTCACACCCGAGGACATCGCCGCCGGTGATGTGACGATCACCACCCAGGCGACGGGCACCGTCGACGGGCAACCCGTGACCACGCCCCCGTCCACCACGACCGTGCCGGTGGCCGAGCCCACCGACGTGGCTGTGACCTGGACGTCCGGGGGCACACCGGTGTATCCGGGCGCCCAGATCGGGTTGACCGCCCAGGTGGTCAACTATGGACCGACGGACGCCACCGACGTGACCGTGACCTTCGACATCCCCGCCGGCATGACCGGCGCGACCATCCACCTGGCTGGGGCCAGCGCCGGGACGACGCCGGAGAGTTCCTGCGTCCAGACCGGGGCCACCTTCACCTGCACCATCGGAAACCTGGCGGTGGGCCAGTCGGTCAGCTACGACATCGTGGCATGGGCGTCCGGGTCGGCGGGCGCCGACTACGCCGTGGGGGCCACTGTGTCCCACACCGGGGGCGCCTCCACACCAGCGGATGCCCACGCCACCACGGACGTCACCGTCGTCGCCCCCCCGACCACGCCCTTGAGCGTGGCGAAGACGGTCACCCCGGCGTCGGCCGTGGTGAAAGCCGGGGACCGCCTGACGTACACCATCACCATCGCCAACCCCGGCTCTGTGCCCGCTGTCGTGGATCACCTCGACGACCTCGCCACCGTGCTGGACGCCGCGACCGTCTCCGCGCCGGTGGCGACGGGCGCGCTGCGCGCGAGCGTGTACGCCGGCCGCTACCTGATCGTGACGGGGACCCTGGCGCCCGGCGCGTCGGCGACGGTCACGTACGCCGCCACCGTCCTGCCGGACGGGCAGCGTGACTCCTTGCCGCTGTTCAACGCCGTGGTCGCCGCCAACACCCCGGTCGCCGACCGGCCCGACACGACCACGCCGCCAGCCCAGTGCCCGGCATGCACCACCACTGGTGTGGCCGGGATCACCACCCAGGTGGACATGGTCACACCCCCGCCCACCAAGGCCGGGGACCCCATCGGGTACGAGATCACCGTGACGAACGACGGAACCGTGCCGTTGTCCGGGCTCACCCCTCATGTGGACTCCACCGGAACCGGTCAGTGGACGACCTCGTGTCCGATCGGCACGCTGATGCCGGGTCAGTCGATGGTCTGCACAGCCGTCTACACCGTCACCGAACACGACATGGCCACCGGCGACGTGACGAACAACGTCTCCGTCTCCGGGGACACCCCCGGCCTCGTCGTCAGTTCCACGCCCACGGACATCACCGTGCCGCTGGCCGAGCCCACGGATGTGGCTGTGACGTGGACGTCCGGGGGCACCCCGGTGTACCCGGGCGCCCAGTTCGGGTTGACCGCCACCGTCACCAACAAAGGCCCCGCGGACGCCACCCATGTGACTGTGACCTTCGACATCCCCGACGGCATGACCGGCGCGACCATCCATCTGACGGGTTCCAGTCCAGGGACCTCTCCGACGAGCACCTGCACCCAGTCCGGGGCGACCATGACCTGTGCCATCGGGAACCTGGGTGTGGGCCAGTGGGTCACGTACGACATCGTGGGATGGGCGTCGGGGGCTCCTGGCGCCAGCTACACCGTGGGGGCCACCGTGGCTCAGGCGGGGGCCAACCCCATACCTGGGGACGCCCACGCGACCACGGCTGTGACCGTCGTCACCGTCCCGGCCACACCCCTGGGTGTGACCAAGACCGTCACCCCTGCCTCGCCCGTGGTGAAAGCCGGGGACCAGTTGACGTACACGATCACCATCACCAACCCCGAGGCCGTGCCAGCGGTCGTGGATCACCTCGACGACCTCGCCACCGTGCTGGACGCCGCGACTGTGTCCACGCCCACCGCCACCGGCACGCTGAAGGCGAACCTGTACGCCGGGCGGTATCTGATCATCACCGGGACGTTGGCGCCAGGAGCGTCCGCGACAGTCACGTACACCGCCACTGTCTTGCCCGATGGGCAACGCGACTCCCTGCCCCTGTTCAACGCCGTTGTCGCCGCCAACACCCCGGTCGCCGACCGGCCCGACACGACCACACCGCCCGATCAGTGCGCGGCGTGCACGACCACCGGCGTCGGGGGACTGATCGTCCAGGTGGATCAGGTCACACCCCCGCCCACCAAGGCCGGGGACCCCATCGGGTATCAGATCACCGTGACGAACGACGGCACCGTGCCGCTCAGTGGGATCGTCCCCGTGGTGGACTCCACGGGCACAGGTGAGTGGCAGGTCTCCTGCCCCCTCGACACGCTGCCTCCGGGACAGTCCATGGTCTGCACAGCCACCTACACCGTCACTGAACAAGACATCGCCAACGGCGGAGTGACCACCAACATCACCGTCACCGGCGACGCCATCGACCTCGTCATCACCTCCACCCCCACCGACATCACCGTCCCGCTCGGATCTGGAACCGGCGGCAACGGTGGAAACGGCGGGAACGGTGGAACCGGCGGGACTGGCGCACCCACCATCCCCACGGGCGGCACGGTGGCCAGCGGAGGCACGGCCCCGACCCCCACGGGGGCCGGTCCCGACGCCGCCATCCTCACCACTGGCGCCACCCGACGCACCCACGTCACGACCCGGGGCGGCCGCGCCTGATAACCGCCACGCGTCCCTGAATCCCCCCGGTGTGTCCGGGGGGATTCGACGCTGTGGCTCCCAGCGAATACTTCCTCACTCGCCTAGCCGTCATCACTGCGAAAATAAGTGATAGCTCTCTCCAGTCAGCGGATATAGAATGGATATCAAATTCGGGGAGACTCGCTGATGCTGCGGAGGTCATCATGGGTGGAATGTTCAAGAAATTTGTCGCTGGGGGAACAAGCGTCGTACTGATGGCAGCACTGGTGAGCGTGTTGCCTGTGACGAAGGCACAGGCGGATTCCGAATTTCCGATGGAACCGCGATACGACACGATCGCCACGGGGTCGATGACGACTATCGGCAATACCTTAATGACTTGCGATAATGCGGACCCGTTCTGCGCCTACGTGCAGGACGGGACGTACGTGGCACGCAGCGGCGAGTTCAATAGGCGCTATGTCGATGCGGATAACAATCCATCGACCTTCGATTCATCCATGTCGACTCTGTCATTGCCTGCTGGTGCGACCGTCCTGTGGGCCGGCCTATATTGGGGGGGCTATCTCTATTCGAACCCGCCGAATTATGGGCTCAAAGATGAAATCGCCTTCAAGACGCCTACGGACTACCAGTATGAGAAAGTATTCGCGAGTGCGGATCCTAACGCGGCATTTGGAGGCGCATTTTCCTATCAGCGATATGCGGACGTGACGTCGCAGGTGGCGATCGGGGGGAGCGGGGATTACTGGGTGGCGAATGTCGCCGCAGATGATGGCGAATCCCAGGCGTTTGCGGGGTGGTCTCTGACAGTGGTCTATTCCGCTCCAGGCATGCCTATGCGGAATCTGGCTGTTTATGATGGCTATCGGTATATGGGTAACGACGCAACCGGTTGGATGCTTCCTGACATAGACACCACCGGATTGAGCATGGTAAATGCACAAATATCAATGGTGGCATATGGTGGCGACTACGACGAAGCTGATTCGGTCGAGTTCAATTATTACCAGGTGGCGACTGATCTATCACCATCTTGGGACTTCTTCAATAGCAGACTGGATAACTTTGGACATATTGTCACGACTCGTGATCCAGCATATGTGGATACGTCGGGATTTGACATTAAGAATGTGGATGTGTCTAACCTGATCGTTTCTGGGGATAATTTTCCAAACCCATACCTTTGGTTTCATACCACTGTGGACGACTATTACCTTGGTGTGGTGGGGGTGGCGATTGAGCGGGCTAATGCAAATTTCACGACGTCGACGAAGACGGTCACGGATCTGAATGGGCACAATCCTGCGCAACCGGGTGATGTTCTTCGATATAACATAAGAGTAAATAATACTGGGTCCGCCATAGCTTACTATTCCGTCGCGTCTGATCCGATTCCGGCGGGGACGGAATATGTGCCGGGGTCGTTGTATTTGACCGATAGTCTCGGTAATCCATCGGTCCAGTTGTCGGATGCGCGTGGTGACGATCAGGGTTACATGTATAACGACGAGGTACACGTCAACTTGGGAGCGGGGGCTAACGCCTCTCGAGGCGGGCAGATTAATGCCAATAATGGTTCGGTGGGGTACTCGTATCAGGTGAAGGTGCTCCCGTCGGCAGTGGGATCGACGATCTCAAGTGCTGGACTACTCGATTATCAGGCGGGAAATGGCTATGGCAGTTATCTGCTGCCTACAACGACGATCGGCGTGGCGGAGGCGTCTGGGGCTGATGTGTCGGTCACGACTGTCCTGTCTCCGAGGGTGAGTGCGGTGGGGTCGACGATCACGGCCACGGTGACGATTGCCAATGCGGGGCCTAGCACGGCGGCGGCATCCAGTCTGAATGTCGTGGTCCCCCCTGGGCAGATGGAGAATTTGTCATGGAATATGGCGAGTTCCACTGCAGGGATATCATGCTCGACAGCTGGTAACGGGTCCATATGCTCTCTTCCTTCCTTGCCGGTCGGCTCTTCTGCGGTCGTCGTCTTTACGGGGAACGTGCCGTCGAACACTCCGGATCCTCTCGGGACTGTGACGGTCGGCGCACAGTACCAACCGGTCACCCCCGATCCTGACGTGTTCAACAACACGGGCATGGACACAATCTCGTTGACGCGTGAGGCTGATCTGGCGGTGACGGTGTCTCCGGCGTCGCCGACGGTTGTGCCGGGTCAGCAGCAGACGTACACGGTGACGGCGACGAACAATGGGCCGTCGGACGTGTTTGGGAAGGTGACGGTCACGGATGTGCTGGACCCGGGCTCTGAGGGGGCGGTGTCGTTCTGGTCGGTGAACCCGGGGACGGGGAACCCTGCCTGCGGCATGCAGACATCCTCGGATGTGTCGTGCTCGGTGACGAATTTGGCGGCTGGGGCGTCGGTGAGTTTCACGGTTCTGGCTCAGACGAGTCAGTCGGCCACGGCGGGGGCGAGTATCTCCCATACGGCGAGTGTGTCGTCCGCCACCACTGACCCGGTGACGAGCAATAACTCGTTCAAGTCCACGGGTGTGATCGGGGCGCCGAGCGCGGATGTGCGGGCGGTGGTCTCGGTGACCCCGTCGCCACTTGTGGCGGGGAGTTGGGTGTCATACAGGGTGGACGTGAGCAACTGGGGTCCGTCGGATGCGGCGGGGGTGTCGCTGACGAATGTGTATTTCACGGACCTGACGAACGTGACGGTCTCCACGGATCGGGGGTCGTGTACGGACAACGGGCCCATTGTGTGTGATCTGGGCGCTTTGCCGGCGTCGTTGGTTCTGGGATCGAAGGGCGCGACGGCGACGGTGTGGATCTCGGGGGTCATTCGTGCTGAAGCGACGGGGCCGGATCTGAACTTCTCCGCCACGGCGACGGCGACGACGGCGGATCCTGTGCCGAGCAATAACACGGCGACGGAGTCGACCCCGTTGACGACGTCGGCGGATGTGTCGGTGTCGACGACCGCGTCGATGTCGTCGTTCCCGGCGACTGGTGATCCGGTGGTGTACACGATTCGGGTGCATAACGACGGGCTGTCGGATGCGCAGGGTGTGACTGTGTCCTCGTTGATCCCGCTGGGTTTGGGCCTTGATCCTGCGAATCCTCCGGTGGTTCCTTCGGGGGTGACCTGTGGCACGGCTTTGGGCGCGGGTGATGCCACGCATTCGGGGTGGAATTGTTCTGTGGGCAGTGTGGGTGTGGGCACGGCCAATGATGTGGTGATCAAGCTTCCGTTGGTCGCGACCCAGAATGGGGCGTCGCCGATGGTGGCGACGATGACGGTGGCGTCGACGACCCCGGATCCGGTCATGGGCAATAATCAGGCGACGTGGACGATGAGCGGGAACCCGGAGGCGGACCTGGCGATCAGCGCCACGGCTGCTCCGGATCCGTTCCTGGCCGGGCAGACGGCGACGTACACGGTGCAGGTGACGAATAATGGGCCGAGCGCGTCGGTTCCGAGCGTCGAAGTGGACTTGCCGTCGGGGGTGTCCTTGATCCCCTCTGGCCAGCCTGGTTCCCAGACGACCTCCTTGTGCGTCGGCTCGCCGACCACCAGCACCGTCACGTGCGCGGACACGGCGCCGTTGGCGTCGGGGGCGTCGCGGACGTACACGGTGAGTGTGGCGGTGTCTCCGGATGTGGTGGATGGGACGTTTGTGACGGCCTCGGCTGCGGTGACGGGATCGATCTTGGACCCGTCAACAAGTAACAATTCAGCGACTGTGACCAGTCGTGTGTCCGCTCAGGCGAATCTGTCGGTGACGGATGTGTGGTGGCAGGCGTACACCGGTCAGGGGAATCCTCCGACCACACCGGTGGGCGCCGGGTTGACCTCCGCGGCGGCGGGGTCGTTCGTGTGGTTGACGATGACGGTGGCGAACACTGGTTCGGCGACGGCGTATGATTCGACCCTGGTGGTCGACCATGATCTGCCGTTGATCGACTCGCCGTTCTTCGATGGTGATCCTGTGTTGATCTGGAATGGTGGGGGATGGTCGTCCACGGGGTGTGTGGTGGTGTCGGGGGAGGTCCAGTGCGATGTGAGCAATGGGGCCTCGGGGACGGCTGTGCGTCCCGGTGACACGGTGACGTTGTCGGTGTTGGTGGCTGTGGATGACGCGGCGGCCCCGACGACGGGGTCGGCGACGGTGAGTGTGGGGACCTCGACCCCCCAGGCGGCGAGCGCTGTGACGAGCAAGTCCGTGCCGTTGTCGATCACGGCGGGCCAGTCGCATTTGACGGTGACGAAGTCGGCTGGGACGGGTGCGGGCCCTAGTGGTGAATTGGTGGCGGGCACCGGGTTCTCGTACAGCATTGATGTGACGCAGACGCGTGACGCGTCCGCGTACGCCTCGGGTCAGTCGTGGGCGCAGGCCACTGGTGTGGTCGTGACTGACACGCTGCCGAGTGGGTTCCATGCGGTGGACGCGTTGAGCACTCAGGGGACGTGCACGATCAGCGGGGCGAACTCGGATCAGATCTCGTGCCAGCTGGGGAGTCTGCCCGGCACGTTGGCGCCGGGGCCGTACCCGGTGGCGACGGTGACGATCGTGGGCACGATGGACACCAGTGTTGCTGGGCCGACGGTGACGAACACGGCGGCGGTGGCGACGACGACACCGTCGGATGGGCCGTATTCTGCCCAGGTGACCACGCCGGTGATCCAGCAGGCGGATCTGGAATTGATCATGGCGGTGGATTCCACCACTGCCACCACCGCGGGTGGGGACCCGATCTATATGGCGGGTCAGGACGTGGGCTACACCCTCACGGTGGTCAACGCCGGACCGTCGGACGCGGGCGCGTCGACGGTGACGGACACGCTGCCGCTGGGGGTGAGTCTGAACACGACCGCGTCGACGACGGGGTGCACGGTGTCCACGCCGGGGACGTTGACGACCGCTGAGGTGGTGACCTGTCCGGCGCCGGCGTTGGCGATGGGCGCGTCGGCTGTGATCCGAGTGGTCGGGTCGACTCTGCCCACGGATTTGCGTGCGTCGGGGACGGGGCCGGGATGTGTGCCCGGCGCTCCGTCGGACCCGTCTGATCCGGGGAGCGCCCCGAACGCGGCGGGGTGCGGGACGTACCCGACGCTGCCGCGCACCCTGACCAACTCGGCCACGGTGGCCCCCGTGAGCGCGGCCTTGGCGGACCCAGATGTCACGAACAATACAGCCAGTGTGGACGCGAGTCTGGACGCGGCCGCGGATCTGTCCACCACTCTGACGGTGGGCAATGCGACCCCGCCGGCGGGGTCGCAGGTGACGTACACCGTGACCGGTGTGAACTCTGGTCCGTCCATCGCGGACGACCCGGTGGTGGTGGCGACTCTCCCCGCCGGATTCAGCCCTGTCTCCTACCAGGTGCCCGGCTGGGATTGCGCGTGGTCGATGAGCGGGGCGGCGTCCACATTGACGTGCACGAAGTCTCCTGCGGCGCCGTGGTATCAGGCCATGGTCCCCGGTGAGGCCGTCTCCGGCACGATCACCATGCAGATCCCGGCGGGGTCGCCCGAGGTGACCCATACCGCGACGGTGTCGCTGACCAGCGGGACAACTGACACCAACTCGGGGAACAACACCGCGAGTGTGGATGTGGCTGTCCAACAGGTGTCCGACTTGGCGGTGACCAAGACCTTGACCACACCGAACCCGTTGGTGACCGGGTACCCCGGGGCCTACCGGGTGACCGTGACCAACAATGGGCCCTCCGTGGCCAACCAGGTGACGATCTACGACCCGGCTGTGTCGGGGATGAGCTTCGTGTCGGGCACGACTCAGGCGGGTCAGGCGTGCACGAATGCGGGTCCGACGGACGGGAGCGCCGATCAGGCCATCTGTCTGATCGGGTCGTTGGCGGTCGGTGGGTCGGCGTGGGCGGACATCACGATGATGGTGGATCCGACCACGACCGCGACGCAGTTGTGCAACACGGCGTATGCGGGGTCGACGTCGCGTGACCCGAACCCGGCGGGTTCGGAGGACACCGCGTGCGCGTTGGTGTCGCCTCCGCCGCCGACGGATGTGTCGTTGGCGATGAGTCCTCATGACAGCTTCGTGTATCCGAATGGGGAGGTGGGTGTGACCGCGACGGTAACCAACAATGGTCCGGAGGTGTCCACGGACACCAAGTTGACGGTGACGTTGCCGACGGGGTTGACCGGTGTCACGGGTCTGCTGGACTCGGCTCCGAGTGGGGTGGCCCCGGATGCGGTGTGCACGGTTGCGGGCACGCAGATGGTGTGTTCGATTGGGACTTTGCCGTCGGGGGCGAGTGTGGCGTATGACGTTATCGGGTATGCGCCGGGGCCGGCGGGCACCATCTACACGCTGACTGGTGTGGTGACCCATCGTGAGGTGGATCTGACTCCTGCGAACGACCAGGCGTCGGCGTCGATCGACGTGGTGGCCGTCCCGACGACGGCTGTGAGCGTGACGAAGACGGTGTCCCCGACGTCGCCGATTTTGGTGGCTGGGGCGCAGTTGACGTACACCTTGACGTTGACCAACGCCGGGTTGGACCCGGCGGTGGTGGACCATGTGGACGACTTGTCGAATGTGCTGGACGACGCGACCTTCGGGACGGTGTCGACGACCGGGCCGGTCACGGCCACTCTGTTCGCGAATCAGGATTTGATCATCACGGGCACGTTGGCGCGGGGGCAGTCGGCGACGGTGACGTATACGGTGACGGTCAAACCGGATGGTCAGCGGGGGGATTCGAAGGTGTTCAACGCGGTGTTCTCCGCGGACACCGATCCTGGTGATCGTCCCGACCCTGACACCCCGCCGACGGATTGTCCCACGTGTGTGGATTCCCAGGTGGCCGGCCTCGCCCTTGTGAAGACCGCGACCCCGACACAAGTCGGGTTGCCGGGTGATTCGGTGGCGTACAGCTACCTGGTGACGAATGTGGGCACGGTCACCTTGACAGGGGTGTCGGTGACCGACACCGCGTTCACGGGTGCGGGGTCCGCGCCTGTCGTGAACTGCCCGATGACCACCGTGGGGGCGGGCGCGTCGGTGACGTGCACAGCCACGTACATGGTCACGGGCGCGGATATCGCCGGGACCGGGTGGTCGAACACGGCCACCGCGACGGCCACGGCCGGGAGCGTCCAGGTGACCAGCGCGGCGTCGACCGCGACGGTGGGCGTGCGACCGGCCACGGATGTGGGCGTCGCCCTCAGCCCCGCGACCCAGGAGGCGTACCCGTCCGCTGAGTTCGGCCTGACCGCGACCGTGGTCAACAACGGGCCCAACCCCGCCACCGGTGTGACGGTGTCCATGCCGATCCCCTCCGGTGTGACGAATCTGACCGGGACGCTCGTGTCCTCCTCCGGCGGTGTGAGCGCGGCGAGTGCCTGCACGCTCGCCGGATCGGCCATGACGTGTGCCGTCGGCGCCCTGGGCGCCGGGCAGCAGGTCGTGTACGACCTGGTCGGATGGTCCGCCCCGACCGTGGGGACCACCCATGCGTTCACCGCTGGTGTGTCCCATGGCGAGGTGGACGCTGACACGAGCAATGACACGGCCACAGCCACTGTGGATGTGGTGGCGGTCCCGACCGCCCAGATCCAGGTGTCGAAGTCGGTGAGCCCGTCCACGGGGATCGTGTTCGCGGGGGCCGTGTTGACGTACACGGTCACGGTGTCCAACACGGGCACAGCCCCGGGTGTGGTCGACTATGTGGATGATCTGTCCCATGTGTTGGGCAACGCCTCCTTCTCCACTGTCACTGCCAGCCCCGGGTTGGACGCGTATCTGCACGCGAATCAGGACATGATCATCACCGGGTCGTTGGATCCGGGTCAGACCGGGACGGTGGTGTACTCGGTCACGGTGAAGCCTGACGGGCAGCGGGTGGACAACCGCCTGTTCAATGACGTGACCAGCGCGGACACCCCGCCGGAGGATCGTCCTGACCCGGACAACCCCCCGCCGTCCTGCCCGACGTGTGTGTCGACCGAGGTGGCCGGGGTGTCGGTGACCGCCACCGCGTCGGTGCCGTCGGTGTCCGCCCCTGGTGACCCGATCACGTTCTCGTACCTGGTGACCAACACCGGGTCTGTGGCCCTGACCGGCCTGTCGGTGACCAGCACGAACTTCACCGGCTCGGGGGTCGTGTCCGCAGTGTCCTGCCCGACGACCACACTGGCGGTGGGCGCGTCGACCACGTGCACCACCAGCTATGTGACCACCGCCGCGGATTTGACGCAGGCGTGGATCACGTCCACGGTGACCGCCAGTGGCATGGTCTCCGGCCAGCAGGTGACGTCCGCCCCGGCGACCGCGTCGGTGTCCACCTCCCCGACCACGGATGTGGGAGTGAGCTTGGTGGGCGCGCAGTCGCAGGTGTATCCGGACGCGGAGGTCGGGTTCACGGCGACGGTGACCAACCATGGGCCCACCGACGCCACTGGTGTGACCTTGAGTGTGACCATCCCTGCTGGTGTGCTGAACGCCACTGGCGCGCTCGCCACCGCCCCGACTGGGGTGACCCCCGGGGCGTGCTCGTTGAGCGGGGTGACCTTGACCTGCGCCGTCGGCGCCCTCCCGCAGGGCGCGTCGGTGGTCTATGACCTGCTCGCCCAAGCGTCGGGACCCGTGGGGTCGTCGTACACGCTGAGCGCGGCTGTGACACGCGACCAGATCGACACCAACGCCAGCAATGACACCGCCCAGGCGACCGTCCAGGTCGTGGCCGTCCCGACGGCGAACCTGCAGGTGACCAAGTCCGTGTCGCCGACCCTGTCGGTGGTGACTGCGGGAACCGTGTTGACCTACACCTTGACGTTCACGAACACCGGGACGGCCCCGGCGGTCATCGACCATGTGGACACTGTGTCCAACGTCCTCGACGACGCTGTGGTGGGGTCGATCCAGGCCAGCCCGGGGTTGCAGGCGCACCTGTTCCCCAACGGGGATCTGGTGATGTCCGGCACGATCGACCCTGGTCAGGTGATGACTGTCAGTTACACTGCGACCCTCAAACCGGACGGTCAGCGCGGGGACTCTATCCTGTTCAACGACGTCGTGGTCGCGGACACGGTCCCGGCGGAGCGTCCTGAGCCCGGCGACGACTGCCCGACCTGTGTGACCACTGATGTGGCCGGGTTGGCTGTGACCGCCACGGCCGATCCCACGACCGTCACCTCCGCGACCCCGATCGGGTATCAGTTCGCGGTGACCAATACCGGGTCGGTCCCGGTGACCGGGATCGGTGTGAGCTCGCAGCAGTTCACCGGGAGTGCGCCCCTGACGGGGATCACGTGCCCGGTGACCTCGTTGGCTGTGGGCGCCTCGACCGTGTGCACCGCCACTTATCAGGTGACGCCTGCCGACCTGACTGGTTCTCAACTGTCGCTGACTGTCGCCGCTGTGGGGTCGGTGGGCGCCCAGGCCGTCACGTCCCCGACTAGCACCGTGACTGTGACTGTGTCGCCGCAGGCTGACTTGGGGGTCGCCCTGACACCGGCGTCCACGCAGGTGTATCCGAACGCCGAGACGTCCTTGACCGCCACGGTGGTCAACAACGGGCCCACGACCGCTTCCGGGGTGACGCTGACTGTCACCGTCCCCACCGGGTGGGTCGGGGTCACCGGTGCGTTGGCGTCGGCCCCCGCCGGGTCGACCGCCGCCTCGACATGCACCACCTCGGGCGCGCAACTGGTGTGCCTGGTCGGTGGTCTGGGCGTGGGCCAGCAAGTCAGCTATGACCTGACCGGTGTGGCGTCCGGGCCGGCGTCGGCGGGGTTCACCGTCGCCGCCAGCGTCACCAGCGACCAGATCGACACCGTGCCGGGCAACAACACCGCCACCGCACGGGTGGACGTGGTGGCGATGCCTGTGCCCGACCTGACGATCACCAAGACCGTTTCCCCTAGTGGGGCGGTGTTGGCGTCGGGGTCTGTGCTCACGTACACCCTGTCGTTCACGAACCCAGGCACAGCCCCTGCGGTGGTCGACCATGTGGACGATTTGTCCAACGTGCTCGACGACGCCACCATTGGGACGATCACCGCGGACACCGGGTTGACCGCGATGGTGTACGCGAACCAGGACATGATCATCACCGGGACCGTCCCGGCAGGGGCGACCTTGACTGTGACGTACCCGATGACCGTGAAGCCGGACGGGCAGCGCGGGGACTCGATCCTGTTCAACGACGTGGTGTCCGCCGACGTGCCCGTCGGGGACCGTCCCGACACGAAGACCCCGCCTGACCAGTGCCCCACCTGCACGACCAGCCAGGTCGCCGGGATCGGTGTGGTGGCCACCGTGTCCCCGACCAGTGTGGGGACCGCGGGCCAGCAGGCGACGTTCACGTATCAGGTGACCAACACCGGCACCATTCCGGTGACTGGGATCCAGGTCGCCTCCACCGTGTTCACTGGTACGGGGACGTTGGGGGCGCTGGTGTGCCCGTCCACGACCCTGGCCGCCGGGGCGTCCATGACCTGCCAGAGTGCGTACACGACCACCACCGCTGATCTGGGCTTGTCGCAGATCGCCTCCACGGCCACCGCGACCGCGATGGCCGGGACAACACCGGTGGCATCCACTCCCGCGACGGCTGTGGTGGATGTGAATCCGGGCGCGGACGTCGCGGTGACCCTGACTCCGGCTAGCACACAGGTGTATCCGAACGCCCAGTTCGGTGTGACCGCGACGGTGACCAACAAGGGTCCTGGTACGGCCACGGGTGTGACCGCGACCATCGCCGTGCCCGCAGGGGTGAGCTCTGTCTCCGGGGTGTTCGCGTCCTCGTCGGACGCCACGCCGCGCACCACGGGGTGCACTGTGGCGGGAGCGACTGTCACGTGTCCTGTCGGGGCGTTGGCGCCGGGGGAGTCGGTGTCCTATGACCTGCTTGGCATGGTCGCTGGTCCGGCGCCGGCCACTCGTACTCTCACCGCGAGCGTCACTCATCAGGAGACTGATCCGGTGATGAGCAATAATCAGACGCAGGCCGTGTTGCAGGTGGTCGCCACGCCGAGCGTGCCGTTGACCACGTCGAAGACGGTGTCTCCGTCTGACCCGGTGGTCGCCGCGGGGGCCACGTTGGTGTATGCGGTCACGATCACGAACCCTGGGTCCAGCCCGGCTGTGGTGGACTATATGGATGACCTGACGGGGATCCTGGACGACACGACTGTGTCGGGTGTGGCCGCCACGAACGGGCTCAGCGCGAACCTGTATGCCTCCGGTGACCTGTTCGTCACCGGGACTTTGGCCCCGGGTGCCAGTGGCACGGTGACCTATACGGCGACGGTCAAACCTGACGGGCAGCGTGGGGATTCCTTGCTGTTCAATGCGGTCGTGGTCGCCGACACCCCGCCGGCGCAGATCCCCGACCCCGTGAATCCGCCCGAGGACTGCCAGTCCTGCACGCACACCAGTGTCGCCGGGCTCAGCGCGACAGCGTTCGCCGATCCGGATGTCGTGGCGATCGTCGGGGGGATGAGCACTCTGACCGTGCAGGCGACCAACACCGGCACCACCCCCGTCACCAGCCTCGCCGTGCAGCAGACGTCGTTCACTGGGACCGGGACCCTCGGGTCGTGGGTGTGCGCGCCGACCACGATCGACGCCGGTCAGACAGCGTCGTGCACCGCTGCGTACACGGTGACCGCTAATGACATCGCCACCGGACCGGTGGTGTTCACCGGGACCGCCACGGGTGTGGCGCAGTCCACCGATGGGGTGGGGACCACCCAGGTGTCCTCGACCCTGGTGACCGCCCAGATCGCCACCACGTCCGCCGCCCCAGTCGCCGACTTGTCGGTGAGCGTGGCGCCCACGTTCCTCCAGGTTTACCCGGGTGGGGAGGTCGGGTTGACCGCGACGGTGACGAACAACGGTCCCGGCGCAGCGTCGGGGGCGACCTTGACGTGGACCATCCCCGCCGGGTTGACCTCGGTGGTGGGGATGTCGACGACTCCGTCCACGGGTTTGCTGCTCGCGTCTGGTTGCCTGGTCACAGGCACGCAGATGACCTGTGCGGTGGGCTCGTTGGGTGTGGGGCAGTCTGTGGCCTATGACCTCATCGGGTGGGTCACCGGGCCGGTGGGGTCCACCTTCCCGGTGTCGGCCCAGGTCGCCGAGACTGGCACCGACCCGGTGAGCGGGAACAACACCTCCCTGGTGGACATCCAGGTGGTGGCGGCGCCCGCACCGGGGATCACGATGTCCAAGACCGCTGACCCGGCGAACACGGTGGTCCAGGCCGGTGCCGTCGTGACCTACACCGTCACCCTGACCAACACCAGCCTGGTCTCCGCCGTCGTCCACCAGGTGGACGACATGTCCGGCGTCCTGGACGACGCGACCATCGTCTCCTTGACTCCTGGGACCGGGTTGGACGCTGTCTTGCTCGCCAACGATGACATGTTGATCACCGGGACATTGGCCAGTGGGCAATCCTCGACCGTGACGTATCAGGTGCGGGTCAACCCGGACGGCCAGCGTGGTGACAACCAGTTGTTCAACGCGGTGGTGGCGGGGGACACTCCTGTCGCCGACCGGCCCGACACCACCACCCCGCCCGACCAGTGCACCACGTGCACGGATACCATGGTCACCGGGTTGGGGCTGGGTGTGAGCGCCACGCCCACCTCTGTCACCCAGGCCGGTGGCACGATCACGTACCAGTTCACCGTGACCAATGAGGGGACCGTGCCGGTCACCGGGCTGGCCTTGGCCCCGGTCCGGTTCACGGGGACAGGCCCTGTGGCCCCGGTGTGCACGGCGACCAGTTTGGACCCGGGGGCGTCCACCACGTGTACTGCGACCTACAGTGTCACGGCGGCAGACATGACCACCCCACGGGTGTCCGGCACATGGACCGCGTCGGGTGTCGCCGCCGGGCAACAGGTCACTTCCCAGCCCGCCAGTGTGGCTGTGCCGGTGGCCAGTGAAGCCGACCTGGGTGTGACCATGTCCACAGCAAGCGCACAGGTGTATCCGGGTGCTGAGACCGGGGTGTCGGCCACCGTGACCAACAACGGCCCGGCCAACGCCACCCAAGCCACGCTCACCATCGATGTGCCCACAGGGATGACCGGGGCCACCGCGGTGTTGGCGTCCAGCACTGATGGGACCACCCGTGCGCCCAGCTGTGCCTCGTCGGGGTCGCAACTGATCTGCCAGGTCGGGGCTCTGCCCGTGGGCGCGTCGGTGACCTATGACATCCTCGGCACGGTGACAGGATCGGTGGGGTCGTCTCAGACGGTCACTGCTCGTGCCGCGCAGGCCGGGGTCGACCCGGTGCCCGGCAACGACCAGGCCAGCACAGTGTTCACGGTGGTGGGCGTGCCTGCCACACCGCTGACCGTGACCAAGACCCAGACGAGCCCCGATGATCCGCTCGTCACGGGGTCGGTGGTGACCTACACGCTCACCTTCACCAACCCCGGCGCCGCCCCGGCGGTCGTGGACCATGTCGACGACCTGAGTGCCGTCCTCGGTGTCGCCACCCTTGGCCCCGTCCAGACCACACCCGGCCTGACCGCCCAGGTGTTCACCAGCGACCACATGCTCATCACCGGCACGGTGGGCGCTGGCGCCTCCGGGAACGTGACGTATACCGCGACGGTGAAACCGGTCAGCGAACGCACCGGGACTCAACTGTTCAACGCCGTGGTGTCCGCAGACACCCCGGTCGCTGATCGTCCGACACCGGACACCCCACCCGCGGACTGCCCGGCGTGCACGTCTGAGACGGTGCCCGAGCCCGTCGCGACCGCGACCAGTGTGAGCGTGGCTCTCACCCCCGCCCTGACCCAGGTGTATCCCGGAGCGCAGGTCGGTCTGACCGCCACGGTCACGAACAATGGACCAGCCGCCGCCACGAATGTGACGGTGACGCTGCCGCTGCCAGCAGGCCTGGTCGGGGTGACAGGCCTGTTGGCGTCGGCCCCCACGGGGACCAGCCCGGCGGCCTCCTGCCAGATCACCGCGTCGACCCTGGTGTGCCCTGTCGGCGCTCTCGGGGTGGGCCAAAGTGTCGCCTATGACATTGGGGGCACCATGACCGCCCCGGCCGGGGCGTCGTACACCCTGACCGCGACCGCCACCCACGACGAGGCCGACCCGAACCCGGCCAGCACCTCCTCCCAGGCCGTGATCTCCGTGGTCGCGAAGCCCGCGCCCGGTGTGATTACTATGACCAAGACCGTCAGTCCTGCCAGTGGGCTCATCGAAGCCGGCGCCACCCTCGGGTTCACGATCACCTTGAGTAACACCGGGTCCACACCCGCGGTGGCGGACATGGTCGACTCCCTGGCCGACGTGCTCGACGACGCGGTGGTGTCCGGTGTCCAGACCACCGGTGGCGTGCAGGCGAACCTGTACGCCAGTGGTGACCTGATCATCACCGGGACCGTCCCGGGTGGTGGGACCGCCACCGTCACGTACACGGCGACCGTGAAGCCCGACGGGCAGCGCGGGGACTCCAAGGTGTTCAACTCTGTTGTCACCGCTGATGTGACCCCCGCCGACCGGCCGACCGTGGACACGCCTCCTGCGCAGTGCACGACGTGCACGGATTCGGATGTGACCGGTTTCGACGGGGCCACCGATCCGGCCCACACCGGGCAGAGCGGGGACACCATCACCGTGGACTACACGGTGACGAACACCGGCTCGACCCCGATCGAGGACCTCGCCCTGGTGGTCGACCCCTCCGGGACCGGGACCGTCCAGGTGACCTGCCCGACCACCACGGTGGCCCCTGGGGAGTCCGTGACCTGCACCGCCACGTACACCCTGACACCCGAGGACATCGCCGCCGGTGATGTGACCATCACGACCCAGGCGACCGGCACCGTCGACGGGCAACCGGTGACCACACCTCCGTCCACCACGACCGTCCCGGTGGTCCAGCCCACGGATGTGGCCGTCACCTGGGCCACGAGTGACACCGAGGTGTATCCCGGCGCGCAGATCGGGATGACCGCCACCGTGACCAACAAGGGACCCGTGGACGCCACCGACGTGGCCGTGACCTTCGAGATCCCCGACGGGTTGGTCGGCGCGACCGTCTACCTGGCGAGCGCCAGCCCGGGGACCTCCCCGGCTGTCGCGTGCACCCAGTCCGGGTCCACCATCACCTGTCCTGTCGGGGACCTCGCGGTGGGCCAGTCGGTCAGCTACGACCTGATCGCCACCGCGTCCGGGGCGGTGGGCGCCGACTACAGTGTGGGCGCCACCATCACCCAAACGGGGGCGAATCCCACCCCTGCGGACGCCCACGCCGCCGCCACCGTCACCGTCGTGCCCAAACCCGCGCCCGGTGTGGTGACCATGACCAAGACCGTCAGTCCTGCCAGTGGGCTCATCGAAGCCGGCGCCGTCCTCTCCTACACGATCACGCTGAGGAACACCGGGTCCACACCGGCCGTGGCGGACATGGCCGACACCCTGGCCGACGTGTTGGACGACGCTGTGGTGTCCGGTGTCCAGACCACCGGGGGCGTGCAGGCGACCCTGTACGCCAACGGCGACCTGATCATCACCGGGACCATCCCGGGTGGTGGGACGGCGACCGTCACGTACACGGCGACCGTGAAGCCCGACGGGCAGCGTGGGGACTCCAAGGTGTTCAACTCTGTTGTCACCGCCGACGTGACCCCCGCCGACCGGCCCACCGTCGACACCCCCCCCGCGCAGTGCACGACGTGCACCGACTCGGATGTGACAGGCATCGACGTGACCCCGGATCCGGCCCACACCGGGCAGAGCGGGGACACCGTGACCGTGGAGTACACGGTGACCAACACCGGCTCGACCCCGATCGACGACCTCGCGTTGGTGGCCGACTCCTCCGGGACCGGCGCCGTCCAGGTGACCTGCCCGACCACGACTGTGGCGCCGGGGGAGTCCGTGACCTGCACCGCCACGTACACCCTGACACCTGAAGATGTCGCCGCCGGTGATGTCACCATCACCACCCAGGCGACCGGCACCGTGGACGGGCAGCCGGTGACCACACCGGCGTCCACCACGACCGTCCCGGTGGTGCAACCCACCGACGTGGCCGTGGCCTGGACCACCCCGGGCACCGCTGTGTACCCGGGCGCCCAAGTCGGGTTGACCGCCACCGTCACCAACCATGGTCCCGCCGACGCCACCAACGTGGCCGCGGTGTTCACCATCCCCGCCGGTCTGACCGGCGCGAACGTCCACCTGGCCAGCGCCAGCGCGGGGGCCACCCCGGCCAGCGCCTGTGTGCAGTCCGGGGCGACCATCACCTGTCCTGTCGGGAATCTCGCGGTGGGCCAGTCGGTCAGCTACGACCTGGTCGCCTTCGCGTCCGGGCCCGCGGGCGCCACGTACACCGTGGGGGCGACCGCCACCCAGACCGGGGCCAATCCCACACCGGCACAGGCCCACGCCACCACCACTGTCAGTGTGGTCGCCAAACCGGCGCCTGGTGTGGTCACCATGACCAAGACCGTGACCCCTGCTAGTGGGCTCATCGAAGCGGGCGCCGTCCTCACCTACACGATCACGCTGAGGAACACCGGGTCCACACCCGCCGCGGCTGACATGGCCGACTCGTTGGCTGACGTGTTGGACGACGCTGTCGTGTCCGGGATCCAGACCACAGGCGGCGTGCAGGCGAACCTGTTCGCCAGCGGCGACCTGATCATCACCGGGACGATTCCCGGTGGTGGGACCGCGACCGTCACGTACACGGCGACCGTGAAACCTGATGGGCAGCGTGGGGACTCCAAGGTGTTCAACTCTGTTGTCACCGCCGATGTGGCCCCCGCCGACCGGCCGACTGTCGACACGCCCCCCGCGCAGTGCACGACGTGCACCGACTCGGATGTGACCGGTTTCGACGTGGCCACCGACCCGACCCACACCGGGCAGAACGGGGACACCATCACCGTGGACTACACCGTGACCAACAGCGGGTCCACCCCGATCGAGGACCTCGGCCTGGTGGTCGACTCCTCCGGGACCGGGACCGTCCAGGTGTCCTGCCCGACCACGACCGTGGCCCCGGGTGAGTCCGTGACCTGCACCGCCACGTACACCCTGACCCCTGAGGATCTCGCCACGGGCGACGTCAGCATCACGACCCACGCCACCGGAACCGTGGACGGGCAGCCGGTGACCACACCGGCGTCCACCACCACCGTCCCCGTGGCCGAACCCACCGACGTGGCCGTGACCTGGACATCCCCGGGCACCCCGGTGTATCCGGGCGCCCAGATCGGGTTGACCGCCCAAGTCACCAACCATGGTCCGGCCGACGCCACCGACGTGGTGGTCACGTTCACCATCCCCGACGGGATGACCGACGCGACCATCCACCTGACCAGTTGGACCTCGGGGACCACCCCCACCAGTTCCTGCGTGCAATCCGGGTCCACCATGACCTGCACTATCGGGAACCTGCCCGTGGGCGACTCCGTCACCTACGACATCGTGGCCTGGGCCACCGGGCAACCGGGCGCCAGCTACACCGTGGGGGCCGACGTGACCCAAACCGGGACCAACCCCAACCCCGCCGACTCCCATGCCACCACCGCCGTGACCGTGACCACACCCCCGGCCACACCCCTGACGGTGACCAAGACCGTCACACCGGCCTCGGCTGTCGTCGTCGCAGGTGACACGCTCACGTACACCATCACGATCGCCAACCCCGGCGGCTCACCGGCCGTCGTGGACCACCTCGACGACCTCGGCGCCGTGGTGGACGCCGCGACCGTGTCCACACCCACCGCCACCGGCGGGCTGCGGGCCAGCGTGTACGCGGATCGGTACCTGATCGTTACCGGGACGTTGGCGCCAGGCGCGTCGGCGAAGGTCACGTACACCGCCACCGTCCTCCCGGACGGGCAACGCGACCCGCTGCCACTGTTCAACGCCGTGGTCACCGCCAACACGCCGGTCGCGGACCGGCCCGACACGACCACACCGCCGACCCAGTGCCCCGCGTGCACCACCACCGGTGTCGCCGGGATCACCACCCAGGTGAACCAGGTCACACCCCCGCCCAGCAAAGCCGGGGACACCGTCGGGTACGAGATCACCGTCACCAACGACGGCACCGTCCCGTTGTCCGGGCTCGTCCCGCACGTGGACTCCACCGGAACCGGCACCTGGGACGTGTCCTGCCCCATCGGGACACTCCTGCCCGGCCAATCCATGGTCTGCACAGCGACCTACACCGTCACCGAGCAGGACATGGCCACCGGTGAGCTCGTCAACGACTTCACCGTGTCCGGAGACACCCCCGGCCTGGTCGTCACCTCGGAACCCACCGACGTCACCGTCCCCCTCGCCGAACCCACCGACGTGGCCGTGACCTGGACGTCCCCAGGGACCCCGGTGTACCCAGGCGCCCAGATCGGGCTGACCGCAACCGTGACCAACAAGGGCCCCGCCGACGCCACCCACGTGGTGGTGACCTTCGACATCCCCGATGGGATGACCGATCCGACCATCCACCTGACGAGTTGGAGCCCGGGATCCACGCCGACGAGCACGTGTGTGCAGTCTGGGGCGACCATGACCTGCACCATCGGCAACCTGGCGGTGGGCCAGTCGGTCACCTACGACATCATGGGATGGGCGTCCGGGGCTCCTGGTGCCAACTACACCGTGGGGGCCACCGTGGCTCAAGCAGGGGCCAACCCCACACCTGGGGACGCCCACGCGACCACGGCTGTGACCGTCGTCACCGTCCCTGCCACACCCCTGAGGGTGGCCAAGGCGGTCACCCCGGCCTCGGCCGTCGTCGTCGCCGGGGATGTGCTGACGTACACCATCACCATCACCAACCCCGGCGGTTCGGCGGCTGTCGTCGACCACCTCGACGACCTGGGCACCGTGCTGGACGCCGCGACCCTGTCCACACCGTCGGCGACCGGCGGGCTGCGGGCGAGCGTGTACGCCGGACAATACCTGATCGTCACCGGGACGTTGGCCCCCGGGGCGTCCGGGACCGTCACGTACACCGCCACCGTCCTCCCAGACGGGCAACGCGATCCGCTGCCACTGTTCAACGCGGTGGTGAGCGCCGACACTCCTGTCGCCGACCGGCCCGACACGACCACGCCACCGGACCAGTGCGCCGCGTGCACCACCACCGGTGTCGGCGGGCTCATCGTCCAGGTCGACCAGGTCACACCCCCGCCCACCAAGGCCGGGGACCCCATCGGGTACCAGATCACCGTGACGAACGACGGCACCGTCCCGCTCAGTGGGATCGTCCCCGTCGTCCACTCCACCGGCACCGGGACCTGGGAAGTCTCCTGTCCGCTCGACACGCTCCCCGCCGGCCAGTCCATGGTCTGCACGGCCGTGTACACCGTCACCGCGGAAGACATCGCCAACGGCGGTGTGACCACGAGTGTGGCCGTCACCGGCGACACCATTGGGCTCGTCATCACCTCCAACCCCACCGACATCACGATCCCCTTGGGATCTGGGACCGGAGGGAACGGAGGAAACGGCGGCAACGGAGGCAATGGAGGCAACGGAGGATCCGGCGGCAACGGCACGCCCACCATCCCCACCGGCGGAACCGTGGCACCCCCCGGCGGGGCGCCCAGCCCTGGCGGTGGAGCCACCCCCGGCGGGGCACCCACCCCAGGCGGACCCACCCCCACCGCAGCCATCCTCACCGAGGATAAGGTCCGACGCGCCCTAGCCACAGCGCGGGGGAGCGGCGGCTCACCCTACGGCGGAAACGCCTAACCACAAGAGATCGACAGTTCGTGCCCCCACGGATATCGCGGGGGCACGAACTGTGCATTCTCCCGGTGGAAACCGACAGTTCACGCCCCCCTGTTTTTCGCGGGGGCACGAACTGTCGTCCCAGGCGGGAAAACCGACAGTTCACGCCCCCGTGGCCGGATCCCCTTACGACGGACATCTCGTACCCCGGGTCTGCCTCGTTGTTGTGGGGGTCGCCTCGTCTCGTGGGGGCACGAACTGTCGTCCAAGACGGGAAAACCGACAGTTCACGCCCCCCCGTTTTTCGTGGGGGCACGAATCGTGCTTTTGGGACTGAAAACCGACAGTTCGCGCCCCCGTGGCCGCGTCGACACCCGCCCCACCGGAGTCCCATCACCCCCGTACTCATCGGAACAACCATCGGCGGTTCACGGCCGACATGTCGTGGCCGTGCCGTAAGATGACCCTCCGTGGGGCACGCCCACGAGCATGACAAGGGGACCCCATGAAAAGAGCGATCACGGTGCTGGGAGCGATCCTGGCCGTCACCGTCGCGGCCTGGGCCGTCTCGACGCCCACCATGACCATCCAAACCACCTACCGCGTCGCCCAGGTGTTCGCCGCCAGTGGGATGGTCGGGTTGGCTTGCGTCCTGTTCATCTCCACCCGCCACCCCTGGGTCGACCGGCTCGTACGTGGGCAGGACAAAGCGTACGTGCTCCACAAGTGGCTGGCCATGACGTCCCTGGCCCTCGTCCTCATCCACATCGGACTCATGGCGCTCTCCCACGCGAGCATGCGCGGCACAGATCTTCCCATGATCGCCCACATCGGCGGTCCCGCGATGGCCGTCTTCGTCCTGCTCATCCTCATCGCCCTCCTCGGGGCGAAGTTGGATTACCAGCGATGGAAACTGGTCCATAAGTTCATGGTCGTCCCGTACGGCATGGGCCTGGTCCACTACTACGGCTCCTCGACTTTCTCACCATTCGGAATCACTCCGCTCAGCATCTGGATGGATGTGGTGGCTCTCCTGGGTCTCGCCTCGGCGGCGTACAGCTTCCTCTTCCTCGAACGAGCGGGTACGTCGCACGCGTACGCCGTGGTCGCCACCCGCGAGGTCGCCCCGCGGTGCGTGGAGATCACCGCTCGGCCTGGGGGCGCACCGGTCACGTCCCGTCCGGGCCAGTTCGTGTTCGTCCGCGTCCCCGCACGCGGCTTCCCCTCCCACCCGTTCACTCTGGCCGGGACGGGGGAGGACGGCCAGATCCAGATGTGCGTGCGTGCATTGGGGGACCACACCACCCGTCTCATCGATCAGATCCAGGTCGGGGACGAGATGCGCGTGTCCCGGGCGTACGGGGGTTTCGACCACACCACTGGGGGCACGCGCCAGGTCTGGATCGCCGGGGGCATCGGCATCACCCCCTTCCTCAGCTTCCTGCGCGCCGGGGTGCCCGACACGTACCAGGTCCACCTGTTCTACGCCTTCCATGGGGAGGACCAGTGCGCCTATCGCGATGAGCTTCTCGCGATGGCGTCCGAGCGTGTGGTCATCCACGTCGTCGACGACACCGTCGACGGATTCGTGACCCCACAGATGGTGACGAGCGCCGCGGGGGACGCGGGGGACCTCGGGGACGTCTTCTTCTGTGGTCCGGCACCCATGCGTGAGTCGCTGCGGAGACCCCTCCTCGCGGCGGGCGCCCGCAGTTTTCACTACGAGCAGTTCCGCTTCGGTCGGGGCCTCTGACCCCGGCCCCCAATCAGCGCACCTGACCGTCCCCGGTGACGATGTATTTGGACGACGTCATCTCCGGCAGGCCCATCGGCCCGCGGGCGTGCAATTTCTGGGTGGAGATCCCGATCTCGGCGCCGAAACCGAATTCCCCCCCGTCCGCGAAACGACTGGACGCGTTGACGAAGACGCACGCGGTGTCGACCTCGGCGGTGAACCGTCGTTGGTGGCCGACGTCGTTGGTGATGATGGTCTCGGAGTGCCCGGACGTGTGCGTCCGGATGAAGGAGATGGCCTGGTCCAGGCCCGTCATGACCGCCACCCGCAGGTCGAGGCTCAACGCCTCCTCGTCCCAGCCGTCGGCCGGCACGAGGTCGATCCTCGGATCCAACCCGTGAGAGGTCTCGTCCCCGTGGACGGCCACACCGGCGGCGATCAGGGCGTCCATGACCCGGGGGAGGAACCACTCGACGATGTCCTCATGGATGAGCAGTGTCTCCAGCGCGTTGCACACCGACGGGCGTTGCGTCTTCGCGTTGAGGATGATGTCGATGGCCATCTCCGCGTCGGCGCTGGCGTCCACGAAGAGGTGGCAGTTGCCGGTGCCCGTCTCGATGACCGGGACCTGCGACTTCGCCACCACCGCCGCGATCAGCGATGCGCCGCCCCGGGGGATCAGCACGTCGACCAGCTCCCGAGCCGCCATCATCTCGTCGGTGACCTCGTACCCGCCCTCGACCAGGTGGATGACGTCGGGGTCCAAGCCAGCCGCCTCCACCCCCTGGCGAAGAGCCGCGACAATGGCCCGGTTGGACTCCACGGCGCTCGACGACCCGCGAAGCAGGACGGCGTTGCCTGATTTCAGGCAGATGCCAGCCGCGTCGGCGGTCACGTTGGGACGCGCCTCGTAGATGATGCCGACGACTCCGAAGGGCACCCGCACCTGGTCGATGTGGACGCCGTTGGAGATCTGCCATCCACGGATCACCTCGCCGACCGGATCGTTCAACCCGGCCAGGTCGCGAAGCCCCTGCGCCATCGCGGCCAGACGCTCGGGGGTCAGGGTCAGCCGGTCGAGCGTGGCCGGTGGGATGTCCGTGCTCAGCACCCGACGGATGTCCCTGTGGTTGCCGTTCATGATCGCCTGAGCGTTCGCCATCACGGCGTCGGCCATCGCATACAGCGCCGCGTCCTTGGCCGCCCGCGTCGCCGTCGCCAACTGGTAACTCGCCTGGCGGGCGCGCATCGCCTGGGTGATGAAGTCTGGTGTGCTCATGGTCACAGATTAGCGCCTCACGGATCCAGACCGCATCCATGGTGGACGAGCGTCCACGATGGGTATGCACGGTCGGCACGTGCGATGGCCATGCACGGTGGCCATCCACGGTGGCCATCCACGACGTCCACCCCCGCCTACCTCATCAGTCAGCAGACCCGTCGTGGTCCTTGTGATGGGAGTACGGCTGGAGGACCATGTCGTCGCGATGGATGACGGGTCGTGCGTACTGGGTCCCCAGGGCGGACGCCAGGTCGGCGCTGGTGTGGCCCACCATGCGTGGCAGGTCGTAGGAGTCGAAGCCGACTTCGCCGCGGGCCACGATCCGCCCGTCGGGGGCCACCACCTCCACCGAATCACCGGCGTGGAACTGGCCCTCCACGGAGACGACACCGGCCGCCAGAAGGGAGGCGGCGGTGCGGGTCAGCGCCTCGACGGCGCCCTGATCGATGTGCAGCCTGCCCTGGCTGGAGCTGGCATGGGCCAGCCATCCGTGGCGACGCGACAGACGTTTGGCGGTGGTGGCGAAGACCGTGCCGACCCTCTGACCGGACAGCACCGCCTCGGCCTGGTCCCATCGGGCGAGGATCACGGGGATGCCGGCGGTCGTGGCCAGGCGGGCCGCGTCCACTTTCGTGGACATTCCTCCGCTGCCGACGCCCGAGGCCCCGGGCGTCAGCACGTCGACCACCAGGTCATGGTCCGCGGGCACGTACGAGATGAGCTCGGCGTCTGGATCGCGCGGATCAGCGCTGTACAGCCCGTCGACGTCGGAGAGCAGGACGAGCGCGTCGGCCCGTACCAACTCCGCCACCAACGCGGCCAGATGGTCGTTGTCGCCCAGCCGGATCTCTTGGGTGGCGACCGTGTCGTTCTCGTTGACCACCGGGATGACGCCCAGCCGGGTCAGGGCCCCGAAGGTGCGCAGGGCGTTGCCGTAACTGTTCTTGCGCGCCAGGTCCTCCGTGGTGAGAAGCACCTGGGCGACGCGGCAGTCGTGACGCCCGAAAGCTTGGGTGTACGCCGACATCAGCAGGCCCTGGCCCACGGCGGCGGCCGCCTGCTGTTGGGCGATGTCGGTGGGACGATGGGTGAACCCCAGGGGCTCCAACCCGGCGGCGATGGCCCCCGAACTGACCAGCACGACCTCAGATCCGGACGCCTGTCGGGCGGCGAGGTGGTCCACGATGGCGGTGAGACGGTCGATCGCCAGACCCGCGTGCGCCGACGCGAGCGACGACGAGCCGACCTTCACGACGATTCGGCGCGCGGTGGCGATGTGGGCGCGCACCGACTCCTCGTCGGGTGTCCGCGTGGTCGTCGTCATGGCCTCGTCTTCTCCGCCTCGTCTTCTCCGCTGGGGGAGCGCCGGTCAGGTGTGGCGCCTCTGGCTCAGTGTACGACACCGGCGAGCCATGCCCGAGTCGGGTCTCACAGTGCGTCTGATGTGGCGCGAAACGGATCGAGGGTGGTGGACTCTGGCAGAATAGTGGGGTGAACAATCCACCCGATCCCTCCCTGCCTCCTCGAGGTTGGTACCCCGACCCGGTGCGTCCCCACATGGAACGCTACTGGGACGGCGGCAGATGGACCCAAGTGGTGCGCCACGCGGAATCCATCGAACTCAAAGACGGCGTCTCGAAGCGCCCGGCCACCGCGGTGGCCGATCCGGCGTTGACGCTCCCTCTGGCCGGCTGGTGGCGGCGCTTCGGCTCCGGGGTCGTCGACACCGTCATCGCCTGGGCCCTCACCCTCGTCCTCGTCGTCGTGGGAACCCCGCACTTCCTGAGCACCTGGTGGGGGCTCTACTGGCAGTACGCCCTCGACTTCCAGACATCCCTCGCCTCGGGCAACACGTCGCTTCTCGCCCCTCCCACCGCGCTCCAGAACAGCACCTCCTCGTTGTTCCTGGTCGCCGGGGCGGTCACGGCCGTCTACTGCATCATCTTCCTGGGCACCTGGGGGGCCACCCTCGGACAGAAGCTCTGCGGCGTCAAGGTTGTCCGGGCCCCACTTCCGATGAGCGTCCTGGCGGGTCAGAAGGACTACACCTTCACCGAAGAGAAGCCCGGCTGGTTCCGCGCCGTCTCCAAGGGGCTCAGTTGGACGCTGCTCTCCACGGGCGGTGGATTCTTCATCATCGGGCAGGTCGTGAACGTGCTCATGCCCTTGTGGCATCGGCGCAAACAATCGCTGACCGACCTGTTCGCGAACACGCTGATGGTGAAAACCACACGGTCCAACCCTCCGCGCTGATCCGGGGATGACAAGCGTCATCACACACAAAAGGGGAATTCTCATGGCGGACATCGATCCACGGCTGGCACGTCTGGCGGAACTGCACAACATCTCGACCGAGTTCTGGGACTGGAAGGGGCAGCACCACCAACCGGGCGCCGCGACACTGATCGCCTGTCTGAGGGCGGTCGGCGTCGACGTGGACCGTCCCGACTGGATCGACCACGCGTTCATCGAGGCGGACGAGAAACCGTGGAGAACAGCCCTGCCCGATTGCGTCGTCGTCGAGGCGGGCCAGGAGCGGCTGATCGACGTCCATGTCCGGGCCGGTCGTCCGGCCCATGTGTGGGCCCAGTTCGAGGACGGCTCGACCACGGTCCTCGACCAGGTGGACAACACGGTGCCAGACCGGATGATCGGCGACGAGTGGGTCGGGCGGGCCACCTTCCGCGTCCCCACCGACGCCGCGCCGGGGTACCACACCCTCTTCCTGGAGAGCGACGACGAGTGTTGGCAGACCCCCTTCATCGTCACCCCCACCTGGGTCGGGATCCCCGACGCCGGACACGGGCGCATATGGGGGTTCATGACCCAGCTCTATTCGGTGTACGGGGAGACCTCGTGGGGAGTCGGGGACTTCGTCGACCTGGCCGACCTGGCCGTGTGGGCGAAGACCAAGCTGGGCGCGGACTTCATCCTCACCAACCCGACCCACGTGGCGGAGGTCATCCCGCCGATGCAACCCTCGCCGTACTTCCCCTCCACGCGACGCTACGTCAACCCCATCTACATCCGCCCCGAAGCCATCGAAGAGTACGCCACCGCCTCCCAGGAGGTGCGCGACCAGGTGGGCCGGTGCAGGCGTCAGGCGTGCGCCGAGGCCCACGCCAGCGCGGAGATCCGCAGGGACCCGGTGTGGCAGGCCAAGAGGGAGGCCCTCACGGCGATCTTCCGCGCCGGACGGCGTCCGACCCGGCAGATGGAGTTCGAGGAGTACATGCGCGCCGAGGGCGCTATGCTCCACCGCTTCGCCCTGTGGTGCGTGCTGACCGAGGCCCATGGCCAGTCGTGGAAGGACTGGCCGGTGGAGTTCGCCGACCCAGACTCGGTCGCGGTGCGCGACTTCGCCCTCAACCACTCCGGCGAGATCACCTTCCAGATGTGGCTGCAATGGGTGGCTGACTCCCAGGCCAAACGCGCCCAGCGCAAGGCGACAGGCGTCGGGATGGCGATCGGCGTCATGGCCGACCTGGCGGTCGGCGTCAACACCGCCGGGGAGGAGACCTGGGCCATGCCGTCGGTCTTCGCTTCCGGGGTCACCGTGGGCGCCCCGCCCGACTCGTACAACCAGGCCGGCCAGGACTGGCGGCAGCCCCCCTGGCGCCCCGACCGTCTGCGCGAGATGGCGTACGCGCCGCTGAGGGCGATGTTCCACACCATCTTGAACGACGCCGGAGCGGTGCGCGTGGACCACATCCTCGGACTGTTCCGCCTGTGGTGGATCCCCGAGGGCATGACCGCCGGGGAGGGCGCCTACATCCGGTACGACCACGAGGCCACCGTCGGCATCTTGGCCCTGGAGGCGTACCGGGCGCGAACGGCCGTCATCGGCGAGGACCTGGGCACGGTGGAGCCCTGGGTGCGCGACTACCTGGCGCGGCGCGGGATCCTCGGCACCTCCGTCCTCTGGTTCGAGTACGGGTCCGACGGGCGTTTCCTCGCGCCCGAGGAGTGGCGTGACGTGTGCCTGGGGTCGGTGACCACCCACGACCTGCCCCCGACCCTGGGGTATCTCGCCCACGACCATGTCGTCCTGCGTCACCGGCTCGGCTTGATCGGCGGTTCCCTGGACGAGGAGATCGGACGCGACAAGGCGGAGCAGTCCGTCGTGATGGACATGCTCGTCGAGCGCGGGTTGATGGAGGCCGGCGAGACCGATCCACGCGTCGTGATGCTGGCCCTGTACCGCTTCCTGGCACGCACCCCGGCCCACCTGCGATGCGTCGCCCTGACCGACGCGGTGGGGGACCGGCGCACCCAGAACCAGCCCGGCACCGTGGACGAGTATCCCAACTGGCGCGTCCCCCTGTGCGACGGGACCGGGCGGCGCGTGACCCTGGAACAGGTCTTCACCATGCCCAGTGTCAGGGATGTCGCCGACATCATGAATGGTAAGGTATAGCGTCGATGACGACGATGCGAACGCCCGTGGGGCGTGAGCGCGTGTCAGCGGAGAGAATGCGAGGAAGACGCCTATGGATGACAAGGACCCCTTCGGGACCCATGACTGGTCGGATGACCAGGTGATCGACGATCCGGCGGAGAATCGCCTCAAGCCCGTCGCCCGCACGAAGCGGCCCGCCATCGCGTCCATCGTGATCGCGGCCGTGCTCGTGCTCATCGGCGTGGCCGGTGTCGTCGTCCTGGCGATGACCCAGTACCTGCCCACGGGGCTCTTCGTCCTCGCCGTCGCGCTCGACCTGATCGTCGTCGCCGGTGTCGCGGCCCTGCTGCTGGTCTCCACCCCTCGGTCCCATCCCGTGCGCTTCTGGGTGTCGGTCATCCTGGCCATCGTCATGGCGGTGGGCAACCTCGGGGTCGTCAAGGTCGGCGCCGACTTCCTCTCTTTCACCAATAAGATCCAGGCGCCGTCCGCCGACATGGTGCTCTACGACGTGGTCGTGTCCACCTCGGGGATCAACGACATCTCCCAGTTGGCCGGCACTCAGATGGGACAGGTCGCCGCGGACCCGCTCTCAGATCCGGTGCAGGCCAAGGTCCTGAGCCTTGTCAACGTGAGTTTCGAGCAGGCCGACTCCTGGGTCGACCTGACGTCGGCGGTGGCGCAGGGATCCCTGCCGTCCGTCGTGATCCAAGACGGGTTCATGCAGGTCCTGTCGGACGCGGACCCTGCCACGTACGCCTCCCTGACCATCCTCACCAGCTTCGAGATCGACTCGGCCCTGGCCTCCACGGCCCCGCCGTCCACGGCCACGCCCCCCGCGGCCAGCGACGCCTTCGTCATCTACGTCAGCGGCATCGACACGTACGGCAACGTGTCCACTCGCTCCCGTTCCGACGTGAACCAGCTCATCGTGGTCAACCCCACCACGGGCAAGATCCTCCTGGTCAACACCCCGCGCGACTTCTACGTCCAGCTGAGGGACCGGCCCGGCCTGAAGGACAAGCTCACCCATGCCGGGGTGTACGGCATCGACGTGTCCATGGGCACGTTGGAAGACCTCTATGACACCACCATCAACTACTACCTGCGGATCAACTTCAGCTCCCTGGTCACAGTCGTCGACGCTCTGGGCGGGGTGGACGTGGACTCCGCGTACGCCTTCTCCTACGGCGGGTACACCTTCCACCAGGGGATGAACCATCTCACGGGCGCGGCCGCCCTGGCCTTCTCCCGGGATCGCCACGACTTCGCGACCGGCGACCGGATCCGCGGCGAGAACCAGCAGCGCGTCATCACCGGGATCATCCACAAGCTGTCCGATCCGTCCGTCCTGCTCGGGTACTCCCGCATCCTGGACGCCGTGCAGGGGTCGATTCAGACCTCCATGCCGCAGGACGTGATCGCGGCGCAGGTGAGGCAGCAGGTGGCCTCGGGCCGTACGTGGACGGTGGACTCGATGAGCGTCAACGGCTCCGACGGGTCTGAGTACACCTTCTCCTACCCGGGCCAGCGGTTGTACGTGATGATCCCCGACCAGTCCACGGTCGACGCCGCCAAGGCGGCGATCAAGGCGGTCCTCGCGGGTCAGTGACCCGTCGGGGGCGTCAGTGCTCCCGTCTCCACAGCCGAGAGGTCGGATCATTGACGGCCTTGTCCAGCACGGACAGGGCCGAGCCGGTGGCGGCCGCGTAGACGCCGGACTCGGATGCGCGTACCTCCAGATCCGCGCTCACCCAGCGAGACGCGAGGACGCGGGAGGACAATTGCGCCGACAGATGGTCGCGCAAGAGGTCGGTGAGGTCGGCGAAGCTGCCGCCCAGGACGACCCTGGTGACGTCCACCACGTTCATGCAGTCGGCCAGGGCGATGCCCAGCGCGTCGGCGGCCCGGTCGACGGCCTCGCGGGCCTGGGGCTGCCCGTCCAAGCAGGCGGCGCGCAGATGGGAGATGTCGTCGTCGCCGTCCAGCCCGGCGTCGGACATCAGCGCCCGTTTGCCGGCGTACATCTCCAGACACCCGGTCGACCCGCACGCGCAGGGACGTCCGTCGGGATCGACCACGACATGCCCGATCTCGCCGGCCCATCCGTGGACGCCGGAGAAGACGTGGCCGTCCACGACGATCGCGGCGCCCACGCCGATCTCGCCCGACACGTAGATGAAGGAACTGTCTTTGTGTTTTCCGATCTCGCTGCGGGCGGCCAGGTTGGCCTCATTGTCCACCACGAGGGTGTCGATGAGCAGGGCGTGGATGGCGTCGAGGGTCTTCTTGTGGGCCGTGGAGCCGAGCTCCCGCTTGAGGGCCTGGTACGAGGTCGTCATGGCTTGGGGGATGTCGACGTCGCGCCAGCCGAGGTTCGGCGCCAGACGCAGGGGCCCGGACGGGTGGTCGGCGATCCCGGGCAGAGCCAGTCCGGCGCCGATCAGGCGCACGTTCCGGTGGAGCAACTCGGTGATCACGTCATAGGCCTTGTGCAGGAGGAGGGAGAAGGCGTACTGGGGGTCGCACTGGCGCAGGTTCACCTTCTCGAAGGACTCGGCCAGGACGGCGCCGGTCAAGTCGATCCCACGCACGCCGAGGAAGTCGACGTTGATCTCCAGTCCGAGGGCGGCGACCGTCCCCGAGGCCACCACCAGCGGTATGGCCGGACGACCCACACGGTGAGGGGTGGCCGGCAGGAGTTCCGCGACCAATCCGGCCGCGCGCAAGTCGGTGACCAGAGAGGACACGGTCGCTTTGGTCAAACCGGTGATCTCGGCCAGATCGGCGCGAGAGCGAGGGGAGTCGGGGTCCGCCGAGGAGATGTGCGAGAAGGCGAGGCACAGGTTGTGATCGCGCAAAGATCGCTGTCCGGCTCTCATCATTGATTGCGTGGGCGCCAAGCGTGGCTGCCGGGTGAGTCGTGTCACAGTGCTGTCTTTCATAGTGGGGCGGAGATCGATCAACAGTAGGTATTACTTATCATAGTACTATCACAACCTCTTGGCGTCCGTCCGACACACCGTGGTTGACAGATTGTTTGTGCCAAGTGTGAGAAACATCGAGAAACCCCTTGCGTGATAGATCGAAGATCAATATGTTTAATCATAGAACTAATAGGGGGCTTGTGTGGCATCGACCGCCATATGGGCCAAAGGAGGAACACCAATGACTATCCCGCTTCCCACGCGCGACGACCACTTCTCATTCGGCATGTGGACCGTCAACTGGCCGGCAGGGGACCAATTCGGCCCAGCGACCCGCAGCCTGATGGATCCCGTGCACATCGTGAGGAAACTGTCCGAGATCGGGGCGTGGGGGATCACCTTCCATGACGACGACCTCGTGCCCTTCGGGACGCCGGACGCCGAGCGCGAACGGATCATCGCCGAGTTCGAGGCCGTCCTCGCCGAGACGGGGATCGTGTGCGAGATGGTGACGACCAACACGTTCTCCCATCCCGTGTTCAAAGACGGCGCCTTCACGTCCAACGACCGGGCCGTGCGCCGCTACGGCTTGCGGAAGGTCCTGCGCAACGTCGACCTGGCCGCCCGCCTGGGCGCCACGACCTTCGTGATGTGGGGAGGGCGCGAGGGCGCGGAGTACGACACGTCCAAGGACTACCACGCGGCCCTCGACCGGTACGCCGAGGGCATCGACACGGTCGCCGCGTACATCAAGGCCCAGGGGTACGGGTTGCGCATCGCCCTGGAGCCCAAGCCCAACGAGCCGCGCGGGGACATCCTGCTGCCCACCGTCGGTCACGCCTTGGGGTTCATCGCCCGCCTGGACAACGCCGACATCGTCGGGCTGAACCCCGAAGTCGGCCATGAGCAGATGGCGTGCCTGAACTACACCGCGGGCATCGCCCAAGCCCTCTGGTGCGGCAAGCTCTTCCACATCGACCTCAACGGCCAGAAGTCGATCAAGTACGACCAGGACCTCGTCTTCGGCCACGGCGACCTGATGAGCGCCTTCGGCACGGTGGATCTGCTGGAGAACGGGTTCCCCAACGGGGGGCCGATGTACACCGGCGCTCGCCACTTCGACTACAAGCCCAGTCGCACGGAGTCCGAGGAGGGCGTGTGGCAGTCGGCCCAGGCGAACATGACGATGTACCTGCTGCTCAAGGAGCGCGCCCAGGCGTTCCGTGCGGACCCCGAGGTGAAGGACCTGCTGGTGTCCACGGGCGTCATCGGGCTCGCGGAGCCCACGCTGGCGGAGGGGGAGACCCTGGAGTCCTTCATCGCCGACCGTTCGGTGTACGAGGCCGTCGACCCCGACCTCCTCGCGCAACGGGGGTACGGGTTCGTGCGCCTCAACGAGATCGCGACCGAGTACGTGCTCGGGGCCAGGCTCTGACCGGGAGATGACATGAGTCTTGTCGCGGGGGTGGACACGTCCACGCAGTCGTGCAAAGTCGTCGTCTGCGACGCCGACACCGGCACGCCGGTGCGGTTCGGCAAGGCCGGCCATCCTGACGGCACGGAGGTGAACCCCCATCACTGGTGCGCCGCTCTGCAGATCGCCCTGGAGATGGCCGGAGGGCTGGACGACGTCGAGGCCGTGTCCGTGGGCGGACAGCAGCACGGGATGGTGTGCCTGGACGCGGAGGGGGAGGTCGTGCGCCCGGCGCTGCTGTGGAACGACACCCGATCGGCGCAGGCGAGCGAGGACCTCATCGCGGAACTGGGCCACGGGGACCGGGACGCGGGCGCGACGGCGTGGGCCGACGCCTGCGGGTCTGTGCTCGTCCCGTCCTTCACTGTGACCAAGCTGCGCTGGCTGCGAGACCACGAGCCGGAGAACGCCGCCCGGGTGGCGGCGGTGTGCCTGCCCCACGATTGGCTGAGTTGGCGCCTCGCGGGCCACGGGCCCACCACATCCGGGGGGGACGGAGACCTGGACGCCCTGTTCACCGACCGCTCCGACGCGTCCGGGACGGGCTACTGGTCGCCGAAGACGAACGACTACAACCTGGATCTGTTGGAGATGGCCTTGGGGCGCGCGGTGACTGTGCCCCGGGTCTTGGCGCCTCATGAGACGGTGGCGCGGACCCCGCACGGCGCGTTGATCGGGCCGGGGGCCGGGGACAACGCGGCCGCCGCGCTGGGGTTGGGCTTGGGTGTGGGGGACGTGGCGGTCTCCCTGGGTACCTCGGGCGTGGTCAGCGCCGTCAGCCCCACACCCATGGCCGACCCCACGGGACTGGTGTCAGGGTTCGCGGACGCCACCGGGGCGTACCTGCCCCTGACCTGCACGCTCAACGCCTCACGGATCGTCGACGCGGCCACCGATCTGCTGGGTGTCTCCTACGACGAGGTGGCGGCCATGGCGCTGCTCGCCGCGCCGGGGGCGGAGGGGGTCGTCCTCGTCCCGTACTTCGAGGGGGAGCGCACTCCCAACAAACCCCACGCCACCGCGTCGATCCATGGGTTGACGCTCGCCACCTGCACACGGGACAACATCGCGCGGGCCTTCATCGAGGGGCTGCTGTGCTGTCAGGCCGACGGGTTGGACGCGATGGTCGCCCTGGGACTAGCCGCCCGGCGCGTCTTCCTCATCGGCGGCGGCGCCCGATCGCCGGCGACGCGGTGGATCGCGCCCAGCGTCTTCGGATGCGACGTCATCACTCCCGACGACGCGGAGTTCGTGGCCCTCGGAGCGGCCCGACAGGCGGCGTGGGTCCTCAGGGGCGGGGATCAGCCCCCGGTGTGGCCCGTCCAGGGGTCGCAGACGTACACGGCCACCTACGAGCCGAGCGTGCGGGAGCGGTACGCGGCCGTGCGGGAGATGACGTACCCGAACCACTGACCGGCCAGATATCGGCCCGATATCGGGCAGACGGGACCGATGGGGTCGACGGGGTCGCCGACGCTGCTGTCGGGGGGAAAATCCCACGAAAACGCGACTCACCATGTGGATGAGCGCTCTGGTGTTGGGGTCCGTGTGGAATAATGGAGAAAAGATTGGGCCGCAACCCGTGGCCCTTGCGCAGGGACATCTCCTGCCGCGACCTTCTTCTTAGGTGGGACCGCGGCGGTGTTCATGCTGATCTTCAGGCTTATATGCGGGTTCGCCCGCTTGGGGCACCGGCGTATCCGGTGAGTAAGGAGCAAACATGCTCGATGACCAAAACACAGACCAGACCTCGCAACCTGTCGTGGACCACGCGTCCACGACTGAGACCGCGCAGGCCCCGGTGAAGACCACCCGGACTCGCCGGACGACCTCGTCCAGGTCGACCGCTTCCGCCACGGCGAGCGACTCTGCCACGGCGAGCGATGCGGCGTCGGCGCACGACGCGACGACAGCGCACGACGCGGCGCCGGCGAGTCAGCCAGTGGCCGACGTCGAGGAGCAGCACGTGTCCTCCTTCGCCCCGAAGGGGACACGACGCTCGTCGAGCCGGGCCAAGGCCGCCGCGGACTCCGCGCACGACCACCAGGATCACCAGGACCATGCCCATCCGGCGCCTGTGGCCGACCAGATCCCCGGTGTCGAGACACCCTCCACCGACTCCCAGCCCGCCGCCGAGGCGGCGCCCGCCACCGGACGCTCCTCGCGACGGACACGTACCCCCCGCGCCAAGGCGGCCGAACCGGTCGACCAGGCCGCCGCCGACCATGGGTCTCCCACGTCCGGCGAGGCTCACACGCCGGTCGTGTCCGGGGACCATGCGGACACCACGTCCGAGGCTGGCGCAGACGCGCAGGCCGTCGACCCCATCGCCGAGGCGCTCAACGCCCTGGGCCGCTCGCGGCGCGTCCGCACTCGGCACACCCCGGCTCAGGCCGTCGACCACGGGTCCGAGGAAGCGCTGGGCAACCTGGCCCACGCCATCGCCTCCTCGGCCGAATCCGAGGACGGGGACGAGTCGTCCGAGGACGAGCCCGGCTCGCCGTCGCGTCGTCGTCGCCGTCGCCGCGGAGGGCGCAAGCGTCGCCGTGACGGCGCCATGGTCGGCGAGTCCGACGAGTCCGACGAAGAGAGCACTGACGAGTCCGAGGACGCCGAGTCCGGCGAGGAGCCGGAAGAGTCCGGCGAGGACGCGGCCCGGCATCGCCGTCGCCGTCGCCGTCGCCGCGGCGAGGACGTCGAGGATTCTGGCGACGAAGACGCGGAGGTCGTGGTCAAAGTACGCGAGCCGCGATCGAGCAAGGTGAAGGCCACCGCCATCACCGGCATCGACGGGTCGACCCGTCTGGAGGCCAAGAAGCAGCGTCGTCGTGAAGGCCGTGCGGCGTCCCGCAGGCGTGCGCCCATCCTGTCCGAGGCGGAGTTCCTGGCCCGACGCGAGTCGGTCGAGCGCAAGATGCTGATCCGCCAGAAGCCCGAGTACTCCCAGATCGCCGTGGTCGAGGACGGCGTGCTCGTCGAGCATTACGTCGACCGCGCGTCGGCGGCGTCCCTGATCGGGAACATCTATCTGGGCAAGGTCCAGAACGTGCTGCCGGGCATGGAAGCCGCCTTCATCGACATCGGGCGCGGGCGCAACGCCGTGCTCTACGCCGGTGAAGTGGACTGGGACTCCTTCGGCGAGAAGGGACAGAATCGCAAGATCGAGGACGTCTTCTCCGCCGGGCAGTTGACGGTCGTGCAGGTCTCCAAGGACCCTGTGGGCGCGAAGGGCGCTCGCCTGACGTCCCATATCTCGATCCCCGGACGGTACGTCGTGTACGCCCCCAAGGGCCACATCTCCGGCATCTCGCGCAAGCTGAGCGACGCCGAACGGAACAGGCTGAAGTCGATCCTGGACGACCTCGTGGACGAGTCCGCGACCGTGGTCATCCGTACCGCCGCCGAAGGCGCCTCCGAGGAGGAGTTGGTGCGCGACGTCAACCGGCTCAAGGCGCAGTGGGAGGTCATCGAGAAGAAGTCCGGTGGCAAGCAGGTCCCGCAGTTGCTGTACGCCGAGCCCGACCTGACCATGCGGATCGTGCGCGACCTGTTCACCGAGGACTTCACCTCGTTGATCGTCGACGGCAACGGCGGGGTCGAGGACGCGTTCGAGACCGTCGGGGCCTATGTCCAGCACGTGGCGCCCCACCTGGCGGACCGCATCTCGCGCTGGGAGCACGGCAACGTCGGCGACCTGTTCGCCCAGTACCGCATCGACGAGCAGATCGCGAAGGCCCTGGATCGCAAGGTCCACCTGCCCTCCGGCGGCTCTCTGGTCATCGACCGCACCGAGGCCATGACCGTCATCGACGTCAACACCGGCAAGTTCACCGGCTCGGGGGGCAACCTCGAAGCCACGGTCACCTCCAACAACCTGGAGGCGGCCGAGGAGATCGTCCGACAGCTGCGCCTGCGTGACATCGGCGGGATCATCATCATCGACTTCATCGACATGGTGCTCCCGTCCAACAGAGAACTGCTGCTGCGGCGTCTGGTGGAGTGCCTGGGTCGCGACCGTACCCGGCACCAGGTCTCGGAAGTGACCTCGTTGGGGCTGGTCCAGCTCACCCGCAAGAAGGTGGGGACCGGCCTGGCCGAGGCGTTCACCAAGACCTGCGAGGCGTGCGACGGCACGGGCCACATCCGCTTCGAGGAGCCCGTGGAGAACCAGGCCCCCGCGGACGGCGGCGAACGCCATCCCGTCAGGCGGCCTCGGCGACGTTCCTGACGTTCCTGGCGCTCTTGACGCGCGTGCCTCGTGTGCCTCGCGTGGAACTGCGGTCGACGGTGTGAGAGAATCGGCGGTGAGATCACGCAAGGGCGAAGGAGGATGGTGTCGTGGCGATCACCGTGTCCCAGAGCGCTTCCGCGCCTGATCGTGTGGTCTCACGCGAGTCCGGGTTGGAGATATTCCGCATCCTCATGATGGTGCTCGTCATCGGCCACCACATGATCACCCACGGCGGCGACTACTGGAGCGTCGACATGCCGTCTTGGCATTCCGTCGTCCGCGACGCGATGCTCATGGGCGGCAAGGTCGGCGTGGGGGGGTACGTGCTGATCTCCGGGTACTTCCTGTGCACGAGCCAGACCTTCCACTGGATCAAGGTGGTCCGGCTCATCGTCCAGACGTCGACGGTGTCCATCGTCACCGCGGTCGTCTTCCTGCTCGCCTTCCCCGAGACCCGCACGCCGCGCACCTTCGTCGAGGCGGCGTTCCCCCTCCTCACCCTCGTGTGGTGGTTCGCGACCGTGTACATCGGGCTGTACCTCGTCTCTCCTTTCCTCAACACCCTCATCCGTCAGATGAGCCGCCGGGACCATCGCCGCCTGGTGGTCATCGGGCTGGTCCTGTGCAGCGTCCTGCCGACCGTCGTCAACAACAACATCTTCACGAACAACTTGCTGTGGTTCGTCTTCCTCTATTTCTTGGCGGCGTACGTCCGTCTCTACCCGGGCCGCGTGTGGGACCACGCATGGGTGTGGGCGGCCGTCGCCGTGGTGTCCTACCTGGCGCCTGTCGGCCTGGTCGAGTACTTGTCCATCAACCCGCTGCCCGAGTACTGGGGGACGATCTTCCACGTCTCGCTCATGGACTATAACAGTTTATTCACCTTGGGGGCGTCCTTCGGCGCCTTCCTGGTCTTCCTGCGGTGGAAGATCGGCTCCTACCCGGTGGTGAACCTCATCGCGTCCACCACGTTCGGGATCTACCTGATCCACGAGCATCCGCTGATGAGGACGTACATCTGGAGCAGGCTGGCGCCCGCCGAGCATTTCGGCGAGGGGTCGCAGTTCTTCTGGTACGCCCCGCTGTGCGTGGCGACCGTCTTCTTGGCGTGCATGGTCCTCGACCTGGCACGGCAATGGCTGATCGAGAAGCCGATCTTCGCCCTCGTGGCCCGCGTGTCACGAGATCGCGCGTCACGGGAACCCGCGGAGCGTGGGGTGTGAGCGTGGGTCACGGGAACGCGCGGAGCGTTCCGCGTGAGCGTGGGTCTCAGGCGCCGCGCAGATCGGCGGCCAGGGCGCGTACTTTGTCCCCCTTGGCCTGGGCGGCCACACGCAAGGACGCCTGGAACTGAACCACCTTGGCCGTGAGGCGCTCGTCGCCCTGGGCGAGGATGCGCACAGCCAGCAAGCCGGCGTTCCGCGCGGCGCCCACGCCCACTGTGGCGACCGGGACGCCCGCCGGCATCTGGACGATCGACAACAAAGAGTCCATCCCGTCGAGTTGAGCCAAGGGGACGGGCACGCCGATCACCGGCAGGGGAGTGACCGCGGCGAGGACTCCGGGGAGGTGGGCCGCGCCCCCCGCGCCAGCGATGATGACCCGGATGCCACGCTCGTGGGCGCCTCGGGCGAACGCGAGGGTGTCGTCGGGCATGCGATGGGCGGAGATGGCGTCAGCCTCGAAGGGGATGTCGAACTCCATCAAGGCTTTCGCGGCCTCGGCCATCACGGGCCAATCGGAGTCGGAGCCCATCAGGATGGCAACTTCAGGTGTTTCGCTCATGGGACGGCCTTTCTGCGTGGTGGGGGACGTTCCTGTCCGGGATTCAGCGTATCGCGTCGGACTCGTCGTACCGCGTCGGACTCGTCGTACTGCGTCGGACTCGTCGTACTGCGTCGAACTCTGCGTACCGCGTGTGACTCGGCGTACCGCGTGTGGTGCTGTGCCGTGCCGACGTTCGCTGTCGATTCCCGGCGTGGGAGATTGATATCGTCGCCAGAATTCATATCATAGTGGTATTCCCACTGATGGGGATATGTGATATATTCGACGTCATAGGGGATCGAGTAGACATACTTATCTTGCTGGGGAGTGACCATGGGCATCATGACGCGACGGACGTGTACTGGGAAAGCCAGTCACACGGCTCTTTCATCATGTCGCACGGCACTGCGAGGTTCAGATAGTTTCCACTCCTTCCCACAAGGAGCCTTACCCTAAAAGGCGAGCGGAGTGCTGAGAGTCCTTTCAATCCTTCCCTCTTCTGCCGGGACCCTCGCCCTCCGAGCACTCGCCACTGGCTGACTCTGCCCACCTGCTGACCACGGGGTAACGGGGAGTCTCCAACCAGAGTCGGCGGGGATTGCGGGGAAAAAAGTCGGAATTTCCCCCCGCAACCCCCGCCGCTCCATGTCCGGACCCTGATGAGTCGTGTCGCATACGCGTACGGACCGCCACTAGGCTGTCACCCATGACGAACCACTCTTCGACGGCTCTGTTGACCGACCAGTACGAACTGACCATGGTGCGCGCCGCATTCCGGTCCGGGATGGCTGGTCGACGCTCGGTGTTCGAGTTGTTCGCCCGACGACTGCCGTCGGGACGCCGCTACGGCGTGGTCGCCGGGGTCGGGCGGGCCCTGGAAGCGATCGCGGACTTCCGTTTCGGCGACGAGGAGATCGCATTCCTGCTCGATCGCGGCATCGTGGACGACACCACGGCGCAGTTCCTCGCGACCTATCGTTTCACCGGCTCCATGTGGGGGTACGGCGAGGGGGAGCTCTACTTCCCCGGATCGCCCCTGCTCACCGTCGAGGCCACCTTCGCGGAAGCCGTCGTCCTGGAGACACTCCTCTTGTCGATCTACAACTACGACTCGGCGGTGGCGTCGGCCGCGTCGAGGATGACGATGATGGCGGAGGACCGCCCGTGCATCGAGATGGGCTCGCGCCGCGCCCATGAGCACGCCGCCGTGGCGGCCGCCCGTGCGGCCTACGTCGCCGGGTTCGCGTCCACGTCGAACATGGAGGCCGGGAGGACGTACGGCATCCCCACCTCGGGCACGGCCGCCCACTCCTTCACCCTTCTCCACGACACGGAGGAGGACGCGTTCCGCGCTCAACTCGACACCTTGGGGGAGTCCACCACGCTGCTCGTCGACACCTACGACATCGAGGAGGCCGTCCGCACGGCCGTGCGCCTGACCGATGGACGTCTGGGGGCGGTGCGCATCGACTCCGGCGACCTGAGGGCGACGGCGCGGGATGTGCGGGCGCTGTTGGATGAGGTCGGCGCCACGCAGACGCGGATCATCGTGACCTCCGACCTGGACGAGTGGCAATTGGCGGCGCTGTCGGGCGCCCCCGTGAACGGCTACGGGATCGGCACCTCCTTGGTCACCGGATCGGGGGCGCCGACCTGCTCCATGGTCTACAAGCTGGTCGCCCGGGCCGAGTCGGACGACGCGGACGCCCCGCTGCGGCCCGTCGCCAAGAAGTCCATGTTCAAGACCACCATGGGCGGGCGTAAGTACGCCGTCCGGCGACGGGACGCCTCGGGTATCGCCGAGGCGGAGCTCATCGGCGTGTCGGGCCTGCCCGCGATGGCGCCCGGCGACCGTCCCTTGTTGCGCGAACTCATCCGCGACGGCGAGATCGTGGGCGAAGAGCCCCTGGCCGCCGCCCGCGCCCGTCACGAGGCCGCTCGGGCGGAGTTGCCCAGGGACGGGTACAAGATGAGCCGCGGGGAACCGGCCATCCCCACCTGTTTCGTGGACGAGACCGGCGCCATCATCCCGACCGCGTACGGCGACTGACGACGAATCGTCGACGAGGGCTGCTCGCCCCGGGGATCGCCACGTCCTCGGCGCGCCAGGAGACCGGCGAGTTGAACCGTGGATCATACTGGAACGGTGCGTGACGTGGAGATGGGAGCGGCGATGACAGATGTGCTGGGGGTCGCCCACCGCAGTGAAGTGGTGAAGACACGGCGCGGGTATGCCCTGGTGCTCATGGGCCTCATCCTGCCGGGGTCGGCGCAAGCTGTGCACGGACGTCGACGCCTGGGCCGATTCGCCCTGTCGTTGTGGATCGTGCTCGTGGCGGTGGCCGTCGTCGCCCTGATCCTGACCCTGCTCTTCCGCAACACCATGATCGGGGTCATCGGCAACGGGTGGGTCCTCCAAACGGTCGCGATCCTCATCTTCGCTCTGGCCGCCTTCTGGGGTCTGCTCGCCCTCGACACATGGTGGATGTCTCGTCCCGCCTCCATGGGCCGCAAGAAAGGGGCGATCTTCTCCGCCATCGCGCTCGTGCTGGCCGTCAGCCTCACCGTCGGCACCGTCTGGGTCGGCCGCGCGGCATGGGCCACCGGCGGGGCCCTGTCCCACATCTTCATCGGCGGCGGCAGTTCGACGATCAACGACGGCCGGTACAACATCCTCCTCTTGGGGTCCGACGCGGGATCCGACCGAGAGGGGATCCGTCCCGACTCTGTCAACGTCCTCAGCATCGACGCCACCACGGGACGCACCATCATCTTCGGCATGCCGCGCAACTTGGAGTGGGTGCCCTTCCCGGACTCCTCGCCCTTGCACGCCCTGTACCCGGACGGGTACGGCTGCGCGTCCGAGGACTGCATGCTCAACGCCATCTACCTCCTGGGCGAGCAGAACGCCAGCCTGTACCCCGGCGTCGACGACCCGGGCGTCCAGGCCACTATCGAGGGGGTGTCCGCCGCCACCGGATTGTCGATCAACTACTACGCGCTGATCGACATGCAGGGGTTCGTCGACCTGATCGACGCCCTGGGCGGCCTGACGATCACCCTCAACGAGCCCGTGATCCTGGACACGGTCAACAACGTGTGGCTCCAGGCCGGGCCGAACCAGCACCTCAACGGCTTCCAGACGCTCTGGTTCGCCCGTTCCCGGACCGGGACCTCCGACTTCGACCGCATGCAGCGACAGAAGTGCGTCATGGCCGCCGTGTTGAACCAGCTCAACCCCGCCACCGTGGCCGCCAAGTTCACCGACCTGATGTCGGCCACGGGAGAGACGGCCCGTACCTCGGTGCCCCCCTCCAAGATCGGCATGCTGACGGACCTGGCCCTCAAAGCCAAGACGCTGCCCATCATCTCCGTGGAGTTCACCCCACCCCTGATCCATCCGGGTGACCCGGATTACGACCTGATGCGGGCCACCGTGGCGAACACCATCGCCCAGGCCAAAGCCCTCGACGCGGGCCAGACCCCTCCGCCCGACATCCAGCCTCCGGCGAGCGACAATCCTGATCCGTCGCCCAGTGGCTCCTCGCCGACCGACACCTCCACGTCGGACTCTTCCGCTCCGCTGGACTCCTCGAACATCACCACCAACTTGGGCCAGATCTGCTCCGTGGGCTGATCCGACGGACTCACACCATGGTCACGTCGCCGAGGACGATGTCCCACTCGTCGGCGGGGATCACGGACAGGGGCGCCGAGGCGACCCCGGGGGCGTACGGGACGCCGTCGCGCGTCGCGGCACGACCTCCCATCTGCGTGACCATGAGGCAGCCGGGCAGGTGGTCCCAGGGCAGTCCTTCGCGGTAGGCCAGGAAGTCGATCTCCCCGGTGAGGAGTTTGGGGTAGTCGATGCCGCAGGCGCCCCAGGACCGGCGCAGGTCGATGTGCTCCGGCTGGCCGCTCTGGCGCGTGTACGCCGCCCCCAGCAGGCGGGGACGATCCGCGTGGCGTGCCACGGGCTCGCCGTTGCACAGCACTCCGGCGCCCAGTTCGGCGCGGTACATGGCGTCGTGGATCGGCTGGTAGATCCATCCCTCGACGGTCTCCCCTCCGCGCACGTGGGCGACCATGAGGGCGAAGTCGGGGCTGTGGCGGGTGAAGTTGCGGGTGCCGTCGATGGGGTCGACCACCCAGGCCTCGTCGGCGACGGCGAGCTTGTCCAGCAGGGACGGATCGAGGAAGGACTCCTCCTCGCCCACCACGAGGGCGGAGGGCGACAGCAGGCGCAGGGCGGCGGAGATCTCGGCTTCCGCCTCACGGTCCGCGACGGTCACCAGATCGCCGGGACGTTTCTGGAGGACTTGGTCGTCGCGCAGGGTGCCGAACCGGGGGAGGACCACTCGTCGAGCGACGTCCACCAACAGGTCGGACACCTCGTCGGCCGTGCGCGCATCCATGTCAGTCACGAGTGTCATCCTAGCGGGGGAGCCCGATGTATTGGCATTCCAGATATTCCCCGATCCCCTCGCTCCCGCCCTCGCGGCCCAAGCCCGAGTGCTTCATGCCGCCGAAGGGCGCGGCCGCGTTCGAGATGGGGCCCGTGTTGACCGAGAGCATGCCGACCTCCAGGCGCTCGGCGATCCTGGCCACACGCGAGAGGTCGGCGGTGTGGAGGTACGCGGCCAGTCCGTAGTCGGTACGGTCGGCTAGGCGGACGGCCTCCTCCTCGGTGTCGAACGAGACGACAGGGGCGACGGGGCCGAAGATCTCACTGGTGGCGATGGCCGCGTCGGGCGGCACGTCGGCCAGCACGGTGGCGGGATAGAAGTACCCGTCCGATTCGGGGACGACGCCCCCGGTGCGCCGTACCGCCCCCTGGGCCACGGCCTGGTCGACCATCGACGCCACCTCCTGGCGCTGGGAGGACGAGACGAGAGGTCCGAGGTCGACGCCGGGGTCCAGTCCAGGGCCGAGCGTGAGCCGCGCGAAGGCCTGGGTGAGGGCGTCGGTGAACTCCTCGACGACGCCGCGCTGGACGTAGAACGTGTTGGCCGCGTTGCAGGCCTCCCCGTTGGAGCGTGTCTTGGCCGTCACGGCGCACCGGACGGCCTGGTCGATGTCGGCGTCGTCGAAGACGAGGAAGGGGGCGCATCCTCCCAGCTCCATCGAGCAGCGCAGGACGTTGTGGGAGGCCTGCGCCAGCAGGGAACGCCCCACCGGCGTGGACCCTGTGAAGGTGAGTTTGCGAAGGCGTCGGTCGGCGAGCAGGGGGCCGCAGACGTGACCGGCATGGGAGGAGGTCACCAGGTTGACGACGCCGGCCGGGGCCTGGGCTTGGTGCAGCAGGTCGACCAAGGCGGCGGCGGTCAGGGGGGTGAGGGACGCGGGTTTGAGGACGACCGTGCATCCGGCGGCCAACGCCGGGCCGATCTTGCGGGTGGCCATGGCCAAGGGGAAGTTCCAGGGTGTGATGGCCAGGCAGGGGCCCACCGGGCGCGAGGCGGTGAGGATGCGCAGGGTCCCCTCGGGGGCCGGCGCCGTGCGTCCGCCCACACGGACGGCCTCCTCGGAGAACCAGCGCAGGAACTCCGCGCCGTACACGACCTCCGACCGGGCGTCGGCCAGTGGCTTGCCCATCTCGAGGGTGATGAGGGCCGACAGTTCCTCGGTGTGGGAGATGACAAGGTCGAACGCGCGTCGTAAGACCTCGGAGCGTTCCCGCCCGCTGGTGGCCGCCCACCCGCGTTGGGCGTCGCAGGCCGCGTCGAGGGCCGCGACGGCGTCGGAAGCGTCGGCGTCGGCCACGTCCGCGATGCGGGCGCCGGTCGCGGGATCGGTCACGGGGAAGGTCGCCCCGTTCATGGCCGGCCGCCAGGCGCCGCCGATGAACAGGTCTGTGGGCGCGCAGGCCAGAGCCCGCCGCACGAGGTCAGAGTCGGTCATGTGTCCTCCAGGGGTGCGATACGTCTATCGTACGTCGTGCCTGGGCGCCGGCGGGTCGACGAAGACGTGTGGATAAAGACGTGTCGCCCCCCGAGGATTCGAGGGGCGACACGTGGACGCGGGGTCAGGCGACGGCGATCAGGGCCTGCACCATTCGGCCCACGATGTGGTCGACGACAGCGCGTCCTTGGGCGGACACGGCGACGTGGGCGTTGGGCGCCGCTTTGCGCGGCACACGGAACTCGCACACCGTGGCGCCACGTGTCACCGTCCCGGCCACTTCCACCTCGACATGGGCGTCCTTCAGCTCGAACCATTCGGGATGGGCCAAGTACGCCGCGACGCTGGGATCGTGCAAGGGCATGGGCGAGGGCTCGTCCTTGGTACGGATCCGGAGGTAGAAGGCGAGGTGGTCGGCGATGGTGTGGGCCAGCGGCGTGCCCACAGCTCGGATGGCGTCCTCGTCAGCGGGTGTGATGAGGACCTGCCGGGTCAGGTTCAGGCCGAAGATCTCCATCGGCACGCCGGAGCGCAGGACCTGCCGCCAGGCCTCCGGGTCGGCGTACACGTTGAACTCCGCCGCGGCGGTGTGGTTGCCGGAGTCCGCGCTCCCTCCCATGACGACCACCCGCTCGATCGTGGTGGCGATGTCAGGCGCGAGGGCCAGGGCGTGGGCCAGGTTGGTCAGCGGGCCGGTGGCCATGATCGTGATCGGGCGTTGCGTGAGACGGCAGCAGTCGATCAGGGCTTGGACACCATGCCGGGGTCCGACGGTGCGGCGCACGGGATCGGGCAGCCGTCTGTCGATCGTGCCCAGGCCGTCCGCTCCCAGCAACGACTCGATGGTCTGCGGAGGCTGGGCCATCGGCGACGCGCATCCGGCGTAGACCGGGGCCGTGATGCCGAAGAGCTCCACCGTCGCCAGGGTGTTGCGAGTGGTGTTGGCCAGGGACGTGTTGCCGACCACGGTCGAGACGCCCACGAGGGTGATCGCCGGCTCGTTGGCGATGGCGACCAGGGCCATGAGGTCGTCGAAGCCGGTGTCGCAATCCATCCATACGGGTGTTGTGTTCATTGTCATCATCCTTTCTAGATCAGGATCCAGGTCATGGTCAGGGAGGCGACCAGCCCGACGATCATCGGCACGGATGTGCGTTTGATCAAGTGCAGAGGGGAGGTTCCCACCGAGGACGCCACGATCAGGACGACGGCGGCCACGGGAGAGCAGGCCCGCATGAGGTTGCCGATGAACTGCAGCGGCAGGGTCAGCCAGGCGCCGCTGATGGCCAGACCGCTCGCCACGGAGGGCACGGCTTCCACGAAGGAGTAGAAGGGGGCGACGCCGCCGGTCAGCAGGGTCAGGACGAGCATCATGACGACGAAGACCCCGATGACGATCCATGCGCCGCCGGGCATGTTCTCGGCCGTGCGGATCAACAGGTCGATGACGCCCAGCTTCTGGATTCCCTCGACCAGGACGGCGGCCGCGATCAGCAGGCCGACCACGGAGGCCATGCCGTCGCCCATGCCCGTCACGAAGGTCTTGGCGTCGTCGAGGGCGTCGAGGGCGCGGCGCCCCGACAGGCGGCCGACGATCATGTCCACCAGGATGGTCACCGTCAGACAGATCAGCACCACCGGAAGCAGGGAGATCGACAGGTGAGGTCCGCCCCACTTGTCGAGCAGCCACGGGACCAGGACGAGCACCAGCGGGAGCAAGGGGAAGACGCAGTACCACGCGGGGGCAGTACGAGCGTCGCCGGAGGCCCCCGTGCCCGACCCGCCGGTCGAGGGGCGTGTCGTGGAGGCGGGGGCGCCGCCGGTGAGCGTGGCGACTCCGGCGCCTGAGGCGTGTCCCGACGTCGAGGCGGTCGCCTGTGCGGTCTCGAGCACCTGGGCGTCGCGGGAGTCCAGGAAGCGCTGCCAGAAATAGTGCACGACGCCGATGAGGACCAGGACGGGGATGGAGATCTTGGCGTGCATCGCCCAGGTGTACTGGTTGAGGTCCAAGCCCAGCTTGGCGGCCGCGGCGACATTGTCGGCCCCCAGAGGCGTGGGCATGATCGTGGCGGTGGTCGCGATGACGGCGGCGGCGGTCAGCCGCGACAGGCCTGCCGCCACCATCGTCGGGAACAAGGTCGTCATCAGCAGGACGGCCAAGCTCGACGCCGAGGGGACGACCAGGCTCATGAGGTTGCCCACCCAGAACGTCAGGGGGACCAGCAGGTACCGGTACGAGGGCTTCAGCCTGAGCAAGGGCCGTGTCAGCAGGTCGACCGTCGCCGCGTTGGCGCCGATCTTGGTCATGTAGGCGGAGAAACCGAACAAGACCATGATGATCATGCCGATCGTGGCCGCCCGGTCGGAGAACATGGCCGCCACGAAGGCGAACTGGTCGAGGAGGCCGTTGCCGGTGGAGGGGGCTTTGACGGACGTCTGCGCTCCGTGCCCCAGGGCCCATGCCGCGATCATGAGGACGACGCCGACGCCGAGGAGGGCGACGGTGGCGTTGATCTTGCGATAGAGAAGGTAGCCGGCCAGGACGAGCGCGGCGACCACGATGATGACCTCTACCATGACGACTCCTGACGTGGAATCGCATCAGTGTGTTGTAGCATGTGTGCTACCTCCTTATTTTCTGTGAGGGGGTCCAGCCGACGCGGGTACTTGGCAGTGAAGCGTCGGCTGGTTTCTTTTTTGGCTAACCGTCGGGGCAGCCACACGATCGTCGGATCTGGGCGGAGCAGGCGAGCTGGACCACCTGATCGGGCGATTCGTCACTCATGACCAACGACAAGGCCGTCCGGGCGATCTCGTCGAAGGGTTGGGCCATCGTCGACAGGGCGGGGAGGGTGAACTCGGCGTCGGCGGTGCCGTCGAAGGTGAACAGGGCGAGGTCCTCGGGGACACGGATCCCCAGTTCGGCGGCCCGGCGCAACACGCCTACCGCTTGTTGCTCCGTGGAGACGAAGACCGCGTCGAGGTCCTGGGCCAGGACGAGGGCCGCCGCGTCGTACCCCCCGGTCCTGCTGAACGGGCCGCACGCGTGCGGGCCAGGTCGCAGGCCGGCCTGGTCGAGGGCGTCGCGCCATCCACGGCGGCGCAGGCGGGCCACGGCGAGATCCTCCGGACCCGACACGCACCCGATGCGCTGGCGTCCATGCGCGACGAGGTGGGCCACGGCGAACCGCGCCGCCTCCTGGTGGTCGACGGTGACCCGGGGGAGAGGAGCGTCCGCCCCGCGGTCGAGGAGGACGACGTGGGGCGGTCGTCGGCGCAGGCGCCCGAGGTCGACCTGGTCGGCGCTGGGCGCCATGAGGATCGTGTCCACGCCTTGGTCCGCGTAGGCCTCCAGGAGAGCGTGTTCACGCTCCTGGGATCCGGCGGAGTGTCCCAGGAGGACGACGGCGCCCGTATCGGCCACGGCCCGTTCCACGCTGGAGGCCACGGCCGCGTAGAAGGGGTTGGCCACGTCGGGGACGATCAACCCGACGGCCGACGAGCGTCCGCGTGCGAGGGCGCGGGCCACCTGGTTGGGCCTGTACCCGGTCTCCTCGATGGCGGCGAGGACACGGTCGCGAGTCGCCGGGGCCACGCGGCGGGGTCCGTCGTTGACCACGTAGCTGACCACGGCCTGGGAGGTTCCGGCCACACGTGCCACGTCGGCCCGGGTGGCGGTACGGGGGGAGCGTTCGAGGTCGACGGTCATGGACGGGCCTCGATCCATACGGGCGTCGTCCCCAGGGTCTCGCGGACCCGGGCGACCTCGGCGGCGTCGGCATAGGAGCTGGCGGCACCGGCACGTGTGACGGCCAGGCTTCCGGCGCACACTCCCCAGGCGAGGGCGTCGACGAGATCGGCGCCGCCGGCGATGCGGGCGGCGAGGGTGCCCACGCAGGCGTCGCCCGCGCCGGTGGTGTCCACGGCCACGCTCACGAGGGGCGCTGGCCAATGGAAGGTCCCCTCCGCGGCGCTGCCCAAGGCGCCGTCCGATCCGAGGGTGACCACGACGGACCGTACGAGACCCTGCTCGACCCAGGCGTGCGCCATGTCGGCCGTCTGGGCCGGCGAATCTGGGGGGTCCATGCCGAGCCGGTCGGCCAGCAGACCCGCTTCCAGCTCGTTGACCACGAGAGGGTCGCACACGGCCAAGGTGGCCCGGGCGACGGGGGACACGGGCGCCAGGTTCAACACGAAGCGCTGGTCACGGCCCTGGGCGAGGGCGGCGACGCGGTCGATCAGGGGCGTGGCCACCTCTCCGGGCATGACCACCACGGACGTGTCCGCCCAGTGGTCGGCGACCCAGGAGGCGTCGAGGCAGGAGTTGGCGCCGGGGGAGACGATGATCAGGTTCTCTCCTGTGGGGTCGACCGCCACACAGGCGGTGCCCGTGGGGGCGTTGGGCAGGGCGAGGATCCCGGCGGTGTCCACGCCCATGCCGACGAGGTGCTCCACGGCCCACTGGCCCTGTTCGTCCAGGCCCACGGCCGCGATCATGGCGACGCCGGAGTGGATCTTCGCGGCCGCAGCCGCCTGGTTGGCGCCCTTGCCTCCCAAAGCACGCCGCCACGATGTGGCGGACACGGTCTCGCCGGGGCGGGGGAGGTGGTCGACGCGGTGGATGGAGTCGATATTGACAGATCCCACCACTGTCACTCGATGAGCGGTGTCGTGTTCCAGCATCGTCGCCTCCGGTCTGAACAACCCAGAATCTACGCGCGTAGATTTCTGTTTGAGCTTATCAGGGGAGGGTAGGGGTGTCAATGGTTTTCCGATGCTCGAAGCGGTGTCCGTGCCGGGGGATGTCCGAGGGGGGGATGTCCGTGCCGGGGGTGTCTGAGGTGGGGGTGTCTGAGGTGGGGGTGTCCGAGGGGGACGCGGGCGGGGTGTCCGAGGGGGACGCGGGCGGGATGTCCGAGGGGGGACGCGGGCGGGCAGGGCGGCGTCCAGGAGGCGTCGCGGACACGGGAGACCGTCCGCGACGCCCCCTGGGCCCGGGCTCAGGGACCTGTCAGGTCAGACGGGTCACGGGTGGATCGCGTAGATGCCGCCGGCGCGGAAGTCCTTCTCGCGATACTCCATGTCGGAGTGCTCGTCCCTCTCGACGCGCAGGGCCTCCTGCTGGCGCAGTTCCGCGCGTCGGATCTTGCCCGAGATCGTCTTCGGCAGTTCCGTCACGAACTCGACGATCCTGACCACTTCGTGCCCGGACAGCCGGTGCCGGGCGTGCTCGAAGATCCCTCGCGCGACGTCGAGGACGGGGGCGGACGCCTGGTCGGACAGGCGCACGAACGCCTTCGGGACGGCGGCTCTCACCGGATCGGGGGAGGCCACCACCGCCACCTCGGTCACGTCGGGGTGCTCGAGAAGGATGGACTCCAACTCGAAGGGGGAGATCTTGTACCCCGAGGCTTTGAACACGTCGTCGGTACGGCCCACGTACGTCAGGTAGCCCTCCTCGTCGCAGGTGGCCAGGTCACCGGTGTGGTAGTACCCATCGTGGCGGGAGGCCGAGGTCATGGCGGGGTCGTCGACGTACTCGGGGGACAGCGGATAAGCCGCCGTGAGGTCCAGGCAGATCTCGCCCTCGCCCGTCGTCGGCGTCCCGGTCGCCGGATCGACGAGGACCACGGTGTACCCGGGCATCGGGCGGCCCATAGACCCCGCTTTGACCGGCTGCCCCGGAGTGTTCCCGACCGCGCACGTCATCTCGGTCTGGCCGAACCCGTCACGGATGGTCACGCCCCACGCCCGGCGCACCTGCGCGATGATCTCGGGGTTGAGGGCTTCTCCGGCGCCCAGGACCTCCCGGGGCGGGTGGGTCACGGCGGTCAGATCCGTCTGTACGAGCATCCTCCACACGGTCGGCGGGGCGCAGAAGGTGGTCACATGGTGGCGGTTGAGGGTCTCGATCAGCGACGCCGCGTCGAAGCGGTCGTACCCCATGATGAAGACGGTGGCTTCGGCGAGGAAGGGCGCGAAGAAACTGCTCCAGGCGTGCTTGGCCCAGCCGGGGGAGGAGATGTTCAGATGGATGTCGCCGGGGCGCAGTCCGAGCCAGTAGAGGGTGGACAGGTGGCCCACGGGATAGGTGGTGTGCGTGTGGCGCACGAGTTTGGGGTGCGAGGTCGTGCCCGAGGTGAAATAGAGCAGGCTCGTCTCGTCGCCGTCCGTGGGCCGCTCGGGCTCGTACTGGTCCGAATAGGTGAAGGAATCGTCGAAGTTGTTCCAGCCGTCGGGGGTGGAGGCGCCCAGCGCGATCATGGTGACCGTACGGCCCACTGTGCCGAAGCGCCGTGCGTACGTGGAGGGCGCGATCGCGAATCGAGCATGGCTGGTGCTCGCGCGGAACTCCAGATCGCCCGGGGAGAGGAGGATCGAGGTCGGCACGGCGACGCCGCCCACTTTCAGCAGGCCGAGCATGACCTCCCACAGTTCGATGGTGTTGGGCAGCATGACGAGCATGGCGTCGCCGCGCTTCATCCCCAGTCCGGTGAGCCAGTTGGCCACCTGGTCGGAGCGCTGGGCGAGGTCGCCGTACGACCAGGAGCGGGTGACGCCCGCCTCGTCGGCGATCATGACGGCGGGGCGATCGGGGTGCTCGGCCGCGATGACGTCGAACCATTCCAGGGCGAAGTTGAACTGGGCGAGATCGGGCCAGCGGAAGCCCTCCCGGGCTGCGTCGAGGTCAGTGGCATGTGCGATGAGGAAGTCGCGGGCGTGTCGTACGGCCTCAGTGGCCGGTGTCGCGGGGCGGTGGACCATGATTCTCCTAACTTACGGTTCCGTAACTTACCGAACCGTAAGTTACGCTACAGTAAAGTAACGGCGCTGGCAAGGTATCTCGAATATGGCGGGCGTGTCGTGGTGGTGGCACGGCTCATCATGTGAGATGTCTGTCGAGTGTCATGGGTAGTGACTATGGTGCGTGTCAGGGGACGTGCCATTGGGGGGCACGAAGATCGACACACGCGTCGATCCATGGATGAAGGAGTGGGATATGAAGAAATCGATGACTACGGTGTCGTCACTGCTTGTGGCGGGGTTGACGGTGGCGCTCTTGGCGTCGTGCACGACTCCGCCCGTGTCACCGCCTGAGGCGCCACCGACCACGTCGACAACGCCGACTGCGCCGCCTCCGTCTCCCCCCGTGACCGAGTTGACGGCCGGCGGCACTCCGGGGAACTCGGTCGTGTTGGGCGAGTTGTCGTCGCAACGTGGCATGGCCCAACTGGGGCCGTTCGACCCCCCGCCCAACTGGCTGGCCGTCTCCGTCCGATGCTATGGAACCGGAAGCCTCCACATCGAGATCCCCGGAATCGCGTGGTTCAACCAGCCCTGCGTCCTGGACCCCGCCGACCCGGGAGCTCTGAACACGTACAACATGTCGTTCACCGACGAGGTGACCGTCCGAGGCAGTAGCGACACCTCGAACCTCTGGGCCATGGCAGTGTCGGAGCCCGCCTGATGTGGACTCGCCTGACACTCGGGCCCTCACCGGCTCGACTCCCACGAACGGCCAAGGAATCCAATCAACGACACAACGGGTGGATGTGCCGAGGTGATGTGTCAGTGTGGACGGTCGAACCAGGTGTCACGCTACTGAAGCCTGGTCGATGAACCACGTCGCGTGTGACGTGCTGATTTGGTTTGCCGGAGTCTTATGGGCGGCCTTTTCTAACGCCGCGTTCTTCCTCGCGTTACCGACATCCTTGCATGATCGATGGGACCACAGGTCGCGGTACTTGAGGAAACTGGCGACGGCCTGACGCTTGTCAGATCCCGCCGTCATAATCCACAATTCCTGCGAGTAATCGATGGCAGACTTCGTGATGGTGAGGCCGTCGGGGCTGGGTAGGACCAACGGAGCATCGTCACGAAGTCCTCGACTGCCCCTGTGAAGACCTGCGACATGTCCGTCCTCGGAAACGTCGAGTAGGGTCACCGCTGCCGGATAACTTCGGGGGCACATTCTCATTTCGGCTTCGTACGCTTCTGCGGCCTGTCTGACTGACGAGAAGGAGTCCGGTCCTGGCATAGGCCTGATGTTAGCTGCCGGAATATCGATGTGGTTGAGAAGGGCTTGCCGTGCCGCCTGTTCGAAACGATCAGGGTGGCCACTTGGAAGCCACCTTTCCTCTGACCACCAGAATCGAATCAGATTCCATCGAATCTCGCCTATCAGTGGGTTGGTCCGCATCTGCCGTAAGGCCCCCAGTCCCACTGGTCCGCCAGAAAGAAAGACGTCTAGCGGGTGGTCACGGATGTTCGACAGCCAAAGAAGGTGGGTGACGAGCTCTTGCGCGACCGCTTCCACTAGGCGCTCAGCGGTGGAAAGCGTGACGACGCTCGGTGGTGCTTTGATCATGTCCTCGGGCCTCCTTGGGTGTGTCTGAGACCAGTATGGCGGTTGCCACTGACAATAGTGGGAGGCTCACGACCTCACTCATTGGAATCGCCTGATCTGTTCCTGTATGTCGTGTAGTAGTCAGTCTGCTAAATCAGCATTAGTGTTTCTGTGATTCTGGTATGTGGTGGCAAACACAGGACAAGAAGACACTTCCTCGCATCAATGCCTTGATCGAAGACATTCAACGTGCCGGTTAGGGGAGACCACTGGAAAGCCCGAGCCGTGAGGAAACCTGTCCAGATGGTTGAGTCGCTCTATGGCGTGTCACGGACTAGCCGAGGTACTGCAAACGCACCTAGGTCAATAGACGAAAGGTGAGTTTGATGGACGACAAGCAGGAGAAGACCGCCGCTCTGCGGGCGGTGGTGTATGTGCGGATCAGTGATGATCCGGAGGGCACGGAGCGGGGTGTGGACCGGCAGGAGACGGACTGCCGCGCCTACGCCGACCGCGAGGGTATGACGGTGGTGGAAGTGTTTCGGGAGAATGACACGTCGGCGTTCAAGCAGCGCACGATCACCCTTCCCAGTGGTGAGCGGGTGCGTAGGGTGGTGCGCCCACAGTTCCGAGCCATGCTCGGCTTCCTCGCCCAAGGCAACGCCGACGTGATGATCGCCTACGACCTGGACCGGGCCGTCAGGGACCCGCGCGACCTGGAAGACCTGATCGACGCGAAAGTGCTGTCCAGGTTCCAGGTGCGGTCGGTGACCGGCTCGTTGAAGCTGGACTCTGATGCGGACGTGGCGATGGCCAGGGTGTTGGTGGCGATGGCGAACAAGTCATCGGCGGACACGGCCCGGCGGGTGGCGCGGGCGTCGAAGCAGCAGGCGATTGAGGGCACCTGGCACGGCGGGCGGGTGCCGTTCGGTTACCGGGTGGAGGGCAAGACGCTGGTGGTCGACCCGGAGAGCGCCGAACTGGTGCAAGAAGCCGCCCGGCGGGTGTTGGCCGGTGAGTCGTTGTATCGGATCAAGGTGGATTTCAACCAGCGCGGCATTTTGACCACGCACGGGTGCCCGTGGTCGGACAAGACGATGAAGATGATGTTGCGTAACCCGTCGATCAAAGGGGTGCGCACGTACCGTCCGGTCCAGCCGGACGGCACCCGTGCGGCTACGTCGGAGGTGTTCGCGAAAGCGGTCTGGCCGCCGATCCTGGACGAGGACACGTTCCAGCAGGTCTCGGATGTGTTGGATGCCCGCAAGGCGGCGAGCAGTTTCCATGAAGGCGGGTCGAAGCGGCTGTATCCGTTCACCGGCTTGATCCGCTGCTCAAAGTGTGGGACGGCGATGACGCATCGGGGCGGGGTGTATCAGTGCGTGCCGCCGATGCCGGGCGGATACACGAGGGGTATCCGCGCCGGGGAGGTCGAGGCGCTGACTGAGCAGGCCGTGTTGGCTGTGTTCGCTCAGATCGCCCACAACCCCGGCAAGCGCACCCGCAGCACGGACCAGACGGCGCGGACGGGTTTGGCTGCCGCGTTGGAGTCGGACCGGGCGAAGTTAGCCCAGTTGGACGACGACCACTACGACGGCCTGATCGACCGGGCAGCGTGGGTGCGGCAGCGCGCCCGCATCGCCGACCGGATTGAGAAGACCCGCCGCGACTATCAGGCCACGACACCGGATGCTGGGCCGGTGATCGACGTGACGACGGTCGCCGACCAGTGGGCGGGCCGTACCCCGTTGTGGCAATACCAGGCCGCCAGCCTCGTGCTGGAGGCGGTGCTGATCCACGCCCATCCCGCTGACATGCTGACCGCCGTCCCGAAACGCCGCAACGAGACCACCGAGGAGTTCCGTGTCCGCCGCGACGCCCACCGAGCCAACGTGCTCGCCCGACGTGTCGAGTTCGTCTGGCGGGCCTGAACAGCGGTGGTGATGATTCGGATACACCGCTCAAACGCGCCCAGACAGGGCCGTCACCGTGGACGGGCTGGCACCGGCCGGGGCGCGGCACACAAGACGGCCAGCCGGGCCAACACCACCGGATCGCCCACCGTCGCGCCGAGGCCTTGCGCGGCCCGCGACACCGCCGCCAGGCGCGCCCCAGGCGTAGAAGACAGCGGCTGGCGGTGTCCAGTCTCGGCGGCGGCAGGTTCGATGGTGCTGGTGGTCATGCCCGGTAGGTGCGCGTCGGCACCCCGACGACGGGTGGGACTATCTTGCCCGGCCAGGTATCCTTGGAGACTAGGCGGGCTGGTTTCGCGGCCCCGGCTGGGCATGGCCGGTGGCGCAAAACTATCGAGGCTTGTCCCACGGTTTCGGCGAATCTGCGAAGCCGTGCCACCAGGGGTTACGGGTTTGCGCCGCCGCCAGCCTGGGTTTCCGCCATCGCTTTCAGCCGGTCGGCGACCTGCCGGTCATAGGCGGCCTTGCCCTCACGGCGGCGGCGTTTCAAAGACGCCTCCACCTGCGGCCAGCCTGGCCCGATACGCACGCCTGTCTCGTCAATCTCCTGGTCCAGACGCCGTGCGTCGGCCAGAGCTTTGCGGGCTTGGCGTTTCATCGGGGCGGTGACCCCGTAGATGCCGCGCTCACGTAGCGCCTTCAAGTGGCGTTCCGCCATGATCTTGACCACGCTGCCATCGGGGGCGTCGGCGGCTGCCTGCTCCAGATCGTCGATCAGCACCAGGGTGTGTATCCGCTGGTAGGGCCAGTTCACCGGCTCGCCACCGTCGACAGCCTCCAAAGCGTCCATCGCCTCCCGGCGCAGCGAGGCGCGCCGATCCACGTCGAAGGCAACATGGCGCAGCCACAACACCTTCTCCAAGCTCGTGTGCGACACGCCCGCGCCGAGCCGCTCAGCCGTGATCTTCCGGGCGTCCTGCTTGCCCGGTGCCGGTGCGTCACCGTCACCAGCGGGCTCGCCGCCGAACCGGCTGGCTTCCTGTCGGGCACGCAAGCCCGAGGCGACCTCACGTTTGATCGCCTCATACCGCTCGGCAAGCACCGTCAACGGCGCCCGATCCGGTGTCAGATCGTCGTCACCCATTCCCGCTCCCTCCGATGCACAGTCCTGCTCAGCCCGTCCCAGCCTGGGCGGGCCACACATTCCAAGGTGCGTATGGTCTCCCTGAAGGGCACATCCCAGCAAGGCCTTTCTTGCACAGCCACCTACAGCGCCGACAATGGGCCTTTGAGTTCATATGAGTGGGATGTCAGGTACACGATCATGCACCGACGAACTGGAGTTTAGGGGATCGTGTTCGTTGTATACGTCTGCCAGAGAGAACTTCAGCCGTGATATGTCACCATAGACGTTCTCAAATACGATCTCAAGGCTTACTTTTGACAGGCCTAATCTTATGGACTCCCAGACCACGACGCCTAAGTCCGGCCTCTTTCGAGGCAGAAAGGCGCTGGCAGATTGCTCCGAGAAGTCGAATATGCAGACCCCTTCCCCGGGGAGGATCGCTTTCGGCATGTGGAGGTCCCGGTCCCACACATCCGTAAACCAGTCCAGGTCTTCCCCCTGCGGCAGGAAATCAAAGAGGCTTTTTGAGCATCGAGAGTTCGATTCGTTGCACTCGATTCTCTTGGTTATTACTCCGCCTCCGTGAGGCATGACCGTCTTCACCTGCACCTGGCATCGTGACTCGCACCACATCTCGCTGATCAACATCGGGCCAAGGCCGACATTTCTCAGAATCACTCTTACGGTTTTGCCAGTTCGTCCATCGTCCGCCACCTGAAAGTCAGCAATAGGCCTCACTGACAATCTGTCGTGTTTACGTTGAGTTCCCAACGAGAGTATCGAGACGACGAGGGCGATACAGGCAACCACCATGCTCGAAGCACTGACTAGCCAATCCATGAGAAGAATCCTATTCGGTTCTGCCTTCGCTCATCGTGTCAGGCGTGGCCGCTGCACTCGAACCCTCGTCCCTGGCGTTCATCCGTTCTTGAGGGACGGAATCTACCCCAGGTAGACCGTGCGCACCTTCCCACTGACGGCACCCGCCGTCATGATCGGGAGGGCAGACGCGATGCAGGGTGGTGTCAGGCCGTTTCGCGGCACCGGCTCTGACGCCCGCCGCTACGTCGAAGCCGACCGCAGTACTGCCGACGACTACTACCTCGACGGTGACGCGGTGTTCGCCGCTTGGACTCTGAGCGGTGCAGACGGCACCGTGCGGGCCACCGCCAGCCTGGCACCCGAGCAGTACGCGGCGTGGGTGGACTGGACGCACCCACTCACCGGGGAACGTATGGGGGTACCGCGCAAGCCTGGTGACGGCAAGCAGGGGTCGCCGAGGTTTCAGGAGATGATCGTCAACGCCCCAAAGTCCCTGTCGATGGCGGCGGCGTTGCACCCCGACGTGTCAGCGGCATTGGATGCCGCGCAGGCCGACGCCGCCGATCAGATACGCCGCTACCTCGCCCTGCACGCCACGACCAGGGTCGGGCCGCGCGGCGCGCAGCAGGTCGTGCCGGTGGAGGGGTTGCAGACGGTCAGCATTGTGCACCACACGTCGCGGGCGGGTGACCCGCACCGGCACATCCATTTCCAGATCGGCACGAGGGTCTGGGCGGCTGGCGCCTGGCGGGGCCTGGATGGTGTCGCCTTGTTCAAGATACAAGGCGCACTCCGGACCGTCGGCACCGGGGTGATCGCTGCCCATCCCGGCCTGGCCGACACCCTAGCCGCGCACGGGTTGACGCTCGATCCGACGACGGGTGAGGTGCTGGAGTTGGAGCGGTTCAACCAGGCCATGTCGAAACGTGGCCTCCAAGTCGAAACCAACCTGGCAGTGTTGCGCTCCGAGTGGGAGCAGGCACATCCCAGCGAGACGATGAGCCACACCACCTCGGGACGGCTGCACCACCTGGCATGGGCGCAGAACCGGCCAGGCAAGAAACCCGCCACCTTGGCCGGTGAGGCCGAATGGATCACCGAGCTACGCGCCGCCGGATACGACCCGGCGACAGTGAAGCGTGCCAGGCCGGTGCCGGTGGTGCCGCTTGGCACCTTGGGCACCCAACAGATCGCCGCCCGCGCCCTGGACCGGTGCGGCTCCGACCAGTCCGCCTGGACACCCCACCAGATACGAGAACACGTCGCAGCCCTCGTCGCCGAAACTGGGGTCCGAGCGACCGGTGAGGAACTGCGAAGGTTCATCGACCAGGCCGCCACCCTGGCACTGGCCGGGTGCGTGTCGGTGCTACCGGCTGGCTTGCCGCACCCCGAGCACGTCGCACACCTGACCAACGCTCGGGTGATCGCCGCCGAAACCACACTGCGCGACCTGCTCACCAGCCTTGTTCCACCCGGCGACCTGCCCCTGGCGGACGTGGCGGCGCTGGCCGCCGCGCGTGGTCTTGATGACGGGCAGGCGCGGGCTGCTGCCGCCGTCGCATCCGGCGATCCGCTGGTGATCGTGGAAGGCGCGGCAGGTTCAGGCAAAACCTCCATGCTCGCTGTCGCACTCGCGGCGATCCAACACGACCGTGACTACGGTTCACGCGGGCTGGTCCGGGTGTTGGCACCGACCCGGCGCGCCGCCCAAGTCGCCCAGCAAGAACTCGGCGTGCCCGCCACCTCGGTCGCCGCCCTGATCCACCAGCATGGCTGGCGATGGGACACCGACGGGGTATGGACCAGGCTCGCCATCGGTGACACCGACCCCTACACGGGCCGCGTTTTCAACGGCCCGCCCCAATCGGCGCGATTGGCCCGTGGTGAGCGGGTAATCGTGGACGAAGCCGGAATGCTCGACCAAGACACCACCACCGCCCTGTTGACCCTCGTCACCGAAGCTGGAGCCACCGTGGCACTGGTCGGAGACCGCGCCCAGTTGCCCGCCATCGGACGTGGCGGCGTCCTCGACATCGCCGCCAGCGTGCGCGGACGCACCTTCGACATGACCGAGGTCCACCGGTTCACCGACCCCGCCTACGCCGCCCTCACCATCGCCATGCGCGACCGCGACAACCCCGGCCAAGTGTTCGAACGACTGGCCGCGCTCGACCTGATACGTCTGCACGCCAGCCAAGACGAGCAACAAGAACACATCGCCGCCGCCCTTGCTGACGGTGAGACGGTGACGGTGTCGACCAACGATGAGGCCACAATGCTCAACCAGGCCGTCCGCGCCCGCCGGGTCGCCTCCGGCCTGGTGGACGACACCGTCACCGTGACCGGTAGCGACGGCCTACCCATCGGCAAGGGTGACTTGATCCAAACCCGCCGCAACAACAGCAGCCTGAGTGTGACCAACCGGCAAACCTGGACCGTCCAACACGTCCAGGACGGCCAACTATGGGCACGCCCCGCCGATGCCAGCCGCACCACTGCGGCGAGCCTGGTGCGCCTACCAGCCGACTATGTGAGTCAATGGGCGCACCTGTCGTATGCGACGACCGCCTACGGCGTCCAAGGCGTCACCACCCCGGCCTCCCGCACCATCCTCACCGAGGCGCTCGATGCGGCAGGCGCCTATGTCGGCATGACCCGAGGCCGCCACTCGAACTTGCTCCATATCGTCGCGGAGAACATGGCAGACGCCCGTCAGCAGTACATCGACGCTATGGGCCGCGACCGCGCCGACCGTGGACTGGCCGCCGTAACCCGCCAAGCCATCCAAGACATCACAGGACTGGTCGAGCCCGCCGCCCAGATCGTCAACCAGGAAACCGCGCGGCTGCGCGCCCTGGCCGGGAAGGCTGACGCGAACGCCCAGCGTTGGCAGCAAGCCGCCGACGCCTTGGCGCGGCTGGCCGACCAGCACCAGCAAGCCCACGACCAGCAGCAAGGCATTGTTGATGAGGCGCAGAACCGACTGGAACAGACCTTCACCGCTGTGCTCGGCCATCTCTCCGCCGAGGCCGCCACTGATGCGCAAACCATGATCGCCGCCCATCAGGCGATGGAGACAGCCCACGATGCTGCCCGGCACGCTGGCTTGTTCGGACGCAAGACCGCCCAACTCGCCGCCGACAGGGCGCAAGCCACCTACCAGGACATGCTGGCGCAGGTGTGCCGACGCTGGGGAAGTATCCCGACCAGCGACGACTCGGCATCATGGACAGGGACAGTCGCCGCCCAAGCCACCATGACCACGCCGCAAGTCGTCGACGCCCAACACGAGGCCGACCAGGCGAAAACAGACCTCTGGGCACTCGCCCGCCAGCAAAGCGACGAGAAACGGGCAGCCAACGTGAAGGTGTATGGCTCCGCAGCCAGGCTGCACACGCCGAGCCATACCGCCGCCCAACACGCCGATGACTGGCGCATCCAAGCCGACGCCGCCCGTTTCGAACTCGCCCGCCTCGGTGCCATGCCTCCTGTTGAGGCTGTCCAACTCATCGAGCAGAACAGGGCAGCCCGTGCCGATGCCGATGCCAAGCGAGAGGTGGCGGGCACTGGCGCCTTCCAGTCATCCCCAGCGTCCCACTGGGCCGCGCCGCAACGCTCCGCGACCGAACGGCGTGACCCTGGCTTCGGACTATGACTGACGGCGTCGATGGCTGACTATGCATCAGCCTCGGTTCACGCGGCTCAGGCTGCGGCTGCGTCGATGGTCGGAGCCGCTGGCGCGCTGGCCGTTGTTTTGCCTTGCCGTCCGATCAGGATGAGTAGGCAGGTGATGACGGCCCAGCCTGCCAGGATGAGCCACGGGGTGGTGGTCGAGGCGTTCGGGAAGTAGCCGAGGGTGCGGGCTAGGGTGCCGGTCGCGCCGGGGATGAGCCATTGCCCGATAGCGCCGAGGTGGGCGGGCAGGAACTGGTAGGGCACGGCCAGCGCCGCCCAAGGGACGGCGGCAAGGAGCGTGATCGCCCCAGCCAGACCGAAGCCGCGCAGGCCGAGCAGGCTGTTCAGTCCCACGAACAGCCCCGCGGTGCCCAGCAGCGACAGGGTCAGACCGCAGAAGACTAGCCCGAAGTTGCCGGGGTAGACGCCCAGCCAGGTGTCCAACACCAGTGTGGCGAGCAGACCACCCAGGATGGCGGTGCCGGCCAGGACACCCAGGCGGCGTCCAGTGCCCTTGATGGTCAGCGAGATCAGGATGCCAGCGAGCAGCGCGGCAACGCTGAGCGGGATACCGGCGGTGGCCATGCCCACACCGTTCGCGTCGCCGCTGGACAGTGGAACGATGTCGGTGGTCGTCACCGTGATCAGCGCGGTCGGGATGGTTTGCGAGCCACCCTGGGAGGGCTGACCGGCGGGCGCGCCGCCAGCATGGTTACCCGCTTGGGCTTGCGCCATCGCCTGCTCCAGTTGAGTGACGGCCTGCTGAAGCTGGGTGGCGGCGCTGGAGACCCCGGCGAACATTTGGGTGTCCATCTGGTGCTGGAGTTGGGCGGTGATCTGGCTCATGATCTGGGTGGGGACTTGCCCAGCGGCAGACGCGGTCAACACCTCCGGGGCAGTCGTGCTCAGCACGACACCGCCGATGTAATCGCGGTCCTGGATGCCGGTGACGATGGTGTCACGGCTGTCGACGGTGACCAAGGTGACGGCGTCGCCGAGATTCGGCCCGGCGTTCTGGGTAAAGGTGGCGACCAGGTCGGCGTCTCCTGTCACGGCCACGGTTTGCCCTGATGCGCTGGCGCGGGCGGCTGGGCCGACGAACGCCAAGACGAGCAGCCCGATCAGGACGGCGGCGAGCAGTCCGATGCCGACCAGGCGGGCTGCGGGGTTGCCCCGGCGGGTGGGGCTGGTTTCGGTGTTCGCTGTCATGGCGGTCTCCTTCCTGGCCGGTCGGCTGGCGGGTGATGGCCACCAAGCCTGGCTATAATGTGACACTGTGTCGCGTTATTTGACGTTACCACCACCGCCAGGTCTGGAAACGACACACTTGGCGCGGACTTGTCGCATTAGGAGGAACGGTGGCCAGACCACGCCGTGACGCTGGCGTCCCGTCCGCGCACCAACGGATTCTGGACGCCTTCTGGCGGATCTACCCCGACAAGCCGCTCACCTTGATGACGGTCGACCAGGTCTGCCTACGGGCGAAAGTGACCCGCGCGACGTTTTACCGGCACTTCGCCAACCTGACGGACGTGCTCGACGAGATCGAGGATCAGGCCATCCCCCGCGAGGTTCCACCCGCCATCTTCAGCGCCGCATCCACTGGCGAGACGACCGAAACAGTCTGGCAAGTGCTCGTCGACAACCAGGCCCAACTGGGCCGGTTGGCCGCGCTGCTGTCCAGCCGCGGCGACCCGCGTTTCGCCCGCCGCCTGAAAGATGCCATGTTGACCGCGTTCGTCACACAGATGGGCGGCCACGTCGACGACCTGACCCAACAAGCGCGGTTCCGCATGGAGTTCGTCATCTCCGGGTTCGTCGGCGTCCTGGCCTACCACGGCGACACCAGCACACCATTCGACCCGCTACCCGCCATGCAAGCCGTCTGGCCCATGGTCGCCGAACACCTCATCCCCATACTCCTCGAACAAACCCACACCGGATTCCGACACTGAACCGCCGTCGATCCGAACCGACGGACAAATGGTCGCCGCACAACGCATCCATCATTGAGAAGACAACGCTCCGCCAGCCGCGCCAGACTATGCTGGGATAGCGCAGATGCGCATAACCGGACGTGAGTACGTTTCCGATACCTCGGCTACTGAACGGCCATTCATAGGCGCCCATGCATCTGCATCCCGAGCGTCGACGTAGCATGAGCGACAACGCCACGCCCGCACCCATGAGGAGGAGCGCGACTGCCATGAATGGCCAAGGACTCCATTCGTCGCCACAAAGGGTGGATGCGCCGTCCGTCCGGCAGACGGTCCCGGGACCGTCCCGGTTGAGCCATGCGACATACAAGACCGGGATCCCTATCCCGCTGATGAGCATGAGCACTGATCGATTGCGCAAGGATGGGTCGGCGAGACCGATGATCGTCAGGACGACGGACGCGATGATCGCCCAAGGGCCAATCGTGAGGATGCTCATGATGCCGAAGCTGAACAAGCCGCCGACAAGCGTCCACAGCACATAGCCGACCGGACTCGGGAGGGGGGATGACGCACGTGTCACACGCGGGTGGCCAGTTGTGGGATTCGAGGACTCACCTGTCATGGCATGACACTATCAAACGACATCAGATATGTGGATCAATGACAGTGGCAAGGACTGTCCACTCGCGTGACTGTGCGTGCGGAGGCTGGGCCGTGTGGGAAGTTCAGCACAATCGGATGGCTGTGACCCCCTGGATGAGGTTTGGTTGGAGTATCGGGCCTGAGAGCGCGAAATCTGGCCGCTAATCCAGCCGAATCGGTGTTGGGGGTTGATTCGTGGCGGGTTTGGCTGAAGTGTCCAGATGTTGCCGTGCTGGGGGTGGGCCTGGTCGGTGATCTGACCGGCGAGACGGGGTGTGGATGTGTCGCGGACCAGCTTGTGACGCCTGGTGGGGTTCGTCGTCGTCTGGTCCCGGCTGCGTGGTCTGGGTTGTGGCCGAGGGGGCGCGAACCGTGCGTTTTCGGGGTTGAAGTGCACGGTTCGTGCCCCCCGGATTTTTGTGGGGGCGCGAACCGTGCTTTTTCGGGCTGGGATGCACGGTTCGTGCCCCCGTGGGGGGTGGGGTACGGTTTGTGCCCCCGGGGTGGCTCGCTTCTCGTGGGGGGCTGGTGGTTTGTTCGTGGTTTCTCCGGTTGCGGCTCTGCTCAGGGGGCGGGGGACGGGAGCATGTGATGGGGGGGCATGGGACGGGGGGCATGCGGAGTGGACCATGCCACGGGGGGTATGCGGAGTGGACCATGCCAATGGGGGGAGTCGAACGGCTGCTGCGCAGCCGTTCCCCTGCGTCGGGCCTATCGGCCCTCCTTGGGCCTCGCTACTCGGAAGCCCACCGGGCTTCCTCGCTTTACGCTCGGGCCCTCGCGGGTGTTACTTCAGCTTCGCTGAAGTAAACAGGCATCAATCGGCTCGGGAATGGAAGCCAGCTTCCATTCCTCTCGCCTCAATCGCCTGTTCGACTCCCACAGAAATAATTCAGGGTGTGGGCCCCCTGAGGGGGCCCACACCCTGAAGTGCCCAAGGGGGGAGTCGAACCCCCACGTCCTTTCGGGACGGTCGATTTTGAGTCGACTGCGTCTGCCATTCCGCCACTTGGGCAAGTGGGTCGGCGTCTCGTGATCGTGGGGTCACGACATGCCGACGTACATTCTGCCATAACCGCTCGTCCCTTGTCTCCTAGGGCTGAAAAGTGAGAGAATTCTTAAGTGGATGAAAAACCAACAGAAGCTATGAGGGTACTGGTCGCTGAAGACGAGGCCCTTATTCGGCTTGACCTTGTGGAACTGCTGGAAGATGCGGGTTATTCCGTCGTGGGTCAAGCTGCGGACGGAGAAGAAGCGATCACTTTGGCACGCGAGCTGGAGCCTGACGTCGTCGTCATGGATGTCAAGATGCCGAAGATGGACGGAATCACCGCCGCTGAGACGATCACCGAAGAGCGCATCGCTCCGGTGGTCATGCTGACAGCCTTCTCACAACGTGATTTGATCGACCGGGCGAGCAGGGCGGGCGCCATGGCGTACGTCATCAAGCCCTTCGACTCCTCGGACGTCATTCCGGCGATCGAGGTCGCCCGGGCTCGGTTCGCGCAAATCCTGGCCGTCGAAGCGGAGGTCGCCGATCTGGAGGAGCGCCTCGCTTCCCGCAAGGTCGTCGACCAGGCCAAGGCCTTGCTCCAGGAGGGCTTGGGGCTGACGGAGGCCGAGGCTTTCCGCTGGATCCAGAAGACGGCCATGGACCTGCGCAAGTCGATGCGCGAGGTGGCCCAAGGCGTCATCGATCACGGTCGTCCGACCAAGGCGACGAAGTGACCCAGGCCCGCTCGCCGGAATCCGATTCGGGCGGGACCGTCCTCCTCGTCGACGGCCATTCTCTGGCCTACCGTGCCTTCTACGGCTACCCGGCTGAGAATTTCATGACCAGCACCGGGCAGCACACCAACGCGGTGTACGGGTTCATGACCTTGCTCTGCGCCGTCGTGCGCGCCGAACAACCCACGCACATCGGTGTGGCCTTCGACCGGTCGCGGATCACGTTCCGCACCAAGGAGTACGACGCGTACAAAGCCACCCGCTCGGCGACCCCCGACGAGTTCAAGGGGCAGGTCGAGCTGATCAAGGACCTCCTGGACGCCATGAACGTCGCCCGGGTCGACCTGGACGATTTCGAGGCGGACGACATCATCGCGACCTGGGTCACCCAGGCCCGCGACGCCGACCTCGACGTCCTGATCTCCACCGGCGACCGGGACTCCTTCCAACTCGTCACCGAGGAGGTGACCGTCCTCTACCCGGGGCGCAACGAGGTGCAACGCATGACGCCGGGCGCCATCCAGGAGAAGTACGGCGTCCCGCCGCAGCGCTACCCCGAACTGGCGGCACTGGTGGGCGAGACCTCGGACAACCTTCCCGGAGTGCCGGGGGTGGGGCCGAAGACGGCCGCCAAGTGGATCAACGAGTACGACGGTCTGGAGAACCTCATCCGTCGCGCCGAAGCGGTGCCGGGCAAGGCCGGTCAGTCCTTCCGGGACCATCTGGACGACGTGACCCGCAACCGGCGCCTCAACGCGCTGGTGCGCGACCTCGACCTGCCCGTCGGCGTCGCCGGCCTGTCCAGAACCACCCCTGACATGGCCGCCGTCAACGAGCTCTGTGACGTGTTGCAGTTCCGGGCGCTGCGCGACCGAGTACGCGACGCGTTCGACCAGGCGCCTCCCCAGCCGATGGAGACCGTCGTCCACGAGGTGACCATCCAACCCGCCGGCCAGGTCGCCTCCTGGCTCGAGCGCCATGGAAGCGGCCCCGCAGGCGTCGAGTTCGAGGGCCAATGGGGCCACGGGGTATGGGACCTCACCTCAGCAGCCATCGCCGCCGCCGACCAGGAGACGGCGTGGTTCGACGTGCGCCGCATGACCCCCGCCGACGACGCCGCCATGGCCGCCTGGCTCGCGGACGAGGACCGCGCCAAGATCGTCCACGACTCCAAGGAGCCGCTGATCGGGTTGTGGGAGCACGGATGGGATCTGCGCGGTGTCATCTGCGACACGCAACTGGCCGCGTACCTGGCCAACCCCGACAGGCGTGACCTCAGCCTGTCCAGCCTGGCCGAGCTGTACCTCCACCGCACCGTGACCGTCGGGACGGGCCCGTCCACCGACCAGCCGGCCTTCGACTTCGAGCAGCCCGACACGGCCCAGGCGGCGGGGTTGAACGCCCGCACGATCGCCGACGTGGCCCAGCCCCTGCTCACGGAGGTGGCCTCGCAGGAGTCGGCCTCGCTGTTGACGGACCTCGAGATCCCCCTGACAAGGGTCTTAGGTCGTATGGAGATGACAGGGATCGCAGTCGATCTGGACGTGTTGACCACGCTGCGCCGCCAGTTCGACGACCGTGTGGCCCTCGCGCAACAGCAGGCTTTCGACGCCATCGGCCACCCGACCAACCTGTCCAGCCCGAAACAGCTCCAGGTCGTCTTGTTCGACGAGTTGATGATGCCGAAGACCCGCAAGACGAAGAGCGGGTACACCACCGACGCCGAGGCGCTCGACCACCTCTTCTCCGTCACCGGCCATCCGTTCTTGGAACACCTCCTGTCACACCGCGACGCCATCAAACTGCGACAGACTGTCGAGGGGCTGATCAAGGCCGTCGCGGACGACGGGCGCATCCACACCACGTACCTCCAGACAGCCGCGGCGACGGGACGGCTGTCGTCCCAGGACCCGAACCTGCAGAACATCCCCACACGCACCCTCGCCGGGAACCAGATCCGGCAAGCCTTCGTCCCGCAGGCCGGGTACGAGGCGCTCATGACGGCCGACTACTCTCAGATCGAGATGAGGATCATGGCCCACGTGTCGGGCGACGAGCGTCTGATCGACGCCTTCCGCTCGGGTCAGGATTTCCACACCGTCATGGCCGCCCACGTCTTCGACGTCGACGCGGCCCAGGTGACGCCGGCGCAGCGCAGCCGCGTCAAAGCCGTGAACTACGGTCTGGCGTACGGGTTGAGCGCCTACGGGCTGTCCAACCAGTTGAAGATCTCCGTGGGCGAGGCCACCACCCTCATGGACGGGTACTTCGAGGAGTTCGGGCGCGTGCGCGACTACCTCAACTCCTTGGTCGCCCAGGCGAGGACCACGGGTTACACCCAGACTCTCATGGGCAGACGCCGGTACTTGCCGGATCTGGCCTCCACGAACCGTACCCGGCGCGACATGGCCGAACGCATGGCCCTCAACGCCCCCATCCAGGGGTCGGCCGCCGACATCATCAAAGTGGCCATGCTGAAAGTGGCCTCCGCCCTGGAGAAGGACTTCCGGTCGAGGATGCTCCTGCAGGTCCACGACGAACTCGTCTTCGAGGTGGCCGACGGGGAGCGCGAGGCCTTGGAACTCATGGTGCGCGAGCAGATGTCCAACGCCGTCCGTCTCGACGTCCCCCTCGACGTCTCGGTCGGCGTGGGCGCGACGTGGGCAGGTGCCGCTCACTGATCCTCGCCTGGGGGTTTGCCGTACCACAGTCCCGCCCAGTAAGATTAGTGAGCATATTGTCTGCTTGATCCCGGCATGGAGTGGATCGGGCGGCGTCTCCACCACGGATTCGCGAAGGCGGTATGCGTACATCCACCTATGTGAAAGTCATACTCAATGACATTATCGGCGCAAGCCTCTATCGCGGTTGACGACCTCGGCTCAGACCAGGATTTCCTCGCCGCAATCGATTCAACACTCAAGAACTTCAATGATGGTGACATCGTCACCGGCATAGTCGTCAAGGTCGACAAAGACGAGGTTCTCCTCGATGTGGGCTACAAGACCGAGGGCGTCATCCCGGTCAAGGAACTCGCCATCAAGTACCATGTGGACCCCTTCGAAGAAGTGCATGTCGGCGACACCGTCGAAGCCCTCGTCCAGCAGAAGGAGGACAAGGAAGGCCGTCTCATCCTGTCCAAGAAGCGCGCTCAGTACGAGCGTGCGTGGGGCACGATCGAGAAGATCAAGGAAGAAGACGGCGTGGTCACCGGCCGCGTCATCGAGGTCGTCAAGGGCGGCCTCATCGTCGACATCGGGCTGCGCGGCTTCCTGCCGGCCTCCCTGGTCGAAATGCGCCGCGTGCGCGACCTGTCTCCGTACATCGGCGCTGAGCTCGAAGCCAAGATCATCGAACTGGACAAGAACCGCAACAACGTGGTCCTGTCCCGTCGTGCGTGGCTGGAGCAGACGCAGTCCGAGGTGCGCACCACCTTCCTCCACAACCTCCAGAAGGGCCAGATCCGCAAGGGTGTCGTCTCCTCGATCGTCAACTTCGGCGCCTTCGTCGACTTGGGCGGCGTGGACGGCTTGGTCCACGTGTCCGAGCTCTCCTGGAAGCACATCGACCATCCTTCCGAGGTCGTCGAGATCGGCCAGGAAGTCACCGTCGAGGTCCTCTCCGTGGAGATGGATCGCGAGCGCGTCTCCCTGTCGCTGAAGGCCACCCAGGAAGATCCGTGGCAGACCTTCGCACGTCTGCACCAGATCGGCCAGATCGCGCCGGGAACCGTCACCAAGCTGGTGCCCTTCGGCGCCTTCGTGCGTGTCGCCGACGGCATCGAGGGCTTGGTCCACGTCTCCGAACTGGCCGAGCGCCATGTGGAGATCCCGGAGCAGGTCGTCTCGGTGGGCGATCAGGTCATGGTCAAGATCATCGACATCGACCTCGACCGTCGCCGCGTGTCCCTCTCCCTCAAGCAGGCCAACGAGGGTGTCGACATGGTCGCGGACGATTTCGATCCGAGCCTGTACGGCATGACCGCGTCGTATGACGACGAGGGCAACTACATCTATCCCGAGGGCTTCGATCCGGAGACCAACGAATGGAAGGCCGGGTACGAGGAGCAGCAGGCCGCTTGGGAAGCCCAGTGGACCCAGGCTCGCGCGTTGTGGGAGGCCCACAAGAAGCAGGCCGAGCAGGCTGTCGAAGCCGAGCAGGAAGCGGTCGTCGAGGAGATGACGGCGGCGACCTACGTCTCCGGCGACTCCGACGCCCCCGTGGAGTCGGCTTTCGCCACTGACGAGACCTTGCAGGCTCTCAAGGAGAAGCTCAACGGCTCCAACTGATCTGGAACCTTTTTACAACAGGGTCACCGCTTCGGCGGTGGCCCTGTTTCTCGTTCCGGCGCCACTCGCGTTAGGCTACTGTTCTGAGTGGTCATCGATGGCGAGACACTCACCATGCGGGTTCCTTGGAGGAGATCATGATTCGAGTCGGGCTGACGGGCGGCATCGCCGCCGGCAAATCGGTGGCCGGGAACCGGTTCGCCGACTTAGGGCTCACGGTCGTGGACTACGACCAGCTCGCCCGCGACGTGGTCGCCCCCGGCACGCCCGGTCTGGCCATGGTGGTCGAGGCCTTCGGGGACCAGGTCCTCAACGACGACGGCACCCTCAACCGTGGGAAGGTGGCGCAGAAAGTCTTCTTCGACTCAGACGCCCTCGACCGGTTGGAGGAGATCATCCATCCCTTGGTCATCGCCGAGGGCCAGCGCCTGGACCTCGAGGCCGAGGCGCGGGGCGAGGCGATCTTCGTCCACTCCATCCCACTGCTGGTGGAGGCGGCCGGGCCCGAGGTCTTCGACGTCGTCATCGTCGTGGACGCGCCGACGGACGTGCGCGCCTCGCGGCTGATCGACGGCCGTGGCATGGCCCCCGAAGAGGCATGGGGACGGATCGACGCTCAGATCGACGACGAGGTGCGTCTCGGCTCGGCCGACGTCGTCTTCGACGGATCGGGCACCGCCGAGAACCTGTGCCGGCAGGTGGACGCCTGGGTGGCGGACGTGACCCGCAACGGTCTGGAGTTCCGCCCCAACGAGGAGCGCGCCGCCTTCCTCATCACCGAAGACGGCTTGCCGAGGTGAGCCCGACGCGTCGAGACGTGTCAGTCCTCTGAGCTACTGTAGAGGCATGCGTCCAGTCACCGATGTTGAACGGACGGTGGCACCTTTCACCGTCCACGCCGATTTCGTCCCCAGCGGGGACCAGCCCCAGGCCATCGAGGCCTTGGAGCGTCGGGTGACCTCGGGGGACAAGGACGTCGTCCTCCTCGGCGCGACCGGGACGGGGAAGACCGCCACCGTGGCATGGCTGGCCGAACGGCTCCAGCGGCCCATGCTGATCATGCAGCCCAACAAGACCTTGGCCGCGCAGTTCGCGCAGGAGTTGCGCCAGTTCTTCCCCGACAACGGGGTCGAGTACTTCGTCTCGTACTACGACTATTACCAGCCCGAGGCGTACATCCCCCAGACGGACACCTACATCGAGAAGGACTCCTCCCTCAACGAGGAGGTGGAGCGCCTGCGCCACCAGGCCACGTATTCCCTGCTGACAAGGAGAGACTGCATCGTCGTGGCCACCGTGTCCGCCATCTACGGCCTCGGCACGCCCCAGGAGTACGTCGACCAGGCCATCACCATCCATGTCGGCGACGCTCTGGGCCGCGACGCCCTCCTGCGACGCCTGGTGGACATCCAGTACGTCCGGAACGACCTGGCCGGGACGAGGGGCACCTTCCGTGCGCGCGGTGACACCGTCGAGGTCTTCCCGATGTACGAGCAACTGGCGTGGCGCGTGGAGTTCTTCGGGGACGAGGTGGAGGCGTGCACGACCCTCAACCCCCTGACCGGGGAGGTGGTCTCCCGTGACCAGGTCATGCACATCTTCCCCGCGACCCACTACACGGCGTCCCAGGAACGCATGGAGCGGGCCATCGTCGGCATCGAAGCGGAACTGTCGCAACGTCTGAGCGACCTGCGCGCCCAGAACAAACTGCTGGAGGCTCAGCGCCTGGAGATGAGGACGAGCTACGACATCGAGATGATGAGGGCGGTCGGTACCTGCTCGGGCATCGAGAACTACTCCCGCCACATCGACGACCGCCCGGCCGGATCGGCCCCCAACTGCCTGCTGGACTACTTCCCCGAGGACTTCGTGCTCGTGATCGACGAGTCGCACGTCACCGTCCCCCAGATCGGCGGGATGTACGAGGGGGACATGTCCCGCAAACGCACCCTGGTGGAGCACGGGTTCCGTCTGCCCTCCGCCATGGACAACCGACCCTTGCGGTGGGAGGAGTTCCTCGACCGCATCGGCCAGACGGTGTATCTCTCGGCCACGCCAGGGCCGTACGAGATCGCGAAAGACCCCGATCCCGTGGAGCTCTTGATCCGGCCCACCGGCTTGGTCGATCCGGAGATCGTCCTCAAGCCCACCAAGGGCCAAGTGGAAGACCTGATGGGCGAGATCCAGGCCCGGGCCGACCGGGACGAGCGCGTCTTGGTGACCACCTTGACCAAGAAGATGGCCGAGGACCTGACCGACTATTTCCTGGCCCACGACATCCGCGCGCGCTACCTCCACTCCGACATCGACACGCTGAAGAGGCTCGACCTGCTGCGCGAGCTGAGGGCGGGGGAGTACGACGTGCTGGTCGGCATCAACCTGCTTCGGGAGGGGCTCGACCTTCCGGAGGTCTCCCTCGTCGCCATCCTCGACGCCGACAAAGAGGGGTTCCTGCGCTCGGAGAGGTCGTTGATCCAGACCATCGGGCGCGCGGCGCGCAATGTGTCGGGACAGGTGCATATGTACGCGGACTCGGTGACCCCGTCGATGAGGAAGGCCATCGACGAGACGAACCGGCGCCGCTCCCGCCAGGTGGCGTACAACCAGGCCAACGGGATCGACCCGCAGCCGTTGCGCAAGAGGATCGCCGACATCACCGAGATGCTGGCCCGCGAGGACGGCGACTCCATCGCGACGAGGGCGACCCGCCGCACCTCGGGGGTCGTGCTCGCCGACGAGTCCAAGGCCGCCCGGCCGGCGAACATCCCCCAGAACGAGCTCGCCGACCTGATCTCCGAGCTGACCGAGCAGATGCACACGGCGGCGACCCAGCTGAGGTTCGAGGTGGCGGCCCGCCTGCGCGACGAGGTGGCCGACCTGAAGAAGGAGTACCGCTCCATGGTCGAAGGGATGAAGTGACCTGATGACGTGACCTGATGACGTGACCCGATGATCGGTGGGGCCGGTGTCGGGACAGGGGCGCCGATGTCTCGGCGCCGTGCCAGCGCCTAGCTGCTCGCGGGGGCGACCGCTAGAATGGATAACTGCCGTGAACGCCCAGAAAGGACCTCATGCACGTCACTGACGTCACGTGGATCATCACCCTTGTCATCCTCATCGCAGTCCTCCTCTTCGATGTCTTCGTCATCGGACGGCGACCCCACGAACCGTCGACACGGGAGTGCTCGATCGCCATCGGCGTGTACGTCGGCCTGGCGCTGCTGTTCGCCGTCTTCGTCGGCGCCCAGTGGGGGCATCGGTACAGCGGTGAGTTCGTCGCGGGGTGGCTGACGGAGTACTCCTTGTCAGTGGACAACCTGTTCATCTTCTTGCTGATCATGACGAAGCTCAAGGTGCCCCGGCACCTCCAGCAGTACGCCCTGATGGTCGGCATCGTCATCGCCTTGGTGCTGCGCGGGATCTTCATCGCCCTGGGCGCCGCGATCATCGCCTCGTTCGCGTGGGTCTTCTTCCTTTTCGGCGCCTTCCTCGTCTACACCGCCGTCCAGTTGGTGCGGGAGTACGTCAGTGGCGACACCGAGGAGGAGGCGACGGACAACGTCGCGATGCGCTGGGTCAAGCGCACCTTCAAATTCACCGACGACTTCCACCAGACGAAACTGCGGGTGAAGGTGGACGGCGCCGCGCTCATGACGCCGATGTTCCTCGTCGTGATCGCCCTGGGCAGCACCGACCTGTTGTTCGCCCTCGACTCGATCCCTGCGATCTACGGGCTCACCCAGCAGGCGTACCTCGTCTTCACGGCCAACGTCTTCGCGCTCATGGGGCTGAGGCAGGTGTACTTCCTCATCGGCGGGATGCTCAAGCGTCTGGTGTACCTCTCGATCGGCCTGTCCGTGGTCCTGGCTTTCATCGGGGTCAAACTCGTCCTCCACGCTCTGCACCACTATCACGTCATCGCGTTCGAGGTGCCCCTGTGGCTGTCCCTCACGGTGATCGTCGCCACCTTGGCCGTCACGACTGTGGCGAGCCTGATCAAGTCGGCTCGTCCCGACGCCGGTCAACCGGGAGAGCCCGCCTGACGGTCGGTCACACGGGACCGGCGAGGTCCAGATCCTCGGCACCCAGCACGGCGGAGGAGTCACGACGGCCCGTCAGCCAGCCCAGCAGATTCGATTCGTTGCCGCGCACGGTGATGGTGGCGCCCGTGCCCACGGCGGCGGAGAACCCCTCGTCGGTGATGATCGTCAACCGCACCTGCGAGAACCGGGGCGCGGTACGGAACAGGTTCCATTGCACGAGGGTGCGCAGCAGCGAGGGGTCGATGTCGGCGAAGTCGAATCCCAACTTCAGGTCGATGTGGTGGAGGACGACCTCGTTGAGCCGGTCCAGGACGAGCACGGACGCGGGCAGCGGTCCCTGGGAGGATCGGATGGAGGTGGCCCAGGCGCAGTCGTCCATCATGTCGAAGGCGGCCATCAGGCCGGCGGAGGACTGGTCGAGCGCCTCCTGGAGGCCGACCGCGCCCTGCCGTGCGCCCAGATTCAGGTCCGCGTCGGTCTGGGACCCTCGCCACACGATGGTCTCGTGGGTGCTCACGATCTCGGCGGCCATCTCCGCCAGCATGGTCCCGTGATGGGCCAGGTGGGTCGCCACATGGGCGCGGGACCATCCGGACAGAAGGGTCAGCTCTTGCCAGTCGCTGTCCGCCAGGGCGATGGTGTCGCCGAGCAGTCGTTGCGTGACGGCGGTCAGTTCCAGACGCCAGTCGTCTGGGTAATCAATGGTGTGCGCGCCGATCCTCACAGACCTAACATAGAGGTAAATCCTTCATGATGGGAAATTGTTCATCCCTGTCGGAGGAGGATTTCTCGACCTTGCCTGCAAGAAGGGCGACGCGACACGCACGTATGTTCGATAATCGCCGCTCCCGGGGTCGGGCAAAGGAACTAAAATGAGCAGGTGCAGAATCGGCTGATCATCAAGGGCGCCAGGGAACACAACCTGGCCAACGTCTCCTTGGACCTCCCTCGCGACGCTCTCATCGTCTTCACTGGCCTGTCCGGATCGGGCAAGTCCTCCCTGGCCTTCGACACGATCTTCGCCGAGGGGCAGCGTCGGTACGTCGAGTCGCTGAGCGCGTACGCCCGGATGTTCATCGGCCAGATGGACAAGCCCGCCGTGGACTTCATCGAGGGGCTGTCGCCCGCGGTGTCCATCGATCAGAAATCCACCTCCCGGAACCCTCGCTCGACGGTGGGCACGATCACGGAGATCTATGACTATTTCCGACTGCTCTTCGCCAGGATCGGCGTGCCCCACTGCCCCCAGTGCCACGAGCCGATCTCCCGCCAGACCCCCCAACAGATCGTCGACCGCCTCCTGGATCTTCCCGAGGGGACCCGGTTCCAGATCCTGGCGCCGGTCGTCACGGGCCGGAAAGGGGAGTACCGCGACCTCTTCGCCGAGTTGGCGACCACCGGGTACGCGAGGGTGCGCGTGGACGGCGAGGTGTATCCCCTCACGGAGCCCCCGACGCTGGACAAGCAGAAGAAGCACGACATCGACGTGGTCGTCGACCGTCTGAGCGCCAAACCCGACGCCAGACAACGCATGGCCGACTCGGTGGAGACAGCCTTGAGGCTGGCGTCCGGCGTGGTCGCCGTCGATTTCGTCGACCAGCCCGACGGTTCGCCCGCCCGGGAGAAGCGGTACTCCGAGAAGATGGCCTGCCCCAACGGCCACGACATCTCCATCGACGAACTGGAACCGCGTCAGTTCTCCTTCAACGGTCCCTGGGGCGCCTGCCCGGCCTGTTCGGGATTGGGCACGACCATGGAGGTCGACCCCGAACTGGTCATCCCCGACGAGGGGCTGAGCCTGAGCCAGAACGCCATCTCCGTGTGGTCGACCCCGACCGTCGCACGGTATTACCAGCACGTGTTGACCTCTCTGGCGGAGGCCGAGGGATTCTCCATGACCGTGCCGTGGGTCGATCTGGACGAGCCGATGAAGCGCGTCATCCTCTTCGGGGTCGGGGACGCGGTGTACGTCAAGCATCGCAACCGTTTCGGGCGGGTGCGCACCTTCTCCACCAAGTACGAAGGCGTCATCCCGTACATCCGTCGGCGTCACGACGAGGCGGAGACCGACTCCGCCCGCGAGAGGTTCGCCGCCTACATGAGGGAGATCCCCTGTCAGATGTGCGAGGGCGCCCGGCTGAAGTCGACGTCGTTGGCGGTCACCGTGGGGGACAAGAACATCCACCAGGTGACCTCCTTCAGCATCGACGAGTGCCTGGCGTACGTGGACGGCCTCGATCTGTCCCGGCGCGACCTGACCATCTCCGAGCGGGTGCTGAAGGAGATCCGGGAGCGGCTGCGCTTCCTGGTCGACGTCGGGCTCGACTACCTGACCCTGTCGCGCCCCGCGGGGACCCTGTCGGGCGGCGAGGCCCAGCGCATCCGGCTCGCCACGCAGATCGGGTCCGGGCTGATGGGCGTGCTGTACGTCCTCGACGAGCCCAGCATCGGGCTGCATCAGCGTGACAACCACCGTCTCATCGAGACGCTCGTGCGGCTGCGTGACCTGGGCAACACCCTGATCGTGGTCGAGCACGACGAGGACACGATCCGCACCGCCGACTGGGTGGTGGACATCGGTCCGGGCGCCGGCGAGCACGGCGGCCAGATCGTGGTGTCGGGCCGGGTCGAGGACCTCGTCGCCAGCGAGGCGTCGCTCACGGGGGCGTACCTGTCCGGACGTCGGTCCATCCCAGTGCCCCTGACCCGCCGTCCCCGCACCGACCGCCAGGTGAGCGTGATCGGCGCGGCCGAGCACAACTTGCGCGGGGTCGACGTGAGCTTCCCCCTCGGGTTGCTGGTCGCCGTCACGGGAGTCTCCGGGTCCGGCAAGTCCTCCTTGGTGAACTCCATCCTGTACACGGCCCTGGCCAAGCGGATCTACTCCGTGAAGGCCGTCCCGGGCAAGCACCGGCGCATCGAGGGCGGGGACGGCGTGGACAAGATCATCCACGTCGACCAGTCGCCCATCGGCCGCACGCCGAGGTCGAACCCCGCCACGTACACGGGCGTGTTCGACAAGATCCGTACCCTGTTCTCCCAAACCACCGAGGCCAAGGTGCGCGGCTACCAGCCGGGGCGGTTCTCCTTCAACGTGAAGGGGGGACGCTGCGAGAACTGCATGGGCGACGGCACCATCAAGATCGAGATGAACTTCCTGCCTGACGTCTACGTCCCGTGCGAGGTCTGCCACGGCGCCCGGTACAACCGGGAGACCCTGGAGGTCCACTACAAGGGCAAGACCGTCGCCGAGGTGCTGGCCATGCCGATCGAGGAGGCCGCGTCCTTCTTCGCCGCCATCCCGGCCATCGCGCGTCATCTCAACACCCTCGTGGAGGTCGGGCTGGGGTACGTCCGCCTCGGCCAAGCGGCGACGACCCTGTCCGGCGGCGAGGCACAGCGGGTGAAACTGGCGTCCGAACTGCAGAAGCGCTCGACGGGCAAGACGATGTACGTGCTCGACGAGCCCACGACCGGCCTGCACTTCGAGGACATCCGCAAGCTGCTGCTCGTCCTCGACCGCCTGGTGGAGCAGGGCAACACCGTCGTCGTGATCGAGCACAACCTGGACGTGATCAAGACCGCCGACTGGGTGATCGACCTGGGTCCCGAGGGCGGTTCCCGAGGAGGGCTCGTGATCGCGGAGGGCACTCCCGAGCAGGTGGCCGCCGACGAGGACTCGTACACCGGGCAGTACCTGCGCCATGTCCTGCCCAGGTGGCGCGACGCGGCCGAGGACGGGGCCGATGCCTGACCCTGCCACGTGGAGGCCGAAGACCTCGGACATCCCCGCTGAACCGGGGGTGTACCGTTTCCTGGACGACCAGGGTCGGGTCATCTACGTGGGCAAGGCGATCTCCTTGCGCTCCCGCCTGACGTCGTACTTCCAGGACCCGATCCATCTGCATCCGCGCACCCAGGTCATGGTGCGCACGGCCGCCCGGGTGGAGTGGACGGTGGTGCGCAACGAACTCGAGGCGCTCCAACTGGAGTACACCTGGATCAAGCAGTTCGACCCCCGGTTCAACGTCAAGTACCGCGACGACAAGTCGTACCCCTGGCTGTGCGTCACCTGGAGCGACGAGTTCCCCCGGGTCTTCGTCGGCCGGGGGAAGAAGAAGAAAGGGTGGAGGTACTTCGGCCCCTTCGCCCAAGCCTGGGCCATCCGCGACTCGATCGACGCCCTGTTGACCGTCTTCCCCATGAGGTCCTGCTCGGCCGGGGTCTTCCGATCCGCCAAAGCCTCGGGCCGGCCCTGTCTGATGGGGCACATCGACCGATGCGCGGCGCCCTGCGTCGGCAGGATCGACGCGCAGGAGCACCGCGCCGTCGCGGCCGACCTGTGCCGCGCCATCTCCGGGCGCGCGGGACGGTACGTGCGCGACCTGGAAGCCGACATGCGGCGCTATGCCGACGCCATGGAGTACGAGAAGGCGGGCGCCTGTCGTGACAAGGCCGAGGCCCTGCGCCGAGTCATGGAACGCAACGCCGTGGTCCTCGACGACTCCGCGGACGTGGACCTCATCGCCGTGGCCACCGACGCCCTGGAAGTGGCCGTCCAGGTCTTCCAAGTCCGCTCGGGCCGGATCCTCGTCGAGCGGGGCTGGGTCGCCGAGCGTACCGGCGAGACGGACGAGTCCGTCCCGGACTCGGATCTGCCCGCCTTGGTGGAGGCGTTCATCCTGCAGATCTATGCCGACGTCGAAGGGGAGGCGGAGGACCGTCGCCGCATCATCCCCGAGGAGATCCTCGTCCCCGTGCTGCCGACCACCTCGGAGACCCTGGCGGAGTTGCTGTCGGGGGAGAGGGGCACGAAGGTGCGCCTGCGGGTGCCTCGGCGCGGGGACAAGAAGACCCTGATGTCGACCGCCGAGAAGAACGCGGCCTCGACCCTGGCCCTGCACAAGGCCCGTCGGGCTGGGGACCTCACCACCCGCAACCAGGCCCTCGACGAGATCGCCCAGGCGCTGGGCATGGACGAGATCCCGCTGCGGATCGAGTGCTACGACATCTCCCACATCCAGGGCACGAACACCGTGGCGTCCATGGTGGTCTTCGAGGACGGGCTGGCGCGGACCTCCGAGTACCGCCACTTCGCGATCACCACGGTGGAGTCCAACGACGTCGGCGCTATGAAAGAGGTGCTGACAAGGCGTTTCAATCGATTGATCGCGGATCGGGAGGCCCTGACCGCCGAGGACGCCCCGTCGGGTCTGGTGGACGCCACCACCAGGAGCGCGCGACGTTTCTCGTACCTCCCCGCTCTGGTCGTCGTGGACGGCGGGGCGCCGCAGGCCCAGGTCGCGCGCCAGACCTTGGACGAGATGGGTTTCGGATCCGTGCTGGTGTGCGGCCTGGCCAAGCGGCTCGAAGAGGTGTGGCTCCCCGACGAGGAGTACCCCGTCATCCTTCCCCGCTCCTCCCAGGCCCTGTACCTCCTGCAGCGGATCCGTGACGAGGCGCACCGTTTCGCCATCACGTACCACCGTCAGAAACGCTCGCGCTCCATGGTCGAGTCCGTCCTCGACCAGGTGCCGGGGCTGGGACAGGTGCGCCGCACGGCGCTGATGAGGGCGTTCGGCTCCATGAAGAAGCTGCGGGCCGCCTCCGTCGACGAGATCGCGCAGGTGCCAGGATTCGGTCCGGCGCTGGCGCAGGCGGTGGCCCGCGCCGTCCAGGACCAGCCCGAGGCGATCAACCTCACCACGGGGGAGGTCGTCGCCTGACACGGATCGCCCGGCCCCACGTCGGTCCGATAGCCTTATGATGGTCCCTGGAATCGTGAGGAGGTGAGCCCATGGACGTGGTCGTCATCACTGGCATGTCCGGAGCGGGCCGACGCACCGCCGCTCACGCGATGGAAGATCTGGGATGGTACGTGGTGGACAACCTGCCACCCGCGATGCTGCCCGCGTTGACCGCCTACCTCCACCACGAGAAGATCGAGAAGGTCGCCGTGGTGTTGGACGTGCGGTCGCGGGGCGATCTGGAGGAGATCCCCGATCTCTTCTTCGAGATCTCGCCCCTGGCGGGATCCCCGCAGATCCTCTTCCTGGAGGCGGACGACCCTCAGATCGTCACGCGGCAAGAGTCCTCGCGTCGTCCCGTCCCCCTGCAGGGGACCGGCACTCTGTTGGACGGCATCCGGGCCGAACGACGGATGATGTCCACCCTTCGGGCGTCGGCTGACATGGTGATCGACACCACCGCCATGACGAGCCACCAACTGACGAACAGGATCGTCGCCGCCTATGGGGCCGACCAGGCGGACCTGACGGTCACGCTGGTGTCCTTCGGATTCAAGAACGGCGTGCCGTTGGACGCCGACATGGTCTTCGACGTGCGCTTCCTTCCCAATCCCCACTGGATCCCCGATCTTCGCCCGCAGACGGGCCTCAGTTCCGCCGTGTCGGCGTACGTCCTCTCCTCGCCCCTGGCCACCCAGTTCCTCCAGCAGGTGGGCCAGATCTTCTCGACAGCCGCCCAAGGGTACCTGGTCGAAGGAAAGAGACTTGTCATGGTTGCCATCGGTTGCACTGGCGGGAAGCACAGATCTGTGGCGATGGCGGAGGCCTTCGCGCGCGACCTGGAGGCCTCGGGACAGGCTGTGACCGTCATCCATCGTGATCTGGGGAGGGAATGATGGCCCTGCCCAAAGTGGTGGCCTTCGGCGGGGGCCATGGGCTGTCAGCCACGCTGATGGCCCTCAAGAGACTGACCGACCGTCTCACGGCGGTGGTGACCGTGGCCGACGACGGAGGCTCCTCGGGCAGGCTGCGCCAAGAGTTGGGCTGTCTTCCACCAGGGGATCTGCGGATGGCCTTGGCCGCCCTGACGGGCGACGACTCCGACGGACGCCTGTGGGCCGACGTGTTGCAGTCCCGCTTCTTGGGTACGGGGACGCTGGCCGGCCACGCCATCGGGAACCTCCTGATCGCGGGGCTCTGGCAACGCGATCCGGATCCGGTCGTCGGCTTGGACCAGGTCGCACGGCTGTTGAACGCGCGGGGTAGGGTACTGCCCATGTCCTCCATCCCGCTCGTCATTTCTGCCGACGTGGTCGGAATCGACGCGGAGAATCCGAACGAGGTGTGTCGCCTGGAAGGGCAGGCGCGTATCGCGAAGACCGAGGGCGACGTGCTCACCGTGCGCCTGGAACCGGAGAACCCTCCGGCGTGTCCCGAGGCTGTGGAGTCGATCATGGAGGCCGACTATCTCGTCTTCGGGCCCGGGTCGTGGTTCACGTCCGTCGTCCCGCATCTGCTGGTCCCGGACCTGGTCGCGGCTATCCTGGCGTCGCCGGCGAAGAGGATCTGCCTGCTGAACCTGCTCCCCGCGGAGGAGACCAGTGGCTTCACCCCGTCGCGGCACATGGAGGTGCTGGCCGAGCATTGCCCGCGCCTCACCTTGGACACCGTCGTCGCCGATCCCCGTTTCGCCCAGCAGGATCCCCATCTGGAGCGCATGGTGGAGTCGATGAGGGGACAGTTGATGGTCACGGAGGTGGGCATGCGGGACGGATCCGCCAGGCATGACCCCTTCTTGCTTGCCGCGACCCTTGCGGTTGTGATGGGATTATGAATCGGGAATTGAGGCATTGCCTGTGAGGGAGAGTGGTTTCATGGCGTTGACTGCGGATGTGAAGGCGGAGTTGGCCGTCCTGCCGGTGGCGAAGCATTGCTGCCGACGGGCGGAGTCGGCGACGATGCTGCGTTTCGCCGGCGGACTGCACATCACCGGCGGGGGAAACATCATGGTGGAGGCCGAGTTCGACACCGGCGCCGCCGCCAGGCGTCTGCGCATGGCCATCACCGAGGTGTACGGGTTGACCAGCGAATTGATCACCGTCAAAGGGTCCGGCCTGCGCCGGGGGACCCGCTACCTGGTCCGTCTCGTCAAGGACGGCCCCGCGATCGCCCGGCTGACCGGTCTGATCAACGCTCAGGGACGACCCGTGCGCGGGCTGCCGGCGGGGATCGTCGGCGGCGGGATGTGCGACGCGGTCGCGGTGTGGAGAGGCGCCTTCCTCGCCCACGGCTGCCTGACCGAGCCCGGACGCTCCATGGCCATGGAGATCACGGCCCCCGGGCAGGAGGCCGCCATGGCTCTGGTGGGCGCGGCGCGTCGCCTGGGCGTGCTGGCCAAGGTCCGCGAGGTGCGCGGCGTGGAACGCGTCGTGATCCGCGACGGCGACTCGATCGCCATCATGTTGACCAAGATGGGCGCCCATGAGGCCCGCCTGAAGTGGGAGGAACGTCGTCTGCGCCGCGAGGTGCGCGCCTCGGCCAACCGGCTGGCCAATTTCGACGACGCCAATCTGCGTCGGTCCGCCCGCGCGGCCGTCACCGCGAGCGCACGGGTGTCGCGTGCCTTCGACATCTTGGGGGAGGATGTGCCCGACCATCTGAGGGCCGCCGGCAGGCTGCGCATCCAGTACCAACAGGCCAGTCTGGAAGAACTGGGCGGGCTGCACGAGCCTCCGCTGACCAAGGACGCCATCGCGGGACGCATCCGGCGACTGCTCGCTCTGGCCGACAAGAAAGCCCAAGAGACGGGGATCGATTCCACCGACGCGGGACTCGGTTTTGACGACGACTGATTCCAGGAATCCGGCAGAGAACTCCCTCATCAGGGCCAAACCTGAGTAGGCTAAGGGTGGCAGGTTTTCATGACCTGTGTGAAGCGTGGAACGCGATCCCCGCGTCCACAACCTACAGAAGGAGATCCCCCGCATGACCGTCAAGGTTGGCATCAATGGTTTCGGACGCATCGGGCGTAATTACTTCCGCGCCCTCGTCGCCGCAGGCGCTGACGTGGATGTCGTCGCCGTCAACGACCTCACCGACAACCAGACTCTGGCCCAGTTGCTGAAATACGATTCGATCCTGGGCCGTTTCCCCGGAACGGTCGCGTACGACGACAATGCCCTGTACGTGGATGGCAAGGAAATCAAGGCATTCGCCGAGCGCGATCCTGCCAACCTGCCCTGGGGCGACTTGGGCGTCGACATCGTCATCGAGTCCACAGGTTTCTTCACCGACGCTGAGAAGGCCAAGGCTCACCTGGCCGCTGGCGCCAAGAAGGTCCTGATCTCCGCACCGGCGAAGAACGAGGACATCACCATCGTCATGGGCGTCAACGACTCCCTGTACGATCCCGCCCGTCATGACATCATCTCGAACGCCTCGTGCACCACGAACTGCCTGGCCCCCATGGCCAAGGCGCTCAACGACGGCATCGGCATCGTCAAGGGCCTGATGACGACGATCCACGCGTACACCCAGGACCAGAACCTGCAGGACGCGCCCCACAAGGACCTGCGTCGCGCCCGCGCCGCCGCGTTGAACATCGTCCCCACCACCACAGGCGCGGCCAAGGCCGTCGCCCTCGTGCTGCCGGAGCTGAAGGGCAAGCTGGACGGGTACGCGCTGCGCGTCCCGGTCCCCACCGGCTCGGTCACCGACCTGACCTTCGAGGCGTCCCGTGAGACCTCCGTCGAGGAGATCAACGCGATCGTCAAGGCCGCCGCCGAAGGGCCGCTGAAGGGGATCCTGGAGTACAACGAGGACCCGATCGTCTCCAAGGACATCGAGACCTATCCCGCCTCCTCGGTCTTCGACGCGCCCCTGACCAAGGTCATCGGCAACCAGGTCAAGGTCGTCGCGTGGTACGACAACGAGTGGGGCTACTCGAACCGTCTCGTCGACCTCACCGTCCTCGTCGGTTCCAAGCTCTGAGAGTGCTGAAGATGTGTGCGGGGTGAGTCGGTCAGACTCACCCCGCACACGTGCCTTGATCGGAAAGGAAAAGGTTCAGGCAATGAAGTCAATTGATGATGTGAGGGATGTCGCGGGCAAGAGGGTACTCATCCGCTGCGACTTCAACGTCCCTCTCCAAGGCGACCAGATCACCGACGACGGAAGGATCCGGGCGGCCCTGCCCACGCTGACGGCGCTTCGCGACCGGGGGGCGAGACTCGTGATCATGGCCCATCTGGGGCGTCCCGACGGGTCGGTCAACCCCGCGTACTCCCTGGCGCCTGTCGCGAGACGGCTGAGCGAGTTGCTGGGGGTGCAGGTGGCGTTGGCGACGGACGTGGTCGGGCCGTCGGCCACCGCGACGGTGGCGGCGCTGAACGACGGCGACGTGGCTCTGCTGGAGAACGTCCGGTTCGAGCCGGGAGAGGCGTCCAAGGTCGACATCGAGCGTGAGGCGCTCGCGGCCAAGTACGCCGCCTTGGGCGACCTGTTCGTCTCCGACGGGTTCGGCGTGGTCCACCGCAAGCAGGCGTCCGTGTACGAGGTCGCCACGCTGCTTCCTGCGTACGCCGGGTACCTCGTCCAGCGCGAGGTGACCGTGCTGAAGAGGCTGACCACCGAAGCCGTCCGTCCCTACGTGGTGGTCTTGGGCGGGGCCAAGGTCTCCGACAAGCTCGCCGTGGTCGACAACCTGCTCACCGTGGCCGACACGCTGGTCATCGGCGGCGGCATGGCGTACACCTTCGTCAAGGCCGAGGGCAACGAGGTCGGCGCCTCCCTGATGGACGCCACCAAGGTCGACGCCTGTGCGCAATGCCTGGACAAGGCTAAGGACAGGATCCTCCTGCCCGTGGACGCGCGTACCGTCGATCCCGCGGAGCTCGATTTCGCGACCATGACCCTCAGCGGCGACGTGGCCGTCACCGCCATCGACGAGATCCCCGCCGACCGCGCGGCCGTCGACATCGGGCCGGCGACGGAGACGCTCTTCGCGAAGAAGATCCTCGAAGCGAAGACCGTGTTCTGGAACGGCCCCATGGGCGTGTCCGAGATCGAGGCCCTCTCGCAGGGGACGCGCGTGGTCGCCGAGGCGTTGGTCACGTCGAGCGCCTTCACCGTGGTCGGCGGCGGAGACTCCGCTGCGGCGGTGCGAGCTTTCGGCTACGCGGACGCCCAGTTCGGACACATCTCGACCGGCGGCGGCGCGTCGCTGGAGTACCTGGAAGGCAAGACCCTTCCCGGCCTGGCAGTTCTTGAGGAGGCATGATGGCACGCACACAGCTGATGGGACGCACGCCCTTGATGGCGGGCAACTGGAAGATGAACCTGAACCACGTCGAGGCGGCGGGGCTGGTTCAGAAACTCGCCTGGACCTTGTCGGACTATCGGTACGACAACGCCAAGGCACAGGCCGCCGTGATCGTCCCGTTCACGGACATCCGCACCGTGCAGAACCTGATCGAGGGTGACAAGCTCCCGTTCACGTTCGGCGCGCAGGACGTGTCCGTCCACGACTCGGGGGCGTACACCGGCGAGGTCTCGGCCGCGATGCTGGCCAAGTTGAACTGCGCCTATGTGGTCGTCGGCCACTCGGAGCGGCGCGAGTACCACGGCGAGACCGACCAGGTGGTCAACGCCAAGGCCCTGAAGGTGATCGCCGCCGGCATGACTCCCATCATCTGCGTGGGGGAGAGGCTGGAGATCCGCAAGGAGGGCACGCATGTGCCCTATGTCCTGGGCCAGGTGGATGGCGTCCTCGCGGGGCTGACCCCCGCCCAGGTCGGCGCGGCCGTGATCGCGTACGAGCCCGTGTGGGCCATCGGCACCGGCGAGGTCGCCACCCCTGAGGACGCGCAGGAGGTCTGCGGCGCCATCAGGGAACGCGTGTCGGCTTCCTTCGGGGCCGACGCCGCTTCGAAGGTGCGGATCCAGTACGGAGGCTCGGTGAAGGCGGGCAATGTCGTGGACATCATGGCCGGCCCGGATGTCGATGGCGCCTTGGTGGGCGGGGCTTCCCTCGATCCTGAGGAGTTCGCCCGGATCATCACCTTCTACGCTCGCTGATCTGATTCATCAGTCCTTGTGACAGGCGATTCGGACGACAACTGAGCAGGCGAGACGTCTCTTGACGCGCATGCGCGTGAAGGGCGCCTGACTCAAGTATTGTCCGAATCGCCTGTCGCGCTTTTCTGATTGGGGTCCATGAGCTAAAATGATCGGGTGACTTTTATAATGCCGCTCACCACCATGACGGGGCCGATCTTGGCCCTGTCGGTCATCCTGATCATCACCAGCTTGCTGCTGACGTTGGCGATCCTGATCCATAAGAGCCGTGGAGGCGGAATGTCCGATCTCTTCGGCGGCGGCATGTCCACAGCCTTCGGCGGCTCATCCATCGCCGAGCGCAACCTCGACAGGATCACCGTCGTGGTGGGTGTGGTGTGGCTCGCCTGCATCGTCGCCCTGTTGCTGCTGTGGAAAGTCATGGCGTAAGTGCAGAAGTTCACCGACCGTTGGTCGGGTTGGTCGGCGTGGTCGAAGGAAGCAGGAGATTGTGGCAGTTGGTAGTGCGATTCGTGGAAGCCGTGTGGGAGCGGGTCCGATGGGCGAGGCCGAGCGGGGGGATTCGGCGCCGCGCATCTATGTGACCTATTACTGCGCGAACGGACATGAGACGCGACAGGCTTTCGCCGTCGGTGCTGACTACCCCCAGGAATGGGATTGCCCCCGATGCGGACTTCCGGCGAACACCGACTCGAAGAATCCCCCTCCGCCGCCGCACATCCTGCCGTACAAGACCCACTTGGCCTACGTCAAGGAGCGCCGCACAGCCACCGAGGCCACGGACATCCTGTCTGAGGCCCTGGAGGATCTGCGCGCCCGCAGGGCCGCGGGCGAAGCCATTTACTGACAGTCACTGTCTCGTCACCGCGTGACGCGGCTGCCCTCGCATCTGTGACGGCTGTTCCCGGCGCGTCACATCCCTCGTCACAAGGTGCAATGATGGAACGACACGTCTGCCACCGCGGCTTCGTCGACGAGCCACATGACCGAGTGGGCGCCGGTGAGATGACTGGCGGGACACGCCAGATCGCCAGCCAGGGCTGAGCGGACCGCGTCGGCCACATCCTCCCCTGAGGCCATGATCCAAATCTCCGTGCAGGCGTTGAGCCCTGCGCGTGTCAAGGTCACCAGTTCCCGGTGGGCCATGGAGGCGTCGGTGACGCCGACGGCCCATGCCGAGCTCGGCGGGTCGAGATGGCGCGGGAAGATGCCTGCGACGCGACCGTCCGGGCGCAGTTCCAGCAAGCAGATGTCGATCCTCGGGTTTTCGGCCATCTCCTGCACGTACTGCGCGGCGCCGGCCTCAGGGTCGGACGAGACGCTCGACGACGGGATGGGGTGGATCTTGGCGGGGTCCAAGGACCACACGCCCGCCAGGCGGCTGAGGGCTTGGAGGGAGTTCCGGTCGGGATTGTCGGTGGCCACGAAGAAGTCCCAGTTCCACCACAGATGGACGTCGCTGGCCTTCACGGCGGAGTCCGAGGCGGCCAGGGCCACGTGATCGTACACCTCGTTCGCCAGATCCCCGCCGGTCAGGCTCAGGCTCACCGACCCGCTGGCATGCTGGCGACGTCGCATGGAATCCAGAAGAAGCGTCGCAGTCCGGGCGACCAGACTTTCTCGATCTTCACACCTCATCAGGCGTTGTGACGCCATGATCCTCCTTGCTCTGTCAGACAACTTGGTTGAGGACGAGCCTCAACTCCGCGCTGTCCCCTCCCTTCACAGCAGTGAAAGGGATTATACGCTTGTTGGATGCATAAAGGGACTATCCGCAGTTTTCTGAGCGGCTGACCGCGTGTCGGTGTCATCGATTCAGGTCGGATTCCTCCGTCGGCACGGTCTCGATGCGCATCTTGTAGAAGGAGCGCCACACGAAGTAGGCGGACACGAGGAAGAAGACCGCCGCGAGCAGATGGACCACGATGGCGCCGACGGCCGAGTGGTTGAGGGCGACGGCGAGTTCGACGGCCAGCAGTCCGAACAAGGTGGTGAATTTGATCACCGGGTTGAGGGCGACCGACGAGGTGTCCTTGAAGGGGTCGCCGACGGTGTCGCCGACGACGGTCGCGGCGTGCAACTCCGTGCCCTTCATCCCCATGTCGGTCTCGACGATCTTCTTGGCGTTGTCCCAGGCGCCTCCGGCGTTGGCCATGAAGATGGCCTGGAAGAGACCGACGACGGCGATGGCGATGAGGTAGCCGATGAAGAAGAAGGGCTCGACGAAGGCGAAGGCCAAGGTGGCGAAGAAGATGGCTAGGAAGATCACCCACATGCCCTTCTGGGCGTAGTCGGTGCAGATCTCCACCACGGTGGTGGAGTCCTTGGTCGAGGCCTGGACGTCCGCGTTCTCATCGAGGCGGATGTGGCCCTTGATGTACTCCACGGCGCGGTAGGCGCCGGTGGTGACGGCCTGGGTGGCCGCGCCCGAGAACCAGAAGATCATCGCGCCTCCCGTGATCAGGCCCAGCAGGAAGGGAGCGTGGATCGGCGAGATCAGGGCCGAGACCTGGTCGAGGTTGGTCAGGTTCTCCGCCCCTCCAGCCAGGTCTTGGGCGAGGAACAAGATGATGGAAAAGATCATCGTGGTCGCCCCGACCACGGCCGTGCCGATCAACACAGGCTTGGCGGTCGCTTTAAAGGTGTTCCCGGCGCCGTCGTTCTCCTCCAGCATGGCCTTGGCGGCGTCCCACGCCGGTGTGTAGCCGTAGGTCCTCTCGATCTCCTCGTCGATGCCGGGGATGGACTCGATCCGGCTCAACTCGTAGACGGACTGCGCGTTGTCGGTGACGGGGCCGTAGGAGTCCACGGCGATGGTGACGGGTCCCATGCCCAAGAACCCGAAGGCGACCAGGCCGAAGGCGAAGACGGTCGACGCGCCCGGCAGCGTCCCCAAGGAGGCGTCCAGGTCGGCCCAATGGGCGACCAGGAAGGCCGCGCCCATCAAGGCGACGATGGCCACCCCGAGCCAGTAGCTGGCGAAGTTGCCGGTCACGAACCCCGACAGGATGTTCAGGGAGGGGCCGCCCTCCTGGGAGGACTTGACCACTTCTTGGACGTGGCCGGATTTCGTGGACGTGAAAGCCTTGACCAGTTCTGGGATCAGAGCGCCGGCCAGCGTGCCGCAGGACGTGATGATCGACAGTTGCCACCACAGGTGGGGATCGACCACGCTCGAGCGCAGGAGGAAAGCGGAGCACGCGAAGGTCAGGGCGATGGACACCATCGACGTCACCCACACCAGGGAGGTCAGGGGACGTTCGAAGTCGAAGTCCGTGTGGCCGTACCGTGCCTTGGCGACAGCCTCGTTGGCGAAGTAGGACACGGCCGACGCGACGAGCATCACCGCCCTCACGGCGAAGATCCACACCAGGAGCACGGCTTGGACGGTCTGGGACACGCCGCCGACTTGGGCGACGCCCAAGATGATGAAGGTGATCAGGGCGACCCCGGTCACGCCATAGGTCTCGAAGCCGTCGGCGGAGGGGCCCACCGAGTCACCGGCGTTGTCGCCTGTGCAGTCGGCGATCGTCCCGGGGTTGCGGGGATCGTCCTCGTCGATCTTGAAGACGATCTTCATGAGGTCGGCGCCCACGTCGGCGATCTTGGTGAAGATCCCTCCGGCGATCCTCAGCGCCGAGGCGCCCAGCGACTCGCCGATGGCGAATCCGATGAAGCACTTGCCGGCCAGGTCGACCGGCAGGAAGCACAAGATGATCAGCATGAGGAGCAGTTCGAGGGAGATCAGCACCATGCCGACCGACATGCCCGAGCGTGCCGGGATGTCGTGGGCCGCCCACTTCTCGCCGCGCAGGGACGCGTGGCTGGTACGGGAGTTGGCGAAGGTGTTGATGCGGATCCCGAACCAGGCCACTCCGAACGAACCGGTCATGCCGATCAGGGAGAAGACGATGATGATGACGATCTGCCAGGCGGGGACCGCCGAGATGGCGAAGTACACCACGATGACCACCGCGATGAACGCCCACAGCATGAGCAGGAACTTGCCCTGCTTGATCAGGTAGGCCTTGCAGGTGGTGTAGATCAGTTCCGAGATCTGCCTCATGGACTCGTGGACGGGCAGCTTCTTCAGGCGGGAGTACGTCCACACTCCGAACAACAAGCCGAGGACGCAGATGACGAGTCCGACGTACAGGGGCCACATGGCCACCTGGCCGTCGCGCAGGGCGTCGGGCAGTCGCAGGTTCGACTCCCCGCCGGACTCTTGTGCGATCCCGCATCCGCTCAAACCGAAACTGACGACGACGGCCAGGAGGGCGAGGAGGGGCAGGCGGATGGCTTTTCTGTGTGATGAAGTCACGTTATTCCTCTTGTCGATTGCATCTGTCGAGGCTCACGGCAGATGGGCGCATCTGTGGATGAGGGCTCCTTCCACCTTAGCCCGTCAACCTGCTCAGGGCTAAGGTGGCGGGCCATTTGTTGCGCAGATCACAAGGGAATATGGGAATATGGGACCCCTGTCACACGGATATGGACATAGTTTCATCCCGGCCTCGCGCCGAGGGCCTGGACCCGGGCGTCGGCGCATGGACGGGGGTGGGTACGACGGGCGCGTCCACCCGTGGTGGCAAGGCAAGATGCGCGAACGAGGGAATTACGCAAGAATATGCTTGTGAAACTCATGACCGACATGCCCATGTCTGTGGAGGCCCAAGACGCCACCACGCGGCTGCGTGTCATGAAGCATATCGTCGAGCACGGCTGGACCACGTCGGTCGCCCTGGCGGACGAGTTCGAGCTCACAGCCGCGGCCATCCGACGCCACCTCGCCTACCTGTTGACGGCCGGGATGTTGACCACCCGCTCCCAGCCGGTGTCCCTGCGCAAGGGGGCCGGGCGTCCCGCCAAGGAGTTCGCCGCCACGGCTCAGGGCCGACAGACCTTCTCCCACGCGTACGACACCTTCGCCATCTCGGCCGTGGAGACCCTGCACCGTCTCGGCGGGGACGAGGCCGTCACACAGTTCTTCGAGGCGAGGTTCGCCGCCATCGAGGCGAGGTTCGCCGAACTGCGCGCCCTCGACGCCGACCTCCCCCAAGCCGAGGCTTTGTCGATCGCCCTCACCGAGGACGGTTTCATGGCCGGAGTCCAGCCCGTGGGGGGAGGAGAGCAGTTGTGCCAGCACAACTGTCCGTACCCCTCCATCGCGACGCGGTTCCCCCAGCTCTGCACGGTCGAGACCTCCGTGTTCTCCCGACTGCTGAGCTCCCATGTCCAACGGCTGGCCACCATCGCCCACGGTGACGGTGTGTGCACGACCAATATCCCACCTTCGACGAGAAAGGAGGACAGGTGAGCACACCTGTCGACGACCTGCCCGCTTCGGCGACCCCTCCGGCGGCGCCCGGAACGGGGCAGACCCAAGGGGAGCATCTGGCTGCCTTGGGGTCCTACCGCTTCGGCTGGCATGACTCGGACGACGCCGGCGAGAGAGCGCGCCGCGGTCTGAACGAGGATGTCGTGCGCGAGATTTCCGAGCGCAAGAAGGAGCCGCAATGGATGCTCGACTTCCGGCTGAAAGCTCTGGGCATCTTCGACGCCAAGCCCATGCCCACGTGGGGCGCCGACCTGTCCGACATCGACTTCGACGAGATCAAGTACTACGTCAAGCCGACCGACTCGCAGGTGACGAGCTGGCAGGACCTCCCCGAGGACATCCGGCGCACGTACGACCGACTGGGCATCCCCGACGCGGAGAAGAAGCGTCTCGTGGCCGGAGTGGCGGCCCAGTACGAGTCCGAGGTGGTCTATCACAAGATCAACGAGGAGCTTGAGCGACAGGGCGTGATCTTCACCGACACCGACTCCGGACTGAGGGACCATCCCGAGCTCTTCGAGGAGTACTTCGGCTCGGTGGTGCCGGCCGGGGACAACAAATTCTCCGCGCTCAACTCGGCCGTCTGGTCGGGCGGGTCGTTCATCTACGTGCCCAAGGGCGTCCACGTGACCATCCCTCTCCAGTCCTACTTCCGGATCAACACCGAGAACATGGGACAGTTCGAGAGGACGCTGATCATCGTCGACGAGGACGCCTTCGTCCACTACGTCGAGGGATGCACGGCGCCCATCTACAAGTCCGACTCCCTGCACGCCGCGGTCGTCGAGATCGTGATCAAGAAGGGCGCCCGCTGCCGGTACACGACCATCCAGAACTGGTCGAACAACGTCTACAACCTGGTGACGAAACGGGCGACCTGCGCCGAGGGCGCCACGATGGAATGGGTGGACGGCAACATCGGTTCCAAAGCCACCATGAAGTACCCGGCCGTGTGGTTGATGGGGGAGCACGCCAAGGGCGAGACCCTGTCCATCGCCTTCGCGGGCCCCGGCCAGCACCAGGACACCGGCTCGAAGATGGTCCACGCCGCCGCGCACACCTCCTCGACCATCGTGTCGAAGTCGGTGGCCCGAGGCGGGGGACGGGCGTCCTACCGCGGATTGGTCCATGTGACCCCGCAGGCCCATCACAGCGCGTCCTCGGTGCGGTGCGACGCCCTGTTGGTGGACACGATCTCCCGCTCCGACACGTACCCGTATATCGATGTGCGCGAGGACGAGGTCTCGATGGCCCACGAGGCCACCGTCTCCCAAGTCAGCGAGGACCAGCTCTTCTACTTGATGAGCAGGGGACTGAAGGAGGACGAGGCCATGGCCATGATCGTGCGCGGGTTCGTGGAGCCCATCGCCCGGGAGTTGCCCATGGAATACGCGCTGGAGCTGAATCGGCTCATCGAACTACAGATGGAAGGAGCGGTCGGATGACCGTCGTGACCACCCCCGACCCTCGTACCGTCTCCCACCTGCATCCGCGCGGGTCCTTCCGCGTCGCCGACCACCCCGTGCCGACGGGCAAGGAGGAGATCTGGCGGTTCACCCCCACGGGCAAACTGGCCGATTTCTTCGACGACACCCTGGCGCGCGAGTCGCTCGGTGTGACCGTCGACGGCCCGGCGGAGGTCCGCAGACTGGACATGGGGCAGTCCCCGCGTGGAACGGCCCTCACGCCGGTGGACCGGGCGGCCGCCATCGCCGCCGGGACGCCGACGGCCACCCACCTGTACGTCGGCGCCGAGACCACGGACACGATCCGCGTCTCGGTACGCGGCACGGGCGCCGAGACCCCCACGGCTGACCACCTCGTCATCGAGGCCGCTCCCGATGCGTGCGCGACGATCGTGATCACCCACACGGGACAAGCCCGCCACATCGGGAACGTGGAGATCCTCGTCGGCGAGTCCGCCCGTCTCACGGTGGTCTCCATCCAGGATTGGGACCCCGGATCCGTCCACCTCGGCCAGGTGGAGGCCCTCGTCGCCAAGGACGCCGTCTACCGGCACATCGCCGTCTCCCTCGGAGGGGACATCGTCCGGCTGCAGAACAACGTCTCCTATGCCACCGAGGGAGGCGAGGCCGAGTTGCTCGGCGTGTATTTCGCCGACGCCGGCCAGCACCTGGAGCACCGTCTCTTCGTCGACCACACCCACCCCAAAGGGATTTCCCATGTGGATTACCGTGGCGCCCTCCACGGCGACGGCGCCCGGTCGGTCTGGGTCGGAGACGTGCTCATCAGGCCGACCGCCCGGTCCATCGAGACGTACGAGTCCAGCAAGAACCTGGTCTTGAGCGACGGGTGCCGGGCGCACGCCGTCCCCAACCTGGAGATCGAGACCGGCGAGATCGTCTCGGCCGGACACTCCGCCACCACGGGCCGCTTCGACGACGAGCAGTTGTTCTATCTGCGCAGCCGGGGCATCGACGAGGTCCAGGCCCGACGCCTGGTGGTACGCGGCTTCTTCTCCACCATCCTCGCCCGCATCGGGATCGAGGACGTGGAAGCCGCACTGATGGCCCGCATCGACACAGAATTAGCGTTCGACAAGGAGAACTGACAATGACAAATCGTAGCCTCGACATCCGTGACCTCCACGTGAGCGTGGAGACCGAGTGGGGTCCGAAGCCGATTCTGAAGGGCGTGAACTTGTGCGTCAAGCCCGGCGAGGTCCATGCCATCATGGGCCCCAACGGCTCCGGCAAGTCGACCCTGGCCTACTCCCTCTCCGGCCACCCGAAGTACACCATCACCTCCGGCTCCGTGCTCCTCGACGGGGTGGAACTGGTCGGGATGAGCGTGGACGAGCGCGCCCGCGAGGGCCTCTTCCTCGCCATGCAGTATCCCGTCGAGATCCCCGGGGTGTCCGTGGCCAACTTCCTGCGCACGGCCAAGACGGCCATCGACGGGCAGGCCCCGCCGCTGCGCACCTGGGTCAAGCAGGTGAACGCATCCCTGGCCTCGATGCAGTTGGACTCCGAATTCTCCTCCCGTTCGGTCAACGAGGGCTTCTCCGGCGGAGAGAAGAAGCGCAACGAGGTCGTCCAGTTGGAGTTGCTCAACCCGAAGTACGCGGTCATGGACGAGACCGACTCCGGCCTGGACATCGACGCTCTGCGCATCGTCTCCGAGGGCGTGAACCGGTACATCGACCAGGGCGACCGTGGCGTCTTGCTGATCACGCACTACACCCGCCTCCTGCACTACATCAAGCCTCAGTTCGTCCATGTCTTCGTCGACGGCCACATCGTCGAGGAGGGGGACGCGACGCTCGCGGACTCCCTTGAGAAGACCGGGTACGAGCAGTGGTTGAAGGCGGAGGCCTGATGTACGACGTCGCCGCTGTCCGGGAGGATTTCCCCATCCTGTCACGGATGATCGCCGGCCGTCCGTTGTGCTACCTCGACTCGGCCAACACGTCGCAGAAGCCGGCACAGGTCGTCGACGCCATCGCCGATCATTACCTCCACCACAACGCCAACGTCGCACGGGCCATGCACACTCTCGGCATGGAGTCGACAGTCGCCTTCGAGGCGGCGCGCACGAGCGTGGCCCGGTTCATCGGCGCCGACGATCACGAGATCGTCTTCACCAAGAATGCGTCCGAGGCCCTCAACCTGGCCGCGCACACCCTCTCCTCGCGGCTGGGGCCCCAGGACGAAGTGGTCGTCTCCGTGGCCGAGCACCACTCCAACATCGTCCCCTGGCAGTTGGCGTGCGAACGCACGGGCGCGACCCTGCGATGGTTCGACGTGACCGACGACGGGCACATCGACCTCGACAAGGCGCACGCGGAGTCCCTGATCAACGAGCGCACGAGAATCGTCTCGGTGACCGCCATGTCCAATGTGACGGGCGTGGGCGCCCCGTTGGCGCAGATCGCCTCCTGGGCGCACTCCATGGGCGCCGTCGTGGTGGCGGACGCCTCTCAATTGGTCCCGCATGCCCCGACGAACGTCGCCGACCTGGGGGCGGACATCGTCGTGTTCACCGGGCACAAGATGCTCGGGCCGACCGGCGTCGGCGTCCTGTGGGGACGATACGACCTGCTGGCCAGCCTGCCGCCGTTCCTCGGCGGGGGAGAGATGATCGAGATCGTGCGCATGACGGGCTCGACCTACGCCCGCCCTCCGCACCGCTTCGAGGCGGGCACCCCGCCCATCGCGCAGGCCGTCGGATTGGGGGCCGCCATCGACTATCTGGAGGCCATCGGCATGGAGCGGATCGCCGAGCATGATCGCGCGATCACGGCGTACGCCCTGCGTCGGTTGGCTGAGGTCCCCACCCTGCGCATCCTCGGACCCACGTCGGGGGAGCGGGGATCGGCGATCTCCTTCACCCTGGCCGACGTCCATCCCCACGACATCATGCAGATCCTGGACTCCCACGGCGTCGCCGTGCGAGGAGGCCACCATTGCGCCCGCCCCTTGCACGAGCGCTTCGGCGTCCAAGCCAGCGTGCGCGCCTCCGCGTACCTCTACACGACCACCGACGAGATCGACACGCTCGTCGAGGCTCTGATGGACACCCTCGCCTTCTTCAAGGTACGTGTGGACGACGAGGGAGGCCAGTCGTGACGGATCTGACGGCGTTGTACCAGGACATCATCCTGGACCACTACCGGGCCAAGCACCACAGCGGCCTGCGCGACCCCTATCAGGTCGAGGTGACGCATGTGAACCCGTCCTGCGGGGACGAGCTGGAGCTGCGGCTGTCCCTGGACGGCGACACCATCCGCGACGTGAGCTACCAGGCGCAGGGGTGCTCCATCTCCCAGGCGTCCACCTCGGTGATGACCGACCTGGTGATCGGCGGCACACGCGACCACGCCCTGACCCTCTACGACGGCTTCCTGGCCATGCTGGAGGGCCGCGGCGAGGTGGAACTGGACGAAGAGGTGTACGAAGACGCCATCGCCTTCAACGGCGTGGCACAATTCCCGGCCCGGGTGAAGTGCGCCATGTTGGGATGGGCGGCACTACGGGATGCGATCTTACGCACACAAGGAGGCGACAATGAGTGAGATGACGAGCGACACGACACCAGCGACGGACGGCGGTCAGGCCGATCAGCCGAGGCCCTCTCGCCGGGTCACCGACGAGGCGTTCATGGCGTCGTGGGGGACGCACGAGCAGATCATGGACGCGCTCAAGGACGTGGTCGACCCCGAGCTGGGAGTCAACATCGTCGACCTGGGCCTGGTCTATGGGGTCGACATCGACGACCAGGGCCGTGCGACCGTCGACATGACGCTCACCTCCCCCGGGTGCCCGCTGACGGATCAGCTCGAGGGGGACGTGCGGTACCTCCTGTCGGCGCTGACCTCTCAGGTGGCCATCAACTGGGTGTGGCTTCCCCCGTGGACCCTGGAGATGATCTCCGAAGACGGTCGTGAACAGTTGCGGGCCATCGGTTTCAGCCTCTGACAGTGTGCCGGACGCCGGGACTGGAGTCGGGACGCTACACTAGCGGGCATGAAGAAATCTGCTCTGATCACTCTGGCCGTCCTGACTGGTTTGGTGTGTGTGTACGTCGCTCGGGCCAAGAAAGCAGCCGAAGCTGAGGCTGAACTGTGGTCGGAGGCACTGGACCCGGTCTTCTGACTAGGAGTCCGTTCACGAGCGCGTCAGGGCTCGCCCCCGCTCCAGCGCGAGCCACAACAGCGGTCTGACCCTAGCCGGGACGCCAGGCCGCACCACAACCATCCGACCCTCAGACAAGGAATCCCATCGTGCTCACTGTGAAGGATGTCGAAGTGCGCGCAGGCGCCCGGCTCCTGATTGAGTCCACCACCTTCTCCATCTCGCCCGGCGACAAGGTCGGCTTGGTGGGTCGTAACGGGGCGGGCAAGACCACGCTGATGCGCATCCTGGCGGGCGACGGCATGCCGGCCGCCGGGACGATCGCCCGTCGGGGCGTGATCGGGTACCTTCCCCAGGACCCGCGCACGGGCGACCTCCACATGACGGCGAGGGCACGTATCCTCTCCGCGCGCGGTCTGGACCGGATCATGGCTCGGATGGAGAAGCACACGCTCGCGATGGCGGAGACGTCGGGCCAGGACCGGGAGGACGCGATGGCGGGGTACGCCAAAGCTGAGACCGAGTTCTTGTCGCAGGGAGGGTACTCCTCCTCGGCCGAGGCGGCCCGTATCGCCGCCAACGTCGGCTTGCCCGACCGTGTGCTGAATCAAACCTTGGGGACCCTATCTGGCGGCCAGCGCCGCCGTGTGGAACTGGCACGCATCCTGTTCCTCGGCGCCGACACCCTGCTGCTCGACGAGCCCACGAACCACTTGGACGCCGACTCCATCGTCTGGCTGCGCTCCTTCCTCCAGTCCTTCCCGGGCGGGCTGGCCGTCATCTCCCACGACGTCGCCCTGTTGGGGGACACCGTGAACAAGGTGTTCCACCTCGACGCCACCCGTGCCCAGATCGACCAGTACAACCTCGGGTGGGCGAAGTACTTGGAACAACGCGAGACGGACGAGCGCCGACGCAAGCGTGAGCGGGCCAACGCCGAGCGCAAGGCGGCCGCGCTGATGGCGCAGGCCGACTCGATGCGGGCCAAGGCGACCAAAGCGGTGGCCGCCCAGAACATGGCCAGACGAGCGGAGAGGCTGCTCGACGGCGTGGAGGGGGCCAGGGTCCAAGACAAGGTGGCCCACCTGCGGTTCCCCGATCCGTCCCCCTGCGGGAAGACCCCGCTGTCCGCCACCGGATTGTCCAAGAGCTACGGCTCGGAAGAGGTCTTCTTCGACGTGGACCTGGTGATCGACCGGGGGTCCCGGGTGGTCGTCCTGGGCCTCAACGGCGCCGGAAAGACGACGCTGCTGAGGCTCTTGTCCGGGTTGGAGGACGCCGACCTGGGCGAGGTCCAGGAAGGCCATGGGCTCAAACTGGGGTACTACGCCCAGGAGCACGAGACCTTGGACATGTCGCAAACCCTGTTGCAGAACATGATGTCGACCGCGACGGAGCTGAACGAGACCCAGGCCAGGACCCTGCTCGGGTCCTTCCTCTTCGTCGGGGACGACGTCGACAAGCCGGCGAGGGTGCTCTCCGGCGGTGAGAAGACGCGGCTAGCCCTGGCCATGCTGGTGGTCTCTCGCGCCAACGTGTTGCTGCTCGACGAGCCGACCAACAACCTGGATCCCGCCTCTCGCGCCGAGATCCTCCACGCGATCGACACCTACGCCGGCGCGATCGTCCTCGTGACCCACGACGAGGGCGCGGTGGAGGCGCTCCATCCCGACCGGGTGCTCCTGCTCCCCGACGGGACCGAGGATCTGTGGAATCCTCAATACATCGATCTTGTCGCATTGGCCTGAAGGAGCCCCATGAAGACACTCGTGACGAGCCTGACAGGCGCTGTCCTGCTCATCGCCTTGGCCGGCTGCACCGGCGCCACGGCCCCCGATCCGACCGTGCCTCCCATCCAGCCCACTCACCGCATCGCCGGTTCGACGCTGCCGCAGAAAGTCGCGGGGTACACCGCGCTGGGCCCGGCGCCCACCCTGCAGCAGATGACCGCGACCTACGCTCGTGACGCGCAACCCCTCGACCTCGCCGTCGTCACCTTCGACACCACGGGCGACTTCGGCACGACGACGCTGACCAAACAGCAGTGGTACGGCGCCAGCCGGTGCGGGCTGCTGTGGCAGTCCGACGCCAAGGTCACCCCGACCCCCACGCAGGTCGCCTGCATCACCGTCCTGACCGACGGGGTGATGACCACGGTGTCAGGCGGGCAACAGACCCCGCAGGACATGGCGAGCCTCGCCAACGCCATCTATGAGGTGTTGTCCTGATGGCGTCGATCATGGGCGCTCGATCAGGAGTCATCGCGGGCGTCCACCCGACAGGACGATATGGTCATTTCATGTTGAAGAGTCACGGATTTACGGATAGGTTAGGTGCATGAACACGGTCATCGAGGTAGCGGATGTGACGCTGAGGCGTGGCCGTTCTTTTTTGCTCGACCATGTCAGCTGGACGGTGGCCGAATCGGACCGTTGGGTGATCATCGGGCCCAACGGCGCGGGCAAGACGACGCTCATGCAAGTGGTCTCCGCGCGTATGTTCCCCACGTCCGGGCAGGTCACCCTCCTCGACGAGCGGTTGGGAGCTGTGGACGTGTTCGAGCTGAGGCCGCGCATCGGTGTCTCCTCGGCCGCCCTCCAGGCGCAGATCCCCGCGGACGAGAAGGTCGTGGACGTGGTCATGTCCGCCTCGTACGCCATCTTCGGGCGCTGGCGCGAGGACTACACCAACATCGACTTCATGAGGGCTGAGAAGCTCATGACCCAGTTCCGCATCGACAGTCTCGCCGAGCGTCTCTTCGGGTCCCTCTCGGAGGGGGAGAGGCAGCGGGTCCAGATCGCACGAGCCATGATGACCGACCCTGAACTGCTCATCCTCGACGAGCCGACCGCAGGGCTCGACCTGTCGGGCCGCGAGTTGTTGTTGGCCACCTTGTCGGAACTGGCGCTGGACGAGATGTCTCCCACGTCGATCATGGTGACCCACCACGTCGAGGAGATCCCCGCAGGGATCACCCACGCCCTCTTCCTCAAGCAAGGGCGTGTGGTCGCCCAGGGGCCCATCCACGAGGTGATGACCCCCGCCGTCCTCACGCGCACGTTCGACCTGCCTCTGGCGGTCAAGGAAGTGGACGGTCGCTGGCGCGCCCAAGCCGCCTTCCACCTCCGCTGAGGCGCGTCGTCACATCGCCGTGGGCGCGTGATCACATCGCCGGATCGAATTCCTTCTTCGCGGAGACGGGCCAGTCGTCGGGGTAGCGATACGCCAGGGCTTCGTGGTCGGCGTACAAGCGCTTGCGGGAACGGTCGGATAGGCGGTCCCCGAAGACGACCCCCGAGAGGTGGTCGGTCTCATGCTGCAGACAGCGGGCGAGCAGCCCGGTTCCGACGATCTCCACGGGGTCACCGTTGTGGTCGAGCCCCCGGCACACGGCCAGGTCGGGACGTGCGAGGGGGGAGTACGACCCCGGCAACGACAGACAGCCCTCTTCCTCGCTGACGAGTTGACGGTTCTTGGCGTCCGGCAGGATCACCGTCGGGTTGAGCACAGCGCCGGACAGCACCTTGTTGTCGGCGTCGGGGCATCGGAAGACGAACAAGGACCGGGAGTCGCCGACCTGTGTGGCGGCCAGCCCGACTCCGTCTGCGGCGTCCATGGTTGCGAACATGTCGCGAATGAGCGTGTGCAACTCCTCGTCGAACACCGTGACCGGTGTGGTCGCGGCATGCAGGACCGCCTCCCCCCAGCGTGTGATGCGCAGGATCCGCCCGCCGGTCATCAGGTCTGCCATGTCAGCCATGTCTGTCCTTTCGTCGCATCGATTTTACGGGGATTCGTCAATGGTGACGAGTCGGGCTCGCGCGCGCCGGTGGGAAATTCCCCGGAAAGGGGCGTCGATACGCGACACTAGTGGTGTGACTTTCCTCGATGACGTGATCGCAGACTTCGACCAGTATCTGCGCACGCGTCATTCCGACCGTACCCGCAGGTCGTATCTGACCGACCTGCGCCAACTCGCCGCCTTCCTCGCCGATCAGGGGGTGGAGTCGCCCGACGAGATCCGCTTGGCCGATCTACGGGCGTGGCTCGCGTCCATGTCCGACCAGGGGAAGTCCAAAGCGACCATCCAACGGCGGATCTCGGCTGTGAGAACCTTCTTCGCATGGGCCCGCCTCCACCGGCGGGTGGAGACGGACGTCGCCCGAGGGCTGAAGTCGACCACCGTGCCCAAAACCCTTCCCGAGACCGTGTCCGAGCCCGAGGCCCGCACGCTGATGAACGCGATGGCGGCCGTGGCGGCGCAGGACGACACCCCCGTGGCCCACCGCGACCAGGCCATCGTCGAAGTCCTGTACGCCACGGGAGTGCGTGTCTCCGAGCTGTGCGGTCTCGACCTGGACTCGGTGGACCGTGCTCGCGAACTCGTCCGGGTGATCGGCAAGGGGGACAAGGAGCGATCCGTCCCCATCGGGAGGCCGGCCCTGGCGGCGCTCGACGCCTGGCTGGCACGACGCGGAGAACTGGTCACCGGCGACAGTGGCCAGGCGTTGTTCATCGGAGAGCGTCTGGGGGCGCGTATCGATCCACGGGTGGTGCGTCGCATCGTGCACCGTAGCCTGACCCTGGTGGACGGGGCGCCGGACCTGGGCCCCCATGGTCTGCGGCACGCCATGGCCACCCACCTGCTCGAAGGCGGCGCCGATCTGAGATCCGTCCAGGAGGTCCTCGGCCATGCCTCGATCGCGACGACACAGATCTATACCCATGTCTCCTCCGAGCGGCTGCGAGCCGTGTACGAACTGAAGCATCCCCGGGCCTGAGCGCGCCGTCCCGAGACCATGGGAGATCCTGAGATCCCGTGATCGGGTCCGCCTGGTCATGGCAGCAGCGCCTGTGGGTCGGTGGACGCCGAGTCGATCCAGGTCTGGAAATGCAGGTGGCATCCCGTCGACTCCCCGGTCGATCCGACCGTGCCGACCACCTGGCCCTGGCTGACCTGGTCGCCCACAGCCACCACGTACCTTTGGGCGTGGTTGTACGCGGTCGTCAGGGCGTGCCCCTGCAGGATCCCGTGGTCGATCACCAGGCGATACCCGTACCCGCCGCTGAAGGTGGACTCCACCACCGTCCCGGAGGCGGCCGCCAGGATCGGCGACCCACAGGCCGCGGCGATGTCGATGCCGTCGTGGAACTTCCACACCCCTTCGATGGGGTGAAGCCTCATCCCGTACCCATCGGAGACGACCCCGACGACAGGGGTGATCAGGCCGGCCGCGCTGACCTGGCCGCCCCTGGTCATGTGGGCCATGCGGGCCGCGTCCGCCCGGACGGCCGCCATCTGGTCGGCGGTGATGAGCCGGATTTTGCCGCCCCCTAACAGGGACAGCGGATCCAGATAGGAGTCCCCCGACTTCAGCCCCCAGTGCAGGCAGGCCTGCGCGGGGCAGGAATGCCCGGCGATGAGGACCCCGATCGGCTGGCCCGCCTTCACGGCCTGGCCCCGGGCCACAGTCGGCTCGACGGGCTCGTACGTGGTGGTCAGATCCCCATGGGTCACGGAGATCACCGGCCTGTCGACGACCATCCCCGCGAAGGACACGACCCCATCCATGGCGGCGACCACCACCTGGCCGGGCACGGACGCGATGTCCACGCCTCGATGTCCGGCGGACCACTGCTGGTCGGGCGGGTCGAAACCGCGAACGACGTCTCCCAGGACGGGGGCGACGGCATGGACTGATTGGGCCTGGGCCACGGGCGTGCTGGCCATGGACAGACCACAGGCCGCGACACAGGCGAGCACGCAGATGAGAAGTGTCTTCATATCCTGACCATGGTTGTGCGGGGGCCCGGAATGTCGTGGAGCTTGAAAACTGTGGATACAATAGTGGGCGTCCGCGTTCCCTGTGGATAACTCCACGGGCTCGCACCGTCGTCTTGACCTCATCGGCTAGGCGACGGTAAAGTTGGACGCTGTTGCGCTTTGGGGTCCCCGTGCGGTTTCTTCCAAGTGCATGAAGTAATTTTGTATGCTCGAAATGGAAGATGGTCTGACCCGTGTCTACCTATAGTCCCAAGCCTGGGGAAATCACCCGGAATTGGCTTGTCATCGACGCCGAGAACGTCATTCTGGGCCGCCTCGCCGTGACAGTGGCCACCCTGCTCCGTGGCAAGAACAAGCCTCAGTTCGCCCCTCACATCGACACGGGTGATTTCGTTGTCGTCGTCAATGCCGACAAGATCGCCCTGAGCGGCAAGAAGAGGGTCGGCAAGATGGCCGTTCGCCACTCCGGCTTCCCGGGTGGACTCAAGCAGGTCTCGTACGGTGACTTGCTGGCCACCGATCCCCGCAAGGCCGTTGAGCGCGCCGTGTGGGGTATGCTGCCCAAGAACAAACTGAGCCGTCAGCTCATCGGGAAGCTCAAGGTCTATTCCGGGCCTGAGCATCCGCACACGGCTCAGCAGCCGCAACCCTTCCAGATCACCCAAGTTTCACAGTGAGAGGTCCCACAGTGTCCGAACCGCAAGTTGCCGCCATGGAGAATGACGTGGACGAGACTCCTTCGTCTTTCGTCGACGAGGAAGATCGCGAGATCGCCTACCGCGCCGAGGAGACCAAGTCCGCCGAGCGCACCGGTCGTCCCGCCACCGTTCAGAACTCCCACGGGACCGGTCGTCGCAAGGAGGCCATCGCCCGCGTGCGTATCGTCCCCGGCACCGGCCAGTGGAGCATCAATGGACGTTCCTTGGACGATTACTTCCCGAACAAGCTCCACCAGCAGGAGATCTCCGAGCCCTTCCAGACGGCTGACGTGATGGGGTCGTACGACGTCATCGCCCGCATCTGCGGTGGCGGCGTCTCCGGCCAGGCCGGCGCCCTGCGTCTCGGCATCGCCCGCGCCCTCAACGCTGCGGACACCGAAGCCTCGCGTCCGGCGCTGAAGAAGGCCGGCATGCTCACCCGTGACGCCCGTATCAAAGAGCGCAAGAAGGCCGGTCTCAAGAAGGCCCGTAAAGCTCCGCAGTACTCCAAGCGCTGATGTCTCGCCTCTTTGGCACGGATGGCGTGCGCGGTCGTGCCAACGAGGTGTTGACGGCCGACTTGGCATTGGCCTTGTCGGTCGCAGCCGCTCACGTCCTGACCGAGACCACACCCGGTCGCCTCAGGGCTATCGTCGGACGCGACTCGCGTGCCTCCGGGGAGTTCCTGGAGGCGGCGGTCGTGGCTGGTCTGGCCAGCGCTGGCGTCGACGTCATTCGCGTGGGAATCGTCCCCACGCCGGGTCTGGCCTTCCTCGTCACTGAGATGGGCACGGATTTCGGCGTGATGCTCTCGGCGTCCCACAACCCCATGCCTGACAACGGCATCAAGTTCTTCGCCCGTGGCGGCATCAAGCTGCCCGACGAGGTGGAGGACTTGATCGAGCAGGAGATGGGGCAGACCTGGGTACGGCCCACAGGTGCCGAGGTCGGTCGTGTCACCGACAATCCCGAGTTGGTGGATCGCTACATCCACCACGTCGTGGCCTCCCTGGGTGATGACCGTCCCCTGGCCGGCCTGAAGGTCGTCCTCGATCCCGCCAACGGCGCGGCGTCCAGGACGGCGGTGAAGGCGTTCATGTCGGCTGGCGCCACGGTGACCGCCATCCACAACAAACCCGACGGTCTCAACATCAACGACAACTGCGGATCGACTCACATCGAGGCTCTGCAACTGGAAGTGATCTCCTCCGGCGCCGACCTCGGCATCGGATTGGACGGCGACGCCGATCGCTGCATCGCCGTGGACGCCCACGGTCGCGTCGTGGACGGAGACCAGATCCTCGCCATCCTTGCCATCGCCATGAAAGAGGACGGTCGGCTCCACCAGAACACCGTGGTCGCCACCGTCATGAGCAACCTCGGCTTCTTCCACGCGATGCGCGACAACGGGATCAGCGTGGACACCACCAAGGTGGGGGACCGCTATGTCGTGGAGTCCATGAACGCGAACGGGTTCACCCTCGGAGGGGAGCAGTCCGGCCACGTGGTCATGAACGAGTTCGCCACCACAGGAGACGGCACCCTCACAGGCCTCCACATCGCCGCGCGTGTCGTCCGCTCGGGGGCCTCGCTCGCCGACCTGGCCTCGGTGATGACGAAGCTCCCCCAGGTGATGATCAACGTCGCCGGTGTGGACCGTGCTCGCACCAATCTCGACCAGGGCGTCGTCCACGCGGTCACAGCGGCGGAAGCGGAGCTCAAGGGGACGGGACGGGTCGTCCTGCGCCCTTCGGGCACCGAACCCCTGGTGAGAGTCATGGTCGAAGCCGAGACCGAGTCGAAGGCCCGTGAGGTCGCCGAGAGACTGGCCGAGGTGGTCAGGACCCGACTCGCTCTGTGACCCCTGCGTCGCACGAGAACACCTGAGCCGCGCTGTGAGGCCTGAGCCACGGCCAGGACGCCTGAGCAGCGGCTAGCCCAAGACTAGACCTTCCTCACCCGGATCCACTCGATGTCGTGGTCGGGCCCCTTCCCGATGACCACTGTCGCCCGATCCCTGGTGGGCTGGATGTTGTGACGCAAGTTCGGCCCATTCGTGGTGTCCCAGATGTCGCACGCCATGGCCATCGCCTCGTCGTCGGGGATGTGCGCGAACTGGCGGAAATAGGACTGCGGATCGGTGAAGGCCGTTTTCCGGAGCTGCCAGAATCGGTCCAGGAACCACTGCTTGATGGAGTCTTCCGGCGCGTCCACGTACACGGAGAAATCGAAGAAGTCCGACACGGCCTGTCCCATCTCGCCGCTGGCGCGTGTGCGCGGCGGCTGCAGGACGTTGAGCCCTTCGACGATAACCACGTCGGGTTGGCGCACCGTGACCACCTCGTCCGGGACGATGTCGTAGATGATGTGCGAGTAGACCGGCGACGTGACCTCGGGGAGGCCGGATTTCAGGTCGATGACGAACTGGGTCAGTTTCGCCTGGTCGTAGGACTCGGGGAACCCCTTGCGGTCCATGAGCCCGGCTTCCTCCAAGACGGTGTTGGGATAGAGGAACCCGTCGGTGGTGATCAGGTCGACCCGTCGGTCGACGCTGAGCAGTTCCCTCAACAGCCGGGCGGTGGTGGACTTGCCCACGGCGACCGAGCCGGCGATGCCGATGATGAAGGGGGTGGGCCGGTCTTCCCGGCCGAGGTACGCGTTCGACTGCGCCGATAGGGCCGACATGTTGTTGATGTGGACGTTGATCAGCTCTGTCAAGGGAAGATAGACCTGGCGGACCCTGTCCAGGTTGAGGGGATCGCCGAGCGCCAGGAGCCCGGAGAGGGTCTGGGCCGTCAGGGAGAGGTTCCGCTCACGTGCGAGGTTGGCCCAGTGGTCCCTCGTGAGCGTCAGATATGCCCCCGTCGGCGTACAGGTCTTGTGCAGCATGGAAATCCTTTCGGTGCTATTGTTCCACGAACTGCGCCCATCGTGAGGAGAACGGCCCATCCGGCAGGGGGTGTCTCACCGGCGTCATGTAGAGTAGTCCTCATGTGTGGAATCATCGGGTACGTCGGCTGCCAAGACGCGAAAACAGTGATCATCTCAGGCCTGAGGCGTATGGAGTACCGGGGGTACGACTCCGCAGGGGTGGCGCTCGTGACCGATCACGGGATCGAGGTTCGCAAGAAGGCGGGGAAGCTGAAGAACCTCGAAGCGGACCTGGCGGCCCATCCCACGCCTGACTCCCACGAGGGCATCGGCCACACGAGGTGGGCCACCCACGGCGGCCCGACCGACGAGAACGCCCACCCCCATCTGGGCCCCACGGGACGTGTGGCACTCGTCCACAACGGGATCATCGAGAACTTCGCCGAGCTGAAAGCCGAGCTGGAACGCGCCGGGGCGACGTTCCTGTCACAGACCGACTCCGAGGTGGTGGCCCACCTGGTTGAGAATGGTGTGGCGTCTGGGTCCACCCTGCGCGAGGCCATGATGGCCGCCGTCGCACGGCTGGAGGGCACGTTCACCTTGGTCGCCGTCGACGCCCAGGCGCCGGGATCCGTCGTGGCGGCACGCCGTAACTCCCCGCTGGTGGTCGGCGTCGGCGAGGGCGAGATGTTCCTCGCCTCCGATGTGGCCAGCTTCATCGAGCACACCCGGGAGGCCATCGAACTGGGTCAGGACCAGATCGTCGAGATCACGGCGACGTCGGTGGACGTCACCTCCTTCGACGGGTCCCCAGCCCTGACCAAGCCGTACCACATCGACTGGGACCTGTCCGCCGCCGAGAAGGGCGGCTATGACTGGTTCATGCGCAAGGAGATCTTCGAGCAGCCCAAGGCGGTGGCCGACACCCTCCTCGGTCGAATCGGCCCTGACGGCAGCTTGATCCTCGACGAGATGCGGATCGACGCAGCCACCCTGCGCAGCATCGACAAGATCATCGTCGTCGCCTGTGGAACGGCCTACCACGCCGGCATGATCGCCAAGTACGCCATCGAGCACTGGACGCGCATCCCGTGCGAGGTCGACATCGCGTCCGAGTTCCGCTACCGCGACCCGATCATCACAGCCAACACCCTGGTCGTGACCATCTCCCAGTCGGGCGAGACGGCCGACACCCTCATGGCCATCCGCCACGCGCGCGAGCAGCACGCCAAGGTTGTCAGCATCTGCAACACCAACGGCGCCACCATCCCGCGCGAGTCCGACGCCGTCATCTACACCCACGCGGGTCCGGAGATCGGTGTGGCGTCCACGAAGGGGTTCACGACCCAGTTGGTCGCCTGCTACCTGTTGGGGCTGTACCTCGCGCAGGTCAAGGGCACCAAGTTCGGCGACGAGATCCACTCCCTGGTCCGCGAGCTGGAAGCGCTGCCGGCCAAGATGGAGGAGGTCCTGAAGGACCTCGGCGCGACCCTCGACCTGGCTCAGCAGTTGCACGACGTGTCCTCCGTCCTGTTCCTGGGCCGTCACGTCGGTTACCCGATCGCCCTCGAAGGGGCGTTGAAGCTGAAGGAGATCTCGTACCTGCACGCCGAAGGTTTCGCCGCAGGCGAGCTCAAGCACGGCCCGATCGCGCTGATCGAGGACTGGCTCCCGGTCTTCGTGGTCGTGCCGCCCCAGGGCCGCGACCAGATCCACGACAAGGTCCTGTCCAATATCCAGGAGGTCAGGGCGCGGGGAGCGCGCACGATCGTCCTCGGAGAGCGAGGGGACGAGGCGGCCGCCAGCTACGCGGACCATTTCCTCGCCCTTCCGACCGTGCCCACCCTGTTCCAGCCGGTGTTGGCGATCCTGCCTCTGCAGGTCTTCTCCTGCGAGGTCGCGACTTTGAAGGGGTACGACGTGGACCAGCCGCGCAACCTGGCGAAGTCCGTGACGGTGGAGTAGAGGCCGCCCATGGCCGAGGTCGCGACATTCAGCTTCCTTCAGGTGGCGTCCGCCTGGCCGACCTTCGACCAGACGGGGGACAAGTACGCCCGGGGCGTGGTCGGAGTCATGACAGGGTCCCGGCGCTATCCGGGGGCGGCCGTCCTCTCTGTGCTGGGCGCCCTCAACGCCGGGGCCGGATTCGTCCGGTACTGCGGCGTCGATGACGCCCGGTCGGCCATCCTGACCCGCGCCCCCTCCGTGACCTTCGGCCCTGGCCGGGTCGGCGCGTGGGTGGCGGGCTGCGGCTGGGACGACGAGGATAGGTCGACCTCCATCGCCCAGTGGCGCCAGGTGTGCGCGGACGGGGTGCCCGTGGTGATCGACGCCGGGGCGTTGGCCTTGGCCGCCGACGGCGCTCCGGCGGGCTCCCTGATGACTCCGCACGCCGGCGAACTGGCGCGGTTGATGGGCGTGGGCCGCGACGAGGTGGAGTCCCACCCCGTCGACCTGGTACGACAGGCGGCGCGACTGTTCGACACCACCGTCCTGTTGAAGGGACACACGCAGTTGGTCTGCGCCCCCGGTGGCCAGGTGACCCAGCTCCAGGAGGGCTCCTCGTGGCCGGCTCGCGCCGGGTCGGGAGACGTCCTCGCGGGTATCGCGGGGACCCTGCTCGCCCAAGGGGTCGGCCCCGACATGGCGGGGTTGTTGGCGGCTGGGATCCAAGCCATGGTCAGTCTCGACCATCCCGGACCCTATCCGCCCGACAGGATCGCCGAGTTCCTGCCTCACCACATCGGCACAGGCATGGCGGCGTGAGTGGCGCGGTGTGACCGTTTCATCCCTGCTGAGAGGGGAGGACGGAGATCCCGTCTCAGTGCGCCGAGCGCGACATCCACGTCAGGGTTCCCGTGGACAAGGTGAATCCCAGTTTTCGATGGAGGGCGACGGACGCCTCGTTGCCCTGGATGATGTGGTCGTAGGGGGTTCGTCCCTCGGCGAGGATCCTGGTGGTGAGGTCGGTGAGCAGGAGCTCGGCGACCCCCTGGCGTCGATACTGCGGCAGGACGACCAACAGTCCCATGGCGCCTTGCTCGTGCTGGCCGATGAAGCCCAGCAACTCGTCGCCACGGAAGGCGCCGAGCATCACCTGGGCGTCGATACGGCTGCGTGTGTACGTCGACCCGTCCATGTCGTAGTGGGCGCAGACCAGCGGCGCCCAGCGCTCGGTCACCTGGTCGACGCTCACCCCGGGGAGCGTGATCGGGGGCAGACCCGTGCCCAGGTAGGCCGCCGACCAGCAGGGGGTGTGATGGTCCAAGCCGAGACGGGCCTGGGTCGCGGCGACGCTGGCAGCGTCATGGGCGACCATCTGCGGACAAGAGCCCGCCTGGTCGACCATCATCCGCGCCGAATCCTCGTCGGCCGATGCCATCAGGGCTGTGCCCGACCGTGTGCGAAGCAGGAGGCCCGTCGCTGACGAGCACACCACCCGGCAATCGTCCCGTGAGAGCTGGTCGATCATGTCGGCGTGCAGGACCGGGTCCAGGGGGTATGGGGTCACAGGCGATGTCATGAGAGTCCTCCTCGTGGACGGTCGTCGCACACGCGGTGAGCGTACTCGTCTATTGTGCTCTCGTCACACGTGCCTGCGGGGCCATGCCCTGTGGGCGGGACGCGGTCGCCGATGACGGTCATAGGCGTCCGGTTGTCGGTCCTCACGGCTGGATCATCGGTGGAGCGTCAGCTCCTGGCAGCGCGGACACACCCCGGAGATCTCTGTCACGTGGGCGATCTCGGTGAACCCGTAGGTGCGGGCGACCGAGTCGGCCCATTGTTCGACGGGACCCTGCGTCAGTTCGATCGTCCGTCGGCACACGCGGCAGATCAGGTGATGATGGTGCTCGGGGGAGCAGAGCCGGTACGCGCTCTGCCCGTCGGTGAGCAGATGGTCGACCACCTGGTTCTCCGCCATGGCGGTCAGGGTACGGTACACCGTGGGCAGGCTCACAGGGGTGCCGCGTGCTTTGAGGCCGTCGTGGACGTCCTGGGCCGTCTGGAAGGACTCGCAGTCCGACAGGTACTCCCAGACTAAGGAACGTTGGCGTGTGCGGCGAGGGGTGTCAGTGCTCGTCATAGTGGTCTCCGTGGGGCGCGTGTAGGTGGCCGTCGTGGATGTAGTCGACGTGGTCGCCGTGCTGGACCATGTCGTGCCCGCACCCGGGACCATGCACATGGGCGTGCTGCTCCGTGTGGTCGTGCGGGGCGGGCAGGGGATCGACGTCGTCCTGGCGGGGATGGACGTGGCGATGGAAGAGGCTCGCCAGCGGCCAGGAAGCGACGAAGAAGGCGATCGTGATGAGCACGATCATCGCACCGGGCGCGACGTCGGCGTAGATGGAGGCGAGGTAGCCGCCGACGCTGGCGATCAGGCCGATGACCATCGCCGTCCACATCCCCCTCCAGAAACCGCGGACGATGTTCTGCGCGGCGGCGACCGGGATCACCATCAAGGCGCTGACCAGCAGCAGGCCTACTGTCCTCATGGCCGTCGTGACGGTGATGGCCGCCAGGATGACGATGACGTAGTTGTACACCCGTACCGGCAACCCCAGGGTCTTCGCGAAATCTTCGTCGGCGCTGATGGCGAACAACTGCGGGGACAAGCCCAAGGCGACGACCAGGATGAGGGCCGCCAAGCCGCCGACGACCCACAGGTCCGAGGCGGAGATGGTGTTCAGGGAGCCGAAGAGGTAACTGGACAGGCCCCCGGCGCCTTGTCCCGCGATGGACGCCATGAGGACGCCAGCGGCCAGGCCGCCGTAGAACAGGACGGCCAGGCCGATGTCCCCGGTGGCTCGTCCCTGTTGGCGCAAGGTCTCGATCAGAACAGCCCCGACCACGCAGATGGCGACAGCCCAGGGCAGGGGAGTCGTCCCTGTGATCAGTGCCAGACCGACCCCGGCGATGGCGACGTGTCCGAGGCCGTCTCCCAAGAGGGACAGACGCCGCTGCACGATGTACGTGCCGATGGTGGGCGCGGAGAATCCCACGAGGGCCGAGGCGATCAGGGCGCGCTGGATGAACGCGAAGGCTAGGAGATCCATCTCGGCTCCATTCCCGTCATAAGAGTCCGATGTTCGGGTGGTTCCCACTCATGGGTGGCGTGGGCGGGGGCTGGGACGAGTGGGCCGTCGAAGACCAATCGTCCACCCCTCAGGATCAGGGTGCGGTCGATATGCTGGGCGAGTGCGTCAGTCTCATGCAGGACCACGAGCCAGGTGGCGGACACGCTGCTGAGGGCCGAGGCGATCTGTGTCTGATTGGCGATGTCCACCCCGGCGAAGGGCTCGTCCATGATGATCAGACGAGGATGGTTGACCACTCCCCGCGCGATCAGGACACGCTGCTGCTGACCGCCGGACAGGTGCAGGTAGAGCTCGTTCGCCTGGTCGGCCAGTCCCACGACCTCCAGGGCGTCCATGGCACGGGTGCGCTGTGTGCCCCCCAACCATCCCAGGGGTCGTTTGGCCAGGGTGCCGGACGCGACGACTTCCAGGACTGTCGTGGAGTGCAGGGAGACCGACGCGCGCTGGGGGACGTACCCGACCTGGTCCCATCCGGTGAAGGTCTCCAGGGGCTGGTCGAGGAGGCTCACTGTTCCCTGCTGGTGTCGGTGGAGGCCGAGAATCGCCTTGACCAATGTGGACTTCCCCGAGCCGTTGGCTCCGAGGAGGGCGACAGTCGTCCCCTCCTCGATCTGGAAGGAGATGTCTTTGAGGATGGGCAGCCCCCCTAGGGAGAGGGACAATGAATCAACGTCGATGGCTGTCATGAGCATCCGTTCGCTGTGCGCAACGCGGTCAGGTTGGAGGACATGATGGCCGCGTAATCCTCACCACGTGAGTCTTTGGTCAGACCCTCGATAGGATCGAGGACGTCGGTGGCCAGCCCCATGTCCGAGGCGATGGTCTTCGCCAGATCGGGGGAGGTCAGCGTCTCGAAGAACACTGTGGTGAGTCCCTTCTCCTGAGCTATCTGGTGGATCTCGGCGATCCTGTCCGGGCTGGGCTCGGCGTCGGGGGACAACCCGGAGATGGAGATCTGGGTCAGATCGTACCGTTCCGCCAGATAGCCGAACGCGGCGTGGGTGGTCAGGAACTCGGTGCGCTGGCATGATGACAATCCCTGTGTGTACGCTGTGTCGATGGTCGTCAACGTGGCGGTGAGCGTCGCTAGTCCTTGTGTGTAGGTGCTCTGGTTGGCGGGGTCGATCCTGATGAGGATGTCGGCGATGGCCTGGGCGATCGTCACCATATGTGTGGGATCGAGCCAGATGTGCGGGTCCAGGCTCCCGTTGCTCGGGTCATCCGCGCCGGTGCCGTGGCTCTCCAGGGGGACGACGCTGGTGACGTCGAGCGATGTGTTCGGCTTGGCCTGCTTGACTGCGGCGTCGACAGCCGGTTGGAGGCCGGCTTCGTAGATGGTCAGGCTGGACGTGGCGACTTGGGCGACCTGCATCGCGGTCAACTCCAGGTCGTGGGGCTCCGCGCCCGGCTGTGTCAGGTTGGTGACGGTCACATGGTCCTGGCCGATGGCCTGGGCTAGGTACGCGTACGGGTACAGGCCGACCACCACCGAGATCGTCCCCGGCGCCGGCTGGGGGACCTGGCATCCGGTCAGCGTGAGGGCTGCCATCGGGAGGACTGCCAGGAGTGCCTTCTTGACTCGTTTCATGAGAATCATTATCAATTAGCTTCTTGCGGTTGTCAAGGAGTTCCCCGCGTTCCCCGGAGTCGTCGGAGTTCCCGGAGATCTTGAGTTTTCCGAGTTTCCCGAGTTTCCCGAGTTTCCCGAGTTTCCCGGTTTCCGAGTTCCTGGGGTCGTCCGATGACCACGGTCATCGGACATACAGTGTTTTGGTTGTGATTATTCCACGGTTGCCAGTCCGACAGATATGGTTATTGTTTTCTAGGGTCGTTCGCGGCGGTGGTCCCCGAGGGTACCACCTTGCTCACTGTGGGATCGACAAAATCGCATTCGCGATTTGGTCGACCAACCCCTAGAAAACAATAACCATATCTGTCTTTGATGGGCGTTCCGCCCCTTGAATCTTCTTAGCCTACGGCTATGCGGTAGCTGCCGTACGTTAGCCATCTCGTGTCTGAGGTGTCGTTGACGCAGGCTAGGTGGCTTCCGTGGTTGGCCACGTCCGTTCTTGTCGCGATGGATGGGTGGCCCCAGTTGTGGTAGGTGGGTTTGGAGCTGACGACGCAGGTGACGGGGTGCTCTTCGCCGACTAGGTCTCGCAGCAGGGCGGGGTGGCGGCTGGATGTGGCGCCGTGGTGGGGGAGGGCGACGATGCCGATGCGGCGAGCGAATCGTTGGAAGACTCCGACGATCTCCCTCTCTCGTGGGGTGGTCGACAGGTCTTGGTCGCCCAAGCCTAGCCATCCTTGGATCGCCTGGGTCTTCGCGCCCTGGGGGTTGGAGTGGTGGCCGATGTGATGGCGCGGCGGCTGGCCCTCCATGATCTTGGTCTGGCAGGAGTGGCAGGAGACTCCTGAGAATCCCATGTTGACGCAGGCGTGGAGGGGCAGGGACGAGGGTGGGCCGGCGTACACCGACAAGGAGGTGAGGTTCATCTTTCCGACCTTCGTGCCGACTGTGGCCACGCAGTCCAGGTACGCGGCCTTCAGCTTGTCCACATGGTGGTCGATGAAGTACTCGATGACGGTGGCCTTGCGCAGGTGACGGTCCAGGTCGGCCGGTGACATCGCCGCGGGGAGGATGTCGTGAAGGGCGGCGTGGAGACTGGTGAGCCATTGGGCTCGGTGCTCGTTGACCTCCGAGAGGACGTAGTTCTTCCATACCCACAGGTCGAGGGCTCGGGCTGACTCGGACCCTTGTCCAGGGGGGACGACCAGCTTGGGTCCGCGGGTGTGGCCGTCCCACGTCATCGAAATGACTGGGGAGTCGGCGTCGTATGGGGTCTGGTCGTCGTCCCAGGACGCCTGCTCGTCGTCGCTCCACTGGTCGCCCACGCCGATGGTCGTGACCGTGCCGAACTCGGACAGCGTCCCTCGTGGGTCGATGGTCAACCGTCGATGGAAGGCGTCGAACTCGGCCGCGTCCTGGCTGGCTGTCGAGGGCGTGCTCACGAGTGACTGCACGTACGACAGGAGTCGGGCAGCGGGTGACAGCAGGGGGATGTAGATGTGGTCGAAGCTCACGCGCGAGAAGAGGCGGGGGAGCCCGTTGATGTGGTCGGCGTCGAAGTGGGAGATGAACAACAGAGTCTGGATGGGGGGAAGACTCTCGCCTGCTCCCCGGTCCTCGACGGCGTGGTCGTACCCGTCGGCGAACGTGTCGATCTCCGACGCGAGTCGATCGGGGTTCGACATCGAGCCGCAATCGTAGACGTAGTGCGTCGTGCGCGTGTCCGCGTTCACCCACGCGGAATGGAAGAACCCTTGGCCGACGGCCCACTGCACTGATCCATGCGAGACGGTCACGTCTGTTGATTCCCCAGGTGTGAAATGTGGTGTCATAGAAGCCCCCTTCATTGTGCCCGCTGTCAGCATACAGGCGCAGGGGGAATACGTCATGTTAGACATACTGAATGAAATAATATGGAAAATGGTGAGAGTTGATCGCGCATGTGTGCGGGTGACATCTCATTGATGAGGATTAATACCAGATAACGAGTTTGCTCGTTCAATTCCACAGCTTCCTTGAGGTGTTCGCCGCTTCGCGACCCAACCTCGGCGTCGGCCTCGGCTGAACGAATGAACTGGTTCTACTCATGGCCTTCCTTGAGGTGTTCGCCGCTTCGCGGCTCAACCCCTGCGTCGGCCTCGGCAGAACGAGTAAACTCGTTCTGCTCTCGGCCTTCCTTGGGGTGCGGGCCGCTACGCGACCCAACCTCGGCGTCGGCTTCGGCAGAACGAGTAAACTCGTTCTGCTCTCAGCCTTCCTTGAGGTAACCTAGACCATTGACATGCCATCCGGGTATGTGGGCTTGATCGCCGCATGTGAGAAAGACTGACCATGGCCAGTACATTAGACAATGTCATCAACCTCGCCAAGCGGCGCGGGTTCGTCTATCCCTGTGGGGAGATCTACGGCGGAACGAGGGCCGCATGGGACTACGGACCGCTCGGGGTCGAGCTCAAAGAGAACATCAAGAAGCAGTGGTGGCGCTCCGTGGTGACGTCCCGTGATGACGTCGTCGGCCTGGACTCCTCGGTCATCCTGCCTCGCATGGTGTGGGTGGCCTCCGGACATGTCGGGGTCTTCAACGACCCGCTGACCGAGTGCCTGCAATGCCATAAGCGATTCCGTGCGGACACCCTCGAGGACGAGTTCGAGTTCCGTAAGCACCGCAAGCCCGCTTCCTTGGACGAGGTGCCCTGCCCCGACTGCGGGACCAAGGGGAAGTGGACCGAGCCCAAAGACTTCAACATGATGCTGAAGACCTACCTCGGTCCCATCGAGGACGAGGCCGGCCTCCATTACCTGCGTCCCGAGACCGCGCAGGGCATCTTCGTGAACTTCGCCAACGTCGTCCAGACCCAGCGCATGAAGCCCCCGTTCGGCATCGGCCAGACCGGGAAGTCGTTCCGCAACGAGATCACCCCCGGCAACTTCATCTTCCGCACTCGTGAGTTCGAGCAGATGGAGATGGAGTTCTTCGTACGCCCCGGCGAGGACGAGGAATGGCACCAGTACTGGATCGACGAGCGCACCAACTGGTACGTCGACCTCGGCATCTCGCGCGACAACCTCCGCCTGTACGAGCACCCGAAAGAGAAGCTCTCGCACTACTCCAAGCGCACGGTGGACATCGAATACCGCTTCGGCTTCCAGGGCTCCGACTGGGGCGAGCTGGAGGGCATCGCCAACCGCACCGACTTCGACCTCGGCACCCACTCCTCGCATTCGGGCCAGGACCTCAGCTACCGCGACCCGGTCACCAACGAGAAGTACATCCCGTACGTCATCGAGCCGGCGGCCGGCCTGACCCGTTCCCTGATGGCCTTCCTGGTGGAGGGCTACCACGAGGACGAGGCGCCCAACACCAAGGGTGGCATGGACCAGCGCACGGTCCTGCGCCTCGATCCGAGGATCGCGCCGGTCAAAGCCGCCGTCTTGCCCCTGTCGCGGCACGAGGACCTCTCGCCCAAAGCCCGCGACCTGGCCGCGCAGTTGCGCAAGTACTGGAACGTGGACTTCGACGACGCCCAGGCCATCGGTCGACGCTATCGTCGTCAGGACGAGATCGGGACGCCTTTCTGCGTCACGGTCGACTTCGACACCCTCGACGACCAAGCGGTCACGATCCGTGAGCGCGACACCATGTCCCAGGAGCGCGTCGGGCTCGACCAGGTGCAGTCGTACCTGGCCCAACGTCTGGCGGGGTGCTGACCTTGGGCTTGACGCTCGGCGGGATCGATCTTCCGATCCCCGTCTTCTTGGCACCGATGGCAGGGGTGACCAACCCCGCGTACCGTCGACTGTGCCGGGAACAGGCCGAATCGGGCGCGCCCGGGGTGGCTCCGGCGGGGGTGTTCACGTGCGAGATGATCACGGCGCGCGGCATCGCCGAACGGATCTCCAAGACCTTCTCCATGATGGCCCCCGATCCGAGCGACCCCGTCTACTCCGTGCAGTTGTACGGCACTGACCCGGATGTCATCGCCACCGCCATCTCCATCGCTTGCGGGGAGCGGGGCGTGGCGCACGTGGACCTCAACTTCGGGTGCCCGGTGCCGAAAGTCACCCGGCGCGGCGGCGGTGGGGTCCTCCCGTGGAAGACCGACCTGCTCGGACGGATCCTGACACAGGCCGTGAGAGCCGCAGAACCATTCGGGGCGCCTGTCACGATCAAGACCCGGATCGGCATCGACGACGACCATCAGACCATGCTCGACGCCGGGCGTGTCGCCGAGGAGGCGGGAATCGCCGCCATCACCCTGCACGCCCGCACCGTCGAGCAGGCGTACGCGGGCGCGGCGCGATGGGACGCGGTCGCCGATCTGGTGTCTGCCGTGTCCATCCCCGTCATCGGCAACGGCGATGTGTGGGAGGCGGGCGACGCGGTGCGGATGATGGCGCAGACCGGATGCGCGGGAGTCGCCATCGGGCGTGGCGCCCTGGGCAGGCCCTGGTTGTTCCGTGACTTGGCGGCGGCGATGGTCCTGGGCGAAGCGGGGGTTCCGACGCTGCCGACGGCAGGAGAGGTGGCGTCGATGGTGCGCCGCCATGCCGAGCTGTTGGTGGAGCACTTCGGCGACGAGCGTCACGGCATGGCCGACCTGCGCAAGCACATGTCCTGGTACTTCAAGGGCTTCTCCCTGGGCGGCGACCTGAGGAAGGCCCTGGGCACCGTCGTCTCGCTCGCCCATCTCGACGAGTTGCTGGGCCAGATCGACCTCGACGAGCCCTTCCCGCACCACGAACTCGACTCTCCGCGCGGACGTCAGGGGTCCCCACGGGCCAAGGTGGCCATGCCGTACGGATGGTTGACGTCCCGCACAGTCGACGGCCACGACATGTCCCTGGCCGACATGGACGCCCAGGGGGGCTGAACCGCCCACCGTTCATGGGCGCGGTGGGCATATGTCCGACCTGTTTGGGATACTCGTCTCATGGCAGAAATCGACCGGTCGCGGATATGGGCCTCCACTATGCGCGGGAGCGAGGGGGACGATGTCGTACGGGCGCACGCCGGGGCGACGGCGTCCATCCGACACGTGCCCGTGCGCCGCGAGGAGCGGGAACGGATCGAACGTCAGACCCTGGGGCCGGGTGCGGCCCTGGCGCTCGGGGCGGGGGACCGGATGCGGCCCGAGGCCCCCGACGAGTTCCGCACCTGCTTCGAGAAGGACCGGGACAGGATCGTCCACTCCACCTCCTTCCGCCGGTTGGCGGGCAAGACCCAAGTCGTCGTCTACCCGAAGGACCATCAACGCACGCGATTGACCCATGCCCTCGAAGTGGCCCAGGTGGCGACGGCCATCGCCCGCGGAGTGGGCGCCAACGCGACGCTCGCCGATGTCATCGCCTTGGGCCACGACTGCGGCCATGGCCCGGGGGGACACGCGTCCGAGACCGCCTTCGACCACTACATCCCGGGAGGGTACGATCATGGGCCGTGGGGGGCGGATGTGGCCCTGCGCCCTCTCAATCTGTGCTCGCCCACGCTGGACGGGATCCGCAACCACTCCTGGTCGCGGCCTGCCCCCGCCACGGTCGAAGGGGAGATCGTCGCCTGGGCCGACCGCATCGCCTACTGCGCCCACGACCTGGAGGACGCCCTGCACGCTGGGATCGTGAGGCCGAGGGATGTCCCCTCCTCGGTGGTGCGCCAGTGCGGGGGAGAGCGCTCCCAGCAACTGAGGGCGTTCATCTCGTCGGTGATCGACACGACCGCCGCGAGCGGGACGGTCGGCATGGATGCCGACACCGCCCAGGCTCTGGCTGAGTTGCGGCAGTTCAATTACGACCGCATCTACATGCGTCCGGACTCCGTGGCCCAGTCCGCTGCGGTCGTCGACGTCCTGAGGGCTCTCGTGGACCATCTCATCGCCCACCCCGACCAGGTCCCGGGGGCCGACGAGGAGGTGCCTGACATCGCCGACGGAGTCGATCCCACCGTCTGGCGCGCGGTGGCCTACGTCGCGGGGATGACGGACCGTTTCGCCTTCGAGATGGCGGAGACCCTGGTCGGATACGACTTGACGAAGATCCCGGCTGGGATCGGGCGGGGGGTCTAGCCCGCTCTAGTCGCCGATGGACACATGGAGCAGTTCCTTGCGGCGCACTTCGAGATCGATCATGTGCTGGAACATGGCCTGGTACGCCTCGACGTTCGTCGTCGGGTTCGTCCGTTGCATGGTGGATTTCACCTCGTTCAGGTCGCGGTCCAGGGTGAGCAGTTTGAGTTTGGCGGCGTACTCCCCGGCGTGGCGTGGGCTCACCTCGGTCATCGGGGGCTCCACGGCGAGTTGGAGGGTCAGGTCTTTGAGGTCCGCATGCGTCAGCTTGTCGATGACGGCGGTGGGGGTGAGGTGGTCCACGCCCAGGGCCACGATGGTGCGGTAGAGGGCCCGGTACGCCCCGTGGGTGAAGTCGCGTTCCTCCAGCCCGTACCAGGGCGGGTCGGTGTCGAAGAGGATCGGGGCTTGGAGGATGAGTTTCAAGGTGTCCCGCTCGGCGATCAAGGCACGGTCGCCTGGCGACGGCAGCTTCGCCCCGGTCGGGGCCTGGGGCGCACGGGGCTGCGGGGCGGGAGCGGTCGGCGCGGCTTTCTTGGTGGCGCCCAGCACCTCCCGGCGCACCACCTGCGGGTCGAGCCCGACGAGGAAGGCCAGTTCGAGCAGGTAGGCGTCCACCTGGGAGTGGTCCTTGATCGAGGACACCAGGGGCGCCGCCTCCCGTACCGCCGCCAGGCGCGCGTCCGCATGGTCCAGGCTGTAGCGGGAGACGATGTTCTCCATGACGAATCGGTAGAGGGGGACACGGGCGGCGATGAGGTCTCGGATCGCCTGGTCTCCCTTCTGCAGCCTCAGGTCGCAGGGGTCCAGGCCGGTCGGCTCGATGGCGGCCCAGGTCGAGGCGGTGAACAGGGAGTCTTCCTTGAAGACCTTGAGAGCGGCGTTGCGCCCGGCCTCGTCACCGTCGAAGGTGAAGATGACCTGCCCGGACGAGGCGTGGTCGCCCATCAGACGCTGGATCATCTTGGCGTGGTCGGAGCCGAAGGCGGTCCCGCAGGACGCCACCGCCGTGTCCACGCCGGCGATGTGGCAGGCCATGACATCGGTGTACCCCTCGACGACCACGGCTTGCGAGGTGGCGCCGATGGAGGTGCGGGCCAGGTCCAGGCCATACAACACATGAGACTTCTTGTAGATGGGGGTCTCGGGGGTGTTGATGTACTTCCCGGGCATCCTGTCGTCGTCGAACAACCGCCGGGCGCCGAAGCCCAAGACGGCCTTCCCCGTGTCGCGGATGGGCCACAGGACCCTTCCCTGGAAGTAATCCCAGCCCCCACGGCGCATGAGGCCGACGTCGATCAACTCGTCGTCACGGAAGCCCTTGGCGCGCAGGTGGCTCACCAGGTCGCGCCCGCCCCGGGGCGCGTAACCGACTCCGAATCTCTCCGCCACATCCTTGGAGAAACCGCGTTGGGTGAGGAAGTCCCGCCCGGGTTGACCCTGGGCGGAATGCAAGGCCGCGCAGAAGAACTCGGCGGCGGCGGCGTTCGCTTCCAGCAGGCGCATCCGTGAGACGCCCTCGGGTTTGGCGTCGTCGGTGTACCGCAGGTGGACTCCGTACTTGTCGGCGAGGAACTCGACCGCCTCACGAAAGGAGAGGTTGTTGATTTCTTGGACGAAGTTGACCGTGTCGCCGCCCTTGCCACAGCCGAAGCAGTAGTACAGGCCGCGGGCCGGAGTGACCTGGAAACTCGGGGTCTTCTCGTCATGGAAGGGGCACAGCCCCTTCAAGGTGCCAGCCCCCGCTTGTTTGAGTGTCACATAGCTGGAGACGACGTCGTCGATCCGAGCGCGAGAACGGACCTCGTCCAGGTCGTCGGAGTTGATGAATCCAGCCATGGGGGCAAGTCTACGGTGTGTAGTCCAGTCCAGCCCGTCCACGGCCATCGATCTGAGACTGCGGGACCCTGGCGAGGGGCCGTTCGTCGCGGTGGGACGGGTGTGAGACCGTCCACAAGGGATGGTGTTGTCCGATTGTGGTCTGGGGATTTCCTGTGAACGGCGGAAAATGGATCCCTCCCTCTGACACAGTGAAGCTATGAACACTGTGACGATGGATCGCGACATCCGACTCGCCAAGCAAATAGAGGCGGGTCTGCTCGCCCAGGAGATCCTGGACGGGGCCCCCACGCCGGTGGCAGCCACCGAGGAGGAGTTGCACGCCCTCGTCGAGCAAGGACGCCGGGCCAAAGACGACCTCATCTTGTCGCATCTCGGCTTGGTCCGAGTGATCGCGGCGGAGGCGGTCCGCGCCAGGCGTGGGTCCTTCCCCGATCTCGTGCAGGAGGGCTGTGTCGCGTTGAACCATGCGGTGATGAGCTACGACTGGCGCAAGGGTCCCTTCGGCCCGTACGCGGGCATGTGGGTACGGGCGGCTGTGCGCAGGATCGGGCCTCGGGGGTGGGTCAGCCTGGACAAGGTGGACGTCGAGGACAAGGTGGGCTCCGCGGCCTATGACCGGTCCGTGGTGCGCGAGGGTCTGGCCCAAGTCCTCAGTCTCATCCCCTCCGCGCAGCGCGACGTCTTGAGGTTGCGCAACGGATGGGATGGACGTCCCCGTACCCGCAAGGACGTCGCGGGGGAGTTGGGGCTGACCGTCTCCAAAGTGCGCCACCTGGAACGGGTCGGATTAGAAGCCGTGAGACAGCACTGGGAGGTGGTCGAGGCGGCGTGACGGGAACGGCGTGCCAAGGAAGCGTGACGGGAACGGGGCGATCGACGCGGCGTGACGGGAACGGCTTGGGGGAGATGGCACAATGGGGGTCATGATTATCGCTGTGAACATCGTCGGCAACCTCGTTGGCGGCGGCTTGGGCCGCGCCCACTCCATCGCCGTGGCGTCCATCGACGACGCCACGATCTCGTCCTGGGAGGAATTCGAGGTCCGGTGGGATCTCAGCCACGACATGCCGGCGGACCCGGTGGTGGCCATCTCGGAGAAGGGTGACGCCCCGGCGGGATGCGGCCATGGGTCGCACCATGCCCGCATCGTGAGGTTCATGAAGGAGCATCAGGTCGAGGCGGTGGTCACCGGACATATCGGCCCCCCGATGGCCCACACCCTGGACTTGATGGGCATCACCGTCGTGACCCAGGCCACGGGGGGCGCACGGCAGGCGGCCATGGACGCGGCCGCACGACTCTCCGCGTGACGGTCGGCTGACACCTCCTGAAGTTCGCTCAGGGTGGTGGATGACGGTACCATTAGGTCGGTTGCCGTGGACACGGCGACGACATCGTACACAGTTCAGGAGTTCGCCTTGCCCAGCACAGTCGAAAAGCTCGGTTCCACTCGCGCCAAGCTCACCATCGAAGTACCCTTCTCAGATCTCGAGCCCGCCATCCGCAAGGCGTACCGTGACGTGGCAAGCCAGGTGTCGATCCCCGGCTTCCGCAAGGGCCATGTGCCCCCCGCCATGATCGACGCCCGCGTCGGACGTGGCGCCGTGCTCTCCGAGGCTGTCAACGCCATGCTGCCCGACATCTATGCTCAGGCCATCGAAGAGCATCTGCTGACCCCCCTCGGGCGTCCCGACATCGAGATGACGAAGCTGGAGGACGGCGAGACCGTCGAGTTCACCGCCGAGGTGGACATCGTCCCCGACTTCGACCTGCCCGATTTCTCCTCCCTGACCGTCACCGTCGATCCCGCTGAGGACCTCGACAAGGCGGTGGAAGAGCGCATCGGCATGCTGCGCGAACGCTTCGCCGAGGTCGCCGACGCCGACAAGGCCGCCGAGGACGGCGACCAGGTGACTATCAACCTGGTCGGCAAGAAAGATGGCGAGGTCCTGGCCGGCGCCACCGCCGACGGCCTGACCTACGTGATCGGATCGGGCTCCATGCTCGACGGGCTCGACGAGGCTGTGACCGGCTGCAAGGCCGGCGACGAGCGCACGTTCCAGTCCACCCTGGTCGGCGGCGACTACGAGGGCCAGGTCACCGACATCACGGTCACCGTGACCGCCGTTCAAGAGCGCACCCTGCCTGTGGTGGACGACGAGTTCGCCCAGATGGTGTCCCAGTTCGACACGGCCGAGCAGATGCGGGAGGACCTCAAGAAGTCCGTGGAGCGCATGGCGATCTTCGACCAGCTCGCGGCCGCACGCAACAAGGTGTTGGACCAGGTGATCGAGGCGTCGGCGATCGACGTGCCCGAAGCCCTGGTCGATGGCGAGGTCGACGCGCGCACCTCCCAGCTGATGGATCAGCTGAAGGCCGCCGGTGTGAGCCTCGCCGACTACCTGGCGCGCATGGGCGATCCTGAGATCACGACCGCCGAGCAGTTCGAAGCCAGCACCCGTGCGGCGGTCGAGCGTGGGATCCGTGCGGAGATCATCCTCAGCCGGGTCGCCGAGGAGTCGAAGGTGGGCGTCAGCCAAGAGGACCTGACCAACTTCATCTTCCAGAAGGCGCAGGAGAACGGCACCAGCCCGGAGCAAGAGATCCAGCACATGCAGACCCACGACCATCTCCAGGAGTGGATGGCTCAGATCCGCCAGGCCAAGGCCCTCGACACCATCGTGAAGCAGACCAAGGTGACAGACTCCACGGGCGCCGTGGTGGATGTGGCGGCCATTCTGACGCCTCCGCCCGCGCCTGCTGACGAGGACTGATATCTCAGCCCTGCGTAGAGAATTACAGCACTGCGCCCCGCGTGTCTCCTGGATGGAACACGCGGGGCGCAGTGTGCTCACAGCGAACACGATGAGAGACGGCATGGTTTTGTCGTCGCTGGAGGGTAATCTTCCTCAACGTGAACGAAATGTCGAAATCTCTTCCTCGTCTGGCGCTGCCGACAGGTTCAGGCAATATGAATGATGCCGTCTACCAAGCCTTGCTAGCCAACAGGATCGTCTTCCTGGGCTCCGAGGTGCGCGACGAGAACGCCAACGCGATCTGTGCGCAGATGCTCTTGCTGAACGCCGAGGATCCGGACAAAGACATCTACCTGTACATCAACTCCCCGGGCGGATCGGTCGATTCGGGCATGGCGATCTTCGACACGATGCAATGGATCTCCAACGACGTGGCCACCGTGGCCATCGGCCTGGCCGCCTCCATGGGCCAGTTCTTGCTCTCCGCGGGCGCCAAGGGGAAGAGGTACGCCCTTCCTCATTCCCGCATCATGATGCACCAGCCCTCGGGCGGTCTCGGGGGGACGGCCTCCGACATCCGGATCCAGGCCGAGCAGTCCCTGCACATCAAGAAGACGATGAGCCAGCTCATCGCCTCGCACACCGGTCAGACTGTGGAACAGATCGAGGCCGACTCCGACCGTGACCGGTGGTTTACCGCCGAGGAAGCCCTGGCCTATGGGTTCATCGACCATGTCTTCGAACGGGCCAGCCAGATCATCACCGACTCGCCCAATAGCTGAAGGAGCAGACATGGCACTCTACGATCTTCCCGGCGGTCTCGCGCCGTCCGGCCCCAGGGCCGATTACTACATCCCCCAGTGGGAGGAGCGCACCTCGTACGGGGTTCGCAGGGTCGACCCCTACACCAAGCTGTTCGAGGAGAGGATCATCTTCTTGGGCACCCCGATCACCGACGACATCGCCAACGCGGTCATGGCCCAGTTGCTGTGCCTGCAGTCGATGGACGCCGAGCGTCCCATCAGCATCTACATCAATTCCCCCGGCGGCTCTTTCACAGCCCTGACGGCGATCTACGACACCATGGGTTTCGTCAAGCCTGACATCCAGACCGTGTGCCTGGGCCAGGCCGCCTCGGCGGCGGCCGTCCTTCTGGCCGCGGGGACCAAAGGAAAGCGCTTGGCGCTGCCCAATTCCCGCATCCTGATCCACCAGCCGGCCATCTCCGGCGAGGGGTCGTACGGACAGTCCTCCGACCTGGAGATCCAGGCCAGGGAGATCCTTCGGATCCGCTCCCTGATGGAGAACATGCTGGCCTCCAACACGGGCCAGTCGGTGGAGAAGGTCTCTCGTGACGTCGAGCGTGACAAGTACCTCACGGCCGAGGAGGCCAAGGAGTACGGCATCATCGACGAGATCTTGACCGGGAACTGAGAGCCGATCGGAAGAAAAGGGGAACGATGCCTCGACTTGGCGAGTCCAGCGAACTGCTGAAGTGCTCTTTCTGCGGGAAGAGCCAGAAACAGGTCCGCAAGCTCATCGCGGGACCAGGGGTCTACATCTGCGACGAGTGCATCGACTTGTGCAACGAGATCATCGACGAGGAGTTGAGCGGGCCGGGCGACATCAACATCGCCGAGGCGCTGCCCAAGCCCGAGCAGATCCACACGTTCCTCGACGAGTACGTCATCGGACAGGACTTCGCCAAGAAGGCGCTGTCGGTCGCGGTCTACAACCACTACAAGAGGATCAACCTCGACCCGAAGGACACTCCCGCCGGCGAAGAGCAGATCGAACTGTCCAAGTCGAACATCCTCCTCATGGGGCCGACCGGGTGCGGGAAGACGTACCTGGCCCAGACTCTGGCCCGCATGTTGAACGTGCCCTTCGCCATGGCCGACGCCACCGCGTTGACCGAGGCGGGGTACGTGGGCGAGGACGTCGAGAACATCCTCCTCAAGCTGCTGCAGGCGGCCGACTTCGACGTGAAGAAGGCCGAGACCGGCATCATCTACATCGACGAGATCGACAAGGTCGCCCGCAAGGCGGAGAACCCGTCCCTGACCAGGGACGTCTCCGGGGAGGGCGTCCAGCAGGCCCTGTTGAAGATCCTGGAAGGGACGATGGCGTCAGTCCCCCCGCAGGGCGGGCGCAAGCATCCTCACCAGGACTACATCCAGATCAACACCAACAACATCCTCTTCATTGTCGGGGGGGCTTTCTCGGGCCTGGAAGACATCATCGCGACACGGCTGGGCAAGCATCCCTTGGGCTTCACCACCACCCAGATGAGCGCCGCCGTCGGCAAGGACGAGCTCTTCCGTCACGTGCGTCCCGAGGATCTGCACACCTACGGGCTGATCCCCGAGTTCATCGGCCGCTTGCCGATGATCGCAGCGGTCGGCGGTTTGGACCGCGACGCTCTGATCAGGATCTTGATCGAGCCGCGCAACGCCCTCCTGAAACAGTTCCGCAAGCTCTTCGAACTCGACGGGGTGGACTTGGAGTTCACCCACGAAGCCGTGGGGAGCATCGCCGACCTGGCTCTGGAGAGAGGGACGGGCGCGAGGGGGCTGCGAGCCATCGTGGAGGAGACCCTGCTCGACGTCATGTTCGAAGTCCCCAGCCGTGAGGAGATCTCCCAGGTGATCGTGGGCGCGGACGCCATCCGTGGCGAGGCGCCGGTGATGCTCGTCCCCAAGGCCCAGCTGGTCGGGGGACGTCAGATCAAAGCCGCCTGACGGGGCGTGCCACACCGATTCTCGGGGGTGCGAGTCCGGATACGCGGGTCCCGATGTGTCCGCGGGGGCGTGAACTGTCCGTTTTCAGGGTTGTGGTGCACATGGCGTGACTCGTGACCCGGTGAGCATCGCTGTGCAACCGGGAGCCCCCGCATTCAGTGATCAGTGAGAGGCGACCGCAGTCCTAGCCCCGTCCACCACGGGGCGAGTCCGCCGGAAGGCGATGGACCGGAAGGTCAGGATGATCAGGCGTATCGAGAACACCACGAGGGCGACGTTGCGGATGGTGAGAATGCCCACCGCCACCGGAGACCACCAGCGGGTGTTCACCAGGTAGGTGTACATCACGGGGTACACCAGCTGAGTCAGCACCGTGAGCACGACCGTCCACACCGCGATGTACCGCGCCAGCGTCAGAGGTCCGACCAGGTGCTCGTCGTGGGTGAGGTGCTTGGGGCGGGTGAGCCACGAGAACAGGTGGCCCTCGTTGGGCAGCATCTCGGGATGCCGCGCGGAGATGGTCAGCAACGCGGCCACCGGACCGCCGAGCCAGATCATGTACTGCGGGGAGAAGGTCTTGTTCGTGATGATCATGATGAGCGTCGCCACGATCATCAGCGTCCCCGCCTCGACGGGGGTACGGTCGGAGCGGCGCAGCCATCCGATGTACAGCACCAGCATGGTCAACCCCCCCAGCACGGTCGCCACCGAGGCGACCTCCGTGAAGAGGACCGTCATGGGGCCGGCGATCTCGAAGGCGTTGTACTTGGAGACGTACACCGTCCACAGGGACGGGTCGAACAACCGGGCGACCATCACCGGTGTGGCGTACACGGACTCGATCTGCAGACCGCGGTCGGACTGCCAGGTCAAGGGGGAGATGAGGCGTTCCCACCCGGCGTACATGAGCGACGCGATCGCCAAGGCGGCCCCGGCGCCGAAGAAGCCGATGCTGGCCCGGTAGACAGCCTTCTTGTCGACGAGGGTGGTGGGCCACAACAGGGCCGGCCACAGCTTGATGGCGGCTCCGACCCCCATCATGGCGCCCGATGTGAACCGGTGGGAGCGGACGATGGCGATGAGTCCGACGGCGCTCAACACGGCGGTGAGGAAGTCCAGACGCATATAGATGATGGGCCCGATGGCCACCACGAACCAGATCCAGAAAGCGGCGGCGGGACGCGGGTTGGTCCCGTACTGTCGCGCGCTGCGCCACAGGACGTACCCGGTGAGCGCGTCGCCGGCGACGAACGCCAAGATGAAGATGGCGGTGTAACCCGCCTGAGTGCCGAACCCCAGCAGGTAGGGGATGGACAGAAGCCAGATCAGCGGAGTGGGATACTCGATGAGAACCGTGGAGGCGGCGGCGCCGTGGAAGAGACGGGAAATCGACTCGTAGTAGTAGATGACGTCGCTCTGGGTGTAAAAGCCCATCAAGGCCCAGGCGGCGAACATGGCCGCGCGGGTGGCGATCCACCAGCCGAGGGCATGACGATGCGTGGGCAGGAACAATGACTGCCAGATGAGTCGTAGCCAGGACGAAAGGGTACGGGGTATGCCTGCCATGGTGCCTTCCTGGTCCGGTCGGTGCAATATCCTAGGGTATCAGGGCTGCCCAACTGTTCCGTAGCCCGGCGTCGCATATCCGAGGCACGACACCCGATAGGCTTATGTGTCTGAAGGACACGCGTGTGCGACGAGGTCGGGCGCGCGGTCCAGCCCGCGTCGGGAAACTCCGGCTTTCCTCGACGACACACCCAATCGAAATGAAGGTATATGTCCTTATCAACTGCTCCTTTGCTCGCCTTCCGAAGCGAGGTGAAGGCTGCATGGGCGGAATTCCCGGTCAAGGTCGGCTTGCTCGGCGTGGTCATCATCGTGATCGGCTCATTGACGCCGGCGTACTTGCCCCAAGCGTCCCCCGTGTGGCCCTTCCTGCGGACCATCGGTCTGGCGGGCGAGGTGGGCCGGATATCCGGGACCGTCCTGACGGTCTCCGGCGTCTTCCTCGTCATCGACGCCTGGTTCAGGCTGCGCCACACGAGGTACCGCTCGATCTCGCCATTGGCGATCATGGCGCTGTGGTCGCTGCCCTTCCTGATCTCGCCGCCGATCTTCAGCCATGACATGTATTCCTACGGCGCCCAGGGGTGGATGGTCCACAACGGGCAGAACCCGTATGACGGGGGTCCGGGCCTCGTGCCGGGGCCGTTCTCCGACTACACCCCGTGGGTGTGGAGGTACATGCCGGCCCCCTATGGGCCGCTGGCCCTGCAGATCTCGCATCTGATGGTCGACATGTCGGGGGGCCACCCGTGGGTGGCCGCCTTGCTGATGCGGATCCCCGCCCTCATCGGAGTGGCCTGCGTCGTCATCCTGCTGCCGAAGATCGCCGTCCGGATCGGCGCGGACGTCGACAAGGTCTCCTGGTTCGCCTGCCTGAATCCCCTCCTCCTCATCGACTATGTCGGCGGGGGGCACAACGACGGATGGATGATGGGCGTCCTGGTCGTCGGGCTGTGGGTGGCCACGCATCCGCGATGGTGGCCTCTCGCCTCGATGATCGTGGCCGTGGCGGCGAGCATCAAGCAGCCGGCGTTCCTCGCCGCCGTCTTCCTGCCGCTCGTGTGCCGACCGTTGGGCACGTGGAGGGACGCCAAGGCGACCTTCGGCGCGATCGGCAAGGCTGTGGCCAGCGTGGCCATCGCTGCGGCCGTGTTCGCCGGGGTCACCTGGGCCTGTGGGTTGGGGTACGGGTGGATCGACGCGCTCGCCGTCCCCGGCGCCGTCCCCTCCATCAGCCCGTCGTACATCATCGGCTCGCTGCTGCAGACGATCATCGACCCGACCGGAATCTCCTGGATCACCGCCACCATGCGGGTGTGCATGGCCCTGGGGATGGTGTTCATCGCGTACGCCACCATCCGCTACGGCCTGCGATCTCCGCTGAAGGCTCTGTCCTGGTCATGGATCGCGGCCGCCCTGGCGGCCTCGGCCCTGCATTCCTGGTACCTGCTGTGGGGCGGGCTCTTGCTGCCGCTGTCGCCCTCCCGTCGGCGCATGCCATGGCCGGCCGTGGTAGTGGTGGTCTTCCTCCTGGGCCACGCGGCCATGAACATGGGTGATCGCAACGGCACGTTCGCCATCATCGCCGGGGCCGTGTGTCTGCTGGCGTGGATGGCGCACATTGTGGTTTATCATCGTGTGTGGCCGAGGCTGCGTCGGTCGGCGCCCCTCGTGGAATCGTCCCCCGAGGACGAGTCGGCCAGCGACGTGGAAGCCCCAGCGCCCGCTCATCCGGGTGCTCGAACCAAGGAGTCATGATGAGCGACATCCTCGTCGACGTCGATGGGCACGTGGGACGGATCGTGCTGAACCGTCCCCAGGCGATCAACGCCCTCAGCTCGGCCATGATCGACGACCTGACCCGTGTCCTGCGCGAGTGGGAACAGGACCCGGATGTCCACGAGGTCGTCATCGCCGGAGCGGGACGCGGTTTCTGCGCGGGCGCGGACGTGCGCGAGATGCGCCGGGCGATCCTGGACGGCAGCGCGGACCCCGTCGACTTCCTCGCCCGGGAGTACGGTCTGGACCGCCTGATCGCCACCTATCCCAAGCCCTACACGGCTCGTCTGCACGGCATCGTCATGGGTGGCGGCATGGGAGTCTCGATCCACGGGAGCACACGACTCGTCGCCCCGAATGTGGTCATGGCGATGCCGGAGACCATCATCGGCTTGTGGCCGGACGTGGGCGTGTGCCATGCCTTGTCGCGGCTGCCGGGCGAGATCGGGACGTACATGGCCCTGACGGGACAGACCATCACCGCAGCACAGGCGGTGCGGGTGGGCCTGGCGCAGGCCATGGTCGCCTCGGACGCGGCCGACGCGCCTGTCGTGGACCTCGACGCCGCCGACGGCGGCTCACCCGCCTGGCTGGACCTGTTGGCGGGGGACGACATCGTCGCCATCCTGGGTCGGCTGGAGGCGAGCGAGGACGCCGACGCGCGGGAAACGGCTCGCGTCATCCGTCTGCGGTCGCCCTTCTCTGTGGTCGTCACCCTGCGGGCCCTCCGGCGCGCGGCGCGCATGACCCTGGACGAGGTCTTCGAGCAAGACATCTGTCTGGGCCGTTTCTTCGCCCAGTGGCCCGACTTCGTCGAGGGGGTACGGGCCCAACTGGTGGACAAGGATTTCTCACCCCGATGGGCGCATGCCCGCGTCGAGGACGTCACCGACGAGGAGGCGAGTGCCGCCTTCGGCGAGACGGCGCCGAGCCGCTGAGGTCACCCTGGCTGGTGACGCAGGGTGATGAGAGGGATCTGCGGATCCGCGCCCACGCGCACAGGCGGGCGCCAAGCACCGATTCCGCGAGAGGTCACCACCGTGACATGGTCGATGACATGGACCCCTTGTGCCGCCGGCTGTCTCAAGGGGACCAACATCTGGAGAGGCCATAACTGGCCACCGTGGGTGTGCCCCGACAGTTGCAGGTCGATCCCCAGCCGGGAGGCCAGATGGTCCTCGTCGAAGACCTGGACGGGCTCGTGGGCCGCCAGGATGGAGAAGGTCCCCGGTGGGGCGTCCACCTGGTCCCACGCCTTCTGCAGGTCAGGCGCCAGCGCTCCGCGTCCGGCACGGTCGTTGACGCCGAGGACCTGGATGGACTGGTCGCCCCGCACGAGTTGGATGCCGTCATTGTCCAACACCGTCAGGCCCAGGGAGGAGAAGGCGGTCATCCACCCAGCCGCGTCCGAGTAGAACTCGTGGTTGCCGGTGGTGACCACCACCCCGTAGGGGGCCGAGAGTTTCTTCAGGGGGGCGAGTCGGGGCGCCAGGTCGCTCACATGGCCGTCCACCACATCCCCGGCGATCACGATCAGGTCAGGGTGGGCGGCGTTGACGTCGTCGACGAGCATGGGCAGGAAGGACGCGCGGGTCATGGCGGAGATGTGCAGATCGGTGAGCAGCGCGATGGTCAGACCGTCGAAATTCGAGGGAAGGGTCGAGAACGTGAGGGTCATGGGAGTCACGACGGGGCGTTGCGCCTGGATGAATCCGTGTCCCGTGACGACGACGGACGCGGCCACGACCACGGCGGTCATGACGCGCATGACGGTCCGACGTGTGCGCGGGTCCTGTGTGCGTACGTCCTGTGTGCGCACGTCCTGCGAAGCTACGGGCTGGGATGGCGCGTCCTGTGCGGTCACGGGGACTGAGGTCACGGGCTGTTCGCCGGCCTCATCCACCATACGGCGGGCCACAGGGCGTCGATCGGCTCGTCGACGTGACACCCACCACCAGATCACGTTGACGACGGTGATCGCGGCCAAGCCCCACCCGAGATAGAACACCACGGCGATGCCCGAGGAGGCGAGGAGGAAGAACCCACGGTCGGAGGTCGAGCCGAGGGCGTACACCAGGTCGGGGGCCAGGAAGGAGCACAGGGTCGCGACCGCGAGGACGATGGTGGACCCCACCGCCGTCGCTCTGCGCACGCGCAGCACCACGTGGAGGAAGAAGAACAATCCGGCGCCCACGAGGCACACGGCGACACCGTCACGGATGAAGGAGAACAGATTCATCGTCGGCGCGCCGCTGAGCGGATCCGGTCACTGATAGTCGACGACCACGGGGGCGTGGTCGGACACTCGGGACTCGTACGACTCGGGTTTGTCCGTGTCGCCGAAGACGGCCCGACGCGCGAGCGCCGGGGTCGACAGATGGTAATCGATGCGCCACCCGTACCCCCGCTGCCAGGAGCCGCCACGCCAACTCCACCAGGAGTACGGCCCCTGGTCGTCGGGGTGGAGGGACCGTACGACGTCTGTCAGACCGAGGTCCAGGGCCTCGGTCAGCCACTGGCGCTCTTCGGGGAGGTACCCGTCGAGGGGCTTCTTGGAATGGTTGTTGTACAGGTCCTGGGGGGTGCGGGCGATGTTGTAGTCGCCCAGCACGGTGTACTCACGCCCGTCGGCCGTCGCCTGGGCGATGGATGCCCGCATGTGCGCGCCCAAGGCCTCGCAAAAACGCATCTTGCGCTGGAACTTCGCCGTCGCCGCATCGTCCTCGCCGGGGACGGCGCCTTTGGGCAGGTACAGGGACGCCACGGTGACGGGCGTCTCGTCGAGCACATAGTCGGCCTCGACGTACCGTCCCTCGTCGGCGAACTCCTCGGCGTCCGTCAACCCGACACGGACGTCCGTCGGGGGCTGCTTGGACAGCAGCGCGACGCCGTTGCGACCGGCGAGTTGGCCCGGGTCGTACGCGACGTGGTACCCCTCGAAGACGCCCTCGGGGATCATCGCGACGGGGCAGCGCACCTCCTGGAGGGCCAGGATGTCCGGTGAGGTGGCGTCCAGCCACTCCCTGAAACCGCGGCGCTCGGCGGCGCGGATGCCGTTGACATTGAAGGTGACGAGTCTCATCAGCGGTAATTCGTGTACTGGACGGCGAAATCGAAATCGGCCTCTTTGACGAGCGCTTGGACGCTCTGCAGGTCGTCGAGGGACTTGGAGGTGACCCGGAGCTCGTCGCCCATGATCTGGGTACGCACGGATTTGGGGCCCTCGTCACGCACGAGCTTGGAGACCTTCTTGGCATTGTCCTGGCTGATCCCGTGCTGGAGGGTGCAGGTGATGTGGGCCCGCTTGCCCGAGATGCGGGGCTCGTCGGCCTTCAGGGATTTGAGGCTGACACCACGGCGGACGAGCTTGGATTCCAGCACGTCGAGCGCGGCCTTGGCCCTCTCTTCCGTCGAGGATTCGATCTCGATGTTCTCGCCCGACCACTTCACTTGCGTGGCGGTGTCCTTGAAGTCGAAGCGCTGCCCGACCTCCTTGGCCGCCTGGTTGATGGCGTTGTCGACTTCCTGGTGGTCGACCTTGCTGACGATGTCGAAGGAGTGCTCTGCTGCCATGGTCATCCTCTCTTTCCGGTATTGATTCTCTCATGAATATGGCGGTCGACGTGCGGGGCGGGAGGGGGAAGGGAGTATGATCAGGGAAAACAGGTTAGAGCACGACTCCCTATTGCGAACTCACGATGAAGTCACATGGGATCCGGCGTGCGCACGATAAGAAAGAAGTAATGCTAAGTGAAGAGTCTCATCGCTCGTCAACCTGCCGCGGTATGGGCCGTGGCATTCGCATGTGTCGTCTCGTTCATGGGCATCGGATTGGTCGATCCGATCCTGCCCTCCATCGCTGAGGAACTCCACGCCACACAAACACAATCTGAACTGCTCTTCACCACATACCTCGCCCTCACCGGCGTCGCGATGTTCTTCACGAGCTGGGTCTCCAGCAGAATCGGTACGAAGAAGACCCTGCTCATCGGGCTGGCTTTGGTGGTCGTTTTCGCCCTCGCATGCGGGCTGTCTCCGGCGGTCAGCCCCATCATCGGCTTCCGGGCCGGGTGGGGCATCGGCAACGCGCTGTTCATCTCGACGGCCCTGGCCGCCATCGTGAGCGCTGCCACCGGCGGATCCGCCACGGCCATCGTCTTGTACGAGACGGCTCTCGGCATCGGGATGGCCTTCGGCCCCCTCACCGGTGGACTCCTCGGGTCGATGACCTGGCGCGCGCCGTTCTTCGGGACGGCGGTCCTGATGGTGATCGGCATCATCGCCGTCGGGGTGCTGCTCCACTCCAGCCATAACGTCCACCCACATCCAGTGAAGATCTCCGCTCCTTTCCGCGCCCTGAAGGACCCGGGCATGGGCACCATGAGCGTCGCGGCGTTCTTCTACAACATGGCCTTCTTCACCACCTTGGCCTTCCCTCCATTCGCCCTGGCTCGTCTGGGAGTCTCGGACGCGATCACCCTCGGGTTCGTCTTCTTCGGTTGGGGATCGTGTCTGGCCGTCTCGGCGGTCTTCCTGGCTCCTCGCTTGACGAGGGTGATGCGTCGGACCTCCATCCTGATCGCGGCTGAGGGCCTGCTGGCCGTCTTCCTGATCGGATGCGCCGTCTTCGTCGATTCCGTGCCCGGGATCATGGCATGCGTCATCCTGGCCGGCTTCCCCTTGGGCCTGCTCAACACCGTGTTGACCGAATGCTCCATGGAAGCCTCCGACCTGCCTCGCCCGGTCGCCAGCTCGACCTACTCGGGCTGCCGCTTCCTCGGTGGCGCCATCGCCCCGCCGCTGTGCACCTTCCTCGCCGGGGCGACGCACGTGTGGATGCCCTTCATCTACGGGGCCGCCATGATCCTCATCTCCTGCGCCATCATCGCCGTGCGCCGGTCCAAGCTCGCTCGCGCGGACGCCGCGGTCGAGTCGGACACCGATGTCAAGGAAGATGTGGCCCTGGGCGCGGAAGTCCTCGCCTAAAGAATCCTTCAGTCAACACCCGTCTGTCGTGGTCACGGCAGGCGGGTGTTGTCGTCTCATGACAGATGTTTGAGGGCCTCACGGCGGCTGAGGGGGCTGAGGTCGTGGGTGTCCACGAAGTCGCGCACCCAGTCAGGGTCAGCTTTGGCATAGTCGCGCAGCGCCCAGCCGATGGCCTTGCGGATGAAGAAACGGGAGTCGGCGAGGTTGGGCTCGATGACACGGGTGAGCAGGTCCGTGTCGGTACGGGCCCGACGTTGGAGCTGGGACTCGATCGCGAGCCGACGCAGCCACATGTCGTCGTGGGTCGACCATATCAGCACACGCGGCCTCGTCGACTCGGGGTGTCGGTCCAGAAGATCGGCGACCCGGTGGGCCGCCTCGTCGACCAGATCCCACCACGCGCCGGTCACCGCCATGTGCTCCACCAGGTCGATGACCTCCCATGCGCCGACGGCAGGCCGCAGCGTCAAGAGGGCCTGGGCCGCGTACCTCTCCTCGCGGAACCGGGCCTCGTCCCACAAGGTCGTGGCGGCGTCGATGATCTGGTCCAGTGTGGGATCGTGAGCTGTGCCCAGGTCCACCGTCACGCGGCGCGACACGGGCACGGACACCCCGAGAAACGGCATCGAGGACTTCATGTACGCTTGCTGGCTCACGGCACGCACGGGGTCGGCCAGTTCGGCCAACCCGGCCCGTATCTCATCGATGAGGGACATGACTACTAGCGTACGACCCTCGCGTGGCGCGGGACGACGGAGTCGCCCTGCGGCGAGTCCACCTTACGGGCAATCCTCTGCTACACTCGTATCCGGCGAGTTTCTCGCCATGCGTAAGCGGAGGTTCCTCCCACCTGATCGGGTTCGCTTGACAGGTTCCGACGAATGACATCGTCATACGTCCTCGGAAGGCTTCTGCGTGCGCAGAAGCCTTTATTGTTTCAGACTGAGGAGGACACATCAGCACTGAACCGCGCATCAATGACCGGATCCATACAGCCGAGGTCAGGCTCGTGGGCCCTGACGGCGAACAGATCGGTATTGTGAAGATCGCCGAGGCGCTCAAGCTGGCTCAAGACGTCGGTCTTGACCTGGTGGAGATCGCGCCGACCGCCCGTCCGCCCGTGGCTAAAGTCATGGACTACGGCAAGTGGAGGTACGAGACCGCACAGAAGGCCCGTGAGTCCAGAAGGAATCAAACCAACACCGTCATCAAAGAGATGAAGTTGCGTCCGAAGATCGACGCGCACGACTATGACACCAAGAAGGGTCACATCGTGCGGTTCCTCAGAGGCGGCGACAAGGTGAAGATCACCATCATGTTCCGAGGCCGTGAGCAGAGCCGTCCCGAGTTGGGATTCAACTTGTTGAACAAGCTCGCTGACGACGTCTCGACAGATGGGATCGTGGAGTTCGCGCCCAAACAGGATGGTCGAAACATGATCATGGTTCTGGCGCCGACGAGGAAGAAGTCGGAAGCCAAAGTCGAAGCGCAGGCTGAGAAGGAGAGGAAGGCCGCAGAACGGGCTGCCGACCTCGAAGCAGAACATCAAGAAATGGCCAATTCGCGTGCCCAGGCCGCAGAGCGCATCAAGCGCAAGCGGGGGCCGGCCGACAACTTGGACCCCGACATCGATTTGTGAGCGGCGTCGCGGGGTCGTCAGGAACCCTCACAAACATCGTCAAACGACGTGAGTTGATAGGAACGGAGTAGATATGCCGAAGATGAAGACAAATGCGGGTGCGAAAAAGAGATTCAAAGTGACAGGGACGGGCAAGCTGGTGCATCGTCAGGCTGGCAAGAGCCACCTGAACGAGCACAAGTCGAGCCGCAGGACTCGCCGCCTGATGGTGGACGACGTGCTGCAGCCCGCAGACGCTCGCCGTGTCCGTCGCATGCTGGGAATCTGAGAAGGTAAGGAGAAATAGAAAATGGCTCGTGTTAAGCGTTCTGTCAACGCCCACAAGAAGCGTCGTGAAATCCTGGAGGAGGCCTCCGGTTACCGTGGGCAACGGTCCCGCCTCTACCGCAAGGCTAAGGAACAACTCCTTCACTCGTACACCTATGCGTACCGTGACCGCAAGGATCGCAAGGGCGATTTCCGCGCCCTGTGGATCCAGCGCATCAACGCGGCCGCACGCAACGAGGGCATCACGTACAACCGTTTCATCAACGGTTTGAAACTGGCTGGTGTCGAGGTGGATCGTAAGATCCTCGCCGACTTGGCTGTCAACGACCCGGCCGCGTTCACCACGCTGGTCACGGTCGCGAAAGATGCTCTCCCGACTGTGGACTGAGCATGTCAGGTGACATCACCGCGACAAGCTTGAGATTCGCTCGCCGTCTGCTCCAACGAAAGTTCCGAGCCACGGCGGGCGAATTTCTTGTCGAGGGTGTCCAAAGCGTCCGGGAAGCCGTCGCGTACGGCTCCCCCCGGGCGATCCTGGCGACCGACGAGGCCGCCGAGGCCTTCCCCGACCTGGTCAGGTCCGGGTACGAACGCCTGACGCCCGATCACGTTCGGGCGCTGACCGACACGGTGACCTCCCAGGGGATCTTCGCCATCTGTGGCACGCCGACATGGTCCCTCGACCAGGTTGTCACGGACGAGGCGAGACTGGTGGTGATCTGCGCGCAGATCCGCGACCCCGGCAACCTCGGCACGGTCATCCGCTGCGCGGACGCCTTCGGCGCCGATGCGGTCGTGCTCACCGCCGGGTCGGTGGACATGACCAACCCCAAGACGGTGCGCGCCTCCGTGGGGTCCATCTTCCATCTTCCCGTCGTGGCTGGAGTCGACATGACGACCGCGGTGGACGCCGTGCGTCGGCGTGGCATGACCGTCATGGCGGCCGACGGCTCCGGCACGATGCTGGACCAGGTGGCCGACGCGGGCGGTCTGGACGGCAAGGTGGCCTGGATCATGGGCAACGAGGCGTGGGGGCTTCCCCCCGCCGACCTCGCCGTCGCCGACACCGTCGTACGCATCCCCATGTGGGGCAAAGCGGAAAGCCTCAACCTGTCCACAGCTGCCGCGGTGTGTCTGTACGCCACCGCGAGCCGTCAACGGCGATAGGGTCGAGGGACGAGAACCCGCATAAGACAGGCCAGTTGGTTTCTAAACTAGGCGAGCACAGCAAGGAAAGAGAAGGAATGGCGCAGATCGACATCGACACATCAGTGGAGGAGGCGAGCCAGGCGTTCTTGGCCGCGTACGCCGAGCACTCATGTGACCATCTGGTGCAGGCGCGCAACGCCCACCTCGGCAAAGACGCTCCGCTGCGAACCGCCCAGCGTCAGCTCGGCGCCTTGGCGCCCGAGGACAGGAAACAGGCGGGTGCGCAGATCCAGGCGGGGTTGGCCGCCATCACAGACGCGTACTCCCGCGTCGAGGCGCTCCTCGACGCCGACGACCTGGCTCAGCGTCTGAGCGAGGAAAGGGAGGACGTCACAGTCCCCGTGGTCATGAACCCCGTGGGGGCGCTCCACCCCATCACGGCCTTGTTCCACGACATGTGCGACGTTTTCGTGGCCATGGGCTGGGAGATCGCCGAAGGGCCGGAGGCCGAAGCGGAGTGGCTGAACTTCGACGCCCTCAATTTCACACCTGATCATCCCGCCAGGTTCATGTCCGACACCCTGTTCTTGGACCCGCCTGAGGACCACCGCATCCTGCGTACCCACACGTCACCCGTGCAGATGCGCACCCTGTTGACCCGGGACCTGCCGGTGTACGTGGTCGCTCCGGGCAAGGTGTACCGGGCTGACGAGATGGACGCGACCCATCTGCCCGTCTTCCATCAGATCGAGGGGCTCGCCGTCGACAAGGGTTTGGGACTGGCCGACTTGAAGGGCACGCTGGACCACCTGGCCAAGGCCATGTTCGGAGACGAGGCCGTGACGCGCCTTCGGCCTCACTATTTCCCCTTCACAGAGCCGTCTGCCGAGATGGACCTGAAGTGCTTCGTCTGCCACGGCGAGTCCGTGGGCAACCCCGCTCGTCCGTGCCGTACCTGCCGGTCCGAAGGATGGATCGAGTGGGGAGGCTGCGGAGTGGTCAACCCTCGCGTCTTGAGAGCGGCTGGGATCGACACCGACGTCTACTCCGGGTTCGCCTTCGGCATGGGGGTCGACCGTACGGTCATGTTCCGCAACAACGCCTCGGATCTGAGGGATTTCGCCGAGGGAGACATCCGGTTCTCGCGGCAATTGGTAGGAGAAGCACGATGAAAGCCCCATTATCTTGGTTGACCGAGTTCGCCCAGCTGAGCCAGGACATGACCCCGGCCGCTTTGGCGAACGCCTTCACCGAGGCCGGTCTGCAGGTCGAGACCATGGACGACCCCTCCGCCGCGATCAAGGGTCTGGTGGTGGTCGGGCATGTGCTCGACGTGGTCGAGGAGCCGCAGAAGAACGGCAAGGTGATCCGCTGGTGCCAGGTGGACGTCGGAGAGCACAACCCTGAGGGACAGTCGTCCCGGGGGATCGTGTGCGGCGCCCCCAACGTCGAAGCCGGCGCTTTCGTCCCCGTGGTCCTGCCGGGCACCGTCCTGCCGTCTGGTTTCGAGATCGCGTCGAGGAAGACCTATGGCCACATCTCCGACGGGATGATCTGCGCGGAGGACGAGTTGGGACTAGGGGACGATCATGAGGGCATCATCGTCTTCCACCGCGATCCCGATCCCACCCCGGGCGAGGACGCTCTCGCCCTCCTGGGCGCCCGCGAGGTGGTCTTCGACATCGACGTGACCCCCGACGAGGGGCACTGTCTGTCCATCCGTGGCCTGGCCCGTGAGGCCGCGCAGATCACCGGCGGCGTCTTCGCCGACCCGTACGCGACCCCCGTGCCGGCCCCTGTCTCAGTCGGGCATCCCGTGGTGCTGGACAGCGCCGACTGCGCGCTGTTCGTCGCCCTGACCGTGACCGGCGTCGATCCGACGGCGACCACGCCCGAGTGGATGACGCGACGGCTGAAAGCCGCCGGGATGCGCTCGGTGACCCTGCCCGTGGACATCACCAACTACGTCATGCTGGAGTCCGGCCAACCCCTCCACGCCTACGACGCCGCCTGTGTCGCCGGGCCCATCCGGGTGCGGAAAGCCACGCAGGGGGAGTCCCTGACCACCCTGGACCACGTGAAGCGGACCTTGTCCAGCGAGGATCTGCTGATCACCGACGACTCGGGCCCCATCGGCCTCGCCGGCGTCATGGGCGGGCTGACCACAGAAGTCACGGAGACGACCACGCAGATCCTGCTCGAAGCGGCCTGGTTCCATCCGGTCAGCGTGGGGCGCACCTACCGGCGCCACCGTCTCGCCTCGGAGGCGTCGCGACGTTTCGAGCGTGGCGTGGACGCGGGCGTGGCGTACGCGGCTGCCCGACGCGCGGCCGAGTTGTTGCGGGATCTCGCCGGAGCGCAGATCGTGGACGACATCACCGTGGCCGGCGCCGTGCCCACGATGCCCTCCCTGGTCATGGACGACCTCGCCCTGCCGGGTCGCATCCTCGGGCTGGAGGTGGCGCCCGAGAGGGTGATCTCCATCCTGGAAGCCAGCGGGGTCGAGGTGACGCCTGGTCCCGGATCGGCCACGACGCTGACGCCGCCCACGTGGAGGCGCGACCTGATCGACCCCTACGACTATGTCGAGGAGGTCGGTCGCAAGATCGGTTTCTCCGCCATCGCGTCTCGTGTGCCCGCCGCGCCGGTGGGCGGGGGATACACCCAGGCTCAGAAGGGGCGTCGCGCCGTCCTGAACGCGGTGGCCGCCGCCGGATTCGTCGAAGTCATCCCCCTGCCGTTCATCTGCGCCGAGGATCTCGACCGATTGGAGGTGGACGAGGCGGATCCGGCTCGTCGCCTGGTCCGGATCGCCAACCCCTTGTCGGAGGCGCAGCCCTTCCTGAGGACCACTCTGCTTCCCGGCTTGTTCGGGTGCGTCAACCGCAACACCTCCCGCAGCATGGAGGATCTGGCGCTGTTCGAGTGCGGGTCGGTGTTCCGCGCCGGTGACGAGACGCCTCAGGTCATGCCCGACGTGTCTGTGCGTCCCACAGGAGAGCAGATCGATCAGTTGTTCACCCGCCTGCCCGACCAACCGCGTCATCTGGCGGGGGTCCTCAGCGGAGACTGGCGGGTGGCCAGCGGGCACGGTCCGTCCGAGCCGGTCACCTGGCGCCACGCCGTCCATCTGGCCGAGACCGCGGCCTCGGCGCTCGGGGTCCACCTGCGTCGACGCTCGGCCGAGAAGCTCCCGTGGCACCCAGGCCGATGCGCCGAGTTGGGGGTCGAGGTCGACGGAGACGTCGTCTGGCTCGGATGGGCGGGCGAGGTCCATCCCCGCGTCTGCCAGACCTGGGACCTGCCGGCGAGGACATGCGCGGTGGAGATCGATCTGGACGCCCTGATCGCCCTGGCGCCGTCCAACGGCGTCATCCACCCCTTGTCCAAACACCCTGCCACCAAGCAGGACGTGGCCCTGGTCGTCGACGAGTCCGTGGCCGCCGCGGACGTGCTCGACGCTCTGCGCGACGGCGCGGGCCCGCTGCTGGAGTCGATCAGCCTGTTCGACCAGTTCGCCGGCGCCCAGATCGGCGAGGGGAAGAAATCGCTGGCCTACAGCCTGGTCTTCCGGGGCGAGGATCGTACCCTGACGGAAGCGGACGCGACCACGGCGCGAGACGCGGCGGTCGCGGAGGCGGGTCGGCGTTGGGGCGCCGTCATGAGGGCCTGATCTGACCTTGCGTGCATAAGTATGCCGAGTATGGCATACTTATGCCTATGCCATTTTCGATAGCAGTAGCGGGATGCACGGGATACGCCGGAGGCGAGGTCCTGAGACTGGCCTGCCAGCACCCAGACCTGAGCATCGGCGCCGTGACGGCCCATGCCAACGCCGGGGCTCGCTTGGGCGACCTCCAGCCCCATCTGGGGTCGTTGGCCGACCGCGTGGTCGAGGACACCACCCTCGACGCCCTGCGGGGCCATGACATCATCGTCCTGGCTTTGCCGCACGGGGCCTCCGCGTCGTTGGCCGCAGATCTTTCCGACGACGCGCTCATCCTGGACTGTGGCGCGGACTTCCGCTTGGCCAGCGCCGAGGACTGGGAGACCTTCTATGGGACGCCCTATGCGGGCGTGTGGCCGTACGGGCTTCCCGAACTGCCCGGCCAGCGCGAGACGCTGGCATCGACACAGCGCATCGCCGTCCCGGGATGCTATCCCACGGCATCGACCTTGGCCCTGGCGCCGGCCATCGCCGGCGGATTCAGCGATGGTCGCGACACCGTCATCGTGGCGGCCTCCGGCACCTCAGGCGCCGGCAAAGCGGCCACGACCCGGCTGCTCGGGTCGGAGGTCATGGGATCGGCGTCCGCGTACGGGGTGGGTGGCGTCCACCGTCACATACCCGAGATCCTGGCCAATCTCAGAAGCCTCGGGGCGTCGGCGCCCACGTTGAGCTTCACCCCGGTCCTGGTCCCCATGCCGCGAGGGATCTTGGCCACCTGCACCGTCCCGGTCTCGTCCGGCTGCACGGAGGAAGCCGTGCGCGAGGCCTATGAGCAGTTCTATGCCGACGAGCCCTTCGTGACGGTCCTCCCCGCCGGGCAGTGGCCGACCACCGGGGCCGTCCTGGGTTCCAACGCCGTCCACATCCAGGTGGCGGTGGACCACGCGGCGTCTCGGCTCGTGGCGGTCGCCGCCATCGACAATCTCGTCAAGGGCACGGCAGGCGGGGCGATCCAATCGATGAACATCGCGTTGGGACTGGATGAGAGAAGAGGTTTGACAACGAACGGAGTGGCGCCATGATGATCGACACGACCGCAGGCGTGACAGCGCCGCAGGGGTTCCTCGCTGCGGGGGTCGACGCCGGAATATCCCACAAAGACAAGGCGGACCTCGCCCTGGTCGTCTCCCAGGGTCCTCGGTACGTGGCGTCGGCGGTGTTCACCACCAATCGTTTCGCCGCGGCCCCTGTCGCATGGACCCGTGGCGTCATGGCCGACCGTCAGGTGAGGGCGGTCGTCCTCAACTCCGGCGGCGCCAACGCCTGCACCGGGGCTCAGGGACGCCAGGACGCCCAGCAGATGGCCCACGTGGCCGCGGGCCTCGTCGGGTGCGCCCCCGACGACGTGGCCGTGTGCTCCACCGGCTTGATCGGAGAGACCCTGCCCATGGAGGCCGTGGTCGACGGCATCGCCGCCGCGCACGCCGCCCTGTCGAGGGATGGCGGAGCGGACGCCGCCCAGGCGATCATGACCACGGACACCTGCTCCAAGCAGGCGGCGCACAGGTCGCCCCACGGGTGGAGCGTGGCGGGCATGGCCAAGGGCGCGGGGATGTTGGCCCCAGCCCTGGCGACGATGCTCGTGGTCCTCACCACGGACGCGCTCATGGACGCCGACGAGGCGGACGCGGCCCTGAGGGCTGCCACGCGCGTCAGCTTCGACCGAGCCGACTCGGATGGGTGCATGTCGACGAACGACACGGTGATCCTCATGGCCAATGGCGCCAGCGGCGTCCGTCCCGGCCCCGAGTTCCAGGAAGCGCTCAGAGAGGTCTGTGTGTCCCTGGCGAAGCAATTGATCGCGGACGCCGAGGGAGCGGAGCACTCCATCACCGTGTCCGTCCAGAACGCGGCCAGCGAGGAGGACGCGGTGGAGGTCGCCCGCAGCGTTGCCCGGTCGAATCTGTTCAAGTGCGCCGTGGCCGGCAACGACCCCAACTGGGGGCGCGTGCTGGCGTCCATCGGCACGACGAACGCGCCCTTCGACCCCGACCAGGTGGACGTGCGGTTCAACGGCGTTCCCGTCTTCGTCGCAGGCGCCCCGGATGTGCCGCGCGACCAGGTGGATCTGAGCCCCTTCGACGTGCTGGTGGAGATCGACCTGCACGCCGGAGACGCGGAGGCCTCCATCTGGACCAACGACCTCACCCATGGTTACGTCTCAGAGAACTCGGATTACTCGTCATGAAGAAAACCTCGTTGATTGCCAAAGCGGCCACCTTGGTGGAAGCCCTCCCGTGGATCGAGAAGTACACGGGACAGATCCTCGTCGTGAAGTACGGCGGGAACGCCATGATCGACGAGTCCCTGCAGAAGGCGTTCGCCGACGACATCGTCTTCCTGCGTCGATGCGGGATCAAGGTCGTGGTCGTCCACGGTGGCGGCCCGCAGATCACGCAGATGTTGAGCCGTCTCGGCGTCGAGTCGCAGTTCGTGGGCGGACGGCGTGTCACCACCGCCGAATCGGTCGAGATCGTGCGCATGGTGCTCGTCGGCCAGGTGGGACGGCGCCTCGTCAACCTCATCAACAGCCATGGCCCCCTGGCCGTGGGAATGTCCGGCGAGGACGCGGGCTTGTTCACCGCCATCCGGGCGAGCGTGGAAGTGGACGGCGCTGATCTGGACCTCGGTCTGGTCGGCGACGTCGACCAGGTGAACCCCGGGGCCATCCTCGACCTCATCGACGCCGGTCGCATCCCGGTGGTCGCCACCGTGGCCCCCGACGACGAGGGGACCGTGTACAACGTGAACGCCGACACGGCCGCGTCCGCACTCGCCATCGCCCTCGGTGCGAAGGGGCTCGTGATGCTCACCGATGTCGAGGGGCTCTACGCCGACTGGCCGAAGAAAGACCATGTCCTGCCCTTCATCACCTTCGACGAGTTGCGTCGGCTCATGCCGAGCCTGGGGGCGGGGATGCGCCCCAAGATGGAGGCCTGCCTCGAAGCCGTCGTCGGCGGCGTGGACCGAGCCGCCGTCATCGACGGGCGGGTCGAGCACGCCGTCCTCCTCGAACTTCTCACCGACTATGGAATCGGAACGATGGTGATCAAATGAGCATGTTGGACATGTACTCCTCCACGATGATGAGCACATTCGCCCCGCCGCCGCTGGTCTTGACGAAGGGTCAGGGCGTGTACGTGTGGGACGAGTCGGGCACGCGCTACCTCGACCTGCTGGCCGGCATCGCCTGTGTGGGTCTCGGCCACGCCCATGAGGCGGTCGCCCAGGCGATGGCCGACCAGGCGCGCACGCTCGGGCATGTCTCCAACCTGTTCGCCACGCCCACCCAGGTCGAGTTGGCCGAACGGCTGACCCACCTCCTGGGCCATCATGCCAAGGTGTTCTTCACCAACTCGGGGACCGAGGCCAACGAGGCGGCCTTCAAGCTGACTCGCCTGACGGGTCGGCGAAAGATCGTGGCGGCGGAAGGCGGGTTCCACGGGAGGACCATGGGCGCCTTGGCGCTCACCGCCACGCCGGCGTACAGGACCCCCTTCGAGCCTCTGCCGGGCGACCCGGTCTGGGTGCCCTACGGCGATGTGGACGCGCTGGCCGCCGCCGTGGACGATCAGGTGGCCGCCATCCTCCTCGAACCGATCCAGGGAGAAGCGGGCGTGGTCGTCCCGCCCGACGGCTACCTGGCTCAAGCCCGGGCCATCGCCGACCGGCATGGCGCCCTGCTCTGGTTGGACGAGGTCCAGTCGGGCATGGGACGCACCGGCGCCTGGTTCGCGCACACCCGTGAGGGGATCCGGCCCGACATCGTCACGGTGGCCAAGGCCCTCGGCAACGGGTTCCCCATCGGCGCCCTCCTGGCCACGGGCCCGGCCAAGGACTTGTTCACCCCCGGTTCCCACGGGACGACCTTCGGCGGCAACGCCTTGGCGTGCCGTGTCGGGTTGACGGTGATCGACCAGATCGAGCCCCTCCTCGGCCACGTCGTCCAGATGGGGGACTGGCTGATGGACCAGCTGAGGACCCTCCCCGGCGTCGCCGAGGTGCGCGGACGCGGGCTGTTCATCGGCATCCGCCTGGATCAGCCGGTGGCAGGGACGCTGGTGAGAGCCGCCCTGGACGGCGGGATCCTCATGAATGCGCCACGCCCGGACGTGGTACGGCTGGTGCCTCCTCTGATTCTGACCCCCGACGAGGTCTCCCCGCTGCTGGAGATGTGGCCCACATGGATGAGGACGGTGCGCCATGCCTGAACAGACGATGAGCCGGACCCAACGACAGGCGGCGATCTCCGACCTGATCTCGCGTGGGCTGGTCACCTCCCAGTCCCAGTTGAAGGCCATGCTGGCCGACGAGGGGATGATCGTCACCCAGCCCACCTTGAGCAAGGACCTGGCCGAGATCGGCGCCATCCGGGTGAGGAGTCCCCAAGGCGGATTGGTGTACACCCTCTCGGATGAGACCGGAATCCCGGGCGCGACCTTGGACCGGTTGTGCACCGACATGCTGGTGTCGGCCGCGGCGAGCGGTAATCTCGTCGTCGTCCACACTCCGCCGGGAGGCGCCCAGTACTTCGCCACAGGGCTGGACAAGGCCGGATGGGATTCGGTGTTAGGCTGTGTCGCCGGCGACGACACGGTCGTGATCGTCGCACGCGACCACCACGCCAGCCAGCGCGTGGTCGCCCAATTACTATCGTTCGCAGGAACGGTCCAAGGAGAAGAATGACTGACGGCGTGTTGTGGGGCGGACGTTTCGCGAGCGGACCCGCTGAGGTCATGTTCGCGCTGAGCAAGTCCACCCAGTTCGATTTCCGCTTGGCCCTGCTCGATCTGCGGGGCTCTGTGGCCCATGCCAACGCCCTGCACGCCGCCGGTCTGTTGACCGACGCGGAGCGCCAGGGATTGGTGGCGGGCATCGACCAATTGTCCGAGCAGGTACGGGCGGGCCAGTTCCTGCCCGAGGAGCGGGACGAGGACGTGCATGCCGCCTTGGAGAGGGGACTGACCGACATCCTCGGGGCCGACCTGGCGGGCAGGCTCCGGGCGGGACGCTCCCGCAACGATCAGATCGCCACGCTCATTCGGATGTACCTGCGTGAGGAGTCCGATCGGCTGAGGACGGACCTCGTGGCTCTCATCGACGCGCTGGCGGGGCAGGCGACCACGTGCATGGGCGCGCCGATGCCGGGGCGTACCCACATGCAACAAGCCCAACCCATCCTGCTGAGCCACCATCTGCTGGCCCATGCCTGGCCGCTCGTGCGCGATCTCGAGCGCCTCGACGCGCTGGGCGGGCGTCTGGCGCAGTCCCCGTACGGGTCGGCGGCCCTGGGCGGGACGACCCTCGGATTGGACCCGCAGAGCGTGGCCGAGGAACTGGGCTTCTCCACGAGCGTGCCCAACTCCATCGACGGCACGTCGTCGAGAGACCTCGTGGTCGAGGCCACGTACATCGCCGCTCAGATCGGCGTGGATCTGTCCCGCCTCGCCGAGGACGTGATTTTCTGGTGCGCTCAGGAGGTCGGCTTCGCCCGACTCGACGACGCGTGGTCCACGGGCTCCTCGATCATGCCCCAGAAGAAGAACCCCGACGTGGCCGAACTGGCCCGCGGCAAAGCGGGGCGCCTGATCGGCAACCTCACCGGACTGTTGTCCACGTGCAAGGGGCTTCCCCTGGCCTACGACCGGGACCTGCAAGAAGACAAGGAGCCGATCTTCGACTCCTTGGACCAACTGCATATGATCCTGCCGGCCATGACCGGCATGGTGGCCACCCTCGTGTTCGACCGGGACCGGATGCGGATCCAGGCCTCGGCCGGTTTCTCCTTGGCCACGGACATGGCGGATTGGTTGGTCCGTCGCCATGTCCCCTTCGCTCGCGCCCACGACATCGCCGGAGAGGCGGTCCGTTACTGCGAGGCCCGGGGGATCGGCTTGGAGGATCTGACCGACGAGCAGCTGGCCGAGGTGTCGGCGGAGTTGACGCCCGACGTGCGTCAGGTCTTGACCGTGGATGGCGCCATCGAGGCCCGCGACGGCGTCGGAGGGACCAGCACCGCGCGCGTGCGCGAACAGTTGGAGCGCCTGATGGGCGTCGTCGACGGCTATCGCGGATGACCTGTCCGCCAGGACCCGTAGGGCGTGCGTCCTGCTCCACGGTCCAGCCGGGAGTTATCCAGATGCCGGGCGATTTCGATAAGGTGGTGGGTCATGAGTGTGTTTGACGATCTGTCGTGGCGAGGGCTGATTGCCCATTGCACGGACCCGGAGGCCCTGAAGCAGGACCTCGACCATGGTCGCGTCACGTTCTATGTCGGCTTCGATCCGACGGCGCCCAGCCTGCACATGGGGAACCTCTTGCAGTTGATCACCGCGCGACGCCTCCAAGACGGCGGGCATCGTCCCATCCTCCTCGTGGGCGGGTCGACGGGCCTGATCGGCGATCCTCGGCAGACCTCGGAGCGGTCGCTCAATCCGGTCGAGGTCGTCCACCAGTGGTTGGAGGGCATCCGTTCTCAGGTGGCCAAGTACGTCGACTTCGAGGGCGACAACGCCGCTCTCGTGGTCAACAACTATGACTGGACAGCCGGCATGGCCGTCCTGGATTTCCTGCGCGACATCGGGAAGCACTTCTCCGTCAACCGGATGCTGGATCGCGAAGTGGTCAAGTCCCGTCTGGACTCGGGCATCTCGTACACAGAGTTCTCATACGTCCTCCTGCAGTCCCTGGACTACCTGGAGTTGCATCGTCGCCACGGCGCGACCCTGCAGACCGGCGGCTCCGACCAGTGGGGCAACATCACAGCCGGGGTGGAGCTCATCCGCCGTGTGACCGGCGACAAGGTCCATGCGCTGTCCACGCCCCTCGTGACGAAGGCGGATGGGACGAAGTACGGCAAGACCGAGTCGGGCACGTTGTGGCTCGACCCGACGATGACCTCCCCGTACGCCTTCCACCAGTTCTTCCTGAACGCCGAGGACTCGATGGTGGGGACGTACCTCAAGTTGTTCACCCGCCGCAGCCAGGACGAGATCGCCGACCTGGAGCGGCTGACCGTCGAGTCGCCCCATCTGAGGGCGGCCCAGCGGGCGCTCGCCGATGATCTGACCGACCTCGTCCACTCGCCCGCCCAGCGGGAGGCGGCGACGGCCGCGGCCCAGGCCATCTTCGGTCAGGGCGACCTGAGCGGACTCGACGCCGTGACGCTGGACGGCGTCATCCAGGAGTTGCCGCTGGCCCGATGGACGAGTCTGGACGGCCACACCGTCCTCGACGCGCTGGTCGACTCGGGCGTCCTCGCGTCCCGGGGGGCGGCCAAGCGCGCCATCGCCGAGGGAGGGGCCTACCTGAACAATCAGCGGATCACGGATCCGGAACGCGGCCTGGTCGCCGAGGATCTCCTTGTGGGGGCGATCATGGTTGTGCGTCGAGGAAAGAAGACTGTCGGGGCCGTCAGGGTGGGGTAAAGACTGAAATACCCTTCTCACAATGCCCCGACCTGTCGCCAACCAGGATAGACTTGTTCGCAAAGGAAAGGAGGAGTCATGGCACTCACGGATGCCGAGCGGAAGCTCTTGGCCGAACTCGAAGAGACGCTGACTGCTCAAGATCCTAAATTCGCCAGCAAACTCGCACAGCCGCATCATCGGATCCACCCTGCCAAAGCCGTCTCGGGGGTCCTCGGTTTCTTGATCGGGCTGGTTGCCCTGATCGTGGGGATGAGTTCCTACTGGTGGATTTCTGTCACGGGGTTCGTCGTCATGCTCGTCTCGGCCATCGTGGTCATGTCAGCGTGGTCCACCATCACGGGGGAGGCCAAACCTGCCGCGTCCACCGACTCCAGGGAGGGGCTGATGTCCCGCCTGGAGAAACGCTGGCAGGACCGTCAAGACCAGTGACGCGCCTGGCGCCTCGTCCACCCCATCGACGCTCGACTCCACCTCGCTGACATCCCTCACCACACATCTCACACGCTGACGGGCGCGCTTCACAGGCGCGCCCGTTTTCTTTTTGTCCGCTGATCCACCTGTGCCTTGCCCTGGCCTGGCGTGGGGCGAGGTGGGGCGTCGATGGGTCGAACGGCAGTATCAGCATGACAGCACAATGATGGTCCGCTCCCTGAAAAGAGGCGTCAGCTGGTCCACATCACCGAAAACATCGGCGAAAATTCCGAGATTTTGACCATTTGGGGGGCTGAGTGGGTCAAGACTGGACCTTGGTGGGGGACAGTCCCTACAATATAGGGAGAGCGACTCTATCGTCGGGCCGCTATGACTAAGGCGAGGCGGGATTCAGATGCGCGGGACATGGACGCCCAAGCTTGATGACAAGTTCCGCTTGACGCTGCCCGCGAAGTACCGCGAGGAACTCACGGAAGAAGTCACCGTGGTCTGCGAGCAGGAGCGATGCCTGGCTATCTACGCCAAGCCTGTGCTCGACGCGATGATGGAGCCGGTCAACGCCGCCCCCTCGACCCTGAGGGACGTGCGCGAGTACCAGCGGTGGACTCAGTACCGAGCCGAGGACGCCAACCCCGACAAACAGGGCAGGGTGACGATCACGGCGACCCAGCGCTCCTGGGCCGGCTTGGACCACGAGGTGATCGTCATCGGCGCCGGCAATCGCCTGGAGGTGTGGGACCCCGCCAGGTGGGAGGCCTACGCGGCCAGCCTGGATGAGAAGTTCGCCGACTTCGACGGCGAGATCGTCCCGAGGAGTTGAGATGCAAACGACGTACGACCATGTTCCTGTGATGTGCGAGGAGATCCTGGACCTCCTCGCGCCCGCTGTCGACTGTGACGACGCGATCCTGGTGGACGGCACGCTCGGCTTGGGCGGGCACACGCAGGCCTTCCTGACACGTTTCCCGTCTCTCCGAGTGGTCGGCATCGACCGTGACCCCCAGGCCATCGCCCTGACACGACAACGCCTGGCCGCGTTTCAGGATCGCCTCGAGATCCATCAGGCGACCTATGACATGGTCGGCGAGGTGCTGGGGGAGCGCAGGGCGCAGGGCATCCTGCTCGACCTGGGGCTCTCCTCCTTGCAGATCGACTCGGTCGATCGCGGATTCGCGTACTCCGTCGACGCGCCGCTGTCCATGCGCATGGACGGGGACGACACGTTGCTCACCGCCGCCGATGTGGTCAACACCTACTCGGTGGAAGAGATGGTCCACATCTTCCGGGTCTACGGGGACGAGAAGTTCGCCGTCCGGATAGCCAAGGCCATCGTCGCCGAGAGGGAACGCGAGCCCTTCTCGACGTCCGCCAGACTCGTGGCCGTCATCGCCGGGGCGATCCCAGCGGGGCAGTCCCGTTCCGGCCACCCCGCCAAGCGCGTCTTCCAAGCCATCCGCACGGAAGTGAACAGTGAGCGGACGAGCCTGGAGGAGGCCCTGCCGGCTGCCCTCGACCGTCTCGCGGTCGGCGGGCGGATGGCGGTGCTGAGCTACCATTCCGGCGAGGACCGGCTCGTCAAGACCATCTTCGCCTCGGCTGGCGCCGACCATGTGCCCCCGGGGCTGGCCGTGGTCCCCGACGCCTACCAGGCGAAGTTCCGCCTGGTCACCCGAGGCGCCCACCAACCAACCCCAGCCGAACGACTGAGCAACCCTCGGTCCGGGTCGGCGAAACTGCGAGTGATCGAGAGAGTGAAGGACGACGCATGAGCGCACTTGAACACAACATCCCACCAGTGAGGACCACGAGGACCTCTCTGAGAACGGTCACGCCCGCACAGACCTCACGCTCGTGGCCCACGGGGATCTTCCCTCTGGTGATCCTCGCACTGTTGGCCGGTGGCATGGTGGGTCACCTCGCCTTGCAGACCGCTATCCAGGAGCAAGGCTTCGAACTGGCCTCGCTGCAGAGCACCAATGATCGCCTCAGCGCCCAAGAGGCCGTGCTGCGCGCCACGCTGGACAAGCAGTCCACTCCCCAGCAGTTGGCGTACTCGGCGGCTCACCTCGGCATGGTCGCCAACACCCGTTCGACCTTCCTGACGCTGCCCACGGGCGAGGTGACCGGTACGGACACGCCGGTGAAGGGCAACGAGGTTCCGATCATCTCGGCGGCCCCGGTGATCACAGTGGTCAATCCGACGCCGACGCCCACGCCTGCCCCGGCGCCTGCTGAGGTGGCCAAGCCATGAGGCGCTTCTTGATCCGCAGGAACGTCCCCATACCCCCCCTATGGAAGGTGAAGCCGGGGTCCACACGCGCCAGAATGACGGTGCTCCTCATCGCTTTCATGTGCGTGGCGCTCGTCCTCGCCGCGAAATGCGTGGCCGTGCAGGGCCTCGACCTCGCCGACAACGCGAACGAGGCGCTCATGCTCGATCCGCAGCAGCTTCCCGCGACGCGTGGAACGATCACGGATCGCAACGGTCAGGTCCTCGCGGAGTCCGTGCCGGCGGTGAACATCACCACCGATCCCACCATCGTCTCCACCAACGGCCTGGCCGTGGACGCGATGGGCATGCGCGACAAGCTGAAGGCCCAGGCCGGTCCTGGACTCATCGCCGGGATTCTGACCGCCTACCTCGGCGGAGACTTCCAGACGTACTATTCCAAGCTCACCACGACTGCCAATGACAGCGGTGACGAGATTCATTACGCCATGTTGGCCCGGAACGTCCTGACGTACAACAACATCCCCTTGACCCAGGCCCTGGACAACCTGGGGTACGTCGGCCTCTACCGCGAGCAGGCGCCTGTGCGGAACTACCCCAACGGCGCCCTCGCGTCCAACGTCTTGGGATTCATGACCTACAGCGATGAACTCGAGGCTCAAGACAAGTATCCGTGGACGGGCGGAGACGGTCTGGAGTACGCGCTCAACACCACGTTGTCTGGCGTCGACGGACAGGAGGTCTACGAAACGAGCCCCTACGGCAAGATCCCCACGGGCACCTCGATCGTGAAGGCGCCCCAAGAGGGCATCTCGTACCAGCTGACCCTGGATCTCGGATTGCAGTACATGCAGGACCAGCGTCTGGCCGCCGCCGTCGCGTCCTCGGGGGCGCGCTCCGGCATGGCCATCACGATGACCGTCGACGGTGAGATCCTGGCCGCGTCCTCCTATCCCACCTTCGACTCGAACGATCCCGCGCACGCAGATCCCGCCACCCTGGGCGAGCCCATCGTACGGACGACCTACGAGCCCGGATCGGTGGAGAAGGTGCTCACGTTCGCAGCGTTGGTCGACCAAGGGTTGGTCTCTCCGGACACGCGGGTCATCGTCCCGGGCAAGATCGCCAGCGGAGACTCCCTGATCGGGGACGCCTGGGCCCACGACACCTTGCATCTGACGGCGGCGGGCGTGGTGGCCAACTCCTCCAACGTGGGCACGGTCGTGCTGACCCGTCAGATCAGCAAGGACACCCTCGTCTCCTATCTGGAGAACTTCGGCCTCGGGTCGCCGACAGGCGTCGGCCTGCCCGGCGAGGAGTCGGGAAGCCTGCCCGGCGCCGACATGTCCGATATGACCCGGGACAACATCTCCTTTGGCCAGGGCCTCTCGGTGACCGCGTTGCAGGAAGCCACGGCCGTGGCTGCCGTCGTCAACGGCGGTGTGTACCATTCCCCGACCCTCATCAAGTCGGCGACGGATGGGAACGGGCGCCCGGTGGACGTGCCCGCGCCCACGGTCAGGCGCGTCATCTCGCAGGACACCGCCAACCAGGTCGTGTCCATGATGGAGTCGGTGGTGCAACTGAACAGGGGCTCCTTCGACATCCCCGGGTACAACACGGCGGGCAAGTCCGGAACGGCCGAGGCCGTCGACCCCAGCTGCGGATGCTACTCCGGCTCGGTCATGTCCTATGTGGGGGTCGCCCCGGCGGAGAACCCGTACTTGCTGACCTACGTCGTCTTGGACCACCCGGTGGGGAACACCTCGGGAACCCTGGTGGCCGCGCCCGTCGTCCGTGACGTCATGTCCGTCGCGCTGCCTCGCTACGGCGTCCCCACCTCCACCACAGACGTCGCGGACCTTCCCCTGCAATGGTGAGCTATGAGCGAGACGAGCATGCGATGGGCGGGTCCACAGGCGGGGCGTGGGAGGCTAGGCGGCCCAACACGCCAGCGCAGATCTTCGTCGAATTTGGTTGGATGTGTGATGATGGATGGCGGCGATCTCGCGCGGTTTCGCCGTGGGCGGGTCCCAGAACGCCATGACAGCTAAGGAGACCTCATGCTGAATATCCTCATCGCAGGAGGGGTGTCCTTGCTCATCACCTTGGTGGGCACCCAGTTCTGGATCAAATTCCTCCATCACAAGGCGTACGGACAGTTCGTGCGCAGCGACGGGCCCACCGGCCACTTCGTCAAACGTGGGACACCCACGATGGGCGGGGTGGTGCTGATCCTCGGCGTGGTCTTGGGGTACGTCATCGCCCACGCGGTGATGAGGAGCCCGGTCTCCGTCTCGGGCCTGCTGTTGCTGGGCCTGATCGTGGCCATGGGCGTCGTCGGCTTCATCGACGACTGGCTGAAAATCTCCCACGCGCGGTCCCTGGGACTGGGAGCTGCCGCCAAACTGGCCCTGCAGATCGTGGTGGGTGTGGCGTTCACCGTCCTCGCCATCCGTTTCCCCGACCATCGCGGAGTGACGCCGGCGTCGACCTACCTCTCGTTCTTGCGCGACATCTCGTGGATCTCGCTGCCTGTGATTGTGGCTGTGGTCTGGATGGTCTTCCTGATCGTCGGCTTCTCCAACGGCACCAACCTCACCGACGGCCTGGACGGGCTTCTGACCGGCTCGGCGACGATGGTCTTCATCGCGTACGCCCTGGTCAACCTCTGGCAGTACAATCAGTATTGCGGCAGCGTGATGTCCTTCGGACCCACGTGTTACGACGTGCGCAACCCGACGGACTTGGCCACGATCGCGGTGGCCATAGCCGGCGGCCTCTTGGGCTTCCTGTGGTGGAACGCGCGTCCCGCGAAGATCTTCCTGGGAGACACCGGCTCCTTGGCCATCGGCGCCGGGGTCGCCGGAATGGCGATCATGACTCGCACAGAACTGCTGATCATCGTGATCGGTCTGCTGTTCGTGCTCGAAGCCGTCTCGGTCATCGCCCAAGTCGGATTCTTCAAACTCACCCACGGGAGACGCCTGCTGCGGATGGCGCCCCTGCACCACCACTTCGAGATGCTCGGGTGGGAGGAAGTCACGGTGGTCATCCGGTTCTGGATCATCGCCGGTTTGTCGGCGGTGGCCGGTGTGGGGTTGTTCTACGCGGAGTGGGTCGTCGGATTGGTGGGGCAATGATCGAGTGGTTGGCATCGGCGAACAGGCTCAGCGACTGGAGCCGGGTACGGGTCGCGGTGGCCGGGATCGGCGCGTCGGGGTATTCCGCCGCGGACGCGCTGCTCGAGTTCGGGGCACAGGTCACGGTGATGGACGAGTCCGACACGACCTCCACCCGTGAGAAGGCGACCGTCCTGGAGACGTTGGGCGCCACCGTCCACCTGGGCGCCGGGGCGAGCGCGCGTCTTCCGATCGACTGCGATCTGGTGCTGGCCTCGCCGGGCTGGGCGCCGACCGCCCCCGTCTTCGTCGAGGCCCACGGGCGTTCCATCCCCGTGTGGGGCGACGTGGAACTCGCCTGGCGTCTCCAACAGCCCGACCGTGTCGTCCCGTGGCTGGCGGTCACAGGGACCAACGGCAAGACCACGACGGTGACCATGCTGGAGTCGATGCTCACTGCGGCCGGGCTGACCGTGTCGGCCGTGGGCAATGTGGGGCGTCCGATCCTCGAGACCGTTCTCGACGGGGTCGCCTACGACTGCCTGGCCGTGGAGTTGTCGAGTTTCCAACTGCATAGGGTGGACGCCATGGCCGTGCATTCCGCAGCGGTGCTCAACGTGGAACCCGACCACTTCCAGTGGTACGCCGACAGCCCCGATCCCTTCGAGGCCTACGCGCGTGACAAGGCCCGTGTGTACGAGCACGTCACTCATTCCTGTGTCTACAACGTCGCGGACCCTCGCACAGAGGCCATGGTCGCGGACGCGGACGTGGAGGAGGGTGCCCGTGCCATCGGGTTCACCCTGGGCATCCCGGGCATGTCCATGCTGGGGGTCGTCGACGACATGCTGGTGGACCGCGCCTTCATCCCCCAACGCCGAGACTCGGCTCTGGAGTTGGCCTCGGTCGCGGACGTCCCCACGGGGGCGCCGCACATGGTGGCCAACGCCTTGGCGGCCGCCGCCCTGGCACGGTCCTTCGGAGTGTCGGCCACCGCGGTCGCGGACGGGCTGCGCTCGTACCACCTGGGACCCCACCGGATCGAGACTGTGGCATGTGTCGACGGCGTGACCTGGGTGGACGATTCCAAGGCGACCAATGCCCACGCCGCCGCCGCGAGCCTGAGAGGATTCGACTCCGTCGTGTGGATCGCAGGCGGCCAGGCAAAGGGCACCCGGTTCGAAGACCTGGTGGCTGCCAATGCCGACCGGATCAAGGCGGCGATCCTGATCGGGACCGACCGCCATGTGCTCGCCGAGGCGTTCGCGGCGGAGGCCCCCCATATCCCCGTCCACATGGTCGACGGGACGGATCCGTCCGTCATGCGCCAGGCCGTGGCCGTGGCGGCCCGACTCGCGGCGGACAAGGACACAGTGCTCCTGGCCCCCGCCTGCGCGTCGCAAGACATGTACCGCGACTACGCGGATCGAGGCGAGTGGTTCTCCACAGCCGTCAACGAACTCAGTGAAAGGAGTCGCTCATGACGTCCGCCACATCCGATTCCGGCGTCGTGGGAGTGGACGACCGCTCCGAGAAGACATCGTCGCGCACCACTGCCATTCGGGCGGCGTTGGACCACCCGATGTTCGACTACCACCTGGTGGTCGTCATCTCCGTGATCCTGCTCTGCCTGGGCCTTCTCATGGTCATCTCGTCCTCCTCGGTGATTGCTGGGGCCGACATGGACGACCCCTACTACTTCGGCAAGCGTCAGATCATTTTCGCTGTGATCGGCGTGGCCATGGCGTGGGGCTTCAGCCTCCTGCCGGAGAAAATGCTCAGAGGGCTGGCCCGACCTGCCCTGTTTCTGGCTGTGCTGCTGATGCTCCTGACGGTGGCCACTCCTCTGGGCGTGGACATCGCGGGGAACCGCAACTGGATGTCCTTCGGACCGACGTGGACCCAGTTCCAGCCCAGTGAGTTCGCCAAACTCGCCATCATCGTGTGGGGGGCTAAAAACCTGTCCGACAAGGCGAAGCGCCTCAACGACATGCGGGAGTGGTTTCTCTACATCCTCGCCAGTTTTGTGATCATCGGACTGGTGGTCGTCCAGAAGGACCAGGGCACGGCCATGGTCATGGCGGCCATGGTCATCCTCGTCCTCGTGGCGGCCGGAACACCGTGGAGGCTCTTGCTGGGGCTCGCCGGGGTGGCGGTCGTCGGCGTGGTCGCTCTCATCATCATCCAGCCGTACCGGATGGACAGGATCTGGGCATTCCTCAACCCAAACGCGGACCCGTACGGGCTGAACCTCCAAGCGCGCCGGAGCCTCTACGCGCTGGCGTCGGGAGGCTGGTTCGGGCGTGGCCTGGGGTCCAGCCGACAGAAGTGGGGACTGCTCGCCGAAGGCCACACCGACTACATCTTCTCCATCCTCGGAGAGGAGCTGGGGCTGTTGGGCACGTTGACCGTGATCGCCCTGTTCCTGGGCTTGGCGTACGCGGGCATCAGGATCGCCGCCCGCTCGGCGTCGTCCTTCTCGCGATTGATGGCCGTCGGTGTGGTGGCCTGGTTCAGCGTCCAAGCTTTCGTCAACATCGCCGTGGCCATCCGCCTGATCCCCGTCATGGGCGTGACGTTGCCGATGATCTCGTACGGCGGGTCCTCCCTCATCGCGAACCTCCTGGCCCTGGGCCTGTTGGCTGGATGCGCGCGACGGGAGCCGGAGGCCCGTGCCCTCCTGACATCACGTCAACGCAAACCCCGGGTGTCCTCCATCGTGAGGGAGAAGGCATGACCATCGTCCTCGCCGGGGGAGGAACGACGGGACACATCTCGCCGATGCTCGCGACGGCGGAGGCCCTGACGAGCATCGCCCCGGAGGAACGGGTGGTGTGCGTGGGAACCGCCGCCGGTTTGGAGACCACCCTGGTCCCCGACGCCGGTTTCGATTTGAAGCTCGTCGATCCGGTTCCCCTGTCGCGCACCCTGTCGCCCGATCTGCTCACTCTCCCGTTCAGGATCATGGCGTCGGTCCGACAGGCGTCGGCGATCCTGCGGTCGTGTGACGCGCAGGTCGTCGTCGGCTTCGGGGGGTACGCCTCCCTGCCGGTGGTCCTCGCCGCCAGACGACTGGGGATCCCCGTGGTCGTCCACGAGGCCAACGCCGTGCCGGGGTTGGCCAACAGGATCGCAAGCCGGTTCGCCGCCGACGTGTGTGTCACCTTCCCCATCACCGGCCTGCCCCGCCAGGTCGTCATCGGAATGCCTGTGCGCCAGCCCGTGGCCACCCTGGATCGCCACGCGGCCAGGACCCGAGCCCGTCACGACGTCGGATTGCCCGACGAGGGGCCGGTCCTCCTCGTCTCGGGCGGGTCCCAAGGAGCGAAGTCCCTCAACGACGCCGTGCTGGCCGCCTGCCCGCGTCTCGACGACGCGGGCGTGAGCGTCCTGCACATCACAGGCAAGAAGAATTTCGATCAGCAGGCGGACCTCCCGACGATGTCCCGGGGGGTGTACGTCCGGCTGCCGTACGTCGACGCGATGGAGCAGGCGTACGCCGCCGCCGACCTGATGCTCGCGCGGTCCGGGGCGGGCACTGTGACCGAGACCGCCATCGTAGGACTGCCCGCGATCTATGTGCCCCTTCCCCACGGCAACGGAGAGCAGGCGAAGAACGCGGTCGACGTGGTCGAGGCCGGGGCGGGACTGCTCATCGCGGACATCGACCTCACGGGTGATCGTCTGGCGGACGAGGCGATCCGTCTCTTCCAGGATCCGGCGGCCTTGGCCCGCATGGGCGCCGCCGCGCGGGACGCCATGCCTAATGACGCGGCGCAGATCCTCGCCCGCCACGCCCTCGATCTGATCGCTCCGAGGAGGACAGCATGACCTTGATCCAGCCCCAACCCATCCCCGACCTCGACGGGGTCGGGAATGTGCACTTCATCGCCATCGGCGGCGCGGGGATGAGCGGTGTCGCGAGTTGTTTCCTCGCCCGAGGGATCCATGTCTCAGGATCCGATCAGTCGGACTCCCCGACGCTGGCCGCCCTGGCCCAGCAGGGAGCACAGGTCCATGTGGGCCATGACGCGAGCCTGGTGGCGGGCGCGGACGCGGTGGTGGTCTCCTCCGCGATACGCCCTGACAATGTTGAATTATGTGAGGCCCGCCGCCTCGGGGTGCCCGTGTGGCACCGCAGTGTGGCGTTGGCCGCCGTGATGACCGGGCGCGAGGTCGTCGCCGTCGCCGGGACCCACGGCAAGACGACCACGACCGCCATGTGCGTGGCCGGGCTGCAGGGGGCGGGGGAGGACCCGTCCTATGTCATCGGCGGCACCGTGCTCGACACGGGTCTGGGCGCCCATATCGGTCATGACGGCCCCTTCGTCGTGGAGGCGGACGAGTCGGACGGCTCCTTCCGTCAGTACCCTGCTCGGATCGGCGTCATCACCGGTATCGAGGCCGACCATCTCGACACCTGGGGGACATCGGACGCCTATCGAGACGGTTTCCGTGCCTTCGCCACGGGCGCCGCGATGGATTGCGTCGTTCTGGACGGAGACGACCCCGGCGCCGCAGAGTTGGCACGCGAGCTTCGCGACGCGGGTCGCACGGTGATGACGTACGGCCAATCCCATGACTGTGACGTGGTGCTGTCCCAGGTGGAGGAGACCGAGACCGCCAACCAGGCTCGGATCAGCTATGGCTCATGGTCGGGGCTGGTGACGTTGACCGTCCCCGGCGTCCACAATCTCCACAACGCCGCCGCCGCCGTGTGCGTGGGGCTGCGTCTGGGCCTGGACCCGGAGCGCTTCCTGGCCGGCCTGGCAGGTTTCCACGGCACGGCCCGCCGCTTCCAACGGCTGGGCACGGTGGCGGATGTCACCGTGGTCGACGACTACGCCCACCACCCCACCGAGGTGGAGGCGACCATCGCCGCCGCACGGGTGGTCGCCGGCACGGGACGGGTCGTGGTGTGTTTCCAGCCCCATCTGTTCTCCCGGACGCTGACCTTCGCCGACGCCTTCGGCGCCGCCCTGGCGCAGGCCGACGAGGTGATGGTCCTCGACGTCTACCCGGCACGGGAAGACCCCATCGAGGGCGTCACCGGCGAGTTGGTCTCCCGCGCGGTCGAGGCCCATGGGGGCCGTGTGACCTACATCCCCGACATGGCGGACGCTGTGAGCGTCATCCTGGACCATGTCAAGCCCGGTGACCTCGTCTTGACGGTGGGCGCCGGGTCCGTGACGACGCTGGGACCGCAGATCCTCGCAGGATTGGAGAAGTGATGCCGACCCGTACCACCCGCCCGCGCGTCTCGGACGCCACCACGGTCATCCGTGCGCGTCATCGCGCCCGCTCGAGGCGCCGTGCCATCCGCGTGACGGTCATCGTCGCGGCGGTGGTGCTGGTGCTCGGCGGGATGTGGGCGGTGTGGCTGTCCAACTGGTTCGTCGCCCGGTCGGTCGACGTCACGGGGACCTCGCAGATCTCCGCCGAGCAGATCGTGGCCACGGCGCAGGTGCCGCTGGGCACGCCGTTGGCGCGCGTGGACCTGGAAGCCATCCGGGAACGGGTCATCCAAGAACCTGTCGTCGCCGACGCGAAAGTCTCCCGTGAGTTGTCCGGCGTCATCCGCATCGACGTGACCGAGCGGGCGCCTGCGTACGCCATCGTGACCGGCAGCCAGGTGATGCTGGTGGACGCCACAGGCAAGGGGTATCTGCTCCTGGACTCCCTCCCCGAACCTCTGCCGATCGTGACGATCGCCAATCCTGGAACCGACGCGTCCCAGCGACTCATGGCCGACGCGGCGGTGATCATCACGGCGCTGCCCGACTCCGTGCGGTCCCAGATGCTGTCGATGGGCGCGCAGACCCCCGACACGTTCACGATCAACCTGACCAGCGGCGCCCAGATACTGTGGGGGAGCTGCGACGACTCGGCTCTGAAGGCTCAGGTCATCGACGGGTTGATCCACGTCCCGGCGTCGTATTACGACGTGAGTGCGCCCACCCACCCCGCCACCCGGTAGGGGAGAACAAGTCTGAACCCGAGGTTGAGGGTACGGCGCGTCGCAGGTAGGGTTCTGGAAGAAAACCCGCCAGTCTCGTAACCTGACTGGCAGTGTAGGTTCGATATTGAGATGAGGCTGCTGGTGGCGAACGCATCGCAGAACTATTTGGCTGTTATCAAAGTCGTGGGTGTCGGCGGTGGCGGCGTCAATTCTGTCAATCGGATGATTGAAGAAGAGTTGCGAGGCGTCGAGTTCATCGCGATCAACACCGATGCGCAGGCCCTTCTGATGTCCGACGCGGACGTGAAGCTCGACATCGGGCGCAATCTCACGCGAGGACTCGGCGCTGGAGCGGACCCCTCCAAGGGACGCCAGGCCGCCGAAGACCACGCCGAGGACATCGAGGAGGCGCTCAAGGGCGCCGACATGGTCTTCGTCGCGGCCGGTGAAGGTGGCGGCACGGGCACGGGCGGCGCGCCGGTCGTGGCTCGCATCGCGAGGTCCTTGGGCGCGTTGACGGTCGGCGTCGTCACACGTCCCTTCTCCTTCGAAGGTCGCAGTCGTGCGCAGCGCGCCGAGGAGGGCATCTCCGACCTGAGGGACGAGGTCGACACCCTCATCGTGATCCCCAACGACAAACTCCTCCAGATGGCTGACACCCAGGTGTCCATGCTGGACGCCTTCAAGCAGGCCGACCAGGTGCTCATGCAAGGCGTGGCAGGCATCTCCGACTTGATCACCACCCCCGGCACCGTGAACGTCGACTTCGCCGATGTGAAGGCGGTCATGTCGAACACCGGCTCCGCCTTGATGGGCATCGGATCCGCCCGAGGCGAGAACCGTGCCCGCATCGCTGCGGAGATGGCCATCTCCTCACCGCTCCTCGAGTCCCGTATCGACGGGGCCAAGGGCGTCCTGCTGTCCATCGCCGCCGGGTCGGACCTCCTCCTGCACGAAGTGTCCGCGGCGGCCAACCTCATCCAGGAGTGCGCGTCCGAGGACGCGAACATCATCTGGGGCACCGTCATCGACGACGCCCTCGGCGACGAGGTGAGGGTGACCGTGATCGCGGCCGGCTTCGACGGGATCCCGTCGAGGGCGCAGCCACGCGTGGCGCCTCCTCGTCCTATCCACACGTCCGCCACCGAGCCGACAGAGGCCTTGGCGCCGGCGGCGCCTCGCCCGGCCACGCCTGAGACGCCTGTCCGTGAGGCGTCTGCTTCGCGCCCGCCCCGGCGTCGTCCGGACGAGGACAGCGGGATAGAGCTGCCGGACTTCTTCAAGTGACCTTCTCCACCGTCATCGACCCTGCGAGCAATCTCGGGGTCGGTGTGGCTTTCACCGACCGTCTGGGCGGCGTCAGCGAGGCGCCTCACGACTCCCTCGACTTGGGTCGACCGGGTGTCGACCCCAGCGTCGACGAGAATGTCGCGATCGTGGGGGCGGCGATCGGCTGCCAGAACCTGGCCATGTGCTCGCAGGTCCACGGAACCCATGTCGTCACGGTGGACGCCTCCTACCCCTTCCTGGGCGTACGTCGCGGCCCGGCCCCTGAAGCGGACGCCATGGTCTGCGTCGACTTGGGCATGGCGTTGGTCATCCGCGTGGCCGACTGCGTGCCCGTCCTCCTGGCTGACCCGAAGCGCCGTGTGATCGGCGCGGCGCACGCCGGGCGGGTCGGTCTTCTCGCAGGCGTCCTCCACGAGACGGTCGAGGCGATGCGGGGGATGGGGGCACGCGACATCACGGCGTGGATCGGTCCTCACGTGTGCGCGTCCTGTTACGAGGTCCCCCCACAGATGGCCGAGGACGCGTGGAGCCTGATCCCGGCCACGCGGGGCCGGTCGGCACGCGGGACGCCGGCCATCGACCTGGGGGAGGGGGCGCAGGCCGCCCTCATCGCGGACGGCGTGCGTGTCACCCGCTGCGATCCCTGCACGTCGTGTGACCCGAGGTTCTTCTCCTATCGCCGCGACCAGGGACGCACGGGACGCCAAGCCGGGGTGATCTGGCTCGATTCCGCCGAGCCGTGGCGTGTCTCCCCGCCCGAGTTGAACTTCGCGGTAGCCTCGCAGTAGTAAGAGTGAGGAGCTGCCATGCCTGGTCGGTTGAGTAAAGTGGCCGCGTTCATCTTGGGACCGAGCACTCCGACGGACGACGACGAGTTCGAGTCCGATCTGGAGGAGTCCGCCCAGGACGACGAGCCCACCGATATCGTCGACATCGACGCGGCCCGGTCTGTGACCGAGCGGCCACGGCCTGTGCGTCCAGGGTCTGTGACCTCGTTGGACCAACACCGTCGCACGGCGTCGGCGCGCCCTGTCGCCATGAGCCAGATCTTGCACATCCGTCCGTACTCCTTCTCCGAGGCGGCCAAGATCGGGGAGTCGTTCAAGGACGGCGTGCCCATCATCCTCAACTTGACGACCACCGACGAGAAGCAGGCCCAGAAGCTCATCGACTTCGCGTCCGGGATGGCCTTCGTCACCGATGGGAAACTGGAGCGGATCACGCCGAGAGTCTTCATCATCATCCCCTCCACCGTGCAACTCACGCAGGCGGACAAGGAACAGTTGACGCAGACCCACCACCTTCACGAGTGAGGTGTGATGGCGATTGTCGGCTGGGTCCTGATCGGACTCTTGACGGTCTACGAATGGGTCCTCATCTGCCGGGCCATCATCTCGTGGATCCAGTTGTTCCGTCCCCATTGGGCGCCCAAGGGCATAATCTTGCTCATTGCTGAAGGGGCCTATACCCTCACCGATCCTCCCTTAAGGTTCTTAAGAAAGTTCATGAGACCGTTGAGACTCGGGAACGTCCAACTCGACATGGCCTTCTTGGTGCTATTTATCCTTGTCATCTTGTGTTTTCGGATCGTCCAGTGGGTCTTTCTTTGATCCAGGGGGTATCCTGATGGAGCGGGTTGCGCATGCCGGATTGAGCATTTGCTTGCTCTGCGGTAGCCTAGCCGTACTCATCATTTTCTCAGGATTGATTTCTCTGCCACGCTGAAAGGGCTAATGCCATGACGATGACTCTGGACGAGGTGCGCAAGACACGATTTCACATGTCTCGCCGCAACGGTTACGAGGTCACGGATGTCGATATCTTCGTTGATAAGGTCGAGGAGGCCATCCAGGTCCTGACCACCGAGAACGAGAACCTGCGTCGAACGGCCAACCAGGCCGAGTCCACCCCGGGCAACGACCAGGAAGTCGAGAATCTTCGTTTCCAGCTGACTCGTCTTCAAGACGACAGGAATGGTGCGAGCACCCAAATCGCACAGTTGACCGCCGAACTCGAACAGGCCCGCGCCATCGCGCAGACCGCTGCCACGTCCGGTGCGGACGAGGCCACTGTGCGCGAGTTGGAGATGCTGCGCAAGCAGGTGTCCGACGTGAAGGGCCAGTTGGACCAGACGAAGGGCCAACTCGATCAATCCAAGACCCAGCTGGACCAGACCAAGACTCAACTGGATCAGACGAAGACCCAGCTCGATCAGACCAAGAACCAACTCGCCGACGCGCAGCAGAACGCCGTCGGCCAGGACCAGTACATGCGACTGACCGGTGAGAACCACCAACTGCGCGAGCAACTCGAGCAGATGATGGCCGCCGAGAAGATGAGCGGCGACACCATGCCCATCGCGGTCACCACGTCCCCCGAGGCCAGCTCCGCAGTGGTACGCCTGGTGCAGTTGGCCACCGAGCAGGCCGACAACCTGGTCACCGAGGCGACAGCAGAGGCCGCCAAGCGCAAGCAGGCCGTCGACGAAGAGCTCAACGTCATGAAGGAGCAGGCCGACACCTATGTGGCCCGCGTGAAGACCGAGGCTGACGCCCATGCCGCTCAGGTGAAGTCCGAGGCCCAGTTCTCCGCCGAGGAGATGCTGCGCAAGGCGACCGACTCCTCAGCGCAGATGACGGCCGAGGCGCAGGACAAGGCGGAGCGCATGGATCGCGACGCACGTACCAATGCCGAGCGACTGGTCCAAGAGGCCCAGCAGCGCGCGGCCACCATCGACGGTGAGATCGCCGCGCGTCGTTCCGAGGTCTTCGGGGCCTTGGAATCCGAGCGCGACATGTTGTTCGCCAAGGTGGAGAAGCTGAAGACCTACGAGAAGAGCTTCCGTCAGACGATGACCGGATACCTCACCAGCCAGATCGAGCGTCTCGACTCCTCGCAGTTCGCCCCCGAAGAGGTCCCGGAGCTGCTCCAGACCCCCGGGCGCACGGCCAACGAGTGGAACGCCGACACAACGAGCGCGACTCCGAGATTGGACGCTCTGCTCGAAGGCTGAGGCCTCCACGTGCGGCAGAAGGCGCGTCGAGGGTGTAATTCATCTTCACTATTTGGTCGTCGGGCCTGCCGACTTCCTCTTTTATCCGATCACCGCTACAGTATGCGTACGAAAGCCCATTTCCAGTAAGGAGGTTTCCGTGGGGAGCACGCCGAAAGACCAGGTCGACAACACGCCTGTGACAATTCCCGTGGCTGAGGGAGAAGACCCGTGGACGGTGGAAGAACTGTCCGAGATCCGCGAGCAACTGCATGAAGACGTCTCAGCGTTCGAACAGAAGTACATGGCCGCCCAGGCCGAGTTGACCGAACTCTTGACCGAGGGATCCGACATGGCCGGACGCGATCCCGCCGACGTCGGGTCCACGAACTTCGAGCGCGACCAGGAGATGTCTCTTGTCGCCAACGCTCGGGAGATGTTCGAGCAAGGCGAACTGGCGCTGAGGTTGTTCGACGAGGGAAGTTACGGAGTTTGCGAGTCCTGCGGCAAAGCGATTGGGAAAGCGCGTCTACAGGCCTTCCCGCGCGCCACGATGTGCGTGTCGTGCAAGCAGCGCAGGGAAAGGCGTTCATGACGGCTCGTGGACCCGTGTCGAAGCCGATCATATGGATTCTCTCGCTGATTCTCGTCGGCGTCGGCGTGGACCAGGCCACGAAGGCCATCGCCATCGCCACACTCACCCCCGGGGTGCCGGTCCGGGTGGTCGCGGACCTACTGCAATTGCAATTGCTCCGTAACCCCGGCGCGGCCTTCTCGACCGGATCATCCATGACCGTCGTGTTCTCCGTGCTGGCCGTGATCGTCCTGATCGCCGTGAGCGTGTGGGTGGTTCCCAAGGTCCACTCCAGGGTCTGGGCGATCGCCGTCGGTTTGGGGATGGCAGGGATCACGGGGAATTTCATCGATCGTGTCTTCCGGGCCCCTGGGCCGCTGCGCGGGTACGTGGTCGACTTCTTCGCCGTCAAGTATTTCGCCGTGTTCAACGTCGCCGACATCATGTTGACGGCGGCAGCCGTCCTGATCGTCCTGATCGCCATGGTGTTCAAGATCGACATGTCCGGACGCCGCGTCACAGTCGGCGAGGACACCCGCCAGGTCGGGTGAGGCGTCATGCCGATCGCCATCGTTCCCGACGGGTTGTCTGGCCTCCGTGCCGATGTGGGCGCCGCCAGGCTGTTCGGCTTCGCCCGGTCCAAGGTGGAGCAGGCCGCTGAGCATGGGGGTCTCCTCCTCGACGGAGTAGCGGTGTCCAAGTCCGAGAAGCTGCGGGCGGGTTCCCTCCTGGAAGTGGAGATCGACGAGCCGCGCGTCGTGCGCGTCCAGCCCAACCTGGTCGAGGGAATGACCATCGTCTACGATGACGCCGATCTGGTCGTCGTGGACAAACCGGCCGGAATCGCGGCCCATCCGAGCCTGGGCTGGGACGGTGGGTCCGTCGTCGAGCACCTCGCCGCCGCCGGGTACTCCCTGTGCTCCTCGGGGCCCGAGGAGCGTCAAGGCATCGTCTCCCGCCTGGATGTGGGGACGTCCGGCCTGATGGTCGTGGCCAGGTCCGACATGGCGTACACGAGCCTGAAACAGGCCTTCCGGAACCGGGAGGTCCACAAGGTCTACCACACCCTGGTCCAGGGGTATCCCCATCCGGACGAGGGCACCATCGACGCGCCCATCGGGCATGCCCGGACTGGGGAGTGGAAGATGGCCATCGCCGCCGACGGGCGGGCGTCCATCACCCACTATCAGACGCTCGAGACGGTCGCCGGCGCGACCCTCCTCACAATTCACTTGGAGACGGGACGCACCCACCAGATCCGCGTCCACATGGCCGGGATCCGGCATCCCTGCGTGGGCGACATGTTGTACGGCGCCGACCCCGTGCTCGCCGCTCGTGTCGGACTGTCCCGGCAGTGGCTCCACGCGATGGAGCTCGGGTTCGTCCATCCCCGGTCGGGACGCGAGGTCCTATTCACATCCGCGTACCCCCCCGACCTCCAGCACAGCCTGGACATGTTGCGCCAGGGGTAGACGCGCCTGGACGAGCCTGCGTCTCGTTGGTTTCTCCCTTGGTTTCCCGTAGGGTTGAACCGTGCGCAGAGCGAAAATCGTCGGAACCCTCGGTCCGTCCGCGAGTGACGTCGACCGTTTGGTCGACCTCATCGACGCGGGGATGGATGTGGCCCGTTTGAACATGAGTCATGGGGACCATGACAGCCACGAGCGGACCTTGGCCAACCTCCGTGAGGCCTGTGACCGTGCCGGGAAATCGGTGAGCGTGTTCATCGACCTTCAGGGGCCGAAGATCCGTCTCGGGACCTTCGCGAACGGCCCTGTGACCGTGGCCGAGGGCGACCTCTTCACGATCACCACCCGCGACGTGCCCGGCGACCAGCACATCTGCTCGACCACCTTTCTCGGCCTGCCCCAGGACGTCCATCCCGGGGACTCCATTCTGATCGACGACGGACGCATCGCTCTGCGGGCGGTACGGGTGCTCGACACGGATGTCGAGTGCCAGGTGGTCGTCGGTGGGCCGGTCAGCGACCACAAGGGGATCAATCTGCCCGGGGTGGCGGTCAACGTCCCCGCCCTGTCCGACAAAGACGAGGCGGACCTGCGCTGGGGCCTGGCGCAGGGGGTCGACCTGGTCGCCCTGTCCTTCGTGAGGTCGGCGGCCGACGTCGAGCCCGTCCACGCCGTCATGGACGAGGTCGGCGCCCGGATCCCCGTGATCGCCAAGATCGAGAAGCCCCAGGCCATGGACAACCTGGACCAGATCATCGACGCCTTCGACGCCTTCATGGTGGCTCGTGGAGACCTCGGCGTGGAGCTTCCCTTCGAGGACGTGCCCCTGGCGCAGAAGAAGATCATCCATGCGGCCCGCACGTGGGCGAAGCCTGTGATCGTGGCCACGCAGATGCTGGAGTCCATGATCGAGGCGCCGCGCCCCACGAGGGCGGAGGCCTCCGACGTCGCCAACGCCGTCCTCGACGGCGCCGACGCGGTGATGCTCTCCGGAGAGACCTCCGTGGGGTCCTATCCTGTGGAGGCGGTGACCGCCATGGCTCGCATCATCCAGGCGGTGGAGGACCACGGCATGACGGAGATCGATCCGATCCAGTGGGACCCGCACACCACCTCCGGCGTCGTCACCTGGGCCGCCGCCTTGATCGCCCGGCAACTGGACGCCCGCTACATCATCGGGTTCTCCCTCAAGGGCGACACTGTCCGGCGACTGGCGCGTCTGCGCACGACCATCCCCATCTTGTGCTTCACCCCGTTGGAGACGACCAAGCGCGAACTGGGCATCGTGTGGGGTCTGGACGTCTTCGTCTCCCAGACCCATACCGCCGAGTCGATGCTGGCCGAGATGGACGAGACGCTCCTGGAGCGGGGCCTCGTCAAGCCGGGCGACCGGCTGGTGGTCATCTACGGGACGCCCATGGGCGTGACCGGGAAGACGAACACGGCCCACGTCCACAAGGTGCGCCGTCACACGCGCGAGACGCGAGGCTGAGACCCAGGGAAGAGGAATGATGCGCATCGCACAATTGGCCAACTTCGTCGGCCCCACGTCCGGGGGGCTGCGCAGGGCCGTGGACAAGCTGGGACGGGGGTACATCCGAGCCGGTCACGATCGTCTCCTGATCATCCCCGGCCCCGACGACTCCGTCGTCACCGACGAGTCCGGCACCATCGTCACGGTGGCGTCGCCGGCCTTGAGCGCTGGGTACCGCATGGTGGCGAACGTGTCGAAGGTACGGGAGGTGCTGGCCAGATTCCAGCCCACGAGCGTCGAAGTGTCCGACAAGTGGACCATGTCGGCGGCGGGGCTGTGGGCCAAGAAGCACGGCGTGCCCTCCGTCCTGCTCTCGCACGAGCGGCTGGACGACATGGCCAGCATGTTCCTCGAACTGGAAGTGGCCGGCCAGGTCCACCTGCTCAACCAATGGCTCGCCGGGATCTATGACCGTGTGGTCGTCACCACCCGGTACAGCGCGGGGGAGTGGATCAACACGAGGGCCAACCTCAGCGTCCACCATCTGGGCGTGGACCTGGACGAGTTCAGCCCCGACCCTCGTCGGCGTGAGGAGTCGCCGACGATACGGCTCATCTACGCCGGACGTCTGTCCCGTGAGAAGAGCCCCCACTTGGCTGTGGCCACGGCCGTCGAGTTGGACCGGCGCGGGGTGGACGTGCAACTCAACGTCTTCGGCACGGGTCCGAATGTCGACGAGCTGAGGGCGTTGGCCGGAGACTCCCCGGTGTTCTTCCACGGCTACCTCGACTCCCGGGCGGCATTGGCCAGCGCCTACCGAGAAGCCGACATCGCCATGTCCGTGTGCCCCGCCGAGACCTTCGGCCTCGCCGTCCTGGAAGCGTTGGCCTGCGGCACCCCCGTGGTGACCGCCGACCGTGGAGGGGCGAGAGAACTGGTGGACGCCAGTTGCGCGGAGTGGGCCTCCCCGGATCCCGTCTTCCTCGCCGACGCCGTCATACGGATGGCCGAGCGCGTCACCCGCCACGAAGAGACCTTGCGCCGCGCCGCTCGGGCGTGCGCGGAACGGTACCCCTGGGATGTGGCCATCGAGGGGATGCTGGGCGTCCATGAGAGCCTGACGCGATAGCCCGTACGAGCCTGAACGACACGACACCCCCGGACATGAGCGTCCGGGGGTGTCGTGTCGTTGGTTCAGGAGGGGTCCTGGACCGGGTGGGTCACAGGAGACCGCCGGCCTGGGCACGGGCCTTCTCGTAGCGTGCGGCCACGTCCGCCCAGTTGACCACGTTCCACCACGCGGCCACGTAGTCGGCCTTGACGTTGCGGTACTGCAGGTAGAAGGCGTGCTCCCACATGTCGAGGACCAGCAACGGGATCTGGGCCGCCGGAAGGTTGCCCTGGTGGTCGTACTGCTGGAAGGTGCTCAGACGAGACCCGCAGACGTCCCATGCCAGCACCGACCATCCGGAGCCCTGGATCGTCATGGCGACCTCGGTGAACTGCTTCTTGAAGGTGGCGAATCCGTTGAACCCTTCGCCGATGGCCTCGGCCAAGGCGCCGACGGGCTCTCCGCCACCGTCCGGCGACATGTTCTTCCACGCCAGCGAGTGGTTGATGTGTCCGCCCAGGTTGAAGGCGAGGTCTTTCTCCAGTTTGGCGACAGTGGCGAAGTTCCCGGTGTCGCGGGCTTCGGCCAGTTTGTCCCAGGCGGTGTTCGCGCCGGTGACGTACGCCTGATGGTGTTTCGAGTGATGCAACTCCATGATCTCAGCAGCGATATGGGGGGCCAGGGCTGAGTAGTCGTAATCAAGGTCGGGCAGTGTGAACATAAGTACTTCCTCTTTCATGTGTGATGACGTGACTGGAATCGTCTCATCGCTGAACCACGGTCATCCCATGGTCATCGATCGAAGATAACACAGGAGGGATCGGATGCTGAAGCCAGCCGTCTGCGTGCCGACGATGGCAGACATCCACCTCGTGTGACACTGATCAGGGTATCACCGATTCATCTGCGGACCGCCGTGCCCGCAGGACCCTGAATCCCTGGGAAGATCCCAGGCGGTCGACGGACCATCCCTGATCGCGCAACCAGGAGTGCAGGGAGTCGGCGCCCAGGTTCTTGCTCACGACCAGCGTGGCGCACCCCTGCGGCGTCAGGCGCGGCAGCCAGGTCGTCAACAGCAGGTGGAGCGCGGGCTTGCCGATGCGGATGGGGGGATTGGACCAGATCTCGTCGTACTGGGCATCGGCGGGGACGTCGTCAGGAGCGTAGACGCGAACACGATCGCCGAGATCCATCGTCGACGCGTTGCGCGCGGTCAGGTCCAGGGCTCGCTCGTTGACGTCGACGGCGTCCACCCGCGCCTGCGGGCAGGCACGGGCCAGGGCCGTGGCGATGGGCCCGAATCCGCAGCCGAGGTCCAACATGCGGGCGGGACGGTCCTCGGGAGGATCGGTCAGCCGGAAGAGGACGGACGTGCCCGGGTCCAGCCGGGTGGACGAGAACACTCCGCTGGCGGAGGAGAAGCAGTACTCCTGGCCCCAGATGACGGCCCGCACCTCGTGGGGGGTCTGATCCGATGTCGGGGTGTGGAAGTAATGGCTCATGCGTGGCTCCCTCGTCGTGACCGCGCCTGGAGGGCGCGTTCCGCCAGGCGGTCCTCCGGCGGGTACTCCACTTCCTCCAAGGTGAGGCCATGAGGTGGCATGACCAGGATGTCATTGCCACGCCGGTCGGCCTGGAGGTGGGAGTCGATCCAGTCGATGTCGCGTCGGTGACGTCCCACGGTCACGAGTGCGCCGACCAGGGAGCGCACCATGGAATGGCAGAAGGCGTCGGCCTGGACGGTGATCTCGATCAGGTCATCGGGGCGGCGATCCACCTCGCATCGCAGGAGCGTGCGTATCGTGGTGCCCTCGTCGCGGCGGCGGCAGAAGGCGGCGAAGTCGTGCAGGCCGAGGAGGCGCTCGGCGGCCGAGGACATGGCGTCGGTGTCCACAGGGTGCGAGAAGGCGACCGCATAGGAGCGGCTCAACGGATCGACCGTATGGGGGCAGTCCCACAGGCGGTACACGTACCGACGGCTGATCGCGGAGAAGCGGGCGTCGAAATCCTCAGTCGTGCGGCGCACGGCGTGGAGGGCGATGTCGGGCGGCAGGACCTTCGGGAGCCAGTCGAGCAAGGCCTCCTCGGTGGGATGGGGGTCCTTGTGGGGACGGGCGACCTCCTCGGGGAGGTCCATGTGGACCACCTGGCCCCGGGCGTGGACGCCGGCGTCCGTCCGACCGGCGCACACCGACGACGGCGGCTCGTCCAGACGGAGCACTTGTGCGATCGCTGATTCCAGCGTGCCTTGGACGGTGCGCAGACCGGGTTGACGCGCCCACCCGGAGAAGTCGGCGCCGTCGTAGGCCAGGTCGAGGCGTGCTCTCATCGGGGGTCCTCCAGGCGGTAGGCGAGATCCACGATCGTCCTGCCTGCGGCGATGCCCCGGGACTCGAATTTCGTGACCGGACGGGTGGCGAACCTGTCGGTGGACGACACGGCGAATCGAGGATCCGCGTCGAGAGCCTCGGCCATGGCCTGGGCGTACGACTCCCAGTCGGTCGCCAGTCGCAGGATCCCCCCGGGGACGAGCTTGGTCGCGATCAAGTCCAGGAAGGAGGGGGAGACGAGCCGGCGTTTGTGGTGGCGTGTCTTGTGCCACGGGTCGGGGAAGAAGACCCAGACCTCGGTGACACTGGCGTCCGGCAGCAGGTGGGACAACCCGCTCACGGCGTCGGCGCACACCAGGCGGACGTTCTCGATCCCGTTGGACGCGAGTTTGCCGAGGGTGGACGCGATCGACGCTTCGAAGACCTCGAACCCGAGGAAGTTCGTCTCCGGGTGCGCGGTGGCTGCCGCGAGGAGGGTCTCGCCGTGGCCGCAGCCGATCTCGACGACCAGGGGCGCGGGACGGGAGAAGACGGCGCTCAGATCGAGTGGCGGCTGCTCTCCCACCGACGTGGCCAGGTCTCCCGGGGCGACCTCCAGGACCCAACGGTCGCGATGCTCGTCCAACCAGGACCGCTGGGAAGCGGTCATACGCGGGCTGCGTCGGACATAGCTCACCACCGAACGGCGAGGGCGGTCGTTTGGAAGTTTGTCCACACCCGAATTGTGTCACATCGACTCAAGTTCTTCCCCTCTTCGAGCCTGTGTCGAGGCGAAGGCTGGTCGCCCCGGTAAGCTGTTCGGGTGGATCATGCCTATCTCTTCCTCTCAACCTTCGTCACGTTGTTCGTGATTTTGGACCCGCCGGGACTCCTGCCGGTGTTCCTGGGTCTGACAAGGCCGATGACCAGCAGGCAACGGAACCAGGCGTCCCTGAGGGCCTCCCTGGTGGCGCTGGGCGTGATCGCCGTCTTCGCCGTCTTCGGCAAGCTGATCCTGAAGTACTTGCAGATCTCCGTGGCGGCTCTCCAGGTCTCTGGAGGACTGCTGCTGCTCTTGGTCGCCCTCCAACTATTGATGGGTGAGCACGACCAGGTGGACGAGGACGGCCCCCGTCCCGTCAACGTCGCCATCGTCCCGCTGGGGACCCCGTTGTTGGCGGGTCCGGGCGCGATCGTCGCCATGATGGTCGCCGTCCAAGGGGCGCACGGCCTCGATTACATGGTGGTCGCCGCCGCGTTGATCGCGGCCATGGTGTCGGTGTACGTGTTCTTGAGATTCGCCTCTGGCATCCATCGGGTCCTCAAGGACGCCGGGACCATCCTGCTCACCCGCATCGCCGGAGTCCTCCTCGCCGCCATCGCCGTCCAGATGATGGCGGATGGCGTCATCGCGTTCATCCGAGGGTGATCGGCCCCAGGTGACATGCTGAGCGAGATGGCCCGATGAAGGGCTGATTCGCTTTGAACCACCACTGAACCGTAGAATCATCCAAGGTCGTCGGGGCGTAGCGTAGTGGCTAGCGCGCCTGCTTTGGGAGCAGGAGACCGGAGGTTCGAGTCCTCTCGCCCCGACTCAGGTGAATCACACAAGGTTGTCATTGGGTTCACGTATGGTCCGACCAATATCCCGTCGGCATGTTATGAGTGCCGCCCGGCACTCGATTGTCGTGGTACATACCACTAACATTACACATTTATGAAGACTGGTGTATTGCCTTTGACTAGGTATTATGAAAGCCTTGACCCCTCAGGATTACTCCGATTATTCTCAGAAATGTGAAGTGGAAGGCTACTCCACCATCACCGGTCCACATGGTAGTGGACGGAGAACTATTATGATCCCCAAGCTGTCCAGTCGCCAATTACTCATCATTGCCATCATCTGCGCGATGTTGGCCCTGATAGGCGAAGTGACAACCTTCATAGCATCGTCCGAATTCCCGTCAACACTCAGGATCATCGTCTGGAAGACCGCCCGTTATGTCGGTCCCCTCAGTATGGCTCTGGCCGCCGGCTCATGTGTCGTACGGCATCTCGAAGAGCCCATCCATACTGAGGTTCAGTCCAGGATTAGCCACACGGCATAGTCTCAGCGCCTCAACGTTCTTCGTCCCATGAGGGTCCCACGCCGTCCCAGATCCTCCTCTTGACGCACCTGTGCAAGCGAGTACCGTGGTACGGGAGACCACTCATCGATCATAGGTCGGGAATCGAGGGCTTGGCGTATGCCTGGTCGGGCAGGGGAGACACCTCCACGGGAAGCGGCGTCTCGTCCCTCATGATGGGCATGCGTCTCACCGCTGTGGGACTGGCGGGACATCAGCGGGGGGACCCGCTCACTCAGGAGGAGGAGTGACCAACATGACACAACACTTGACAAGGCAGAATGGCGCCCCTGTGGCGGATCATCAGGACGTGCTCACGGCAGGTCCGCGTGGACCCATGGCGTTGCAGGACATCTGGTATCTGGAGAAGCTGGCGCATTTCGACAGGGAGGTGATACCCGAGCGCAGGATGCACGCCAAGGGCAGCGGCGCTTTCGGCACTTTCACGACCACGCATGACGTGACCGAGTACACGAAGGCCGCCCTGTTCTCCACGATAGGGAAAAAGACGGACGTCTTCGCGCGATTCTCGACAGTCGCGGGGGAGCGGGGCGCCGCCGACGCGGAGAGGGACATCCGAGGGTTCGCCGTCAAGTTCTACACGGAGGAGGGGAACTGGGACATGGTGGGTAACAACACCCCGGTGTTCTTCCTGCGGGACCCCATCCATTTCCCCGATCTGAACCACGCCGTCAAGAGGGATCCGAAGACGAATATGCGGTCGGCGCAAAACAATTGGGATTTCTGGACGATGCTGCCGGAGGCCCTCCATCAGGTCACGATCGTCATGTCGGACCGGGGAATCCCGGATGGATACCGTCACATGCACGGGTTCGGGAGCCACACGTACAGCCTGTACAACGCGAAGAACGAGCGGGTGTGGGTCAAGTTCCACTTCAGGACATGCCAGGGGATCAAGAACCTCACGGACGATGAAGCGGCCGCGATCATCGCCAAAGACCGGGAGAGCGCGCAGAACGACTTGTTCTCGGCTATCGAGCGCGGAGACTTCCCCCGATGGACCATGTCGATCCAGGTGATGACCGAGGAGCGGGCACGCCACCACCGGGACAACCCCTTCGACGTCACCAAAGTGTGGAGCCACAAGGAGTACCCCTTGATCGAGGTGGGGGTCCTGGAGCTCAACCGCAATCCAGAGAACTACTTCGCCGACGTGGAGCAGTCCTCGTTCAACCCCGCCGACATCGTCCCGGGAATCGGGCACTCCCCGGACAAGTTGTTGCAGGGCCGCCTCTTCGCCTACGGGGACGCTCAGCGGTACAGGCTCGGCGTGAACTTCCAAGAGATTCCGGTCAACGCGCCCAAGGTTCCCGCCCACTCGTACCATCGGGACGGGAGCATGCGCGTCGACGGGAACCACGGCGCCACGAAGGGCTACCACCCCAACAGCTTCGGTGAGTGGCAGGCGCAGCCCGCGTACAAGGAACCGCCGCTTGCTCTCGACGGTCCTCTGGATCACTACGACCAGTACGAGGACGACGATTGCTTCTACCAGGCGGGTGATCTGTACCGGCTGATGACCCCCGACAAGCGTGACCTGCTCATCTCCAACACGGCTGCGAACATCGCGCCGGTCACGAGCAACGTCAAGTACCGGCATGCGGCTCACTGCTATCTGGCCGACGAGGAGTACGGGCGCCGCATCGCCGAGGCTCTCGGGCTGAGCCTGAGCAGGGTGCAGGAGCTGGCCGCGATGAGTCGCGAGGACAGGCTGGACGCCACGAGCGACGCAGAGTGGAAGGAATGAGATGAACCAAGCGAGCGCGTATCCCGTGTGCCAAAGTTGCGGGTTGCCGTTCGACGAGGAGCACCGCCACCTCGTCGCCCCTCTCCCTGATGGGTCCGACAGCACGTACTGCACCTACTGCTTCCGCGACGGGGCTTTCCTCGACCCGGACGCGACCGTGGAGGACATGATCGAGGTCGGAGTGCCCCATCTGGCCGCCAAGGTCGGGGAGGAGACCGCGCGGGTGGAACTCGGTCGGTACCTGCCCACCTTGGATCGGTGGCGGTCATCGGCTGGATGACAGGGCCTGTGCCGGGGGTCGGTTGACAAAAGTCTTCCTGTCGGGTTGGATCGGCCATGGATGAAACCATGAATCGAGATGTTGGAGAACACGCATGAAGAAAATCCTCGTCGTCTGCCTCGTCGCCGTCACAGCCCTGCTCGCGGGGTGCTCATCGTCCGGCACGGGAGGGTATCAGACGATCACAGCCCAGCAGGCCAAACAGATGATGGACCAAGGGGGGTCGTACGTCCTCCTCGACGTGCGCACGCAACAGGAGTACAGCCAGCAGCACATCGACGGCGCGATCCTGATCCCCGACACGCAGGTCTCGTCTCAGGCGGCGACCACGATCCCCGACAAGTCCACGGTGATCTTCGTGTATTGCCGTACCGGGGTCCGGGCCGCCAACGCGTCGAAGGCGCTCGCCAGCATGGGGTACACCCATGTGTACGACATGGGCGGCATCGTGAACTGGCCCTACGGGACCGTGAGCGGCTGAGCCGAGGACACAGGTGAGGGCTCCTTGACCCTGACAGGAGCCCTCGACTACACTGATCACGCTTGACACGCCGACCGCGTGTGAAAGCGCGCGAACGTAGCTCAATGGTAGAGCCCCAGCCTTCCAAGCTGGTCATGCGGGTTCGATTCCCGTCGTTCGCTCCATTCGCTCCGCTCATTGCACTCTCTGTGGGAATCGAACCCGGTACACAGCTTCGGCAAGGCGCTCACGCGCCGCCTCAGCGCCGGATCTGTTCGGAAGCCCACCGGGCTTCCTCTCTGACGATCCGACCCGTCGTTCGCTCCATTCGCTTCGCTCATTGCACTCTCTGTGGGAATCGAACCCGGTACTTAGCTTCGGCAAGGCGCTCACGCGCCGCCTCAGCGCCGGATCTGTTCGGAAGCCCACCGGGCTTCTAACCTCCGTCGGGAAGTCGAGGGTGTGGGTCGTGTGGGACGTTCACTTTCTTGGTGTTTCCCATCAGCTATGGTAACAGCGGTTGACGTATGGATGAGTAACAACTAGAATTACCATATGTAAGTCATTGATGAGGCACGCAAACACGGCTACACAGACCACGACATCCTCCACGCCGACCACGCACGACCAAAATACCTCCCACGACGAAAGGCACAACGATGAGAACAAACGAAGAAATGCTGGAAGAAATCGAACACGCAAACAATGGCGAGGGGCCGACGCCACTGGCCACCTACACTGAGATAGGGCTGAATGAGATCATGGACGCCATCGAAGAACGCGACCAGGCCGAGGATAAAATTCGGCACGCCGTCACACGGGCACGGTCCGAAGGCGCAACATGGGCCATGATCGGCCAAGCGCTGGGCATGACCCGACAGGGAGCCCTGAAACACTACAGAGAACCCGCAGCAGCCTGATTGGCGACACGTAAGTCCACTCCATGCGAACCGGATATAGGCACAACAACAGGAGAAAATAGTATGACGAAATACCCCAGAATGACACCTGAAGAGGCGGATGCCACTCTCGTGACCATGACAGACGAGGATTTTCCCACTGTCGACCCAGAAGGCGATGTCGACGACGCCTTGGTGGATCGTCTCGTCGTTGCCGCCCATGAGCTGATGGCTCGACGCGGCCGCGACCACCCAAAACCGTCGACAATCCGACATCATCCGCACGCGACAAGATGAGCGTCAGTAATTGGCTGTGTCGGGAGATCGAGGAGAAAGTGGACGCCAAACCTGATGAAGATGAGTTCCGGAGACATGCAGGCCAGAAGATCGCCTCGATCACCACGCGACTTGGACATGCTAATAGGTCCCATTCACGAGTATTATTAATACCATGGCATACGTGGTGCGTTACACGAAAACGGCGGTAAAGGCATTGAGCAAGCTCCCCGAGCCGCTAGCGGCCTCAATCCGCACAGCCACCACCTCACTTGCGGAAAACCCGCGTCCCCACGGGGCGAAGAAACTGACCGCACGCGACAACTACCGCATACGTGTGGGCGACTATCGCATCGTCTACACAATCAAAGACAACATTCTCCTAGTCGAGATCATCATGGTCGGGCACAGGAGTGACATATACCGGAGGTTAACATGAGCGCACTGCTGCCCACCATCGTCCCCATCAGCGAAGCGAAACCGCGCCTGGCGTCTCTAGTCGACAAGTCATCCACCGAGGACGTCATCCTGACCCGTCGTGGGCGAGCGGCCGCCGTGATCGTGTCCGTCCAACGCTACAGCGACCTCCTCGACCGTATCGAGGACGCCGAAGACGCCTTGGCGGCCATCGAGGCAGAAGGCGAAGAGACGATTCCAGCCGAGGAAGTCTACGCGAGCCTCGGACTGTGAAGACCCGAGGCCGGTCGTCAGGCAGAGAGCTTCTCAGCGGCGAGTCGGGGCACGCGTCCTTTGGTGACGCCGAGGACGGTGGCGATGTCACCCAGGGGCAGGCATTGTGAGCGTAGTTGGGTGACGACACCACACATGGGTCAGCCCGCGTCGATCTATGCGGCCTGGGCGGCTTCTGACGCGGCCCTGGCGTGCTGGATGTCGTCGTGGACACCGCCCAGGGTACGGATGATCGTGAGTGTCCAGCCACTGTGGTCGGTGTCGGGGTCGACGCTGTCGAGGAAGTCACGTACCTGTTGTTCAGCTTTCGCGAGTGTGCGGACCTGGGTCGCTCCGAAGTCGCCGACGATGAGTTCCCACCCATGGGCCCATCGTGTCGCGGTGACGGTGATGTGTGTCATCTTTGCTCCAAGTGCTCGTCGGATAGGTACTGCAAGAGGGCTGTGGCCAGCATGGCCCATTGTGACCCGGCAAGGCGTGCGGCCAGAGATCCGGACTCGATGCGATGGAGAAACGCTAGGCGTGTGACTCTGTGGCACGGAGCGGCCGCGGTGACACGGAGAAGTTCGGGCATGGGGTCCATCATAGCTGTGCGTCGGTTCCAGGCCTGGCTGGTGATGACATCCAAATCGACGAGGTGCGCAGGGGCGAGCAGGGCGGTCGCGTTGTCATCCATCCTTCTTTCCTTTCTCGGTGTCGGGCCACTGGAAGCCGTTGGCCTTCAGGTGGGAGGGCACGTTAGCACCAGGGCGCGACGTGGTCACCCGGTCGGCGGCGAAGGCCGGGTCGAGGTGGAGGCGGGTCGCGGACGCGAACCCGTGCGCGTGGTGCGCGATGCTTGTCACCCGGGGGCCGGTGTATTCCCGTGGCACGGTGGTGTCCACCGGTGCTGGGCGCCGGTACCACAAGTGCTGCGGGTGCACGTGCGAGGAGTTCAGGGGAGACCCGAACGACTGGCAACCCACCGGCAAGGAGTGGGAGTACATCAAGCTGTACAACGACTCCACCGAGCCGGGGATGACCGACAAGGAAGCCGCCGCCGCGATGCGTCGCAACGGGTACGGGGTTGTTAACGACGCCAACCCACCGCAGACGCAAACCGGTGGCGCTGGTAGTGGGAAACCACCTGCGCGTGTTCGTGGCATGTTGGGTCCAGAGACCCCGGATGAGTTCTCCATGTTCAACGGGTGGCAACCGGATGTGCGCAGGAGCGAAATTGAGACTTTCGACATCAATGACGCTACCGCGCTTCTATTCGGTGATGAGTCCGGACATGGTTTTCATTCTGGAGACCTAGTGGGCGTTCCCGGGAAAAGCACATTCCCACCTGGGTTTACACCGCAGGATACCGTAGATTGGGTAAATGCTATTGTGGACGACCCAAAGGGAATCCGTCGCGTGCGAGAAGACGGATCTTTCGTCCTGTTCGGGTCATACAGAACTATTGAAGGTGTTGTTTATGTTCGATATCTAGGCCGGTGGGCTGTGGCAACGGCTCACCCCAAAACTATGGAAGAATGGTTACGTGCGACATCAGACTGAAGCCCTCTACGCTAAATTCCGGCATCTCATGCCGACGGACTTAGTAGAGCTATGTGATGATGTGATGTCGCGCCAGGGAGGGTGGCTCATGGTGCTCGGCGATGTTGTCACCTTTGCCTCTGAAAGAAATCTACTCGTTGATGAGGACCGATCTGTTATCGGATCAATCCTTGACAGTGGCGTGATGCGAAGGTCGACTGATTATTTGAGAGGTCTCATCACGGTTTAACCGACCGCCAGTAATTAACAACCCATGAGTGTATCTCGTGGGTTGTTGTGGTTTCGCCTGACCCACGGCGTTGTTGTGGGGTTCACCATGTCCGACGACGCGAGGGCAATCTCGAAAATGATATGACGAGGTGTCCGCCCCCGTGCTTCATGTGGGCTGTTATTTCAAGCCTGGCAGAGGAACACCTCGTCATAACCGAACAATAGCACGACCATTCCGCTACTCACCGGCGGACGCAACAACAGAGAAGGGGGATTGCCCGACCGTTCTGTCGTCCTGCGTGGAAGGCTGGACATGCCATCTGACAGCGTCTACGGGGAGGCACGCGAAAAACGGTCAGGGGCGCGGTACGATTGTTCGATGGTAGTCCAGCCCTGAGTTCAGGGCCGAGTAGTGAGGGTTAGTATGACGGCGTCCCATCCGTGTGTTCTCGTGACGCACTCCAGTCGATTCGGGCAGAGCACGAAGATCGCACAGGCGGTCAGTGACGGTTTGAGGGCCCATGGCATCGCCACGGATGTCGTGCCCCTCACGAAAGCCACGGCGCCCGATCCGGCGCGTCATGACGCCATCGTGATGGTCATGTCGGTGAGGTACGGCCACTTCGCCAAGCAGGCGGAGAAGTTCGTCACCCGGTACCGGTCGTGGCTGGACGCGGTGCCGACCCTGCTGATGACGGTGTCGTTGACGGCTCGCACGCCCGAGAAGCGTGACCCGGCCAAGCATGTCTACACCAGGAAGTTCCTGGAGAAGATGGCCTGGGTCCCCAGCCATGTGGAAGTCGTCGCCGGCGCCCTCGAGTACCCCAGGTACAACTTCCTCGACCGCAGCGCGATTCGTCTGATCATGACCATGACCCACGGTCCGACCGATCCGCGCACCTGGGTCGAGTACACCGATTGGGAAAGGGTGGCTCAGGTGGCCGACGAGTTCGCGGGCGCCGTGGAGTCTCGTACCCACTGAGGCTGACTCAGCGGTCCTGACGGTACGACCCATCAGAAGGTGATCGTCACGACCGTCGGCGCTCCGACGGCGTCCGGGGTCGCGACCCAGCCCGACAACACCGAGGAGGAGGCCGTCCATCGCGATGGGCCCACTTGGACCGAGGTGACTCCCACCGACGTCGCCCAGCTCTGGGCGAAAGCGGCCGCCGACCATGCCACAGCTTCGCTCGACGCGACCACCGTCATCGTGGCAGCTGTCGAGGATGTCCCGGGGATGACCGTCGTGTCGATGCTCGACCCGTACGCCTGGTCCATGGCGTCCATAAGGTGGGAGGGATCGGCCGGGGCAGGGTCGCTCACCACGCAGGACCATGCGGCAGGCGTCTCGCCGGACAGGGCCGACGCCAGGATGCGAGCCTGGGCGACGTGTTGGTCGTACGCGTCCGGGAACCCACTGCGTTGGACCTCTTGGGCCACGTCGCCGATGTCCGAGTCCTGCCAATCGTCGACGGTGACCATCACATCGAAGAATTTCCCCGTGGAATAGTACGGATCCATGACCTGGTCGGGCGTCCCCCAGCCCATGGACGGTCGTTGCTGGAACATCCCCAAGGAGTCCCTGTCGCCGTAGTCGAGATTGCGAATCCCCGACTCCTGGAAGGCCGTGGCCAAGGCGATGGACACAGCCCGAGGGACGAGGCCTCGTTGTGCGGCGATCCCGGCGATGATGGACGCGTTGCGGGCTTGCTCGATGGTCAGGTCGACGGTGGTGGCGTTGACCAGAGCCTCGCAGCGCACGTCAGGCGTGGGAGCGGGGGTGGACCACTGGGAGGAGATCCATCTCAGCATTCCCGCACCACCGACGAACAAGGCGACCAAGACGATCACAATGGTGACCATGACGATGGCGGGGCGTCGAGACGTCGCAGGGCTCATGGGTCAGTTCCGGTGGAGGTCGGCGTTCAACTCGACAGTGCGTCCGGCTCGTGGGAGAGCCTTGACGGCGCCGGAGACGGAGTCACGAAGGTACAGCCATCCCGACTGTCCGGACATGGTCTCGGCTTTGACGATCCGCCCGTCGGGGAGCGTGATCTTCGTCCCGGCCGTCACGTACAGCCCGGACTCGACCACGCAGTCGTCGCCCAGGCTGATGCCGAGACCCGCCTGTGCGCCCAGGAGGCACCGCCTCCCGATGGAGACCGTCTCGCGGCCCCCTCCGGACAAGGTGCCCATGATGGAGGCGCCGCCGCCGATGTCGCTGCCGTCCATGACGGTCACGCCGGCCGACACCCGTCCTTCGACCATGGAGACGCCCAGGGTTCCGGCGTTGAAGTTGACGAATCCCTCGTGCATGACCGTCGTCCCCGGCGCCAGGTAGGCGCCCAGCCGGACCCGGTCGGCGTCGCCGATACGCACGCCACTCGGGACGACATAGTCCACCATGCGGGGGAACTTGTCCACGGCGTACACGGTCACCGGTCCCATGGCGCGCAGTCCGGCCCGAGTCGTCTCGAAGTCGTCGCTAGCGCACGGGCCCACGGAGGTCCACACCACGGTGGGCAAGACGGTGAAGATCCCGTCGAGGTTGATCGTGCGAGGCTCGCACAGGCGATGAGACAACAGGTGGAGGCGCAGGTAGGCGTCGGGCACGCTGGCAGGCGGCTCGTCGAGGTCGATCCGCTGGTGGGTCACCTCCATGCGTACCCTCCGCACGCCCGCGGTGGGGTCCTCGCGCACGACAGGCTCAGGGCTGGAGGGAGCGGATTCTCCCAGGACGGGACACGGGTACCAACAGTCCAGCACGCCTTGGGTCTCATGGACGGTGGAGATGCCCACTCCGGTGGCGATCCGAGAAATCATGATGATCAGCCTACTGGAGGTCGACAGACTTCTTCGGTGTTCCCCTGCGCGGTTCGCCCATGTCGGCCGGGCGTCCCCCCAGGGCAGCGAACCTGGTTCATGCGCGACCATGGCCGCCAGAGGGGGCGTTGATCCCGGTAGGCTGATGGGCATGGCCAAGTGTGAGACCCAGATCCGGGACCTTCTGAAGCAGATCGTGGACATCGAATCGGTCAGCGGTTCCGAGGACGCGTTGGCGGACATGGTGGACGAAACCTTGTCCGCGCATCCGCATCTGACCCTGACACGAATGGGGAACACCATCGTGGCGCGCACGATGCTGGGTCGTGCCAGGAGGGTGGTCATCGCCGGACACCTCGACACCGTCCCCATCGCCGACAACCTCCCCAGCCACTGGGACCAGATCGACGGAAAAGATGTGTTGGTCGGTCGGGGCACGTGTGACATGAAAGGCGGGGTGGCCGTCCAACTCGACCTGGCCACGCGGCTGACCGACACGGTCGTGGATCTCACCTGGATCTTCTACGACATGGAGGAGGTCGAGGAGTCCAAGAACGGACTCGGACGTCTCGCCCTCGCACACCCGGACCTCGTGCGGGCGGACATGGCCATCCTGATGGAGCCCAGCGACGGCTGGATCGAAGCAGGGTGCCAGGGGACTCTGCGCGTGCGGATCACCACCCATGGGGTGGCCGCGCATTCCGCACGGTCCTGGCTCGGGCACAACGCCATCCATGACATGGCAGGGGCGCTGGCCCAGCTCAACGAGTACCCCGCGAGGGAGATCTGCGTGGACGGCCTGACGTACAGAGAAGGCCTCAACGCGGTGGGGATCAGCGGCGGGACGGCCGGGAACGTGATCCCGGACCGATGCGACCTCCTCGTCAACTACCGCTTCGCTCCCGACAAGGACGTGCATCAGGCCGAGACTGTGGTGAGGGAGATCTTCGCCGGGTACGACGTCGAGGTGGTCGACGCCGCGCACGCCGCCCCTCCGGGACTGTCGTCGCCCGTCGTGGCCTCCTTCATCTCGCGGGTCGGCCATGTACGGCCCAAGTACGGCTGGACGGACGTGGCCCGCTTCGCGCGACTGGGCGTCCCCGCCGTGAACTTCGGACCGGGTGATCCCAACCTGGCCCACACGGTCGCCGAGCGCGTCGACATCGACACGGTGGTGCGATGCCGGGACCTCTTGGAGGAATGGCTGACCTACGCCTGACACGTCGACGCCGGACGAGCAACGATAGGTTGTAGACTCGAATCCCATGGATGAGGAATACGTGACTCGCGAGCAGACGCGCATCGTCCGGCGCACACGCACCGTCGATTTCATGACCGCTGATCAGTGGCTCCTGGCCGCCTCGGACGACGGGTGGAGGAGCCACGACCCCTGGCGGGTGATGCGGATCCAGTCCGAATTCGTCGAGGGCTTTGAGAACCTCGCCGACCTCGGGCCGGCCATCTCGGTCTTCGGCTCGGCGAGGATGCGTCCCGAGGACCCCCTGTACACCCTCGCCCATCAGATCGGCGCGAGACTGGCGCGGGCCGGGTACGCGGTCGTCACAGGTGGTGGCCCGGGAGCGATGGAGGCGGCCAATCGTGGCGCCTTCGAAGAAGGCGGCCCCTCCATCGGGTTGGGCATCGAGTTGCCCTTCGAGCAGGCTCTCAACGAGTACCTGACCCTCGGGATCCAGTTCCGGTACTTCTTCGCGCGCAAGACGATGTTCCTCAAGTACTCCCAAGGTTTCGTCGTCATGCCCGGTGGTTTCGGAACCCTGGACGAGTTGTTCGAAGCCTTGGTCCTGGCGCAGACGGGCAAGGTCACCCGCTTCCCGATCGTCCTCGTGGGGCGTGAGTTCTGGACGGGGCTGCTCGAGTGGCTCCAGGACTCGGTCCTCGCACAGCACTTCATCGCCGATGTGGACGTGTCGTCGATTCCTGTGACCGACGATTTGGACGAGATTCTTGATATAGTCATCGGCAAGGAGGTTTGATCCATGGAATGGTTGCTCGCCGTCATCGCCGTGGCTGTGTTGGGACTGGCTGCCGTGGCGGCCGCCGGAGGATTGGGCCAACTGGGCCCTGTCAGGGTGGACCGTCCGCCGCTCATCCTGCCCGAATCTGACATGACCGCCGAGGACCTTGAGGGCCTCCGTTTCCTCGTCGTCCCTCGCGGGTACGCCATGGAACAGGTGGACGAGGTCCTTGCTCGACTGCAAAATCAACTTCGTGCCGCGTCGAACTGCTTAGTAGGCCCTGGATCTGGAATAATAGACTCGACAGAACTGGGCGACAGAAGGAACCACGATGGCAGCGATGAAACCTCGCACGGGTGACGGACCGATTGAGGTGACCAAGGAGGGTCGAGGCATACTCTTGCGGTTCCCTGTGGACGGGGGAGGCCGTCTCGTCGTGGAGATGAACGTGGCGGAAGCCACCGGCCTCTACGAAGCGCTCAAGCCCGTCGTCGGGCAGTGACCAGCCGCTGAGGGGACGTTCACCGTCCGGAGCGGAAGAGGTCAATCGCTCGACGGTAGACGTCGATGGTCTGGTCAGCCACAGCTTCCCATGAGAATGTGTCGATGCAGCGCGCCCGTCCGGCGGCGCCCATCGCAGCGGCTCGGCCCGGATTCCTCGTCAGGTCGTTGACAGCGTCGGCGAACCTGGCTTCGAAGTCGGCGACGGCGTCGGGATCCTCGGCTCGAGCGGGATCGTACGCCACGAGGACGCCTGTCTCGCCGTCGACGACCACTTCAGGGATCCCGCCCACGTTCGTGGCGACCACAGCCGTCTCACACGCCATGGCCTCCAGGTTGACGATGCCCAAGGGCTCGTAGATCGACGGGCAGGCGAACACCGTGGCGTGGGTGAGGATGCTGCGCAACTCGTCGCGGGGGACCATGTCCACCACCCAGGTCACATTCGACCGTGCGGCTTTCAGGTCCGAGAAGGCCTCCGTGAACTCTTGCTCGATCTGGGGGGTGTCGGGCGCGCCGGCGAGGAGGAGCACCTGGGTGTCCGGGTCGAACCGGGTGGCGGCCCGCACGAGATGGACGAGCCCCTTCTGACGTGTGATCCGCCCGACGAAGACCACGAGAGGGGCCTCCAGATCGATGCCGAGCTCGGTGAGGCGGGTCGTGTCGTGATCGGGATAGAAGTCGTCGGTGTCGATTCCGTTGCGCACGACGAAAACCCTGTCCGGGTCGAGGTCGGAGTAGGAGGCCAGGATGTCGGACCGCATGCCCTCGGACACGGAGATCACGGCTGTGGCGTCGAGGAAGGCGGTCTTCTCCGCCCAGCAGGACAGCCGGTAGCCGCCGCCCAACTGCTCGGCCTTCCAGGGGCGGTGGGGCTCCAAGGAGTGGGCGGTGACCACATGGGGGATGTCGAGCATCTTGGAGGCCATCAGGCCGGCCATGTTGGTGTACCAGGTGTGCGAATGCACGATGTCGACCTCGGGGATCGAGGCCGCCATGGCCACGTCCGTGCCGATCACGCGCAGGGCCGCGTTGGCGCCTTCGGGGAAGTTCTCCGGATGGGAGGTCGCGCCGGGTCGCGGCTCACCCATGCACTGAACGTCCACCATCTCGCACCGGGGACGCAGATGGGCCACCAACTGCCCGACGTGAACACCGGCGCCACCATAGATGTAGGGAGGGTATTCACGAGTGAGAACAGATATGCGCATAACGGCATCGTCCCACATCTTCGGGCATTTGGGTACTCTCGGCCCGAGTCCACGCGTAGATTCTGCAAACTCCTGGAAGAAAGTTGTCATCTGGGCAAAAAGGCTTTAGCGTAGGCCACATGGCAGTCAGACCAAACGTTCTGTCGATCGTCCTAGCTGGGGGCGAGGGAAAGAGGCTCATGCCGCTCACAGCGGATCGAGCCAAACCCGCAGTTCCGTTCGGAGGGACCTACCGGTTGATCGACTTTGTGATGAGCAACCTCGTCAACTCGAATATGCGGAAGATTGCCGTGTTGACGCAGTACAAGTCTCATTCCCTCGATCGGCATATCTCCTTGACATGGAGGATGTCGACCCTGCTCAACCAGTACGTCACCTCTGTCCCGGCTCAGCAGAGGACGGGCAAGCAGTGGTTTCAGGGAAGTGCTGACGCCATCTATCAGTCCATGAATCTGATCTCGGACGAGGATCCTGACTATGTCGTCGTCTTCGGAGCGGACAACATCTACCGCATGGACGTGGAGCAGATGCTGGACGCCCATATCGCCTCGGGTCTGTCTGCGACGGTGGCCGGTATTCGCGTTCCACGATCCCAGGGCGACCAGTTCGGGATCATCGACGCGAGCCCGTCGGGCAAAATATCTCGTTTCTTGGAGAAACCGAGCAACCCGCCCGGTCTGGCTGATTCTCCGGACGAGTGCTACGCATCCATGGGCAACTACATCTTCACCACCAAGGCCTTCGTCGACCTGCTGATCCAAGATGCATCCGACAATAACTCACGTCATGACATGGGGGGCAACATCATCCCGGCTTTCGTCACTGGGGCGGACGCCGGCGTGTACGACTTCACGCTCAACGACATGCCTGGGGCCACGGACAAGGATCTGAACTACTGGAGGGACGTCGGCACGATCGACGCCTATCATGAGGCCCATATGGACCTGGTGAGCATCAACCCCGAATTCAACCTGTACAATAGGAAATGGCCAATCTGGACGAACCAGGCGCAGTCTCCCGGAGCGAAATTCGTGTTGCGGGGCACTGCGGAAGATTCGATCGTGTCGGCCGGGTGCATCATTTCAGGTGGTGACGTCGATCGTTCGGTGTTGAGTCCAGACTGTATGATTCACAAGTGGAGCCGAGTGGAAGAGTCGGTCCTCTTCACAGGTTGTCAGATCGGTGAAGGGGCGGTTATACGCCGAGCCATACTGGACAAGAATGTGAGAGTGGCCCCCCGGGTGGAAGTGGGGGTCAACCACGATCATGACGCACAACGAGGTTTCTTCGTGTCGCCGGAAGGCATCACGGTGGTGCCGAAGAACACAGTGGTGAGTGACAGCTAATATGTGAGCGCGTGTTGAAGGAGGGGAAACCGGCGCTCATAATGTGATTAATATCCAAAGGAGATAACTATGCCAATCCCAACGCTTTCTGCTGGAGAACTCGCGGCAGCACGGGCTAAGGCAATTGTGGTTCGGCGTGCGCGCACCGCGCTCAAGGACAAGGTGCGCTCTGGGCAGCTGACCCCGACCCAAGCCCTGACCGAGGCCATCGCCGATCCTCAGTTGAAGTTGATCAAGGTTCAGGACTTTTTGAAGGCCGTCCCCCGGATCGGTGAGAAGAAGGCCGAAGCTTTGATGGAGAAGTATTCGATCGCCACCAGCCGTCGCCTGGGCGGGTTGGGCATCCACCAATTAGACGGGCTGAAGAGGGAACTTGGGTGACGTTCACACCGATAGTTCTCGTCGGACCGAGCGGAGTCGGCAAAGGGACCGTCTTGTCTGCGCTGCGCAGTCGCTGTCCCGAGATCTGGCTCTCCGTCTCGGTCACGACGCGTCTCCCACGACCGGGAGAGGTCGACGGCGAGCACTATTTCTTCCTCTCTGACGACGCCTTCGACTCGCTGATCGAGTCGGGGGGGTTGCTGGAGTGGGCGGCCTACCAGACATCCCGGTACGGGACGCCCAGGGCAGCGGTCGAGGAGAAAATCGGTGAAGGCAGGGCCGTGGTGATGGAGCTCGACGTGCAAGGAGCACGCCAGGTCGCCGCCCGGCTCGACGGGGTCCGTACGGTCTTCTTGGCGCCGCCCTCCTGGGAGGAGCTGCGCCGACGCCTGTACGGTCGAGGCACCGAAGCGGCCGACGTGATCGAGCGTCGACTCGACACCGCCCGTGGGGAGATGGACTTCATGGAGCACTGCGATCACGTCGTGGTCAACACAGAAGTGGAATCTGCCGTGCGAGAGCTGGTAAAATTGATCGGTCTGGCGGCCAGCGAGCAACCAGACCAGCGAGCTGAAAAGGATATTCACAGATGACGAACACGCAAGAAGGCATCACGAGTCCCCCCATCGACGATTTGTTGGACAAGGTGGATTCCAAGTATCGCCTCGTCTTGTTCGCTGCGCGGCGCGCACGCCAGATCAACGCGTACTATTCCCAACTCGGCGAGGGCCTGTTGGAGAACGTCGGTCCCCTCGTGGACGCGAACTCGCAAGAGAAGCCCCTGTCGATCGCCCTGCGGGAGATCGAGGCCAACTTGCTGGAGTGCCAGGAGATCGATCCCGAGGCGGAGGCGGCTGCCCGCGAGGAAGCTTTGAAAGAGTCCGCCTTCGATTTCACCAATCCCTTCGCTGACACCGATCTCTGATCGAGGCCGAAACGGTCGCGTCGACACCCCTGTGGGCACGAACGTGTCGTCGGGGGTGTCTATGATTGTGTCCGTCGGGCGGTCGCACAGGGAAGGAGCGCCACATGCAGAAATTGTTCACCTCTGAGTCGGTGACCGAAGGGCATCCGGACAAGATGGCCGATGCCATCTCGGACCGTGTCCTGGACGCCTTGTTGGCCCAGGACTCCACCAGCAGGGTGGCGGTCGAGACGCTGTTGACCACCGGTGCGGTGGTCGTGGCCGGCGAGGTGACGACCAACGGGTACGCCGAGGTCGCGCAAATCGTCCGTGACACCGTGTTGGACATCGGATACTCCTCGTCCAAGGTCGGCTTCGACGGCAACTCCTGCGGCGTGATGGTCGCCATCGGCAACCAGTCGCCGGACATCGCCCAAGGCGTGGACAAGGCCGAAGAGTCCCGAGACGGATCGGTGGACGCGTACGACCTGCAAGGCGCGGGCGACCAGGGTCTGATGTTCGGGTACGCCTGCCGGGAGACCGACACGTTGATGCCGGCGCCGATCCACATGGCGCACCGCCTGTCGGAGCGACTGGCCGAGGTCCGCAAGACGGGGGTCCTCGCGTACCTGCGCCCCGACGGGAAGACCCAGGTCACGTTCCGGTACGTCGATCACCAGCCGCGAGGACTCGACACGATCGTGGTCTCGGCACAGCACGATCCGGGCGTGAGCGAGCAGCAGATCCGCCAGGACATCATCACCCACGTGATCACACCGGTGGCGAGCAGGCTGGGATTCGGCTTGGACGACACCACGATCTTCGTCAACCCCACCGGCAGCTTCGTCATCGGAGGACCGATGGGAGACGCGGGTGTGACCGGCCGGAAGATCATCGTCGACACCTACGGCGGCATGGCCCGCCATGGGGGAGGCGCCTTCTCGGGCAAGGACCCGTCCAAGGTCGACCGCTCCGCGAGTTACGCGATGCGATGGGTGGCGAAGAACGTCGTCGCCGCGGGATTGGCCGATCGGTGCGAAGTCCAGGTGGCGTACGCCATCGGGCGCGCCCATCCTGTGGGGTTGTACGTCGACTGCTTCTCCACGGAGACTGTCCCCGAAGACCAGATCCGTGACGCCATCCTCGACGTGTTCGACCTGCGGCCCAAGGCCATCATCGACTCGCTGGACCTGTTGCGTCCCATCTACTCGCAGGTGACCAACTACGGCCACTTCGGCCGCGAGTTGGAGTGCATGACCTGGGAGAGGACCGACCGGGCGGAGGCTCTCGCGGCCGCCGTGCGTGGCTGATCCCGTACCCCTGGGGCCTCCACTCATGATCGCGCAGGTCTATGTCGATGTCGGCGTCCCGCACCTCGACCGTCCTTTCGACTACCTCGTCCCCGAGGAATGGCACGAGAGGGCACGGGCCGGGACGCGCGTCAAAGTGCGATTCAGCGGTCGCAGCCTGCCCGGGTTCATCGTCGGACTCGCCGACGAGTCAGACGTGGACACCCTCGTTCCCTTGTCGGCCATCGTGTCCGACGAAGTGGTGATGCCCGCCTCCTCGGTGGCGCTGATCCGCGCGGTCGCCGATCACTGCGCAGGAGCCTTCATGGACGTCGCACGACTCGCCATCCCCCCGAGGGCCGCCCGCGCGGAAGCGGCCACCATGGGTGAGGTCGAGTCCTCTCCACGAGAATCACAGCCGTGTCCCATCGACCTCTATCCCGCGGGGACCGCCCTGAGGACGGCGCTACGCTCGGGGGCGTCCCCCCGCGTCACATGGACCGTCGCCGGGGTGTGCGGACCGGCGGGGGACTGGGCCGACGGGCTCGCCGGACTGATCGGTGACACCCTCGCGAGCGGGAGGTCGGCGATCCTGGTCGTCCCGGACGCGCGGGACGTGCAGACGGCTCGTGCGGCGGTCACGCGAGTCGTCGAACCCGCCCATGTCGTGACGTTGTCCGCCGACAAGGGGCCGCAGGCCAGGTACAGGGCGTTCCTGGCGGGCGCCCGTGGGCACGCGCGGGTGGTCATCGGAACACGTGCGACCGTGTACGCGCCCGTCCACGACCTCGGTCTGATCGCGGTGTGGGAGGAGGCGGACTCCTCCTTGGCGGAGCCCCATTTCCCGTACCCGAGTCTGCGGGACGTGGTGGCCATCCGGGCGAGCCAGACCCGCGCAGCCGTCGTCTTCGCGTCCTATTCCCGTTCGACCGAGATCCAGAACTGGGTGGACAAGGCATGGTTGCACGAGGTCGCCATGCCCTCCGGCCAGGCGTCCTATGGCGCCCCGTTGGTGAGGATCGCGTCCCAGGTGGACAGAAGCCTCGACAGAGACCCGGCGGCCCACACGTCCCGACTTCCCCACGACGCCTTCACCGTCATCCAGAAGGGGGTCGCGTCGGGGCCGGTGCTCGTGTGGGTGCCCTGGGTCGGGCATCGACGCAACTTCCTGTGCCCCCGCTGCGGCGAGGTGGCCCGGTGCTCCTGCGGCGGCGGCTTCGAGGAGCGCTCCTCGGGCGCCGTGTGCTGCCAGGTGTGCGCCCGTCCCGCCGCCGGATGGCGATGCTCGTGCGGGAGCACGCGCTGGTGGGCGGTGACCACGGGATCGGCACGCACGGCCGACGAGTTGGCGACCTCGTTTCGGACCATCCCGGTCCTGCGCTCGGATTCGACCCATCCCGTCGATGGGGTCGGCGCGGAACCGTGCATCGTCATCTCCACCCCTGGATGCGAGCCCCACGCGGAAGGGGGGTACGCGGCGGCGGTCATCCTCGACGCCTCGGGCTTCTTGTCCCGTCCCGACATCCGGGTCGGCGAAGAGGCGGTCCGTCGATGGATGTCGGTGATGCCGTTGGTCCGCTCGGGTCGCGACGGAGGCACCGTGCTCATCGTGGGTCCGCCCCAGGACAGGGCCGTCCAGGCCGTCGTCCGTCAGGATCCTGCGGGATTCGCCCGTCGCGAGCTTCAGGACCGCCAGGAGGCCGGATTCCCGCCGTCGACGCGGATGGCGACGTTCACCGGCGACGAGGCCGCCTTGACGAACGCGGCGACACAGTTGACCGGGTACGGATACGTGGAACTGATCGGCCCGGTCCAGGAGATCGACTCCGACGATTTCCGGCTGATCGCCCGGGTCCCGGCGAACAGGGGCGAGGACTTCGCGCGTCACCTGGGAGAGATGGCCGCCAAGCGCTCACAGGGCAAGAAGTCGGGGACGTACACCTGGAGGCTCGATCCCGTGTGGTGACGATCACGGGACGTCGTCAGGCGGACCCGTCGTCGACGCGCCCCCTTCCCGACATGATCCTGCCGAGGTCCGAAGAGGGTATGCTCGCCACCAGACGAGAGATGAGGAAGATGAGACTGATTTTCGCGGGGACCCCCAGCACTGCGGTACGGGTGGTCGACACGCTGGCCGAGGTCCACGACGTACGGGCCGTCCTGACACGCCCACCGGCCCCCCGAGGCCGTCATGCGCGCCTGGTCCCCTCCCCGGTGGAAGACTGGGCGCGTGAGCGCGGTATCGAGGTGCTCGCCCCGACGAGCCTGCGTGAGCCCCAGGTCGTCGACCGGATCGCCGAGATCGGCCCCGACTGCTGTCCAGTGGTCGCCTACGGCGGCTTGATCACCCAGGACTTGCTGCGGATCCCGCCACTGGGATGGATCAATCTCCATTACTCCCTGCTCCCCGCGTACCGAGGCGCGGCGCCGGTCCAGCGGGCGGTCCTCGACGGCTGCGAGCGCACGGGCGTCACCGTCTTCCGCCTGGTGCCCGCCCTCGACGCCGGACCGGTCTTCTGCCAGGAACCCGTCGACATCGACCCCGAGGCGACCTCCGGAGACCTCCTCGACCACCTCACGTCGATCGGAGCGTCCGCGATGCTGGACGCCTTGGCGATGGCGCAGGCCGGTCACGCGCCCCGCCCGCAGACCCACGAGGACGTGAGCCTGGCGCCGAAAGTGACCGTCGACGAGGCGCGGCTGGACGTCACCGCCTCCAGCCGGCAGATCGTGAATGTGGTGCGTGCCATGAGCCCCGAACCGGGCGCCTGGGCCTATGTGGGCGCGCAGAGGTTCAAGGTCCTGCGCGCTCGTGTGTGCGAGGAACCTCCCATGGCCACCGACCCGGTCATCGGTGAACTGGTCGCCACGAAGAGGCAGGTGTGCGTCCGAACCGGCGACGGGTGGATCGAGTTGGTCCAGGTCCAAGCGATGGGGAAGAAGCCCATGTCGGGCGCCGACTGGGCGAGAGGGGCGTGGCAGAAGGGGATGTGTCTTGAGTGAGAGAGCCTCCGCCGGTCCCGCCCGTAAAGCCGCCTTGGCGGCGCTGAAACTCGTGCGGGACTCGGGCTATGCCAACCTCGCGGTCAAGACTGTCCAAGCACGGGCGGGGCTCACGCCCACAGACGCCGCCTTCGTCACGGAACTAGTCTTCGGCGTGTGCCGCCACATGGGCACGATCGACACTGTGATCGAGATGGCCGGTGGACGGCCGCTGAAGACCCTCCAACCGGCCGTCGTGGACGTCTTGAGGCTCGGCAGCGAGCAGTTGCTGAAGATGCGTGTGCCGGCCCACGCATGCGTCTCGTCGTCGGTGTCCCTGGCCCAGGACCAGATCGGTTCCCGTGTCACCGGCGTTGTCAACGCGATCTTGCGCCGGGTCGCCGCCCGTACCTGGGACGAGTGGATGGACGAGGCGACCGCGGGGCTGTCTCCCCTGGACGCCCTCGCCATGCGGACATGCCACCCGAGATGGATCGTCGACGCCTACGCCGAGGTCCTGCCGCCAGACGAGGTGTCGGCCGCGTTGGAGGCCAACAACGTCGCCCCGACGCCGACCCTGGTCGCGCGTCCGACCCTGATGACCCGTGAGGAGTTGCTGGAGGCAGGGGCGCAGCCCACGCAGTGGTCGCCGTGGGGAGCACGCAAGTCGGGAGACCCGGCCGCCCTGGAGCAGGTGCGCGATGGACGGGCGGGCGTGCAAGACGAGGGCTCCCAGATCGTCGCGGAGCTGCTGGCGGGGGTGGACGCCCCTCGCGGGACCTGGCTCGACATGTGCGCTGGTCCCGGCGGGAAAGCCGCCCTCCTGACAGGGCTCGCCCTGTCTCGCGGCGAAGGACTCGTGGCGGCGGACGTCCATCCGCACCGGGCCCGTCTCGTCCGCGAATCGCTGAGAGGGTACGAGAGCCAGCCTGTCATGGTCGCCGACGGACGGCGCCCGCCGTGGCGTCCTTCCACGTTCTCACGCATCCTACTGGACGCCCCCTGTACGGGTCTGGGCGCTCTGCGACGCCGCCCGGAGGCCCGATGGCGGAAGACGGAAGGAGACCTGGCCCAACTGACCAGGTTGCAGTCCGAGTTGCTGTATGTGGCGGGAAAGTCCCTGGTGAGCGGGGGAGTGGTGGCCTACGTGACCTGTTCGCCCCACCACGACGAGACCATCGCCGTCGTGAGCCAGGCGGAGCCAGACCTGGAGGTCGTCGACGTGAGATCCCTGTCGACACAGGTCCCCGATTCCTCCGCTCTTCAGGATCCGCGATTCATGCAGTTGTGGCCGCATCGTCACACCACGGATGCCATGTTCTGCGCTCTGTTGCGCAAACGCTGACGTGCCTGGACGGGCGTGGACGGGCCGCTCCCGGACCGCTCGTGGCGCGGGTCATCTGCGCTGGTCCATGCGGGGCTGCCACCAGTGGTCGTCCTCCTCTTGCCAATGCTCAGCGGTCCAGTCGTCACACGGATAGGGGTCCGGAAGCACAGCGGGCAGATGCGGCATGTCCCGCCACCACACCCTCGTCCAGGGGCCGGGCAGTCGCGCGGGGTCGGGACTCGCACGGGTCACGGCGAGAAGACCCAGCAGGGTCGCGACGCGATCATGATCGTCGACGATGTACCAGATCCGGTACGGGTGCCGCGCCAAGGCGGTGACCCTCAGCGCGTCGTGATGGAAGCGACCCAAGTGCGGCAGCACGGAGATCCTCTCCATGGCGGCGTCGACGTCACGCGCGAAAGAGACGACGTGGCGTCTGCCATGGCCGTGGCAGTGCGTCAAGGCGGCCTCAAGGTCGTCGGCGGTCTCCAGGGTCAGGCGGATTTGGTACGGGTCGTCGGGCGCGAGGTGATGTACGCGCGGACTCTTTCCCATTGGATGCACTCGGTCCCTTCCTCTCGCAGCGCGGCGAGACGGGCGTCGATCAGCACGGTCTCATCGGCTGAGATGAGATCGTCGTCACTTTCGAGGGCTCCCCACAAGTCGTCGATGGCAGGCATGCGGCCCGGTGTCGCTTCGTCCATGTCGCTCATGCCCGATCATAACACGACCATTGCACAAGAGGTGGTCATGCTCTCAGAGTGGACATCCCGATCAGGAGATGGCGGCCACCACCGCTCGGCCGATCTGGTCCGTCGACCTGCTCCCGCCCGGGTTGGCGGCGATGTCGACCTCCACGGCATGACGGACACGGGCGGCGTCCTCTCGATGCCCGAGATGGTCGAGCATCATGGCGCCGGACAAGATGGCGGCCCGCGGATCTGCCAGCCCCTTGCCGGCGATGTCGGGCGCGGACCCATGGACCGGCTCGAACATCGAGGGGTAGGTCCCCGACACATTGAGGTTGGCGCTGGCGGCCAGGCCGATCCCGCCGGTGATCGCGGCCGCTTCGTCGGTGAGGATGTCGCCGAAGAGGTTGTCGGTGACGATCACGTCGAACCGGTCGGGGTTGGTGACCAGGGCGATGGTGGCCGCGTCCACATGCAGATAGTCGGAGGTCACGTCGGGGAACTCCTCGCCCACGGCGGCGACGATCCGGCGCCACAGGCCGCCGGCGTTGACTAAGACGTTGTGCTTGTGCACGAGGGTGAGGCGTCGGCGGCGTGTCGCCGCCAAGGAGAAGGCGTACCGGACCACTCGCTCGACTCCGTACGCGGTGTTGACGCTGACCTCGGTGGCGATCTCCGCGTCGGTGCCTGGGCGCACGACCCCGCCGTTTCCGCAGTACAGGCCCTCGGTGCCTTCCCGCACGACCACGAAATCGACGGTCTTGCCGCTCACGACGGCGTCGGACAGGGGAGTGGGAACCCCCGGGTAGAGCGTGGAGGGGCGCAGGTTGACGGCGTGGTCGAAGGCGAACCTGAGTTTCAGGAGCAATCCCCGTTCGAGAAGGCCGGAGGGGATCGTGGTCGATCCGGGCGCGGCGCCGACGGCGCCCAGCAGGATGGCGTCCGCCTGGGCGAGACGGGACAGCGTGTCGTCGTTCAGGACCTCGCCCGTGGCCTGCCAGTGGTCGGCGCCGAGGTCGAAGGTCTCGTACTCCAGGCCAGGGTGGACATGGTCCAGGACCAACCGGGTCTGTGCCACGACTTCGGGTCCGATGCCATCGCCGGGGATGACTGCGATCTTTTCACTCACGGTCCACCAGCATAGGCGCTGGCGTGGCAGAACCCTGGCTGCGCCTGCGTGTCGAGACGGCCCGCCTCCGACACTCAGGGGGGTTTCCTCGCGTGGTGGACACGGGAGTCCCATGTGGCTATCTGGGGTACGCTGATCGCATGTCGCTACCCTTCGAGCTCCTTCCTGACACCCGCCGTACCGCCCCCGAGCAACGGGCCCAGATGATGCGCGACCCTGGATTCGTGAAGCACTTCTCGGATCACATGGCTGTCGCCACCTGGACCGCCGACCAAGGGTGGCACGACTCGAGAATCGAGAACTACGGGCCGTTGGGGATCATGCCCGGAACGGCCGTCCTCCACTACGGACAGGAGATCTTCGAGGGGTTGAAGGTCTACCAGCACGCGGATCGCAGCACATGGCTCTTCCGTCCCGAGATGAACGCGGCACGGATGATGGCGTCCGCCGAGCGGATGGACCTTCCCCAACTGCCCGTCGAGGACTTCCTCACCTCGGTGCGCAATCTGGCCCGAGTCGACAGGGAATGGGTGCCGTTCGGGGAAGAGATGAGCTACTACATGCGCCCCTTCATGTTCGCCGACGAGGTGTTCCTGGGTGTGCATTCCGCCGCCCGGGCGACGTACGCCGTCATCGGGGGCCCGGCGGCGCCGTACCTGTCCGACGGGATGACGCCGGTGGACATCTGGGTGACGACCACCTACTCCCGTGCGGGGGAGGGCGGCACGGGGGCCGCGAAGTGCGGGGGGAACTACGCCTCCGCGCTGGTGGCCCAGCACGAGGGCGCCCGCAACGGCTGCTCCCAGGTCCTGTTCACCGACGCCGCCACCCACCAATGGGTGGAAGAGCTGGGCGGGATGAACTTCTTCGCCGTGACGTCGGACGGGGTGCTGCTGACTCCTCCCACGTCGGGCAGCATCCTCGCGGGGATCACACGAGATTCCATCCTCGCCCTGGCGCCGACCCTCGGGCTGACTCCCCAGGTGCGCCCCATCTCCTTGTCGGAGTTGTTCGCGGGCATCGTCGAGGGCGACATCTGCGAGGCCTTCGCCTGCGGCACGGCGGCGGTGGTGACCCCCATCGGCCGACTCGTGCACAAGCAGGACCAGGAGGTCGAGGTGATCCCGTTGACCTCGGCCGTGGGAGACGCCACACGGGCCATCCGCACCTCGCTCGTGGACATCCAGATGGGACGAGCCGAGGATCGCTTCGGATGGATGCACAAGGTGGAGGGATGACGATGACGCCATTCACGAGGCTGAGCAGCCCCACCCCTTTCCACGTGTACGACACGACGCTCCGCGACGGCGCACAGCAAGAAGGAATGCATCTCAGTGTGTACGACAAACTGAAGATCGCCACCGTGCTCGACGAGCTGGGGGTGAGCTTCATCGAGGGGGGATGGCCTGGCGCCAGTCCGGCTGACACCGAGTTCTTCGCGGCGGCCTCGCGGGAACTGAGTCTGAAGAACTCCACTCTGGTCGCCTTCGGCGCGACGAGGCGCGTGGGCATGACCGCCGCCACGGATCCCCTGACCCAGGCGCTCCTCGACGCCGACACGGAGGTGGTGTGTCTGGTGGCGAAGTCCCACGACAGGCACGTCACCGACGCCTTGAAGACGACCATGGAAGAGAACCTGGCCATGATCACGGACACCGTCACGTACCTGCGTGCCCACGGGCGTCGTGTGTTCGTGGATTGCGAGCACTTCTTCAACGGCTACCTCGACAACCCGACGTACGCCAAACTGGTCGTCGTGACCGCCGCCGAGGCGGGGGCCGAGGTCGCCGTCCTGTGCGACACGAACGGGGGGATGCTGCCCGGGAAGGTGACGCAGATCGTCTCGGATGTCGTCCGGCTCGGAGTGCCGTTGGGCATCCACTGCCACAACGACACAGGGTGCGCGGTGGCGAACACCATCGCCGGCGTCGACGCCGGGGTCATGCACGTCCAAGGGACCATCAACGGGTACGGGGAACGTACCGGCAACGCGGACCTGACCACCGTGATCGCCAATCTGAAGCTGAAATACGGGTGGGACGTCGTCACCGACGCGGCCCTGGGCGAGTTGACCCGCATCTCGCACGCCGTCGCCGAGATCGCCGATCAGACGCCCGCACCCCGCCAGCCCTACGTGGGGGTGTCCAGTTTCGCCCACAAAGCCGGCCTGCACGCGTCCGCCATCAAGGTCGACGCCAACCTGTACCAGCACATCGATCCCGAACTGGTCGGCAACGGCATGCGGATGCTCATTTCGGACATGGCCGGCAGGGCCAACGTCCAGATCAAGGCCGAGCAGTTGGGCCACGACCTCTCCGATCCGTCATCGGCGTCCCGTCTCGCCGACAGGATCAAGGATCGGGAAGCGGCTGGGTACTCCTATGAGGCCGCTGACGCGTCCTTCGACCTGCTCGTGCGCGCCGAACTCGGGCGACTGCCCGAACCCTTCCGGGTCGAGTCCTGGCGGGTGTTCACCGACCAAGAGGAGGCGAGTCAGGCGGTGGTCCGGGTCGGATTCCCCGGCGAGGACGCCAAGCCGCACGTGGGGGAGGGCAACGGCCCCGTCAACGCCCTCGACCAAGCGCTTCGCGAGGCGCTGATCCCGCACTTCCCGCGTCTGGCCCAGGCCGAGCTCACCGACTACCGGGTCCGTCTGCTCGCTGACGGGCATGGCACGGACGCCACCACGCGCGTCCTGATCGACACACGGATGGGGACGTCGACGTGGACGACGGTCGGAGTCGGCGACAACGTCGTCGAGGCGTCGTGGGAGGCCCTGGTCGAGGCGTACACCTATGCCGTGGCCGTCGTGTCCCCGGCGTGAGACCGCCGCGTCCCTGACACAGAGAAACAGGGATTCACGCTCGGCGTGCCGAGTGAGGGCTTGACGCCGTATTAGGCTTGTCCCATGAGAATTGCGCGGTATTCAGTGGATGATGCGATCCGCTATGGTGTGGTCGAGTTGGAGAGCGACGGATCGGGGAATCCCGATTGCGTCCTCGAGTTGGCGGGAGATCCTTTCTCCGGGCCGGTCAAAGCGTCGGGGGTGCGCCGGGCTCTGGACGAGGTACGTCTCCTCGCGCCCGTGCTGCCCCGCTCCAAGGTGATCGGCATCACGGGCAACTGTGTGCCCGGGAAGGACGTCCCCGACGCTCCCACGGGCTATCCCGGGGTCTTCCTGAAACCCAACACCGGCGTGATCGGTCCGGGTGAGGCCATCCAGATCCCGTCCATCAGCTCCGACACGGCCCTCGAGGCCGAACTGGCCGTGGTCATCGGACGGATATGCCGGTCCGTGCCCGTCGAGCGGGTGCCTGAGGTCGTTTTCGGGTACACCGCGGCCAACGACGTGACCGCCCGGGACTTGATGGTCGACGGAGTGCCCTGGGGGATGGCCAAGTGCTGGGACACCTTCACGCCACTGGGTCCATGGATCGTCACCCACTTGAGCCTGGAGGAGGCCTCCGCCCTCACGGTGGTCGGGGAGGTCGACGAGGCCGCCGTCACCACCGGCTCGACGAAGGGCTTCATCCGCGGGATCGCCGACCTGGTGAGCCTCGTCTCGTCCATGATGACTCTCCTGCCCGGGGACGTGATCCTGACGGGCGCTCCCGGCGGCGCCGCGCCCATCCAGGCCGGACGCTCCGTGTCCATCGACATCGACGAGATCGGCGTGCTGACCAACCCTGTGATCGGCGACGTCGGATGAGTGGGACGGGGAGGGACGGGTCCGGGGCTCGGCCTCGCGCGACGCCGAAGCCTGCGGTTCGCCCCCCGGTCGGCCGCACAGGCCCGGCGACGGGCGGCTGGACGCGCCCTGCCCCAGGGTCCACCTATCCGTTGGGAGGGTTCTTCTCCGGCGCCGACTCGTCCGCGTCCACACGGCTGATGAGCGGGCTGGTGGTGGTCCTCGTGCTGGCCGCGTACATGGTGGTCGTTCCGGCGATCAACACGGGCGTGATCTCCTTCGGGCACCTGCTCGACTCGTCGGGTCAGGACTGGGCGACGTACAGCGCCGACGCGAGCGCGTTCGGCAACATCTGGGGGGTGGTGGCCGCCCATCTGGGGCTGGCGTCCATGGTCCTCGTCGTCTGGGGCTTCTACCGGTTCTTCCATAATCGTCGGCTGGAGTGGCTGTGGTCCGTCTCGCCGGGCGTGCGGTGGAGGTACGCGATCATCTGCCTGGCGGCGTCCGCCATCGTGATGGGGGCTGTGACCGCGTACCACTGGGTGACGGGTCCCGGCTGGGCGCCCATGCCCGGCTGGGGCTGGTACGCCCTGGTGATCGTGGCGACCACGCCGTTCCAGGCGCTCGCCGAGGAGGTGCTCTTCCGGGGGTACATGATGCAGGCCCTCGGAACGATGGTGCGCAACCCGTGGTTCCCGATCGTGGTGACCGCTGTGGTCTTCGCGCTCTTCCACGGGGTTCAGAACCCGTGGCTGTTCTCGTCCCGCCTCGTCTTCGGCGTCCTCGCGGGGATCTTGGTGTGGAGGACGGGTGGTCTGGAGGCGGCTGTCGCCATCCACGTGGTCAACAACCTGTGCGCGTTCGGCCTGGCGATCCTCACGGGGACCCTGTCGCAGGTGCGCGTCACGACATCCGTCGGGTGGGCGCAGTCCGTGTCCGACGTGGTCATGTTCGCCGTGTGCGCCCTCGCGTGTTGGGGCGTGGCCCGAGGCTTGAGGGTGCCCATGCGAGCACCCGAACAGACGCGGTGACCCGACGGCGACGACGTCGCTTCGTCGGGTGTGCCCGCCGTGTGGAGCGTCGTCCCCCGGCCCATTGACAGGCGGAAGTTTCCTAGATAGCATCAAGGCATCACCCATCTGACAACGTTGTAGAAATAGCATGGATTGAAACGTTTCAGATGGTGGATGTGCCCGGCGGAGTAGCCGGGAAGAGGTCTATCACAGGAGATATGTACATGATACACCAACCATTGCCCCATGCTCGTACAACGGGCACGGGCGCTCGGACGCGCCGTCCTCACCGCTGGGTGATCGCCGGCGTCAGTCTCGCGCTGACCATCGGCATGACTGGGCTGGCGACACCAGCCGCTCAGGCCGCTCCTTCACCCTTCAACGCCATCCATAACGCGGTCACCCCGCTGACGGCTGATAGCTTCACCACCCCCTCGCGGGCTGATATGCCCTGGGCCCGGTGGAACTTCGATCCTGCCTGGGCCACGATCGACGGTCTTCAGGCCGACATCCAGGACGCCTATGACCACAACATCGGCGGTCTGGAGATCGGCCAGGGCGGAATCCCGACCAAAGAGCAACTGACCGCGATCTACACGAAGGCGAACGCGCTGGGGATGACCATCAGTTTGAAGGTCGTTCCCGGTCTGGCCGGCACGACCTTCGCAGGCACCGATGACTACGCCCGTCGCACACTGAACCAGACCAACCAGGTCGTCGACGCCGGCACGGCGGTCGACATGGATGTCACCGGCAACGCCGCTGGCACGATCGTCGCCGTCTTGGCGTACCGCTGCACGAACAGCCCTTGTGAGACGACCGGATCGAAGAGTCTTGAACGCACGAGCGTCGTCGATCTCACGACGACGCTGACCGCCACCAACACATCCGGTTACGAGGGCGGCACCACGACGGGTCACCTCGTATGGACCGCGCCAGCCGCCCCGGCGGACGCCCAGTGGGTCGTCGTCATGCTGCGCGCCGTCGCGATGGGGGCCACGCCTGAGCCGCTGAGCCTCCAGGGGACGAAGCTGCTGACGGACTCCTACGACGCGTATTTCGCCGGCGGGCTCGGCGATCTGGTCAAGGCCAATGGCGGCGACTTCTTCGTCGACTCGCACGCCGGAGATCCGTGGGGCGCGCCCGAGGAGTTGTGGTCCACGAACATCCGCTCCGAGTTCCAGAAGGCGATGGGCTACGACATCGTGCCGAACCTGCCCGCCCTGATGGGCTTCCCGATGGTCGCGTCGGGTTTCAGCGCCGCCCAGCCGGCCCCGCCGTTCACCTTCAGCGACGGCAGCGACTCTCGGATCCAGTCGGACTTCAACCTGGTCCGGACGGACTTGTACACCACGAACCGGCTCGCCGCTTTCCAGACCTGGTCCCACACCTACAACATGTCGTTGCGGGTTCAGCAGGAAGACGGGCCGGCGACCTCGATCGGTGACCAATTGACGACATCGGCCACGCTGGACCAATCCGAGTACGAGTCGCTGACCGGTTCCGATCAGCCCGACATCTACCGCCCGATGGCCTCCGCCGTCCATATGACGGGCAACCAGTGGTTCTCCACCGAGTGCTGCGCCGTGCTCAACGAGAGCTTCGCTGACACGTATCAGGACACGGTCGTGAGGATGAATCGTGAGTTCGCGGGCGGGGTGGACCGGATCGTCTACCACATCCGTCCCTACATCACCGCCTCCAACTCCATCTGGCCGGGCAACGGGTTCTCCGCCACCGCGCGGGTGTCGTTCTCGGGCGCGAACTCGCGGATCGAACCGTCGTGGGAGAACCAAGCCGCCCTGAACAACTACTTCGCCCGCAGCCGTGAGGTCCTGACCCAGGGGCAGGCGAGGATGGATATCGCCGTCTACATGCGCAACTACTCGTCGCCGTCGGCCTTCGCCACAGCGGATTCCTCCAACCGCCACTGGTCGGACACCGGCCTGCAGAACGCGGGTTACACGTGGGACTACCTCAATGAGACCCTCTTCGACCTGCCGAACGCGGTCGTGACGGATGGTGTGCTGGCGGCTGACGGTCCAGGGTACAAGGCTCTGGTCTTCGACCAATACCTCCTGCCGTCCACCAACAGCGCCCAGGGCACCCTGACCACCGAAGCCGCGTCGAAGATCCTGTCGTACGCCCAGGCGGGGCTGCCGGTCATCTTCGTCGGCCAGCCGATTGGCACGGGGTCGCTGTCGGACCCCGACAGCGCGATGCAGGCGATCCTCGCGCAGATCATGGCGTTGCCGAACGTCTACCAAGTGACGTCCGAGGCGGCCGTGCCGGCCAAGCTCGCCAGCTTGGGCATCGAGCCCAATGCGAAGCCGGCGTCCCCGGTGTCGCTGCTGAGTGTCAACCGGGTCGACGCCGCGACTGACACGACGTACTACTGGCTGTACAACAACGCGATCGACTACTGGCCGGGCGACAACTCGAACGCGGGGTACGGAATGAACCCGTCCAACCTGTACGAGACCCCGGACTCATGCGTCGTCACCGACGCCTCCTCCACGGGCAATAACCCGTGCATGAAGTCCAGCACGCCGATCTCGACGACCGTGTCGCTGGTGGGCGACGGCGTGCCGTACCTCCTGGACGCTTTCACCGGGGCCATCACCCCGATCACGGACTACACCCGTGACGGCAACAGGGTCACGGTGACGGTGAATCTGGCGGCCGACGCCTCGATGATCGTCGCCTTGAGCTCGCAACCGAATCGGTTCGGGATCTCGGCCCTGTCCACGTCCGTGATCAGCACCACGGCCGACTTCAGCAAGCAGAAGGGCGACACGATCCAGGTGGGGGCCACCAAGTCTGGCTCGTACATCACGACGCTCAGCGACGGCCAGGCCGTCACCAGTGCGATCGCCGACGTTCCGGACGCCGTCGACCTGACCCAGGCCACCTGGCAGTTGGACGCCGAAGCGTGGACGCCGACCTACGACTACAAGTCCACCGAGGGCACCGGCGACGGCAGCACGGCGACCACCAAGACACCGGTGTCGCTGACGCTGACCGGGCTCAAACCGTGGCCGCAGATCCCCGCGTTGGCGAACGCGTCCGGCGTGGGGACGTACACGACGACGGTGACTCTGCCCCCGACCTGGGACTCCAGCATGGGCGCGATCCTCAGCCTGGGCGAGGTCATGGACATGTTCACCATCACGGTGAACGGCACGACGCTGCCGCTCACGGACCAGGTGACGGCGACCGCTGACATCAGTCCGTACCTCCAGGCGGGGGAGAACACGATCAGCGTCCGCGTGACGACCAACTTCAACAACCAGTTGTACGCGTTGGATACCTCCGTCCAGGCCCGTGGCATCATCGAGAACTATGGTCTGGTGGGTCCGGTCGTCCTGACGTACTACCGCACGGCGACGGTGCTCGGCGAGATCGTGCCGCCCACCAACCCGTCCGAGCCTGGCGGTGTCCAGGTGAGCACGGGCGGATCCGTCGTGGGCGGCTCGTCCGGTCTGGCGCCGCTCGCGCTGGTGCTCGTCGGGGCGCTCGCGTTCGGCCTGTGGAGGTGGCGTCGCCGCCTGACTGACTGATCCTGAGGGAACACCGCCGCGGTGGCTCCCGTCCGCGTGACGGGGCCACCGCGGCCCTGCGTGAACCGGGGGGTTCGATGTCGGCCAGACCCGGGCGCCCGACATGAGTGTCGTCCCGCATTTGAGATGAGAGCCCGAGTCAGATAAGGTTAACCCTTGGCAACACCACCCTGGGGTATGGGGTAATTGGCAGCCCAACGGATTCTGGTTCCGTTAGTCTAGGTTCGAGTCCTAGTACCCCAACGCAGGCCGAAAGTAGAGCGAGCTTGCTCGATCTACTGAGGCCAAGGAAGGGGTTCGCGGCGCGAAGCGGCGTGACACCCCAACGCAGGTCGAGAGACTCACGAGCAAGCTCGTGAGTCCGAGGTCGAGGAGGGATTATTTTCAACGCGATGCGTTGAAAATAATCCCGACGAAGACCGAGTGACCTACGAGCTTGCTCGTAGGTCCGAGACCAAGGCCGGGGTTGACGACGCGAAGCGTCGGAAACCCCACAATGGATTGGTTGGATCACGAGGAAACTCGCGGGTCACATCCCGATCCAGGGACTGAAAAGCGCCGAGCGCTTGAAGACCCGGAAGAGTCTGGTAGACTCTTCCTTCGTGCGTTTAGCGCATTGGCCCCGTTGTGTAGCGGTCAAGCACGCCGCCCTCTCACGGCGGTAGCGAGGGTTCGAATCCCTTCGGGGCTACGACATGATGTCGCAAGACATCGCAGGCCCGTGAATCTTCCTTGTGGAGATTCACGGGCCTGTTTGTTTTTTTGAAGGTCTGAAGTGCGCCCACCCGGTATGGTCATGTACGGCGGTGCCGATCGCAGAGTATGCCCGACCTCAAGACATTCAAGAATTGTTAAATGAAGACGTGCCGGCCCAGAATGCTTATGACGTCTTCTGTGTCAACCAGTCGACGTTCAACCAAATGTTCGGGCTCGTCACCGTCACCCAATCCCACATGGGACGTGAACGACAGGCACGGCTATGTATAGTCGTATTCACATCAGCGAGAGGACGACAGTGACCAGATGTAGGGCGATATGCGGTCGGCATAGTGCGGCGCTAGCCCGACGATTCAGGGGTCTGGCACTGTTGATGATATCGACCTTCATGCTGGCTGGTTGCGGTTACTCGTTGGCAGGGCCGTCTATCCATGTCAGTTCGTCAGTGCCACCTTCAGTGGCTGCACAGGGTGTCTCCGATGAGCTGCTCGATCGATGGAGTGGGCATGGTGACGCTCGTGTCGATCAACTCAGGTCTGGGTGGGTCGACGGTCGAGGTGATCGTCAATCTAAACAACTGACTGATCGTGTGCACATCCCTCTGGGTCGGGTGGATATGGTACTATCACAACAATTATGGCGTGGGTCGTGTGCGGGGATCTGCCGAGAAACGGGAAGGGTTCGTCCGTGGGGAGAGTGCGCGGCTGGTTGTATGGCGCCGACGCTGGAGTGACGGATCGTCGTGCGGATATTCAGGGTCTTCGGGCACTGGCCGTCACAGCTGTGCTGGTGAACCATGTCTGGCCCGCGCAACTGCCAGGTGGGTACGTCGGGGTCGACGTCTTCTTCGTCGTCTCGGGTTTCCTCATCACGTCTCATCTACTGAAGGAGCTCACACGGTCGGACAGGATCGATCTGAGACAGTTCTACGCCCGCCGGATCCGGCGCTTGCTGCCGGCTGCCTTCCTCGTCCTGATCGTGTCTGGGGTGATGGTACGGCTCGTCCTCCAGTACCCCCGATGGGTACGCAATGGGGCGGAGATCGCCGCGAGCGCCCTCTATGTGGAGAACTGGTTCCTCGCCGCTCGATCGGTGAACTACTCTGCCCTCAACGACGCGGCCAGCGTCAGTCAGCACTACTGGTCCCTGTCTGTCGAGGAGCAGTTCTATCTTCTCTGGCCGGTGCTGTTGCTCGCCCTGTGGTGGTTGGCTCGGAAGACGAGCCTGTCTCGGATCGGAACGACGGTGGCGGGCATGGCCGTCGTCGTGGTGGGCAGTATGGGCCTGTCCGTGTGGTGGACGGCCTGGAACCCGGCTTCGGCGTATTTCGCCACCCCTGTGCGCTTCTGGGAATTCGGCCTCGGGGCGCTGTTGGCCCTCGTGATGGTGGTGGTCGCGGCGTCGACACGACGAAGTGGTCCAGCAGAGGTGCTTTGTCAGCTCCTGGCCATCATCGGATTCGCCATGGTCGTCTGGTCCGCATGGTCCTACTCGGCGGTGACGGCCTTTCCCGGGTGGAGAGCGCTCGTCCCCGCGCTGGGGACGGCTCTCGTCATCCTCACAGGCGGTCTCGGGACGACGATGTGGCACTCGGTCGTGACGTCCCTACGCCCCGTTCAATACGTGGGAGACATCTCGTACTCCCTGTACTTGTGGCATTGGCCCATCGTCGTGCTCGCTCCCTTCGTCCTGGGAAAGACTGTGGGGCCGTGGGACAAGGTCGGGATTGCGCTCCTCGCCGTCGTCCTGGCTGGCCTGACGAAGGCATTCGTCGAGGACCCCTGTCGCCGTCTCCCATGGCTGCAGGAGCGCTCACGGCGCACCTACGTGTCCATGCTCGCTGGCATGGCCCTCATCGGTGTCGCCTGCTCGGCCCTGGTGGTCAACGAGCGCATGATCGAATCTGCGCCCGTGGTGAACCTGTCGGCGGACACCGTTCCGACGTGCGTGGGTCCGTACGCCCTCCTCGACGCTGATCAGTGTCCCGACGTCGTGGGTCCGTCCGACGACCCGATCATGACTGAGTCTGCGAACGCCTACTGGGCCGTTCCCGACGACCCTCAGTGCAGTGACGTCACGCGGGTTCTCGGCCGTACGGACAGGGTCTGCGACTACTCCACGGGCGCCGACCCGGTCAAGGTCCTTCTCATCGGCGACTCGCACGCTCAACAGTGGCAGTACGCCATCCTCCCTCTGGCGAAGAAGTATCAGTGGAACCTCGTCATGACGTATGACGGCGCCTGTCCCACAGTGGACTCAGGCTATGTGGGATATCGTGGCACGCCCGCCACGGCGGACAAGGTGACGGAATGCACCACATGGCGTGAGGCGGAGCGCGACTACGCCGCTCAGGATGGGACCAGCATCGTCTTCATCTCCTTCTTCGGTCGCGAAGAACAGATCGACGACGGCACCGGGCGCCCTCAGATGGATCAGTACGTCGACGGCCTGACGTCCTATGCCCAACCCTTTCTCGCATCAGGGGCGGACGTCTATGTCCTGGGAGATCCGCCGATGAACTCGGCGGTGAGGGATCCTGACTGCGTCATCCTGCATCAGCGGGATCCGGCTTTCTGCGCTGTGCCCCGCGACATCGCACAGCCGCCAGATCCCATGCTTGAGGCCGCCGACGCCAGTCAGGGAACGATAGTGGGCATCGACACCACCGACTTGTTCTGCGACCAAGCCAGGTGTTATGCGGTGGTGGGAGGAGTCACGGTGTACTACGACGCCGACCATCTCAACAGGCAGTACGTCGCCCTCTTGAGCCCCGCCATCGAGGATCAGCTTCGGCGACGATGACGGACACGCCCCTCCGAAGGATGTGGCCTGTCGGACACGAGGTCGGCGATATCGACCACCTCACCGTCGCCTGAGGACCCAGCGGGAGAGCCCGTTGCCGATCAGTTGCACGCATTGGACGAGGACGATCATGGCGGCGACGGCGACCCAGGTGACGAGGTCGTTGAATTTGCGGTAGCCGTCGGACAGGGCGAACTGGCCAAGACCGCCGCCGGAGACGACACCGGCCATGGCCGACAGGTCGACCACGCCGACGAAGAGGAAGGTGTAGCCGAGGATGAGGGGGGCGAGCGCCTCAGGGACGAGGATGCGGAAGAGGATGTGGGTACGAGAGGCGCCCATCGCCCGGCCCGCCTCGATGATCGAGGGGTCGGTGGCGATCAGGGACTGCTCCACGATGCGGGAGGTCGCCACCGTGCACACGATCACCATGGGGAAGATCGCGGGGATCGTGCCGATGGACGAGCCCATGATGGCGATGGTCGCAGGTCTCACAGCGGTGATGAAGATCACGAAGGGGATGGGGCGCACGACGTTCACGATCACCGAGAGGACGGCGTACACCGGACGGTTCTCGATCAGGCCGCCTCGGCGGGTGCCGAAGAGGGTCAGTCCGAGGGCCAGGCCGAGCAGGCCGCCGATCAGCAAGGTCGCGGACACCATCGACAGGGTCTCGCCGAGGCGTGTCCAAAAGGTTTGGGTCAGCCAGTCGTTCCAGGTGTTCTCCAGCGGGGTCATCGCAGGTCCTCCTTCTGGTCGAGGTCGGTCCAGGAGGGGTCGTCCAGGGGGTGGTCGGCGGTGCCTAGATCCGTCCAGGAGATCCCGTCACGGCTCAGGCGCTCCAGCAGGGCGTCGATGGCGCGTTCCCCATCGCCTGCTGGAAGGGCGGAGGTCATCTCGACCACCACGTTGCCCAGGGGACGATTCGCGACTTCCGTGATCGACCCATGGACGATGGAGGAGGACACGTCCAGGGACTGGGCGATCCGGGCGAGGTTGAACGCCTCGGAGTCCAAGGAGTCGGACGTGACGGTCATCACGACCAGCCGGCCGGGGTGGGCGCTGTGGAGGCGGCCGACCGTGTCCGGTGATGGACGCGAGCGAAGGGCCGTCTGGATGAACCTGCGTGTCACCGGATCAGCGGGACGAGCGAAGACGTCGTAGGTGTCCCCGGTCTCGACGATTCGTCCCTGTTCCATCACAGCGACCCGATCGCAGATGTGCTGCACCACGCCCATCTCATGGGTGATGACGACGATGGTGGTCCCCAGAACCTGGTTGGCCCGCTTCAGCAGGTCGAGCACCTCCTCGGTGGTGTGAGGGTCGAGGGCGGAGGTGGCCTCGTCCGCGAGAAGGATCTCGGGGGAGTGGGCGAGGGCCCTGGCGATGCCCACCCTCTGTTTCTGCCCGCCAGACAGGTGGGACGGGTACGCCTGCGCCTTGTCGGCGATCCCGACGAAGTCCAGCATCTGTTCGACACGGGCCTGTTTCCTCTTCTTGTCCCATCCGGCCAAGGTCAACGGGTAGCCGACGTTGTCGGCCACGCTGCGAGAGGAGAACAGGGCGAAATGCTGGAAGACCATGCCGATGCCGGCGCGAAGATCCCTCAGCCCCTTCTCGCCCAGTCCGGCGAGGTCGGTGCCGTTGACGGTGATGCGTCCGGAATCGGCACGCTCGAGCGCGTTGATCAGTCTCACCAGGGTGGACTTTCCAGCGCCCGAGTACCCGATGACTCCGAAGATCTCTCCTCGTCCGATGTCGAGACTCACGTCGTCGACCGCGTGCACGGTGACGCCTTTCGCTCGGAAGTCTTTCGTGACGTGGTCGAGACGGATGATGGGGTCGCGTGTCATGGCTGCTCCTCGGTTGTCCAGTTCGTGGGCCTGAAGGTCGGGGAGGGTCCTGGTCGCAGGGCCCTCCCCGGACCGGGTCAGGATGCGGTCAGCTGGGCGGTGACGTCGGCCAGGACGGACTGCAGACGGGAGGGTGTCTCGTTGACGAGGACCCCGGTTCCGCCCGAGTTGGCCAGAAGCGCCTGGTCCCAGGCGTCAGTGTGGGCCAGGCGGACGATCTCGGCGTACACAGGCAGGTCTGCCTCGTCGGGACGGGCGACCCACACATTGATGTACGGGGCGGAACCGTCTGAGCTGGGATCGTCCTGGGCGATGGCGCTCGTCGCGGACAAGCCCGTGTCGGCAATGTAATCATTGTTGATGATCGCCCCGGCGATGGACGGGTCGTCCAACGACCGAGCCGTCTGGTCGGCGCTGATGGCGATGACCTTCACGGACGAGGCGGAGGCGTCGATGTCCGAGACCTGCCCGAACAGGCTGGGGGTGCCGGGCTTCAGCTGGATCAAACCGGCCGACTGGAGGACCTGGAGTCCGCGGGCCTGGTTGGTCTGGTCGTCAGGGATGGCGACGGTGGCCCCGGCGGGGATGTCCGCGACGGACGCGTACTTCTTCGAGTACAGCCCCAGCGGGTAAATGGCCGTCGATCCGATCGGGAGCAGGTTCTCATGGGAATTGACGTTGTACTTGGCCAGGTAGCTGATGTGCTGGAACTGGTTCAGGTCGAGTTCCTTGGACGTGAGGGACGGGTTGAGCAGGACGTAGTCGGTGAAGTCCAGGAACGTGAGGTGGATCCCCTCGGCGAGGGCTTCCTGGGTGAGGATCTGGAACTGCTGATTGCCCGCTCCGACGACCCCGATCTTGACGGGATTCTTCTGGCCCCCCTTGTCTGTGGCGCCCGGCACGGTGAAACCGGCGACGGCGTCCGACGGGAGGGTGATGGTGGCGGGAGCGTCTGCCCCCGGTGAGGCGCCCCCCGGTGACGAGCAACCGGTCAGGGCTGTGAGGGCTGCGACCGCGACGGCGGCCAGCGCGATATGACGACGAGTGGACATGAGGTTCTCCTTGGGTGACGGCGATGGTGGTCGAGGTGCCAGGGTCGGGCTCATGGAACCGATCTCTCGGCCATAGTTCCAAGCCGACGCCAACAGGTCGGGAGCGGACGCAGAGAGACAACCTATGGTAGCTGTGTCGCGGGCGACAGTGTCTCTGCGTCTACAACATTCGCATGGACATGCCACAGGAGCGCATGACGCGCATCGATACTGTGGCAAAACTCATGGGGACCACCCTAAGGCACCCCGATGAGGGGTGTCAATCTCATGGCTGCGGCACGGGGAGGCAGGGTCGGCCTTGCCGTACTCAGGCCCCTGTCGGATAGACTCGGCTGTCATGCGCGGAGAGTACAAGGTCCCTGGCGGGAAACTCGTGACGGTGGTCATCGAGGTGGCGGATGATCATATTCAGCACGCACAAGTGGCGGGTGACTTCTTCTTAGAGCCCGACGAGGCGTTGGATCGCATCAACTCTGCTGTGGTCGGTCTGCCCACCAGCAGCCTCGTGTCGCAGATCGCCACGGCCATCGAGTCTCGGCTCGATCCGGGGGACACCTTGGTCGGTTTCACTCCCCGCGACGTGGGGTTCGCTGTGCGCCGCGCGCTCGGAGCGTCGACCACATGGGCCGATCATGTCTTCCAACTGATCGAGGACGGCCCTCGCAGCCCGGTCATGCAGATGGCCCTCGACCAGGTCTACGCCGAGGCGCTGTCGCGCGGCACGCGCGGCCCGACCCTGCGAATCTGGGAGTGGGGCGCGCCCGCCGTGGTGATCGGCTCCTTCCAGTCCCTGTCCAACGAGGTCGATCCCGAGGGCGCCGCCCGCCACGGGATCACGGTGGTGCGACGGGTGTCCGGGGGAGGGGCGATGTTCATCGAGCCCGGCAACACGATCACGTACTCCCTCGTCGTCCCAGGTTCTCTGGTCGACGGGATGAGCTTCGAGCAGTCCTACGAGTTCCTGGACTCCTGGGTGCTGACCGCGCTGAAGGCGGTGGGGGTCGAGGCGACCTACGTGCCCATCAACGACATCACGTCCCCTGCCGGGAAGATCGCCGGCGCGGCCCAGAAGCGCCTCGTCGACGGCACGGTGCTGCACCACGTGACCATGGCCTACGACATCGACGCGGACAAGATGCTCGAGGTCCTGCGCATCGGGCGGGAGAAGATGTCCGACAAGGGCACGAAATCGGCGAACAAGCGCGTTGATCCGCTGCGCTCGCAGACGCACATGTCGAGGGAGGACATCGTCGCCTCGTTCGTGGACTCCTTCGCATCGATGCACACCCTGGAACGCAGCCGCGTCACCGAGACGGAAGAGGACGCCGCACGCGCCTTGGTCGACTCGAAGTTCGGCACACGGGAATGGCTGGCACGGGTCCCCTGAGCGGTCCATCGTCGCCACATACGGGCAACTCACGGAAAATCTCCTTGCGGGCGTCGGTGATTCTGGAAGGGTGAAGCCATGACCTGGTTCCAGCACACGGCCGACGTGATCACCCGTGATCAGATCGAGACGCTTCTCGACCGCGCTGTGGCGGAAGCGCGTGAGCGTCTGGAGATTCCCGCCCTGAGAAGGGTCCTCCTCCTTCCTCCGGATCTGACGCGCGCCCATTGCGGTGCCGGATGGATGACGGAGCACCTGTTCCAGCGGCTGAGCGATCAGGGGGCCGAGGTCCATGTCATCCCGACCCTGGGCCAGCACCAGCCCCACACCGACGAGGTGAACCGGTGGATGTTCGGGTCCATCCCCCCCGACCGCATCCACGTCCACGACTGGCGGAACGGCGTGGTCCATGTCGGCGCCGTCCCCGCCGACATGGTGGCTCGGGAGACCGGCGGCGCGGCCGACTGGGAGATGCCCATCGACCTGAACGCGATGCTCATGACCGAGGCCTGGGACCTGATCATCACGATCGGCCATGTCGTGCCCCACGAAGTGCTGGGCTTCGCCAACCACAACAAGAACTACTTCATAGGGCTGGGCGGGAAGCGCACTCTGGGCGCGGCGCACATGGCGTCGGCCGTCTACGGGATCGAGAGGAACCTGGGCGCCATGCTGACGCCGGTGAGACGGTGCTTCAACTGGGCGGAGGAGCAGTTCCTCGCCGACCTGCCGGACATGTACATCCAGGTGGTCATGGACTACGCCCCCGACGGGAGCCTCCACCACACGGGGGTGTTCGTGGGCGACGACCTCGACACATACCTGGACGCGGCGGCCCTCTCACGCGACCAGAACATCACGGTCTTCGACGCGCCTGTGCCGAAGATCGTGGCCGTCATGCAGGCCGACGAGTTCCACGCCACCTGGGTCGCCAACAAGGCGATCTACCGCACGCGTATGGCCATGGCCGACGGGGGAGAACTGCTGGTCATCGCGCCGGGGGTGCGACGCTTCGGGGAACAGCCGGACGTGGACGCGCTGATCCGTCGGTACGGGTACATCAGCGCCCAGGAGGTCCTGGCCCTCTACCCCGTCAGCGAGGACATGCGCGAGATCCCCCACGGCACGGCGCACCTGATCCACGGGTGCCCGGAAGGGCGGTTCACGGTCACCTATGCCCCCGGAGGGCTCACTAGGGAGGAGATCGAGTCTGTGGGGTATCAGTACATGGACCTCGACCAGGCCCTGGCGCGGTACGACCCCGCGGTCATGGCCAATGGGTGGAATGTCATGCCCGACGGCGAGGTGGTCTACTACATCTCCACACCGTCGGCGGGCCTGTGGGCGTGGAAGGACCGTCTGGCCTCACGAGCCTAAGTCGCCGGGCCTCTCCTGAGGGGAAAGTCGATCGGTGAGGTCACTCAGCGATGTCGCAGCAGGCGTCGGTCGGGGGTACGTCGGCCGGGGGAGTGGCGGTCGAAGGGGCGGCGGTGATCTGGGCGGCCAGATGACCGGCGCCGTACCCATTGTCGATATTGACCACCGCCACGCCGGGGGCGCAGGCGTTGAGCATGGACAGCAGGGCGGCCAAGCCGTCGAAGGAGGCCCCGTACCCCACCGATGTCGGGACCGCGACCACGGGGCAGGAGACCAGTCCGGCCACCACCGACGGCAGGGCGCCGTCCATCCCGGCGACCACGACGATGGCGCCCGCGTCCCGAAGGAGGTCGAGGTGGGCGAGGATCCGGTGCAACCCGGCCACGCCGACGTCGACGATCAGACGCGCGTCGCGACCGAGGAATCGGGCGGTCAGCCAGGCCTCCCTCGCCACCGGCAGGTCGGAGGTCCCGGCACAGGCCACGACGACCAGGGCGCCCGAGGGGTCAGGGACGTCTCTCGGCCACCAGGCGAGGCGCGCCGACTCGTCGTGACCGGCGTCGGGAAGGCAGGACAGCACGCCCGCAAGGGTGTCGGGCGTCGTGCGGGTGAACAGGGCAGGCGCCTGACGGCGAGCCAGTTCTTGGGCTATACGGGCGACCTGGTCGGCGGTCTTGCCCTCACAGAAGACGGCCTCGGGATATCCGCGTCGACGTGCACGGTCCAGGTCGAGGGTGGCGATGTCGGCCAGGGGATCGAGTCCTCCAGGCCCGGCAGGACTCGCGTGATCGATCGGGGAGTCAGTCATGGGCCGCCACCGACATGGTGAAGCGGCCCGACTGCATGCCGGCCAGATCGAGGGTCACGTACGCGAAGCCTGCGGCGCCAACCCCGGCGAGGAGGTCGTCGCGCACGGACAAGGCGCGGGGGAAGTCCTCCAGGGGGATCTCGATGCGGGCGACGTCCCCATGGTGGCGCACTCTGGCGTCGCGGAAACCGGCGGCGCGCACCGCCTGCTCGGCGAGGTCCACCTGACGCAGGTTCTCGGCGCTGATGGCGGTGAAATGGGGGATGCGAGAGGCCAGACACGGGGACGCGGGTTTCTCGGACACGTCCAGGTGGAGGTCCCGGGCCAGGCTGCGGACCATCTCCTTGGTCAACCCGGCCTCGGCCAACGGTCGAAGGATGTGGTGGTCCGTGGCCGCACGGGCGCCGGGACGGTCGAGGCGGAGCGCATCGTCCGCGTTCTCGCCGTACGCGACGGCGTCCAGCCCCCAGGGCTCGGCGATGTCGTCGACGATCTGGGCGAACAGCGCGGACTTGCAGTGGTAGCAGCGGTCGGGGCCATTGGCTCGGTACGCGGGGTCGTCCAACTCACGTGTGGGGACCTCGACCACGGTGGCGCCCAGGGAGGAGGCTGTCCTGTGGGCGGCCTGGCGTTCCTCGGCGGGGAGGGAGTCCGACACGGCCAGGAGCGCCACGACATTGTCGTGGCCCAGGTGTCTCAGCGCGACGGCGAGCAGCACGGTGGAGTCCACACCGCCGGAGTAGCACACCCCCAGACGGCGGGGATGGCCGATCTGATGTGCGACGCGGGATTCCCACGCCGCACACTGCTCGCTGAGCGACTGGGTCATGGCTGGGTCTTGACGACCTTCCGGCGACGCCGACGCCGGGGCTGGGATTCTCCCGCCTCGGCCGCATGGGCGGTCTTGGCCGACCCGTGCTCGGTCTTCTCGCGGATGACCACGCCGTTGCTGCGACGTTGCCGACGGCCCGGCTTGCGGGCCGCGTCGGGAGCTTCGCCGGCGCCATGGTGGTGGGGCTTCTTCTTCTCCCGCGGGGCCTGTGCCTCGGGGGCGCGAGGAGCGCTCACGCGTCCGGTCGTCCCCTCGGGGATGCCCAGGTCTTCCAACAGCTGCGGGGTGGTGGAGTACGCCTCCATCGGGTTGGCGAAGTCGAGTTCGAGGGCTCGGTTGATCACCTTCCAGCGGGGGATGTCCTTCCAGTCCACGAGGGTCACGGCGGTGCCGGTACGCCCGGCGCGGGCCGTACGCCCGATGCGGTGGACGTAGGTCTTCTCGTCGTCGGGGCAGTCGTAGTTGATCACATGGGTGACGTTGTCGACGTCGATGCCGCGGGCAGCGACGTCCGTGCACACGATGGCCTGCGCCTTCCCGGCCTTGAACTTGGCCAGGGACTTCTCCCTCACGACCTGGCTCAGATCGCCATGGATGCAGGTGACCTTGAAACCACGCTCATCCAAGTCGTCGGCGAGACGCTGGACTTCGCGCTTGGTCGTGCAGAAGATCATGACACGATTCGCCTCAGGGGTCGCCAGGAGCTTGCCGACGATGGAGGGCTTGTCCAAGTCGTGGGCTTGGTAGACGAACTGGGTCGTCAACGGCACGGTGGTCGCCTGGTCGTGCGCCTCGGCTCGGATGTTGATCGGCTGCGTGAGGTGGGTGCGCGCTAGGGAGACGATGGCGGTCGGCATGGTGGCCGAGAACAGCAGGGTCTGACGGTCGCGGGGGGTGGCGGCGATCAGCTTCTCCACGTCGGGGAGGAAGCCCAGGTCCAGCATCTCGTCGGCCTCGTCGAGCACGAGGACGCAGATCGCGCCCAGGTCGAGGTCGCGGCGGTTCTTCAGGTCGAGGAGGCGTCCGGGCGTGCCCACGACGATGTCGACGCCCTTGGCCAGTTGCTCCAACTGGGGCTCGTACCCCACTCCGCCGTAGACGGTCAGCACGCGCACGTTCATGCCGCGAGAAGCCGTCGCGATGTCGTCGGCGACTTGGAGGGCGAGTTCACGGGTGGGGCACATGACCAGGGCCTGGGGGCGAAGGTCGTCACGTTCCCGATTGATCCTCTCCAGGATGGGCAGCCCGAAAGCGAGGGTCTTCCCCGTGCCCGTGCGCGCCTGGCCGATGAGGTCGACGCCTTTCATGGCGATGGGGATGGCCTGCTCCTGGATGGGGAAGGGGTGTGTGATGCCCGCTTCGGCGAGAGCGGTCACGCAGGCTGGGTTGATGCCGAGGTCGGCGAAGGTCGTCAATGAGTCGGTCAGGGTACTGCCTTACTGGAGGCCCGCGGTGGCGCGGGGACAATGTTCATGGGTTTGCCAGGCGCTGGGCCTCGGCTACCGGCAGTCAGTCTACCGTGATATGCCAACGTCGCGCGCCGGTGTCGGGGTGAAACGCCGTAACCAGAGGGAATTCTGCAGGACGAAGACCGAGGAGAAGGCCATCGCCGCGCCGGCCACCATCGGGTTCAGCAGCCCCAGGACGGCCAGCGGGATCGCGGCGACGTTGTAGGCGAAAGCCCAGAAGAGGTTCATGTGGATGCGTCCCAGTGTCGCCCGGGACAAACGGATGGCGTCCACCGCCGAGAGCAGGTCGTCGCGGACCAGGGTGATGTCGCTGGCCTCGATGGCGACGTCCGAGCCCGCCCCCATGGCGATGCCCAGGTCGGCCTGGCTCAGAGCGGCCGCGTCGTTGATCCCGTCGGCGACCATGGCCACCACATGCCCCTGCGCCTGAAGCTCGGCGACCACGGCCACCTTGCCCTCGGGCAGGACGGAGGCGATCACATGCTGGATGCCGACCTGGGAGGCGACGCTGTGGGCCACGGTGGCGTTGTCCCCGGTGAGCAGGCACGGGGTCGTCCCCAAGGCGATCAGGTCGGCCACCGCCTGAGCGGACGTGGCACGGACGGTGTCGGCCAGCGCGATTAGTCCCCGCACACGACCGTCCCATGCGACGGCGACCACCGTACGGCCCCGGGACTCGTGGTCGATGCGTGCGGACTCCAACAGCGGGCTGATCGTGGCGGACTCGGCGACCCAGGAGACCCGGCCCACCGACACCGTCGATCCCGCTCCCGACCCGTCGTCGACCTGGGCGGTCATGCCCAGTCCGGCGTGGGAAGCGACATGGGACAGGGCTGGGAGGGCGAGGGGGGCGTCGTGCGAGAGGGCATGCGACGCGATCGCTTGGGCGAGAGGATGGGTGGAGTTGGACTCCACGGCCACAGCCACGCTCAACACGGTGAACGGATCGGCGCCATCGTCCACGATGAGGTCGACGACGCTCAGGCGGCCGCTGGTGACGGTGCCGGTCTTGTCCAGGACGACCGTGTCGATGCGGCGCGTGGACTCCAGGATCTGCGGACCGCGGATGAGGATGCCCAGGCTCGCCCCCCGACCGGTGCCCACCATGATCGCGGCCGGCGTCGCCAGACCCAGGGCGCAGGGGCACGCGATCACCAGGACCGCCACGGCGGCGGCGAAGGCCTGCGCGGCCGGGTGGCCGGTGAGCGACCATCCGATCCAGGTCAGCACGGCGATGGTGATGACCACGGGGACGAACACGGAGGAGATCGTGTCGGCGAGGCGTTGGACGGGGGCCTTGCCCGTCTGCGCCTGCTCGATGAGCCGGCCGATCTGGGCCAACTGCGTGTCGGCCCCCACTCGGGTGGCGCGCACCACGAGGCGGCCCTGGGCGTTCATCGTCGCCCCGACCACCGGATCGCCGGGACCCCGGTCGCAGGGGATCGACTCCCCGGTGAGCATGGACTCGTCCACGGCGGAGTGCCCGTCCACGACGACGCCGTCGGTGGGGATCTTCTCTCCGGGCAGGACGAGGCAGAGGTCTCCGACCGCCACCTGGTCGATGGGGATCGGCGTGGGCGTCCCATCGACGAGGACGGTGGCGTCCTTGGCGCCTAGGTCGAGCAGGGCTCGGATGGCCGCGGAGGATCGGCGCGACGCGCCAGCCTCCAGGTGACGGCCCAGCAAGATGAGGACGGTGAGGACGCATCCCACTTCGAGGTACAGGGTCATCGTCGCCGATTCGCGCGAGGGGAACCACTCGAGGGGCATCCTCATACCCATAACCCCGGCGGGCGTCCAGCACAGCGCGTACACGCTCCACAGGAAACTGACGAGGACTCCCAAGGAGACGAGGGTGTCCATCGTGGCGGACCGATGCCGCAGGTTGACCGCCATCGCCCGATGGAAGGGCCAGGCGCCCCACGACACGACGGGAAGGGCCAGGACGAGGCTCACCCACTGCCAGCCCGGGAACTGGGCGGGGGGGATCATCGCCATGGCGGCCACGGGAAGGGTCAGGCAGGCGCTCACCACCAGTCGGGACCCCACGGCAGGTGCGTCAGGCGACGGCTCGGGGTCGGGTTGGTGCAGGCTGGCCCCGTACCCTGCCGCCTCGATCACGGCGACCACGGCTTCCGTCGAGGTGGAGTCGGGCGTGACGACCCTCGCACGCCCGGTGGCGAGGTTGACCGATGCCGACACCGAGTCCATCTTGCCCAGTTTCTTCTCGATCCTGGCCACACAGGACGCGCAGGTCATCCCGGTGATGTCGAGGTCAAGGGTGCGTGTCACGGCATCCATTCTTCCATGGCTGGGCACAGGCGTGCAGTCCCCTGCGTCGCGCTGGCGGCAGGGGCGAGGCCACGCCCAGCGACCGCCGTCCCCCTGTCGTTCTGATATCCGGCAGGGGCCGAACATGGGAGAATGGGTCGAAGCGAGAGGAGACGAGATGAGACTAGGTCTTGTTGCTCACGACGATAAAAAAGGCGAACTCATGGAATGGTGCGCTTTCAACCGGGGAACACTGTCACACCACGATCTGTGGGCCACCGGCACGACGGGAACCTTGCTGGAACACGAGATCGGCTTGAAGGTCCATCGGCTGTTGTCCGGTCCCATGGGCGGTGACCAGCAGATCGGGGCCATGATCGCCACCGGGACCTTGGACGTGCTGTTCTTCTTCTGGGACCCAGAATCCCCCCAACCCCACGACCCGGATGTCAAAGCCCTGCTGCGACTGGCGACGCTGTGGAACGCGCCGACGGCGTGCAACACCGCGACAGCAGACATGATCATTTCATCCCCGCTGTTCCACGGAGAGTACAAGCCGCGCCGCCCCGACGTCTCGGACCGTCTGGTGACGGTGGACTCGGACGGCCGGATCCTCATCGACATGTGAGGCGACCCGTCGGCGCGGGCGGCGCCGGGCGGCGCCGGGCGGCGCCCAGGGCTGGAGGAGCGAGGCGCTAGAAGCGCTGGTTCCACATGTCCAGGCGCCACCTGTCACCCGATCGGGTCAGGACGGACATGGCGCAGTTGGCCATCACCCTCAGCGCCCGGGACTGGGGGTACGACCATCCCAACAGGTTGCCCACCCCCATCTGCAGGGCGAACCCGTGGGAGACCACCAAGGTCGTCAGTCCGTCGTGGGCGCACTCACGCAACGCGGCCCCGATCCGAGCCCCGACCTCCATGCCGGTCTCGCCGGTCACGCCGTGCCGGTAGTCGAGCCCGTAATGCCGCGCCTCCGCGTACTGCGGGTCGAGGGCCATGGCCTGGTTGACCGTGAGACCCGACCACGAGCCCACGTCGAGTTCTTTCAAGCGATCGTCGATGTCGACCTGCGCGTCGAGGATCGACTCCACGGCGGCGGACGTCTGACGGGCCCTCACCAGGGGCGAGCAGACGATCGTGTCGGGCTTCCACACGGCCACGTGCTGGGCGGACATGGCGACTTGGGCCTGGCCCTCCGCGTTCAACGGCGGGTCGGCGTTAGAGCCTTGGAAGCGGTGCAGGACGTTCCAGTCGGTCGTGCCGTGGCGCCACAGGACCAGGGTCGCCACCTGGTCCAGGCCCGGCGTGGACCATTCCATGACGTAGTCGTCCATGAAGAAGCCGCCCCCGATGTCGGTGACGATGGCTTTGACGGTCCTGAAGCCGAGCTTCTCGTAGGCCGCGATCGAGCCGGCGTTGGTCTTGTTGACGGTCAGTTGGATGGTGGGCAGTTCCGCGGCCACGCGCCAGTGCTCGAGAAGGTTGAGGAACTGGCGGGACAAGCCATGGGCACGATAGGAGTTGAGGACGTACAACTTCGACAGGAACAGCCGATTGGCCTCCTGGACCGCCCCGCAGTATCCGACGGGACGCCCCGTCTCCTCGTCCTCGGCGATCCAATAGCGGTAACCACGCTGCTCGATGTCCTCGGCGATGCGCTGGGGGGACTGGACGGTCGACAGCATGTACGCCACCTGGTCCGCCCCGATGAGAGGGGTGTAGTGCTCGGTCCAAATCTCCTTGGCGAGGGCGGCGATGACGCGCCCCTCCTCGCCTGCGTGTTCGGCGTCCGCCTCACGTATGCGAATCTCCATGACACTCCTTTCCCCTGCATGATAGCTGGCGGACATGCCTCGACTCCACTTGTTTCACCGATCCATGCCATATCCTTTTCTCTATGGTTGCTCACACGCCCCTTCGTTCCGTCTTCGGCAGTCGTCCTCTGATCGCCGATGGCGGCATGGGCACGATGCTGCAAGGCTTCGCTCTGACGGAGGCGGACTTCGGCGGGTACGACGGGTGCAACGAGATGCTCAACCTCACCCGTCCCGACGTCGTGGCGCAGATCCACCGGGCATACTTCCTGGCCGGGGCGGACATGGTCACGACCAACACGTTCGGCGCCAATCTCACGGCGTTGTCGGAGTACGGTCTGCTCGACTCGCTGGAGGACCTGGCCGGGGCCGGGGCACGGATCGCACGGGAGGTGGCGGACGAGGTCGCGAGCGACGGCCGCCCTCGCTGGGTCCTCGGGTCCATCGGCCCCGGGACGAAGTTGCCAACCCTGGGACAGGTCTCGTACGCCGACCTGCGCGACGCGACCGTCCGGCAGGTCACAGCCATGATCGCTGAAGGGATCGACGCGGTCCTCATCGAGACCTGCCAAGACCTCCTGGCCGTACGGGCGTGCGTGGCCGGCGCCACCCGGGCCGTCGCCACGTCCGGGGTGGACGTCCCGATCTTCGTGTCCGTCACGATGGAGACCACGGGGACGATGCTGGTCGGCTCCGACCTGAGCGCCGTGGTCGCGACGCTGATCCCCCTCGGGGTGGACACCATCGGGATCAACTGCGCCACGGGCCCGGAGGCCATGGGCCCTCACCTGCGACATCTGGCGGGCCTGTGCCCGGTTCCTCTGACCTGCATGCCGAACGCCGGGCTGCCCCAGCTGACCGCGGACGGCGCCACGTACCCCCTGTCACCGGAGGACTTCGCCGACGCGCTGGCGGGGTTCACGTCGAGCTTCCCGCTCGGCCTGGTCGGGGGATGCTGTGGGACCACCCCGGCCCACATCGCGGCGCTGAAGGCCCGGATCGACGATCTGCCGCCACGTGACGTCGCCGACCCGTCCCGTCCCGCGGGCGACACGGGATGGGTGGCCTCCCTCTACTCGGCGGTCAGCCTTCGTCAGGACGTCTCCTACTTGTCCATGGGGGAGCGCGCCAACGCCTCGGGGTCTAAAGCGTTCCGTGACGCCATGCTCGCGTCCGACTGGGACCGCTGCGTCGAGATCGCCAAAGGACAGGTCGCGGAGGGCGCCCACGTCCTCGACCTGTGCGTGGACTACGTGGGCCGCGACGGCCCGGCGGACATGGCCGAACTGGCGTCGCGGATATCCCGCGAGGTGGACATCCCCCTGCAGTTGGACTCGTCGAATCCGCAGGTGATCCAGGCGGGCCTGGAGGTGTGCCCGGGCCGGGCGATCGTCAACTCGGTCAACTTCAGCTCAGGGACGGGACCCGAGTCGAAGTTCGCCCAAGCCATGGCGTGCGTCCAGGAGCACGGCGCGGCCGTGGTGGCCTTGTGCATCGACGAGGAGGGGCAGGCGCGCACGGTCGAGCACAAAGTGGCTCTGGCACGCCGATTCGTGTCCGTCTTGACCACGCAGCACGGCATGAATCCGTGCGACATCATCATCGACGCCCTGACGTACCCCATCGCCACCGGGCAGGAAGACACCCGGCGCGACGGCATCCACACGATCGAGGCCGTGCGCCAGATCCATGCCGAGTTCCCCGAGGTCCACACCGTGCTGGGGATCTCCAACGTGTCCTTCGGGCTCAAACCCGCCGCCCGCACTGCGCTCAACTCCGTGTTCTTGGACGAGTGCCGACGAGCCGGCCTCGACTGCGCCATCGTGCATCCGTCCAAGATCCTGCCGCTGTCAGCGCTGGCGCCCGAGGTGGTTCAGGCCGCGCGCGACCTCATCTGGGACCGCAGGGACGGCGACCGGGACCCCCTGGACTCCTACCTGGGGTTGTTCGAGGACGCCAGCCAGACCGCACGCGAACCCGTGGAGACGGATCGTCCCGTGCTGGAGCGCCTGTTCCACCGCATCCTGGACGGTTCCTCCACCGGCGTCGAGGAGGACATCACCGAAGCGCTGACTCTCAAACCCGCCCTGGCGATCATCAACGAGGATCTCCTCGGCGCGATGAAAGAGGTCGGCGAGAGGTTCGGCTCGGGTCGGATGCAGTTGCCGTTCGTCCTGAAGTCGGCGGAGGTGATGAAGAAGGCCGTCACCTTCTTGCAGCCCCACCTTGACAAAGTGCAGGGGCCGGACAAGGGAACCTTGGTCCTGGCCACCGTGAGGGGGGACGTCCACGACATCGGGAAGAACCTCGTCGACATCATCATCACGAACAACGGCTACCGTGTCGTGAATCTGGGGATCAAGATCCCCATCGCCCAGATCATCGACGCCGCCGAGGAGGCGGGCGCCGACGCCATCGGCATGTCGGGGCTCCTGGTGAAGTCCACTCAGATCATGAGGGAGAACCTGGAGGAGCTCAACCACCGGGGCCTGGGCTCGAAGTACCCCGTCCTGCTGGGCGGAGCGGCCCTCACCAGGGCGTATGTGGAGTCCGATCTGGATCAGGTCTACGAGGGCCAGGTGCGATACGCCCGCGACGCCTTCGAGGGGTTGGCGCTCATGGACGCCGTCATGGCCCACAAGGCTGGCACCGGGGATCTGCCGCAGGTGACGCCACGGGCGGCTCAGCCCGCTCCCGTGGTCGACCACACCGCCGGGCGTTCGGGCGTGACACGCCCCGTGCCCGGTCAGGTCGAGGTCCCGCACGCGCCGTTCACGGGGCGTCGAGAGGGCAGGGCGACGCTGGACGAGGTGGCGCCCTGGCTGGACGAGCGAGCTCTGTTCGCGGGTCAGTGGGGGCTCACCCCCGGGAAAGAAGGGCCCAGCTACGAGGAGTTGTCCGCCGAGGTGGGCGTCCCCCGTCTGCGGTACTGGATGGATCGGGTGGCCGAAGAGGGCCTGGCCGACTTCCGGGTGGTGTGGGGGTACTGGCCCTGCCATGGCGACGGAGACGACCTCGTCCTCGACACTGATCACGGGCAGCGTCGGTTCTCCTTCCCCCGTCAGGCCTCTCGCACACGACTGTGCGTGGCCGACTACTTCCGCGACGAGGAGGAGGCCAGGACGTACGGCCCCGACGTGGTGGCGCTTCAGGTCGTCACCGCCGGGCCTCGCCTGAGCGAGCGAACGGCCCAGTTGTTCGCCGCTGACTCCTACCGAGACTATTTCGAGTTGCACGGCCTGTCCGTGCAGTTGGCGGAGGCCTTCGCGGAGATGTGGCACGCCCGTGTGCGCGACGAATGGGGGCTGGCACCCCTGACCGACGACAAGGCCGCCATGGTGTCGAAGGCGACCTATCGGGGCGCGAGGTTCTCGTTCGGATATCCCGCATGCCCGGATTTGAGCCAACGCGGTACGATGACGGCCTTGTTGGGTCCGGAATCGATCGGCGTGACCCTGTCTGAGGGCTACCAGCTCCACCCCGAGCAGTCCACGGACGCGCTGATCGTCCACCACCCCCAAGCCCACTATTTCTCTGTGAGGTGAGACGATGACTGACCCATCCGCCCTGATCGGTGACGACGACCAGGACCTGCGTCCCGCGTGGTCGGGAGTGCGTCGCGGCCCGCTCGTCGAAGGGGAGCGCGTCAGCGTGACGGATCCCAAGGGACGCCGCCACAACGTGAAACTGGCCCACGGCGCCCAGTTCCACTCGACGAACGGCCTGATCGACCATGACCTGCTGATCGGCGGGCCCGAGGGCGTGGTGGTTCCCACCACTCTCGGCGTGCCCCACATCGTGATGCGGCCCATTCTGGAGGAGTACACCGTCTCCATGCCGCGTGGCGCCACGGTGATCTACCCGAAGGACGCCTCGTACATCCTGATGTTCACGGACATCTTCCCCGGAGCGCGGGTCCTGGAGGCTGGCGCCGGGTCGGGCGGCATGTCGGTGTCGATCCTGCGCGCCATCGGCGAGCAGGGGCAGTTGTACTCCTACGAGCGTCGCGAGGACTTCGCCGAGACGGCGAAGAAGAACGTCGAGCAGTTCTTCTCTGGCGAGCACCCCGGGTGGAGCCTGCGCGTCGGCGATCTGGTCAGCACGTACGGCGGTGAGAAGGTGGACCGGGTCGTCTTGGACATGCTCGCACCCTGGGAGTGCGTCGATGTCGCGCATCAGGCGCTGGAACCAGGCGGCTGGCTGTGCGTGTACGTGGCGACGACGACCCAGTTGGGCCGCACGATGGACACCATCCGTGCCCATGAAGGATGGGTCGAGCCGCGTGCGGTCGAGGTGAACGTCCGTGAGTGGCACGCCGAGGGCCTGGCCATTCGGCCGGGTCATGCGGGCAGGGGCCACACGGGTTTCATCATCCACGCGCGACGTCTGGCGGACGGGGTCACAGCGCCCCTGAAGCGGCGTCGTCCCGCGCCGGGCGCGTACGGCGACGACTACGACGGTCCCCGTCCCCGAGGCGTCACGATGCCCGAAACAAGGGACGTGGATCAGGACTGACAGGGCGCGTGTGTGCACATGCCATCTTTGTCACAGGGACCGAGTAAGCTTGACCCGATGAATACCGACGAGATGACACGGGCCTTCCTGGCGGACCCGACGAGTTCTTTCACCCGGTTCGTGGGCCGTACGTCCCCCGACCTGCTGCCGTCCGCTGCCGCGGGACGTCCCAACCAGGATTTGTCCCCGACGGCGACCACCATCGTGGCGGTGGCCACATCCGACGGGGTGGTGTTGGCGGGTGACCGACGGGCGACCATGGGGTCGATGATCGCTCAGCGCGACATCCAGAAAGTCTTCACGGCCGACGACTACTCGGCCATCGGCATCGCCGGATCGGCCGGGCTGGCCATCGACGTCGTCAAGCTGTTCCGCGTCGAGTTGGAGCACTACGAGAAGATCGAGGGCGCCCCTCTGACACTGGACGGAAAGGCCAACCGGCTGGCGTCCATGATCCGGGGGAACCTCGGCATGGCCCTGCAGGGGTTCATCGTGATCCCGTTGTTCGTGGGGTGGGACGCTGACCATGGGCGTGCCCGGATCTTCTCCTATGACGCCACGGGCGGCTGTTATGAGGAGACCGGTTACCATGCCGTCGGATCCGGGTCCCTGTTCGCCCGAGGCTCGTTGAAGAAGCTCTACTCGCCGGCGGCCGACATCCACGATGCGGTGGTCATGTGCATCCAGGCGCTCTTCGACGCCGCGGACGACGATTCCGCCACAGGCGGTCCGGACGTGGCGCGCAATATCTACCCTGTCGTCGTCCGCGTGACCGCGCAGGGCGCCACCCAGATTCCCGAGGCTGAGATCGCCGAGGTCACCCGAGGCGTCCTCGCCTCGCGGTCGATTCGCCCTGATGGACCGGAGGCACGTCTGTGAGCCAGCCTACTTTCTACGTCTCGCCCGAACAGCAGGTCAAGGACCGCGCCGAGTTCGCCCGGGCAGGCATCGCCAAGGGGCGTTCGGTCGTCGTGGCCAGGTACGCCGACGGCATCGTGTGCATCGGGGAGAACCGCTCCAAGTCCTTGCACAAGATCTCCGAGATCTACGACCGGATCGGGTTCGCCGCCGTGGGGCGCTACAACGAGTTCGAGAACCTGCGCGTGGCGGGGATCCGTCATGCGGACGTGCGAGGGTACGCCTACGACCGGCGCGACGTGACGGGACGGATGCTGGCCGGGGCGTACGCCCAACTGCTCGGCGCCATCTTCTCCTCTGTCATGGAGAAACCCTACGAGGTGGAGATGGTGGTCGCCGAGGTCGGCCCCACCCCCGAGAAGGACGAGATCTACCGGCTGAGCTTCGACGGCTCGATCACCGACGAAGCCGAGTTCGCCGTCATCGGCGGCGCCTCGGAGGCCGTGGGCGACGCCTTGCGGGGGACGCATTCCTCAACGTCGTCGGCCGCCGACTGTGTGCGGGCGGCCATCCAGGCCCTGGGCGCCGATCCTCGGGGAGGCACAGACCTGACCCCGGACTCCTTGGAAGTGGCGCTCTTGGACCGCACGCGTCCTCAAGTGCGCAAGTTCCGTCGGCTGACGCCCGAGCAGATCGCCGACATGATCCGCGAGCCCGAACCGACCAAGCCGACCCGCCGACGCAAGGCCGCGGCGACCGCCGCCCCGGAGGCCGCTTCGGCGACTCCCGCGCCCGAATCGACGCCCAAGCCGGTCAGGAAGCGTCGCGCGTCCACGGAACAGTCCGGTGACTGACCCCACGCCCACGGGTGTGGCGACGGGCGACACCGTGCTCGTCATCGGCGCAGGGCTCGTCGGGACGAGTCTGGGATTGGCCCTCACCGAGCACGGTTATCGCGTCTTCCTGCAGGATCTCACGTCCAGCCACGCCCTCGTCGCAGCCGGGCTGGGTGCGGGGTCGGTCGAGTCACCCGACCATGTCGACATCGTCGTGGTGGCCGTGCCTCCCACCATGACGGGTCCGGTCGTCGTGGACGCCCTCCGTGCGCACCCTGGCGCGACCGTGACCGATGTGGCGTCGGTGAAGGCGCCGATCATGGCGCATGTGCGCCATGCGGGGGCGGATGTGTCTCGGTACATCGGATCCCATCCCATGGCGGGCTCCCAGCGCAGCGGACCGCTGACCGCCCGGTCCGACCTGTTCGTGGACCGCACCTGGGTGATCATCGTCGACGAGGACCAGGAACCCGCCCGTCGCGCCCAGGTCGAGCGGATGGCGCTTGTGTCCGGCGCCCATGTGGAGCACATGGATTCCCTGGAGCACGACCAGGCGGTCGCGGAGGTCTCCCACGTCCCCCAGATCCTCAGTTCGCTGATGGCGGGCAATCTGCGCGGCGTCCTTCCGTCCCACCTGAGGCTGGCGGGACAGGGCGTGCGAGACGTGACCCGGATCGCGGCCAGCGATGTCGCCATGTGGACGCAGATCATCACCGCCAACCATGAGGCGATCAGCGCCCAACTGGCGATCCTGAACGAGGCGTGGGACCGGGTACGCACCCATCTGGACTCGCCCGACGCCGTGGCGGCGTTCCTCGCCTCGGGCAATGACGGCGCACGGGCGCTCCCCGGCAAACACGGGCGCACGCCTCACGACTATCAGTTCGTCGTCGTGGAGATCCCCGACTCGCCCGGCGCCTTGGCGCGCCTGTTCGCGGACATCGACGCCGTGGGGGTCAACGTCGAAGACTTGAGGATCGAGCACGACCGTGCGCGCGAAGTCGGGTACATGTCCATCGCCGTCGATCCTGAGCGGGTCGACGGGCTGGAACAGGCGATCCGAGACGCCGGATGGACGCTGAGAGCCTAGAAGACACGAGAAGGGAAATAACAATGTTCACCATTGCCATCGATGGGCCGTCGGGCTCGGGGAAGTCCACGGCGGCCAAGGCGACCGCGAGGCGTCTGGGGTGCCGCTACCTCGACACGGGCGCCATGTACAGGGCCGCGGCCGTCGGCTGCATGAGCGCGGGACTCACCGAGCCCGCCGACGTGGCGCAGTTCTGCTGCGACATGGACCTCGACATCTCCACAGACCCTGATCGTGCTGGTGTGACGCTCGGGGGCGTCGACGTCACTGACGCCATCCGGGACCCCGAGGTCTCCGCGTGGGTGAGCAGGATCGCGGTCAACCCCGACTGTCGTACGGAACTGGTCCGGCGTCAGCGGGAACTCCTCGCCTCGGACTCCTTCGTCGTGGAGGGTCGCGACATCACCACCGTGGTCGCGCCCGACGCCGATGTGCGTGTCTTGTTGACGGCTGACGAAGCGGAGCGGATGGCTCGGCGGGGCGCCGAGTTGGGCGGTCGGGTCGACGAGGCCGGACTGCGCGACCAAGTGGTGCGCCGTGACAAGGATGACTCCACCCTGGTCAACTTCACCGTCGCCGCGGACGGGGTGGCCACCATCGACTCCACCTTCCTCACCCCTGGCGAGGTCGTGGATCAGATCCTCATGTTGGCTCGGAGCGCGGGAATCACTGTGCGCTGACGCCGTGCGCGCGGGCGGCGTGCACGACGTCGTGCCACTGCCCGTCGCGCAGTCGCTCGACCGGTGTGCGCCCGTCACCGTCAGGGGTGATGAGCCACACCGCCCAACGCCATGGGTCATCGGTCGTCTTGTCGAGCGCGTCGAGCACATCGGACAGGTGGGGGAGTCGCTTGCCGTGCGCGTCGAACTGGAAGGCGGGGAAGACGTTGACACCGGAGGCGTCGGTCAGATGCAAGACGCGGCGACGCTCGATCAAGTGGCACAGGGTCTGGCGAGAGATCCCCAGATAATCGACAAGTCTGCTCGTCGTGTACACTCCACCGACATCCGGAAGGTCCCCCACCGCCGGCTGAGGCAGGGCGGCGACCATCCGATCAGCCAGCACATCCAGGGGGCCGAGGGTGCTCAGATGACGACCAGCGAGGCGCTGCGCCACAAGATCAAGCAACTCACGTTCAATATCTGTGAGGACTGTGGCCCACGATTCCTGTTCCGCGCTGAGTGTCATGGCTGTCCTTGTGTCGAATGTGCAGCATGCAGTCTGCCCCGCCGATGCTGGGGATGTCAAGGGGCTGCGTTCGGTCTGGTTTCCGATGGCCGGGTATGATTGATCAGTTGAAGGAGTTGGTATGAAGCCTGTGGTCGCAGTCGTCGGTCGGCCCAACGTGGGCAAGTCCACATTGGTCAATCGTATTTTGGGGCGCCGTGAGGCCGTGGTTCAAGACGTGCCCGGCGTGACCCGCGACAGGGTCAGCTATGACGCGGAGTGGAACGGTCGCGAGTTCGTGATCGTGGACACCGGGGGGTGGGTGCCCGACGCGAAGGGGATGGCCGCCCAGATCGCGGAGCAAGCCGAACTGGCCGTCGACATGGCGGACGCGGTGGTGTTCGTCGTGGACGCCATGATCGGGGCGACCACGGAGGACGAAGCCGTCATCCGCGTCCTGCGCAAGGCCAAGAAGCCTGTCGTCCTGGCTGCCAACAAGGTGGACGACATGCGCCAGGAGCCTGAGGTGGCGTCGATGTGGAACTTGGGGCTGGGGGAGCCGTACGCGGTGTCCGCCCTGCACGGGCGGGGATCGGGGGACCTCCTCGACGCGATCTTGGCCGAGTTGCCGGACATGGACGGCATCCCCGAACCTGAGGGCGGTCCCCGCCGGGTGGCCATCGTCGGGAAGCCGAACGTCGGGAAGTCGTCCCTGCTCAATCAGTTGTCCGGGCAGCAACGCTCCGTGGTGGACAACGTCGCAGGCACCACCGTCGACCCGGTCGATGAGATCGTCGAGATCGGCGAGGAGACCTACCGCATGATCGACACCGCCGGCATCCGCCGCCGGGTCAAAGAGGCGTCCGGCCACGAGTACTACGCCTGGCTGCGCACGCAGAGCGCCATCGAGCGCGCCGAGGTGTGCGTGGTCGTGATCGACGCGTCCGCGCCTGTGACCGAACAGGACTTGCGCATCTTGGCGATGGTCGAGGAGGCGGGTCGTGCCATGGTGATCGCCTTCAACAAGTGGGACCTGGTGGACGAGGAGCGCCGACGGTACCTGGATCGTGAGATCGAGCGCGACCTTCCGCACCTCGCCTGGGCGCCCAGCGTGAACATCTCCGCCCTGACCGGGCGCAACACGTCGAAGCTGTCCCGCGCCATCGAGGCCGCCCTCCTCGGCTGGGAGACCAGGGTGTCCACGGGACGCCTCAACGCCCTCCTCGGGGTCACGGTGGCCGCGCATCCGCACCCGGTTCGTGGCGGCAAGCAGCCGCGTATCCTCTTCGGCACGCAACCGCAGTCGTGTCCTCCGACGTTCGTGCTGTTCACCACAGGTGATCTGGACGCGCCGTACGTACGCTTCATCGAGCGTCGTCTGCGCGAGGAGATCGGCTTCGTGGGGACTCCCATCCACATCCAGGTCAAGCCCCGCGCGAAACGTTCCTGACGCGACACGCACATCGATGGAGGCCCCCATGGCTGCACAGGGCACGTCGCCCCTCCCGTCAGATGTGCCGGCCATGCGCGCTGGATGGCAGGGCCGTGTCGGTCTGGCTCTTCGGTCGATGCTGGCCACCATGGTCGTCGTCCTCCCGGTCTTCTGGACCATGGGCCAACTGGGACGCTGGTGGACGCCGCCGCTGATGGCCGTGGTGATGGCGGTCATGCTGGGGGTGAGTCTGCCCCGCGTCGTCGACTCCATCCGACGTGTGCGATGGGCGCAGGCATGCGTGGCATTGATCGTATGTGTCCTGGTGGCCGGTATGGCGGGCGTCGGGTCCGTCGCGGGCGGCTGGTGGCGTGTCCTCGGTGGCGGGATCTTCGCCCTCCTGGCAGCGTGGGCGACATGGGTACGCCGATGGGGCGCTGCGTGGAGGTCTGTGGGCTTGGTCGCCAGCGTGGCTGTGATATCTGTCCTGGTGTCCCCGATGCCGTCACAGGCGTCGTGGACGACCATAGGGTGGATGGCGCTGGCGGGGCTCGTCGCCTGTGTGTGGACCGTGGCTGTCGCCTTCCTGAGCCGATCGACGGATCCCAGCGACCCCCCGCCTCCCGCGCTGGCCCGTGGACGGCGGCTGTTGTCCAGCACTCGCATGGCGGTCCAACTCCTCATCGCCGTCGGCGCGGCCTTCGTCGCAGCCGACCTCATCGACAGCGCCCACCTGGTGTGGCCCGTCCTGACCGCTGTCATCGTCCTCACCAACAACCGGGGGAGAGGGGACGTGCTGTGGAAAGGCGCCCAGCGACTCGTGGGGGCCCTGATCGGCACGGTCGCCGCCACCCTCCTCGTGGGGGCGTGGCCGGCGGGTGACTCACGCTCGGTCGTCGCCATTTTCGTCGTGATCGCCGTGGCGGCCGCGGTGAGGGTCTTCGGGTATGTGTACTGGGCCGCCTGCGTCACCGCCGGTCTGGCGTTCCTGTACGGGTACATGGGTCAAGGCGGCGTGCACCTCCTCGGCCACCGCGTGCTCGGCATCGTGGTGGGAGGCGTCATCGCCGCCGTGGCGGCCTGGTTCGTCCTGCCGGTACGCACGACCGACGTCGTACGGTCCAGGATGGGTGCCGTACGCTCAGCCATGGGGGTCGTCGCCTCCGAGCGATCCACAGGAGTCGTGTCCCAGCAATCGCTGACCGCGCTGAGAGAGGCCCGGCGCCAGTTGGCCGTGATGCTCCCCACCGTCAAAGCCGCCAAGGCTGTCGGCATCGGCTCTGTGCGGCGGCTATCCGTGGACGTCAAGAAGATCCTCAGCGCAGCCGACACCGTCCTGGACGGATCATCGTGAGGAGAGAATCCTCACATCCCTGCCGGGGGGATTCTGGAGACATGACCGGTAGGAAGAACACCTAGGTCGGATCAGTCGGTATCCCCTGTGAAGATACGCACGAAGGATCGGAGGCCGCCTGGCATGTCCCGGATATCGGTGAAGCCAAGGGAGGTGTAGAACGCGGTCTGACCGGGCTCAGAATCTGTCAGTAAGACATGCTGGCGAACATCGGCGAACGGGGAGAAGACTTCCCTCACCAAAGCACGGCCGATACCTTTGCGTTGGTGGGAGGGGTGGACGAGCACGTCTTGCATGTAGATGATCGAGACCGCGTCGCCGACGACACGGGCTAGGCCGACGAGTCGGTCGTCCTCCCAGGCGGTCGCTGTGAGGAGAGACCGTCGCACAGCTTCCTGGAGGCGGGATGGATCCTGGGTGTACGCCGACCATCCGACGGAGGAGTACAGGTCGACGAGGTCCGTGCTTCCAGGGGTGATCCCGGCTTTGATCATGATCTGGGTCATTGTCGAAGCATAGCAAGCATAGGTCGGGTGTCGGCCCGGTGACGGGCACTCAGAACTCGCTGCCTTGTGCCTCGACAACTGCTCGCCAGTTCTCGAAAACAGTGGTGTACGCCTCAGCGGCGGTGACTTGCACGACACACTGGTGGTCGAGCGCATCGTGCCAGGTTTGCTCGGTTGGCTGATGAGCTGGCATGGACCAATGACGGGGGTAGCCGCTCGTCTGGTCGGTATTTACCCCAAAGTGGGTTTGCCATTGCTCAAGGTCAGCAGCAATCAAGCCAAAGGGATCAACGTGCCCTACACCCAGGCCAGGCTTACCACGACTGGGCACGTCAGCTCGGGAAACGTCGTCATTGTGTGACATGTCATGGCTCCTTCAGCACCGCGTGGACTCTCCGTGTAACGGTTGCGGGCTGGCGCTCCAACAACTGCTCAAGCTGCCCGGCATCAACTTGTGGAATGATCTGCGTGGCCGCCTGGATCGCTTGCTCAGGCATGCCCCCCAACTGCGGCCACGCCACCAGGTCGACCAGTGTCTGCTCCGGCGTCGTGACGCGCATCAAACCGACAACCGTGTCGACAGGCTGGGAGTCAAGTAGGCTGACACTGCGCACCGTGAACTCAACCCGGCCACCAGTGTGTAGAACGACGGGCCGATGCGGGCGAGGCACGGCCACAATAGCGACGCCGATGGCTCGTGGGATGGCGTGCCAGTGGCGGGCGGCGCTGATGCCGTACAGCACCGGCGTGTCCGGATGGTAGGCCGCCGTGGCGTACGCCATCGCGGCCACTTCCAGCGGCGGAGCCCAAGCCTGGGTGGTTGGCACAGTGTCTGGTTTGACGAGATACGTCCCGCGCGCAAGTTGGACGAGATAGCCCTGATTACAGAGCCGGGCCAGCTCCTTGTCGGGGTTAGCGTAGACGTTGCGCAGCATCATCGGCCGCACAGTCCGCAGCGGTGCTTGTGTCATCAACCGTAATGCATCCACGGTCGCCTCCTATTTGCAGTATCTTACCATCCAGGTGAGATTCTGCAAAAAATATCGCAAATACACGGCCAACAAACCTTCACGCGCAAACTCACCTCGCAATACGCCGCGCCAAGCACGGCAACGGATACGCCGGACATGTCAGACCCGGCTTCGAGGATACTTGAGATGCAAGGAACCAAGATGGCTGACGACGATCATGATGCGTATCCCCTGATAGGTGGGGCCGATGGATCAGCTATGACGCCGAGTGGCCGAAGCTCGATTAACGAATCCGGCGGCCGAAGAGATGTCGGAAAAGACCTGCGAGCACTGCGGGCAGCCCGGTTCAGTTCGCGAGCGGGATGTGAACCTGCGACCCCTTGGCGGGTCGGTGCCCAATTCGGTTGGTGGTGAACAGCGCCGGTTATCGGCGGTTTCCTGGTTTGACAAGGGAATACCGTCTCTTCCGTGGTGAGCGGCTCACCGTATGTTGGTGGTTGGCAGCGGTTGATTTCCGGGGCAATTGCAGGGTATCCGGGGTGTGGGCGGCTATCCGAGATTACGGGGGCCCGCGACGGCGGCTGACCCGCTTGAAGGGACAAGACTATACCGAAAATGGGATAGTTTTGTCCGGCACCGGACATCCGATGCCACGCGAGCACCTGGCCACATGATGGCTTCTATTGGACGGCGGCGACCTCGGCGATCCAGGCGTTGATTTCCGTAACGGCTTCTTCGAACGTCAAGTCGATGCCAGTCGATTCGGCGGCACGACGGTAGTCGTCTTGCCAATGCGCGTGCCCGGTGACGACGGGCGGCCAGTGCCGGGCCGGATAACCGAGCTGAGTGGCTTCTGCTGCGCGTGCCTCGAACACGGCAATCCCCGCGTTCTTGATCTCGGCGAGAGTCGGCGCGCCGGTTTCGCGGGCCAGGTCGCGTAGCAGCAACAGATCGGGGACATCGCGGGCACGATCATTCAAGAATCGGGGTGGATCGTGCGGGTCGGAGGCGGCGTGTAGTTTCTGGGCGATCTGGAACCGCATCGCAATGCCGACGAGCACGTCAGGATCGGGCAGGCCGAACCTGTCTAGCGGGGTTGGCTCAACAGCTTCGGATGTGTCCCCAATGCCTGCCTCGTCTGGCGAGATCTCGACTTGGATGCGACGCCAGGTGACGCCGCGCAGCTCCATGATGATGTCGAACCGACGTGGTTTGATGATCCTGTTCGGCACGTCGATCACCTCGACAGGACCGCGACGCAACGTCACCGGTCCCCATGGCTCGGTCAACACCTGCTCCAAGACGCGCAGGAATACGTCAATGTCGCCGCGCACCAAACCGTCAATGTCCCTCGTTGTGCGAGCGTTGGCTGGTAAGCGATGCTGCAGCCATGTTCCACCCTTCAAGAGAAATAGTCGCCGCCCGTCCTCGTCAACGGCACGCTGGATCGCGGCGATGGCCACCGACGAGGCGACCAACCAGCCGAGCCGCCCACCTTTGCCCTCCAAACCGACCTGACTTTCAGCCTTGGCGATCCAGTTCGACAACACCGCCGCCGATACCGGCTGCTTGGTCTTCGGCGCCAGCCTGCCAATCAGCGTCGCGATCCGTGACGGAATGACGTGTTCAGCGGGCATGGCGGGCCTCCAATGCTTGGGCCAAACGGTCGCGATTGTCGCTGGTCAGGTAGCCGTCACGGTGGCCGCGTTCCAGCGCTTGGCGCAGCAGGTAAGTGGGCGTCCCATAGTCGATGCACTGGGTGATTGCAGCGGCTGCCGTGACGGTCGGGACTTCCTGCCACCAGCCGATTTGGTTGGGGGTTAGATCCTCGTGGTGGATGGCGTACCCGTCCGGTTTGGCACGGCGCAGACGGCGCTGCTTGGCGACGGTGATGTGGATGACGTTCGGGTTGATGTCGCTGATCTCGTAGGCCGCGAGCGCCGTCTCATGGCTCAGGCACGCCTCGCCGGCGCGAGTCCATAACACGGCCAGCATGAACGGGTCGTACTGACTGACTGGGAATTGCGGGAAGCGGTACACGCCATGGGCGACCCGCGCAACTGTGCCGCGTGCAACGAGCATCTGCAGACTGTGCTTGTCGATATCTAATCCAGCAGCCTGTTTCGCAGTTATGAAGCCATGCTGCGTCTCAGCAACATCCCACAACACGTTGCGCGCAAGCTGATCACCGATCATGCCAATAGTATAACGGAACCGTTACACTATTGCCGAGCCGCTCATGTCCCATAACTCGTCTCGAATTGTCATGGACAACTCTTTACCAACATTGGTAAAGAGTTGTCCGTTCCCATACTCCGCGCGACACGTCAGACAGGCCAGACCCTTGAGGCACGCACGAGTCTTGAGGCTGCTAGGCGGTTCAACGACACGTTCTGCTCAGCTGCCTCGATCACCAACTGGCGATGTACCTCTGGTGGCACCCGGACCATGAACTTCCCGGAGTACTCCCGGTCGGCCAACGCCGGTGGCACAGGGTCACCGTCGGCCTCGATATCAGACACCGTCTCCCGTGCCGCGCGCTGGATGCCCGCGAACGCCGCGCTCTGGTCAGACGCCAGCCACGACAGCGACGGCAGTTCGGCGACCGTCCCGACATAGAGATCGTCCTCGGGTGACCAGTGCACTCGGTACGTGTAGTGATCCGCGACGTTGTTCACTTCTCGTCCTCCTTCAGCCTGTCGATTGCGGCCAGGACTTGCCTGACTTGGTACGGCTTGGCCTCGCCGTGGAAGTCTTGGATGCTCACCCGAGGGTCACCCGCCCATGGCATTGTGTAAGCCCTGTGCGAGCCGCCTGATCGTCTGGTTTCGCCGAAGAAGGCGTGGTAGACGCGCTCCAGATCCGCGAAACGAACACTCTTTGGGTTGGTCTGCATCTGGGCGAGGAGAGCGGCGACGCTTGGCATGATCATCCAGTATCAATAATGATACTATAGCAGTGTAGGGGAGCGAGTTGTGCCAGAACCAGACAGTGTGACGGAACACCCCCCATTACGGGAGTGTCAGATTAACGGTGGGCGGGCGGTTGGCGGTTTTCATTTTAGTTGTCCTCCGATGGGGCAAGGCGTCCTTCGAAGGTGATGGCGAAAGCGTTCAAAGCTGCGTTCCACCGGTTGATCCAACGGACTCGTCCTTTGCCGGTCGGATCGAGGCTGCGCGTCACCATGTAGAGACACTTTAGTGCAGCCTGGTCATTGGGGAAATGTCCCCGGGCGTTGACGGCGCGC